>CDZU01015230.1_pt1 | contig 227547 bp, 154 predicted proteins | sample 557441 | NCBI WGS metagenome assembly CDZU01 (sample SAMEA3182114, study PRJEB8094) | gut metagenome | biome: human; feature: gut; material: Stool; isolation source: human stools | place: Canada | collected 2013-06-10
TCAATCTCATTCCAGGATTGAGCGCCACAGATTACAGCAGCAATGGATATATAGATAATAGTTTCCATTTTATGTACTTTTTTGCGGTTCATCCTAGGATCTTCTATTTGTTTACAAAGGTCAATTATGCCAATTTTCATGTTAGTTTATGTTTTAATATATCTTATAAAGATAAGGAAAATAATCGACATTAGCAAATGATAATATGTTAATAACCAACAATATAGTAAGGAAATTACAAACGAGAATATAGTAAAAAATATAATGCGTCTGCCCTGCCAGTTGTAACAGGACAATAGTCACCTTATAGAAAAACAAATATCACCTTATAAAGTGATATTTATCACTGCATAAGATGACCACTTGTCTTTACAAGGGTAAAAAACAGTAAAGATACAAAATTAATTAGCGGAAAGCAAGAGACGCTACAATAAAGCTCAATATATGATTGTAATATGATTGCAAAATAAAATTCATCTGCCAACTACCGGACATCGGTTTCTCTTTATTTATTCACATAGATTTGTTTATTTCTAAATTATTTCAGTACATTTGCCTGACCTACTTCTATTACAGAAAGGATGAAAATAGACGAAATACAGTGCATAAAAGAACTACGCAACGGCTCTTACCAGGCTTTTACCCAGATTTATGAAGCCTACGCCGACCGACTTTACAGCTTTGTTCTTAAACAACTAAAAAATCGTTCCCTGACACAAGATATTGTTCAGGATACCTTTTTACGCCTATGGGACAACCGTAGCCAACTGAATAGCTTTGGTAACCTGCAAGCCTTCATTTTCACTATTGCCAAACATCAGGTAATCGATTATTTCCGCAAACAAGTCAACGAACTACAATTCGAAGACTTTATGGAGTATTGCGAGAACCAAGAGAGCGATGTATCTCCAGAAGACCTATTATTGTATGATGAATTCCTGCAACAACTGAAGAAATCAAAAGATATTCTGTCACAACGGGAACGAGAGATTTATGAACTAAGCAGAGAAAAACAGATTCCAGTCAAACAGATTGCCAAGCAACTGGAGCTTTCCGAGCAAACAGTAAAGAACTATCTGACTTCCGCTCTGAAAATCCTTCGCAGCGAAATAATGAAATATAATATTCTCTTTATTTTCTTCTTATAATATCGTCACTGCAACACATCACAAGGGGAAGGCAATAATATCTTCTCCCACAAAAAAGATCTCTATCTGATTTTTATGTTATAAAACACAAAGAAATCATAGTACTCTCTTATTCCATTCACGTATAACCAATAGAAACACCTATAATATGGCTACACATTTTAAAGATTTATACCGCCGATATATGGAGAAGGGACTACCTTCTTCTGACTTGAGAGAGTTCAAAAAAGAACTTGACCACATACCGGATGAAGAACTTTGGAATACCATGATAAACATGGAAAAAGATTCTGCACCGGAAATCGGGATGCCCCCCATGATGAAAAAGCAGATACGTAAGGAACTTCATCAAATCATCTGGAGAAGACGCTGGTATCAATTTGCGAAATATGCTGCTGTCATCGCTCTACTCGTCACCTCTTCCTTCGGCATATATTCCTTATTCGATACTCCAAGTTCGCAACAAATGATAACTGCCAATGTAAAACCCGGCAGCAAATCAGAGATCATATTGCCGGACGGAACAAAAGTGCAACTGAATGGTGCCACTACCATCAGATATGACATCAATGATACAGAACAACGACTCGTACATCTATCAGGAGAAGCTTTCTTCGATGTAGCCAAAAACCCGGACTGTCCTTTCAGAGTCATGGTAAATGACTTCCAGATCGAAGTATTGGGAACTTCTTTCAATGTGAATACATATAAGAAAGATGTCATCGAAACCTCTCTGCTTACCGGAAAAATTAAAATATCCGGCGGCTCTCTCCCGCACGAATATACGCTTACTCCCGGTGAAAAAGCAACCTACTCCAGTGTAGACAAAGCCCTCAAAATTACAAAAGCTGATGTGCATGTAGAAACAGGCTGGTGTAATGATTATCTAATTTTCGACTCCGAGCCTTTAATTGATGTTATAGAGCAAATAGAACGGTGGTATGGAGTAGAAATAGAACTAAAATATCCACAGATTGCACAAGATTTACTGTCCGGTTCTTTCCGCCATGAAAATATACAGAATGTTATCCATTCATTGAGCCTTCAGTATAAATTCAAATATGAGATACATAAAGATAAAATCATTATTTATTAACCTCAAAAGAAAGGAGCCTATGAAAGATATAATATAAGCTATTTAAAGAAAAACAACCAAAGAATCGCCCAATCCTTTGGTTGTATGAAAGTCGATAAAATTAATCCATTAAAACATGAAAAAATAGTATCAACTATGAATTACACAAAGTTAATTTTTTCCTTTAAAAAGAGGAGACATAATCTCCTTATTTTTAGAAACTTTACCATTTTGCTCACTGGAATGATTTTACTATCCACAACAGGAGCATTGGCACAAAAAGGAAATGTGTCGGTAAACATCAATAATGGTACGGTGAAAACATTCATAAAGGAGATCGAGAAACAAACCCGGTATACATTCGTTTATCGGAACAATGTCCTCAACGACCAATCGAAAGTGACCGTCAACTGTAAAAATAAGCCTCTTGATCAAGTACTGTCACAAGTATTCACTCCATTAAATGTTTCTTATTCGCTTAATAACAATACCATAGTATTAGTGAAGCAAGAAGTGCAACAACAGAAAAAAAACGAAAAGAAAACCATCAAAGGTACTGTGACAGATGGAAAAGGCGAACCGATTATCGGAGCCAATGTAATACAGGAAGGTGGCATCGGAACAGTTACAGATGTTGAAGGAAATTTCACCGTCACAGCAGACCTATCCAAGCCGTTGGAAATATCCTACATCGGATACAAAAAGAAATCTATCCGCATCGGTGCTTCACCAACAATCAACATAGCGCTGGAAGAAGATGCACACGTCATGGATGAAGTTATCGTCATCGGATATGGCTCCAAAACCAAGCGGGATGTTACCTCTTCCATTGGAACTTATAAACCGGGAGAAGTCAATGTCCGCCAGGTATTAGGTGTTGACGAACTGTTGCAGGGACGCGTATCCGGAGTGAATATAACGTCAGCATCCGGTGTACCGGGAAGTAAAAATCGGGTCAGTATCCGTGGAATCGGTTCAATTACCGCAGGTAACGAACCACTATATGTAATTGACGGAGTACCTATCAACAATACGTCAGGAGATACTGGTGCCTGGGGAGCACAATCAATGAACGGTCTAAATGATTTCAATCCCTCCGACGTAGAATCTATACAGATCTTGAAGGATGCAGCTTCCGCTGCTATTTACGGCTCACGTGCAACAAATGGTGTTATCCTGATAACAACTAAAAAAGGAAGCAAGGGACAGGCCAAAGTAAACATTGACACGAATGTTAGTTTCTCCAACCTGACCAGAACAGACAAACTGGATATGACCGACACTGATCTGTTTCTGGAAGTTCTGAACGAAGCTATCGACAACTATAATCTGCAAACCAACAGTACGCAGGCACGTATCGATAACCCTGCACCGGGAAAAGCACAGACAAACTGGCTCGACCTGGTACTTCGTACGGCTGTTACCTACACGACTACCGCGTCTGTGTCAGGCGGAACAGATAAAACGAATTATTACTTGTCCGCCAATTACAAACACAACGAAGGTGTAATTATCAACAATCAGCTCAAACGTTACAATTTGAAGGTTAATCTGGACACGGAAATCAAAAAGTGGCTCAAGGTAGGAACCGCCCTGAATTTAAGTTACTCGCGTAATAACCGCGTTCCCACCGGCTATAATATAGGAACCAGTGTCATTACCCGCGCCATCGAACAACGTCCATGGGATTCCCCTTATCGTCCCGACGGAGAATATGCTGTCGGAGGACAGGAGTTGGCCAACCATAACCCGATACAGGCTCTTAACGAAGAAGATGTATATATCGATAATTACCGTGCCCTCGGTTCACTCTATATGCTGTTTAACATAACGAAAGACTTGAACTTCAAAACCACACTCGGAGAGGATTTCAACTATACGGAAGAACACATTTATTACACAGCCGATCACCCCTATGGCAATAAAGTAGGAAAGCTTATTGACGGACGAAAATCTTATGCGAGTACTTTATGGGAAAACGTGCTCACTTATAAACATTCCTTTGAAGAAGATTTCTCTCTGGACGTCATGCTGGGGCATTCTATACAAAAGGATGTAACTTCCTCGGCCGCACAAACGGGTATCGGATTTCCCTCTCCTTCTTTTGACGTCAACTCTGTTGCTGCCGAATACTCGGATATAAGTACAGGACTTTCTTCATTCCTGCTCCAATCATTCTTCGGCCGTTTAAGTCTGAACTACAAGAACCGCTATTTACTAACGGGAACCATGCGTGCTGACGGTTCTTCCAAATTCATATCCAGCAATCGCTACGGATATTTCCCGTCTGTCAGCGCCGGTTGGAATTTGGGAGAAGAATCTTGGTGGAAATATCCACAAACCGATGTAAAGTTCCGCGCAAGCTGGGGTTGCACCGGTAATCAGGGAGGTATCGGCTCTTATGCTTATCAAGCATTAGCCGGTGGAGGGTACAACTATAACGGTGAGAACGGTTTAGGACTGACTACTGCAGGCAACCGCGATCTTAAATGGGAAAAAGCCCAACAAGCTGACGTCGGAGTAGACCTTTCTTTTTTCAGAGGTGCGATCACATTCACAGCAGATGCATTTATCAAAGATACCAAGGACTTGCTTTACCAAAAGCCAACTCCTGCTACATCGGGTTATACCAGCCAGGTATGTAATATCGGATCAATGCGTAATAAAGGACTCGAATTTACCTTAGGAGCCAACCTTAGCAAAGGTTCATTCTCATGGCATTCAGATTTCAATATCTCCTTTATCAGAAATAAACTGACTGCGCTTCTCGACAATAATGAGATATTGACAACCAGCTCGATGCACGCCCTTAAAGTCGGCGAACCGATAGGGTCCTTCTATATGATTAAGTGGAAAGGTATTTACCAGTCGGATGATGAAATTCCTGCCAAGATTTACGATCAGGGCGTAAGAGCAGGAGACTGTATTTACGAAGATGTGGATGGTAACGATGTCATAGACGAAAACGACAAACAGTTTGTCGGCTCGGCTAATCCAAAGTTCACCGGTGGTTTCAATAACACATTCAAGTACAAAGGCGTTGACTTGAGCCTGTTCTTTACATTTTCGTCAGGCAACAAGCTCTATGAACTGTGGACCGGAGGTTTACGAATGGGTAACGGTACATGGCCGATACTGAAATCATCTGCAGAATCCCGTTGGACGGGACCAGGCAGTACTAACGAAAATCCGCGTGCCATTTATGGTTATACGTGGAACTCAACCAAGTTTGTCAATACCCGAATGTTACACGATGCATCTTATATCCGTTGCCGTACAGCTTCTATTGGATATACCCTCCCAAAAAGTTGGATTAACCGGATACATATCGATAATCTACGCATATATTTCCAGGCAGATAACCTCTTCATATTAACGAAGTGGCCGTATCTGGATCCGGAAGTAAATGTAAGCCTCTCTGCAACCAATATGGGATATGATTATCTCTACCCATCCCAACCGCGTACGTTTACAATAGGTGTCAATCTTAAATTCTAACAGATATGAAGAATTTTATTATATCGTTATTAACAGTATTATTGGTGTTTGCCACTAGTTGCAACGAAATGGACCAATATCCGCATAATGCCGTATCCAGTGATAACCTCACCGAGGAGGATGCTCAATTACTGCTTACCGGACTCTACTTTTATATACAAAACAAACCAACAGTCAATGGTTATCTTACACAAGACATTGTCGGCGGAGATCTTGTCCGCGGCGGAGCGACAGGACTGAAAGATCCGGTATTATTGGTAAAAGACCTGGTTACCCCTGAAAGCGGTTTCGTCAGCGGACCGTGGGATGGATTTTATACTGCTCTCTACCAAGTAAATTCACTGATTGTCGCAGTTGACAAATTAGCAGCCAGCCAGTCACGAAACGAGATACTGGGAGTAGCCAGTTTCTTCCGTGGTCTGATTTATTATCACCTGGTTACCCGCTATGGAGAAGTTCCCATTCTCGAAGCTCCTTTCTCGGGAGACATCGCAGCATCTACCGAAACAGAAGGATGGAGTTTTGTAGAAAAGAATTTTCAGGTAGCAATAGATTATGCTCCTACTTTTTCCGACAAGTATTACGTCTCAAAACAAGCGGCAAAGGCTTTAATGGCAAGAACCAAACTTGCACAAGGCAAAATGACTGAAGCTGCCAAACTTGCTGAAGAAGTGATAGGTGATGCCAATTTCTCACTTGCCGACTTCGACCAGATCTTCCGTGGAAAAGCAAACCGAGAAGAAATATTCTCATTTGTCAATCTGCTCAATGAATCAAGCGTAAACTTGAGTGCTTCCCTCTATTCACGTGCTTCTGCCAATGGAGGTAGCTATACATATGCGCCGACGACAAAAGTGATGAATATGTTCGAACCGGATGATAAACGAACCGCCATATCAATTGATATGCAGGAAACAAATGAAGTCATTAATAAATATCCCGGTGGAGAGGTGACTACCGATCCGATCATTATTACCCGTTTGGGGGAAATGTACCTGATCAGTGCTGAAGCACAAGGACTTTCCAAAGGGCTTACCCGTTTGAATGAGCTTCGGAACTTTCGTGGTCTTCCTTCTGTACACCCTGCCACTGAAGAAGACTTCATAGATGCAATTCTCAATGAGAGACATACGGAACTACTGGCAGAAGGTTTCCGTTGGTTCGACCTTGTCCGCCTCAACCGCCTGGAAAGTGATCTCGGCTTTGAGCGCAAGTATAACAAATTACCTATTCCTGCCAAAGAAAGGTCTCTCAATAAACTTTTAAATCAAAATTCATATTGGGCTAACTAAAACAATGAAAATGATGAACTTATTAAAATACATGCAGATTCTGTCATTTGTATTACCAGTGGCTTTCTTAAGTTGCTCAAACGATACAATTGAAGACGTACATTATACCCCGCAAACAAAAATCGGTCAAAAACTATTAGCGGGTAGTGAAACAGTGGCACGTGTATATACCGATACCAGCTTTGTTGTTGCATTGGGAGTTACGGAAACAGATGTCCATTTTCAAAAGGCAGACAGCCGCTCTACTCATATATTTATAATCGACATTGATTTGAATGAACCAGGGGTTTCATTAGAAATAGGTATGCCGTATGATGCGGATGTACGCAACAACTTCCAGCGGCAGACACTAACAGAAATGGCAGATTACGCCGACCGTCCGTGGCACCGGGTAGCTGCCATGATTAATGCTGATTTTTGGGATGTCAGTACAATGGATATCAGGGGGCCCATTCATCGCAATGGAGTGATCTTAAAAAACTCATTCATCTTTAAAGAAACACTTCCCCAACAAGCTTTGAGTTTTATCGCGCTGACGAAAGACAACAAAATGGTAATTGCCGACTCTGTGGAGTATCGTGGTATGCAGTACAACCTCAAAGAAGTGACCGGGAGCGGAGTTATCGTGCTACGGGATGGAGAAATATCCGGCGCGACTTATCCAGGTATCGATCCGCGTACTTGTCTTGGATATTCAGATGATGGTCATGTCTACTTCATGGTGGCTGACGGACGTGTAGAGTTCTACTCATACGGACTTACTTATCCGGAAATGGGTTCAATAATGAAAGCATTAGGATGCTCATGGGCTGTGAACCTGGATGGTGGCGGTTCTACCCAAATGCTTATACGACATCCGATAGCGGATATATTCCAAATACGGAACCGGCCTTCTGATGGACAGGAGCGACCTGTCGTAAATACGTGGATGGTAACAGTCAATGAACCTTAAAAAGCAGAAAGTATGAAGAACTCAATATTTATTTTATCTATCCTATTTTGTTGCAACTTGTTCTGTGGATGTTCGGAATCGGACGAATCCGATTCCCGACAATTTCCTCCGAAACTCATTTCCATTATTCCGAAAGCTGGATCGACAGGAGGTACCGCAATTATTTCAGGAGTTCATTTTTCTGAAACAGCAATTGATAATGAGGTATTTATTAACGGAGTACAAGCGGAAATTATCGATGCAACCCAGAATCGTTTAGTGATTGCTCTTCCCAATAATCCGGAAGGTACTTATTCAATCAAAGTTAGTGTGAAAGGGGAAGTTGTAGAAGGACTCAAATTTACTTATGCAACACCTCAAGCTCCACCTGAACTTGCTGTATTACAGGTTATGCCCTCCTCTGCCTATGCAGGAGATTTAGTGACACTGATCGGTCAGTGTTTCAGCACAGTGGTATCAGAAAATCAGGTGACAATCAACGGAGTGACTGCTGAAGTTAAAGAGGCGACTTCCAGCCAACTCAAAATTATCATTCCCGACACCGAGGAAGGCAGTTACCCTATCCGTGTGAGAATTGGTACTAAAGAAGCTGAAAGCCCCCTGTTTACTTACCTTCACACAGTGACATTAACGACCTCTTCTCTAACCCCCGCACGTGGAAAAGCCGGAGAGGAAGTGGTGATTTCAGGAGAAGGATTTGGAACAACGGTCGAAGAGAACATGGTTTCCATAAACGGAAAGCAGGCAACCGTAAAAGTTGTAACCGCAACAACGCTAACCATTATTGCTCCGGAGAATCCTTCCGGTACCTATCCAGTCAAAGTTACTGTCGCAGATAAAACGGTAGAGAATCTAAGTTTCACCTACGAAGATTTATCTTACACAGTTGCAACAGTAGCAGGTAACTCCGCAACTACCTCTACTGACGGTAAGGGAACGGCTGCCTCTTTCAAATTCCCGCAGGGACTAGCTCTCGCACCCAATGGTGACATATGGATTGCCGAAAGAGGAAATAACGTCATCAGAAAAATGGATCAGGAATATAATGTTTCAACTGTTGCCAAAAGTGGCACCGTTACATTTAATGCTCCCTGGCAAGGTGGTTTCGATCTCTCGGGCATATATTATGTAGCCAATAAAGCTTTAAATAATATTATTAAGATTACACAGGAAGGCACTTGCTCTGTGTTCTCCACCGAAACAACCTTTAAAAGTCCGATGAGCGTCACTTTTGATAGTAATGGTAATATGTATATCGCGGACCGCGATAATAAGGCAGTAAAGAAAATAACATCCGGCGGTACTGTAACTAACTACGATATGTCTTCACTCAAAGCCGGTCCCAATTGTATGGCGGTAGATAAGAAGGGAAGAATTTTTGTAGGTACCGGCGGTACTTATCAGCTGCATATGTTCGATACGGACGGTACACTAAAAACTGTATTCGGAACTGGCGTAGTACCCACTGCCGCGACTTATTCTGATGGTGAACAGAACGACCTGTCAAAAGCAACCATGGGGGCAACATTCGGCATTGCATTCGGCCCGGATGAGGTACTTTATATCACCGATTATACAATGCATACCATACGTACGCTAACACCGGATGCAGAAGGCGACTATACGAAAGGAACATTAAAAACAATAGCCGGTATTCCGGGAACGAAAGGTAAAATTGATGGTTCTGCCCTGACAGCTACATTCAATTGCCCTGCAAGCGTACTGGTTTCGGATAAAGTATATATCGCTGATGAGCAAAACCATTTGATTCGTACCATAACAGTAAATAAATAAAAGACTATGAGAAAGATATACATACTACTGCTCGCCTGCCCACTCTTATCATTGTTTGTAGCCTGCAATGATAATGACTACAAAGCGTCAGTGACAGAGCTTAGGCTGGTCCTCGTGAAACCCACCAATGTTTATTCCGGTGAAATAGCTACAATACTGGGACGTAATTTCAGCACGGTGCCGGAAGAAAATGCTGTTTTCATCAACGACCAACAAGCAACCGTTATAGAAGCATTCAAGGACGAACTGAAAATAATATTACCTGAAATGGCTCCGGGAAAATATTCCATCCGCGTCAAATCCCCCTCGGGTGAATTGACAGGCCTCGAGCTCAATTATCTGAAAACACCCGATCAGGAATATATCGTTCAAACAATCGTTGGACAGAAGGGAGTATTCGAAATGACAGACGGAGTCGGTACGGAAGCCACAACCAAGCTTCCCACTGGTATCGCTTTTGCTCCGGATGGCAGTTTATGGTTTACAGAACGAGGATACAACTATATACGACGTATCTCTCCGGACTTCCTGGTCACTTCACTCCTCGATGTGGCAGTAGACGGTAGCAGTGCTATCTGGCAAGGTGGATTCGATTCGAAAGGAAACTATTATTTCATCGACAAAGGAAAAGGAATGTTACGGAAAATAGAAACCGGCAGTATGTCTGTTTCAACCATAGCATCCGAAATGAAGAGTCCAATGAATGTTACATTCGATGATGAAGATAACATATATGTATCGGCACGCGACAATAAGGCGATTTATAAATTCACACCTTCAGGTACAAAAACAACTTTCGCCACTCTTAACGTATCTCCCAACTATATTGTGTTCGACAAAAACAAGAATATGATTGTTGGTACTTCTAATGGGTATGTGTTGATTCAAATCAGTCCAGATGGCACGCAAAAAACAATTGCAGGAGACGGAGTAAAAGGACAAGAGTATTATGACGGAGAACCCGGTAATCCGCTTAGTGCAAAAGTGGGTGCTACTTTCGGGGTAGCTGCCGGTTCAGATGGATGCCTGTATCTTTCGGATAACACGTACAACTGCATCCGCAAACTAACTCCTGACGCAAATGGAGACTACTCGAAAGGAACGCTGGAAACCATCGCTGGTTCTGGGAAAGCAGGTTTCTCCGACGGAAAAGGACTGAAGGCTACCTTCAACCAACCGTATGAAATCATAATTACGGAGGACTGCAAAACAATGTATGTGGCAGGCGCCGTCAATTACCTGATTCGCCGCATTACTGTCAAATAATAGCGAGCACCCGGGGCGATGCCCCGGGTGACTTTTACCATCATTAATGAATTCTATTAAGTTATGACGAAAAAACTTTTTTTCTTACTACCTATTCTGCTAACCGCATTTTCCATCAGCGCACAAACAAGGACTGATAAACTTTTGAAAAATCTACATGATAATGAATCGAAGTATATCTTTGTTATCGCTCATAGAGGAGACTGGCGCAATGCGCCGGAAAACTCCCTGCAAAGTATCGAAAAAGCAATTGCAATGAAAGTTGATATGATAGAACTTGACATACAACCGACTAAAGATGGCAACTTTATTTGTATGCACGACGAAACTCTCGACCGTACTTCTACGGGAAAGGGACCGATAAAAGATTATACGACCGAGGAACTGAAAAAGTTCGTCCTACGCAGCGGCAACGGAATCAAGACCCGCCAACCAATCCCCACACTGAAAGAAGCATTAAATGTCTGTAAAGGCCGTATTCTTGTCAATATAGACAAAGGAGGTACTTACATAAAAGAAATTATGCCTATCATCCAGGAATGTGGAATGGAGAAACAGGTCATCATCAAAGGATACTATCCTGTAGAGAAAGTGAAAAAAGAGTATGGCTCCAATGAAAGCATGCTTTATATGCCTATCGTTAATTTATGGGATAAAGAAGCAGTTGCCACTATACAAACTTTTATCAAAAACTTTACCCCAATTGCTTACGAATTATGCTTCAAAGATGATGCAAATCCGAATCTAAAAATAATAGATGAAATCGCTAAATCAGGTAGTCGGATATGGATGAATACTTTATGGGATAGTCTATGTGGCGGACATGATGATGAAAATGCTCTATTGGAAAGTAAAGATAAACATTGGGGCTGGATGTTAAAGCATAAAGCAACAATGATACAAACAGACCGTCCACAAGAACTTATTCATTATTTGGAGGAAAAAGGATTGAGAGATCTGGAACAATCTTCTCTATAAGTCATTCGAAACATCTTATTTATTAAAGAAGTAGCGAGCTTCTTGTTTTCAGGAACAACTTAACACATTTGCAAAAAAAAGGTCAATTCACCCCCATGAATTGACCTTTATTTCTTCTTATTTCTTTCCGTTATTAGTCTCTAAACTTAATTTTCAGAATCTTGCTGATAGCAGGTTTATACTTCTTTAGCATCCGGTCGAATCCCAAATCGTTCGGATGAGTTCCGTCGATGGTTCCCTCGTGATCTGTTCCCAAGAAACGGTCTTCTTTAATGAAATACAGGTTCTTTACGCCTTTTTTACGCAGTACTTCTACTTGTTCAGCGATAGCCTCATTCTGTTGCTTTACATTCTCACGGGCTTTCTGATTAAAGTTTCCCGTTTCGCGTATCAATGTCTGTATGATAATAATAGGTGTATCCGGATGTTTTTCCCGCAAGGTCATTACAAAGTCAACAGCCCGTTCGGTAATCTCTTTGGGAGAAGGATTAGGAATACAATCCAAGATAAAAGCGTCTGCATCAATATCCGCTAACATCCCGGCAACTTCTTTCTCCATTTTTCCATTGCCACTCAACCCCAAATTTATGAAATTATATCCACTGCTACGGGATAAGCGGGCCGGATAGGCCATGCCCGGACGGCTGGCAGAAGCTCCCTGCAAAATACTGGATCCGTAGACTACTATTTTCTCTTTGAACGGATTTTCTCCTTTATGTATGTGAGCATCAGAAGAAACACCTATCTCCAGACTCTTCAACTCATCGTATAAAGGCAGATATAACAAACATTCTTTCTCTTCGGTTCCCATATTATCGACAATCACTCTTTCCGTAGTCACACCACCCGGCATCCCTACTCCGGCAAATTGCCATTTCCCATCCCGTTTGATATACAAATCCAAGCCTTTCTGGGCTAGTCTGGTCAAGTTTGGCAATTGGTAATTGTCAGGAACAGTCCATTTAGCTTTTATCACCGGACTGTTCGTTGTGAAGGAAATAGCCAAACCCGCAGAGTTGGTGAATAGCTTCTTTACTGCAGGAGGCATCGTACAATACTTTGCTGTATCTACCCGATGGAAATATTCACCTTCGGTAGTCGCTTTTCCTACCAATAAAAGCTCTTGAGCCGGCATATAGGTAAAATTGCTCTTCTGCTGTCCGAATGTTGTAAGGGGAAACATTATCAGACCCAGGCAAATCCAGACATTTCGTGTTAAGTTTCTCATGGTTAGTTTAATATTAACAGTTTATTAATTGTCAGTATATCGTAGCAGTATCAAAAAGCTACTTATAAATCAGCGTTGATAAATACTCTTCTGCAAACATTTCATTGGCAACCTCCAGTAGTTGCTGTGCCGTTAACTCTTCAATACGCTTAAAAACAAGCTCGGATGATTCATATTTATGATAATGAAGGTATGTTTTCGCCATTCCCAGTGCATTATTCTCAAAGTTATCAGATGCCACTCCAATTTGTCCGATCAACTGCTTTTTCGCTGCTGCCAACTGGGAGGAAGTCATTTTCACATCACGCATCCGCTTCAGTTCCTTATAGGTCAGTTTCAAACAGGTATCCATATCATCTACATCCGTCCCGAAATAAATACAGAAAGCCCCTGTATCCGTGTAAGAGGTCAGATTGGATTCTACATTATAAACCAGTCCTCTACGCTCACGAAGGGACACATTGAGTTTACTATTCATTCCGGGACCTCCGAGGACATTGTTCAATAAATAGAGAGCCGTGCGTTTGTCGTCATACGCATTATAGCCACGGCTACCAATCATTACATGTGCCTGGTGTGTGTCTCTGGGAACCGTCAAATGTTCCGGCACATAAAGAGGCGGAGGTGTACGACGATTCTCTACTCTTACATCAGGAATATCCAAGAGGTATTTCTCTACCAGGCGAATGATTCTTTTGAAATCATATTGTCCCTGAACAAAAAACACCATATTCCCCGGTTGGTAAAACCGGCGGGTAAACGATAGAACGTCTTCCGTACGAAAACTCCGCAGCAGTTCCGGTTTACCAAGAATGTTTCTTCCCAATGGATGATTGCGGAAGATCATATCTTCAAAATCATCGAAGATCAGTTCCGACGGAGTATCCTCATACGACTGGATTTCATCAATAATGACCTCCGTTTCTTTTTCTATCTCATGCTGCGGAAAGGTTGAATGAAATACAATATCCCCCAACAGTTCAAGCGCCCGTTCCAGATGTTCTTTCAGGAAAGCGGCATAGACCACCGTTTCTTCCTTATTAGTGTAAGCATTCAGGTCGCCCCCCACATTCTCCATCCGGTTGAGGATATGCCAGGCTTTACGCTTCTCCGTTCCTTTAAAAATCAGGTGTTCTACAAAATGGGCCATTCCCTGCTCATTCTCTGCCTCATCGCGCGTTCCGGCATCGATCGCAAAACCACAATAAGCTACTTTTGAGAGGGTCGGTTCATGGATAATACGTAAGCCATTTGGCAATGTATATTCGTTACCTTGCATTGTTTTATACTTCCTTATTGAATTAATGCCACAAAAATACAATAAAACTTATTGCTGTTTATAGAAAATTGCAGATATTTGTGGACTATAACAGCAACAACGTATATGGAAAAGATAGGAATATTCTGTTCCGCCTCCGAAAACATTGACAAAATGTACTTCGAAAGTGCCCGCCAAATAGGAGAATGGATGGGGCAGAAAGGCAAAACCTTGATATATGGAGGGGCCAGCCTCGGACTGATGGAATGTGTAGCCCGCGCCGTGAAAGAAAACGGAGGCAAGGTCATCGGAGTTGTTCCCGCCAAACTGGAGGAGAACGGCAAAGTAAGCATTCTGTTAGACGAAGAAATTCATACCCGCAATTTGAGTGACCGCAAAGACATCATAACGGAGAAGTCGGAGGTGTTAGTCGCACTACCCGGAGGCGTCGGTACACTCGATGAGATTTTCCATGTAATAGCTGCTGCTTCTATCGGTTATCACCGGAAAAAGGTCATCTTCTACAATGAATATGGTTTCTATGACGAACTATTGAAAGCACTCCACACCTTGGAGGATAAAGGTTTTGCACGGCAACCATTCTCAACCTACTACGAAGTAGCAAACACATTGAACGAATTAAAAGAAAAAATAAACTGATTATATGATAGACTCCATCAAACAACTTTTGCAACAGGAAGCACAAGCTGTGCTCAACATCCCTGTAACAGACGCTTATGAAAAAGCAGTGAAACTGATTGTAGAACAAATACATCAGAAAAAGGGAAAACTGGTAACTTCCGGTATGGGAAAAGCCGGACAGATTGCCATGAACATTGCTACAACTTTTTGTTCCACCGGTATTCCATCTGTCTTTCTGCATCCCAGCGAAGCGCAACACGGGGACTTGGGTATTTTACAAAAAAATGATTTACTCCTGTTGATCTCCAACTCGGGCAAGACACGGGAGATTGTGGAATTAACCCGTCTGGCTCATAATCTGGATCCGGATTTGAAGTTTATTGTTATTACTGGTAATCCGGACAGTCCGTTGGCAAAAGAGTCGGATGTTTGTCTTAGTACCGGTAAGCCGGCTGAAGTCTGTGTGTTAGGCATGACTCCTACTACCTCTACCACTGCAATGACAGTGATCGGAGATATATTGGTGGTACAAACCATGAAAGAAACCGGATTTACGATCGCCGAATATTCAAAACGCCATCATGGTGGTTATCTGGGAGAAAAATCAAGATCACTATGCGAAAAGTAATCGGTATCGGAGAGACAATCCTCGATATCATCTTTCGAGGTGACCAGCCTTCCGCAGCCGTACCGGGAGGCTCTGTATTCAACGGCATCGTCTCATTGGGACGAATGGGAATAAACGTCGGCTTCATCAGTGAAACCGGGAATGACCGTGTAGGCAATATTATCCTGCAATTCATGCGTGAGAATAATATTCCAACCGATCATGTCAACGTATTCCCGGACGGAAAATCACCGGTATCTCTGGCTTTTCTCAACGAGCAAAGCGATGCAGAATATATATTTTACAAGGATTATCCCAAACAACGCTTGGACGTCCTATTCCCTAAATTAGAGGAAGATGACATTGTGATGGTCGGTTCGTATTATGCATTGAATCCGGTACTGCGGGAAAAGGTTCTCGAATTACTCGATCAGGCACGAGAAAAGAAAGCCATCATCTATTATGACCCGAATTTCCGCTCTTCTCATAAGAACGAAGCCATGAAACTGGCTCCAACCATTATTGAGAATCTTGAATATGCAGATATCGTACGTGGTTCATTAGAGGATTTCCTCTATATGTATAATATGCAGGATATAGACAAGATATACAAGGATAAAATCAAGTTCTATTGCCCACGCTTCATCTGTACTGCAGGTGGGGAAAAGGTAGCGTTGCGCACCAATCTGGTCAACAAAGATTATCCGGTAGCACCGTTACAGGCAGTCAGCACCATTGGAGCCGGCGACAATTTTAATGCAGGACTCATTTATGGATTACTTAAATATGATGTTCGATACCGCGATCTAAATAACTTGAATGAAGAAATATGGGATAAAATAATCCAATGCGGAAAAGACTTCGCAGCCGAGGTTTGCGGAAGTTTTAGTAATTCGGTATCCGTGGAGTTTGCAAAGAAATACAGGTAAAACTACAGATTAAGATTTATAAGCCAGCAGCCTATCCTACAAAGACTTTATATTATATAATCCATATTAAGTTAATCAGTAAGCCTTAACTTAATATGGATTTTCTTATCTTTGCAAACACCACAATTAATACGCAATCTTACTTAATACACATGAAAAGATTTATTCTGCCTCTATTAATAATAATCCTTATTCTTACCAGTTTGCCTACAAAAGCAAATAATGAGATCGAATCATTATTAAAAACATTAGATAAATCTCTACAAAACAAATCTGTCTATACTAAACAAAAACAGAGGCAAATAGACAGTTTAAAAATAGTATTAAGGCAATCCGACAATATTCAAGAAAAAATAGGAATTGCCCAGTCCCTTTGTTTTGAATATTCATCTTTTCAGAAAGATTCAGCTTTAGTTTATGCCATCCACATGAATAACCTTGCTCAAAAAAGTAATGACAAAGAACTACTAATTGAGGCGAAATTAGATTATTCAAGAATACTATCTTCTATGGGCTTTTTTAAAGAAGCCTTAGCGATTGTCAACTCAACACAACAAGAGCAATTATCTCCGCGGCTGAAAGCTGAATATTTTCTCGGACAAGTCACAATTTATAATCATCAGAAAACTTTTGCCTCAAATGAGAATGATGCACAAGAGAACGATCTGATTGCACAAATTTATCGCGATTCACTTCTTCAATGCAAGGAAGTCCCCTCAAACGTACGAGCATTCATGTCAGCACCGACTCTTCTCTTCCATAAAAAATACGATAATGCTATTCACATATTAGACAGCGTCTACAAAAGTTATGCACCTTATTCACGAGATGCCGGAATAATTGCATATTCTTTAGCTTCTGCCTATCAAGGCAAAAATGACTCTGAAAATATGATTAAATATTTCGCGATATCCGCTATCTCCGACGTATTAAATGGAGCCAGAGAGAATCTCTCTCTAAAAATACTCGCCAAATTGATCTTTGAAAGCGGAGACATAGACCGGGCATATAAATATATGAAAAATGCAATGGAGGATGCTATCCTATGTAATGCGAGAATCAATACTATTGAAGCTTCAGACATGTACCTTTTTATAGATAAGGCATTTCAGGAAAAGGAAAAAAATAAATTTATCACCATAACCATATTGCTTGTAGCATTGTGTTTTGTCTGTATCTTATTGTGTGCTTTGTTCATACAACTAAAAAAACAAAAAAGAAAAGTGGAGCAAGCCAATGAAAGTTTATCCTATCATCTTTACGAGATACAACAAATGAACTCAATATTAGCAGATAATAATAAAATCAAAGAAGAATATGTAGGACTATATATGGAACAATATACCAGTTATATTAACAAAATAGCCAATTTAAAAAAGAGGGCGCTTAAAATAGCCAAAAGCGAAGATATTAAAAAAGTGACATCATTCCTTCACTCTTCACTCAACACAGAAGAAGATCTGGCTGAATTTTATAATAACTTTGATAAAGCAATTCTAAATCTTTTTCCTAATTTCGTTGAGGATTTTAATGCATTGCTCTTACCGGAAAATGTAATTATTCCAGGTCCGGGTAAACTTTTAACGCCTGAATTACGTATCTTCGCACTAATCCGCCTGGGAATTACAGATAGCGTAAAAATAGCCCACTTCCTGCAATATTCATTGTCGACTATCTATAATTACCGTTCAAAAATGCGAATCAAAGCAAATGGAGATCGGAATGAATTTGAGGAAAAAGTGGCTCGAATCGGGCAATAAATTCAAGAATAATAGTCTGTCAGCCACACAATAGCATTTACATTTATGTGATATCCATCAGCACGTATACGCCTAATTATCAAACAGGTACATTCTACAAGCATTTACAATTCGCTTACTACCCATTTTATAAGTAGTCGGAATAAGGTATTTTTGTAGAGTCACAGTAGCAGTGATACCTGGGACTTGATCTCCAATGATTAATTCCCCAATAAATTGAAAAACAAAATTGGACTATTTTATAAATATCAATTAATGAAAGGAAACTATGAATAGCCTATTGCTCAATGTTATTTGTGTTTTCGCCATTGCGAACACAAATCCTAACGCAGAAAGAGCCCAGCAAAGCTTGGATGCTCTTTACAAAAACTATGCAGCACCCAATACTTGTTTGCTGCACGAAAATTATCCTTCTGACCAGAACAACAAAGCAACTTATCTAGCGTCAGAAGAACAAGCAAAAAGACATAATGAATATTCTTATCTTTGGCCATATTCGGGTACATTCTCTGCTGTAAACGCATTATTAGAGAGCACCGGAAACAAGAAGTATAAAAAACTTCTCGACAACAAAGTACTACCCGGACTGGAAGAATATTTCGACACACGGAGGGAACCATTCGCTTACTCATCTTATATCAATAGTCAACCACTCTCCGACCGTTTTTATGATGATAACGTCTGGTTAGGTATTGATTTCACCGATTCTTACCGCATGACCAAAAAACAAGCTTATCTGAAAAAAGCCAAACTGATATGGGAGTTTATTCTTAGCGGAAAAGACGATGTACTCGGAGGAGGTATTTACTGGTGTGAACAGAAAAAAGAGTCAAAAAACACCTGTTCAAATGCTCCCGGAACCGTATTCGCACTCAAGCTGTTCCAAGCCACTCAAGACAGTATCTATCTGAAGCAAGGAAAAGAATTATACGAATGGACCAAAGCGAACCTGGAAGATCCCAAAGATCATTTATACTTTGACAATATCGCACTTAACAAGAAAATCGGTCGTGCCAAATTTGCTTATAATAGCGGGCAAATGATGCAGGCCGCCGCCCTACTCTATCAGATTACCAAACAGAAGAATTATCTGGAAGATGCTCAAAATATAGCTGAAGCATGCCACAAATACTTTTTCGCTCCTTTCAATTCTCCTGACGGTCAAACTTTCCAATTATTGAGAAAAGGCAATATCTGGTTCACGGCAGTTATGTTAAGAGGGTTTATAGAGCTGTATAAGATAGATCACAACAAAACCTATCTGACTGATTTCCAAAAAAGTCTCGATTATGCATGGCAACATGCCAGGGACGAACGGGGACTCTTCCAAACAGATTGGAGCGGAACAGATAAAAGCGATAAAAAATGGCTGCTGACACAAGCTGCTTTTGTCGAAATGTATGGCAGACTAGCCGGAATCAATTTACAATAAACACTCTTAATCATCCACTCAAAAACACTGGAAATATGAAGAAAAGGAATATCGGATTATGCGTTGTTACAACTACTTTATTCATGGGAAGCCATGCCCAAGCAACCGAACTTGTTTTAGCCAAAGATCATACCAATGTAGTCAATCAGGCGGCTGAAATTGCAGCTTACAAAAGCAACCGCCCACCTGTAAACCAGCGACTTTTTAAATCAAAAGCTGTGGAAGCAGAAATCATCAGGGTAAAAAAGCTGCTTACCAATCAGAAACTGGCATGGATGTTCGAAAATTGTTTCCCCAATACCCTGGAAACAACCGTTCATTACCGCACAACAGATGGCAAGCCCGACACTTTTGTTTACACAGGCGATATTCATGCCATGTGGCTGCGTGATTCCGGAGCACAAGTCTGGCCTTACATACAGTTGGCAAATAAAGATCCGGAACTGAAAAAAATGCTTGAAGGAGTGATCCGCAGGCAATTTAAATGCATCAATATCGATCCTTATGCCAATGCTTTCAACGACGGTGCTGTCGGAGGGGAATGGATGTCCGACCTCACCGACATGAAACCGGAATTGCATGAAAGAAAATGGGAAATAGATTCGCTTTGCTATCCGTTACGTCTGGCTTACCAATACTGGAAGGAAACGGGTGATGCCAGCATTTTTGATAGTGAATGGATACAGGCCATCACCAACGTGCTGACTACTTTCAAAGAGCAACAACGTAAAGAGGGTGTAGGTCCTTATAAATTTCAACGTAAAACGGAACGCGCACTCGACACTTTAAACAATAACGGACTAGGCGCTCCCGTGAATCCTGTCGGACTCATTGTTTCAGCTTTCCGTCCGTCGGACGATGCAACAACCCTGCAATTCCTTGTGCTTTCAAATTTCTTCGCGGTTTCCTCTCTAAAGAAAGCTGCCGAGATTTTGAATACAGTCAATAAAAATACCGACCTGGCAAAGCAATGTACAGACCTGGCAAAGGAAGTAGAAGCTGCATTAAAAAAATATGCGACCTATAACCATCCTGAATATGGCACGATTTACGCTTTTGAAGTAGACGGCTTCGGAAATCATTTCTTAATGGATGATGCCAACGTGCCCAGCTTGTTAGCGATGCCGTATTTGGGTGATGTGGACATCAACGACCCTATCTATCAAAACACACGCCGCTTTGTATGGAGCAAGGATAATCCTTATTTCTTCAAAGGAAAAGCAGGAGAAGGTATTGGGGGACCTCACATCGGTTATGACATGGTATGGCCTATGAGCATCATGATGAAAGCTTTCACCAGTCAGGACGATCAGGAGATAAAGACTTGCGTAAAAATGCTCATGAATACAGATGCAGGAACAGACTTCATGCACGAATCTTTTCATAAAGACGATCCAAACAACTTTACCCGCGCCTGGTTTGCCTGGCAAAACACTTTATTTGGCGAGTTAATTTTAAAACTTGTCAATGAAGGAAAGACCGACTTACTGAATAGCATACAGTAAAAAAACAACTATTTTATAAAAGCTTCCCTATCAAGGGAGGCTTTTTTAATAAGAAGAATCGTTTTTAAAAGTCCTCAAGAAAGTAAAGTCAGATATTATTTGTATTATTGCAAGAATAAAGTGCAATGCTTCATTCTATAACCATGAAAACACTTACGTATAAGTTCATTATATTGTTATTCAGTCTGCTTTGCTATACCTTAAACAGCAATGCCTATAACCTCCGCCAAATCAATAATAAAGACGGGCTATCCAACAGTTCAATCCTGTCAGTTGGACAAGACGAGAATCATCTGATGTTATTCGGCACATGCGATGGTTTGAATATCTTTGATGGAAAAGATATCCAAATTTTCAGGTCTACACCCTCCAATCAAGCTATCAAGGGAAACTTTATAGAGAAAATTATCACGACTCAACCTGGAACTTATTGGATTAGAACGAATTCCGGACTAAACAAAATGAATTCTCAAAAAGGAGAATTCTTGTTTTTCCCAGAGTTTGCCGGCCACAACTTCATTTTCACAGATTGTCAGCATGACCTTTTCATATATGATGGAATCGGAAATTTACAGATATTCAATGAAAAGACCAAGCAATTTCAATCTGTCCTAATCCATAAATCCGAGCCAATTCCTCTTTCAGACATACTCGATATTAAGTTCGACTCCCAAAACAGACTTTGGGTATATGTAAAAAACGAAATGTATTACTGTTTCTCCTTATACAATAAGAACACAAATCAACCTTATATTGAATTACATGAAGTAAAACATTTTAATAAAAATATAACAAAAGCTTTTGCGGATGGAGATTATGAATTTATTGTGGACCAAGATGATATATTATATATGATCAGTTCCGAAGCTCCACAGATAACACACATTGCAGACATCAGTTGGCTTACTCACCAGAAAGGAGATATTAGCTCTATCATTAAATATAAAGAAGATCTTTTTATTAGTTTCCAGACAGAAGGTGTTGTAAAGTTAACTCTTACTCCCGAAAAAAAAGAACCCTATTCTATTATTGATTTACAGATTCACTGTGGTGTGCTTTCAATGATGAAAGACAAATCACAAAATATCGTTTGGATAGGTACAGACGGACAAGGAGTTTATAAATACACAGAGGAAGAATACACCTTAAATTCTTACCTATTTTCTCAAATATCTACCAAAGTCCAAAAACCGGTCAGAGCTATTTTCAAAGATGATCTGGATAATTTGTGGCTAGGAACAAGAGGAGACGGAATCATATTGTTACCCTCTTTCCTTTCAGCCCAAGAATCCCCCATTCATTTTTCTTCCGGCAACAGCCAATTAAATGAAAATTCCGTATACGCATTTGCACCCAGTAGAAAAAATATCCTATGGATAGGAAACGATGGAGGTTTGAATTACTATTCGTACACAAAGAAGAAAATTCAGAAAGTAATCCTCCCTCCTAAGATCGAATCAATCAATTACGTTCACTCCATACATGAAATAAATGATTCTACCTTATGGGTTACGACAGGAGGAACCGGAGTACTTAAGCTAATCCTTGATACAAAACAAGTTATTCCTACTGTAAAAAAGATTAAGACGTATATACACAAAGAAGAAAACCTAATTTACAACTATTTCTTCACATCTTTGCAGAGTTCTGATTCTTTATTATTTGGAAATAGAGGATATGGCATCTTCTCCATCCCTCAAAAACAAGACGTTTTGTCAAATATATATTTCAATAACAATCCAGCCGAACAAGCTGCCAATGACATCTTTAGCATGGAAAAAGACCCAAAAGGTAATTTTTGGCTAGGAACTAGTATGGGACTTGTGGAATACACAAAAGATAATCAAATCAAAACATATAAAGAACTCAATGAATTCATAAACAGTATAGTCCACGCCATACAGTCTGACAACGATGGTAATCTGTGGTTAAGCACCAACAAAGGTATCATAAGATATAACCCTAATGATGAGACCTTCCAGCTGTATGGTCAAGAAGAAGGGATTGATGTCATTGAATATTGTGATGGCGCATCTTTTGTGGACCAACAAAGCCAGACATTGTACTTTGGAGGCATCAATGGTTTTGTCACCATCCACAAGGAAAAGTTGAAGACAGAGGAATCCATATTCCCCATTTTAATATCTAATTTAAATGTCCTGGGGGAAAATGTTATGTTAGCAGACTTCTTATCACAAGAAAAAGATAAAAACAAACTATCATTAAACTATCAACAACACTCATTCACACTAAAGATTTCCGTTCCCGACTATATTTACAGTAGCAGTATTCTTCTATATTACCGAATCAAAGAAACAGATGAAAACTGGACTAAGATTTCAAGTAATACACTTAACTTTACCAACATGGTTCCGGGAGAATATACACTCGAAATCAAATATATTAATCAAGCCATTAACAAAGAAAGTAATGTGTTCTCTATCCACATTCACATTACTCCTCCTTGGTATACCTCTGCTTGGGCTTATATCGTGTACTATTTAATCGGCCTGACCTGCATATTCTTTATCATACACTCAATTCTCCGCCGAAACCGTTTAAAGAAAGCACGGGAACTTAAAGAATTGGAACAAGTTCATCAAAAGGAAGTGTATGAATCCAAATTAGAGTTCTTCACCAATATAGCATATGAGTTTTCGACTCCGCTAACACTGATCTTCGGTCCTTGTAACCGTATCATTGATAATTGTTCAGATAAAAATACAGTAAAATATGCCAAAGTCATTCAACGTAATGCGGAAATACTAAATGATCTGACCCAAGAGATAGTCACATTCCGCAGCATCGAGTCCAAAGAACGAAAACCATATATAGAGCAACTGCCAGTGGGCGAAATTATCTCAAAAGACCTTATCACCTTCGTCGATCAAGCATATTCAAATCAAATACTTTTCGAAAAAGAAATAGATTCTGCACTTATATGGAATAGTGATCGTTTCTTTTTAAGAACAATTATCATCAACTTATTATCAAACGCTTTTCACCATACAGGCAAGTCTGGCAAGATAGTTGTTCAAATCAATATACAAGAAGATAATTTATCAATCAACATCACGTTCCTAGGAAAGATCACGAAAAAAGAAATCCAGGTAATAACAGGCGAGTATCATCTTTTGAAAAATATAAAGGATACGTATGACACCAAACTTCTACGCCATGAACTCGGGCTCACGATGTCACATAATATGGTGAAACTACTACAAGGAGAACTAATAGTAGACACAACAGAAGAAAAAGTACAGTTTACAATAAAACTTCCCCAACTTGAATCGGATCCTCAAGAGATGAAGGTAAGCGATATCGATCCGATACATTCCGCTCATCTAAAAATGGAAAACAATCCGGAAATCAAGGATATGGTTCCCGAATTTAACATTCTCCGACAGACTCTCTTTTTAATTGAGCCAAACAAAGAGATGTCATGGTTCCTTATAGACACTTTCCATGAAGATTTTAACATCATCCCTATCCAAGACTACACACTGGCAACGCAAAAACTAGAGACTTACCAACCAGACTTAATAATTTACGACATTACTGGTAACTTTGTGGAAGGAATTGAATTTACTCAACAATTGAAAAGTAGCAAGAATCACGCACATATTCCCGTTATTCTATTATCTGGTGAACGAAATATAGAAGAACAAATAAAAGGAATCAATGCAGGAGCCGAAATGTATATCTTTAAACCCTTCTACAGTGACTACCTGAAAATATCGGTCAACAAGATATTAAATAGAAAGGAAACTTTAAAGAGTTATTTCAACTCTCCCAAAAGTGCTTACGATCTATCTAATGCAAAGTTAATACACAAAGAGGACAAAAAGTTCATTGAAACAATACTTGATATCATTAATGCTAATCTAGATAATAAAGACTTGTCAGCAGCTTTCATTGCCAATGAACTCCACATTAGTATGAGACATCTCTATCGTAAATTAAGCGAAATCGGAGAAGTGAGGTCTATAGCCAATATGATTAAGGATTGCAAGTTGCAAGTAGCAAAAGACCTTCTCATCAATACAAAGCTTTCGATTGACGAAATTGCCTATAAATCAGGTTTCACCGCTCGAAGTACTTTCTTCAGAAGTTTTACGGAAAAATATCACATTACTCCCAAAGAATTTCGCAAACAACAAGAATAAGATTACCACTATCTTATCGCTACTATATACAAAATCTCCCGAATGCCTCAAATCCCATTATAAAGGATTAAATCCGGCATCCGGGAGATCTTATAGGGTTTCGTCAGTTATTGAGTTTTCAATAACTCTTTTTATTTCAACGTAATATTTTGTTGGCTGACAATGTTTCTTGATGAAACTCCCAACATCAACTTAAATACACCCGGATCAACTACAAAATCATGTTTATCCACACTATAATAAGAGAATGAGTCTTTTGTCAGGTCCATCTCAACTTCAGCTGACTGCCCTGGTTCAAGATATACCTTTTTAAAGGACTTCAACTCTTTTAGAGGTTGTTCAACACCATTATTACTCGGTTTACCGATATAAAGCTGAACCACTTCTGATCCGCCCTTCTTGCCGGTATTAGTCAATTTGCAAGTTATCTTTGCCTTTCTATCATCCACAGGATCCTGAAAAACTCTCATATCAGACAGTTTGAAAGTAGTATATGACAAACCGAATCCAAACGGATATTGCACTTCACGGTTAAATTTATCATAACCACGATAACCCACAAAGATTCCTTCCGTATAAGGCACATGGAAATCATGGTCAGGATCGTAATAACTATTGTATGTAGGATTATCTTCCCATTTCTTTTCAAAAGTAATAGGTAGTTTACCCGACGGACTTACTTCACCGAACAAGATATTGGCAAGTGCATTTCCCGACTCCTGACCTGTATACCAACTCCAAAGCAAACCTTTGAGAGAAGGCTCCCATGACTGCATTTCAACATTGCCACCAGCATTGACAACTCCAATTATCGGTTTTTTACTCTTTATGACCGTCTCAATCATCGTTCTACTCGCTTCCGGTAATTCAAAAGTTCTATCACTATTTTCCGACTCCGTATCAGAGTTAAATCCAAAACATGCAATAATCATATCATATTCATTCAATCGCTCAACGAACATGTTCTTACTATTATCAGCTTCCGCTGTATTCTGCCACAACAAATTAGCACTTGCACCTCCACCTTCCTGGAAGTAGTCAATCTGAATATTATATTTCTGACCAGCTTTCAACTGCATAGTATACTTGGAAGTCCTATAACCAGATGGTCTGAATTCATCAATTACTTTTTTTCCATCAATAAACAGATTATAACCATCATCTCCGCCAAGAGTAAACTCATACTCTGCATTCTTATCCGAACAAATAGTTCCTGTCCACCTAACTGAAAAATGATCAGCCGGCATACCCTTATAACCAGTACCACTACTCCAACTATAGTTTATTCTACTTTCAAATTGATCTACAACCGGACTACCTTCTAAATTCATATTATTATAATAGCACGCTCTGAATCCTCTCTGTTTCAAACTACCATCCGTAAATATAATAGGATCAAAACAATCATACTCATCAACATATTCCGCCTTTATTCCATATTTTTCGGCAGCCTTACGAATCCCTTCAAATGCGCTGACATAACTAAACGGATTTACCGAACCACTGCCACCACCACAGACATAACCATTGGCATTTTTTCCTACAACCGCAATTTTCTTGTATTTTTTAGGATTGACAGGAAGAATATTCTTCTCATTCTTCAATAATACAATTGCCTCGTTTGCCACTTTAAGAGCAGTCTCCACAGAGGCCGGATTATCTAAAGGTATGTTTTTATCTTGTTGCTGTGCATCTAAAAAACCAAATCCGATTATAACACGAAGAATATGGCGTATTCTTTCATTAATGGTGTCCATTGTCACATAGCCGGTACGCAGGTAATAAGCGATCTCCTGTGGTTTATTCTTTTCCGCTCCCGGCATTTCTAAGTCCATTCCTGCATTACAAGTAGGAATCGAATATTGAGCCGCGCTCCAATCTGAAACGACCATACCATTGAACCCCCATGTTTTTCTCAACACATCCTTCAATAGCCAAGGATTTTCATTCGTATAAATGCCATTTACCAAGTTATAACTGGTCATTACCGCTCCAACCTCCGCTTCTTGAACAGCAGCTTTAAAAGCTGGGAAGTAAATTTCATGGGCAGTCCTTTCATCTATATCATTACTAATCCGAGCCCTATCATAATCTGAATTATTCGCCAAGAAATGCTTTACAGTAGCCATCACCTTCTGACTCTGAACTCCTTTTATATAGCCTACTGTTGTTCTGGCTGTCAGATATGGATCTTCGCCCATATACTCAAAGTTACGGCCACACATCGGAGCACGATGAATATTTACAGCCGGTCCCAATATGATATGTATTCCACGAGCTCTGCAATCCCGTCCCAATGACTGTCCGTATTCATAAGCCAGTTTTTCGTTCCAAGTGGCAGCAAGTGCCAGACCACATGGGTAGGCATTCGTTTCAATACGGTGTCCTACTCCTTGAGGACCATCAGACATCCTAATTGCCGGTACCCCCAATCGTTTGATCGGTTTTGTGTGAAACTGAAAGTCTCCACTTATGTAATCCAGTTTTTCTTGAATGGTCATCTGATTAAGAATCTCGTCCACCTTTTTATCCACATCGGAGGTATACCATTTTTGCGCAAAAGCAAAACCACCGTTGCAAAGTAGAAAAGAAATAAATAATGCTTTTCTGATTTTTGTACTCATAATTTCTCTTTTAAGTTTATTTTCATTAATTCCATTGGATTTGTTGGTCCATATCCGGTATCAAACTATTGATCTTACGTTCCATACTTAATGAACCTTCTGCACGATAAGATATTACTTTACCCGGTACAGTGGTTATATCATCATATCTATATCTCATATAAATAGTATAATAACGATGAACCAAGTAGGGCAAAACAGCATCTTTTTCTTCCCAAATCTCATAAGTCGGTTGACCTTCAACCTCAAAATTAATTTGGGGATTCACGGCCTTAACAGATAAATTTCCTTTCTTCTTTCCTTTTTCATCGACCTGTCCTTCTTCAAACTTTACATTTATCTTATAATCAGCTCTATCTATTGCATTATCTTCTTTGGTTCCCGCATAAAAAAATACAGTATTCTCATCTACAACATGTGCCCTACGCCTATCTACAACTAATGGAGCATCCTCTGTATCAATAAAATAGATATTCATTGCCATGGCAGAATAAGTACCGGAATAGTCATTAAATGGCAAAATATGGAGCAATGCTTTATGGATTCCTTTCCGTACATTTGTTATATAAGAGGAGTTATCCTCTATCTTCAAAGGCAACACCCATTCCTGTGACAAATCCAAATCTTCAAATTTAAATTTTATTTGGAATAATTCTTTATTTGATCCTCCGGGAATGTGACATACAGGTGACAATAATTCATAATACTTCTCCGGTAACTGTGAATACCATAAGTCCGTCCTATACTGGAATTTCTCTTCGTTCAAAATACCTAATGTGTCATTATCTACGACAATATTCACATCGACAGCTTCGTCAGATAAAGTCAAGCCACTTCGCAGAACGGGAAGATCATAAACGACTTCTCCACTAGGATGATAACGCAAATAAATATCTGCCACACCTTCGCCACCAACCGGTGCTTTCAAAGAGACCATATGAGGATATAATTCCTCTACCCACTCATTATTACATGCACTAAAAACAGAAAACATGCATAACATCATTATATAAGTATTTATTCTTTTCATATTCGTAAATTTATAGATTAATCATAAGTTTTCCATCCCGGAGCCTGAGTCATGCGTTTATTGTGTTTCAGTTCACCATAATCTATAGGCCAGAAATACATCTTACGCGAAAAAGAGGTTTGTAATTTTTCTACCCGAACCCGGTCATAGAAATCTTCAGCTTTAGCCTGGGTCATCAGTACATTACACCCATAAACAGGTTCCGCTTCTTCCTTTTCCACATCTTTCCAACGCCTTAAATCATAATAACGTTGATTTTCACCCAACAGCTCAATCTGCCGTTCACGTTTCAAATATTTACGAAGTTCACCACTATCTTCATATACCTGTTCTTCATAATCAGGCACTCCTCCACGAATACGAATCTGCGAAATCGCTCTACTCATTTCTTCCTTATCGCGGGAGATCGTATATGGTATACCATCCCAAGTGGCCACCTCAGAACTACTTCCCGGAGTCAATTCATTCAAAGCTTCGGCGTACATTAATAAGATGTCAGCATAGCGGATCGCACAATCCACTTTATCATAGATTTTACCATTATTCGTGTTGCAATCTTTCGGATTAATATATTTCATCATCCCGATACCTGTCGGCTGCCATTTATCAGAAGCATTCGTTCTACCATTCGTATTTCCTCTATAATACCACATCTGTAAATTCCGATAGTTACCATCCCTCGCACTTGCAAAAGGCCAAAATGCTCCGTTAAATGCAACGCTAGCATAGAAACGAGGTTCACGATTTGCATACTCCTTCCAAACTCCGGAGCGCACTTGGGGATATTTACCCTCATTCACTTCCTGTTCCGTTACAAAGCGTTCTCCTACCGGAGTTTCCGACAAGAATTTATTGAGATCAAATGGTTCTCCATTTGCCAAAGCGTAAGCATCACATTGCTTAGCAGTCAGTCCATGGCAATTATTCCCCCCAGCCGAACCAGGCATCTGATCATTGGCCATAGAGTTAACACCATCTCCTAATCCATTATTTCCACGAGTAAAAATCAATTCCGGATTTTCTACAGCATACAAATCACCATTAAAAATAGCACGATAAGATTCAAACGGATCAATATCCGCCCACCCTTCCGGAAAATTCTTTTCTGAATACAATTTATGATAGGGCGGTTTTACCGTAGCAGGGTAAGCCTCACTTCCCCTGCTCTTATAGGGAGCTGTATATAATTTATATACTCCTCGATCAGCAAGATCTACAACGTCTTTTGCCGCTGCCGCCGCTCTGGCCCACTTCTTTTCATCATAAGTCTGCGACATTAAAATACGCCCTTTATCATCCACAAAATCTGAAAACTTGTCCGGATCATCCGGATGAGGATTATTAATAGGGCTTGCGGTGAACAACAATGCCTTTGCGCGGGTAGCTAATGCCGCTCCTTTTGTTGCACGAGCAATATTCCGATTATTTCGTTTTTCCGGCAAATCTTTAGCCGCTAACACCATCTCGTCAGCAATATAATCTACTACCTCATCATAAGTACTCCGGGGGTATGACATCTCATCATAAGTAGCATCAATACTTACAGTTTCACCGGGCATAATAGGCACAGGTCCATATTTCCTCAACAATAACCAATAAAAATATCCACGCAGGAAACGAGCCTGTGCTTTCATATCAGCAATTTCGGTTTGCGTAAGTTCCTCGTTTATATCAATATTATTAATCAATATGGATGCTTGCCGGATTCCTTCATAACATTTCACGTAAGTGGCCCATGTCCAACCATAATCATATTCTCCAAATTTAAACTTACGATAATTAATATTTCCGTTTGTTTCATTAAATATCATATCATCAGAATAGTTAGTTACAATTTGAGAAATAGTCCCAATCTCAATATTGGCACCTAACAAATGGTTATAACAATATGAAAGCCATTGCTCGGAATAATCTTTACTTTTGAATATTTTGTCTTCGTTTTGTCTATCTTCGAAGAACTTCTCCACACTTAAGTAATCAGAACAAGAAGAAAAAACAGCTCCTATTCCCAAGCTACAAATCATAGCCCATATTATATATTTCTTTTTCATGTGTCTTTCTATATTTAGATGTTTATTGTTAATCCTAATGTATATGCTTTAGATAACGGATAAACCTGTCCGTTGCTACTTCCCAATTCAGGATCCCACAACTTAAAGCTGGAGAAAGTGACCAGATTAGTCCCCATAAAGTAAATACGAATATTATTCAGACGTATTTTGTTGACTATACTCTTAGGAATAGTGTATCCAACCTCCAGATTTTTAAGTCGCAAATATGATCCATTACGCATCCAGTAAGTCGATGACTGATAATTATTGTTATTTCCACCATAACTTAAGCGAGGATATTTAGCATTAGGGTCTTCATTTTCCCCTAATATCCACCGATTGGATTTCACTACATCTGTTAAAATATTCCCCCAGTCACCATCTTTAAATGGATATACGGTATACCCGTCAATAAAGAATGTAGATTTTCCGGCACCTTGAAAAAGAACATTCACATCAAATCCTTTCCATTGGGCAGAAAAGCCAAATCCATAAATCAAATTCGGACGATTTGTGGCTCCAATAGGTACATAATCTTTATCATTGACGATGCCATCTCCATTCACATCGCGATATTTGATATCTCCTGGCATAACATCTCCCCAAGTCTGCTTTGCACTATTACGGATATCATCATAATCTTTAAATAATCCTTCAGCAATCAAACCGCGAGGCTGACTCACTTGAAAACCTGTGGCCAAAGTATATTTATAGTTGGTAACTTCCTCATCATACTCCAGAATTTTACTCTTACTATATGTAATATTTCCACGCAAAGTTAAGTTTACATTTCCTATCTTTTGTTTAAATCCGAAATTTCCATCGAGTCCTCTTGAAGAAACAGCGCTTACATTAGTCGCATACGATAACGAAGAATTCAACCCAACACTCACAGGTATAAAACTGCGTGATTGATAAATCCCATCACGACGCTCATAGAAATAATCAATCGTACCCGTAAATCTATCATCCCACAAAGAAAAGTCTATACCAATGTCGTGCTTGGTAGCAATTTCCCACGTCACATTTGTCGTTGCATATTTCGTATAAGTTAATCCATCATAGAAATAGGAAGTTTCGAGGTCGGAATAATTAAAACCATTACCAGAAGAATTTCCGAAACTAGGTAAATATGGAAAACGATCGTTCATTGTATCATTACCAACTTTACCATACGAATAACGAAGTTTGAACATATTCATCCATTTCAAGTGTTTCTTAACAATCGGTTCTTCTGCTATATTCCAGGCAGCCGAATATGCTGGAAAAAAACCGAATTGGTGATTAGGAGCAAAATTCTCAGAACCATTGTATCCAAAATTAAAGTCCACAAAATAGCGATACTTCCAGCCATAAGTGAATCGACCGGCCAGTCCTTGATGCCGTCTGTCTATTCCTTGTATGACATCTGAATTGCTTGTCGTATTAATTATTTTATCCTGTGTATATTTCAGAACTCCACCAATAAGGTGGTCACTAAAGGAACGATTGTAATGTAGTTCTGCCTCCAAATATTCTTTGCGTTCACCTGTTGAAGAAGATTGTTGACTCATGATCTCTTCCCCTCTTACTTTCGTTGGAACCAACTTTCCATCAGAATCCCGATTCTGCTCTACTTTCCACATTTCAGGAAGTTTCTTGCGATTATTCCATTGAGCATTGTTCGTATCCATACCAAAGCGTCCGACAAATTTCAATCCTTTGGTTATGAAATCAAACTTCTGTTCCAATGTTATATCCGCCTGCATTTTATTATTCCAATGTTCTTGGTAACCTGTCTGCGTAGAAGCAGCCCATGGATTCATACGCCCGTCAGAATTTCCATAGGCCGGTATACGTCCGTCGGAAAACAATACAGGAGAAGTGATTGGGCTATACCCCATTACTGATTCCCAAACACTATTACCCACACCCGGCTGATTCATTTTATCCAAAGACCCTGCAATTCCTACTCTTACTAATGTAGATTTTGTAATATCCATATCAACATTCACACGATAATTCCAACGGTGATAACTGGAATTGGTATCGTAATCCTTCAATCCTTCATCTACATTATACATACCTGCTTCTTTGACATAACTAGCAGATACATAATAACGGGCCAATGAACCTCCACCATTAATATTCAACGTGGCACGATAAGTGGGTGCGCCTTTCTTCAATAACATTCCCATCCAATCAACATTAGGAAACAAATCTTTATCCAAGCCATTGGCTAGTAAGTGTAAATCTTCATCCGAATAAAAGGGGATTTGATTACGGGTAATACGTGCTTCATTCATTAAAGTTGCATAAGTATATCCATCAACCAGTTCCGGAGTATAAGTACGGGTATTATAGGTTGTTTCAACCTTGGCATCAATATGCACCTTACCTTCTTTTCCACGCTTTGTTGTAATCAGAACAACCCCATTTGCGCCACGTGAACCATAAATAGCTGTAGCTGAAGCATCCTTCAAAACTGTAAATGTCTCAATATCTTCAATATTGATTTCATTCATACTACGCTCGAAACCGTCCACTAACACCAAAGCACTTGAGCCTGCACCAAAAGTCGAGATACCACGTATCCAGAACTCTGATCTATTTTCTCCAGGCATTCCTGAAGCTTGTCGTGCCAGCACACCTGCCACATTACCCGCAAGCGCATTGGTTATACTTGAAGATGACGTTTTCAAAGTACTAACATCTACATTGGTAACCGCACCAGTCATCGTCAATTTCCTTTGTTCTCCGGTGCCAGTTACAACTACCTCATCTAGTGCTGTAGCTTTCGCCTCCTTCATTACAACTTTGATGGTTTTCTGTTCTTTAATCAGAATCTCTTGTGTCTCAAATCCTATAAACGATATAACCAATCGTAAATAAGGTTCCATCTTTATCTTAAATTTACCATTAATATCAGTAATGGCACCCAATCCCGGTCGGTCTTGAATTACTACATTGACACCTACCAAAGGCTCATGGCTTTCATCAGTTATCAGACCAGTAACAATTATTTCCTCTCGGTCCACTTTTGCTTGAGCGTGCAACCCCAACGTACTGCAAATAACAAGCAACAACATTATATATAAAGTTCTCATGTAATATGTGTTTTTATAGTTATTCTACCGTAATTGTGCGAATTCTATGATTATCTCTTTCCCCAATATAGAATGTTCTGGTTTCTTCATCATAAACAATTCCCATCGGTTGATTAAAACGGGCTTCTTTTCGAAGATCTCCATCAATATGTCCCTGAATTTGTCCATCCGAAGAAGTACTGCCTCTCCCCGCAAAAGTTGAAACAAAACCTTCCGGTGTGATCTTTCGAATACAATGATTATTTCTATCGCATAAATAAAAATCGTAAACATCTTCTTTACCTTCTCTTACATAGTCTTCATTTTTAACGAATGTTCCCTGAACAGGAGTATCAAAGCGAGCCTGTTCGCCCTGACCATCTACATATCCCCACTCATTAAACCTGCCTGCAAAAATTATAGGAGTCTGAAATTCTTTTGTTGTTGTATTAAATTTAGATTTAAAAACACATTGAGCGCCCAAAATATACATAAATTTACCCGAAGGATGACCCGATATATAAGAACGGTCATCTCTACCTTCATATACAGGAATAACTTCTTGACCCGCCATTCCTTTTATAGAAGGATCATATACGGCCTTTTGTAAAGCTGATTTCCACCAGGTATTATAATAAAGGCATTCATTTAACGGATGATAATAAACAGAATACCCGCAACGATCATATATATAAGGTTGAGCTTTTCGGAAATTTTCAGAGCGCAGCAAAAAAGAGATTGCCATTCGCTCCTTATTATTTTCTCCATTATCATCTATAACAAAGATTGTATCTCCCTTCATATCAAATGTCATATATTGCATACTTTTAAATGCGCCCTGCCCATTAGTTATCATTGTAGAGACTTCTTCTTTAGCCAGATCAATTTTTCTAATGCAACTTCCCGGATGAGACACATATAAATACTTCTCCACACCAAATGTATCCAGCAACATCCACTCTGCTGACACAAAACCTGCTTCATCAAAAGTCCCGTCAATATTTGCAGCATTACCCTGCTCATCTACCTTTCCACAAAGAGTACCTACCGAAGTCTTAGAAACATAGCTGAAACGTTTTTCAAATTCATAATTGACTTCAGAACTTCCATCGGCACTTTCAATAGAAACCTTAACTACACCATCAAATGCCCGCCGAGGCACCATACAGTAAATTTCGGTTCCACTACTCCCAATCGTATACGCAACTTGTCCTCCAATCGAGACATGAATTTTAGAGATATCGGTGCCAAAGTTCTCACCATAAATGTAAAACTTAGTACGGATACTACCTTCTTCAGGAGAAAAATCTCTGAAAACCACAGGTTTTGATGGGTCGTAACCACCCGTACTAACCGTATCATCCTTGCAACTATAAGAAAATGCAATCAGACACAAGAGAAATACACTCGCCCAATGGGGAGTTTTTCTTTTCATTTGTTCTTTTTTCATAAAACATGTATTAATTTTAGGGTTTCACATAAATACAAATTAGCTATCCTGAAAATTTCACTTCACCTTAAAGTCATACAAATGACACTTCAATCAAATTTCACTACTACCTTATTCTCTGAAAAACGAATTCGCCCGGCACTCATTTAAAACACTGCAAAGGTGAGCAAAAAGCTATAAGTTTTTTTAGAAAATGAGGCTTATTGCCATGAATAACTCAATTTTAGACGTTTTTGGCACAATATAGGACTTTCAAAACACAAATACCCCCATATAACGCATCCATGAAGTCTTAAATTAATCCTTTATACATTATCATCTTCTTTTCTTGGGGAAAAGCGAAGCAAGGCAGTATATAGAGCTCGCTTCTACCCATTAATATATATAACCCCATCAGTATTCCATTATTTCATAGAGATTAGACTGGATAGAGTACCAAATTAAGACATATACGTCCATCTTTGCGCCATTTCACCCAAAAAGCATGTCAATTGACAATAACAACTATCACACTACAATATCTTTGCATCATTCAATCACTCCAAGAATTCGCAACGGACAAAATAATAATACCATATAAAAACTATTAATCAATGAAGAAGTACATTTTTTTATTACTGTTTGCATGTTGCCTGATATTCAATATACAGGCGCAAAACAAAATAGAACTATTTTCTCCCAACGGAGAAATTAAAGTTTCTATTCGCCTTAGCGATAAGATCTATTACGACGTATCCTGCAGCAACGAAAAAGTATTGGAGAACAACTCTCTCATGCTCGCTCTAAAAGAGCAGGTTTTAGGAGAGCATCCGAAGCTATCCGGACAAAAACGAAAGAGTGTAAAAGAAACGTTAACGCCTATTGTCCCATTAAAATTTGCATCCATAGATAACGAATACAATCAACTTTTACTTAATTTCAGAGACAACTACTCCGTAGAATTCCGTGCTTTCAATGATGGAATAGCATACCGTTTCATAACTCGCTTCAAAAAGGACATAGAAGTTATAGGAGAAGACTTTTCTCTGCAGCTCCCCTCTGAATATCTACTTCACCTACAGCAACCTGAAGGTTTTAAAACTGGTTACGAAGAGTTTTATTCACATATTCCCAGTACCTCTTGGAAACCATCGGATCGGATGTCTGTACTCCCCATACTAATTGACACTCACAAATCATATAAGATCTTAGTTTGCGAAGCTGATTTATCGGACTATCCTTGTATGTTTTTAAAAAGTGACGGGAACAATAACATAACTTCCGTATTCCCCAAAGTTCCTCTTGAATTTGGTGACGATGGAGACCGTAGTCTCAAAATCCTAAAAGAAGCTGATTATATTGCCAAAACTAATGGTAAAAGAAGTTTTCCATGGCGTTATTTCAGTATTGTGAAAGAAGACAAACACTTGGTAGAAAATACCATGACCTACAAACTGGCTGCCCCTAATCAGCTACAAGACGTATCATGGATTAAACCTGGACAAGTAAGTTGGGAATGGTGGAATGGAGCGATTCCTTATGGAGAAGACGTGACATTTAAAGCGGGTTGCAATCTGGCTACATATAAATACTATATTGATTTCGCAGCCAAATACGGTATTCCTTACATCCTCATGGATGAAGGATGGGCAAAAACAACTCAAGACCCCTATACCCCCAATCCAGATGTAGACCTCCACGAGCTAATCCGTTACGGAAAGGAGAAAAATGTAGATATTATACTTTGGCTATCCTGGCTGACAGTAGAGAAGAACTTCGATCTCTTTAAGGTTTTAGGAGAATGGGGAGTGAAGGGAATAAAAATAGATTTTATGGACCGCAGCGACCAATGGATGGTCAACTTCTATGAGCGAGTAGCGAAAGAAGCAGCCAAACATCACCTTCTTATTGACTTTCATGGGGCTTTCAAACCTGCCGGATTAGAATATAGATATCCGAATATTCTATCTTATGAAGGAGTAAAAGGGATGGAACACATGTGGGACTGCCTTCCAGACAATAGCGTATATCTCCCTTTCATGAGAAATGCCGTAGGTCCGATGGATTATACCCCCGGAGCAATGATTACTATGCAGCCGAACGTTTATCGTACCGAACGTCCTAATTCTGCAAGCATTGGTACACGCGCCTATCAACTAGCTTTATATGTCATCTTTGAAAGCGGGCTTCAAATGTTAGCTGATAATCCTACATTATACTATCGTAATGAAGACTGCACACGCTTCATCACTCAAGTTCCCACTACCTGGGATGAAACAATTGTTTTGGATGCCAAGATAGGAGAATATGTAATCGTGGCCAAACGCAAAGGTGAGAAATGGTTCATTGGCGGCATGACCAATAGTAAGGAAGAAGAAAGAAATTTTGAAATCAGCCTTGACTTCTTGAAAACCGACAGATGTTATCATCTCACAGCATTTGAAGATGGTATCAATGCTAGTCGTCAAGCAATGCATTATAAAAGAAGAACACTGGAGGTAAAACAGGGACAAAGGCTTTCTATCAGAATGGCCAAGAGCGGTGGATTCGCTGGCATTCTCGAATAGAGATAAATCCGTTGCCGAAACACCAAGTGCCACTTTAGCTGATATAGCGATAAGGTGGCACTTTTTTCATAAACAAGGTTAGTGATACATAAATAGAAGACATGTAGGGAGGTAAAATACGCTCTTTATGCTCGTAAATTACTATTAACTTTGACTAATTATCGCAAAGGAATTATCAGATCTGCCGGTAATTCCTAACTTTGCGTATATGATTCACCCAGACAAAGAAACTATGTACAAGAACCTGTTAAGCTGGCTTACTGTTTTATTAGTGCTTCCATCCTGTTCTAACACCTCACCTACCATATCTGTGGTGTGTGAAGAAAACAATGTAGGAAACTGTATCATCAAATGGGAGACAGCACCTCTATTGAGAGGAGAGGTCAAAGTATATACCTCTACTTCGCCCGAACTTATTCCGGAGAATTCGCCTATCGCAACGGCCAGCATCTCCGATGGTAAAATGACAATCGTAACCGACGATCCTTCCCAACGTTATTATTACTTGCTTGTATTTAACAACAAATACCGGATTAAAGTAGCCACCCGCAACATTAATATTCCCGGCATACAGAATTTCCGCGATTTAGGAGGATACGAATCTGCCGCCACGGGGAAATCGCTTCGTTGGGGAATGATCTATCGGTCTGCACAAATAGACAGCATCCCGTCCGGCTCACGCCAAGAACTTAAAAACATAGGTATACGAACCATCATAGACCTGCGTTCTGAAAATGAATGCCACAACTACCCGCAACTGCACGACGACGGATTTAAGATCGTACATATCCCTATCCTCACAGGAAACATGGAAAAAATCCTCCAAGGCATCCGGGAAGATAAAATAAAAACCGATACTATCTACCGTCTGGTAGAACGGATGAACCGGGAATTAGTCACAAATCACCAAAAAGAACTCAAAAAGCTGTTTGCCGTTCTTCTCGACCGCAACAATTATCCGGCCGTCATTCATTGTACATCGGGGAAAGGGCGTACAGGAGTGGTTTCCGCATTACTGCTCGCCGCGCTAGGAGTCAATGAAGACGTGATAATGGAAGATTACCGATTGAGTAACGATTATTTCAATATTCCCAAAGCTTCTAAATACGCATATAAATTACCGGTCAACTCTCAAGAGGCAATCACCACCATCTATTCCGCCAAAGAAGATTTTCTGAATGCCGCAAAGGGGCAAATTGAATCAGAATATGGAAGCGTACAAGCCTATCTGCAAAAAGGAATCGGACTCTCTACGGAAGACATAGAACAGTTGCGAAGCATTTTATTAACCAACAATTGAGGCCGATCAATGACAAATACGATGGCGCCTATAATAATTATGCATTATCAACCATTCATTATCAACTAAATTAACTATCTTTGCAGCCGAAATAAAAGATATACAGAGATTTAATGAAGACATTTGAAGAGCTTGGCGTTTCTCCGGAGATACGTAGAGCAATTGAAGAAATGGGATACGAGAATCCCATGCCGGTACAAGAGGAAGTGATTCCGTACCTTTTAGGAGAAAATAATGATGTAGTAGCTCTTGCACAGACAGGAACAGGTAAAACAGCCGCATTCGGTTTGCCCTTGCTCCAACAGATTGACGTAAAAAACAGAATTCCACAATCGCTTATCCTCTGCCCTACCCGCGAGCTTTGTCTCCAGATAGCAGGAGATCTGAACGACTATTCCAAATACATTGACGGACTGAAAGTGCTGCCTGTATATGGTGGTTCTTCCATTGATAGCCAAATACGTAGCCTGAAACGAGGTGTACATATCATCGTTGCCACACCGGGACGTCTGCTCGACTTGATGGAACGCAAAACCGTATCTTTATCTACCATCCACAACGTTGTAATGGATGAAGCGGACGAAATGCTTAATATGGGATTCACAGAGAGTATCAATGCCATCCTGGCTGATGTGCCGCAGGAACGTAACACTCTACTGTTTTCTGCAACAATGAGCCCGGAAATCGCACGTATCTCCAAGAACTACTTACGTAACGCGAAAGAAATCACTATTGGCCGTAAGAACGAGAGTACCAACAACGTTAAACACGTTGTTTATACTGTACAGGCTAAAGATAAATATGAAGCTTTAAAACGTATCGTCGATTACTACCCACAAATATACGGTATCATTTTCTGCCGTACCCGTAAAGAGACTCAAGAAATTGCAGACAAATTGATGCAGGAAGGTTATAATGCCGATTCTTTACATGGCGAACTTTCTCAAGCACAACGGGATGCCGTTATGCAGAAATTCCGCATCCGTAATCTGCAACTGCTCGTTGCAACTGACGTGGCTGCCCGTGGACTTGATGTAGACGATCTGACACATGTTATCAATTACGGATTGCCTGATGATACAGAAAGTTATACGCATCGTAGCGGACGTACAGGGCGTGCCGGAAAAACCGGAACTTCCATTGCCATCATCAACCTCCGCGAAAAAGGAAAGATGAGAGAAATCGAACGGATTATCAGTAAGAAATTCATTGTCGGAGAAATGCCGACAGCAGCAGGTATCTGTCAGAAACAGCTGATTAAGGTAATTGATGATCTCGAAAAAGTGAAAGTGAACGAAGAAGAGATTGCCGACTTTATGCCGGAAATCTATCGCAAACTGGAATGGCTAAGCAAAGAGGACTTGATTAAACGAATGGTTTCTCACGAATTCAACCGTTTTGCAGAATATTACCGCAACCGTCCTGAAATAGAGCAACCAACCGATATGCGTGCAGAACGCGCCGGACGTGGTGATCGTAAAGAAGGTGGTTTCGAGAAAAGAAGCCGAAAAGCTGCTCCAGGCTTCAACCGCTTATTTATCAATCTGGGTAAAACGGACAGCTTCTTTCCAAGTGATCTTATCGGACTGTTGAACAGTAATACAAGAGGACGCATTGAATTGGGACGCATTGACCTGATGCAGAACTATTCTTTCTTTGAAGTACCCGAAAAGGAAGCGACCAATGTAATTAAAGCGCTGAACAAAGCTAAATGGAACGGACGTAAGGTCGTTATTGAAATAGCCGGTGAAGAAAGCGGAAAAGGACGCGAAAGCAGTTCTAATGAGCGCAAGGGAGGTAAACGATTCGGCGGCAAAAGTGACGAACGTGCACCACGCTATGAGAATAAGGATAGAAAATCGAAAGATGCTTCTGCAAAAGGTGCTAAATCGGCTAAAAAAGATAAACCTAGTCGTGCAGAACGAGGTTATTCTGATGCCCGTGGTCCAAAAAAGAAAGATGACTGGCAAGAATTTTTCAAAGACAAAGAGCCTGACTTCAGCGAGGAAGGATGGGCACGTAGAAAACCCAAAAAGTAAAAAGGAATTCATTTAAATAAAATAGGAAGGCAACTAACTACCACAGATTAGTTGCCTTTCTATTTAGTAAATATATATCTTTTATCGAAACATTTACTTCATCGAGCTATCTTCAACTCCTGAACAAGATTGCCCGCCTTACCATATTTCTCCATAATAAAGAGCATATACCGCACATCTACTCCGATGCAACGCTGCAAGTCAGGTTCAAATACGATGTCACTGCTCATTGCTTCCCAGTTGCCATCGAAAGCCAGCCCAAGCAATTCTCCTTTGGCATTGAACATGGCACTGCCGGAGTTACCGCCTGTAATATCATTATTAGAAATAAAGCAAACATTCATGTCTCCCTGTGCATTGGCATATCTTCCGAAATCACCGGAAGAAAGCAAACTCAACAACTCGGGCTGGACGGCAAAGTCAATATCACCTGCATGTTCCTTCACCTTCTCAAAGATGCCTTTCACAGTGGTATAATAATCGTAAGTGGCCCCATCAAAAGGAGTATACCCCCCAACCGTTCCGAAACTAAGCCGCATGGTGGAATTGGCATCCGGATAGAAATTACGATCGGCATACATACGGCGCATGGCAGCGTTGAACAAACGTTCCCCTTGCTCTATCTGCTCGGAAGCTTCGGAAATACTCTGATTCATCTCATAATACTTCACGATCAGGTCCAGACTCAAGGACACAGCCGGGTCCTCTATCAGATTATAGGTAGTATCCCGTTCCAGGAAACGTTTTAGGCCCTTAGGAGACGTTATATTGGATGTTGCATACAAAGAGTCTACATAAGCCTGAATATTCCCGTTATAGAGTGTATCTATCTTTTCATACATAGCAGGCAGATACTTCTTATCCACTTTCAACTGATACTCTTTGAGCATGGCAGCAAAAACCTCCTTATCAATGGAAAGATCAAGATTATCATACTTCTCCAATAACTTCTTCATGCGGGTAATCACCAGCTTCTCCTCGGCCTCAAAGTCGAAATTGAGAATTTCAAGAGCAAGCTGCACCAATTCGGGACCATTGATAAACGATTCACCGAAATAAGCCAACGCATGATTTGTTTCCCGACGATTACTATAACTCAACTCCAGAGAAGAGAATAAACGAATCAGTTTCTCTCTTTCTTCCGGATGAGACTGAATCCAGTCGCGAAGGGCTGCTTCAGCCGCCCGCTTCTTTTCCAACACCTTCAGATGCTTGATGGCCTTGTTTGTTCCGATGCTATTCTTCCAATAATTGGAACTTTCATCGTATTTTGAAGCATACTTGATACGAATATCCGGACGACGATCCATCTCCCGTTTCCAAACCGTTTGTTTTACTCCCCGCACATCAATCATTGCCTGGTTGATTCCATTCATCATCTCTTCGATACCATACGAAGAAAGATAACGTTCCGTACTTCCCGGATAACCAAGCGTCATACAGAAAGAACCTTCCTTGTATCCATCCAAAGAGATGGGCGCTACATATTCAGGGTGATAAGGGACGTTGTCAGGAGAATAATCAGCCGGACCATTCTTCGTATTAGCATAGATACGAAATACACTGAAATCGCCCGTATGCCGCGGCCACATCCAATTGTCCGTATCCCATCCGAACTTCCCGACAGAAGAAGGAGGCGCAAAGACTAAACGAACATCGTTATAATCACGATAAACGGAAAGCCAGAATTCATTACCTGCATAATAAGCATCGACAATACCAGTCAGCGTAGAATCTTTTTCGGAAACTTCCAGACCGATTACATTCATGATCGAATCGACAGCTACACGGCGTTCTGTTTCCGTTTTAGCATAGCGGGCGGCAGATAATACCCGTTTGGTTACGTCTTCCGTACGAAGCAGAAAACGGACATATAACTCCGGATTCGGCAGCTCTTCGTCAAGGCTACGTGCAAAAAAGCCATCTTTCAGATAATCATGTTCCACAGAAGAGTGTTGCTGGATACTGCTGAAACCACAATGATGATTGGTAAACACCAGACCGTCTTCGGAAACCACCACTCCCGAACAGAAACCTCCAAAGCTGACAACAGCATCAGAAAGAGAAGGTTTCTTCGGATTATATATTTTATTCACAGGCATTTGCAAACCAAGTTCTTTCATTACCCGGTCTGTCTGTTTGTTCTTGCGGAGATTTCCCAGCAGCCACATTCCCTCATCGGCAAATACATTCGACAGACAGAGGGAAAAGACTATCAAGACAGTTAGTCTGAATTTCATATTACTATTTTTAGATTCATTATTCGGTAATCAGCCTCAACTTCTTCGCTCCTACACGGGCTTTCAGCCATTCGCTGATTTTCTGTTTCTCGGCAGCAGACGGATGTCTGTCGAATTTCAAAACAGCCAATGTTACCGTATCGGTCTTCATCGAGTCAACCCGCACTTCGAGCGAATGAGCGATGGAGAGCGTAGTGATGGAAGGGTAAAGCACTTTCAGTTCGGGCACTAATGTACGACTCATTGCATCATACGTTCTGTATTGTTCCAACGTTGTCTCCAGTTGGGAAATCTTCACTGCCTGTTGCTGAAGTCGCTGCTCGCTGTTTTTGTAGAAGTCTTCCATGACCATGGCACGAATAGAAGTCACATCTACCGCTTCATTATTCATCCCCTGCAATACAACCAGCTTCGTATCTTCCAACTTATATTCTTTCATCTTGCTACGGGCAATAGAAATCGAAGCATCGGGCACTTCAGGACCAATCAAAACAACCCGCACTTCTTTATGCTCATAGCTGATCTTTTTATCAAGTACCTGTGTATTTTCAAAGCTCAACTGATCGCTAATAAAACGATTGGCTGCCGCCTCATAGAAGGTGCTTTTTATAATTCCAAATGTCAGATAAACCGCAGGGCACATGGTAAGCACCACAATCAGAACGATGTATTTACGTACGGTCTTCTCACGGGTTTTATCTACAAACTCTTTTCGTTGGAAATGCATCACACGAACTCCGAGGAAAGTAGCCAGACTGATAAAAACAGAGTTGATGAAGTAAAGATAAAAAGCACCCAGGAAATAAATAAGATTACCGGAAGCCAGTCCGTAACCGGCCGTACAAAGCGGTGGCATCAATGCAGTAGCAATGGCAACGCCCGGAATCACATTTCCTTTTTCCTTGGTAGAGAGAGCTACCACACCTGCCAAACCACCAAAAAGCGCGATGAATACATCATAAATAGTGGGCGATGTACGTGCCAGCAGCTCTGACTGTGAACCGGCAATAGGGGCAAGAAAAAAGAAAATAGTGGCCGTCGTCACACTGAAAGCGGTCGTTATGAGAAAGCTCTTTAAAGAGCGTTTCATCAATTCGAAGTCGTTCAGTCCGACAGAGAGTCCTACTCCCATAATAGGTCCCATCAGCGGAGAAATCAACATGGCACCGATAATTACTGCAGTAGAGTTTACATTCAATCCGAGTGATGCCATAAAGATGGCAAAAATCAGGATCCATAAATTGGCACCTTTGAACTCTACACCTTTACGGATAGAATCCACGGTGGCCAGTTCGTTATCCTTGTCTTTTTTCAAGTCCAGGTATTCTCCCAGAAAGGACTTGATAGCAAACTTATTACGTTCATCTGTCTTCATAGTTATTTCTTCTTTATAAAGCGATTAATAACAGGAATCTGACTCAATGGTAAATCCTTCTTGATAATATAAGCTATAAATAGCAATAAAAGTACGGTACGGAAAGCGAGACGGAGCACCAGATTAGGGATAGGCACCTGTTCTCCAATAACGTAAAGTACCGCTGCCAGCAGAACATAAAGTCCGAGGCTTTTCAAATCATAACGAATCGGGTATTCTTTCTGTCCTATCCAGTAGGATAACAGCAAAATTACCGCATAGCCTGCAACAGAAGCCCATGCCGAAGCAAGATAGCCGTAAACCGGCACAAATAATATGTTCAATACAACAATAATGACACAGCCGATCACCGAGAAGTAAGCTCCCCAATAGGTCTTATCCGTCAGTTTATACCAAAAGGAAAGATTGAAATAAATCCCTTTACAGATTTCTGCAAGCATCACAATAGCTACTACTCCAAGACCTTCCCAGTAACCTTTTGCTACAAGATAACGCAGCAAATCGAGGTAGAACATTACAGCAAGGAAAGCCAACAATGAGAAGATAAGAAAATATTTCATCGCAGCCGCATACATTTTTCGGTTATCTCCTTCGCGGTCTTTACCAAACACAAACGGTTCGTAAGCGTAACGGAAAGCCTGTGTAAACATGGCCATCACCATCGCTATTTTGCTGGTTGCCGCATAAATACCCAATTGTACCAACCCTTCCTGTCGATCTTCAAAGAGAAACGGATAGATCATCTTGTCAACAGTCTGATTCAGAATACCTACCAAACCTAAGATTAATACCGGAAAAGAGTATACTACCATTCGCTTCAGCAACACCCGGTCCAACTTATAAGCAAAACCTGTCAGCTCTGGAATAAAGAAGAACATCTGGACAACCGAAATTATCAGGTTGCTGATGAAGATATATCCCACCAGATAGTCCGGATCATAAAACCAAGAGATGGTTGCCGGACAATGTACATTCAGCCACGGACACACCAACAGGAAAAACAGATTCAAACCGATGCCGCCAATGATAGAGAGCAGTTTGATAGCTGCAAACTTGACAGGGCGTTTCTTGTATCGCAAATAGGCAAAAGGAATGCATTGAAAAGAATCTAAAGCTACCACAACAGCCATCATCGCTATAAATTCCGGATGATCGCTATAATCCAGCAAATTGGAAATCGGTTGCAGGAACAACAGGCAAAGGAGAACGAAAATCAAAGATACGCCTCCTACTGACAATAGGGAGTTGGCATATACTTTCATCGGGTCTTCTCCCGATTTATTGGCGAAACGGAAGAATCCCGTTTCCATACCGAACGTAAGCAGTACGAGCATCAGGGCTGTAAACGCATACACGTTCGATACGACTCCGTAACCTCCGGTGGAAGCCGGTAATACAGCTGTATACAAGGGTACCAGCATGTAGTTAAGGAATCGTCCGACAATACTACTTAACCCATAAATTGCAGTATCTTTAGCTAATGATTTTAGTCCAGCCATGTTTTATTAGTGATTATCATTCAGATTGGTTCAACGTTTCTTCTTTTGTTTGAACAACCAATCCATAAATCCGGGATAATTGAAAGCCGGATTCCAGCTTCCATGATTACAACCGGGAAATTCTATATATTCCACATCTGCACCGGCAGCTTTCAGTGCTTTATATGCTTCGCGAGAACCTTTCACCGGAACTACATCATCCGCATCTCCATGAAAGATACGAAACTTCACATCTTTGGCAGCCGACAACCGGTTTGGATTAACTATACCGCAGATAGGAATTGCAGCAGCAAATATCTCCGGGTAGCGTATTACTAAATCATACGTTCCCATCGCTCCCATTGAAAGGCCGATAATATAAACCCGTTGCGTGTCCACTTCGGGCATCACCAGATAGGAATCAAGCAACTGTTTGAGTGTCTGCAATATAGGACTGATCTCCTGTCCTACCGGCATTTCAGCAGGTATAAAAGACTTCGGACGTTCCGTATAAGCCCAGTAACCGTCTGTCGGACACTGCGGAATCAGCACAAAAGCAGGATACTTTTCTTGATTGACCGGATTAAGAAACATCTGTCCGCCATGAGTCAATTGCTTCTCATTATCATTTCCCCGTTCGCCGGCTCCATGCAAAAACAGCACGAGGGGGTACTTCTCACCCGGTTTCACCGATTCGGGGTGAATCATCCGGTAAGGTAAGGAATCTCCTTTAGAAGAAACAAAAATATCTCTTCCATATCCCTGTTGAGCCGATAGAGAAAGGCTCAAAAAGAGAAAAACAAATAAAGTAGTCCATTGCTTCATCATCCAACTATGCTTTATAAAGTTCTTTTATACCGTTAATACCACTTATCACATGACGCTTTATGTTAGTCATTAAACAGTGTTTTCTGACTGTTATAAAGACTTCTTCCCAAATGCTTATAGGCAAGTTCGGTCACCTCACGTCCGCGGGGAGTACGTTTCATGAATCCTTCTTTTATCAGGAAAGGTTCGTAAACTTCCTCGATGGTTCCCGCATCTTCTCCCAAAGCCGTAGCAATGGTCGTTATACCGACAGGACCGCCTTTAAACTTGTCTATAATGGTACAAAGTATCTTATTGTCTATCTCATCCAGCCCGTACTTGTCGATATTCAATGCCTCCAGCGCAAACTGGGCAATCTCCGTATCGATAGAGCCGGTGCCTTTCACCTGTGCGAAGTCACGTACCCGGCGAAGCAAAGCATTGGCAATACGGGGTGTCCCACGACTGCGGGAAGCAATCTCCGAGGCTGCACGTACCGAGCAAGGCACATCCAGTATGGAGGCAGAACGACGGATGATATTGCTCAAAATATCATCGTCATAATACTCCAAATGAAGGTTAATACCAAAACGTGCACGAAGCGGAGCCGTCAGCAGACCGCTACGCGTGGTTGCACCAACCAGCGTGAAAGGATTCAAATCGATCTGGATACTGCGTGCCGAAGGTCCCTTATCAATCATAATATCGATGCGGTAATCTTCCATGGCCGAATAGAGATATTCTTCCACTACGGGCGACAGACGATGAATTTCATCAATAAAAAGCACGTCGTTCGGTTCGAGGCTGGTCAATACACCTGCCAGGTCACCCGGTTTATCTAGCACCGGACCGGAAGTTACTTTAAAGCCGACTCCCAATTCGTTGGCGATAATATTTGAAAGAGTTGTTTTTCCTAATCCGGGAGGACCATGCAACAGCACATGATCGAGTGCTTCGCCGCGCAGGCGTGCCGCCTTCACAAAAATGCGAAGGTTTTCCACCACCTTGTCCTGACCGCTAAAGTCTTCAAAGCTTAACGGACGGAGTGCATTCTCGAAATCCCGTTCTTTTGAAGTAAGCTGATGTTCGCGTATGTTAAAATCTTCCTGTTCCATTTATTTCTTGAAAAGTAGGAGACAAAGATAGAGATTTACATTCATTTTCAGTATAAGAAAGACGAAGATTTAGTTTATTTGAAACGTAATAACTACTTTTGCACTATCTATATACACGCTATCAACTATGGTTCTAAATTACATTTGGATAGGATTCTTTGTCGTCGCCTTTATCATCGCCCTTGTAAAAGTGATTTTTCTGGGAGATACGGAGATATTTACAGCTATCATGAACGCTACATTCGATTCTTCAAAGACAGCTTTCGAAATTTCTCTAGGGCTTACGGGTGTACTGGCCCTTTGGTTGGGTATCATGAAAATCGGCGAGAACAGCGGATTGATTAACGCACTGGCTCGCTTTCTTAGTCCGGTGCTTTGCCGACTGTTTCCGGATATTCCTAAGGGACATCCGGTGTTAGGGTCCATCTTCATGAATATGTCTGCCAATATGCTTGGCCTCGACAATGCAGCCACTCCATTAGGGCTGAAAGCGATGAAAGAGCTACAGGAACTGAATCCGAAAAAGGACACTGCTTCCAATCCGATGATTATGTTTTTGGTGATTAATACATCCGGCCTTATCATCATTCCGATCAGTATCATGGTGTATCGTGCACAAATGGGGGCTGCACAGCCTACAGATGTATTTATCCCTATCCTGCTAAGTACTTTCATTTCCACTTTAGTAGGAGTCATAGCAGTCAGCATCGCTCAAAAGATAAACTTAATCAATAAGCCTATTCTCATTTTAATGGGCATTATTTGTCTTTTCTTTTCCGGCTTGATTTACTTGTTCCTAAGCGTTTCACGAGAGGATATGGGTACTTATTCTACATTGATAGCGAATATTCTGCTGTTCAGTGTCATCATCCTGTTTATTTTGACGGGAGTCAGGAAAAAAATCAATGTATACGATTCATTTGTAGAGGGAGCTAAAGAAGGGTTTACGACGGCTGTGCGCATCATTCCTTATCTGGTTGCTTTTCTTGTAGGAATTGCAGTGTTCCGCACTTCGGGAGCAATGGATTTTCTGGTGGGAGGCATCGGCTACATAGTAGGCTTATGCGGAGTGGACACGAGCTTTGTAGGAGCGCTGCCTACCGCATTGATGAAATCGCTTAGCGGTAGCGGTGCAAACGGATTGATGATCGATACGATGAAAGAACTAGGACCTGATTCGTTTGTAGGACGTATGAGTTGTGTAGTTCGCGGAGCTTCGGACACCACATTCTACATTCTGGCCGTTTATTTCGGCAGTGTGGGGATCACCAAGACTCGTAATGCGGTGACTTGCGGCCTGATAGCAGACTTCTCGGGTATCATAGCCGCTATCTTAATCAGTTATTTATTTTTCTTTTAAATCATAACATTCAATTATGGCTGTAACTTATCAAACAGAAGGCGTAAAAATGCCTGATATCAAGAAACGTGAGACTACGGAATGGATAAAGACCGTAGCTGCTTCTTACGGAAAAAGACTCGGTGAAATCGCTTATATCTTCTGCTCGGACGAAAAAATTCTGGAGGTAAACCGTCAGTATCTGCAACATGACTACTACACGGACATTATTACTTTCGATTATTGTGAAGGCGATCGTCTATCAGGTGACTTATTCATCAGCCTGGATACGATACGCACCAATGCGGAACAGTTTGGTGCTTCATACGAAGACGAACTACATCGTGTGATTATCCACGGAATTCTTCATTTGTGCGGCATTAATGATAAAGGTCCCGGAGAACGGGAAGTTATGGAAGCAGCTGAGAATAAGGCATTGGGGATGTTGCGATAAGCGCTCATTGCTTTCAATTCGTACACTGCTTTTCAATTCGCCTTTCATAAAAAAGAAACCCCGGCGTAATCACTACGCCGAGGCACTCCATTAGCTTATGCTAATTAACACTAAATTATTAAGAGAGAGATTTAGTCAATTTATTAATAGTTTGGAGTTACTTCACTTCAGGAGTAACCAGTTCCTTAATTGATTTTGTATTTAGGTACAGGAAAGCCAAACGAGGAGTTCCTTCGTTCACTATCAACTGCAATGAATCCGATGTCAGGTAGCCGATACGCTCACGAGTTTTGTACACCTCAACCTTTCCATCATCTTCCTTGCTGAATCCTTCCACAATCAGATAACCATTATCCACTTTCCACGTTTTCAAATCTAAAGACGGAATATTGATAGCAGAACACTTACCACCTTTCTTGAACTCAAATCCTTTCAACTCACCCGTAGACTTGTATGTATAAGGATTGCACCATTTTCCGATAATCTGTTTTTCTACTTTCTTCTGTCCGTAGCTTAAAGCGAAACAAGACAGAGCCATAGCCGTAATCAATAATTTTTTCATCTTAAATCAATATTTATTTTTTTAGTAAATCGTATTTCTGATCAATTCCACGCTCTCGCAGATGAATACCTTCCTTCATCCAACGTGGTTCTTTTGTTCCTTTCAGGTAATAGTCAAAGAACTGCATCATCCGGATTGTCCAGTCTTTCTGTGCACCTCTTCCCAGTACGAAATGTCCTTCACCTTTGTAATTCAACAACCATGCAGGACGTTGTAAGCGACGCATAGCCAAATAAAGAGCACGTCCTTGTTCATATGCAACAGCCTCATCCTCATCATTATGTAATATCAACAAAGGTGTATGTATCTTATCAGCCTCCAAAATTACTGAACTTGCCAGATACTTATCTTTTGCCTCCCATAAAGTCTTTCCCATACGACTTTGTGTTTCCTCGTACATAAAATATCGTGGCAGACCGCTTCCATTACGAATTCCCAAATATCCGGTCACCATATCCGTAATTGGAGCCGCTATATTGGCACAAGTGAAAAGATCTGTCTTTGTCACCAAATATGATGTTTGATAGCCAGACCAGCTATGTCCCTGTAAGCCTATTTTCCCGGGATGTGCTATCCCCTGCTCTATCAGATACTTCGTTCCACTCACAACAGCATCATAACAACTCTGACCGGGAGTCCCAACCGTGAAATGCACATCCGGCATAAACACAATATAACCATTGCTAGCAAAATACATAGGATCCCCTAACGCACTACTCAACAAAGGTGCATGATAAATATTCAACTCACCGGAATGAGTTTCATAAAACTGCACCAACACCGGATATTCTTTTTGAGGATCATAATCTTCCGGAAGATAAAGCACCCCCTTATTTTCCTTATTCTCATAATTAGTCCACTTTATCAGTTTAACTGTACCCCATTTATAATCTGCTTGTTGAGGATTCGCATTTGTCACTTTAACGGAATTGGAGAAATCGGACTTACTCCACCACAAATCCCTAAATTCCGATACATTCTGACGATTCCAAACGCAATACTCATGATTGTCAGAAAAACGATGTATGGTATATACATAATTCCCCTCCATCAATTTTCTCAGACGGCCTTTCATATCAAGCTGATAGACACCCTCATCCATCGTGTCTTTATCCCAAAGGCTAACTATGACTTTTTCGTCTTTCTGAAAAACATCCTTATCTATATTACTCGTCATTTTACGAATAGATTTGCCATGCTTGCGACCATATCCTTTAGTCAGGCACTCCGGCTGACGTTCTCCTGTCAAATCAATCTTCCACCAGTCATATGCATCGTACAGAAACACATTATTCCCGTCAGCCGTCCACCCTGCTATTCCATAAGCGGGAGCAGGAGCCGGTTTATCATAACTTTCCACGAACATTGGATAACCAATAGCATCAGATATATTAACAACCTTACCGGTAGCACCATCAAACTTATTCCAGACTTGAGCAATCGGATCATACATTACTGCCCACTTGCCATTTACCGACCATTTGGGAGCTGTACGATAACTACGTCCGATCAACCGTTTTGCACCTGTATGCACATTCACTGAATATATATCGAACGGCAACCGATCCAACCACTCACGCTGCATCTTATAAGGAGATTCATCTGTGTAAAGCACATAGTTCAAATTCTCTGCTCCCGATGGTAAGAGTAAATCTACGGTAAATGGAGCAACTTCTGTGAGCTTCTTAGAAAAAATATCATAAATATACGTCACCGACTTATCCTGCCTATAACGTCCGTCCCTTTGTAAAGTCGGAACCTCCATTTCATTCCACGTCCACAACTCTAATTCAAAACTCTTGTCCGGTTTCTTCTCCGGTTCTTTCTTTCTACGAGAAACCTGCTGTGAGTCTCGAAGTTCAAGTATCAAAAAATTATGGCTTTTAGACAAGTCAATACGTCCGACAGACATACCATCAGGCAAAACAATTTCTTTCCGGTCAAAAAGCAAGTTACAACCCGGCTTCTTTAATGAAAAAGCATACCACAAAGAATCATTTACGCTAAACTCCCCGATCATCTCTTTTTCATTAAAACTATAAGAAGAGGGTTCACTCTTTACAGAACTCTGATAAAGAGTCTTATATGGACCAGCTAAAGGGCCATAGCATAGCTCGTTCCTGTCTGACTTTTTACGAATGAAAAGAATAGAACGTCCTCCGTCATATAATGTATGATAGCCGATACTGTCAATATGAAAAGCAACTTCTGTCTTCAGATGACGTACCACCAGCCTGTTAAAAGCCGGAACATGATTTACCGTATCTTTCGGCACATTAGTTACAGAGATTGAGTAAGGGGTCCCTTCCACAGGACGAAAAGCCTCTTTATGTTTCCATTCGGTCTTTACTCCCGAAGGCAATGACAACAAAAATGTTTTCATTACTCCTGCCGAGTCTGCCAACCGATAAAAAGCTCCCTGGTCGTTATTATAAAACTCCAGACGCTCTATATCGCCATTCAGCAATATTTCCTTCCGCGTACGGGAATCGAATAAATGCAGAGTTTTTTCTTCCTTGCTATCCGGATTATATTCCATCAACGATATACGGTAAGTCACCCATCTGCCTGTCGGTGAAATATCCGGTGCATCAATACGTTTCCAAGATGTACATGCTTCTATATCCAACGGTTTCTTTTGAGCCTCAACAGACAAGCTTCCGCCCAGCAACAATCCTGCTATAATCCCTATATATACAAATATCCGGTTCATCTTATCTTCTCCTGTCATCTTTAATCATATCCTTATTCAAATCGACATCAGAATCAGCCGAGTTGTTATGCAATAACAAGCGGGCAAAGTGACGCCACATCTTATGCTCGAAGAAATCCTCAGACTCACCGAAGAATCCATGTGTACATTTCGGCAATACAAACATTTCGAAATCCTTATCAGCCTTAATCAATGCATCCACCAGACGCAATGTGTTAGCAGGATTCACAGTTTTATCCATCGCACCGGTAAACAGCAACAAGCCGTGCTTGTAATTCTTTACCAACTCTTGATTCGGACGTACACGGACACTATAATCATACATCGTACTTTCTACTCCCAAACTATCTTTAGTCGTTTTCACCTTCTCATCTACACCGAAATGAATCTCAACAAAGCCTTTATTATAAATACGATTATCATGATTACCTGCCGATGAAACAGCAGCCGAATAAAAATCAGGATAAGTACAAATGGCAGCCGCCGACATAAACCCTCCACCGGAATGACCGTAAATACCGACTTTGGTGGCATCAATAAACGGATAACGGGCAGCCAGTTGCTCAATAGCATATTTATCATCCGCCAACGGATAATCACGCATATTGTTGTATCCATAGGCATGATAAGCCTTTCCGCGCATCGGAGTGCCACCTCTGTGCCCCACAGTGATTACAATGAACCCCAGTTGAGCCAAACGGGTATTATAAACATCATTAATTGTGAAACGTGTCGGCACATATTCGAAGAACGGTCCCGGATAAACATTCGAAATGATAGGATAAACCTTTGTCGAGTCAAAGTCGGCAGGTTTCCACATCACGCCATACAAATCGGTCACTCCATCGGCAGCTTTTACCTTAAAGCGTTCCGGTGCTTTCCATCCCATCTCATAGACAGGCTGCAAATCGGGCTTTTCCAACGTCATAATCATCTTTCCATTCCGGTTACGAACCACATTCACCGGTTCCTGCGAAACAGTAGAATAAGAATCTACCATATATCGGTAAGACGGAGAGATACTGACATCATGTGACGCATTCTCCGGAGTCAACAGACGAACAGCATTCGGACGATCCAGTTGAGCTTCATAAAGAATGTAATAATAAGGGTCAATGCCTTTCTCACGACCATAACCATAGAAATACATCTTACGCCCGATAGTATCAATCTTGGTAACCGGGCCAGCTACCCATGTTCCATCGGTCAGTTGGTTCTTTAAGTTTCCTGTTGCTGTGTCATACAGGTAATAGTGTCCCCAACCATTACGTTCAGAACGGAAAAGGATTTCTTTCCCGTCATTTAGGAAAGAAACATTACGCATCTGATAATCGAGATATGGTTTGTTTTCTTCATGAATCACTACGCGCACTTTTCCGGTTTCTACGTCTACCTCGCAAATATCCGACTGGTTCCATGGACGGTTATAACGTTGGAAATACAAACGCTTCCCGTCCTTTGAAATATACAATATGTCAATATACTGATCAGGCCAGCGATTAATATCGATTTTCTTCACTTCACGGGTATCGACATCTCCAATCAACAATTCATATTGGGTGACATGTTTATCGCCTGCCAGTTCGGCTTTATAAGTTTTCAGTGTCGGATATGGAGTAGACAACGAATTGATTAACCATAAATCACGCACTTTCCTGTTATCCTCACGAACAGCATAAAAACGATGGCTACCTGGAATCCAATGAGTAGATTCGGCTCCGAAGCGTCCTTCCAGCTTACCCTCATCTTCACGGTTAAATGTATAATTCGGCTCACCGTCCGTTGTCAGTTGTATAGGAATGGTATCTTGCCCTTTCTTTTGATTCCCAACAAAATACAAATTATCCTTGCTGGCATAAAGAAAATAAAGACTATCTGGAGAATACTTCATCCAATACGGATCACTATTTCCATAAGATGGTTTTTCATTAAGCTGCTTCAACACTTTCGAGTAGATGTTGTAAGTATACAATCCACGGTCGAAATTTATGCGAATAGTTTCGTTATCCTTCATGAAAGTGAAAGACAAATATGGATCTGCCGAAGAATAGGCTTTCTTGGTATATACTGCAATTTTACTCAATAATTCAGCCGTATCAAATAGAAGACGTTTTTCCTTTTTCTTCGGATTTACATAATAATACTTCTTTCCTTCACGTGTAGTAAACGAATAATAAAAACAGTCCGTACCGTTAATAAACGTTGGCTTGACTTCTGTTGAATACTTTATTATAGGATTCTGTTCTAACAAACGGAACTTTTCCGCTAACTTATAATTCGCTTTCTGTTGTGCATCGGCAAAGCTACATATCAACAATGAAACCACCAGGCACACATATCTAAAGAGAGAGTTTTTCATAAAATCTTATCTATTGTCTTATTTGTTACGGTTAATATCTCCCCAATAGTCTGCACGAGTGTCACCCAGCAAATGCTTGGCAAAGAAACGGTACATCTTCTTCTCAAAATACTTATCAGCAGAACCATATCCATGCCCGGCACCCGGAATCACCAGCATATCAAAATCCTTGCCGGCTTCAATCAATGCCTGCGCCATGCGATAAGTATGGGCAGGGTTCACGTTCTTGTCCATATCACCGGTGACGAGCATTAAGTGTCCTTTCAAATTCTTGGCAATCTCCGCATTCGGCTTCACATTGAACTTGTATCCATACTCTTTTGTCTCATTACCCAAACTATCTTTTACTACTTTTTCCACTTCCTTCACACCGTTATAGCATTCTCCCCACCCACGATTATAGATATTGTTATCATGATTTCCGGAACAGGAGACAGCAGCTTTATAAAAGTCCGGATAAGTACAGATGGCTGCAGCAGCCATAAATCCTCCACCGGAATGACCGTAGATACCGACTTTCTTACCATTAATAAATGAATACCTCCGAGCTAACTGCTCAATAGCATATTTGTCATCAGCTAATGGATAATCACGCATATTACCATAACCAAACCGATGGTATGCCTTTCCACGCATAGGAGTATCTCCTCTGTGAGACACAGCAATTACGATAAAACCTAACTGCGCCAAACGGGTACAACATCTGTCTTCTAAGGTAAATGAAGTAGGAACTTGACCAAAGTAAGGCCCCGGATATACCACAGAAATAATCGGATATACCTTAGTAGAATCAAAGTCTGCCGGTTTCCACATTACTCCATGTAAATCGGTTATATTATCAGCAGCCTTCACAACAAAACGTTCCGGTTTTTTCCATCCGGCTTTGTAGGCTAATTCAATATCCGGCTTTGCCAATTCAAGAATCCCTTGTCCTTTGTTATCTTTCAACATGATTTTAGGTTCCATATCCACTCTTGAATAAGTGTCAATATAGTATCTATTAGACTTCAGGAATTTAACCTGATGCTGACCGTCTTCCGTACTTAATGGAGTTACTCCTTCCCTATCAATATGCACTTTATAGAGCATGTAATAAGATGGGTCAATATCTTTTTCCCTGCCATATCCATATAGATATACTGTTCGCCCCAAAGTATCAATAGAAGCTATCTGACCTGCCACCCACTCACCGGAAGTCATCACATTCTTCAACTTTCCATTACCATCATAATGATAGTAATGCCCCCATCCCGTACGCTCCGAACGAAAAAGAATATCTTTACCATCATTCAAAATAGCGACACTACGAGCATGCGGATCACGATACGGTTTGTCAACTTCATGAATTATTTCTTTCACCTCCATTGTAGAGAGGTTGACAGAACACAAATCCACTTCGTCCCATGTACGTTTCGTACGTTCAAAAAAGAGGTATTTACTATCCTTTGTCACACACAAAGGATTTATGTATTGATCCGGCCACTTACTTATGTCTGTTTTTTTTACGGTATGTCCAATCACGTCAACTATAACCAGTTCATTCTGGGTTACATTCTTATCACCAGGGAATTCATAACGATAAGTAGTCAGGGAAGGCCTGTCATCCAACGAATTTATCACCCAAAAATCTCTAAGCAGACGTTCATCTTCGCGTACTAAATAAAGATGCCTTGAATCGGGGCACCAACAGATATCAGACATGACTTCTCCTTCTTCGTCCGTTCCTCCATCATGCGCATAAGAATAATACCGAACTCCATCAGTGGTCAACTGCACTTCCGTCGTATCCATTCCCATCTCCCCATTACCTTTTACATACAGATTGTGTTTCTTCACATACACAAGATATTTTCTGTCTGGCGAATATTTCATCCATGAGTAACGATCAAATAATGACCGACTCTTTTCTTTCTTTTTCTCTACAATCTGGTGTGTCAGGCGATTATATTCATAGTTCCTACCTTTATAAGAAAAAGAAAAAGAAGCCAGGTTTTCAGAAAATTTGATATCACTCAACTCCAGTTTATTCCTGTCCACTACACCCCTAGTAATCTGTGCAATTCCCGATGCCAGTTTCCCTTTATCAAACAATGGTTCTTTTAACCGACGTTCAGGATCTACAAAATAATAATCCTTCCCGACAGTCGTATGAAATTCAAACCAAAACTTATCTGTTCCATTAATTTCATTCGGCCAGAGATTTAGACTATTAGCAGTAAAATTACCCCCTAAACCGAAAGCCTGAAATTCATTTGCCAATTCATAGTTGGCCTGCTGTTGGGAAAAAGCATGCAGAATGCCTGACCAAGCAAATAAAACTATAAATAATATTCTTTTTCTCATATTCAAATAAACAAAGGAGAATCACATAAAGTATTCAAGACTCAATGCGATTCCCCGCATAATCTATATAGATCAAGTTATTTTAAAGGTCATACTGAACAATCTGGTTAGCATTTCCTATTTTATATAGTACATCCACTATTTTTCCAAAATTATTATCTCCCTCCTTCTCACTTTCCTCATTCGGGTATAATTGTTTTATTTTTACATCATTAACCAATCCTGATTCTTGCTTGTTCTTCTCTTCCACCCCATATATAAAGAAACTTCCGTCTTCCAAGGCAACCCCTAACTGACCGTTGTAAACTCCATATTTTGGATACAAATATATATCATTAGATGAAAGAGCAATCACCTTCTTGTCAAATGTATGAATCAATTTTGGAGCAGATGCCACACCTTTCACATATTGGCAATACCACAATTCATTCCCCATTGCAATAACAACATACTGCTTTTGTTCAAATACAGCCATATCTGTATACTCTTTATTTTTCAATGACGTCAAGTCATTTTCATAATAATCATATATATACCATTTTTTATTCTTCATTCTGAAATAGCGCAATTGATAAGACATATCGTTACCCTTCATCAAGGCAACCCATGCTTGCATCATGTCGCCATTCACATTAACTGACGCAGTTTTCATTGTTACAATACTTTCATCACGCATATTCTGAAAGTTCTTAGCATCCTCTCCTTCAAATTCAACTATTTCTCCGGTATCCTTCACCGTATTATCATAAAATGTCGGATCATTGGAACTATTCTTCACCCCACCTCCATTTCGAATAATTACCAATGAGTTATCCTCTTCACGGAGAGCCAGAACCGCATCCATATTTCTGTCCTTAAACTTCTGTACAGGATATAAAGCACTGAATTTAGTATAATTCCACAGTGGAATAGACATATAGGCTCCAGCATGAAAATCATTTGCAACCGGCTTCGTGTGCATATAAATATATCCATTTTCATCACGAATAAATTTTGCAGAGTAAGACATGGCAGCTTCTACAGGTTTGAAGCCCCCCACCGGCAAATCCCCATAGAACTCATCCTCTGTATATACTTCACGCTCCAAAGTATTACCGTTCAGCTCCACCCAACGATCTTGCATCACTACCAGTTCATCATATACAGTCTCTACCTGTCCGAAAGTACTAGGATAACCCAAATGCTCAAAAACACCTTTGGGGTTGGTTCCTAAATCTTTGACTAAATACTTTTCGACAGAATGATATGCGATAGAATCACGTACCACTTTCTCACCCCAGATATTCACAGTTTCTGACACACCATACAAGGTCTTAATCTTGATAAATGAAAGTGTTGACTTTCCATCTACGTCAGACAAAACCACCCATCCTCTCTGATAAGGAGAACGAACCAAAATGTCTGTTGAAGCAGAGTACTTAACCCCTGTTTTATTGTCGATGACGGAAAATGTGAGTTCAAACAATCCGATCTTATGAGAATTGAAAGTATACGAAGGTGCTTTTACATTCAACAATTCTCCGTCTAGTCTCCATTCGTAACTCACATCCGGATCTGTTTTATCAATTGTAAACTCAAACGTAGGTGTTATAACTAAGTCTTCATCTATCCCAACACTATAGTTTTTTTCAATATTACTAATAGTGCCTTTCAGTTCATTAATCGGTGTATAATCATAATTGTTTTTATCATCCAGGCAACTGCAAATGCTACTCAATAAAAGTAGTAATAAAATATAAACTGTTATCTTTTTCATACTTCTTCCGTTTTTTAATTATCCGGCAACAGGAATTTCCATTTTACCATACTCATCACTCATGGGTTCATCCGGATGTTGAGTATTATAATCTTTAATTCTATTTTTCAGACGCAGTGCATATTTACGCAATATAAACATATCTTTTCCGTCAAATACCACCCCGTCTTTTTTCAATTCTTCCAAAAACATTAAATATTTCTTTTCCGAATACCTCCCCAAATACCATTCTTCAACAATGTTGTAGGGATTATTCACATCACCGTCGTTTCTAGTCCACCACTCAGGTGCAAACAACAAATTAGATACGGAAATAATAGCACGTGAATAGACACTCGGACCTTGACGAACCTCACCACCGTCATTCACTTGCAACGTCAGCAGTTCAGCTTTCGTATCCAATTTTTCGTAATACTTCAGAACCACCAATATTTCTCCGGTTAGTTCTCCTGCTTTAATTACGCACTTCTCTGGCAATTCATATTGGGTAGCAGGCAAAGTCGTTCGTTCCGGATCTACACTGACCGTAAACTCCAAATCCTTATCCTGTACTTTTCCAGAAATGGTAACTCCTAATAATATCTTAGCATTTTCACCTTCATTGTAAAACTTAAAAGATACACCTGTTGTATCTGTTGTCATATTTTTCTCAAATGCAATATATGACACATCATTTGTATGGGTCAGTAATCCTTGCTCCTCACAAGAAGTAAAGAAGGAGACTCCCAACAATACAATGACTATATAAAAACTTATTCTTTTCATATATCTTCAATCTTTCAAAATTTAAATATTGCTTTCCGAATCAGGCAATGGCATCACCAAATTATCTTCAATCGCCGGATATTCTACGGACTGCTTTTCATCCGACCCTTCCAAGTTCCGTTTCAAACGCTTGTATAAAAAGAAAGTCTGTCCTTCGCCAATAAACTCGCGACGGGCGTCATCAACAATCAGATTAATAAAGTCTTGCTTCGTACCCGATTTGCTAAGGTCAGGAGAACTAATACCTCTCCCTTGTTTCACAGTTTTAAGATATGTCTTGGCCAATTCCTTATCTGTATCATAAATAGCCTCTGCAGCTATATAATATACTTCAGACATACGAATCATAGGCACCATTGTACTATTCACTTTACCAAAACCAGAACCTTCATCTTGTTTTTTATACTTCAATGAACGATAAAAAGAAGAAGTATTCGGTCCTAACTGATACTTAAGACGCCAGTCTTTATCGCTTTCGGTACCGAAGAATTTCGTTATCACAGCATCACTCAAAGCCAGATACTTTTCATCATCCGGTTTGGTAGCATTATCACTTGCATGATTAATCTCCAAATCCCAATCAGTCTGATCTGTAGAATATAATGCAAATATAATGTCTTCATACATCTTTATATTCCCATTCTCTATATTCATAGGTCCACTATAACTACTTGTTACTGCCTTATAATAACCTTATCAGCATTAATATCTATTAGTAACTTCGCTGTTTCATAGGCCTTTTCCGATTGTCCTGCATATAAGTAAACACGAGCCAACTCCGCAGTTACGGCATGATAATTAAGATGGAATCCTCTGTACCACACAAAACGTTCTTCTCCGGAAGGAGACTTAGTAAAACGATTACCCGAAGTAAACTCTGATGACTTATCCACATCCTTCAAAATCTTTTGCGCTTCTACTAAATCAGCGATGATGCGTTCCAAACAGTAACCGACTGTTTGTCGATCGGATAAATAAGATGGATATTTGTCCACATAAGGAATAAAAAGCCTATCTCCCGGATTCATAGCCAAAGACGGCGCATATATACGTAACAAATCAAAATGCATATACGCCCGTAAGGCAATAGCTTCTCCTAAAATCATATTTTTCTCCTGCGTACGTTTGTAGAACAGCATTGTATCTTCCTCTGCCACCTGCTGTGCAAGGTTATTACAATTGGCTATGATATTCCACGCTGCGCTCCACATAGCATCTGTTGTAGGAGTAAGTTCAGAGTTCTTATACAAAAACTTCGATAATTTCTTCATAGCTTTACCACCACCGCTGTCGGGGGCTTTGTCCAAGTCATATACCTGTCCCCAGCCATCTATCAACCCCCAGCTCAGATTACTACCGTACAAATCGAAAGTCGCCAACTTCCGGTATATACCGTTCAGAGCTGTACGATAACCATTTCCTGTCTCAAACAAATATTCTTCCTTTATCTCATCCGCAGGTCTCACGTCCAGCCAGTCACTACAAGAACTGAACGAGATAGCTGCTAGACATGACACAAATATTATTGTATATATCTTTTTCATTTTTTCTTCTTTTTTTAGAACTGTGCTTTTAATGAGAATTCCACTTTCCAAGATCTCGGATAGCTCAATCCGCGTTCCTGTTTAATAGAGGACCAGTTTATCAAGTCGCTCGTAGAAGCTTCCAGACGAAGCAGATTCATGCGGAGATGTTTTTTTATCCAGTCACGGTTAAAATCATAGCTGACATTCAATGAATTCAATCGAACCAATGCTTTATCCTGCACGAAACGTGATGTTGGCAAAGTAGTCATCCCCCGGTCTTTAATATCTTTAAACTGAGCTATGTCACCCGGTTTTTTCCATCTGTCCGTCAATACGCGTAAATCGACATTCTTGTTCACTAAGTCCGCATTTTCCACATTGTTGACCAATGTTTGATTGTATTCCTGTCCACCCCACTCATAAAGAAATGAAGCAAACAGAGTCCAATTCTTATACGACAGGTTCAACCCGAAAGCACCACTACATTTAGGTTCTGTATTTCCAACTACAACCTCCTGCGCAGCATTCCACTTATCAGCTATAGAGCCATCACGGTTCAAAAAGATCTCTTTACCCGTAGTAGGATCAATGCCCAATGAACGTACAGCCCAAATTGAAGTCAGAGAAGCTCCTTCCTCATACTGTGGCAGTGGTACCGAATATTCCGCACCATGAGACAGCCCTAATGTTTCTTGATAAAGTGCTTCATTTTTATAATAAGCGGCCACTCTCTCATTATATGCTTTCTGAGAGTCGGAAATCTTCAGAATCTCATTCTTATTGTGCGCCATATTTCCCCATAACGCCACATCCCAGTTTCTGTCACGATAAATATCCGCACGAAGTTTTAATTCTACGCCTTTGTTGGCAACTTGTCCCATATTATCTTTGTAAGTAGAGAAACCGGAAGTTTGGGAAAGAGTGACATCATTCACCAAGTCAATTGTCTTATTATAGTAATACTCGAAATCAACAGTCAGGCGATCATGGAACGTTTTTGTTTCGATACCAACACTCAGCTTATCCGTCTTTTCCCAAGTCAAATCTTTATTACCTAAAGCTTTCAATACAGCCCCATAACCTGTTATATACCATTCATCAAATAAAGTTTCATACATCGTCGTTGCAGCATAAGCCGGGAAATTAACTTTACCGGTACGCCCATAAGAAGCACGTAATTTTAACTTATTGATATATCCGTTACTTTTGAAGAAATCATAGTTATGAATATTAACACCCAAACCTCCAGAGAAGAAAGGAGCCCACTTCTGATTCGCCCCAAACTCTGACGAACCGTCGAAACGTACAGAAGCGTCTACCAAATAAATATCATTCCACGTATAATTGGCAGAAGCTAATACGCTAACCCTTCGTGTGGTATTCTCAGTACGAGTAGGTTTCTTATATACTTCCGCCGCATAATTCAGAGAGTGAAACTCACCCGACGGAAATCCACGATAATGAGCATTGGTACTCTCAGTGGTACCTGAAGCTGCTTCCCAACCTGCTGAAACATTCAAATTGTGCTGCTTGTTAAAGCTACGTGTATAGTATAAAAAAGCATTGGAATTCCAATCCAAACTTTCTCCATTCGTCGTATACAAATCACCGGCAAGATTATTATCTTTTGAACCTGTAACACTAGTCTTACTTGAAAGCGGATCAATAAACTTCTCTGATTTGGAATATTTCTTCGTTACACTGAACTGCCCTTTAACCGTCCAGTAATCATTCAGGTACCAGTTAAAGCTCAAATTATCAATAACCTCATCATAAGAGTTCCAATTATAATTACCCAAAGTTGCTTCATATAGCGGATTATTATTGTCACGTCCGCTAATTTTCGAATATGTGAGTTTCTCCCGGAGTGTTCCATCATCTTTATAAGGAGAGTCATAAGGCTGTAGTCCGCTAAAATCACTAAACGAACCATACGGAGATTCTTTCGATTTCGTATGCCCGAAAGATACATAGTTTCTTACTTGCAAATTCTTGATGCGATAATCCAAAGAGAAGCCTGCACTATAGCGATTACGTTCTGTACCCTTCATCACACCATCTGCTATATTAAATGAACCGTCCACACCATAACGCAAATTAGGTGTTCCTCCCTCTAAGTAAATACTGTGCTTATGATTGAAAGAATTTTGAAGTGGAATAGACATCCAATCCGTATCTACTCCTTTTTGAATTAAAGCGTATTTCTTATAATAGTTGTTCATCCCTACCGCAGTCGATGGAATGTTAGCTTGTCCTTTATCAAATAATCCTGCGAGACGCTCTATTTCCAGCTTCTCCGATGCATTTGCCAAATTATAATCCCGTAAATCGGGCATTTCCAACGTTCCTGTAAAGTTATAAGAGACACGAACCTCTCCTGCTTTCGGAGCAACAGTAGTAATTACCACCACTCCATTAGCAGCACGTGAACCATACATAGCAGTAGCAGCAGCATCTTTCAAAACCGTCAAACTCTCAATACGGGTAGGATCCAAGTCATATACCTTCTCAATGCTTACTTCAAAACCGTCCATGATAAAAGTTGGTAAATTAGGATTATTCTCCAAATTTGATTTTGAAAGCTGATCTTTATCCAGTTCTTTAACGCCAAAACCGGAACGTCCACGAATATACATTTCTGGTAAAGCATTCGGGTCAGAACCAAATTGTACGTTATCTACCAAACGGAAAGAGGGATCGAATGACTGGATCGCCCCAATTATATTTGTCTGTGACACCTTACGCAAGTCATCACCCGAAATCTGAGTCGAACTACCCGTAAAACTGGATTTACGTACATTGCTATATCCGGTCACAACCACATCTTCCAATGTTTTGACATCATCCACCAATGTAATTTCAACCGTTTTCCGACGAGTAGCATCCACTTGGACAGTTTGCTTCTTCATACCTATAAAAGAAACTTCCAACACCACCTTATCACTTTTTACGTCCAAAGTAAATTCACCTTCAATATTGGTAGAAGTACCTGTACGAGTACCTTTAACAATAATACTAGCTCCGGGAATCGGCTCTCCATGTGAGTCTGTCACCATACCACGGACACGGTTTTCACGCTTTTGTTTTCGAATGACAACAATACCGTCTTTCATCACATAGTCAAACCCTTGAGGATTCAACACTAATTTAAGAGTTGTATCCCATCTCTCGTTCTTCACATCAAGTGATACCGAAGGAACACCCTTGAACATTTGTGAATTATATAACATATTCACACCTGTCTGTTTTTTCACTGCATCCAGGACAGTCTCTATAGAGACATTGTGCAGTTTCAAAGTCACCGTCTTGTCTTGTGACGGTAATGCCCATGCACTAAACGTACAGCACATTGCCACTAGAAAACATAGCAGCCATCGTTTTTCTCTCATAAATTAATAATTAAACTTTTGTGTACCTAATATTCTAACTATTCTAATATTCTATCTTTTCCATTCCTGTTCTTCCACTTTGTCATATATCAATATATTCCTGCCACTGATTTTATAAGTAAGGTCTCCTGTCAGTTCCAGTGCATCCAGGAATGAATTTATTGTTCCGTAGCGTTTCAAGTTACCACTATAGGTAATGTCGCGCAGGTTAGGGGTTTCGTAATAAACCTGTATGTCGTACCAGCGTTCGAATGTCTTCATTATATCGCCCAAGGGACGGTCATTAAAGATGTACATACCATCTACCCAACCAACATATTCTTCCAAATCCACCTTGCGTTTCGTTGAACTATTGGCAAATACAACAGCTTGTTCACCCGGTGAGAGAGTAACCGTTTCCGCATTTAATGTAGAGAATTTCACTTTTCCATGTACTAGGGTTGTATAACAAACAGGGGTATCGGCATAAGCATTCACGTTGAATTCAGTACCAAGTACAGTTATTTCCCCGAGATGAGTTTGTACCACAAATGGATGATTCTCATCTCCTGCTACATCAAAATAAGCTTCACCCTCCAAACGCACAATTCGACGTTTACCGGCAAAACGTACCGGATAGGTCAATTTAGAACCGGCATTCAAATGTACTGTCGTTCCATCTGCAAGGATTACAGTATTTTCACCTCCACGCGGTATTACCAGTTCATTTGATTTGCCAGATTGTTCTTCAATGTTTTTCTCCTCATGTTGTGTCGTGACGGTAGGCTGATAAGACAGCACTCCTTTCTTATATTTTACTTGAACGCCATCTACTACTACGCTTACTTCTTTTCTATGCACATCAATCACGCTGCCATCGGACAAAGTCAATTGTGCCTGCTGCGTTCCCGGCTGAATCAAAGTTTTCCCTTCTTTTTCCGATGAGATATAATTCGACATATAGAAAGAAAGAGCAACGGCTAAAGTAACGACAGCCGCAGCAGCGTACCACCCCACCCGACGAGAACGACTCTTCCGGCCTTTCGATTCCATCTGCCCGATACTCTGAAGAAAAGACTGATAAGCTTTCTTTGACGAATATTTTTGATATTCTCCAAAGGCGACTTTCAAAGTCTCCCCGCTCTGTAACTGCTCGTATACATTTCGTAAGTCCGGACATTCTGCCAACCGTTTCTCAAGATCTTTTTGTTCCACTTCATCAGCCTCCCCCAAAAGAACCTTTCTCATTAAAGCAGCGTCTTGATATACATTTTCGAACTTCTTCATCTTATTGCGTTTTTTTAATTAAACAATTGTTTAATTCATCTTTATTATAGATATACACAACTCATAAAAACGGGTGACAAAAAGATGACATTTTTTTGAGATAAAAGAATAATGAATCAGAATTTAGAGGTAGAAATATATCATAATGTCATTATATAGAAGAAAAAGATTTGATTTTAACAAATAGAATAAATTTTAATCAATCAATAAAAAGACAAAGAAGTATCAGAATGTTTTTTTATTTTTAGAAAAATAAAAAAAGAATTATGGAATGAATGGAATCCCCCAACCTTTCACGGAGGAATTTATAGCTGCGAGTCTTTTGGGTTTTGACAGTATTGATACTTATCTCCAGACGTTCCGCTATCTCTTCCCATGTATGTCCCTCAATTCTCATTAAAATAATCCGACGTTGTTCGGCAGGAAGTTCTTCGATATAGCAATAGAGTTGCCGGATAATTTCTTCTTTTACTGTCAGTGCATAAATCGTATCTTCGTCCACCATACTTTCTTCTTCCGCCAAAGAACTTAAAATAGTATCATGAATTTGATTATTACGTATATATAATAAGGCATTATTATAGCAGGCACGATAAAGATAATTGGTAAGTTCTTTAATATCAGAAAAGGTACGCTTCCCCTCCCATACAGAAATAAAAACTTCCTGTACCAAATCTTCCACCGCATCGGGGACTGGCAATATCTTGGAAACATAAACACATAAAGCAGTATAAAAACGATCGTAGAAATCGCCCCACATCTTTTTATCCTTCCAGTTTACTCCCGCTACTATGATGTCAATTTTATCGTTCATACTGTCACTTTTCCTACGAAAAAAGAGAACAAAATTTATAAAAATCACCGTAACTACTTACTTTTGCGATATTTATGAATGCAAATATATTGTTTTTTTCAGAAACGCAGACCTTGCCGACTTACAAAATAAAAAATAAAATGCAACAGGGCACAAAAGGCGCAAGCTTTAAAGAGGAATATAAAAATAAGAAATACTTCGATTAGTAATAACATTATTTGCAATAAAATCATTACCAATCAAAATATGTTCGGGACTTGATTGTTTACTACTTTCTGATTGCTATGATATATGCTGTCATTCACAGTCGTCACAGAGGCGTAACCATCTTATTCACAGATATCTTATGTGAACAGGTAGTATCATTCTCACTCTTCACAGCCCTTCACTTTCTTCACCAAATACACATTGCCCAATCTCGTATGCTGTCGACTGATACCCGTTGCAGTCAGAATCTGCGCCAATTGGATAGGAGTACAATTACGAAGTACAGCCGGAAACCTCTTTTTCAATTCTTGATGAATGATAGCGGCGGAGAGTGACAGACAATCCGGTTCATCCAACATGGCAGGCGCGTATATGTTGCATACAATGTCTTCTATGGGGTTGACATGATAGTATGCGCTATTATGACGTTGCAAAGCATGTTCTTCCTCCTTGTTGAACCAGTGACGGGCACCTGCAAGCAATTCCTCTTTCAGTTGGGCGTAGATTTGTGAATGTTCAATTCCGGTACAGTCAATATCATGTTCCGCTTCAATGCAGATGAATCTGCGGCTGCCTGTCGGATCGCACAGTAAGTCAGTCCGGTTACTTGTTCCGATGAAAGAGGCGATACGAGGCAGCGACCGGAAATTTTTCTGATAGGCTTTGCAGATGTTGAGGCTGGACATTTGCATCAGATTTTTAAGTAACGGCATCTTTTGTGCTCCGAATTTATCAAATTCGTCCATGTTTAGTAACCCCATCTCGGCTAGGAGACGTTCGGGATTGCCTTGTGCGGTTAGTTTCAGATTATCCGAATAATAACGGGCTAGTTGTGGCGGCATCAGCATACGGCAGAAAGTGGATTTATGGCGTCCCTGTTCTTCGCTGATAAGTATCGGGGCTACGCTGTTTGCTTGTGTTTGATTCACTCCCAGCCATTGGGCGGCAAGTCCGAGCATCCAGGTGTGAAAGTTTTTATCCATATAGGAGTGTCGGATACTCGCTTCGCCAAGGGCTTCAACCGATCCGTTCCGTCCCAGGCAGGTAGTTCGTTCATATAAAGCCGGAAAGGGTGGTAGCTTTCCACTAGGGTAGAGTAAATGTATCTTTGAAGGTCCTTGTCCCAGCAGTTGATTCCTTCTTTGTGGGCTTCCAGGCAGAAAGTATTCAGTTCTCGCTTGTCTATGCGGCAGAAAGGAATTTCTCGTTGGCCGGAGGGGCGAAATTCGGTTTCTTCGGTGAGTAAGTTGTAGCGGAAGTCATATCGTACTTTCAAAAAGTCAATCACTTGTCGTGTTAGAAGGACGGGGTGTTTATGTACTTCTTGTTTATATGCTTCCTGTTCATCTATTTCTTGCATTTTCGGTACGTTCTTTGAAGTGTTCGGTGAAACGATGACGTTTGACGATTCTTTCATCAATGCTTGTATTCTTTTTGCCAAACGTTTCGAGTTATATTCTAATGTCTTCATATTTTTCTTGTTTTTTAAATGAATAAATGTTGTTTTTTCGACCGGTTGATGCTGCTAAGGTATAACATGAAATATGGGGTTTGCAAGTATTTAACTAAGAAAATATTTATTTTCTTCTGAAACGAAAAACAAGCTTTCCTATGCTGATATATCGTTACTTTGTCGTATCTTTAGTGCTTGTTTAGGAAAAGCCGACTGGAGTTGTCCGGTTGGCTGACAATAGTTGACTGAACAGCCGATTCCAATCGTCCGAATAGCCGATTAAAGTTGTCCTATGATGAAGTTACACATTTAAATTGATAAGAAGTAATGGCTATTGTGTTTGATTGGTATGAAAATCCTAATGCTTCTTCGGAAGAAGAAGCGGCGTTGCATCCGCGTATCTTTATGAATGGAAAAGTGGATACGGATACTCTTTGTTACAAGATTCATGACTACAGTTCGTTGACTGTGGGCGATGTAAAGAATGTGCTTGATAACTTATCGAAGATTCTCGGCGAGTCGTTGCGAGAGGGAAAAGAAGTACATATCGAGGGGATCGGCTATTTTTATCCCACTTTGGCTGCTACGGGGAAAGTGACTCGTAGCACTCCGCATAAGACTAATAAGGTGGCTTTCAAAACTGTCCGATTTCGCCCTGACAGTAATCTGAAAGGACATTTTGTGGGTGTCCGCGCCAATCAGTCCAAGTATGTCCGTCATTCGGAGAAGGTGTCAGAGGTGGAGATTGATATGCTGTTGAAAGAATATTTTGCCGAACATCAGATGATGACCCGCCGTGATTTTCAGGAAGTGTGTGGTTTGGCACGTACTACGGCCAAAACGCATTTGGTACGTTTGCGTGGAGAAGGAAAGCTGGTGAATATCGGTTTGCGCAATCAGCCGATGTATGTGCCTGCTCCCGGTTATTATGGCGTATCCAAAGATGCGGCACATCCTTCACGGTAGTGACTGTGAAGGATGTGAAAGAGGTATTTTCACTCAACGAATCACGTAAAAAGACTGATAAATTGAGACTTATCTCAATGTGAAGAGAATGAACAAAGGGCACAAAAAAAGAGCGAATCATTCCGCTCCACCTTTAAAGAATCCCCATAAATGGGATTCTTCTTTTTCTTCATCTTTCATTTACTCTTTACCTGAAAACGTCTTTTTCCTAATACCTAATCAAAACAATCTTTTTCCTAAAAACTAATCTTAAAATCTAATACCTTAGTTTTATAAACTAATACCTTTTAATTATTACCTTTTTCTAATACCTAAAATATAAGTAGTTTCACGACTACACTGCAAAGGTATAGCTGTTTGCGAAAACAGCAAAAGCCATCATACAAAAAATTACATTCAGACTTATTTTTTTGACTTATGTCAAGACGTAGGGTAGATTTTGAGTGTAAACCTCACGTTTATTTTCACAACAATCCGCATTTTCAACAAATCTTTCCTTTTACTCTCTAGTTGCACTCATAATTGAGCAAGCACACAACTAACAAAAAGAAAGCAAAACAAGGGATTGAAAAGACAAACTATTGCCATTCCATCCAAAAACATACAATCACAAAAGCCAATAAGCGGTCTATTTTCGAACAATCTGCATATTTCTAACCCGAAATTACGGCGTTTTTTTCAGTTAAGCCGGATTCCTCCTCGGATTTTCAGAAGCAAAAACAGCTTGAAGATACAAGTCTCACAACTTTTCTGTAACTTTGCAGCGTTTGATAATAAATAAGATAGGAATGGATTTTAAGTACGACGTAATTGTAATTGGTGCCGGACATGCTGGTTGTGAAGCAGCGGCAGCCGCTGCTAATTTAGGTTCCAAAACTTGTCTCATCACTATGGACATGAACAAGATTGGACAGATGAGTTGCAATCCGGCTGTAGGAGGAATCGCCAAAGGACAAATTGTACGTGAAATAGATGCATTGGGTGGACAGATGGGATTAGTGACAGATGAGACTGCCATTCAATTCCGAATTCTAAACCGCTCGAAAGGTCCAGCCATGTGGAGCCCCCGCGCCCAATGCGACCGGGCTAAGTTCATTTGGTCCTGGCGAGAGAAACTGGAAAATACACCCAACCTTCATATCTGGCAAGATACCGTATGTGAACTGCTCGTAGAAAACGGTGAGGTCACTGGATTGGTCACCGCATGGGGCGTCACCTTCAAAGCGAAATGCATTGTGCTCACCGCAGGAACTTTCCTCAACGGACTGATGCATGTAGGACGTCATAAATTACCGGGAGGAAGAATGGCCGAACCGGCTTCCTATCAGTTGACCGAATCCATCGCCCGCCACGGTATCACCTACGGAAGAATGAAAACCGGTACTCCGGTACGAATTGACGCACGTAGTGTTCATTTTGACCAGATGGAAACACAAGACGGCGAATCGGACTTCCACAAGTTCTCATTCATGAATACTAGCACGCACCACTTAAAGCAACTTCAATGCTGGACATGCTACACTAATGAAGAAGTACACCGGATTCTGCGTGAAGGTTTGCCGGATTCTCCCCTGTTCAACGGACAGATTCAAAGTATCGGGCCACGCTATTGTCCGAGCATCGAAACCAAGATTGTCACTTTCCCGGATAAAGATCAGCACCAGTTATTTCTCGAACCGGAAGGAGAAACGACACAAGAGTTATATCTTAACGGATTCTCTTCTTCGCTTCCGATGGAAATACAAATTGCAGCATTAAAACAAATCCCGGCTTTCAAAGATCTGGTTATCTACCGCCCGGGATACGCTATCGAATATGACTATTTCGATCCGACTCAATTAAAACATACGTTGGAATCGAAGATTATCAAAAATTTGTTCTTTGCCGGACAAGTAAACGGAACCACCGGATACGAGGAAGCAGGAGGACAAGGATTGATAGCCGGTATCAATGCACACATTAACTGCCACGGCGGAGAAGCATTTACTTTGGCTCGCGATGAAGCATATATTGGCGTATTAATCGACGATTTGGTTACCAAAGGTGTGGATGAACCTTACCGTATGTTTACCTCGCGTGCGGAATACCGCATTCTGCTTCGCATGGATGATGCCGATATGCGCTTAACAGAAAAAGCATTTAAGCTTGGGTTGGCAAAAGAAGATCGATATCAGTTAGTAAGAGGCAAGAAAGAAGCCGTGGAACAAATCATTTCTTTCGCGCGCAACTATTCGATGAAACCGGCACTAATCAACGATGCTCTCGAAAAGATAGGGACAACGCCCCTACGTCAAGGTTGTAAGTTGATAGAGATTCTGAACCGCCCGCAAGTGACAATAGAAAATATAGCAGAATATGTTCCGGCGTTTCAACGCGAACTGGAAAAAGCGACGAGTTCGGATCAAGACCGGAAAGAAGAGATTCTCGAAGCTGCCGAAATCCTAATCAAGTATCAAGGATATATTGATAGAGAGAGAATGATAGCTGAAAAACTAGCACGATTGGAGAGTATTAAGATTAAAGGAAAATTTGACTATTCCACCATTCAATCCCTTTCCACCGAAGCTCGGCAAAAGCTGGCAAAGATAAATCCGGAAACAATCGCGCAAGCGAGCAGAATTCCGGGAGTCTCTCCTAGCGACATCAACGTGCTGCTGGTGCTTTCGGGACGATAAGCGGCAACGTTTCACGTGAAACAAAGCATTTAAAGAAACGATATAATTCAATGATTATGAGCAAAGAAACACTAATCAAAAGCATTCGGGAAGTACCCGATTTTCCGATTCCCGGAATTCTGTTCTACGACGTCACTACTCTATTCAAAGATCCATGGTGCTTGCAGGAATTATCCAATATCATGTTCGATATGTATAAGGATAAAGGAATCACCAAAGTAGTGGGTATAGAATCAAGAGGCTTCATTATGGGACCGATTCTGGCAACCCGTCTAAACGCCGGTTTTATTCCAATCCGCAAGCCGGGCAAACTCCCAGCAGAAACGATTGAAGAAAGCTACGATAAGGAGTATGGCAAAGACACGGTGCAAATCCACAAAGATGCACTGGACGAGAATGACGTAGTTCTACTACATGATGATTTGCTGGCAACAGGAGGCACTATGAAAGCAGCTTGCGAATTGGTGAAAAGACTAAAGCCTAAAAAGGTATATGTAAACTTCATCATCGAATTGAAAGAACTGAATGGAAAATCATTGTTTGGAGATGACGTAGAAGTAGAATCGGTATTGTCTTTATAAAGGATTTGCCTCTACTTGCAGAGAATGTGTCAAAAGTAAGCAGCTAGCGATCTTTCGTACCTAACAATTATGAATACAGAACCAGAAAGCAGAGCCAATGAATATTTGAAAGGGATTGTAGCCAACCTTCCCGAGAAACCGGGTATTTACCAATACTTGAACACGGAGGGCACAATTATATACGTTGGAAAGGCTAAAAATCTAAAGAAAAGAGTCTACTCCTACTTCAGCAAAGAGCATGAACCGGGAAAGACACGAGTGCTGGTCAGCAAAATCGCCGATATTCGTTATATTGTAGTCAACACGGAAGAAGATGCGTTATTGCTGGAGAATAATCTGATAAAGAAATATAAGCCGCGCTACAACGTTCTATTAAAGGATGACAAGACATACCCTTCTATTTGCGTACAAAACGAGTATTTTCCCAGAGTTTTCAGAACAAGGAAGATTATCAGGAACGGTTCTTCGTATTATGGACCGTATAGTCACATACCATCCATGTATGCGGTACTGGATCTGATAAAGCATTTATATCCTTTGCGAACTTGCAGTTTAAACCTAACTCCGGAGAATATACGGGCAGGAAAGTTCAACGTATGTCTGGAATATCATATAAAGAACTGCGCAGGACCATGCATCGGACTACAATCACAGGAGGATTATCTCAAAAACATTGATGAAATCAAAGAGATCCTGAAAGGAAATACACAAGAAATCAGTCGTATGCTACTGGAAAGGATGCAGACATTAGCCGGTGAGATGAAGTTTGAAGAAGCACAGAAGGTGAAAGAGAAATATCTTCTGATAGAAAACTACCGTTCCAAATCGGAGGTAGTAAGCGCTGTATTGCACAACATAGATGTATTTTCTATTGAAGAGGACGAGTCCAATTCCGCTTTCATCAACTATCTGCATATTACAAACGGCGCCATTAACCAGGCGTTTACATTCGAATATAAAAAGAAGCTGAATGAATCAAAAGAGGAGCTTTTGACACTGGGTATTATCGAAATGCGGGAACGCTATAAGAGTCAATCCAGAGAGATTATAGTGCCTTTTGAACTTGATTTGGAGCTAAACAACATCGTATTTACCGTTCCACAGCGGGGAGATAAAAAGAAATTGCTGGATCTTTCGATTCTAAACGTGAAGCAATACAAAGCCGACCGTCTAAAACAGGCGGAAAAGCTGAATCCGGAGCAAAGAAGTATGCGATTAATGAAAGAGATACAGCAAGAGTTGCATCTGGACAGACCGCCTTTGCAAATTGAATGCTTTGACAACTCAAACATACAGGGTTATGATGCCGTGGCCGCTTGCGTTGTCTTTAAAAAGGCTAAACCCTCAAAGAAGGATTATCGGAAATACAATATAAAGACGGTTGTAGGACCTGACGACTATGCATCCATGAAAGAGGTCGTCAGAAGACGTTATCAGCGCGCTATTGAAGAAAACACCCCTCTACCCGACCTGATTATCACCGATGGTGGAAAGGGCCAAATGGAGGTCGTTAGAGAGGTGATTGAAGATGAGCTGAACTTAACAATCCCGATTGCCGGACTGGCAAAGGACAATCGCCATCGCACATCGGAACTGCTTTTTGGATTTCCTCCGCAGACTATCGGTATCAAACAGCAAAGCCCGTTATTCCGTTTGCTGACACAGATTCAGGATGAGGTGCACCGCTTTGCCATCAGTTTCCATCGTGATAAACGCAGCAAACGGCAGATAGCATCGGCATTAGACAATATCAAAGGGATTGGAGAAAAGACAAAAACAGCGCTTCTGAAAGAATTTAAGAGCGTAAAACGGATCAAAGAAGCCTCTTTTGAGGAGATTGCCGCTGTGATTGGAGAAGCGAAAGCCAAGACTGTAAAAGAAGGTTTGAATAACGAACAACAATAAGGAAATACGTCAGCCAAGGCGGCACCCAAGATAGCGAATTGACAACAAACAATAACGAATGGTCCTATTGACTACGGAGCGAATTCACAATATTTTCCCATCAACACACCGTTTTCTCTTCTGAATTTTGTAAATTTGCCTTTCCTAATCATGAAATAGAATAAATAACAATGAGAATAGTCATACAACGGGTAAGCCATGCGTCAGTAACCATTGAAGGACACTGCAAGTCGTCCATTGGGAAAGGGATGCTGATATTAGTCGGTATTGAAGAAGCAGACGGGCAGGAAGATATCGACTGGCTCTGCAAGAAGATTGTAAATCTACGTATCTTCGATGATGAGAATGGTGTAATGAACAAATCTATCTTAGAAGATGGAGGTGAGATTCTGGTTATCAGCCAGTTCACGTTACACGCTTCTACCAAGAAGGGAAATCGCCCCTCCTATATCAAAGCTGCCAAGCCAGATGTCTCTATCCCACTCTACGAACAATTCTGCAAAGATTTAAGCGGTGCATTGGGAAAAGAAATAGGTACAGGCATCTTTGGAGCGGACATGAAAGTTGAACTTTTAAACGACGGCCCCGTTACTATATGCATGGATACAAAAAACAAAGAATAATAACCAACCATCAACAATTATGACTCTGGAAGAAGCACAGAAACAAGTGGACCAATGGGTGAAAACATACGGTGTCCGCTACTTCAGCGAGTTGACCAATATGGCAGTTCTGACGGAAGAAGTAGGAGAACTGGCGCGTGTCATGGCCCGCAAATATGGAGATCAATCCTTTAAAGAGGGAGAGAAAGATAATATAGATGAAGAGATAGCAGACGTTTTATGGGTGCTTCTCTGCATTGCCAACCAGACAGGTGTAGACATAACCACTGCTTTCCAGAAAAGCATGGAAAAGAAAACGAAACGAGATAATAAAAGACATATCAACAACCCAAAACTGAAAGATCATGGAAGAGAATAACTCACAGCCCAACAAGTACAATGCCGCATTGGCAAAGTATAATACCAATCTGAGCGATGCAGATATTCAAGCTCGCGTAGCTGAATTGATTGAGAAAAAAGTGCCGGAAAACAACACGGAAGACGTTAAGAAGTTCCTGTTCAACTGTATTGATCTGACTACTTTGAATAGTACAGACAGTGACAAAAGTGTGATGCACTTTACCGAAAAAGTCAATCAGTTTGACGACGAATATCCTGATCTTAAAAATGTTGCAGCAATCTGTGTATACCCCAATTTTGCAGCCATCGTTAAGAATACGCTGGAGGTAGACGGAGTCAATATAGCCTGTGTATCAGGAGGTTTTCCCTCTTCGCAGACATTCATTGAAGTAAAAGTGGCAGAAACAGCATTAGCAATCGCAGAAGGTGCAGATGAAATAGATATTGTCATTTCCATCGGCAAATTCCTAAGCGGAGACTACGAAGGAATGTGTGAAGAAATACAGGAATTAAAGGAAGTTTGCAAGGAACGCCACCTCAAAGTGATCCTCGAAACAGGTGCACTAAAGAGCGTTTCCAACATCAAGAAAGCCTCTATCCTATCCATGTATTCGGGCGCAGATTTCATCAAGACTTCCACCGGTAAGCAACAGCCTGCCGCTACTCCGGAAGCCGCTTACGTGATGTGTGAAGCCATCAAAGAATACCACCAGAAGACCGGAATCAAGATTGGATTCAAACCGGCAGGTGGCATCAATACCGTTAATGATGCGATTATTTACTACACAATTGTAAAAGAATTATTGGGTGAAGAATGGCTAGATAATCAACTATTCCGCCTGGGAACCAGCCGCTTAGCCAATCTCCTTCTTTCTGACATCAAAGGGGAAGAAATCAAGTTCTTCTAAGCTAAAGGCTACATTAGCAATCAAATACGCCTTACCGCGCGATTCCCGTACTCCGGGAACCGACGCGGTATTTTTTATTTAAGAAAATCTAAAGATAGTTACAGGAGAATTCAGAAAAATACTTATCTTTGTAAAAGGTTTAGCGATGAAAATATAGCTAATTAGTTATATTAGAGAACGTTTCATTTATTACCAATTCCTGGAATTCGGCAAAATTCAAAGTTATGAATGGTAATAAGCAAACGGGTCTCACGCACCTTCATGTATATACTTTTGTTATATATCGAATGGAGCGTGGGACTGTTGCTTGTATACTCATAACGGCTTGCCGAAGCCTCAGGAAAATACATGGCAACAGTTCTCACGCTTTTCATGAACCTTTGGAGGCATATTAGGATGGACGCATATACAAGAACCTTAAGATTCAATCACAACCCTCTGAACCTCATCCTCGGAGCAGAGAAAAAGAAGGGGCTACGCATCGGTTATATGGAAGCCGGACTGCAAGGCTTCTATCTCAACTCCATGGAGACCGGAATCCATCCGCAAAAGCTATCCAAACTGCTAACAGAGGAGTTTCACTGCACCGATAATGAGTCCGCCACCGGACTATTCCAGTTCCTTATCAACGAAGGCGACAGAGTCTCCTACCAGATTATGCTCCCCTATTTACTCTCTACAGAGAACATCAACGAGTTCGAAAACATCATTCAAAAGCGTTTTTTCGGAGTGGAACGCTTTATCCGTCAAGGAAAGAATCTATACAAATTTGTGAAATATACAGAGGAAAGAAGGGACCCTATTATATGGATAAATGACTTGGAAAAAGGCATTATCGGATGGGATATGGGACTGCTTGTGAGCCTGGCGCGCGCCTCCCAAGCATGTGGTCACATCACCAAAGAGAAAGCCTGGGACTACATAGAGCAAGCCGCCAAATTATGCTCTTTAGATCTTCATACAGCGGAAGAAATAGACAAGAGTTTCCTTTTAGGAAAAGCGATGAAATCGGAAAAGATAGAAGATTGGGACCGGTTATTATTGTGCTATTCACTTCTGGCAAAATACCGGAAGTAACTATTTTTCGCGGTCTACTACGTAATCCAGATAAGCCCGGAGAGCTGCACAGATATCGGAATCCGGCAAAGAAGCCAATAGATTGAAGGCTTTTTGCTTATAGACATTCATAGTCTGAACCGCATATTCAATACCTCCGTTTTCTTTAATAAACGAAATCAAATGAGCTATTTCATCGAGAGTAGCCGTACCCTCCTTTACTTTGATTGCAATTTCTTGCGCTTCCTCGTTTTTCGTCGTATTCAGCACATACAAAGCGGGTAATGTCAGTTTACCTTCAAGCATATCATTACCCGTAGGTTTACCAATCTCCTTATTATCAAAGTAATCGAAAATATCATCTTTTATCTGGAAACAGATACCAATATATTCGCCCAGCAAACGGGCAAGTTCAGCTTCCCCCTCACCCACACCTACCGAGAAAGCGGCAGCCTTTGTGCAGGCAGCAAAAAGAGCAGCAGTTTTCTTGCGGATTACATCAAAATAGATTTCCTCGGAAAAACTGTGATTACTTACATTTGAAAGCTGAAGCAACTCACCGTCAGCAAGATCCTGTCCAAGAGTGGACACCAGCTGAATAATACGATGACTGTTTGTCAGTTCGGCGTGTACGAGGCTGGTTGCCAATAAATAGTCACCCGTCAGCACCGCTACTTTATTATTAAAGATAGCATTTACCGAGAGCTGTCCACGACGTTCGGAACTTTCATCCACTACGTCATCATGTACCAGGCTGGCCGTATGAAGGAGTTCCAGTGAAACAGCCGCATGAAGAGTGGAAGGACATATAGCTCCATAAAGACGTGCCACGAGTAAAACAAGAATAGGCCGCATCATCTTACCATTCCTCTGCCGTATGTGAGATACGACGCTATCGAGCAATGCATTTGAACTGGAGAGAGAACTATCAAAAAGTTCTTTGAAGTCGCCCAGTTCCGCTTCAATCGGAGTTCTGATAAGTGAGATACTGTCCATTTATTACACAATTTGAGCACAAAAGTAATAATAAAACGCTTAATACCGTATTTTTTTGTACTTTTACCATGAAAAATTAATTAAATCTATGGATTCAGGTAATAAATTATTTCTTTTAGACGCTTATGCATTGATATATCGGGCGTATTACGCCTTTATTAAGAACCCAAGAATCAATTCCAAAGGATTCAACACTTCAGCCATACTGGGTTTTGTGAACACCCTCGAAGAAGTACTGAAAAAAGAGAATCCCACTCATATAGGAGTAGCCTTCGACCCCGCAGGTCCTACCTTCCGCCACGAGGCTTTTGAACAATATAAAGCACAACGCGAAGAAACTCCGGAAGCAATTCGTCTTTCCGTACCTATTATAAAGGATATTATACGCGCCTACCGCATCCCCATTCTGGAAGTGGCAGGCTACGAAGCCGATGATGTGATAGGTACACTCGCTACCGAAGCCGGTCGCCAGGGTATCACTACCTATATGATGACTCCCGACAAAGATTACGGGCAGCTGGTAAGTGACAAAGTATTTATGTATCGCCCTAAACACACAGGAGGTTTCGAAGTGATGGGCGTTGAGGAAGTGAAAGCCAAGTTTGACATTCAGTCTCCGGTACAGGTGATCGATATGCTCGGACTGATGGGCGACTCTTCGGATAACATCCCCGGATGTCCCGGAGTAGGAGAAAAGACTGCTCAAAAACTAATCTCCGAATTCGGAAGCATCGAAAACCTATTGGAACATACCGACCAACTGAAAGGAGCATTGAAAACAAAAGTGGAAACTAACCGGGAAATGATTACGTTCTCGAAATTTCTCGCCACCATTAAAATCGATGTCCCCATCCAACTTGAAATGGATGCTCTTGTCCGCGAAGAAGCAGACGAAAATTCACTTCGTAGCATTTTCGAGGAATTAGAATTTAGAACACTCATTGACCGGGTGCTCAAAAAAGATATTTCCGGAAACGGAATAACCTCTGCCACCGGAAGCAAAGTTGCCACTGGGAAAAGCGCCCCCTCTCCTCTTCCACTTTTTCCCGAAGAAGGAGGCGGAATGCAAGGCGATTTATTTGCGAATTTCACGCCCGATGAACCGGGTGAAGCAAAAAAATCGAACCTAGAGACGTTAGAATCGCTCACTTATAGCTATCAACTTATTGATACAGAGGAGAAAAGGCAGGAAATTATTCAAAAGTTACTTACATCGAAAATTCTCTCGTTAGATACGGAAACCACCGGAACCGAACCAATGGATGCCGAATTAGTCGGAATGAGCTTTTCGATTGCAGAGAATGAAGCTTTTTATGTTCCCGTACCATCGGACCAAGACGAAGCGTTAAAAATCGTAAATGAGTTCCGTCCGGTCTTCGAAAATGAGAATTCGTTAAAAGTCGGACAAAATATCAAGTACGACATGATTGTTCTTCAAAATTATGGCGCAACAGTAAAAGGTCCACTTTTCGATACGATGATCGCTCATTATGTTCTTCAACCGGAACTTCGTCATGGCATGGATTATCTTGCGGAAATTTACCTGCACTATCAGACTATCCACATTGACGAACTGATAGGTCCCAAAGGAAAGAATCAGAAGAACATGCGCGATCTCGACCCGAAAGATGTATATCTATATGCCTGCGAAGATGCAGACGTAACTCTGAAACTGAAAAATGTATTGGAGAAAGAACTGAAAGAAAATGATGCAGAACGTTTGTTCTATGATATAGAAATGCCACTAGTTCCCGTATTAGTTAATATAGAACGAAACGGAGTATTGCTGGATACGGAAGCATTGAAGCAATCGTCCGCCCATTTCACCGCCCAGATGGAGCAAATCGAAAAAGAGATTTACGAATTAGCCGGTGAAACTTTCAACATCGCTTCGCCCAAGCAAGTCGGTGAGGTACTATTTGACAAACTGAAAATCGTAGAGAAGGCAAAAAAGACTAAAACCGGCCAGTACGTCACCTCGGAAGAAGTGCTCGAAAGCCTCCGGCACAAACATCCGGTAGTAGAAAAGATTCTGGAACATCGCGGACTGAAAAAGCTATTGGGCACGTATATCGACGCACTCCCCCAGCTCATCAATCCACGTACAGGAAGGGTACACACCTCTTTCAACCAGACTGTAACCGCTACAGGACGCCTTAGTTCAAGCAATCCGAATTTACAAAATATCCCTATCCGCGACGAGAACGGAAAAGAAATCCGCAAGGCTTTCATCCCCGATGAAGGCTGCCTCTTCTTCTCTGCCGACTATTCGCAAATTGAGTTGCGCATCATGGCACACCTTAGCGAGGATAAGAATATGATTGATGCTTTCCTTAGCAATCACGATATTCATGCGGCCACTGCTGCCAAAATTTATAAGACCGACCTGAAAGACGTAGGTTCCGACATGCGCCGTAAAGCTAAGACTGCCAATTTCGGTATCATCTATGGCATATCCGTATTTGGTCTTGCCGAACGAATGAATGTAGACCGCAAAGAAGCCAAAGAGTTAATCGACGGTTACTTTGAAACTTATCCGGGAGTAAAAGCATATATGGATAAAAGTATCCAGGTGGCCCAGGAAAAAGGCTATGTGGAAACAATCTTCCACCGGAAACGCTTCTTGCCGGACATCAATTCCCGGAATGCCGTTGTACGCGGATATGCCGAACGAAATGCCATCAACGCCCCTATCCAGGGAAGTGCGGCAGATATTATAAAAGTAGCAATGGCACGTATCTATCAACGGTTTCAGGCCGAAGGAATACAAGCCAAAATGATCCTGCAAGTACATGACGAATTAAATTTCAGCGTTCCTGTCAATGAAAAAGAGCGTGTAGAAGAAATCGTCATCGAAGAAATGGAGAAAGCATACCGTATGCACGTCCCCTTGAAAGCAGATTGCGGATGGGGCAAAAACTGGCTTGAGGCACATTAAACCATCAAGTGAATAAAGACTACCTCAATAAGGAATTGCTATCTTTTAGATACTAATTGCGCGGGGAGACTCCACCTTATCCGGGCCTCCGCTTACAAAATAGAAGCAAGTATAAGTAATAACATTATTTAACTCTGTATCCAGAAAGCTAGAAAAAAGATTCCTTTTTCGACGAAGTGATTCATTCTATATCCGGCAGATTGACTGCCGGATATTTTTTTGTCACCAATATTGGCAAAAAGCTAGTTATCACCCGCCCCTACTCTTGACATTTTGACAATCTTTTATCCTCTAAAATGCATAAATACCAAATTAATATGTAGATTTGCAGCATAAAACCAATGTATTTGGCAGACAAATGAAAGTATAACCCAAAAACTTAAATAGCCATGAAAGCAAAAGTATCTTTAAAAATGTTCGTTTTATCTGCAGCTCTTCTTGTTGTATCGCTTGCTACTTCTGCACGTAGCTACGATAATCAATTGATTTATAATCCAATCGAAGAGAATGGCATGACAGTGGGACAAACCGTTTACAAAATGGACGGAAATACACTTGCCAACTACATGAAGTACAACTACAAGTACGATGACAACAAACGTATGATTGAAAGCGAGGCCTTGAAATGGAACAATAGCAAAGACGCATGGGAAAAAGACCTACGCATCAATTACACTTATGAAGGCAAGACCGTTACTACGAATTATTATAAATGGAACGCTAAAAAACAAGCCTACGTACTGGTACCCGAAATGACCGTTACGATGGATAATACAAATATGTAACATAAACTCTCTCTCATTCTAATATTCTAACAAAAGGATACGCCGCTTCTGCTGAAGAAGTGGCGTATTTCATAATATGAGGTCTACATTACAAAACAAAGAAACGCTCTTGCAGTTCTTTTAGATAACTTCGGGAAATAATCAAATCGTTCTTATCGTGAAAAGGCGGATAAAGTTGACAGCATTTACCATCAATCATTGCCAGATAATTAACATTTACAATAGCAGATTGGCTAATCTGTACAAAAGCTTGTGAATAACTGATAATATCTTCTGCTTTTGTATTTCGCTTCAAATTCAGACAAGTTTGATTAAACAAGACCACCTGCCATTGACGTTTATCTTTCAGATATTCAAAAAAGCCGATTTCTTCCAGTCGCAAGAGTTTGAAGCCTGTCACTGTACTAATCATAAACATGCCTTGCTGGGGCATCAATGCACTAATAGAAGAAGCAAAAGAAGGCAAAAGAGGAAGCGAAGTAGAGGTCATAGCCTTCCGGTAACGGTCCATAATTACTTTCAGGTCTTCTGCTTCAAAAGGCTTCAGCAGGAAGTCGAAAGCCGACTCACGCAACGCCTGAAGCAAGTATTTGTCATAAGAGGTGTAAAACACAACCTTCATATCCCACAAAATATCCTCCCTGATTTCACTTAATAGATTGAGTCCCAACGTATCCGGAAGTTCCACATCAAGAAACAATAAGTCCGGATGCAACTCCATAATCATCTTTTTACCTTTTGCACCATTCCCTGCGATTCCTTTTACTTCAAATTCACGATAGGGCTCCAACTCTCGGCGCAAAGCATCAATCGCTGTACGTTCATCGTCAACGATGACTACCTTATACTTTTCTTCTGTCTCCATCATAAATCATAAGAAAAACGAAACGGGATATATACCGACACTTCCGTACCGGTTTGTCCATCGCTTCTGTTGGTTATATTAAAACGTATTTTATCACTCTTGTTCTTTGTATTCAGTAATTGAATGGTCTGATACAACACTTTCAATCCTGTACCAGTACCCCGTGTGGCGGAAACTACCTGCGGGAGATACCCGCGTCCGTTGTCGGTAACCGTTATGCGAATCCCATTTGTTTCACGGGAAACATATACCATTAGCTCCTTTTTTCCGTCCTTTCCCGCCAGTCCATGTTTAATAGCATTCTCCACCGGAATTTGCACAATCATAGATGGAATCATGATGCGGGTTGCATCTAAACCGTCCTCCACCGTGATTGTTGCGACAAAATCTTCTCCGACACGTCCACGTTCCAGTTCGATGTATGTACGGACGAAATCCAGTTCGTCTTGCAAAGATACGCTCAATTTCTCGGTAAGTTCGAGGCTACGACGGAGATATTTCACCAGTTCCATCAGATTATGTTTCACCTCTTCCGAGCCGTTAAACTGATTGATCTCACGTCCCAGTACATTAAAAGTAAAATGAGGAGAAATCCGGCTTCTCAAATTCTCCATGCGAACACGGTTGATTTGCTGGAAGAAACGCTGGCGAAGAAACTCCCTCTTTTTACGCATATACCAGACAACTACCACTCCCCCTGCCACAAGCAACACGCAGACAAGTACCCAGATAGATACGCTCAACTTGAGTACTCTCATCTCTGCCGCCTGTCGCTGAATCTTCATTTCCTTACGAAGCACTATCGTATCCTGCCGGTAACGCATATCCAATTCGGCAACACGCATCTGTATCCGTTCGCTCCGGATGGAATCGTCCAGATGGCAATCATGTTTCAGGTATTCATAGGCACGGCGGTAATCACCGGTATGCTCAAAATAATGTTGCAGATACTGATTGCGTATAGTCAACATATTGGCGTCAAGATGCCCCACAGGAGCAGTCCGGGCGATCATAGTCTTCGCTTGGGCTATATTACCTTTCTTCAATGCCAGTTCAATCATCTGGGTTTCAATGTAATGAACAGCCGAGTTATGCTGTATATCGGAGAAGAAACGATAACTTTCGTCCAGGCAGATCTGTGCGGAGTCCAGTTTGTCAGTCAGCAAGTACAATTCTCCCAGGTTTACTTTGATAAAGTTCTGTTCAAACACCATCTGCGGATAAGAAGATACGAGTGCATTGGCCCTGCGCATATATTTCAAAGCCTCCTGATAGTTTTTCCGGTAATAATAATGGTTGCCGCGATTGTTGAGATAGGTCCATTGCTCGCTCACGTTCATTACATCGAAGAACTGCCCGGCCAATTCATAGTAATGATTGGATAAATCGAAATCGCGCAGTTCCATGTAAGTCTGCCCCAATCCGTAGTAGACAGGAAATTTCGTGTGCTCGGACAAGTTCAAAGAATCACAGAGAAACAGGGCGCGCCGGTAATACGAAGCAGTGTGCGCCAAGTCACTGCGATGCAGATAGGCATCAGCTATATTGATACAAATATCCGGAAGCAGGTGTATTTTTTTTCCTTTCAGGCGATATCCATAGGCTTTCTTATAGTCGATAATTGCAGAATCAGGGCGGTTCAGTTGCATCCATACGTTGCCTTCGATATTATAGACATCGGACAATACATCATTCCATCGTGGAGACTGGAGAGATTCAGAAGATTGGGAAGCATTGCGGGAAAATTCTTTTACCCGGCGGTTGTAATAGAGTATAGAATCAAAATCGGAAGAGACAAAAAATGTTTTCCCGTAAAGGGCGAGCAGACGATAATAAACCAGGGAATCTTGCGTCTGCGTCAGTGCCTCAAGCAGTTGTGAGCGGGAATAATGCACATTGGAAAACAAAGAATCCTGTACACGAACTTCCAGAGAATCAACCAACGCCTGTTCGCATGAAGAGCTATTGCGGTGTCTATCAGCATATCCGCAACTCAACAACATCAACAACCCCAACAGTCCAAATAGTTTCATAGCAGTCTTCCGATTCATCAGTCCCCTTATTCATGTCATGTTTTGAATGTGACAAAAATACATTATTTATCCTGAATCCCAGCGAATTTTATTATTTTTTTTAATACCTTTGTGCCCATATAAATATGAGTAACTGACCTAATGAGTCCACTGAACTTCACCCACATTTTGACACAGGCAGTCGATGAGCTATCGGAAAGCGAATCTTATAAAGGACTGTTTCATCAGCACAAAGATGGCGAACCACTGCCCTCTGCTAAAGTCTTGTATGAAATTATTGAGCTTTCACGCTCCATTCTCTTCCCCGGATACTACGGAAATTCTACTATTAACAGCCGGACAATTAATTATCACATCGGCGTCAACATTGAAAAATTGTTTGATTTACTTTGTGAGCAGATCCTGGCCGGATTGTGTTTTAGCACTTCCATAGAGGGGAAATGCAACGTCTGCTCCGACTCGAAACGGGAAGAGGCTGCACGTCTTGCTGCTAAATTCATCAGTAAGCTACCTGCCATGAGAAGAATATTGGCAACCGATGTGGAAGCCGCCTATAACGGTGACCCGGCTGCCGAAAGTTATGGGGAAGTAATTTTCTGCTATCCGGCCATTAAAGCGATCAGCAATTACCGTATCGCGCATGAACTACTGGAACTGGGTGTTCCTTTAATTCCCCGCATCATCACGGAGATGGCACATAGCGAAACGGGAATTGATATCCATCCGGCCGCAAAGATTGGCACTCACTTCACTATCGACCATGGTACGGGTGTCGTTATCGGTGCCACGAGTATTATCGGAAATAACGTCAAGCTATATCAGGGCGTCACACTGGGAGCCAAGAGTTTCCCGCTGGATGCCGATGGAAAACCAATCAAGGGAATCCCCCGCCATCCGATCTTGGAAGACAATGTGATTGTTTATTCCAACGCCACTATTTTGGGAAGAATCACCATCGGACGTGACGCAACCGTAGGCGGTAATATCTGGGTAACAGAGAATGTTCCTGCAGGAGCAAGAATCGTACAAACTAAAGCAAAAAAATAAAATCAAAAGAATCTATATGAGCGAACAATTCGAGATGATAGCCAAGACTTTCCAGGGACTGGAAGAGATACTTGCAGAAGAACTGACAGCATTAGGAGCCAACGACATTCAAATAGGACGCCGCATGGTTTCATTCACAGGAGATAAACGTATGATGTATAAGGCGAATTTTTGCCTTCGCACCGCCATCCGTATCCTGAAACCAATTAAAAACTTTACAGCCAAAGATGCCGATGAGGTTTATAATCAAATACAGGCTATTCCATGGGAAGAATATCTCGATGTGAACAAGACGTTCGCTATCGATGCAGTAGTATTCAGTGATGAGTTCCGCCATTCGAAATTCGTTTCGTACAAGGTGAAAGATGCGATTGTGGACTACTTCCGCGAGAAAACGGGTAAACGTCCGTCGGTACGCATCAACAACCCGGATGTACTTCTGAACATTCATATTGCACAGACTACCTGTACCTTGTCGTTGGACTCGTCCGGAGAATCACTTCACCGTCGCGGTTATCGCCAGGAAGCGGTAGAAGCTCCGTTGAATGAGGTATTGGCTGCCGGCATGATTTTAATGACCGGATGGCGTGGAGAATGTGATCTGATCGATCCGATGTGTGGTTCGGGTACTATCCCTGTAGAAGCCGCACTGATTGCTAAGAATATCGCTCCGGGAGTATTCCGTAAAGGGTTTGCTTTCGAAAAATGGGTGGATTTCGATGCGGATATGTTTGATGAGATTTACAATGACGACAGTCAGGAGCGTGAGTTTACTCATAAGATTTATGGGTATGACAACAATCCGAAAGCGAATGAGATTGCGACTCACAATATAAAAGCTGCCGGTGTATCGAAAGATATCGTGCTAAAATTGCAACCGTTCCAGCAGTTCGAACAGCCGAAAGAGAAATCAATCATCATCACCAATCCTCCTTATGGGGAACGTATCTCTACGAATGATTTGCTCGGTCTTTACCAGATGATCGGCGAACGTCTGAAACATGCATTTGTAGGAAACGAAGCATGGGTGCTTTCTTATCGGGAAGAGTGTTTCGACCAGATTGGCTTGAAGGCAAGCCAGAAGGTTCCTTTGTTCAATGGACCGTTGGAGTGTGAATTCCGCAAATATGAGATTTTTGACGGAAAATATAAAGAGTTCAAGAGCCAGGAAGAGGGCGAAGAGAAGAAAGAGGGTGAAGGAGAACAAGCTCCAAGATTCAGAGAAAGAAAAGAATTTAAGCCACGCCGCGAAGGTGAGTTCAAGCCGCGTCGGGACGGCGAATCCAGACCTCGCAGAGAGGGAGAATACAAGCCACGCAGAGAAGGTGGCGACTTCAAAGGTGGCGATGAAAGAGATAGAAAACCACGGGGAGAATTCCGCGGAGGAAGAGATTCAAGAGGACCAAGAGAATTTAGGGGAAACCGGGAGCCGAGGATTCCGAAGAAGGAAGAGGAATAAACGGTTATAATCCCAACAACTTATTCACCCTGTAATTCACTAGTTAATAATTAATTAAAAACTTGAAGTTCCAAATTGGAACTTCAAGTTTACATCATAGTTCTAATGTTCAGTCACAAATTGGAACCTGTCTAAACAAAAAATGGATGATATAGCTATTATAGAAAACAAAATATACGAAATCAGAGGGCAAAAAGTTATGCTTGACTTTGATTTGGCAGAAATGTATGGAGTTGAAACTAAACGCCTCAAGGAACAAGTACGTCGTAATATTGAACGCTTTCCTGCTGAATTCATGTTCGAGCTAACAAAAGAAGAAGTTGCAATTTCAAGGTCGCAAATTGCGACCTTGAAAACAGGACAAGGATATAACATCAAATATCTTCCGTTTGCATTTACTGAATATGGTATAGTTATGTTATCCAGCGTCCTCAAGTCCAAGACCGCTGTGGAAGTAAATATCAATATTATCCGTGCTTTTGTACGTATGCGCCAATATCTTCTATCCAATATACCTAAAAAGGAGTTGGAAGAATTAAAACAACGCATCGAATATCTCGAAGAAGATATTACTTCTGATAGGGAAAGTTACGAAAAACAATTTGACGACCTATTTAATGCCTTTGCTAAAATAAGTGCAATTATCCAATCAAGACAGACTCCTTTGGACAGAGTAAAAATAGAAGGATTTAAAAACAAATAATAAAGAAAAGAGCAATGAGTAAAATTGGAAAAAGAGCCATTCTGTTATTGTTGGCACTACCAATCGGATTCAATGTTATGGCACAAGAAACCAAAAAACCGACGCTGGAAGAACTGATTCCGGGCGGCGAGAGTTACCGCTATGCAGAAAACCTGTACGGGCTGCAATGGTGGGGCGACGAATGTATCAAGCCAGGAGTAGATACCCTTTATTCAATTCAACCCAAAACCGGGAAAGAAACAATGGTTATCACTCGCGAGCAAATCAACAAAGTGCTTGAAGAAAACAAAGCAGGAAAATTATCACACCTGTATTCCGTCCGTTTTCTATGGACAGACAAGGCACAAATGCTATTCACGATAGCAGGAAAGTTCATTGTATATGATTTCAAGAACAATCAGGTTATCAGCACTTTCAAACCAAAGGACGGGGCAAATAATGAAGACTATTGCGCAGCCAGTGGAAATGTGGCTTACACGATAGATAACAATCTATATGTGAATGAGAAAGCAGTAACCAATGAACCCGAAGGCATCGTTTGCGGACAAACAGTGCACCGCAATGAATTCGGTATCAACAAAGGAACTTTCTGGAGTCCGAAAGGCAACCTGCTCGCTTTCTACCGTATGGATGAAAGCATGGTGACACAATACCCGCTTGTAGACATCACTGCACGTGTAGGCGAAGTAAATAACGTACGCTATCCGATGGCAGGAATGACGAGCCATCAGGTAAAAGTAGGCATTTACAACCCTGCTACCGGTAAAAGCATTTATCTGAATGCAGGCGATCCGACAGACCGTTATTTCACTAACATCAGCTGGGCACCGGATGAAAAGAGCCTCTACCTGATCGAAGTAAACCGCGACCAGAATCATGCCAAACTCTGCCAGTACAACGCAGAGACAGGAGAACCCATGGGAGTTCTCTATGAAGAAATGCATCCTAAATACGTTGAACCGCAAAACCCCATCGTATTTTTGCCGTGGGACCCTACCAAGTTCATCTATCAAAGTCAGCGTGACGGCTACAATCACCTTTATCTCTTTGAGACAAATGCAGCAAACATGAAAGGTGAAACCTATAATAGTGCCAACGGCGGTAGTTATTTCCAGGCCGGTAAAGTAAAACAGCTAACCAAAGGCAACTGGCTGGTCAGCGAAATCCTAGGATTCAACACAAAGCGTAAAGAGGTCATCTTCACTGCCGTAGAAGGCTTGAGAAGCGGCCATTTTGCAGTAAACGTAAGTAATGGAAAGATAAGCGAGCCGTTTGAGAACTGCAAGGAAAGCGAACATAGCGGAACACTTAGCGCCTCTGGTACATACCTTATCGACCGTTATTCCACCAAAGACCAACCCCGCGTCATCAACCTGGTAGACACCAAAAACTTCAAAGAAACAGCCAACTTGCTGACAGCCGAAAATCCTTACGACGGATACCAGATGCCAAGCATCGAAACCGGAACAATCAAAGCGGCAGACGGCACTACCGACCTGCATTACCGCCTGATGGAGCCGGCAAACTTCGATCCGGCTAAGAAATATCCCGTAATCGTATATGTCTACGGAGGCCCTCACGCGCAATGCGTCACCGGAGGATGGCAGAACGGCGCACGCGGATGGGACACATACATGGCAAGCAAAGGCTATATCATGTTCACCATCGACAATCGCGGTAGCAGCAACCGCGGACTAACATTTGAAAATGCCACCTTCCGCCGTCTCGGTATCGAAGAAGGCAAAGATCAGGTGAAAGGCGTTGAATTCCTGAAATCCCTCCCCTACGTAGACAGCGAGCGCATCGGCGTACATGGATGGAGCTTTGGAGGTCACATGACTACCGCCCTGATGCTCCGTTACCCGGAGATATTCAAAGTAGGCGTTGCCGGAGGTCCGGTAATCGACTGGGGTTATTATGAAGTGATGTACGGCGAACGCTATATGGACACACCGGAAAGCAATCCGGAAGGCTACAAAGAATGTAACCTGAAGAATCTTGCCGGTCAACTGGAAGGTCACCTGTTGATTATTCACGACGATCATGACGATACCTGCGTGCCACAGCACACCCTGTCGTTTATGAAAGCCTGTGTAGATGCCCGCACTTATCCCGACCTGTTTATCTACCCGTGCCACAAGCACAACGTAGCAGGCCGTGACCGTGTACATCTGCACGAGAAAATCACCCGGTACTTTGAGCAGAACTTATAAAACCTGTGAAGTCCACCGCATCTATACGAATCATATATAACAGTATAACTTATAATAGCACAAAGATGAAGATATTATTACTTGGCTCGGGCGGCCGCGAACATGCACTGGCATGGAAAATTGCCCAAAGTCCGAAAGTTGAAAAACTGTACATTGCTCCGGGAAATGCCGGAACAACTGCCGTAGGCGAGAATGTCAACATCAAAGCAACCGATTTTGAAGCCATCAGCGCTTTCGCTCTGAAAGAGAACATTCAAATGGTAGTAGTAGGCCCCGAAGACCCGTTGGTAGAAGGAATTTACGACTACTTCCAGAACCGTCCGGAGCTAAAGCATATTGCCGTTATCGGTCCTTCGGCTCAAGGAGCAGAACTGGAAGGAAGCAAGGAGTTTGCCAAAGGCTTCATGATGCGCCACAACATCCCGACAGCCCGCTACAAAAGCATCACTTCCGCAAACCTCGAAGAAGGTCTCGCTTTCCTCGAAACGCTGGAAGCTCCCTATGTATTGAAGGCTGATGGTCTTTGTGCCGGAAAAGGAGTACTTATCCTCCCTACACTGGACGAAGCTAAAGTAGAACTGAAAGAAATGCTGGGTGGCATGTTCGGCTCTGCATCGGCAACCGTTGTAATCGAAGAGTTCCTAAGCGGTATCGAGTGCTCTGTATTCGTACTGACAGACGGAGAACACTATAAAGTCCTCCCCGTAGCCAAAGACTACAAACGCATCGGTGAAGGCGATAAAGGACTAAATACAGGCGGTATGGGTAGCGTAACCCCCGTTCCGTTTGCCGATGAAGTATTTATGGAGAAAGTACGCACACGCATCATCGAACCGACCATCAACGGCCTGAAAGAAGAAAACATCACTTACAAAGGCTTCATCTTCCTCGGCCTTATCAAGGTGAAAGGTGAACCGATGGTGATCGAATACAACGTCCGCATGGGCGACCCGGAAACAGAAAGCGTGATGCTCCGTATCCAGAGCGACTTCGTAGAACTGCTTGAAGGCACTGCCGCAGGCAACCTGAACGAAAAAACACTGGTGATGGACCCACGTTCAGCCGGCTGTGTCATCCTTGTCAGCGGCGGTTATCCCGAAGCCTACGAAAAAGGATTCCCTATCAGCGGACTGGAACAGGCTGCCGCTACCGACAGTATCATTTTCCATGCCGGAACAGCCATGAAAGACGGACAAGTAGTGACGAACGGAGGACGTGTGATTGCCGTTTGCTCTTACGGTGCAACGAAAGAAGAGGCACTGGCACAGAGCTACAAAGTGGCAGACATGATCGACTTCGACAAGAAGTATTTCCGCCGCGATATCGGATTCGATTTGTAATTCAAGTTTCGCACGCAAGTAGCCCTATTCCGCATAGCGTTGAACATCATTGACTTGTCAAGCATTAATAGTTGAGTTATCAAGTATTAATAGTTTAGACGACAATTGTTAATACTTAAGGAATCAGGTATTAACAGCTGACAGGATGGTTGTTAACATCAAGCATGCAGGATATTAATATCCGGAATATCAACCGAATGTACCTATAGTATCAAGAGATAACAAGTAATAAACTCATGAGAAATAAAAGACTACAAAGTCAAGTGACGGCAGGACGGTGGACCCTGCCTGCCGTTATCTTTATCTGCGCCCTATGCTGGGTGTTGACTTACTTTTTATTTCCCGGTTCCATAGCCTCAACCGTACTCGAAGGCAGCCCTTCTGCCTGGCAACCCGCCCGCGATTTTCTGCTTCCGGGGTGGGCAGACCGGATTGTCAGCTTCCTGATTTATGCAACCATCGGTTACTTTCTGATAGAGCTGAACAATCAGTTCAGCATTATCCGTATGAGGGCTTCCATGCAGACGGCTATCTATTTCCTGCTGGTCACCGTCTGCCCGAAAATGCATTACCTATATACAGGAGATATTGTTGCCCTGGGCTTTCTCATTTCCATTTATTTTCTGTTTAAAAGCTATCAGCAAACACAAGCTGCGGGTTATTTATTCTACTCCTTCTTCTTTATCGGAGCGGGAAGTATTCTGTTCCCACAGTTCACCATCCTCTCGGTGCTTTGGTTGCTCGAAGCCTACCGTTTCCAGTCGCTCACTCCGCGTAGTTTCTGCGGTGCGCTGCTCGGATGGATGCTGCCATACTGGATGCTGTTCGGACACGCCTTCTTCTACAATGAGATGGAGTTGTTCTATCGCCCTTTCAATCAGCTACTGACTATCGGGGAATTCTTCAACCTGCAAATCCTCCAGCCTTGGGAACTGGCAATACTCGGCTATCTGTTGGTGATGTTCATCGTCAGTGCCGTCCATTGCATCGCCGCCGGATTTGAGGATAAGATACGCACACGCGCCTATCTCCAATTCCTGATAGACCTGACGATTTTCCTGTTCCTGCTGATTGCCCTGCAACCGATATATTGCAGTGCCCTATTGCCTTTGCTTATCATAAGCAACAGCATCCTGATCGGACATTTCTTTGTACTGACCAATAGTAAAAGTTCGAATGTGTTTTTCATCATTTCATTGGTCGGTCTCATCCTCTTATTCGCTTTTAATATATGGACGCTTTTATAGATTCAACGATACAACTCCTCATAGAATGGGGACTCCCGGGATTATTCATCTCGGCTTTACTGGCTGGGAGCATCGTGCCTTTCAGTTCCGAACTGGTACTGGTGGCACTGGTGAAACTCGGTCTGCCCCCGATAGCCTGTCTGATCTCCGCCACTCTGGGCAACACAGTAGGCGGAATGACTTGCTACTACATGGGACGTCTGGGCAAAATCAGTTGGATCGAGAAATATTTCAAGGTAAAGAAAGAGAAAGTAGACAAAATGGTGAAATTCCTGCAAGGGAAAGGAGCATTGATGGCCTTCTTCACCTTTCTTCCCGCCATTGGGGAAGTGATAGCCATTGCACTGGGATTTATGCGAAGCAACACATGGCTCACCATAGTTTCCATGTTTGTCGGCAAACTGATACGTTATATTCTTCTCCTGTATGCACTCGAAAGTGCCTGGGACGCTATAGCAGGATAAGGATTTTAAATATCAGGTATAAAGTATTAGACGTTAGGCAGTAAGCATTAAAGATTGTATGATGGAAAGGATTATTGAGAAAACCGACGACGGGAGCGCTACCCTGTTTGTTCCGGAATTGAATGAACATTATCATTCAACGAAAGGGGCACGCACGGAGTCTCAACATATTTTCATCGATATGGGACTTAAAGCCTCTTCCGCCACTATTCCGCGTATTCTTGAGATCGGCTTCGGGACAGGGCTAAACGCCTGGCTCACCCTTGAAGAAGCAGAAAGAAGCAGACGGAATATACTCTATACAGGATTGGAACTCTATCCACTGGAATGGCAGACGATAGAGCAATTAGGATATATCTCCAATGATGAACAATTAACGACGACCGTCCGGCAGCAACCGGCTATCGAATTGTTTAAGCAACTTCATACATCACCTTGGGAGAAAGACGTGCAACTCACTCCACACTTCACCCTACGGAAAGTAGAGACAGACGTAAACAAATGGGTTGAGAACAGAGAACGAACAATGAGCAATATCAATGATAGCGTAACCAACGCCGAATCACCTGCCCTGAATCTTTCATTTAACCTCATTTACTTCGATGCCTTTGCACCGGAAAAGCAACCGGAAATGTGGTCGCAAGAACTATTCAACCGCCTCTACGTTTTATTAGATAGAGACGGCATCCTGACCACTTACTGCGCCAAAGGTGTCGTCCGCCGGATGTTACAGACAGCCGGATTCACAGTAGAACGTCTGCCCGGACCTCCGGGTGGTAAACGGGAAATATTACGGGCCCGAAAATAAGAATAGAAACAAGATAAAAAAGAACCCCCGAAATAGAAGAAGTCATGAAAAAACAACTAAAAGATATGAGAACCCTTTTCCTCCTTAGTGCCTGCCTCCTAATGGCAGCCTGCACAGGACGCTCTTCCCAAGCAAGCAACGATGACGAAGCAAAACCGGTGATTACCGTCACCCTGGAACCGCAACGTTATTTCACGGAAGCTATTGCCGGAGATAAATTTAAAGTAGTCAGCATGGTCCCCAAAGGTTCCAGCCCGGAAACCTATGATCCTGTCCCCCAACAACTCGTGTCTCTGGGAGACAGCAAAGCCTATTTCCGCATCGGATACATCGGCTTCGAACAGACCTGGATGGATCGCTTAATGAACAATACCCCCCATATTCAAGTGTTCGACACCTCCAAAGGAATCGACCTCATACTCAACAATGATGACCACGACCACGGACATAACAGCCACGACGGGCATATCCATGCTGTAGAGCCGCACGTATGGAATTCCACCGGTAATGCTTTAATCATTGCAGGAAACACCTACAAAGCCCTTAGCCAACTGGATAAGACAAATGAGGTATACTATAGAAACCGCTACGATTCGCTCTGCCAGCGTATCCAGCACACCGACAGCCTGATTCGCCGTCAACTCTCCGCTCCCGAAGCAGCCAAAGCCTTCATGATTTATCATCCGGCTCTCTCCTACTTCGCCCGCGACTACGGATTGCATCAGATTTCCATCGAAGAAGGGGGCAAAGAACCTTCTCCCGCCCATCTGAAAGCCTTGATAGACCTGTGTCAGGCAGAAGATGTACGTGTAATCTTTGTTCAACCGGAATTTGACAAACGCAATGCGGAAACCATCGCGCAGCAAACCGGAACGAAAGTGATCCCTATCAATCCGCTAAGTTACGACTGGGAAGAAGAAATGCTGAATGTAGCCAAAGCCCTCGCGCCACAGGCTGCAACAAAATAAATGTATAAAGAAAGAACCCATCAAGCCATTTCCAACGATGAAACCAATAATCGAAATAAAGAATCTTTCCGCCGGATATGACGGTCGCACTGTTCTCCACGATGTTAATCTAAGCATCTACGAACGGGATTTTCTAGGTATTATAGGTCCGAACGGAGGCGGCAAAACGACGCTTATAAAGTGCATCCTCGGTCTGTTGAAGCCAACCGGAGGGGAAATTATATTCCATACTCCTGAAAAAGCATCTACTAAAACCACTTCTACTTTCCTGGGTTATCTGCCTCAATACAACAGTATAGACCGGAAGTTCCCTATTTCCGTGGAAGAAGTGATCCTATCCGGATTAAGCATACAAAAATCGCTCACTTCACGATTTACTCCCGAACAGAAAGAGAAAGGTAAACAGATTATTTCCCGCATGGGGCTTGAAGGACTCGAACACCGTTCTATCGGGCAATTAAGCGGCGGGCAGCTGCAACGTGCCCTGTTGGGACGTGCCATCATCTCCGACCCTGCGGTATTGATTCTCGATGAACCCAGCACGTATATCGACAAGCGTTTCGAAGCACGCCTTTATGAGTTATTGGCTGAAATCAATAAAGAATGTGCCATTATCCTTGTCAGTCACGACATCGGCACTGTATTGCAACAGGTAAAATCCATCGCCTGTGTCAACGAAACGCTGGATTACCATCCGGATACAGGCGTTACTACCGAATGGCTGGAAAGGAACTTCAACTGCCCTATCGAGCTATTGGGACACGGTACATTGCCTCACCGGGTTTTAGGAGAGCATAATCACCATCATTAAAGTTGCCATAGACTCTATATAGATATACGGCTTCCTTGTTTTAAAATGTATCTTCCCTCTCTGCTGCCTTCCGGAAGAGTGAAAGAGATAGTAAATCACCCCTTTGTTACTTAATATTTCTTACTTTCTTCCTCATTATCCTTACAAATCACTATCTTTGCGACCTCATAATTTGTTTTTAACGAATAAACTACGATAGTGCTAATGAAACAGTACAGAACCGTAAACAACCTTATGGGTTGGCTTACATTCATCATTGCGGCAACCGTCTACTGCCTGACAATAGAACCGACCGCAAGTTTCTGGGATTGCCCGGAGTTCATAACCACCGGCTATAAACTGGAAGTCGGACACCCGCCCGGCGCGCCTTTCTTCATGCTAGTGGCGAATCTGTTTTCTCAATTTGCTTCCGACGTAACAACTGTTGCTAAAATGGTGAATTACATGAGTGCCCTCATGAGTGGCGCCTGTATCCTGTTCCTTTTCTGGAGCATCACCCACCTGGTACGCAAACTGATTATCACTGACGAAAACAATATCACCAAAGGACAGCTTATCACAGTGATGGGTAGCGGACTGATCGGTGCACTGGTTTATACATTCAGTGACACATTCTGGTTCTCGGCCGTGGAAGGTGAAGTATATGCCTTCTCCTCCCTGTTTACCGCTGTTGTTTTCTGGTTGATTCTGAAATGGGAAGACGTAGCCGACCAGCCGCACAGCGACCGTTGGATTATCCTCATCGCCTATCTGACGGGATTGAGTATCGGTGTTCACTTGCTGAACTTGCTTTGTCTGCCCGCCATCGTACTGGTATACTATTACAAGAAAACTCCAAACGCTACCGCCAAAGGTTCGTTAATTGCGTTATTCGGCTCAATGGTACTCGTTGCAGCCGTGCTTTACGGCATCGTACCGGGTATTGTGAAAGTAGGCGGCTGGTTCGAGTTGTTGTTCGTCAACGGACTCGGAATGTCATTCAATTCGGGCGTAGTGGTTTATATCATTCTGCTTGCGGCCGCTCTGATTTGGGGTGTATACGAAAGTTACACCGAAAAAAACAAAGCGCGCATGGCTATCTCCTTTATCCTGACGATCGCTTTGCTGGGTATCCCATTCTACGGACACGGAGCCAGCAGTATCATCATCGGTATTTTGGTTATCGCCGCATTGGGACTTTATCTTGCTCCGAGTGTACAGGCTAAAATCAAAGAGAGATGGCGTATCACCGCCCGCACCATGAACACAGCATTACTGTGCACCATGATGATCGTAATCGGGTATTCTTCTTACGCACTGATCGTTATCCGTTCTACTGCCAACACTCCGATGGACCAAAACTCACCGGAGGATATATTCACCCTGGGCGAATACCTCGGCCGTGAACAATACGGAACCCGTCCGCTCTTCTACGGCCCTGCTTTCTCTTCGAAAGTGGCACTTGACGTAAAAGACGGCTATTGTATTCCGCGCCAATCGGAAGCAGGAAGTAAGTTTGTCCGCAAGGAAAAGACTTCGCCCGACGAAAAAGACTCTTATATCGAACTTCCCGGACGTGTGGAATACGAATATGCACAGAATATGCTTTTCCCGCGTATGTACAGTTCGTCACACGCACCGCTCTACAAACAATGGGTAGACATCAAGGGATATGACGTTCCTTACGACCAGTGTGGAGAGATGGTGATGGTAAACATGCCTACCCAATGGGAAAATATCAAATTCTTCTTCTCCTACCAGCTAAACTTCATGTACTGGCGTTACTTCATGTGGAACTTTGCTGGACGGCAGAATGACATACAGGGTAGCGGAGAAATTGAGCACGGCAACTGGATCACCGGTATTCCGTTTATCGACAACCTACTGGTAGGTAACCAGGAATTGCTTCCGCAAGATCTCAAAAACAATAAAGGACACAACGTATTCTACTGTCTGCCGCTGATTCTCGGCTTAATCGGACTCTTCTGGCAGGCTTACCATAGCCAGCGAGGTATCCAGCAATTCTGGGTGGTATTCTTCCTGTTCTTTATGACAGGTATCGCTATCGTGCTCTACCTCAACCAAACTCCTGCACAACCCCGTGAACGAGACTATGCGTATGCCGGTTCGTTCTATGCCTTTGCCATCTGGGTAGGTATGGGAGTGGCAGGTATCATCCGCATGTTGCGAGATTATGCCAAGATGCAGGAACTTCCGGCAGCCGTTCTGGCTTCAGTGCTCTGTTTGTTCGTCCCCATCCAGATGGCGGGACAGACATGGGATGACCACGACCGCAGCGGACGCTTCGTTGCCCGCGACTTCGGACAGAACTACCTGATGACTTTGCAGGAAGAAGGCAACCCGATTATCTACACCAATGGTGATAACGATACCTTCCCATTGTGGTACAATCAGGAAACGGAAGGTTTCCGTACGGATGCCCGCACCTGTAACTTAAGTTACCTGCAAACAGACTGGTATATAGACCAGATGAAACGTCCGGCCTACGATTCTCCGTCACTCCCTATCACTTGGGACCGTGTGGAATACGTGGAAGGACAAAACGAATATATCTCTATCCGTCCGGAAATGAAAGCTCTTATCGACAGCTATTTCAAACAGGCAAACGAACTGGCTGCACAGGGAGACACTACCATATTGTCGCTCGTTCACTCCATCTTCGGTGAGAATCCTTATGAACTGAAGGAAATCATCAACCGCTGGATGCTTGGCAAGAACGACCAATTGAAAGAACTTCTCAAGAAGACAGGAAAAGAGATACAGCTTCCGCTCATCCCTACGGACAGCATCGTCATGAAGATAGATAAGGAAGCCGTACGCCGCTCCGGCATGAAAATACCGGAAGCTCTGGGCGACTCTATCCCCGAATACATGACAATCACCCTTAGAGACGCCAACGGCAACCCGAAACGCGCCCTCTACAAGAGTGAGCTGATGATGCTCGAAATGCTTGCCAACGCTAACTGGGAACGTCCTATCTATATGGCAATCACCGTAGGAAGCGAAAACCATCTGGGCATGGGCAACCACTTCACACAGGAGGGTCTCGCCTACCGCTTCACTCCGTTCGATACGGACAAACTGGACAGCAAGATCGACAGTGAAAAGATGTACGACAACCTGATGAACAAGTTCAAGTTCGGCGGTATCGACAAGCCGGGTATCTACATCGACGAGAACGTGATGCGTATGTGCTACACGCACCGCCGTATCTTCACGCAGCTCGTAGGACAGCTTATCAAAGAAGGTAAGAAGGACAAGGCACTCGCTGCACTCGATTACGCCGAAAAGATGATTCCGGCAATCAACGTACCGTATGACTGGGCAAATGGCGCCTTCCAAATGGCAGAGTCTTATTATCAACTGGGACAGAACGAGAAAGCCAACAAGATTATCGACGAGCTTGCCAACAAGTCGCTCGAATACATGATCTGGTATCTTAGCCTGAACGATAACCAGCTTGCCATTGCCAGCGAAAACTTCGTGTACAACGCCAGTTTGCTTGACGCGGAAGTCCGCCTAATGGAAAAATACAAATCAGAAGAACTCGCAAAACATTACTCTACGCAACTCGATCAGCTATACAACGAGTACGTGACGAGAATGAAAGGGAAATAATTTAGGTATGAAGTAATAAGTATTAAGTATTAACGTAGCTTCCGGCATGTTTTCCGTAAGGTATAATACTTAATACTTATTTCCTAATACTTCAAAACACAGACTCTCATGTTTATAGAACAACCACCTTGGCTTTTCCGGGCGTTGTATCCACAAGCTATCTTCCGGATGGACCCGAATGAGCGGGCAGTCTATCTGACTTTCGACGACGGCCCCATCCCCGAAGTAACTCCCTGGGTACTGGAAATACTGGAAAAGCATCATATTAAAGCTACCTTTTTCATGGTAGGCGACAATATACGCAAACACCCGGATGAATACCGGATGGTGGTAGAGCACGGACACCGCATCGGTAACCATACTTTCAACCACATCCGTGGATTTGAATATTCCAATCCGGATTACCTGGCAAATGCCAGAAAGGTAGATGATATTATTCATTCCGATCTCTTCCGTCCACCACACGGACACATGGGATTCAGGCAGTATTATACGTTGCGCTATCATTACCGCATCATTATGTGGGATCTCGTGACCCGCGATTACAGTAAGCGGATGCGCCCGGAACAAGTGCTGAACAACGTGAAACGCTATGCGCGAAACGGTTCTATCATCACTTTCCACGATTCGCTGAAGTCATGGAACAACGGTAACCTGCAATACGCACTTCCCCGTGCCATCGAGTTCCTGAAAGAGGAAGGTTATGAATTCAAGGTGTTATAATCTTTGAAAAAACAGAAACTTCGAAAAGAGCAGAGCTTCCTGATAAGAAAGAAAAGGTTTCTGATGAATAAAAAAGCTCCCTGATAAGAAAAAAAATATAAGCCGAGGTATTATGCCCCGGCTTTTGTAGTTTAAAGCCCGTTTCGTGCCCAAAATTGAAAGATCCCTCCTCTTTCTTACAAGATGCCAGTGCAACCGCATTTCGCCTGGTAAAGGGCAAAAAGAGGGCAAAACAACCTGCATTCAAAAAGTTTCTGATTCACATTACCATTTCCAACCGTATTTTTTTATACATTTGCAACGGTCTCTTCCGCAGAAAGCCTCCGGGTGGCGAGGGAGAGACGTTTATATTGAGAAGACGTTTACAAGCGTTTGTCATTTGTGTTCAGAACTTCGCAAACTTTGACCTATCGGAATGACTAACAGCAACAAAGACGTCCTCCTGATGTGTATTTATATACATCCGTGCCTCACTTTGGAAAACAAAGGGAGGCTACGGGTGTTGTACATATCGGCGTGGGCTTTCTGCGTTGTTCGTTCCCGATAGTTGGCATTGCGAAGGCCTTGAACACGGAACGGACGAAGGTGAGAGATTCCCACGCCTTTTCTATATATTCCTGTCAACAATAGATTGAATTGTCCGCCCAACGGGAGTCTGGGGGACACACATAAGCAGAATAGGCACATGATTCATGCGGGACAACTTATTGAACGCACGCTTCACGAACAGGGACGCACCGTCACCTGGTTCGCTACCCAACTATGCTGCACACGCCCCAATGTTTACAAGATATTCGAAAAGAGAATATCGACATCCACCTGCTCTGGCGCATCTCCTGCATCCTCGGCCATGATTTTTTCCGCGATCTTTCCGACAGCATCAATACCGGAAACTTCCCCAGTGTATCCAAATAGGATACAATTCCGTATCGTTCTTGGAACTATGCTTTCACCCGGTAGTATACTCCTTTCGCATACCTTTGCAGGCATATTAACATATAATCACAAAAGGACATGAAAACGAAAAAACTATTTCTGATTATTGCTCTGGTTGTCGGTTGTGCCGTCGGAGCCCATGCGCAAAAGACGGTCTTCAAGTTTCGTGATGCACAGGCACGTGCAGGCGATGCAGTTACTGAAGTTTGTGTCAAACCCACAGTTGTCGAGGTGAAAATACTGGAAGATAAGGGACGAATCAAGGATGAATGGACACTAAGCAAAGAGGAAGTGGAGATCGCCATGAAAGGAGAACTTGACAACATCCGTGCATGGGGGACGTATCTGTCCACCATCAAATACAACTGCGATGTCATCATGGGAGCCACTTTCAAAGTGGAAGATAATGAAAAAACAGGGGGATACACGGTTACAGTAGTAGGTTATCCCGGCATCTTTGTCAACTGGCATCCTGCCACCCAGGACGATTATGAATGGATACGTCTGCAGAAGTTATCACCCACGGATGGAAAAAGCCAGATAGCACCTGTCGTTAAGAATAAGAATTAATCACTAAAACATAAATAACAATGAAAAAAGTACTATCAATGATTGCCGCACTCTTATTGTGCGTAGGAACTCAAGCGCAAATCGTATCATCCAGAAGTGCAATCGTCAAAACAGAGAAGCAAGCCAGCAGCACACAATGGTTCTTGCGTGCAGGTTTGAATATCATGAACTTCTCCGGTGACGGAGCCGAAGGAGCTGACTCAAACATCGGATATAACGCAACATTTGGCTACCAGAAGCCTTTAGGCAGCACAGGAGGATACTGGGGAATGGAATTTGGACTCGGCTCCCGTGGTTTCAAAGTGGAAGACACGAAGTGCATGGCTCATAATATACAATACTCTCCGTTCACATTCGGATGGAAATTTGCAGTGGCGGACAATGTTCATATCGACCCGCATGTAGGAGTCTTTGCCAGCTACGATTACACGAGCAAAATGAAAGCAGACGGAGAGAGCATCAGTTGGGGAGATTACGCAGATTACATGGAAGTTGACTACAATCATTTCGATGCCGGTATGAATATCGGTGTAGGAGTCTGGTACGACCGTTTCAACCTGGATCTCACCTATCAGCGCGGATTCATAGATACATTCAGCGATGCCGACGGATTCAAGACCAGTAACTTTATGATTCGTCTAGGTATTGCCTTCTAAGGACAACCAAACCTCAATAAACCATATTATTTATTCAGCGTCCACGATCTTTTCTCTTCGCAAAAAGGGCCGTGGATGCTGTTTTCTTAAAAATAACGGAATATGATGACCAAACGACAATTTCTGGCAATCATGTATCTGCTGACGGGAGTTATCCCGCTGATAGCACAGACTTTCACCGAACAGAAAAAGAGCTATCCCGTCAGTGCAGACGGCAATAAATATGTGGTCAGCGGATTTACCCCTTTCAGCAGCATGCATGACGAGAACATCTACGCTAATGCACTGTTATGGACCGTCAAAAATGTCTGTCCGCAGCTACGGGAAGGGATCACAGAGGTAAACGTACGGGCTAAAAACTTCAGTTGCGATCTGATACTTGCCTCGCAAGCAGATTCAAATCAGAAGAATACTTACTATTGCAAAGCCCTGTTTCAAGTAAAAGGCGGCAAGCTGGTCTACTATCTTTCCAATATACGGATAGAATCATCAGCAGTGATAATGAAAAAAATCACTCCCATGGAGAAGCTGCAACCGGACAAGAAAGCATCTCACAAAGAAATCATGGATGACTTCGTACAGGTGGAATCGCAAGTATTGAATAAAATGTTCGACTTCATCGTAACGAACCAACTTTCACCAATCACTCACTGGAATGAAATCAGTATCAACAAGCCGGTGAAAGGCATGACGGAAGATGAATGTCTGCTGGCCTTCGGCAAACCGCAGACTATTCAAGAATCAAATGGAGAAGTGCAATGGATGTATTCCAGCTCGTTCTACCTATTCTTCAAGAATGGACATGTGGAAACGATTATCAAATAATCCCATAAAAACAAATCATCTCAAAATCAAACAATTAAAACAATTTATTATGAAAACAATCTGGAAAGCAACCGTTTGCATAGTTGCAGTATTACTGTCGTTCAGCATTTATTCCTGTGGCGATGACGACGATGACGCTGTCGGTTCACGCGATTTATTGTTAGGAACATGGAATGGAGTGTATTATCTTTCACAAGAATGGGAAGATGGTGAAAAGGTAAGTGACTCTAAAGAAGATTTTGTAAATGGAACCAACCGTTATTCCATAGAGTTAAAGGAAGATGGTACGTATGTAGAAAAAGATGTCTACAACTCCTCCAGAAGTACTAATTATTATCACGGTACATGGAGCTACTCCGGTAATAAGCTGACTCTCATCGACACTGAAGAGGATAATTACACAGAAGTGTGGACAGTGACCACAATGACAGAGAATGAATTAGTCTATGAACTTCGTGAGAAAGAGAAAGAAGACGGAACGACATACGAATATTACGAACAACACGCTTTTACAAGATAGCTCAAGGACATTATCTTTCTTTTCCAGAAAGACACATTCTTAATTCTCTTTCTTTTTCAGAAAGATAAAAATAAGCAAAGGTTCCTTTGATAAAAAGAAACCTTTGCTTCATCTATTAGAAAAGACGCATGATATTCAATAATGAATCGCGTATTCAGTGAGTAAAAGAAATTAAAGAGGGCGTTTCGTCACACCTCGACAATCCTTCTTTTTTGACTGTATAAGCAATTCAGCACATTAATTAATATGCCACCGCCAACGGAGTACGCAATTTCTGCGCATATTCAGCCATATATTTATTCCAGGCATCCGGAGTCTTGATAGCCGCCTTATCCCAGGCAGATCCCCAGTAATAAGTATATTCAGAACCAGGCTCATATTCGCTGATAGCCAGCACATGACCGTCGGCTCCACCACGATCTTTCTTTTCCTTTTCGGAAAGAAGAACCACTTTCGCCTCTTTTACCTGTGCAGGGAATGCAGCACCCACAAATATCTTACCGTTTGCACCGCTACGGTCAGTTGTAGGATCTACGTAAGTGATATAGCCATTTGCAGCATCTGCCACAACCGCACCGTCCGGTTCACGCAATACAAGTCCTGTAGTTACCGGCATTGCTTCTTTCAAATTGGTATATGAAACAACTGTTTTATTTAGATAAGAACCTGCATCCAAGGAGATGACGCGTGTTTCCACCACGTTAGAATCTCCACGAACCACCAGCGGATTAAACTCCAGCTTCACCGTGAAACGCAGCGGACCATTATCAAGGATTTCCTGTGTGCGATAGCAGTAAGGATAGATAATAGTGTCACCTGCCATCAAAGCGGCAACGCCGGCGCCCAACGTAGGACCTACGGCATAGCAATCCATACCGTATCCATGATCGATATGGTAAGAGATGGCATTCTGCAATTCGGAAGCGGCTTTCGGATCTGTCTTTTTCAGTTCGGCTATCTTGGCACGCTTTTCAGGATTAAGCTCTTCAGCATACAGAGATTCCAAAATCGGCTCCGTAGTATTATACTTCGTAAAAAGATCATAGCCAAAACCACGTTCTCCACGAGCCTGCAAAGCAGGACCATAAGCACGGAATCCGCCAAGATCATTCTCCCAGGCTACGTCGTCCAGACGTTCGGGGTAGTATTTACCGCAAGCAATGACATCAAAAGGTGCCGGTGTGCCCGGTTGAATGGTATAAGTAATCGCGCTGTTTGCCCCTACCGTAACGGGGAAGACCACCTTCTCATCATACGTCACCTGATAAGGCACTTGCTGACCGTCGACGTCAAGCACCACAATCTGTGCCGTATCCGCCAGTTTCAATTTAGCGACCACATCGCTCATCGGCACTTCAACCATCTCCCCTGCCCGTTCAAGAGCCAAAGAATTGGTCACTGTGACTGTCATTGACTGCTTGCTGTCGGCACAAGAAGCAAAACCAATCAAGGCTACAGCAAACAGAATTAATATCTTTCTCATAATTAGTCTACATTGAATGAATAACATATACTTTGCAAATCAGAGGCTATTATATTCGGCATGTTGGAGCTATATGTTCAACACGTTGGGCATATATGTCCAATAAATCGGCCGTATAGCTCCTGCAAAGGGAATAATAAAAAATAAGGTGACAGATGAAAAGAGGATGCTCTTTGCCATTCTATCACCTTACCGGAATTTCTTCTATCAGCTATTATTTCGGTTGTTTTCCGATATAAGCAAGAATACCACCATCTACGTAGAGAATGTGACCGTTAACAGCGTTAGAAGCTTCAGAAGCAAGGAACACGGCAGGACCTGTCAGTTCTTCCGGATCCAACCAACGACCGGCAGGAGTCTTAGCGCAGATGAATGAATCGAATGGGTGACGGCTTCCGTCTGCCTGCGGCTCACGAAGAGGAGCAGTTTGCGGAGTAGCGATGTAACCCGGGCCGATACCATTACACTGGATGTTGTATTCACCATATTCAGAACAGATATTGCGAGTCAGCATCTTCAAACCACCCTTAGCGGCAGCGTAAGCAGATACAGTTTCACGACCCAATTCAGACATCATAGAACAGATGTTGATGATCTTACCTGCACGTTTTTCCATCATAGCCGGCAAAACAGCCTTAGCAACGATGAATGGAGCATTCAAGTCGATGTCAATTACACGACGGAAATCAGCAGCATCCATCTCGTGCATAGGAACACGACGGATAATACCTGCGTTATTTACAAGGATATCAATTGTACCTACTTCTTTTGCAATCGTAGCAACCATCGCCTGAACAGCCGGTTCGTCTGTCACGTCGCATACGTAACCGTGAGCTTTGATACCTTTTGCAGCATAAGCAGCCATACCTTTGTCTACCAACTCTTGATTGATGTCGTTAAAACAAACTTTAGCACCTTGTTCTGCAAATGCAGAAGCAATAGCAAATCCGATACCATAAGAAGCACCTGTAACGAGAGCTACTTTACCTTCCAAAGAAAAATTCAAAAACTGATTCATAATTCTTTTTGTTATTAAATTAGGAAAACTATTGTAGTTGTTATTTCAAATCTGTAATCAACGAGAAGTCCTGATCGCCGTAGTCGAGGTTCTCGCCACCCATTCCCCAGATAAAGGTATAGTTGTGGGTAGCAGCAGCCGAGTGGATTGACCATTCGGGTGAAAGAACGGCCTGATCGCCTTTCATCCATACGTGACGCGTCTCGCCTACCTCACCCATGAAGTGGCAGATAGCATGATCTTCGGGAATTTCGAAATAGAAATAGGCCTCCATACGACGGCTGTGTACGTGTGCCGGCATCGTGTTCCACACACTTCCCGGAGCGAGTTCCGTCATACCCATCTGCAACTGGCAGGTAGGCAACACCTGATTCACCAGCATCTTATTGATGTTGCGGTGATTGGAACCTTCCAAAGAACCCATTTCAGCTACTACGGCATCGGCTTTCGTCACCTTACGGTCGGGATAGTTGCGATGTGCAGTCAGTGAGTTGAAGTAGAATTTAGCAGGATGAGCAGCGTCTTTGCTTTCGAAAGTCACTACGCGGTCGCCCGAACCCAGATAAAGAGCTTCTTTATAGTCCAGTTCGAACTCTGCGTCGCCTGCTTTCACAATACCGGGACCGCCAACATTGTAGATACCCATTTCGCGACGGGTGAGGAAGAACGGAGCTTTCAGCGGATCAATCGCTTCGAGCGTCAGCACCTCTCCTACCGGAAGCGCACCACCTACCACCATACGGTCGTACATGGAATATACCATATTTACTTCATTGGGGACAAATATCTTTTCGATTAAGAAATCTCTGCGAATTCTTGTTGTATCATAACTTTTTGCATCTTCCGGATGCGCAGCATAGCGAATTTCATAGTTCGTTTTCATACCTTATTTATTTATAGTTATTGAATAAGTTCTCTATTCTACGTGCACTTCGTTTACGTACACGATGCAAAAATAGCAAAAGAAAACGGGTTTACCTTGCAATTTTGTTCCAATTATCCACCAAAAATGTCCAGAATCCGTGCAATGTATACTTTTTTAACGAACTATAATACGTTTTGGGAGAGATTTCTACTTAATACAATGAAAAAAAGAAAGAAGCCTCTATCTCTCGAGCCGCAAGAACAAATAATATAAAATATAGAACAAGAAAAAGTATCTAGTTTGCCAATTCAGCTAATAATTAGCAGTCTACACCGTTAAAATTGCATAAATAGGAGGCAATGTATTATAACACTAATTATAATATATTAGTTTTGTAAATGTTTAAATAGCAAGCAAAATCAACAAATATGTCAAGATATACAACTTATGACAATTATTAAAAGACGGACAGAAGATACTTTAATAAAGATAGGAGTGATATGCATTTACATGCTTCTATCCATTAACCTAACTTATGCCCAAATAAAAAATATAACAGGAATCATCATTGATGAGGAAAGCCGGGAACCATTGACAGGTGCTTCCGTCACAGTGAAAGGCAGTCGGCAAGGCTGTATTTCAGATCTGGATGGAAAGTTTAGTCTTCAACCAACCCTCCCCGGACAGCAAATGCTGGTTATTTCTTACATAGGATACCAAACCATCGAAGTGCCTGCCCGGCATAATATGATGGAAATCCGGTTGCGTCCGAACGTAAACGAACTGGATGAAGTAGTAGTGCAGGTGGCGTATGGCACTGCCCTCAAAAGATCAATTACCGGGGCTGTTTCCGTAGTGGACAGTAAGCAAATCGAAATGCGTCCGGTCAGTTCTGTTATCTCCGTGCTCAACGGAGCGGTACCGGGGCTACAGATAATTGACGGAGTGGGGCAGCCTGGAATCGAAGCGGAAGTCCGGATCCGGGGATACAGTTCGGTGAACGGAAGCAATAAGCCGCTTTACGTGGTAGACGGTATGCCCTATACGGGATGGATCACCGATCTTAATCCGGCAGACATAGAAAGCGTCAGCGTACTGAAAGATGCTGCTTCATGCGCATTGTACGGTAGCCGGGCTTCGAATGGTGTGATTTTAATTACCACCAAAAAGGCGAAGAAACAGGGAGTTTCTCTTCAACTGGACATTCGCCACGGCTTCAGCGCGCGTGGACAGGGTGATTACGAACGTATGAATGCCAATCAATTCATGGAAACGATGTGGCAGGGGTATCGCAACCAGCTTATCAGCAACGGCAGTAGTCCCGAAGAAGCGACCATCGCCACCAACAATGACATTATCAGCAAAGTAGGAATCAACATCTATAACAAAGCCGATAATGCCCTTTTCGATGCAAACGGTCATCTGGCATCCGACGCCCGGATACTGGACGGATATAAGGACGATCTCGACTGGTATTCTCCCTACACACGTAACGGTCACCGCCAGGAATACAACCTAAGCGGAGAATCCGGCAATGAAAAGAACCGGATCCGTTTCTCGCTAGGCTATCTTAATGAAGACGGATATACCAGGAAAAGTGATTTCAATCGTCTTAGCGGCTCACTCAACGCTGACTTCACCCCACGCCCATGGCTAAAAACGGGCTTGTCGCTCGGAGGCACTCACCAGAAAACGAACTGGGATATAGGAGCCGCCGGAAGTGCGCAATCCAATAACCTGTCGAATGCATTTTACTTTGCACGGAGAATAGCACCTATCTATCCGGTGCACCTCCACTATACAGAGGATGTATTTGCCAGCGACGGCTCATTGCTTCATTCCAAAGGAGATTATATCCTGAACGAAGAAGGCGGAAAACAATATGATGACGGTTCGGAAAGCCGTTCGGAATCGGATGCCGCCAGCAATGGACGCCATCTACTGTGGGAAAGCGAAAAAAACAAGTTGTGGAACGCTGCCAATACCTTGCAAGGAAATGCCTATGTGGACGTTTCTTTCCTACGCGATTTTACATTCTCATTGAAAGGCAATATCAGCCTGCGCAATATCGAGGACAGCCAATACGGAAATGCGGAAATAGGCGCTTACAAGGACACTGGTTTTATCAGCAAGATCGATCAGGAATATAAGGAATACACCCTGCAACAGCTACTGGCATGGAAACACCAGTTCGGCAGGCATTTCGTAGAATGGATGGTGGGGCACGAGAACTATGATTACAAGCTTAATTTCGACGCCATACAGAAAAAGAATGAGAGCTTTCCCGGAATAGACGAACTTTCAAATTTCACCACCACAACTTACAGTGAGGGATATAAAGACACCTATCGTACAGAGGGTCACTTCACACGGGCCCGGTATGACTACAACGAAACTTATTTTGCCGAAGCTTCTTTCCGGCGCGACGGTTCCTCCATCTTCCATACAGACCATCGCTGGGGTAACTTTTGGAGCGTAGGTATCGGCTGGATGCTTTCCAACGAAGCGTTCCTGAAAAACGTGTCGTGGCTGAACCGCCTCAAGTTACGGGTTTCTTACGGGCAAGTGGGAAACGATAACTTCGGAAGCAGCAACGGCCTGTACCAGTGGATGTCTCTCTACGGCTCTGCCGTCAACGGTGGAGAAGCCGCTTACTACAAAGTGCAGAACGAAAACCCGGAACTGAAATGGGAAACGAATTCTTCGCTGAATATCGGTCTGGAAACTCGTCTTTTCAACCGTGTGAACCTAAGTTTCGAATACTATAACAAGCATTCGGACGACTTGCTGTTCAAGTTTATCCAACCACTATCTGCCGGTGCCACTGACTCATCGACAGGCCTTTCCACCGTCTGGCGAAACATTGGAGACGTTTCCAATAAAGGATGGGAATTCTCTGCCGACGGGGATATCATCCGCAACCGGGAATGGGAATGGAATGTAGGTTTGAACCTTTCCAAAGTGAAAAACAAGATCGGAAAACTGCCGGATAAAGACCGGGAAGAGGGAATTACGAACGGAGATTTCCAGAAGTTCAAAGAGGGACACAGCATTTATGAATTCTGGCTGTACCAGTATGCTGGCGTAGACCAGATGACAGGTCGCAGTGTATATCTGCCGGACTTCAACGCTTATTACATTGCCGGAGAGGATGGAAAAACACCCGTAAACGGAGAAGAGAGCACCGAAGGCAAAAATCCGATTCCGACAGACAGTTGGGTAGACATCAACGGACAATATTATACAGGCGACCCGAGATATGCACGCAAAGACTGGTCGGGCAGTTCATTACCGAAGATAAACGGCTCGGTCACCACCTCTCTCCGCTGGAAAGACCTGACTCTGTCCGCCCTGATGATTTTCAGTTGCGGTTCCAAAGTCTTCGACCAGCCTTATCAGACTCTGACATCGGTAGGCGTACATTCATTGACTCCCGATTTACTGAATGCATGGACAGCAATCCCTGAAGGCATGACGCCCACATCGCCCAACCGTCTCGATCCATCGGGTATTCCGCAAGTGAATCTGGATGCAACGATCAATGGATATAACAGCCAGAAAGCATCTACACGCTATATTGTAAGCGGCGACTATCTAAGCATCAAGAACATCACCCTCTCCTATCGGCTGCCCGCCACATGGAGCAAACGATTGAAACTCGGCGGCATCCGCTTACATGCTGCCATAGAGAATGTCGCCCTGTTCAGCAAACGCAAAGGGCTGAACCCGGTACAGACCTTTGACGGAATCGTCAACAATTATACGAGTATCGCCCGTGTTTTCTCGTTCGGAGTCAACATTAACTTATAGCCTTATGAAGAAAAAAGCCATACACATGAAATTCCTGAATCACTCCATAGGATTCTGCCTGCTCCTGACGCTGTTGTGTTACTCCTGCGCCAGCGACTATCTGGATACCGCCCCTACCAATCAGGTATCTCCTGCCGATTTATTCAAGGATGAAGCGTACGCTGCCTATGCTGTCAGCGGATTGGAGAAGTTGATGAAAACCACTTACCCCACTAATAAACTCGATGGCGTGTCATTCAACGGTGAAGGATCTGTCAAACTGATGTATGCCGAGTATCAGGGGGCTGACATGTATTGTCCCCGCAACAATTTCTATACGATATTCAACGGGGCTTCTCATGCCATACCTACCAGTAGTTACACGGAGTATATGTGGCATTATTACTACAAAGTAATCAGTAATGCCAACGCTATTATAAATTATGTCGACCCCGAAGGTAGTCATAAATTCAAATATATCTATGCGCAGGCACTAACCTACCGTGCCTATTGTTACCTGCAACTGCTGCAGTTCTACTCGCCACGCTGGTGTGATTCGCAAAACGGCAGTGCTGACGGGGTGGTTCTCCGGCTCAATACATCTTCTACCGGCGACTGTCCTCTTTCTTCTATGCTGGCCTGTTACGAACAGATTTACAACGACCTTAACCAGGCCATCACCTATTATCAGGCATCCGGAATTGCCCGCAAAGAAGACGAGAATCACAAAATCAATGTGAATGCCGCTTACGCCACCTATGCCCGTGCCGCACTCACCCGTGAGGATTGGAGTACTGCCGCCCATTACGCTGCACTAGCACGTGCCGGTTATCCGCTTATGAATGCCGATGAATATTTCGACGGATTCAGTACCGTCAACCGCGAATGGATATGGAGTATCTATGACAGTGAAGAAGAATCGCTGGGAAACTCATCCCTCGCCGCACGCCTTGCATACAACTCCTCCTCTACTCTTGTATGCACTTATCCGGCCTGTATCAACCGTGAACTGTACGATGCATTACCGGAAAGTGATATCCGCAGGGGACTTTTTCTCGATCCGCTCGAATATACTTATAACACGGGTGGTATAACAAACAATGGTCTGGGCGGAAGTGCACTCACCAGTTACGCCCAAGGGTTGCATCCCGACCTGAATACTTCGGCAAAAATATACGCTTATATGTCGTTCAAATTTAAGTGTATCGACAAAGTAGGTGCCATGCCTTTCAATCTTTTCCGCAGTTCGGAGATGTATCTCATCGAAGCAGAAGCCAACTGCCACCTGACGCCTTCAAAAGAAGCGGAAGCAAGGCAATTACTGAAAGAACTGATCCGCGACAGCGGACGCGACCCTCAATATACTTGCGACAAGAGCGGTCAGGCACTGCTCGACGAAATAAAGTTCTACCGCCGCATCGAACTATGGGGCGAAGGATTCAGCTGGTTTGACTTCAAACGGCGCAAAGACACCATCGTACGCCACACCTTCGAAGATGGAAGAAACTACATGACCAACGCAGCCGTAACTATCAACCCGGAAGACGCCAACAACTGGATGTGGGTGATTCCCGCCAAAGAATACGAATATAACAATGCCATAAATAAACAATAAGAACACTGTAAATCCATAGTTATCAAGATGAAAATAGTCAGGTACATCAGTATATGTTTGTTGTTCACCTTTATCGGATCTCTCCTTCCAACCAAGGCGCAGGACAATCCGTACAAGATAGACCACTCTCTTTATCTACTTTATGAGGAGGCAACTAAACACCGTAACAACGCAACCGGACTGGAAATAGCTGATACTATCTATACCAAAGCCATCCGGATCAACGATAAAAAGGCACAATGCCTCGCTCTTACCATTCCGGTAATCTACTATTTCAATAATGGGAAAACGGAATTACTGGAGAAAGCAATCAGCAGGCTTCAGGAGATATCCCGAAAGAACAACTACCTGCAATATTACTACTTTGGCAGCATCTACAAAGTTAATTACCTGATGAACACAGGTAATACCCTGCGTGCGCTCCAGGAGGCTGAATTGACTAAAGAACAGGCATTTGCCGACGACTATCCCTACGGTATCTCCACTTGCCTGCAAATGATGGGAAACATTTACTTTGCGCGCAGGGAAAACCGGACGGCACTGGATTACTACCAACAATCACTGGTATACACACAGGAGAAGCTCCCTGAGCAGGATATATCTTATATATACTGGAACATATCCATGCTCCAACAAAACCTGAAACAATATGAAGCAGCCTACGAAAATGCCGAGAAAGGAATCAAGTGTGCCAAGACTTCAACCAACAAATATGCCTGTATGCTGCGCAAATGCACACTTTTATACGCGCTCGACAGGGAGGAGGAATTCAAAAGCTATTATCAGGAATGTTTAAAAGCGACCGAAAAACATGGTGAAACCAGAAGGAATGAACTGAATAAGTTGAAGATATACAATTATATACTCAACCAACAATATGATAAAGCGCATGCTCTCGCCGACTCCACCTCTATCTTACATGAGAGAATAGCTTTTCAGGCAAATATTTACGCAAAAGAGCAGAAGTACAAAGACGCTTACCAAGCGCTTCAGAAGCTCCAGAGTTTACAGGATTCTCTGAACCAACTCATACAGACTGCCGACCTGTCGGAACTGAATGTGCGTATCGGCAACGAACAACTGAAAAGAAAAGCGCAAGCCTTGCAGCTGGAAAACACACAATTAAACCTGCAAAAGACAACGCTCGAACTGCAGCAAACGAAATCGCAAGTGGAAATCGAGAAGATGAACGCCGAAAATAACGAGCTACTACTAAAAAACCGTAACCTGGAGCTCGCACAATTCAAAGCGGAAACTGAACGTACACAGAGTCTTATGGTAGCTAAACAGGCAGAATCCGAACGCCAGCTGATGATATTGAAATTCATCCTGATATTCTTCTGTTTCTTTGCCATAGCCCTCACGCTCTACCTTTATCTACGCAGAAAATCAATCAGACAACTGCAAGAGAAGAACGAAGAACTGACGATTGCCCGCGACCGTGCCGAACAGGCAGACAAGATGAAGACTCATTTCATGCAGAACATGAGCCACGAAATCCGTACCCCGCTCAATGCCATCGTAGGATTCTCACAATTATTATCCAACCCGGATCTGCCATTGGAAGATGAGGAAAAGCTAGAATTCAGCTCGCTCGTCCAACACAACTCCGAACTGCTCACCACGCTTGTCAACGATATTCTTGACCTTTCCGCACTGGAAAGCGGCAAATACACCATGAACCTGACTTCCTGCCATTGCAACGAAATGTGCAGGCTCATACTCTCTACCGTAATGGATCGAAAAGCGGAAGGAGTGAAGCTTTATTATACCTCCGAAGTGGCAGACGATTTCCAGATCACCACAGATGAACAACGCCTGCAACAAGTGCTTATCAACTTCCTTACCAACGCAGAGAAGCACACAGAAAAAGGGGAAATCCATCTGCATTGTTCACTGACCGAGTATCCCGACAGAATCACGTTCTCTGTCAGCGACACCGGGCCGGGCATCCCTGCCGATAAGATGGATAGTGTATTCGAACGCTTCAAGAAGTTGGATGAGTTCAAACAGGGATCAGGACTGGGACTGAATATATGCCGCACCATAGCCGAACGATTACATGGAGAAGTCAAAGTAGACAAGAGCTACACCAATGGTGCACGTTTTCTGCTTATACTTCCATTAAAATAAGATTAGCTATTGACTTTCCTCTTTTTATTTTGTATCTTTGAGGAACAGAAAAAGAAAAAAGCAATATGAGTTATATAAAAATCAAGACATAATAACACATTATCAAAACATATATTTCCATATATGGAAGAACCGAATGGGAGAAAATCAGTATTGATTTTCTCCCATTTTGTATATATAAATCCCACATATTCCAATAATTCTCTGAAAATAGTTTCTAATAAACTCAGATACCGTTCTTAATAAACTCTCTCACTATTTATTAAAAACGGTATTCGGATTTATTATAGAAATGTAAATATATTGTTGCTAACAATATAGAAGTCTATTCAAAGATGAGTAAGGCAAACATCGAAACAGTCAATATTACGTACAAATAAGCTATAACAAATTTCTTACATCCTAATAGAGAGATACTTCTTCAAGGCATCTTCCTCCGTTTTTGCAACCAAACTATAGAAATCATCATGTTGTTGTTCCGTATGTGAACGTTCTAATGACTTAAGAAGTGACTTTGCATCCACAAAAAAAGAAAAAGCCCCGAAAGATATCTCTTTCAGGGCTTTTCTTCGTTGGACTACCAAGATTCGAACTTGGACAAACAGAACCAAAACCTGTTGTGCTACCATTACACCATAGTCCAAACTTATGTGCTTTCTGTTAAAAAGCGGTGCAAAGATAGAGGTTTGCAAGCAAACCTCCAAATATTTCGTTCACTTTTTTATATTCTATCGAATGAATCGTGCATTATTACTTTGCAATCAGCAGATAATAGTTCTTTTTGCCGCGCTGAACAAGCAGATATTTCTCGTCGAGCAGGTCAGCAGTCGTAACTACCTGATCAAAGGCTGCCAGCTTCTCCTTATTCAGCGAAACGCCACCGCCCTGAACCAATTTACGCATTTCACCTTTCGACGCAAATACGGCCGCATTATCAACGAATAGATCAACAGCCTTTACTCCTTCTGCCAATACATCACGGGAAATCTCAAATTGAGGCACTCCTTCGAATACAGCAAGTAGCGTATCTTCATCCAGTTTGCGCAGAGCTTCCGAAGTCGCATTACCAAATAAAATGTTCGATGCGTCTACTGCTGCGTTATAATCATCTTCAGAATGAACCATCACAGTCACTTCCTTAGCCAGACGTTTCTGGAGGAGACGCAAATGCGGAGCTTCCTGATGTTCGGCAATCAATGCTTCAATTTCTTCTTTCTCGATAGAAGTGAAGATTTTAATATAACGTTCGGCATCGGAGTCGCTTACATTCAGCCAGAATTGATAGAACTTGTAAGGTGAAGTATAGCGAGCGTCCAGCCAGATATTTCCGGATTCTGTCTTGCCAAACTTACCGCCGTCAGCTTTTGTAATCAGCGGGCAAGTCAATGCGAATACCTCCCCCCCATTGGTACGGCGAATCAATTCGGCACCGGTAGTGATGTTTCCCCATTGGTCGGAACCACCCATCTGAAGCTTACAACCTTTCGTTTCATACAAATGAAGGAAATCATATCCCTGAAGCAACTGATAAGTGAACTCGGTAAATGACAACCCATCACGCGCTTCACCATTCAGACGACGTTTCACAGAGTCTTTCGCCATCATATAGTTTACAGTGATGTGCTTACCTACTTCGCGAACAAAATCGAGGAAAGTGAAGTCTTTCATCCAGTCGTAATTGTTCACCAGCTCGGCACGGTTAGGTACATCCGACTCGAAGTCGAGGAACTTGGCAAGCTGATTCTTGATACATGCCTGATTGTGACGCAATGTCTCTTCGTCCAGCAGGTTACGTTCTGCCGATTTACCGGAAGGGTCACCAATCATACCTGTAGCGCCACCGATCAGTGCCAACGGCTTATGACCGCAGCGTTGGAAATGACGAAGGATCATCACTCCACAAAGGTGACCAATGTGTAGCGAATCGGCAGTCGGGTCGATACCCAAGTAGGCAGTCACCTGCTCTTTGCTTAACAACTCTTCTGTTCCCGGCATGATGTCCTGCAACATGCCACGCCATCTCAATTCTTCTACAAAATTCATCGTATTACTCTTTAATTATTTGGTTTTTATTGTATTTCAATTCCATGTGCGACAAAAGTACGACTCTTTCTCGGAAGATACAACTCTTACGCCTTAAAAAAGACATTTTGGATATTCCGGCGAATCACCTCACACAACGCTTCCACTTCTACCCCACGCACCCTGGCTGCCTGACACAGGATATCTTCAATATCAAGCAAGCTGTCATCCGTTTCCAAAAATAGGCGTTCATCGGGGACTATCTGCATCGTTTCATCGGGATAATATTCCCCAAAAGAAAGATAAAACCCTTTCTTCAACAACTGTACCGCCTGCTCCGGTTTTCCACGAAAGCCATGCCATATCCAAGGTTGTTGGGGGCGAGATTCTTTTTTCACACCCAGCAGTTCTTCCATTGCTTTCACGCAGTGAATAATCAACGGCAAACCGAGCTTTTCCGACAACTTTACCTGTTCCTTAAACACCGCTAACTGAAGCTCCATCGGAGCTTTTGCCAATTTATCCAGCCCCGCCTCTCCTACAGCTACAAACTGCTTTCTCTGTAGCTGCTGTTGAAGAAAGCTCAATTGCTGACTGACATTACTCTCTCTCACCTCCCAAGGATGAATACCAATAGAATAATAAGATCCTCTACCCACAGCCACTTCCACATTCTCTGCCAGAGGCATATACAATGGAGAGTCTGCCAATAACGGATAATTGATGATGGATTTTCCTTGGGTATCAACTTCCTGTTTATGAGTATGGATATCTAAAATATCAGTCACATTCTTTTTCATTTTCTATTTCTCGTTTCAGTTGTCTCAAGGCACGGGATCATAACCGGAACCACCCCAGGGATGGCATCGCAGAATACGCCGCACAGCAAGATAAAGCCCCTTTATAGGACCATGTTTCTTAATTGCTTCGAGCGCATACGCTGAACAAGTAGGCGTGAACCGACAAGAGGGAGGAGTAAGGGGTGAAATACAAATCCGGTAAAAATAGATGGGAACAAGCAGGAAGAAGGAAAATACCTTTCTCAAAATTCCCGTAACGAATACCCACGCGGTAGATATCCGGGAGTTATGAGGTTTCATGAGAATAGTTTTTCGGAGATGCGCGCAAGCGCTATTTTCATTTTCTCTTCCAGCTCGGCAGTAGCAACAAGCTCGTCCGACAGATAGATAAAGGCAACGGCTAACCGTTGCTCCCGGCGTTGCAGTTCATCCACCAGAAGAGACTTGTTCTTCCGGTAGGCTTCACGTATCTGGCGTTTCACCCGGTTGCGTTTCACCGCCCGTTTAAAACGACGTTTCGATACACTGATTAATATGGAAGCAGGAGCCTCGCCCTGCTCGACAGGCATATATACAACGCGTATCGGAAAGATGGAAAACGATTTAGAAACACCGCCTTCAAACATCTTTCCGATCAAAATTTTACTATTCAGCCTTTCGGCTTTACACAAAGTATATATACTCACTCTGTTTATTTATTGTTTTCCTTGATAAACATGTCAAGTGCGGCAGTCATTGACGGAGCCTGCACCGTAGGAGCCTCAAGGTCCAGACGGAGACCTGCGTCACGTACAGCCTGTGCGGTAGTAGATCCGAACGTTCCGATCTTAATCTCTTTCTGATTAAAATCCGGGAAGTTCTTCTTCAAAGAAGTCACTCCGGCAGGGCTGAAGAACACTAACATATCATAATCAAACTCCTCGTCCGGTGTAAAGTCGTTGCTCACCGTGCGATACATCACAGCTTCCGTATGCTGAATGCTGTTCTTGTCGAGCAGGTTTTTCACATCGTCATTATGTACGTCTGACATCGGAACGAGATACTTCTCCGTTTTATGCTTTACGATGGAAGGAATCAGGTCTTCAATCTTTCCAGTAGCTCCAAAGAAGATCTTACGCTTACGATATTGCACATATTTTTGAATATACAATGCAACAGCTTCCGTCACACAGAAATACTTCATAGTTTCGGGAATTGTCACGCGCAATTCAGTACACAAAGTGAAAAAATGGTCAATAGCATGGCGCGAAGTGAATATTACGGCAGTGTGGTCGAGAATCGAAATTTTCTGTTGCCGAAATTCTTTCGCCGAAAGACTTTCAACCTTAATAAAGGGCCGGAAATCTATTTTAACGCCATACTTTTCAGCTATGTCGTAATAGGGAGATTTCTCTGACGCAGGCTTAGGCTGCGACACTAGTACTTTTTTAATTTTCAACGTCCTAAAATTTTATTAGCAAAATATTGTTCATTTGAATCATACCCTGATACAGTAAAAGACAAGGTACTATTTCAAGAGCGCAAAAGTACAAAATTAATAGGAAAAGCCCGCTAAATTGATGAAAAAAAAGCTTTATCCACTTATAAAACATCAATATTTTAGTGAAAATTAAAATAATAGACCCAATTATAACCAAATTCGTTAGACTCAAATCAAAATAAACCAGGAAAAGAACGAACGGAAAAAGGGCAAATCCGACATAATATATGAGCGCAGAATACGATTCCAGCCATATATTTGTCTTATTTTTATCAAAAAACGTCCACCCCAGAAACATATAAAGCAACCATTTTAGTAAGAAATAAGCGAGGCAAAAACCAACGTAAATACCCAGCAAAAGGAGAGAGGATACATGGTCCATCAGAGCGGGACATGTATCATGAAAATAATTGAGAAATGTGATGCCCGACAAGACACAGGTCTGCAATACAAGCACAAGGAGATAACGCACATCAGCCGCCGTAGAGCTATCAAAAATACTCGTCCGTTCGCGATGTAACACAAAGTCTTTCACCTGTTGGGAGAGAAATTTCTTTCCACGTGCCAAGGCAATGGAGGAGAGAAAGAAGCAAGCCAGCAATGTCAGCGCAATAGCATCATCCGTACGGGGAGAGTAGGAGATAGGGGTTCCTTCAAAGCCAGAATCAACCTCTTGTACAGCATGAAGATCGGCCAACTGCAGGCTATCACTGTCTGCCTTTGCCGGACTAATCTGTTTCTGCTGGAGAAGAGACAAGGTATCCGTGTTCTGGGAACTTAGTGTATCACCTATCATATCGCTGCAAATTTACGAATGGAAATATCCCATACAGGAGTCTCATAAAGCAGCTGAACAGCTTCTTCCGGTGTCTGCGCCACTTTCCATATATCACCGTGTTGGCGTCGCATAAAGTTTTCATCGATTGCTTTTTCAAGCATTTCGAGCAATGGATCGAAAAATCTGTTTGTATTGAGAATTATAATCGGATTGAGATACAACCCCAATTGTTTCCAAGTAATAATTTCCAGCAATTCTTCAAGGGTACCGCATCCACCCGGCAAAGCGATGATACCATCACTCAAATTGGCCATCTTCTGTTTGCGTTCGTGCATGGATTCTACCTCGATCAGCTCTGTCAGTCCAGTATGATGCCAGTTTTGTTCCACCATGAAGCGGGGAATCACTCCGGTCACTTCACCGCCATTTTTCAACACAGCATCTGCCACAGAGCACATCAGACCGATACTTCCAGCTCCGTTTATCAAACGGATATGGTGTTCGGCAAGCAGACGGCCGAGAGTCTCGGCTGCTTGAAAGTAAACAGCATCTATCTTGGTACTGGAAGCGCTATATACGCATACGGAATTTATCTGGTTCATCACTCTTTACGGGGTTTATGGTTGTAACGAGTGCAAAAGTACAAAAAAACATAGAATAACAGACTATAGTTCAAACTAACTAGAATGTAAATTGATAAGAGATAGATGGCAGTGCACCATACAAATACATTTTATGCATGCCAATATCAGAGAAATCATAGTCATCTCTACTCGTATAGATAGTAAACACATTTTTTCTGTTATATACATTCATCACAGAAAGAATCAATCGACCTCTTTTGCCAGTTTTACAAGTCATGGATAAATTCAATTCATGAAAGGCAGGAGCACGATAACCATTTCTTGTAGAATAGATATAGAAAGCTGTACCGTTCACCCGGTAATGAGCAATAGGCAATGTCAGATTCATCCCTGAATTGTACGAGAAGGTAGCTGCAAAAGCACACCTCCGCTTACGTCCGGCCTCATAATTCAGAAATATCTTCAAGCTATGTGGACGATCATAGACAGGCGGATATTCCTTATCTTCGAGAGCAGCAATATAATTTCGGGCATGTGAAAGAGTATAGCTAATCCAGCCGGTTAGCCGCCCTCTGTTTTTAGATACATAGAATTCCGCTCCATAGGCCTTTGAATAACCTGTGTTCAACTGTGTTTCTATCTGATTATTTAAAAAGATATTTGCATTATCTACAAAATCAACGATATGATCCGTCTTTCTATAATAAGTCTCCAGAGAAAATGTATACATTCCTTTTTCCAGACTTTTCTCATACCCTAAAGCCACTTGTTTCATCACTGCAGGTTTCAGTTGTCTATTAGCAGGTACCCACATATCTGAAGGAATACCGACAGAGGAATTAGACAACATATGCAGGTTTTGTGAAGACTGCGTGAAAGCTGCATGCAAACGGTTCCCGGTTCCGGGAGAGTAGGACAACTCAGCTCTCGGTTCAGGCATTATGTAACCCTTTTGCTTGAGTTCTCCCACTTTAGGAGTATAAAAAACGGGGAAACGAATTCCTCCACTCAGCCGCCATACTGATGAAATCTTATAGGTTGCTTCTCCATAGGCTGCCATATCCAACAGGGACCGCCTATCCATTCGATAAGGAACCACATTACTAAAGTCTCCCCAGCTACTAATACTCCCAGGCATTGTGGTAAATACATGCGCAGAGAGACCACTCCTGATATGCAGTACATTGTTAACAGCATAATCTGCATCATATTTCAATTGATAAGATTGGATATTCGATTTCCATAAGAACTTCATTCCATCTGTTATTGATTTATAGCGATAATAATAATTGCTAAAAATAGCACTGAAGTTTCCCGACAACCGATCTGTCCAAACATGATTCCATCGGAATGTAGCAGTAGTATTTCCCCAATTCATACCATAACTGCGTACCAGTTGATTAAAAAAAGTATGATCGCCGCCATTATATACTGAAAAGAAAATCCGGTTCCGGTCATTTAATGTAGAATTAATTTTGGCGTTCACATCATAAAAGCTCATTTTAGTACCACGAAACTGTTTCAGTACGTTAAGTACAGCTCCCGGATAAGCAAACCTACCAGCTACCAGGTAAGATGTTTTCCCTTTCTTTATCGGACCTTCCAACTGGATTTTGGAGGCGACAACTCCAATTGTAGCACTCCGGTGTTTCTCCTGATTGTTTCCTTCGCGCATTTTGACATCAATAACAGACGAAGTTCTTCCACCATACTTCAATGGAAAATAAGATTTATAAAGACTCACTTGCTGTATAGCGTCATTATTGAACACAGAAAAGAAAGACAATGCATGATTCGGGTTATAAACCATTGCCTCATCCAGCAATATCAAGTTACCCCATTGATTACTCCCTCGAACAGATATATTATTGGAACCTTCATTGCCACTAATGACTCCCGGAAGATATTGTAATGACTTCAATACATCAGGTTCACTCCCTAAAGTGGGAAGTGCCTGAATATCTTTCTGGTTCAATGTCAACTGTCCTCCTGCTTTCTGATTTCCCATTACCTCTACATCACTTAGTTGATAGTTATCGGGCATCAAAGCAAAATTATGAACCGAATTTGCAGTCAGAGTCAACGTATCCATTTGGGTTACATAGCCCAGCATCGAACATCTTAAGACACAACGTCCACCTTTAATACGAATGGAATATAGCCCATACGTATTGGCAGCTACTCCTGTTCTCGACATCAGGTCTCCAATGTTAGCATCCGAGAGCACTTCTCCGGTTTTTCTGTCGGTCACACGACCTCTGACAGTAATCGTCTGAGCATTACATATGGTGAAATTTCCACAGCAGGATAATATAAATAATAACAGGTATTTTTCCATCAAATCCTATGTTTCTTATAAAAATAGATTTCAGAGATAGCACTGACACGGAATATTCCATAAGCACCATTATCAATGTTACTTTTTACAGAGGTCGGACGCGGAGAGAAAGTTCCACCATCCGAACGTATTTGCTTAATCATTTGATCAAACACCTGATAGCAATTTTCAGATATGGACTGCATTTTTATCCAAATGGAATCACTTACAGGATAGCTAAACCCCGGACGATTAGGGAGTACAAACTGCTCTCCCTCGCTCACAACATAGTCTATCACATTTTCCGCCAAATATTCATCATCCAAAATAGAATATGGCCAACCGGCACTATTCGTTGTTCCATAATATAGATTATAAACAGATGCGACACGAAGCACTTTTGAAGAACAAAAATCTGTTTTAAGCAAATAATAGTTATGCTCTTCAGGAGGATTATAAAAACTGATACATGGAGTTTCATTAGGTTCACCTTCTCCAGTATCAATACGTTTCATTACTATTTTGTCTATTGGAGTTTTAGGCACCATCCGCTCACATGCTGTATATTCCTTTCCTTTGTATTTGATATGAAGTTCGTAGGTATGATTTTCAACTCCATAAATCTTATTAGTAACATAAAGTCCACCAGGCGTTTCACCAGGAAGCCATTTCATATAAACAGTAACATCTTTATCTCTATAGTGATCATAAAATCGAAAATCCTGATAACCAGTCAATTTGGCATTCTGTAATGTATCTCTTATACCTGTTGTCAAATCAACAATAACAATTTCTGCATCATTAATCCTATCAAAACTACGATTTTCAGGGTATTTCAGTTTAGTTGACGGTTTACTTAATACAAAATAATAGGGTGGGGGTTCATCGGTTATCACTCCATCAAATACTATGGCATCTTCCGGGATCGGCATACCTACATCAAACGGCTCCTCACAAGCAATACAAAGATATAAAGCCTGCATTAGAAACAGATAAGTTATCTTATTCAGATTAAAGTAAAGTCTCATCTTTTATCTTTTGTGTTATAGTTCATACTCCAATAGTCTGGACAATTCTTCATAGCTGTTTGTGACGTACACCAAACGATCATTAATTATGATGGTAGGAGTAGCCATCAGCCCCCTTTCTACTAACTGATTGATGACCTTATCCATCTCCTTATATTTGTCAGAAGAATGTAAGTAGGCATCAAATTCTGTCATATTCAATCTTTTAGACTTTGCTAAGTTATATATAAAAGCGGAATCTGCTACTCCTGAATAGTTAAATATAGTATCATGAAAAGTCCAGAATTGTTTTTGCTCACCAGCAGCCTCACATGCCAAAGCTGCTAACGAAGGAGCATCTGCAAAATGCACAAAACCAAATTTAACCCGCTCTTTATAATTATCATAGAGCTTGGACAATGTCTTTTCAAATTGTACACAGCGCTCACAATTATAATCAGAGGCAACAATAAAAGAAACAGGAGAGTCTAAATTCCCCCTATAATATACACACAAATCCCTCACAACACATTCCGGCTGTTTTGGAGGATATAAAAATCTTTTAATATCCGCCTTTTGATATAAAGAATCAACCAATGCCTGAACAATCCGACTCCGAAGTTTCTGTTGATAAGATAGTTTCTCCTCCAAAGAACCTTTCACTAACGGGATTAATTCACCTTTTACATAAAAGCTTTGTGTATTAAATCCATATCGTTTTTTCAAACTATCCTGCCCTACACATATTTTCTGCTGAACAAACCAATCGATAAACTCTTCCAAAGACATGTTTTCTTTTTTGGCTGCATCTTCTAACAGTTTCTGTTTGATCAGACCTGCAAGTACCCGACTTTTGATTTCATACGCTGTATTCAATATATCAAAAATCTCTTGTTTACTTTGAGACGCCAATTCTGAAAGAAGAATCTGTTCTCCATTCACTTCTGCAACAACATCATTCTTATTTATAACAGGAGTATTGCAAGCAATAAAAAGAAAAGAGAAGAGAAAGAAATACAATATTTTCATGTCTATGTGCTAATTAAATCAATTCTTATTGGTAAGTTTTACCAATAAGAATTGATTATAAACAAATTAATAATTAGATAGCTGATCGCACCAATTTTGTGAAATTGGTTTTATCCGTATTAAGGCATACGTGATATCTTGTATTTCGATCCAGCTGGACTCCATAATATGTACCATGCGGTTCATATTGGTTTTGGGGTCCTAACCAAACTTGTGCCCAATTCTTATTATTATGATCTTCATCATCAAAATACAAATTACCTGAAGCCATTTCAGCAGGAGCAATGACCCCATAATTAATACCTGCAGGTCCCACTGGAATATCGCCCCATTTAGTCATATTCCTATTTATATTCCATGCCAATGTAGCATTAGAATCTAATTTAGACATTCCAGAAATATGCATTACATCATAATAATTAGGATCATCAGACCACACGCCATTATGACCACCATCTTCCGTATCATGATAACGGACCAATGTCATGGTCTCTAAAGGTACATCCTCAAACAAAAAGACTCCCCCCGGATAACGAAATCCCGCATCCACCATACAAAATTCGAGACGCATATTATCTCCACCATCAACATACGTATCTCCAACATTACCACTTACGCTAGTTTTACTATTTCCGTTTTCACAATCAATTTTTATTGATAAATACTTGTAATTACCACAAGAACCAACCCTGAAAACTCCGACCCTAGGCGATGTTGCACCATAAGCCGTACGCATTACCTTCTCTTTAGCAACTTCCATACGTCCCATAATTTCCGCGATATAATTGTCCTTCAAAACCTGAATGGAATCTTCATCACCCGAAGTTTCGCATTTTAGACCATTATCACCCGCTTCTAACGTACCTAGCTCATACTCATTGTTCAAGCCATTTAATTCGGATTCTGTATCCAGTAATACAGAACTTCCTGCACAAGAGCAACATAAAGCTACCATTGTTCCCAAAACCAATAGTTTTTCTTTCATCTTGGTTAAATTTAAATTTGTTTTTATTTAAGAGAAAATCTCTGAAAGGTATTCTTCATCCAAATACATTATGGCAATATCTATTTAACAGGATAAATTATTTATTCATCCCATTCCATATTTTTAGAATAGCCATAGTAGATTAAAATAGATGTCGATTAAACAACATCTACGAACTCCCCAAAAAGTTATTAGGAAAAACAAAAATTGAATGCGAACGCATTTGAGTAACATCCTTCAAAGCTACCCAACCTCTCTTAATTTGTTCCATCGCATAAATACTTATACTTGATTGGAATAAGATAGCTGATAATAAAAAGAATAGAAGTTTCATTTCCATGATGTCTGTGTGTTAGGTTCTGTGTGCCAAAAGTACGTAAGCATAATGAAAGAAACGAATTTCACTTGGTAACATAAGTAACAGTAGCGCATAAAATAGGAAACAAGAGGTTACACACACAAATTATCTAACAGATAATCCTAATAATATATTCAAATAGCTTAGCAGTCATCCCATTTACCTCATCATACCCCATCAAAAAAAATCTTGGACTTCTTATTCAGAAGTCCAAGAGCTTTTCTCACAGAGAATACATCTATCACAGATTTCTCATCTACTAACAGGTGTATCACATTGTTGCTGAATGAACTTCATTATCCGAACTATAAAATCGTTCGAACACCCTACCAGTAGTATTTCAGCACACAATTAAAAAAAGTGATTTTAATTTTACGTTTCAATATACCTTAATGGGCCTTTCACAAGGCTTATTAAGCCCACGAATAAAAGTTAACCGATTCTTTCCCCTTTCGGTCATCTAAATCGTCATTTCAGCAATGCGCCATATATTTCAACAGCGGGGCTTCATCAGTTAATGATTTAGGTATATCATCATTATGTTAGTTGCAAATAATATATATTTCAAAGATTTATTCTAATTCAAAATCTCCAGTAAAAGCCTCCTTTGGAAGTTGTATCTCCAAAGTATATTTACCTTTCTCCTCACCTGTAAGATCAATATAAACCTTATCTACATTTAAATCAGTAGATGTATAAACAACTTCATCTGTTTCTGCATTCTTTATAATTACAGTTACAGTAGGAACAGTAGAAAGAAGGTCAATAGACAACAATGAGTTTTCAATACAAGCATCAGGAGTAACAGGGATAGACCGATGTTGTACCTCAGTTTTATTTTTTAGTCTGATTCGACGCGCAGATGTCATTTCATTCGCAAAAGAGAACATACTTACTTGAAGTAAAATAGCCAACAATAAAAGAGGTAAAAATTTAGCTTTCATAATAAATGGGTTTAAAATTTAGCTCCAAAAATACACAGATGCAGCAAAAGAAACGATTTTTACGTGGTAACAATGGTAACAAGACCCTATTTAAAAAAAAGATAAGCAGAGATTAAGCATTACATATCACTGATTATCAGCTCCAAATACACGTTCGAAAAGTTGAGCATCGACTTTATTCTTTATGCGATTTTTACGTGTTTTAAGAGCATCTGAAGTTGCATCCATCAACTCCATCATGACAGTTTTTGAACAATAAAGCAATGAAAGGACACAATAAAAGACATCATCACCAGTCAATGTTGGGTAGCGCTCTTTCAAATTTACCATCACATCAACAAATGCATTAGAAATAGTAGAACGTATATCCTTCCTTAAACTACGCATCGCCAACAACTGTTTAGGAGTTGCCTTTTCCAATGTCTCTAATTGATCGTAGCAATCGGTAGTTTTCAGTACCGATACACACAATTGGATTTGTTGTTCTGTCAACTCTGACCTTTTCTTATCTATATGCTCTTTATTAGATTCTGAAACCTCTTCGTCTTTCAACAGCATAGTATCGACTCTCTTTTGAGTTAATTCATGTTGCAAAGCTATATAATACTTCTTTCTTTTTCTATCATTCCACATAAAACAAAAGACACATATAATCATCAAAAAGAAAAATACAGCAACTAAAGTAAAAACCAACGTTTTAGCATGTTCTGACAATAACCTTTTATGCTCTTCTAATTGATGTTTATCCATAAGCCGATTAAGTTCCTCATTATCGGTCATTATCTGAATTGAATCATAAAGAACTTTGTATATATCCATATTCTCTGTTGCAACTTTCCACTCCCCTTTTTTCTTTGCTATTTGATACATTCCATCATAACAAACGGCTTTTCCATAAATATCAAGTTGGCTCATATTCTTATTATAAAAATAGCTGGCAGAATCAAGCTGATTCAAGTTCAACATAATTTGGGCTTTTGACAAACAAGCATTAACAGCACCCTCCCCTTGTATCATAATTGCCTTCGATACATATTGATTTGCCAGAATATAATCTTTTTTTTCATTATAAACCATAGCAAAATCATGATAAAGAGCCCCTATCAAGCTAGAGTCTTTATCCGCCAATGCACAATCAAGCGCTTGCTGATAATAAAACAATGCGCTATCCTTCCTATTTTGCAACAAAAACATACGCGCAATACCTCGCATTGGATATATTTGTCCACTTTTTCCTTTTAATATCTGATAAGCAGCGCGATAAGCTTCCATTGCTACATTATCTAATTCATCTTTTTCATAACAGTCCGCAAGATTATCATAAATCATTGCTAAGAATTCATCCCTAACAGGCATCAACCGAATTGCCGTCAGATACTCGTCTACAGCAAATGAAGTATACCCCTTCTCACCATAAGTAGCTCCCCAATAATAATGAGCTTTTGCAGCACGTACACTTTTCTTCTTATCACCATAGTATTCAACAGCCGTTTTTATCAGCGAGTCATCTCCTAAAGCAATATAATTTTTATGCCTTGCTTGCGTAAGCAATAGCGCATAAAGTGCTCTGTCAGCACGTGGTAATTTCTGTGGGGAGGAAATTGATTCCAAAATGGATAATGCACTATCAGGATATATTTCCATCAATGAGTCAGCAGATAGTAGCAATGGACTCTTCACCGAAGAAGAGCAGGAAGATAGAGAGACAGACATCAGAATGCTACCTACGCTGACAAGTAAACTAAAGAACAACAATAAATAGCGTTTAGGATAACAACATCTTGTTTTCATTAGGCAGTCCGTTTATTTACAGGCCAAAAGTAGCAAATTCCGGCAAAAGAAGTTTAATATCCAAAAGATATTTATTTAAATATAACTTATTTAAAATCAAGAGCCACAACCTCATATCCTACTAGAAGGAGTTGAGATTGTGGCTCTTATCGAATGAGCTAAGCTCGCTTTCAGACTGTTTTACAGACCAAAAGCAGCTTTAATTTTATCTACGTAGTCGAGTTTCTCCCATGTAAAGAGTTCCACTTCCACTGTTTTATCTCCTTCGTAACGAGAAGAAAACTTCTTCGTTATCACTTGCGGTTCACGTCCCATGTGACCATAAGCGGCTGTTTCCTGATAAATAGGATTACGAAGTTTCAGACGTTCTTCGATTGCTTTCGGGCGAAGATCGAACAACTGATCGATAACGCGGGCAATCTCACCATCCGTCATGTTAACGTGGGAACGGCCATAAGTATCTACAAAAATATTGATCGGACGAGCCACACCGATAGCATAGCTCACCTGTACAAGCATTTCATCTGCTACCCCTGCCGCAACCATATTCTTTGCGATATGGCGTGCTGCATAAGCTGCACTACGGTCTACCTTGCTAGGATCTTTTCCGGAGAAAGCACCACCACCGTGAGCACCTTTACCACCATAAGTATCAACGATAATCTTACGACCTGTCAAACCGGTATCTCCGTGAGGACCACCAATTACGAACTTGCCCGTAGGATTCACATGATAAATGATTTTATCATTAAACAGTGCCAACACTTTATCGTGATGGATAGAAGCAATGACACGAGGCATCAGAATTTCAATCACATCACGGCGGATGATAGACAGCATTTCTTCGTCAGCTTTCAGCTGGGCAGCTTGAGAATCATCTTCCGGTTGGATAAAGTCATCATGTTGCGTAGAAACAACGATTGTATCGATGCGAACAGGAGCTCCGTTGTCATCATATTCGATAGTAACCTGGCTTTTGGCATCGGGGCGGAGATAAGTCATCACCTTTCCTTCACGACGAATGTCCGCCAGCACTTGCAGAATGCGGTGTGCCAGATCAAGAGAAAGCGGCATGTAATTTTCCGTTTCATTGGTAGCATAACCAAACATCATACCCTGGTCGCCTGCACCCTGTTCCATCGGGTCCTGACGCTCTACACCACGGTTGATATCGGGGCTTTGCTCATGAATAGCAGAAAGCACACCACAAGAGTTACTTTCGAACATGTACTCTCCTTTGGTATAACCGATTTTCTTAATCACTTCACGTGCGATGAGTTGGAGATCAACGTACGCTTTTGTTTTCACTTCACCCGCTAGCACCACTTGTCCGGTAGTCACTAGTGTTTCGCAAGCTACTTTCGAACTGGGGTCGTAAGCCAACAGTTTATCAAGCACAGCATCCGATATTTGATCGGCTACCTTGTCGGGGTGTCCTTCTGACACCGATTCGGATGTAAATAAGTATCCCATCTTTTTAAATTAAGAATTAAGAATTGAAAATTAAAAAATGAGAGAGAGTAGGAGAGGCGAGTGCTGCAAAGGATAAACCGAAAGGCGTCAATCAGACGTGTTTTAGCATTTTTTTCCGTGGTTGCAAGCTACTCAAATCTGTCCACACTTTCATTTCGGTTGCAAAGATAAAGAGATTTCGGAGATAATGAGTATCTTTGCCACGTATTTAACACATAAATAGATTTATAATGATTCTAAATAAGAAATTAAAAACGCTTTTGGTGCTAGCTCTTTATATAGGCTTCACGATTGCCATCTATGCCATTGTCTGCCATTTCATCGATAAGCCGTTTCAGGAGATTCATTTGCTGTATGCAGTATTGATAGGATGCATTGCCTATTTACCGGTATTTATTGCGGAGAAAAAGAAGAAGTAAGCTCCTTCATCGTTTTTCCAAGTACCGGATGCACTAATCCGGGAGCAATTTCCGCCAGTGGTTTCATGACGAAGTCACGTTCTGCCATCAACGGATGGGGGAGGATCAACTTTGCTCCTGAAGGAGAAGTGGTGGAAAGTATCAAATCACCATAAAGCAACAGATCAATATCAATCAGGCGGTCGCTATATATGCCGTTGACGGATTTCTTCGTACGTCCCAATTCCTGTTCAATCGCCTGCGTTCTCTGTAAAACGTCTATGGGAGCCAATTCGGTATCTACACAAACCGCCGCATTCAGGAAACTGTTATCGGAAGAAAATCCCCAAGGAGCAGTAACGTAAAAAGCAGACAGGGAAACTATTTTCCCTACCTGCTCTTCTATTTTTTGCACGGCATCCCGAAGATTTTGTTCTTTATCCCCAAGATTAGTGCCGAGTCCCAGATAAACTTTTGCCATTATTTGTCCAAAATCAGCATTGCATCTCCATACGTGCCGAAACGGTAACCTTCTTTCAATGCTACATGATAAGCATCCATCACCTGGTCATAACCACCAAAAGCAGCTACAATCATCAGTAAGGTAGAAAGCGGCATGTGGAAATTGGAAATCATTGAATTGGCTACGGTAAATTCATACGGAGGGAAGATAAACTTGTTCGTCCATCCTTCAAATTCCTTGAGATGTCCGTCAGTGCTGACTGCGCTTTCAATAGCACGCATCACTGTCGTACCTACCGCACATACATTTCTACCGTTATCTTTGGCACGATTCACGGTTTTCACCGCCATTTCGTTTACAAACATCTGTTCCGAATCCATCTTATGCTTCGTCAAGTCCTCTACGTCGATGTCGCGGAAGTTACCCAGACCAGCGTGCAAAGTGATATATGCGAAGTCTACACCTTTGATTTCCAGACGTTTCATCAACTCACGGCTGAAGTGTAAGCTAGCAGTCGGAGCAGTCACCGCACCTTCGTTCTTTGCAAAAATAGACTGGAAGCGTTCAGCATCTTCCGGTTCTACGGGACGGTTGATAATGGAGTGGGGGAGTGGAGTTTCACCCAGAGAATACAGTGCCTTTTTGAACTCGTCATGAGGTCCGTCGTAAAGGAAACGGAGCGTACGTCCGCGAGAAGTGGTATTATCAATCACTTCAGCCACCATTGAATCGTCCGGACCGAAATACAGTTTGTTACCGATACGGATCTTACGTGCCGGATCGACCAATACGTCCCACAAACGAAGTTCTTCATTCAACTCACGCAACAAGAATACTTCGATACGAGCACCTGTCTTTTCCTTGTTACCATACAAACGGGCAGGGAATACCTTCGTATCGTTGAATATAAACACATCTTTATCATCAAAGTAGTCCAACACATCTTTGAACATCTTGTGCTCAATCTTACCTGTATTACGATGCAATACCATCAAACGAGACTCATCCCTATATTTCATAGGATGTAGAGCGATCTTATCCTCGGGTAGCTTAAATTTGAATTGTGATAATTTCATATCTATTCCTTATTACGTTAATTATTTTCTTCCTCATTTTCTATTTCCTGTCCGTCAATCCACTCTTTAAAGTGTTCGGGGTTCAGGCAGTCTTCCAACCGGACGTCACCTACACGGGTGCGGATCAATCCTGTCAGATGGGCTCCACTATGGAGCGCTTCACCAATATCACGCGCCAGAGCACGAATATATGTTCCTTTGCTGCATACGACACGGATTTGAATCATCGGTTCCGGATCGTCCAGGCGACATTCCAGCAATTCAATCTCGTCGATAACAAGCTGTTTTGCTTTTAGTTCGACTTCTTCGCCTTTCCGGGCCAGTTCGTAGGCACGTTTACCATCTACCATACAGGCAGAGAAAGCAGGAGGCACCTGATCGATGGCACCGATAAAGCGCGTCAACACTTCTTCCACCAGCTCCCTTGTGATATGCTCGGTAGGGTAGGTGGCATCTATCTCATGTTCCAAATCGTATGACGGGGTAGTAGCACCCAAACGCAACGTTGCGACGTACTCCTTCGTGTGATATTGAAACTCTTCTATTCGTTTGGTTGCCTTGCCTGTGCATACAATCATCACCCCCGTTGCAAGAGGATCCAACGTTCCGGCATGGCCGACTTTTAGTTTTTTCACTCCGATCCGACGGCAAATATGATAGCGGGCGTGCCCTACTACTTTAAATGAAGTCCATCCGAAAGGTTTATTGAAAAACAGTACTTCTCCTTTTTTAAAATTCATCAGCCAATTTCTAAGTTGTATCCAAGCAGCAGCATTACCAAAATGGTTCCGCCAACAATAATTCTGTACCAGCCAAATGCCTTAAAACCATATTTCGTAACAAAGCTAATAAAGAACTTGATAGCCAGCAAAGCGACGATAAAAGCTACTACATTACCTATAATAAGTGCCGGCATATTGTTGAGAAGAATCTCCGTACCGCCATCCAGGAAGAGTTTCAACACCTTGTAGCCGGTTGCCGCAAACATGGTCGGCACGGCAAGGAAGAATGAAAACTCGGCAGCATCCTTGCGAGTCAGCTTCTGGGCCATACCTCCGACGATGGTAGCCATCGAACGGGATACCCCCGGTATCATGGCAATGCACTGAAACAAACCGATATTGAATGCCTTTCTTTCTGTCAGCACTGTATCTTCGCTTCCTTTCGAAAAAATCTTATCGCAGAACAGCATGAATATACCACCGATCACCAACATCACTGCCACTATCGCTACACTTTCCAGCATCTCGTCTATCTTATCACTGAACAGGAATCCCAAAATGGCGGCAGGAATAAAAGCTACCAGTAATTTCCAGTAGAAATCGAATTTATGCAGAAAACACTTCAAAGCGGAAGCTCCCGCAGGAGCCGGTGTATGGTTCAACCGGAAAAAACGCTTCCAATAAAGACAAACCACTGAAAGAATCGCGCCAAACTGGATAATAACAGTAAACGCTTTTACAAATTCAGTACTTTCTACTCCTAAAATGTTTTGCGTAATAATCATGTGTCCCGTAGAAGAAACCGGAAGAAACTCTGTCAATCCTTCTACAATAGCAATAATAATCGTCTCAAATGTCGTTAAATCCCCCATCTTTATTCTTCTGTTTTTTGTGTTTTAGGTTTGCGTAATACAGCGTAAATCATAGACAAGAAGCCAAACAGGCAAACGACTGGCGCTACCTTGATTCTGCGTACACTGAAAATATCGGGTTCAAAAGAGGTTTCGGACGATGTAGGTCCCGTCATCAATAGAAAGCCAATAATAACAATCGCCATCCCTATCGCGAGCAAGATAAAGTTCACTTTATCAAAGGCAAATTTCTGCTTGTCAGACATAGTTTATTTAATTACAAATTACTAATTTCAATCATTCCCTTAATCTATCAGTCGGTTGTTACGGATGCTAATCACACGCAAACACAGGTTTGCCGTCAGCCATTCGCCATCCGCTAAATATAGTACAGGCTGTTTGCTTTCATTCTCAAGTATTTATTCATGGAGAAATAGGCGCATAGCCACGTTATTACAATTCCAAACGCCAATACGCTTGCACAGACTATCAACATGACTTCAGGCGTGATGACCTGAAGCAATTCCTGTTCGTACGTCACGGCCCAATAAGCGGTCCCCATCAATATGGAATCGGCAACGATGGCTGCCAATATCCCGCTCCATACATTCTTTCGAAGGAATGGCCCCCGGATGAATCCCCAACTCGCTCCTACCAACTTCATGGTGTGAATGAGGAAGCGTTTGGAGTAAATAGCCAGTCTTATGGTATTGTTTATCAGGGCAAAAGAGATAAAAGTAAGCACTACCGCCAAGGCAAGCAGTACCAGACTGATATTTCGTATGTTATCATTCACGGCGTCAATTAACTCCTTTCGATAGAGCACATCTTGTATGTTGGTGTTCTTTTTAATCATTTTCTCTATCTTCGCAATGCTGTCGGAGTTTGCATAGTCGGAATGGAGTTTGATTTCAATGGAAGCGGTAAAAGGGTTATAGCCCAAGAATTCTTCCGGATCGGTTCCCATTGCTTCCGTCTGTTCTTTCAGTGCTTGTTTTTTAGAGATATATTCGGATTGTTTCACGAAAGGTTCCTGATTCAGCTTCTTCTGAAGTTTCAGTATATTCGCTTCTTTCATGTCGTCACTGATAAGAACGGAGAAACTGATATTCTCGCGGACATATACGGAAAGATTGTGTGCTGTCAATACGAAGAAGACAACCAGTCCCAGCAACAGCAACACTAATGTCGTACTGATACTCGACGTAATGAACTGCATGTCGAAGATTGAACCTGACTTATATTTGTTTTGATCTCCCATGCGTTATCTCTTTTTTCGGAATACATAAATCATGGAACTACTGCGTTCTTTCCGTCCTAAAGCATTAAACCATGCTAACGTTCCGACAAACATCCCTTTCAGGAAACTGCACGAACTGCCACGATGTTTTTCGCTCAACATGGATACGTAGAACGCATCGAACGGCATCGGATGACGCGCCGCCATAATAAAGCCATGACGGGAAGCCAATTGTTGTATAGTGCCCGGAGTAAAATGCCAGAGATGACGGGGAACGTCGTATGCCGCCCAATACTCGCCATAACGTTGAGCATCATAAGAAGAGCAGTTGGGTACAGCTACAATCAAGACTCCTTTTTCTGTCAGCAACTCATGAAGTCGCTGCCACACCTCATCAAGGTGTTCCAAATGTTCCATCACATGCCAAAGAGTGATAACATCAAAGCTGCCGGGAGCAAACTCTTTCAAAGCCGATTCGGGCTTTACGTCCAAATCGAAATGCAACTTCGCAAACTCACGTGCCTGCGGACTTTTCTCCACCGCCTCCACTTTCCATCCCCGGCGAACCATCGCATCAGAAAAGTAACCGGTTCCCGTACCTATATCGAGCAAACGCCCTGTTTTACGATGCGCTTCCTTAGCTACCAGGCGCGCTTTGCGGCCCAGCATATAGGAACGTACATAATGGTAGATATTATTCATCGCGCCTTTGCGCGTATCAGTGTGAGAGATATAGTCGGGAGTCTCATAATACTTGCCTATCTCTGCTTCCACGGGGACTCCTTGTGTGAATGTAAATCCACAGTCCTCACACGAATACAGTTCAAACTGTTCGCCCGAAGCATAAAAATCCGTACAAGTCATGACGCGTTTCAAGTGCGCACCGCCACACACCGGACAAGCATTTATACTGAGTTTCTCCATTAACTATCTAAGCAAAATTAAGTGCTGCCTGGAATGACAAGACAACACTATACCCGAATTTGGTGCAAAGAAACAAATAAAAAGTGATGGATTGGGGTTTCGTTAAGGACTTTTAATAGATAAACCAATTAAGACATCAGTATCTACAATTAGGCTAGCTGAAATATCAAGTACATATTCTGTATGCGTAGACATGTTGCTAGGCAAATTTAATCTATTATATTGAGAAAGCAACCTTTCATTTCCGCATTTATAAAAAGATACCCTGACACAGAATATTTTCTAATTCCATATCAGGGTAAGACACTCTGTTTTATCGAACACATAATATAAAAAACTACCCTGACACTTAAGAATATTTCTATAACATGTCAAGGTAGTAATCGAGCTATAAATCAGGGAGTTTTACAAGTTTTTCAAAATTAGTTTTCCATATATCAAGTTCAAATAGAACTCCATCAACATCCACATTTAAGGATGCAATAACCTCAACTCCATCAATATCTGTAAATTGAAATTCACTAATTTGTCTACCCAATTTCCTACTTTCATTTATTTTCCCCTGTGGAAACAAATACAAACTACCCATTTCCCCATCATCCATTGGACGTACTAATAAGCCATTCTTCCAATCTTCAGACATTTCTAAAGATGACTTATGAACAAGTAATTCAATAAGTTGTTCCTCTTGCTTAGTCGGTATTCTATAAAATTTCATGTATTCTTCCTATATTAAATGTTCCATCAGAAAGTTTAAAAGCTGTATACTGTATATTTCGACCACCTATTCTAATAATCTGATTGAAAGGTCTACCAAAGTTGCGGATATTCAAAAAGAAAAGCCGATGATAATACCTTTTTTACCAAAGTTGACCCATTTTCATATTTTCGAAGAGCCAATACCCACCCATCGTCCAAATGGAGATTCTCATGAAAATTAGAATCTGCCACAATTCCTTTTTCAAACAATTCAGTTCGCGACATTTCCTGCTCATCTAATTCTATAAAACAAAGATATTTCCCTTTATAGGTCATCACTTTAGAAGGTAACTCTGCACCATCCGAACCTGGAGAATCCGCCCCTTTAATACTATAAATAATGCTGGAATTATTTGATAATACTTCATTTATTTCAATATATGGAGTTTGTAGATATCCACTATCTATCAATACTTTAACTTGTTCTGCCACTCGTTGATGTATCTCCACTGGCGAAAAAGAGGGGGAAACACATCCTCCCAATAAAATAAATAAGATAACATAAACCAAGTTTTTCATAAGTATATTATTAATATTTTACATATCGTACTAAATCTGTATTACCCAATATTCGAATAGATTTTACCCGACTTTGATTTTTAGTATATTCGTACAACATTCCTTTTCTATCTTTCTTTAGTCCATTATCTTTTAGATAAACTGCATTTCTGCGCTGGGTAGGAGATAGTGCTAAATTACAATGGAATTTGCCTGTAATATTTCGAAATTAATAAAGAGTTACTGTTTGCACAATCAAAATCTATCCAAATAGTTTTTTGTAAAAAATAAAAAAATCGCTGTTCTATCAATACATTATTTAGCTTTGCAGAAACTTTATAAAAGCCAATTTTCATATTTCTTTTTTCTAACAATCTTGGAAGTTCATAAGCCTTTATAAAACCACTATATATTATTTTATCATTCAATGAAATAATAGTATTAATATCTTGGCTATTTTCATACGAGTTCCCTACAAAGATCAATGTAGATCTAGATGCAAAACAAACAATACATACACATAATAACATCAGCCCGACTGTTACCATTAATACTTTTCTATTTTTCAAATTCATTTATATCATCTCCATTTAAGACCTAAACTATAGACATCAACAATATTATTATCATAGTGAACATATGGATAAGGTATTTTTCTATTCATATAATTCAAGGAATTACTACCTCTATTTATATTATATTGTTGTTGCAGCATAACTTTTCTTTGTGTCGAATTACTATTGTGAAAAACACCTCCTTGTTTCATTATATTAAATGGATTCTTTGAATGTAGCAATCCGGCTGCATGTCCAAATTCATGAGTTGCAGTAAAGGTGTTATTGTGAGACAGATTATTAGACAATAAATTATTATTCGCAAAATCCCTTGACGCCAAAGTCATTACTTTTCCACCAGACATACTTGTAACTCCACGAGCCCCTTCACCATCACTATCCGCCAATACAAATAAATGGTCTGCACTTTCAACATCCTTCATAGAAGTTACCACTTTGAGATCCATATCAACCTTTAAATTATAAGTTTTGCCATCACTCCATTCAAATTCTCCTTCATAAGTACTTTTTATATCAGAAACTATATCTTTGGCAGCTCTCTTCATATTTATATTATCACTTGAATTATTGAATATTTTGGCAGCTACATGCATAGTCACAATATTGTCATTTAAAGTATACCAAATACTATCTCCGTTTATATCTATATTATTCACTGGATTATTTGCTCCATATTGATAAGGAGATAGAGAAACATACTTTTCTAAAAATCTATCAGTCTTCATAAATCTTCCCAATGTTGCATCATACATTCTTGCCCCATAATCATACCAATCCAATCCACCTTTCTGATCCAACTCTTTACCATTATACTTATATGGCTGAACGTTATTACATCCATTAGACATTAAACCACCAAAAGGATAATAATCATTCACTTCATCAACATTACCGGCCTCGTCAGTAACAACCCTTACATTACCTTGATGATCTTTCAGATAGAAATGAAACTTATTATCTTGGAAACTATAATATCCCGCCTCATTCAAGAGCATCTTCAAACTGCCATTCTCATAGATCGCATTACCACAATAAACGGTGGACGTGACGTTATTGTTTATAGTATGCGTGGTACGGACTTTCCTGCCGTCTGCAGCATATTCATATTCAATACTACTTCCATCAGCAAAGCTAATGTGACTAGGCAAATTTAAGATATTATATTGAATTTCAGATATTTTTTTGTTCAAATCTTTAGCCAGATTGCCATTTTTATCATATTCATACTCTACCGTTTCATTGACATTATCCTTAAACTCCATACCGTTACCAAATACAGAGTTGGTGGCATTGTCATAAACCGACTGTAATTGATTGCCATGGTAGATCAAATTCAGATTATCAACCAAACCATAAGAATCCGTACCCGTTTGACCGTATCTAAGCAGCCCCAAGATATTACCCATTTTGTCATAGCCGGTTATCTGTTCGTTGAAACGGTTACGGTTCTGTTTTAAGTTAGTACCTTCTCCATAAATAGCATCTTTCAAACGGGAAAGACCGTCATAAGTGAAACTGTAACCCTTTTCTTGCGGATCAATAACTGTAGCCATACCATTTTCGCCACTACGCCAACACATGCGGCTGATATTACCATTATAACAGGGAGTAGTCCCCTCTAGCGTTTCCTGATAGTTAAGCGTTTGGTTAAACAAAGGACCATTAATGCCTTTTATCCACGAACGAAGATTATATGCATAGTCGGTTCGTAACTCATATACACCATTACGTTTATCTGTTTTCAAACGACCTATCTCATCATACACATTGTCTACTAAAACAATAGGAGTATTATCATTCAACTGATAGCTAGTCTTCAATAGACGGTTGGCATGGTCATACGTATGCCGGTGCAATTCTACGGTTGGTCCAGTACCAGGAAATGTATGTATACGTTTTTCTTCCAAGGGATTTCCCGAGAAATTATAAGCTGTATGGACAATCTCCGTACCACCCAACTCATTATTACCCCTTTGCTGGATTATCCGGTAACGGTCGTCATAATACATTACCGAATACGTAAAAGTACCCGGACGGGCAGAGAGGAGCGATGTCCAAATCCCGGTCAGCTGTCCTTTATAACCACCTGCATTCCGCTTGCCATAGCCTGTTTCCTCTACGTAAACAGTGGTCATATCATTAGGGATGCCGTTCTTGCCCAAAAACTCATAGTGGTCGTAATAGTTGGCAGAAAGGAGACACGGAGACTCTAAGGTTACACCTTTCAATTGATAGCCTTTCAACCCGTTCTCTTCTTTTGCCCAATCGGCATACACGATGATAGTATCTAAAGAATTAGAAACATAATCCAACGTATTCGTACAAACTCCGGTCAATACTGTCCGACCGAAAGCATCGGGAATACTGAAACTCCATTCGTTCCGCTCACGCTGTTCGCCGTCTTGAGTAAAGACAGGATGATCGGCAGCATCATAAACGGTATAAACAGGATCGCATCCCGGAAGTTTCTTGTAAATACAGCGGTTATACTTATCGTAATGATAAATATAGGCATATTGCTGAAGAACGGGAGCCGTTTCAGACCATTCTCCTTCATCGAAAAAATAATCGGCTGCCATCGGAGGCAACACCATACACAGGTTGCCATAGTTATCATAAACATGGTACGTATCATAAGATAGTTGATTATCATCAGACTGACGAACGAGAACTATGCGACCGGCCTTGTCTTTAAATTCATAACTCACATGATTGTCTTCGTCTATCGCACGAACCACTTCCAATGTTCCGGCATCATATTCACCCGCACAAACCAAACTGTCATTCTTTATCCTATAACGGCACACGATAAAGCAACTGTCTACCCGATCAACTGCGTTTTTACGTTCTATATTGGTCAACACGTCTGTTTTGACCGGATGATTCTGCCAAGCAACTCCGGGACCATACTTCTTGACAATTCGGTTCAATGAAGAACTATCGTATTCAGGATAGCTGAAGGGAGAGCTATCTTTCTCGTAATAGCTTGCTTTACAAACGGCCTCACTGACTTCTGCGGATGGAAGAAAAGCACTGCCACCAGTCGATTCTGCTACCGGAAGCCAAAGTTTAGATTCGCGGTTGATTCCGTCATACTCCTGCAATGTGAGCAGGTCGGTTTTATAAGGAGTGAAGCCATGAGATATATGAAGTGAAGGATTCCCGAAATGGTCAAAATACTGTATCTCGCGAAGATAATCACAGGTGTGCAATTGGGAGAGATCATCTGTGGAGACAGTGGGAGTCAGAGTAATCACACAGGGCTGCCCCTCGGTCGTACACAAAGCATCACTAAAGTTCGGTGCCTCTATCGTCGTCGTGATCCGTCCGTTATCGACACTGCCTTCCGAAACAACATAATAGGTGCCTGAAGGAAGTTTCTTGACCTCAATGCGGGCATGTTTCTCATTCTCACACTGACCTTCTCCCGCATAATCGTCATTGCTGTAAAGGAGCTCACCGGCTCCATTCAAGATGCTCATATAAGTATCTTCCAGTTCCGAACCACAGTGACTAAACACCACATCCATCTCCTTTTGCAATACCAACTTATAAAAAACGTCATTCGCAGGTCTTGCCGGATAAGCATCCGTATAGTCTACAGAGGTATCTCGGGTATCGGAAAAGAAGAGTCCCGCCTTATATGTTCCAGCGTCGATAGCAAGTGCTTTTGTGTCTCCCGTTTGTGCAAGAAGTCGCCCGTTTATGGACAGGGAAATGTTGCCGTTCTTTTCCGCGTCGGTCACAATATAGTAGACGCCCGGGAGCAACACGGGTATATGAATACGGGCACTTTTGGCATTTGCACAAGCTCCGTCACCATCCGAATCGTCATTGAAATACAGCAACTTCTGCGTTTGGGAAAACACTTTCAAATAGGTGTCCGCAACTTCCGAACCGCAATTATCAACGGTCAGTTCCATCGGATTTTCAATCTCCAACCGATAGAAAACTTCATTGCCGGCTTTCTCCGGAAAATTGCCGGACATGAGTTCCGAGTTCTGAACATCTGTATATTGAAAGCTGTCCGCCCGGCTACCTATATCAATAGGACGAGAAAAACTGACTCCGGGAGCATACGTACGCCCACTCAAGTTCATTCTATAATACACGGCCCAAATAGGCGTGTCAGCATAAACATAAATATAATAGGTGCCCGCTCCCAAATCATACACATTCAGCTCGTAGTCTGTACCAAGCTTTTGCGTGCGGATGGGAACAACAGGATCATGCAAAGCTGAAAGAAGGTGAACACTGTAAGAATCCCCTTCCCAAGGACATTCAGTTCCATCATCATCCAGGCAAATCTCCATCGGTTCTGTCAGGGTGAAGCGATAAACTACATCATGCCGAGAATAATTATCCCAATAGTTATCACTGGCATTATAATCACATTGATAATCTATCGTATTTGCAGAATCAGCCAATGCAAAATTCTCACCAAATGTCCCTAACTCAAACGGATTGTAAAAATCTTCACCCAATTCACGAGGGGTTGTCTTTACATAAATAGTAACATCTTCCGCATCCACCGATTTATACCCTTCATAGATGTTAGGTTTAGCAACCAGATAGTACACGCCAGGCAGCAAACCATATCCATAATCTCCCCATGCTTCCTCCACATAAATCGTACGACTCAAGAGGATGCCCGAAGAATTGAGCAAGAAAACAGTACCACTATCAGTGATACTGGGTTTTGCACTGGCTCTAATCTTCATAGGCTGCGTCACTGTTAGTTTGTAAAAAATATCCTTGGATATAAACACCCTCGTATCATCCATATCGGTCGGAGGTATAAATCCACAGTTAAAATTAGCTGTACTTTGGGTATCTTCATAAGTAAACGGTTCCGAATAGGTACCAATGTCAATAGCTGTTGCCATTCGTTCTTCCAAAGACTGTCCCCACGAATAGACAGAGCAGAATAACAAGAAAAATAAACATATATAAGTTTTCATAAAAAATCAATTTCATTATCAAGTTAAACCATTCATTGAATTACTTATCATTTACCAAAATGATAAATATACTGTTGAAGCATTACCTTACGGGCGTCCGCATCCAGATAATAACTATCTGTCAGCCGACTATAATTATCATATTCAAATTTCGTTATGACATTATTGGGATCGGTAATGGAAACAACTCCCTGCAAAGGGACATATTCATAGGTGGTAACCCGCGTATTACCGGGAAGTCTCTCACGAAGAGAGTTTATCTTATCCCATATCTCTTCAGTAGGTACGGCAAGTGAGGCCCAATCACCGAAAAACGTCTTCGATGTCTCCATCATAACCAAGCGCCACACTCACCTGCTGCCGGGTGGCATTCTCTATCTTGGCTATAGGATAGCGGTTGCGATATCCCCAAATGAAGAGAACAGGCGTATCGTCTTTTGCCATAATTTCGCATACATTACTATTACTGTCATACGATTGGTAAACGACTTCATCACGAAAGTCCGCCATTCGGTCAGTTTTAAATTGCACCCTCACCGGGAGGCAGGTGCCGGACTTAAACAAGATCCTCTTTTCCGTGCATTGCTCGTCTTCGACGTGTTTATGCAAAGAGAGTATGGCAGGATAACCATCCAGATAAGTATAATGATCCGAGAATTGTACGCCGTCACTGTTTGTAAAGTCCACCCTACGTGGCTTCAACGAAGAACCTGGATTGGAGAGATGGCGGTCGTCATACGCATATTGCTTTTCCGTCGACATTACCCGTTGTCTCCCGTTCACTTTGCAATAATATTGTGTCGTTTCTTTATCAAGTGCCCAATACGTTTCACAATCCAAATAATAAGTAGTCCTCATATTCGTAGCAGAATGGGTATTGTCATTGTCAGCCACAAATACCGGCTTGCCAAGCAGGCTATTCGGTTTTTTCATGTACAAATCAACATCCACTATCAGCTTCCGGACAGGAAGATCCACAGGAATATTATACGGGCCCGCGATTACTTTTTTATATTCGTATCGGGTAGATGACACTAGCTCTTGCCCGTCGAAACGGTCTATACCCATAAGAGCCCCATTTCTCTGATTGGTCTCAAAATAGCCTGTAACAAAATCATCAGAAGGTTCATAAGGATGTCCGGGAAGCATCCGCCCAAGTCGATTCAATACGCTTTCCGGTTGATTCAACATAAACTCCCGGACAGAAGCGGATGTATTCTCCCCACTTTCCCAATGCAGAACGTCCTCAAAAGCATGTGCATCCACATCATAGTAATAGACGGTCTTTTGTGAAATGCCTCCTCCCAATATCTCTTCACTGACAATATTGTACATTACCGGACTTCCGTTACGAAAGGTAATATTAGAGACAGGCATCGAATGATAGACTGTCAAATATTCGTTCCAAAGGCTTTGCCCGTCGTCCATTACTTGCGTTACCGTAGAACAATAATCACGCTCTGTAACTATGTGTTTAATAGCACCGCCGCCCCAAACGGATTCATACTTCTCATTATTGATAACCGTCAGGCCATATCTATAATTCTTACAGAGCCTTTTCCTTGTCTTCGGATCATAGGTTTCTATACTCTTCACCCGCAATCCGCCAACCGGATAGAGGTAGTCTCGATACTCCGGCTGTTGGCTATTGTCACGAAACGCGCCGTAATTGCCTTCGTAAGAGAAAGAGGTTTCAATACCTTGCGGATCTGTTATCCGGTCAAGAATACCCACAATGTTACCAGACGCTTCACGGTCTATTCCGACTGCATTCTCAAATAATACAGTGCCTTTTCTTCCCGTGTTATTGGTATCCGGTAAAGGTATTCTTTTCGAAAAGTTCGGCACTGTCAACTTACTACCATTAGCACTCGCTTCCGAACCGTTCATAAATCCCCAATGATCTACAGCCTTCGTATAGATGGAAGGAACGCTGTTTACACCCACATACCTGAATGAATAAGTTTGCGATTCTACACCGGGAGCGGAGATACGTACAGAATCAAGTTTAGTCAAAGAGGTTTTTCCATTATAGGGAGTTACATAAAAGTTAATGGTACGCACCAGTTCTCCATTCTCATCCGTCACTTGCATTTTATCTAATACACTTGTATTGTTAGGCACTTCACCTACTGCTTTATAACTGACAGACAATCTGTTTCCCATAAAATTCACCTGTGCCAATCGGGTAGTACTCATCCTACCCTCCGCACAGTAACTACCTGACGGGTAACTCATATTCGCTACATAGCTCGAAACGCTCTCTTTATTGGCATTGGGCAAGGAGGAAGAACCTGACGATCTGCCTGCCGTAATTTGATAATAGTTATTGCCACCGCTTTTTTGTTCCATCAGATACAATTTGGGACTCCCGTCTTTATCCCTTTCATCAAAGACCAGCCTGTCATTCAAATTATAATAAGCACTAGGTTCCCATTGATTCTGAAGGGTTTGATACTGAAAACTAACCAATGTAGGATGTGGATAACGGGCTGAACAAATAGAGGTACACATCCAGCGGGTAATAATATCATTCATCGTCTCGTGTACGCCATTGAACAGATATTTGACTCCATTTCCATCTGTTATATTCATATCACTTTCAGCATACCTTACCACATCGCTGTTATGAGGCACAGTAATAAGAGGGGAAGACCTGTCTGAAAAATATCCGCTTCCACCGCCACCCGGCAACTTATAAGTAAACTTATCCGGACGCGTATCCCGTTTATTATCTACCATCTCCCCATAATAAATCAATCGGTCTCTTTCATCACCGGGGACTGTATTTTGAGAAAAATATCGATCAAACCATCCATAATAGTCATTGTCTGCTACCCCGATCACCTGGCGAGCTATAGACGGTTCGAGATTCAATGTCCATCCTGCTCCCGCATATCCGCTTCCTTCTTTGGGCTTAAGCCCCGAAGCATGATAAGACAAAGTAACAGGTATGGTAACCTCCCCTGCAACTATATCATACAAGGGAATTGTTATGTCAGGCACTCCTGTGCAATGATCTATAGGATAAGACTGATATTTCACCATAGCCGTAGCCGTTGGGGAAAGTGGTACAAGTCGTGGAACATCCAGCTTTATTCCATCTTCACTCTGCCCCTTAGCAGATAAAACCGCGAAAAAGGCTGATAATATAAGAAACAGCCTCTTTAGTATTATTTTTTTATTCGTATATAGATTATTCATAACTCGTTTTTTCTATTATTTATCAATAAAATAGTTTAGTCAATACAAAATGAATTAGCAGAGTCCTTCCATTTCACACAATCATGATCTATGGAAGGACTACTACTTAATTTTCTGCTTTACAAATTCATCGCATTAGCGCCCAAAACGCCTGCCAAAGCCGAAGCCACTGCGATAACCACCTTCAGGATCATATCCCATACTGATTTCTTCATTGCCATCATTTACCTCCTTTCTGTTCTTTAATGTGTTGTGTTACTCTGTGTTTCTCCGTACTTCCAGTCTCATCAGTTCTATCGGCAAATGCTCCGAACTCATTGAATTCCTTTGCCACCTCAAAGCACGGGCACTGTTTAATCCATTCTTCCGGCTCTATCTCACCGTTTCCGTTCAAGTCCGGTGAAAGATCCCGGTGTCCGCATACCCGGCAGCCAGGGAATTTCTCTTGTAGTTGCCCAACGAGTTGCCGGAGCGTAGCCCGTTGTGCCGGAGTCCGGGTATCTGTCGGGCGTCCCCGGCAGTCCAGACCACCTTCATAGCAGATACCTATTGAATGAGCGTTGAAACCTTTTGCATGTGCGCCGATACGTTCAAGCGGACGGGTGAGGTGCACTGTTCCATCCTTGCGGATGTAGTAGTGATAGCCTGTTCCGTTGAATCCACGCCGCCGGTGTAACCGGTCCAAATCTTCCGGAGAAAGTGTACAATCCTCCCTCGTGGCGCTGCAATGCACCACAATCAAGTTGATAATCCTCATGTTAGTGGATGATTTCTAGTTTAGTTAAAAGTCAAATGTTTAGTTAAGCCTACGAAGTTTGTCGTTTACATTTTGTGTATTCTTCACTGCCGTGACGTCATTTATGCAGCCGGATCGGGCGCTTCTCCGCCTCCTTCATTACCGCCTCCACCGGGCTTGTCGCTTCCACCGGAGTTGCCACCTCCTGCACTACCTGCATCGGAAACAAGTTTATCATAACGGGCACACTTCGCACCGGTCACCATCGAACGGGTAGCGGTAGTGCGGTCATGATTCTTAGTCGTTGTCGGTTGGAAGCGGACGGTAAGCGTAGCCTGTGCAGCCGACACTTCGTCAGAAGTTTCCACACCTTTGCCACGAGCCACCATCACCATACGGAAGGTACCAAGACCGTCCACGCTTACGCTTTCCGAAGATTGCAAGTGTTGCCCCATCACCGTCACCAGGTTGTCGAGTGTGTTTTTTACGTCACCCGGAGAGAGGGAAGAGTAGGCTGCTATTTCTTTCGAAAGTTGTGCGGAATCCACGTTTCCCGAACGTACAACTCGGGGATAGAAGAGTTTTTTACCGCTTTTTTTGTCTTCCAGAGTTGACTGGAAGGGTTTGTACAATACTGGCATAATTGTAATAGTTTTTAGTCGTTAATAATTCTAGTTTGTCTGTGTCTTTAAGCTTATCGACAATGCAAATATAAGACCTTATTTCTGTCTGTGCAAGAGATTTTAAAAGTGTGCGTTAATAAATTCGTTAATATGGAAAATTGTTACTATACTACTAATTTACAATACATTACACAAAATAATAGCATCATATTCCTCATTAATTCAGTTATTCAGGACACTCAACAAATAATGGCCGGGCAGTTTGATCTTTCCGGCACTTGCCCGAATGACACCGAAACCCTTCCAAACCTTACCACCGATTTCTCCGTAATTACTTTTCAGCACGATTGCATACTGTTCGGAGGGAGGAATATGATAAAGGCGAAGGTTATCCAATAGTCCGGAAAGGTTGCGCGGGTGTCCGTCAGCAGGAGCTTGCATCCGGTCAATATCCGACTGTGTCAGTTCGTGTTTCTTCTTCGCCGGTTTTCTGTTAGAAAAATCTCCTCCTTCTTCTCCCTCATCCCCTCCTTTGGGCAAAGGAGGGTTAGGGAGGATGTTTTCTTTCCTTTCTTTTTCTTTTTCTTTTCTTTTTATGAAGGTGCTTTTTGTTGCAGTACCCGGGGATTCTGTTACAGTATCGAGGGTTTGCGTTACAATATCCGGGGTTTCTGCAACAGCATCCGGAAGGGTGGAGTGTACGGTTTCCTCATCCGGCAGCAGACAGTAGTCCGGAGAAATATGACGGCGGCTGCGGCGTTTAGTGATAAAAAGGAACTGCCGCTGAATGTCGGCGGAAGTCAGGATGCCGTAACGTTCGTAGAGAGAGGAATCGAAGAAACCGTACTCCACAAACAGACGAAGCACCCGGCGGACACTATCGTTATCCGTGCTGAAGAGCTGGTCGGAGAGTTCGTCATAGAAGTCATCATCGACATGAATATAATAACCCTCGCCCGAATATAGATAAGACAGGGTATAGAGCAGGATCGTGAAGGCGGAATCGCCTTCACGCTTCATCACACGGCGTACGACACGGTCGTGCATAAAATCGGTATTCAAAGGGAAATAGTCAAGCCCTTGTTTTATTCGTCCCATGATATAAATTGTTTTTATAAATCAGTCTGCCAATTCTAATTTTGATCCTGATTTTAATTCTAATTCCAATTCAAAGACTGATTCGGATTGGAATTCAGAACCTGATTCGGATTCAAATTCCGATTCACGGACTTTCCGCCTTTTCCGTTCAATGCTGGCAGCTACGGTTTCAAGGGCATGCAGAATAAGTTCCCGTCGCAACGTGGGATTTTCCGTAGAGGTTATTACCGGATAATTGCTTTCCCTGTCGCATGCAAGGGAGCGTTTCTCGTTCTTCCGGTAGTTCCGGCTGACAGTTTTACGACATTCCTTACAGTAGTTGCCGGGAAGACCGGTTTTCTTATTGATATAAAAGGCACTTGCCGGAAGAGAGCGTTTGCAACATCCGCAAACGCACAGTGTTTGTACTTTTGAGCTTTTCATTTTGTTATCCAATTATAAATTATAAATGCTAGTTTTTATCAGTCAGGTCTGTAATCATTCAAATACGGAGTATTCGTATACAATATGTTATCCTTTTGTTATCCTATTGCCAGGTATTAACATCTGGCGTTTCAGATATTAATGGTTAGAGAAATAGCTATTAACACTTGAGAGAATAGCTGTTAACAGGCATCAGTAAGCTTTCCGCAGGTGGCGGATGAGAAAATTTCAAGTTTTTTGTGTTTTTCTTGAAGTATTGCATGGCATATCCGTTTTTAATTTATATTTTTGAAACGTTTTCTATTAATCAATGGGACAAAGATAGAATATTTTTCATAAATAAAATAGCAATTTTCAATATTAAATCTCAACTATTTCACAAATCATTGATTATAAACATATAGTAAACATATTTTTGAGGCAGCCATTTTTATAGCTGCCATTTGTAAATCCGAGATTAGTCTTTTAAATAAAAAAACAGAATGGATACAAATTTGGATGTATTAGGTATCATCAAGCGTGCCAAACAGGCATTGAACTTAAAGAGAGACAGCGAACTAGCTGAATACCTGGAAGTTTCGAGAGCAACAGTTACCAATTGGGGAGCACGAAACAGTATTGATTTCCGTCTGCTGCTTGACAAATTCGGAGACAAGGTGGACTATAACTGGCTATTATTGGGAAAAGGAAATCCGAAACATCAGACGAGATTTTGCCAAAGCGAGCTGGTACAGGGAGAAGTCGAAATTATACACAATCCGAAAACGCCCGAACCAATAGACGACCGTAGCGTGACATTATACGATATTACGGCGGCGGCGAACCTGAAAACATTATTCACCAACAAACAGCAATATGCACTGGGGAAGATATGGATTCCCAATATTTCCGTCTGCGACGGGGCGGTCTACGTCAACGGAGACAGCATGTATCCCATACTGAAATCGGGAGATATTATCGGATACAAGGAAATTAGCAGTTTCGACAACGTGATTTACGGGGAAATATACCTGGTGTCGTTTATGATTGACGGAGACGAGTATCTGGCGGTGAAGTACGTGAATCGTTCGGAAAAAGAAGGGTATCTCAAGCTCGTGAGCTATAATACTCATCATGAGCCGATGGATATTCCATTCGCGTCCATCAATGCGATGGCGATTGTGAAGTTCTCCATCAGGAGACACATGATGATGTAAGTTTTACCACAAAGAATGCAGAAGACACAGAGTTTCAAGGAAGAAAAAAGACCTCCGTGTCCTCTGTGGTGAAATCAGATTTCTTCCCCCTTCAGCGTAGCCGAGCTGGCCTCCGTGACACGCACATTGACGAAATCACCGACACGGTGCGTACCTCTGTCGAACACCACCACACGGTTCTGCTCCGTACGGCCGAACAGCTGGTCGCGCGAACGCTTGGAGACTCCTTCCACAAGCACTTCATACGTTTTACCGATGCAACGCTGGTTGGATTCGGCAGACAGACGGTTCTGCAAAGCGATAATCTCGTTCAGGCGACGGACTTTCACCTCTTCGGGCACATTATCTTCGAGATGCTTGGACGCATACGTTCCCGGACGTTCGGAATATTTAAACATGAAAGCAGCATCATATCCACATTCTTCCATCAGCGAAAGTGACAAGGCATGATCCTCTTCCGTTTCAGAATGAAAACCGGAGAAAATATCGGTAGTCAGTCCGCAATCGGGGACGATACGTTTGATAGCTGCCACCCGGTCCAGATACCACTCACGGGTATACTTACGGTTCATCAGTTTCAGAATACGCGAACTGCCGCTCTGCACAGGCAGATGGATATGTTTACACACATTCGGAACTTGCGCAATCACTTCCAGCGTTTCATCACTCATATCCTTCGGATGGGAAGTCGTGAAACGAATACGCACTCCCGGAGCAGCCTCGGCCACTGTTCGGAGCAACATCGGGAAAGTAACCACTTCGCCTGTCGGTCTTTCAAAACGGTAAGAGTTGACGTTCTGCCCCAACAGGGTGACTTCCTTATAGCCTTTCGCCACGAGGTCTGCTACTTCATTCAGGATGCTTTCTACGTCACGGCTGCGCTCGCGTCCACGAGTATAGGGCACGATACAATAGGTGCAGAAGTTATTGCAGCCACGCATGATGGATACAAAACCCGAAATATGATTGCCGCAGATACGCGACGGAATCACATCCCGATAAGTCTCGGTAGTAGATAGTTCCACATTGATTGCTTTTTCACCGGTTTCTACGGCCGCAATCAGGTCGGGCAACGTCAGGTAAGCATCCGGCCCCACAACGAGGTCTACATGATGATTCGTTATCAGATCATCCTTTACCCGTTCGGCCATACAGCCCAGTACACCTACAATCAGATGCTTTTTCTTTTTCTTCAGCGAGTGGAAAAACTCCAGGCGATTCAGAATCTTCTGCTCCGCATTGTCGCGGATGGAACAGGTATTCATAAACACGGCATCGGCTTCCTCCAGCGTTTCGGCTACGGAATAACCCGCCATTTGCATCACCGAGGCAATCACCTCACTGTCGGCTACGTTCATCTGGCAGCCATAGGTTTCGATAAACAACTTTTTGTTGTCATCCTTCATTTCAGTTGCGGATTTAAAGTCCGCTCCCGTTAATTCGTTCATACTCAAATCTTAGTTTAAAAATTCGGATGCAAAGATACGGCTTCGCTTTCAATAAGTAGTGAATTGATATCAAAATAACGCAAAAACTTATGATTTGGCAAGCAAATTTGTAATTTATGTTAAGAGAATAAACATTTTTAGCCGATATGCTTGGCATATTTAAATTTATTTTTCACATTTGTGCAATGAAAGAAACATTAGATTTTTTCATAGTTAAGGTTTAGGTTAAAAAAATTAAGGGGAGCTGTGAAGCTGCCCTTTTTTCATAATAAAATGTTAGCCTGAACCAGATAAAATACGTAACTTTGGCAGATAACTAATTAGCAGTGAAACACAATGGAAGATTTTTTGAAATTTCTCTTGATAGCAGGTGTCATTCTTGTGGGAATATTCAAAGAGGTGAATAAGAATAGTAAATCGAAAAAAGCTAAGAATAAACGCCCCGTTTCCCCGATGCCATCCCCCGTTGAAGTAGCTCCGGATGCAGTTCCTATGCCCGAGGCATGGGGTGGCCCCAAGTCGCTGGAAGAATTATTCCAGCCTAAACCCCTGAAACAGACGCCACCGCAACAGTCTCCCAAACAGACGGCGAAACCAGCGGCGCAGCAGAAAAGAAAAAAAGAAGAAATATCCGTTTCCGCATCCCTGGCAAACAGTGCCGCGCAAGATAAACGAAATTCCCAACAAGGTTCTCATTATAACTCTCACACCGAATCAACTGATAACGAACATGATTTCACGATTCACTCCGCAGAAGAAGCCCGCCGCGCTATTATCTGGGGAGAGATACTTCAACGGAAGTATTGAGAGAGCCCGTAAACTCATTGAGTTTCGAATCATTATGTGACGAGTCATTGCCAAGCATTGGTACAAGGCCGTACAAACAGAGAATTAATTATCAATAAAAATATCAACTGTATTTAACACGAAATTTACTATTTATGTCACTCAATCGTATTTCGGCAGCGGAAGCTGCAAGCCTAATCAAACATGGCTACAACATCGGCCTAAGCGGATTTACTCCCGCCGGAACGGCCAAGGCTGTAACAGCCGAACTCGCAAAAATTGCTGAAGCAGAACATGCGAAAGGAAACCCGTTTCAAGTAGGAATTTTCACAGGCGCATCGACAGGGGAATCCTGTGACGGCGTACTGTCACGTGCCAAAGCCATCCGCTACCGCGCTCCTTATACTACCAACGCCGACTTCCGCAAAGCTGTGAACAACGGAGAGATTGCCTACAACGACATACACCTCTCACAAATGGCACAGGAAGTGCGCTACGGGTTCATGGGCAAAGTGAACGTAGCCATCATCGAAGCCTGCGAAGTAACTCCGGACGGAAAAATTTATCTGACTGCCGCCGGCGGCATCGCCCCGACCATCTGCCGTCTTGCCGACCAGATCATCGTGGAGTTGAACAGCGCACACAGCAAATCCGGTATGGGTATGCACGACGTATACGAACCGCTCGACCCGCCTTACCGCCGCGAAATACCGATCTATAAACCGAGTGACCGTATCGGACTGCCTTACGTTCAGGTAGACCCGAAAAAGATTATAGGCGTAGTGGAAACCAACTGGCCGGACGAAGCGCGTTCTTTCGCTGCCGCTGATCCGTTGACCGACAAAATCGGCCAGAATGTTGCCGACTTCCTTGCAGCCGACATGAAACGCGGTATTATCCCGTCCAGTTTCTTGCCTTTGCAATCGGGTGTAGGAAACATCGCCAACGCTGTACTCGGTGCATTGGGACGTGATAAAACGATTCCTGCATTCGAAATGTACACAGAGGTAATCCAGAATTCCGTGATCGGATTGATTCGCGAAGGACGCATCAAATTCGGTAGCGCCTGTTCACTGACTGTTACAAATGACTGTCTGGAAGGCATCTACAACGATATGGATTTCTTCCGCGACAAACTGGTTCTCCGTCCGTCGGAAATCTCAAACAGCCCGGAAATAGTACGCCGCCTCGGTATCATTTCTATCAATACAGCCATCGAAGTTGACCTGTACGGCAACGTAAACTCTACCCATATCGGCGGAACAAAAATGATGAACGGTATCGGTGGTTCGGGAGACTTTACCCGCAACGCTTACATCTCTATCTTCACTTGTCCGTCTGTGGCCAAAGAAGGGAAGATCAGCGCGATCGTACCGATGGTATCCCACCACGACCACACGGAGCACGATGTCAACATCGTTATCACCGAGCAAGGTGTTGCCGATCTTCGTGGCAAGAGCCCGAAAGAACGCGCACAAGCCATCATCGAAAACTGTGCACATCCTGACTACAAAGAGCTTCTTTGGGATTACCTCAAACTGGCCGGTAACCGGGCACAGACTCCACACGCTATTCAGGCTGCACTTGGTATGCACGCAGAGTTGGCTAAGAGTGGCGATATGAAGAATACTAATTGGGCTGAATACTCAAAGTAAATATAATATATATAGTATAGAATTTACAGTATTCGATTCAAAACAAGTATAATTGTATTCTCTGGTAAACAAAATCCTACGATTTTTGCTTATTAGAGAATACAATTGTCTTTTTATAGAAGAATCAATAAAGAGCCCTCCATGGAAAATAGTACCTGCCCCTTGACAACATAGAAATCGGATTCAACAACGGAATTCCACTTTGGTTGTACGGGCTAATGTATTCATATCAGCCTATTTCCCAATAATCACCTCACACACCTTATCCTGAAATGCTCTCGCTTTAGCCGCCGAAAGTACATTCTGGTTCATAATGGCAAATGCCACTTCATGTCCGTTCTTCATCTTCAGATAGCCTGCAAGCGCATTTATTGCCGTAAACGAGCCTGTTTTGGCATGAACATTCCGAAAAGCAGGAGTACCTTTCATCCGGAATTTCAAAGTTCCGTCCACCCCACCAACGGGAAGTGATTTATACAACATCTGAAACACTTCTGTTTGCGAGTACGCATATTTTAGAAAATCCACCAGCAGGGCAGGAGAGAGGTAATTATAATTGGACAGTCCGCAACCGTCGGCAATCTTATAGTCTTTCGGGTCATGCCCCAGGCGGCGGATCAGCTTCATTATTTCGACAATACCATCTTCGGCAGCTACTTGCTTCTTTCCCGTAGCCTGCGCTCCCAGGCGACAGAGAAATGCTTCCGCATTGAGGTTATCACTCTCTTTCATCAGTTGGTTCAGCACTTTCTGCACAGAAGTGTTCCAGCAAGCCATACGCTCTACTCTCACACTGTCGCGAGGTAATTCGGCAAAGCCATACGCCTGGGGAGTCGTGATTCCTTTCCCACGAAGGCGTTCCAGGAAAGTGTGCATAAAAAAACGGGGAGAATCATAGATGTTGACATCATCTTTTCGAATCGAAGTGACATTACCCGAAATAAGGAGATTGTTTCCATTCGTCAGCCAGTCTCTTGTGAAAGAGAATTTCCCGGCAGAAGAGGTACGTGTTTTCGTCTGATTCGTCACTGTATAATAGGAAGACAGAGGCTGGCAGGAAACACTTGCCGTATCGCCCTGCACCGTGGATGGAACTACGGAAACCTGTACAGTCCCCTTGCAGAACATCAGCGGAGAGAGATAAGGCTGATAACCCGCAGGTGTATCGTCCCACGCCCATCCGCTGCCCCAATAAAGGGAGTCTTTCATTGAAACGTCACCATAGACCTGCCCGTTAATAACCGAAAAAGGGAAAGTGATTACCTCTTCTATCAATGAATCCATCGACTGGCTGTCAAATTCCGGATCGAATCCGCCTACCACATACAGGTTGCCTTGCAAGGTATCATGCTCTATCACGCCATCGTGCCATACTTCGGTGCGGAAAGGCTCGTTGGCTTCGGGGCGGGAAAGTGCGGTAATAGCCGTCAACAGCTTCATGGTAGAGGCAGGACGTGAAAGTTTCTCCGCACGATAGTTATAAAGTGATTTCTTAGCCGTCAGATCGTAGACGGATATGCCGACTTCGGATGCTTCGGGGAGCATCTTCTTGATAAGCGAATCTATCCGGGAGAAATTCTGTTGTCCCCAAAGTGGCAACAAACAAACTGAAAGGGCGACTAACAAAAGACTTTTTTTCATATAACACTGTTTATGACATCAACAAATGATCGTATCTTACCTCTATCTATTTCAAGTTTTTCTCTACCTGTCCAAGAAGCGAACCGGCGCCATAGCCGGACCATACATCCTGGATTTTTCCATCAGGGGCAATCAATACATAATGAGGGATTCCCCGTACCTGATAGTTTAGGGCAAGACCGGTACGTCCTTTACGAAGTTCGTTCCACTGGTTACCGCCCATTCCTTTCGTCTTGATATACTCTTTCCAACGTGCTTTCGGGTCCTCACTAATACTAATCACAGTCATTTTATCCTTGTACAGATCCATCACCTTCTCCATTTCAGGTATCGACTCCACGCAAGGACCACACCCGCTACTCCAGAAATCGAGTAAGATGAATTTTCCTTTGAACTCGGAAATATGACGGAGAGAATCATTCGCATCATATAGGTCTCCATCCACCATCATATCTCCAACTCCTACGGTAGCGGGAGGATAAACATAGGCTGTAATCTCCTGTCCGTCGCCTGTTTGTTTATCGGCTTCAGACATTCGGGCATAGAGTTTTTTCACCTCTTCTTTATAAGGCATGATGGTTTCATATTTCATCATGGAAGCAAACAACAATAATCTATCCATCCACACCGGGGAGACGGGAGCTTCTTCCATGTATTCCATTTCCTTTTTCCAGATTTCCTGCTGCAACGGCATGGACAGTTTCCGGATAGAATCTATCTTGGCCCACGCCTGACTTTCAAACTCCCGGTCGCCCGGATGGTCTATGAACATCATCCGTTGCCAGTCATATTCCGCTGCCATGTATTGCATCAATTCTTTCTGTTGGGCCATCGCGCAAGCCGTAAAGCGATTTTCTTCCTGCTGTTCCGGCACATCGCTTACTACTTCCCATGTTTTCACTAGTTTATCCTGCCCCTTGATTTCGATGTATTCCCCCGGTGCGATCCACACTTCCAGCCATGTACCCGGGAAGCCCCGGTTATCAGACATAATCAGCATTTTCCGTGTGGTAGAAACCGTGTCGCGGAAAGAGAACTGCCCATTCATAAGCGTATCTCTCAAGACACAGTTGAGAATATTTCCGTCTTCCTCGTACAGGCCGATCACAATGCTGTCAGGAAGATTGGCCAGTTCGCCCTGAATCAAATATTCATTGGCAGCAACTGACGCTTTACGATTGGATGTACAACGACACATCACCATACAAACTATTGCCAATAAGACCGGAGTGATTATATATTTTCTCATCATATATTCGATTTATAAGTAAGATACCCGCATCAATGACTGATGCCAGATATCGGAATCCATTTATAGAGCTTCCCGGAAGATTTCTCCTACCGTGGGATGTGGGAAAACAATCTTTTTCCATTGCGCTGCCGTCAGTCCGAGTTCAATGGCAGTTCCCGCAAGAGTGATAATCTCCGAAGCCGGATTTCCCAACACATGAGCGCCAATCACCCGCTGCTGTTCATCCAGCAATACTTTGCAGACTCCGTTCACGCCTTCATTCTCCGCCACAAAACGGCCGGAGTAAGCCATCGGAAGTTTGATAACCTGATAATTGATTCCTTTCGTTGAGGCCGACTCCTCCGTTTCACCCACTCCGGCAATCTCCGGATTGGTATAGACTACGCCCGGAATAGCCCGATAACTCATGGCATCTTCCTTTCCCAAGATGGAATGTACGGCAACTTCCGCTTCACGAACAGCCGTATGGGCGAGCAAAGAGAATCCTGTCAGGTCACCACAAACATACACGTCCGGCACAGAAGTCTGCATCTTTTCATTAACTCTGATAGCACCACGCTCCGTCTGCTCCAAATTCAGGTTTTCGAGCCCGAAACCTTTCGTCACAGGACGGCGACCGACGCTCATCAACAGCTTTTCTGCAATGACACTGCCGTTTCCCTCTGCGTTCTCATAAGAAACAACAGCTCCTTCTTCCGTTTGCGACAAGCCGACCACTCTCGTACTAAGCAGGAATTTAATACCTCGTTTTGTATATTCTGCACGGAGCAAAGCGGAAAGCTCCTTATCCATTCCACCCAGGATTTCGTCCATCATCTCAACCACCGTCACCTGTACTCCCAAACTATTGAAGAACGACGCAAACTCCATACCGATTACCCCGCCACCAACAATAGCCAAAGAAGCCGGCAATTCTTTACTGTCCAAAGCATCCCTGTGCGTCCAGTAGTTCACCGCGTCCACTCCCGGAATAGGGGGAATGAAAGTTTCCGAGCCTGTACAAAGTATCAGGTTCTCCCCTTCGTAAATTTCCTCCCCGCAGCGAACCGTATTTTTATCAATGATCTGCGCTTCTCCCGATACGATTGTAACATTGTTGGCAGTCAGCTTCGCTTTCACTCCCAGCACCAGTTTACGCACTACCTTACTTTTACGAGCTATTATCTTAGGCAAATCGAAAGAGACTTCCGGGATATTGACTGCATACTTCGATGCATGTTTTGCACTGTCATAAGTCTTTGCCGAATACAACAATGTTTTCGTAGGAATACAGCCTTCGTTCAGACAGACGCCACCCAGACTATTCTTTTCGATAAGCAATACGCTCAAACCGCCTTTACCGGCAGCTTCGGCAGCCGTATATCCCGCAGGACCGCCACCGATGATAATCACTTGATATTTCATAGTATATAATCAGTTACTCTTTTATCTTCTTTTCAAACATTCTCTTTTCGAGTAGTTCTGCAAATTCCTGTTCCTTGACAGGCATCACCGAAACAAACTTTCCTTTTCCGTATTCTATCAGGATATAATCCGTCACCGAGAAACGGCCGAATTTCATGGAATGGTATTTCCTGACTGCAGTAATTTCGGAAAGCGGGATGATCTTCTTGCGAATAAAACGACCACGTGAGACTTCCAGATCACCATTTGTTGTCAATGTATAAGTAGTGTGTATAATTTGTTCGATCACTACAATCAGCATCAACATAAACAGTACTGCCACCAAGATATACTTACACCACAATGCGCCGACGGCATTCACAGTAAGCACCACCAACAGGAAATATTGGTACCAGGCGATGCGCGCATGAAATATTCGATTCATTTTGTCAGATTTTTGCCTGCAAGGTAGCAATTTTATGAATTAGTGACAACGAAAAGTACAACGAAGTAACTTATTTTGTAGCTTTGCGGTGAGAAATAACAAGATTATGGTAAGAAAATTCGATTTCCTCGTTATCGGTTCCGGAATTGCCGGTATGAGTTTTGCGCTGAAAGTGGCGCACAAAGGTAAAGTTGCTCTTATCTGTAAAAGTGGGCTGGAAGAAGCCAATACGTACTTCGCCCAGGGAGGTGTAGCCTCCGTCACCAACCTTCTGGTGGATAATTTCGACAAGCACATTGAAGACACAATGATTGCCGGCGACTGGATCAGTAACCGTGCCGCAGTAGAAAAGGTAGTGCGCGAAGCTCCCGCACAAATTGAAGAACTGATTAAGTGGGGAGTGGATTTTGACAAAAACGAGAAAGGCGAATTTGACTTGCACCGCGAAGGCGGACACTCGGAGTTCCGTATTCTTCACCATAAAGACAATACAGGAGCAGAAATTCAAGACAGCCTGATTAAAGCCGTACAACGCCATCCGAATATCACGGTCATCGAAAACCAGTTTGCCATTGAAATCCTGACACAGCATCACCTGGGAGTGACTGTAACCCGCCAGACACCGGACATCAAATGTTATGGTGCTTATATCCTCGATCCGAAAACGGGAAAAGTAGATACCTATCTTGCTAAAGTGACGCTAATGGCTACCGGTGGAGTAGGAGCCGTTTATAAAACAACCACTAACCCGCTAGTCGCTACCGGAGACGGTATCGCCATGGTGTATCGTGCCAAAGGTACGGTGAAGGATATGGAGTTTGTACAATTTCACCCTACCGCCCTGTATCATCCGGGAGACCGCCCTTCTTTCCTGATAACGGAAGCAATGCGTGGTTACGGAGGTGTACTGCGTACAATGGACGGCAAAGAGTTCATGCAGAAATATGATCCCCGTCTTTCGCTCGCTCCCCGTGACATCGTGGCACGCGCCATCGACAACGAGATGAAGAACCGTGGAGACGACCATGTATATCTGGACGTCACCCACAAAGATCCCGAAGAAACAAAGAAACATTTCCCCAATATCTACGAAAAATGTCTTAGCCTAGGCATCGACATCACGAAAGATTACATCCCGGTAGCCCCGGCCGCCCATTATCTCTGCGGAGGTATCCTTGTCGACCTGGACGGACAATCTTCCATCGAACGTCTCTATGCCGTGGGAGAATGTTCCTGCACAGGATTGCATGGAGGCAACCGCCTGGCTTCCAACTCACTGATAGAAGCAGTCGTATATGCCGACGCTGCCGCCAAGCACAGTCTGCAAGTGGTCGATCAATATTCTTATAATGAAGATATTCCCGAATGGAACGATGAAGGAACCCGTTCGCCGGAAGAAATGGTGCTCATCACGCAAAGTATGAAAGAAGTGAACCAGATTATGAGTACGTATGTAGGTATTGTCCGCAGCGACCTCCGTCTGAAACGTGCCTGGGACAGACTCGATATTATCTACGAAGAGACTGAAAGCCTGTTCAAACGTAGCGTAGCGTCCAGAGAAATCTGCGAATTGCGTAATATGGTGAATGTGGGTTATCTGATTATGCGCCAAGCAATGGAACGTAAGGAAAGCCGCGGATTACATTATACGATAGATTATCCTCACGTGAAGAAATGATTATGAAAACATTGATTCGGACCTTTATTCTTTTCTTCTGCATAACGGGACTAGCTTCCTGCTATGCAGGTATTCCACTGAAAAGCGGAAAATCGGAAAATAACCAGACTTATGAAGTCAGTTATCTGTTCGAGCACGACGGAGTGAAAGTGTACCGTTTTCTCGATCTGGGAAACTATGTGTATTTCACGACCCGGGGAGATGTAACCAGTATCAAGAATGATTCAACAAGAAAAAGGACAATTACTATTTATAAAGACAGTATACCAAACCGATAACGAAAAGAGGCTGTCTAACAAATTTCTTTTTAACGGCTTCACCTCTATCAAACAAACTCTGACAGATTATGTACGATAGATTATCCGTACGTGAAGAAATAGGATTTACAGTATTATTTTTATTAAAAAGAAAAAACAAGAGGCTTCCTCAAATTATATTTTTGAGTTTGGCCTCTTATTTTTTTATCTTTATATGTTTCTTTTGCACTCCTCAAAGAAACTATACTATACACTTATGAGAATATAATACACTTCAACGAAGTGCACATCCATCTATAAATCAAGCTTTTAAATAGTACAGCATATAAATACGAATATCCCTGCCTCTTCTAAAATCATTCCCCAATATCATCCTCTTAAAAACATGTTCTTGAGCATGTGTACACCTCTTTGAGAATATAGTAAACGCTTTCCTGTCTCTCATCTCATACTTTTGTTCACAGAAATAATCACTAATCGAAATATTATGGATATAGCTAAAAGATGTGAGCAGAACCCCCTACTGGCTCCAAAAGATTTAAAAGCGGGAATCAACGGAATGGAAATTACATGTTTGTTAAATCCCGGAGTTTTCAAATATCAAGGCAAAATTTGGTTACTTTTGCGCGTCGCAGAGAGACCTATACAGAAAGAAGGAATTATCAGTTTTCCTATATATAATGAAAAAGGAAAAATAGAAGTGGTTTCGTTTTTAAAGAATGATCCCGATTTGGATGCTTCAGACCCACGCGTTATCGGTTACAAAGGAAAGAATTATCTGACTACGATGTCTTACTTACGATTGGTTTCAAGTACCGACGGTATTCACTTCAAAGATGAACCGGAATTTCCACCTATTTTCGGAAAAGGAGAGCTGGAAGCATTCGGTATTGAGGATTGCCGTGTTGCAACAACCGAAGATGGTTTTTACCTTACTTTCACAGAAGTATCGTCGGTAGCTGTAGGAGTTGGACTGATTCACACCAATGATTGGAAAAACTATACACGGCATGGAATGATATTCCCACCGCATAATAAAGATTGTGCATTGTTCGAACAGAAGATAGGTGACAAGTATTTCGCTCTTCATCGCCCAAGCAGTCCCGAACTTGGCGGCAATTATATATGGTTGGCAGAATCGCCCGACCGCTTGCATTGGGGAAACCACAAATGTGTGGCAACCACTCGTGACGGAATGTGGGATTGCGCACGTGTAGGGGCAGGGGCAGCTCCAATAAAGACAGAAGAAGGCTGGCTGGAGATTTACCATGGAGCCGATTTTAATCACCGTTATTGCTTGGGGGCTTTATTACTCGATTTAAATGACCCGTCGAAAGTGATTGCAAGAAGCGAAGAACCGATCATGGAACCTATCGCCGCTTATGAGCAAACAGGTTTCTTCGGAAATGTAGTTTTCACTAATGGGCATTTGGTGGACGGCGATACGATAACCATGTATTATGGAGCAAGCGATGAAGTGATTTGTAAGGCAGAGCTTTCCATTTCAGAGATATTAAACGTATTAAAACAGACACAAAAGAAGTAATGAATAAACTGAAAAAAGAATATCTGTTCTTTAAGCAACAGGAACCTAACATGAGAACATTGTTGGTTACCAATATGCTTTATGCATTGGTACTACCGATAGTAGAAATCTTTGTGGGAGCCTATATCATGAGGAACACGAGCGATCCGGTGATGGTTGCTTTTTATCAGCTGGCAATGTATATAGGCATCATTACTACCTCTCTTGTTAACGGTTATCTGCTAAAGAAATACAGTGTGAAGACGCTTTATTCGATAGGAATCCTGGTAAGTGGCATTTCCATGTTCGGTATGATGACTATCAAGTCACTTGGCTTCGTCGAACTTGGTCTGGCCGGCTTTTTAATGGGAGCAGCTTCTGGCTTCTTCTGGACCAACCGATACCTGCTGGCTCTCTATAATACCAACGACAACAGCCGTAACTATTTCTTCGGACTAGAGTCTTTCTTCTTTTCTATTACTTCCATCGGTGTTCCTTTAATTATAGGCGCATTTATCAGCCAGATAGATGGAAAAGAAGTTTTCGGATTCCTCTTCAATATCAATACCTCTTACTGTGTAGTTACGATGGCAGCAGTAGTCATTACCGTTATCGCCTGCATGACACTGTGGAAAGGTAAATTCGAGAACCCTAAAGAAACGAACTTCCTCTATTTCCGCTTCAACATACTTTGGAAAAAGATGCTGTGGCTAGCCGCATTGAAAGGAATGGTTCAAGGTTTTTTAGTAACGGCACCGGCTATATTGGTATTGAAGCTGGTAGGAGATGAAGGAGCGTTAGGATTGATTCAGGGAGTTAGCGGGGCACTGACCGCTGTCCTGGTGTATGTATTAGGACGTATGGCCCGCCCGCAAGACCGTTTGAAAATATTTGTAGGAGGACTAATCGTATTCTTTGTCGGTACACTATTCAACGGTATTCTCTTCTCTGCTACAGGAGTGATCCTTTTCGTCCTTTGCAAAGTGATATTCCAGCCTTTGTTCGACCTGGCTTACTTCCCCATTATGATGAGAACAATTGATGCAGTTGCAAAGATTGAGAATAGAAACGAATATGCATATATCCTAAGCCATGAGTTCGGCCTTTTCCTTGGAAGAGCTTTCGGTTTACTACTGTTTATCTTCCTTGCTTATTGTGTATCGCAGGATTTTGCATTGAAATATGCGCTGGTGATTGTTGCCGGATTACAATTAGCGGCATATCCTTTGGCTAAGAATATTACTAATCAAACTGATACTATTGAACATGAAAATGACAAGTAAAGGTGTTTTTGTACTTATGACCGTTTGTTTCCTGGCATCTTGCTCGGGCAACGGAAATAACTTTGGTGAAAAGGTAAAGCAGGTTTCCATCCATAGGGTAGACTCTATGCCTGATATGCCTGAAACTTATAAAATGCTGGACTGGAAGCAAAAAGCCCAAAAGTATGACCAGTTTATTTTTGACTGGAATAATAAAAGCGAAGTCGGACCATTAATCTGGTTAGATGACGCCCGCAGAAATATGGACCAGACTACATTTGGCTTATATACTGCCATTAAAGATATTCGTCAGGGAAAGAATGCCAATAATGGAGAGTTCCATGAAAGTCTGAACTCATTGGCAGCTATTCTTGGTGCCGGCCTTGTAGGAATTGACAAGACGAATCAAGACGGATATAACTATGTAAAAATGGTGCAGAATTATTTCAACTCTGATAACGGCTGGAATATAGTCATGAACAATACGACTCCGTCAGTAGCCCTTTTAGGAGGAGGCTATGGCCGCGACTGGTGGTATGATGTATTACCCAATGCCTTATATTATGCTATTTGCGATGTTTTCCCCAATGTAGACGGGGCAGAGAAGATACAAAAAAGTATTGCGGAGCAGTTTGTTAAAGCAGATTCCGTATTGAATGGAAATTACGACTATTCTTATTTTGACTATGCACAAATGAAAGGAATGGTTAATCATATTCCATTGCAACAAGACGCCGCCGGTGGTCATGCTTATGTATTGTTGTGTGCTTATCATAAGTTTGGCGATCCACGTTATCTGCAACATAGTAAAAGTGCCATCGAAGCCTTGCTTGCCCAAAAAGAAAGCCGTTTTTACGAGGCCCTTTTACCACTCGGAGTTTATACGGCAGCCTATTTGAATGCAGTAGAAGGAGCCAACTATGATGTAGCCAAACTTCTTGATTGGGTATTTGACGGATGTAAAAGCCCTACGGGAAGAACCGGTTGGGGAATTATTGTAGGAAAATGGGGTGACTATGATGTAAGCGGTCTGCAAGGAAGTATCACAGACGGCGGAGGATATGCATTCCTCATGAACAGTATCAAACCTGCCTGGCCTTTCATTCCGATGGTGAAATATCAGCCTCAATATGCAAAAGCTATCGGCAAGTGGATGTTGAACAATGCAAGTGCGTGTCGTTTGTTCTATCCGGGGGAAATAGATGAAACACATCAATGGGCTCCTGAATTGAAGGACATTACTTATGATAATGTTTCTTATGAAGGTTTACGAAAAACGGATGACTATGGAAAAGCATCATTAAAAGGGGTTAGTCCGGTTGCAATCGGCGATGGTCCCAAATGGATAAAAGGTAATCCGACGGAGAGCATGTTCAGCGTTTACAGTTCTTCTCCTGTTGGTATTTTGGGGGCCATTGTTTGTCAAACGAATGTGGAGGGTATCCTCCGGCTGGATTGTAATGTCACAGACTTCTATACAGAGAAACCTTATCCGGTCTATCTCTATTATAACCCTCATAAAGAGACCAAAACCATTACTTATCAAGCTACCCAACCATGCGATTTGTTTGATATTGTTGCCAAAGAATATATAGCAAAAAATATAAAGACAAATGGCTCCGTTGAGATCCCGGCCAATGACGCAAGAGTAATTGTGGAACTTCCCGCCGGAACAGAATTAGAACTGAAAGATGGTAAGATTATTGCGAATAAACAAAATATCATTTCATATAATTAAATCTAAGTGTATAAACTATGAGTAAGCATTTATTATTATTCATTCTTATTCTTGCTGTTTGCACAAATGTCTTTGCACAGCAAACCAAGAGTATTTCGGGTGTGGTATACGACAGTAATACCGGAGAGGCTTTAATTGGAGTTTCTGTTCTTGAAGTGGGAACGACCAATGGTACTATCACTGATTTTGACGGTAAATATACATTAAAAATATCGTCAAATAAAGTTTCATTCTCGTATGTCGGTTTTAAAACTGAAATTGTAAACGTAACAAATAGCGGAACGTACAATGTAAATCTAGTGTCTGATAATAAATTGGATGAGGTTGTAGTTATTGGTTACGGTACTCAAAGAAAGAGTGACCTTACCGGTGCTTTGGCTTCTATAAGTAGTAAGGATATTAAGAACTATGCAGTGTCCAATGCATCCGAACTACTTACAGGTAAGGCAGCCGGCGTATTTGTTGCCGCCAGTTCCGGCCAGCCGGGATCGGATGCAGTGATCCGCGTGAGAGGTTTAGGGACCGTCAATGACAACAACCCATTGTACGTGGTTGATGGACAGTTCATGGATAACATCAGCAGCCTGAATCCATCTGATATTGAACGTATGGAAGTATTAAAAGATGCTTCAGCCTGCGCTATCTATGGTTCGAGAGGTTCTAATGGAGTAATCCTCATTACTACCAAGGGAGGGGTGAAAGGTGAAACGACTGTAACATTGGATGCTTATGTAGGTGTAAAAAACAGTTATAAAGCATTGAACATGATGAACAGCGACCAATACTACAACTTCATCATGAAAGCGTATGAAAACGATGCAAGCTTTCAAAACTCAATGAAGGATAAGTTTACCAATCAGTATCAGAAAGGCTATAATACCAACTGGTGGAATGAAGTAACCCGTACAGCTTTCAACCAGAACTATAATCTAAGCATCCGTAAGGGGACAGATAATTCGAGATCTTCTTTAAGTTTAGGATATGTAGACGATCAGGGTGCAATCATCACTACTGAATTCAAGAGACTTTCACTTAAAGCGAATCTTGAATATGATATCAACAAATTTATCACTGTTGGCGCCAATGTCAATCTGGCAAAGATAAGAAAATGTGACGCAGGAGCAATTCCTTCATTCGATTTCATTCAAAAAGCTGATCCTTTTACCCCTGTTATCAGCCCGTTGGTAGATCCGTCTTCTGAAAATTACGAATATAACAAATATGCGCCTACCGAGTGGTCTTACGACCCTAATCCGGTAGCCATGCTCGAACTTCCTAATAGATACAATGACATATTCAATGTATTTGGTAATGTGTTTGCCCAAATCAAATTGTATAAAGGATTGAGCTATCGGGTACAGTATAGTTTCGAAAGATACCATGATACTTTCAAAGACTTCCGTCCTGTCTATTCGTCTACTTTTTCGGAAGATAACTTAGCGAATCAGGAAAGTAAATATAATAAAGAAACTCAATTGAATAATAATAGCGCTGTTACTTCTAATTATCAGGTGGAACAACGCCTTAATTACAACACGATAATAGGCAGACATAAACTGGATGCAATGGTTGCCATGACTTATGAGAAGAACAGCAGCGAAGGCATTAATGCATTTAAGAGAAAGGCTTTAGGTAACGATGAAATCTATCAGATACTTGATGCACAAACAGCTGGAGATAACACCTCGGGAGGTAAAGAAACATCTTCTATGTTGTCGTACCTGGGACGTATCAACTATGTATATGATGATAGATACCTTGCTACGGTCAATTTCCGTGCCGACGGTTCTTCAAGATTTGCCAAACGTAACCGTTGGGGCTATTTCCCATCAGTCTCATTAGGTTGGAGAGTGAGCAATGAAGAATTCTTCAAAAACCTGAACATTGAAAATACAATTTCCAATTTAAAACTGCGTGTAGGTTGGGGACAGAATGGTAACCAACGAATCGACAGAGACGCACCTCTTACGTTGATTGGTACCAATAATGAAAATCAATGGTACTTTGGAAACGGGTACTCACAAGGTTACGTTCCGACTTATGTGGGAAATGCAGATATTAAATGGGAAACCAGCCAACAAACCAATGTCGGTTTAGATATGTCTTTCTTTAAAAACAGCCTTGATGTTAGCATGGACTTTTATGTAAAGAAAACAAGTGACATGTTGCTCAATATGCCTATTCCTTCTTTTGGCGCCTTCCCTAACAGCCCCTTCTTTAATGCGGGAGACTTGAAGAATACCGGTTTTGAAATAGTAGTCAACTACCGTAACCAGATAGGAAAAGACTTTAATTACAATGTAGGGCTGAACATGTCTACTTATAAGACAGAGGTAACCAAACTTACATCGGAATATTTGAGTGGAAATACTAGCCGTACGTATGTAGGAGGTCCTATCGGACGTTTCTGGGGGTACAAACAAATAGGAATATTCCAGAATCAGGAAGAGATAGACAATTATGTGGATAAGAATGGTACCAAGATTCAGCCTAATGCACAACCGGGTGATTTTAAGTTTGCCAAATTAGGAGAATCAGGCGAATTGAACGATGATGATGACCGTACTTTTATCGGTGATCCTAATCCGGACCTCATTTATGGTTTCAACTTAGGATTTAGTTATAAGAACTTTGACGTAAGTATGGCATTCCAGGGAACTATTGGAAATGACATCTGGAACGTTGCTAAAGGAAGCCTTGCTTCAGCAGGACGCCAGAATGCGTTGGCGGATGCTTACACAAAAGCATGGACAAAAGACGGGGATTTGGATGCTGTATATCCACGCATAACCAACTCTGACTCTAACAATAATATGAGAGGTTCTTCTTTCTATGTGGAGAACGGTTCTTACCTGCGTTTGCAGAATATGCAAATAGGTTATACACTGCCGAGTCACATTTGCCAGAAGAGCAAACTGTTTTCAAGTTGTAGATTCTATGTGAGCGGTCAGAATATATTTACTTTAACCGGTTATTCCGGACTTGATCCGGAACTGGGTATCAATAACCCATTGGATATGGGAGTGGATACTACACGTTATCCGTCTTCACGTACATTCACTTTTGGAGTTAATTTGCAATTTTAAATCTAGCTAAAAAGACATTACATTATGAGAAAAATATTATTTATAATATGCTGGGCTCTTGCCGGAGTGGGGTTGTATAGCTGCTCTCTCGACGAACCAAGTTATGGTAAAACCACAAGCGATAATTATTATCAGAAGGAAAGCGATATTGAACAAGCCTTGACTGGAGCTTATCTTCAATTACGTACAACTTGGAATGAATATGCATTAAATCATTATTTTGTAGGTGATTGCAGCACTGATGATGCTCTAAAAGGAGGAGGAAATGACGGTGACCGTGCCGAAGTACGCGACTTGTCCGACTTTACGATCTACACAACCAATGGTGAAGTAGGACGTCGTTGGGAGATTCTGTACAGATTAATCAATCGCTGTAACGATGTGATTTATTATGCTCCTGATGCAATAGGAAACGAAGAACTATTGAAACGTTATGCAAACGAGGCTAAAGCATTGAGAGCATTCGGGTACTATTGTCTGGTCACTACATTCGGAGAAGTGCCTCTAATCACTACGCCGATGCAACCCGCTGAAATACTGCAAATACCCCGCTCCCCATTGGAGAAGGTATATGAATGTATTGTGAATGATTTAACCGATGCCTCCGCACTTCCTGCAAAAGGAGATTACTCTGAAGATGATGCTTATCGTGCAACACGTGGCTTTGCTAAAACAATGCTTGCTAAAACATACATGTTCAAAGGTGATTTTACCTCTGCCGAAACGGTACTTCATGATATTATTGAAGTGGACAAAGACTATACATTGTTGAGTGATTACGGCATGAACTGGCGCACTGAATATGAAAACAGTTCGGAATCAGTATTTGAGATTGCCAACAAAGTATATGATAAAAACATTGCCACAGGTACCAATGTTCCCCACTTCTTCACAAGCAGACGCATCTCCGGTTATCAGGGATATGGATTTCATGTACCGACCCAAGACCTCTATGATGCCTTTGATGCAGATGACCCGCGTATTACTTATGTATTCACACAAACTGGTGACAGATATAAAGGTGATACTGAAGCGCAAGACAACGCTGAATCTCCAAGCGGTTATCATGATTACAAGATGACTGTGCCAGCAGTAGAAAAAACTGGTTTCGACGTCTGGATGATTAGTTACAACATTCGTTTGATCCGTTATTCCGATGTTCTCTTGATGTATGCCGAAGTATTAAACGAAAATGGAAAACCAGGGCTTGCACTTCCTTACCTGAATGATGTAAGAGAAAGAGCCCGCAAAACTAATCCGATAGATCCGAGAAGAGATCAACAGGCGTATATCCCTGCTACAACAACTAATACACTGCCCGACATAACAGAAACCGACCAAGATCGTCTGAAAGAAATCATCTGGAAGGAACGTCGTTGTGAATTAGCAATGGAAGGATGGAGACGGGATGACCTGATGAGACAAAAACGTTTCGGAACCGTTATGCGTGCTTATGCAACCAAATATAATACATCGAAAGGTGCCAATTTTAGAGACGACAGAGATTATCTGTTTCCGATACCGCAAGGTGAAAGGGATAAGAGCAACAATATTCTTTCCCAAAATCCGGGTTTTTAATATGAATAAAATGAGGGGGCGGATTTTATAATCCGCCCTTTTTTAACAACCAACTGACCATGAAAAAGACATTATTATTTCTCGTAGCAGGTTTTTTCTTTCTCAACAACCTGCCGGCACAAAAGCCGATAGAACAAAAAGAGATCCGTTTAGTACAGTATATGCCCAATATACCTTTCCCCTATAAAATGAAAAACTGGAAAGATATAGCCACGAAACAGGACAGACTATTTTACGATTTCAACGCCAAAGGACAGAACTTACCTCTTATCTGGTGGGACGATTCGCAAATAAACTTTCCATTCCGTACTTTCGGACTTCCAAGCTACGTAGATAAAAGACGGTTAGGAGGAAATTCTTATGAATCTCTTCCCACTATGGGCTCACTCATTAGTGCAAGTCTGATAGGAGTAGACAAAAGCAATGATGACGGAAAAGATTATGTATCAATGATACGGCAATTCTTCAACAAGAAGAATGGAACCAATCTTATATTGAACGGACTCGACAGGAAAGCCGGAGAAAGTTTCTGGTATGAGATATGGCCGGCAATGGCTTACTCGATGCTGGTAGATTTATATCCTCAAAAAACAGAGATGCAGGAGCCGATGAAGATCACTGTCGACAATTGGTATGCTGCTATTCAAGACTTGAGTGAAGGTAGAGAATATCCGGACTTCAACTTCACCGCCTTCAACTTTAAGAACCGTAAAGGGTACTATAATAAAGTATGGCGTGAACCGGATGCAGCCGCAGGACTTGCTTGGTTGCAATACATCTCCTGGATTAAATACGGAGATAAAAAGTATCTGAATGCTACACGCCAATGCATGGCATTCTTGCAAAACCGTCCCCAGAAAGAAGGTACTTTCTATGAGATAATGATGCCCTATGGGGCTTATCTGGCAGTGCGCATGAATGCGGAACTTGGAACTGCTTATGATGAGCTGAAAATGCTGAACTGGTGCTTCGACGGTAATAATTCAGACCGTGACGGATGGGGAGTGATGTGTGAGCGTTGGAACAAATACGACGTACACGGATTGGTAGGGCAAAAAAAGGATGAACAATATGCTTTTGCCATGAACACCTTTTCACAAGCTGCCGCACTTGTCCCAATTGTAAAATACAACCCGGCTTATGCTTCCACAATAGGCAAGTGGATGCTGAACCTGGCAAACGCCTGCCGCTTATTTTATGCAGACGAGCACCCCCGCAACCGTCAGTCGAGTTCTATCTGGGAAGGTGATCCTCAACACGTCATTTGCTATGAAGGATTGAGGAAGGACTTGTATCATGGTAATCACTTTGAACCATTCCAGGGATTATTGTCCGATGAGGGTCCCTATGCTATTGGGGATCAGGTAAAAACCATGTCTTCAGCTACAGATATTTGCTTGTATGGCTCGGCCTGGGTAGGTATGCTAGCCTCTATTGTAGATACTACTAATGTGGAATGTATTCTTCAACTGGATTGTAATGCCACAGACTTTTATTCCACAAGAAAATATCCTACTTATCTTTTATTCAATCCTTATTTTGAAGCCAAAGAGGTAACTTTGAATCAACACTTTACGGAACCGACGGACTTGTACGATCTGGTATCCCAAAAATACATAAAGAAAAATTGTACCGGCGAAACAAGCATTATCCTGAACTCGGACAATGCCGTAACTATTGTTTGTATTCCTGCTTCCGCTAAAAAGACAAAGAAACATGGTAAATTGATTGTTGACGGTGAAATCGTAGATTATCGTTTGTAATTCGGATTGACTATTCCACAATTGTATAAATCCTCCGTTACCGATGAAAATATGCGCGGAATAAAATAAATTCCTTATATTTGCTATTATCCTAACCGTATAAATAACATTCATTTACATGAGAAACATCTTATACGCACAATTATTTTTTATTCTGATTATTGCATTTGTCACTTCCACAAAGTCTTATGCTTTTAATGTGGCAAAACACATATCAAATGTTAACGGACTGACAAATAATTCAGTAAACTGTATTTTGGAAGATGCAGAACATACAATCTGGATTGGGACATGGGATGGACTGAATGCATATAATGGAAGAGAAATTACGACATTCAGATATAGCAAAAACAATCCGAATTCTATAAGTAATAACGTTATCCGCCAAATTATTGAATGTAAGGGTAGTTTATGGATAGCAACAGATAATGGAATCAATCGGTTAGATAAACGAACCCGTCAGATAACAAGGTATTATTTAAGAACAGATAATAAAGTACCCAATCAGGAAAAGTCCTTTATTTTAGGAAAGAGTGCGGCAGGAGATATTATCTGCCTCATAAAGGGGCTGGGGTTCTTTGTCTACAATGATTCTGAAGATGAGTTTAATCCGATTAACACAGACTTTGCTAGTCATATAAAGGATTATTCCGTGAGTGATTCCGATCGTATGCTTTTCCTTTTAAATAATGGAAATACCGTGCATCTGACTTACAACCTACTCGTTAACGGAGGAAAACAGAGTGATTTACGCACAGTCGACATACAGACGCCTGTAGATAAGATATTTCTGTCGAAAGACAGATTTATCTTAAACAAAGACAACAAACTTTTCCTTTTAAATCCCGACTTTACAGTTTCCCAATACATTGAGCTGGATAGTAACAAACCTGTATCGCAGGTTATTTTAGCAGAGAACAAGATGTACGTCAGCTTTATAGAAGGGGGATGTATTCATTATGATTTAAAAAAGAATACTTTTACCTACCTGAACGAACTATCCAGTCAGTTATCAGTCTTCACTCTTTATTCCGGTAGTCAGAACATATTGTGGATAGGAACAGACGGACAAGGATTAATTCAACTTTATCATTACGACTCTTTATTTGAAACCATTCACACCAGTCATCCTGTGAGATGTTTTTGTGAAGATGAAGATGGTAATATTCTGATAGGAACAAAAGGAAGCGGAATAAAACTGTTGAATCCTGCAACGAAGGAATTGACAGATTATCTGAATGAGAGTAAAGGATTGATTTCCAATTCTGTCTATGCCTTGAGGAGAAATAAAGCGAATGATATTTTTATCGGAACGGAAGGAACCGGAATCAATATATTGAATGCTGCTACGGGGCGACTGGAAAAGCTTGAGATACCTGACAAATACCCGCCTTTCAAGGCTGTGTACAACATTTATTTTACGAACAATGATTCTCTTTTATGGGTGGGGACATCAGGATATGGTTTAATCAAAATAAATATTTCCAGAGAGCAAGGTCGTTATCACGTTAAAGGATTCAGGCAATATAATTCGTCGGATAAGAATATCTCATTGAATAACGATGTTGTTTATGCCATTACATCCGATCCGGAAGACAATATGTTATGGTTTGGCACACGTGGCGGAGGCTTGAACTGTATCAATATGAAAGATAACAGCATAAAATCATTGGAGGATATGGACAGCCGGATTTTACTGACCAATAATGATGTATTGTGCTTACTGCGTGATGATGCCAATATATGGATAGGAACAAGTTATGGACTGAACGAATTGAAAAAGGAGGAGAATGATTTTCGCCTGATACAATATGCCGACGAGAAATTGAATAATAAAACAATTCATGGAATATTAAAAGACCACGAAGGAAAGATATGGATCAGTACCAACCAGGGATTGTCTAGCCTGAATGTAAAAAACAATAAAATAGATAATTATACCTTGAATGACGGATTGCAGAATGATGAATTCTCGGATGGAGCTTTCTTCAAGGATCATCGTGATTTCTTGTACTTTGGAGGAGTAAGCGGGTTTAGTTATTTCAATCCTCGAAATATACATTTGCGCGAGTTTAATCCTCCACTCATATTAAGTAGTTTGAAGATATATAATACGGTACAGGACATTAATGAACGTATCAGAAAAGGAGTGTTGAAGCTTAGTTATGAGGAAAGATTCATGACTTTCAATTTCATAGCCAAAGACTTTATTAATAATGAAAACTGTGAATATGCTTATCGCTTGAAAAACCATTCGGATGATTGGGTGGGGATGGGTAATAATCCGAATATTATCTTTACCCAACTTCCTCCGGGTGAGTACCAGCTTGAAGTGAAGAGCACGAATGGCGACAAAGTATGGGGAGATAACATTTATCGCTTAACTATAAAAGTAGGTTATCCGTGGTGGCTTAGTGTTCCTGCATTGATTATCTATGCCATATTGTGCATTATTATCTTCTACATCACAAAGTCTGTTATCAAAAATCGCATACGGTTAAGCCGCCAGGTTCTTATAGCCCAGGTAGAGAAACGGCATGAACAGAAGATTTATGAATCCCGGCTCAATTTCTTCACCAATGTGGCACATGAATTCTTTACCCCCCTAACTTTGATTTATACACCTGCACAGCACTTGTTGGAACAGGACGGGTTAGATGGTAGTACAAAGAAATATCTCCAAATAATAAAGAATAATGCCGAAAGGATGCAGAAGCTGATTAGTGAGTTGATGGAGTTTCGTAAAACTAAATCGAGCAATATGGATTTGCATCCTGAAAATGTGAACGTAAAATCATTGATGGAATATGCTTCCAACAATTATGTGGATATCCTGAAAGAGAATAAAATAGACTTCAAGGTAGAGACTCATGATACGTCAGAGATCTATTCCGACCGCAATGCTTTGGAAAAAATTATATTCAATTTGCTGTCGAATGCGTTCAAATATACTCCTCGTTATGGATATATTCATGTTGAGATATCACAAAATGAGCCTGATAAGACCTTATACTTGCTCGTAAGAAATTCCGGCAAGGGGTTAACCGAGCAACAGATGGCAGAGATATTTGATAAGTATAAGATATTTGATACTCCGAAATTGGGTAACTCTGTAAGCAATGGCATAGGTTTAAATCTAACAAAGAGTCTGGTTGAATTATTAGGCGGGCAGATAAGTGTAAATAGTGAACTGGGAAAAAGTGTTGAATTTTCAGTCGTGATTCCTTCTCTGCCATCCGATCATTCACTTGTTGTAACGGATGAAAAAGATTCGTTGCAGAAAGAAAAGAACGGGCAGGATCACTTATCCCCTCGCAAAGATACTGTCATACTGATAGTGGAAGATGAAAAGAATATCAGAGACCTGCTGAAAGATGTCCTCTTTGATTATGTGATACACGAAGCAAAAGACGGCGTAGAGGCTTTGAAAGAGATAGAACATAATCATCCTGATATTATTATAAGTGATATTGTCATGCCCAACATGGACGGCTTGAGCTTGATTAATAAATTGAAATCCGATTTGAAAACAAGTTATATTCCAATCATAGGAATATCGGCAAAGGCTTCTGTAGAAGACCAGATTAATGCCTTTAACCATGGTGCGGATGCTTATATCGTCAAACCATTTCACCCGAGGCAGGTGATATCCACCATAGAGAATCTGCTGTCGAGACAAATGCTTTTAAAGGACTATTTCAATTCCAGCATGTCTTCTGTGAAAGTAAAAGACGGGATTGTTCTTCATCCGGAAGACGAAGAGTTAATACAGAATGTAACAGACTTCATAAAGAATAATATAGATGATGAGTTATTAAGCCCTTCTTCTATTGCCGAATTTGTAGGAGTGAGCAAAGCTACCTTATATCGGAAGTTCAAAGAAATAATAGATAAGACTCCGAGTGAATTTGTACGAGGCATCAGACTGGAATATGCAGCCAAGTTATTAAGGACAACCAAGTTGACCGTATCCGAGATTATGTTCAAATGTGGATTCTCTAATAAATCTTATTTCTATCGGGAGTTTTTAAAGCAATACGGTGTATCTCCCAAGGATTACCGGAATCAATAGATAAATCCTGCCAATCTGTCATTCAGATAGCAATTTGTATTTCTCGTTACCAAAAAATGCCGCTTGTAGATTACTGCAAGCGGCATTTTCTTTATCTAAATCATCCGAGATTTATCTATCCATCCGTAGATTAATAGTTTTCCTTCTTCACCTCGAAATAAGCCTGTGGATGCAGACATGCCGGACAAACTTCGGGAGCTTCCTTACCGATTTCAATGTAACCGCAGTTACGGCATTGCCATACCACTTCGCCTTCTTTAGCGAATACAGTCATATTTTCGATATTGTTCAGGAAGGCAAGATATCTTTCTTCGTGACCTTTTTCTGCGATGGAGATATTGCGGTACATAGCAGCAATCATCGGGAAACCTTCCTGTTCTGCCACATCAGCAAAGTGAGGATAATCCAGTGACCATTCTTCATGTTCACCCGCTGCGGCAGCGCGAAGATTTTCAAGTGTATTACCAATTACACCGGCCGGATAGCTGGCAGTGATTTCTACCATACCGCCTTCGAGGAACTTAAACATACGTTTTGCATGTTCTTTTTCCTGATCGGCAGTTTCAGTGAAAATAGCTGCAATTTGTTCGTAGCCTTCTTTTTTAGCCACACTTGCGAAATAAGTGTAACGCATTCTTGCCTGTGATTCTCCTGCGAATGAAGTCAACAGATTTTTCTCTGTTTGAGTTCCTTTAATACTCTTAGCCATAATTCTAATCTATTTTAAAATTGGTTGATTACCAAACGTAACTTGTCGTACTATTTATAACGCAAATATAAGCGATTTGTTCATAATAAACCATCTTTTTTTGATGAATAAAATCGATTGCCTCATTGATGAAATCTATCAACAGACAAATAGTATGTTCAAAAACATACTTATTTCGATTATTTTATCTAATTTTGCAACATCTACTTTACAAAAAAGACGGAATATACGTATAACAACATCTAAAAATGAAGCTATTTGAATTTAAACCCAAACTGGTTTCTTGTCTAAAGAATTATTCGAAAGAAACGTTTATGGCGGACCTGATGGCCGGCATTATCGTAGGTATCGTGGCGCTTCCTCTGGCTATTGCTTTCGGTATCGCTTCGGGAGTTTCGCCCGAAAAAGGTATTATCACCGCTATCATTGCGGGATTCATCATTTCCCTGTTGGGTGGCAGCAAAGTCCAGATTGGCGGTCCCACAGGAGCATTTATCGTCATTATCTATGGCATCATACAACAATACGGAGAGGCCGGACTGATTGTAGCCACTCTGATGGCGGGCGTACTCCTTGTATTATTAGGAGTATTCAAGCTCGGAGCAGTTATCAAGTTCATCCCTTATCCTATCATCGTCGGATTTACCAGCGGTATCGCTGTCACTATTTTCACGACCCAAATCGCCGATATTTTCGGTTTATCTTTCGGAGACGAGAAAGTGCCGGGAGACTTCGTCGGGAAGTGGATGATTTATTTCCGTCACTTCGATACAATCAACTGGTGGAATACCATCGTTAGTATTGTCAGCATTATTATCATCGCTATCACTCCGAAGTTCTCAAAGAAAATTCCCGGCTCGCTGATTGCCATCATCGTAGTCACGGTAGCCGTTTACCTGATGAAAACCTTCGGAGGAATCGACTGCATCCAGACCATCGGTGACCGCTTCACCATTAAATCAGAGTTGCCCGATGCCGTTGTGCCTGCGCTGGATTGGGAAGCTATCAGGGAATTGTTTCCGGTGGCTATCACCATTGCCGTATTGGGAGCTATCGAATCCCTGCTGTCTGCCACTGTAGCCGACGGTGTGATAGGCGACCGCCACGATTCCAATACAGAACTGATCGCACAGGGAGCAGCCAATATCATAGCCCCTTTGTTCGGAGGTATTCCCGCCACAGGTGCTATCGCCCGTACCATGACGAATATCAACAACGGGGGTAAGACACCGATAGCCGGAATCATTCATGCAGTAGTATTGCTGTTGATTCTGCTCTTCCTGATGCCACTCGCACAATATATTCCGATGGCATGCCTTGCCGGCGTACTGGTCATCGTATCTTACAACATGAGCGGATGGCGTGTATTCAGAGCTTTACTGAAGAATCCGAAATCGGACGTTACCGTACTGCTTATCACGTTCTTCCTGACCGTTATCTTCGACCTGACTGTCGCTATCGAGGTAGGATTGGTCATTGCCTGCGTCCTCTTTATGAAGCGTGTCATGGAGACTACCGAAATCTCGGTGATTACCGACGAGATTGACCCGAACAAGGAATCGGATATTGCCGTACACGAAGAAAACCTGATGATTCCCAAAGGCATAGAGGTATACGAAATCAACGGCCCTTATTTCTTCGGTATCGCTACCAAGTTTGAAGAGACAATGACACAACTGGGAGACCGCCCCAAAGTACGTATCATCCGTATGCGCAAGGTTCCGTTCATCGATTCCACAGGGATTCACAACCTGACTACTCTCTGCGAAATGTCACAGAAGGAAAAGACTACCGTTATCCTTTCCGGAGTCAACGAGAACGTGCATAATGTACTGGAAAAAGCCGGATTCTACGAGTTGCTGGGAAAAGAGAATATCTGCCCGAATATCAATGTAGCATTGGAGAGGGCAAAAAGTCTGGTAAAATAGTGCTGTTTATCAGCTACTTGTAAGCCTGTAAGCCATATATACCGTGCGTATTGGACATATAGATCCAATGTGTACGGCATATATGACCTGCGTGTTGGATCTATATATCCAACACACAGCATCTATATCTCCTGCAAACAGGATATTATCATCATTTATTCTATCATGCTGACCTCTATTTGATACAGTCACAACCTCTTTTATTTCAGAACCATGTTCTTGTTTTCTTTATAATCAAGCGCACGATTCATAATCTTCAACTGTCCGAGAGTATTCTCTAATGAAGCATTTACAATAACCGGAGTTGCTTTAATATTCGGATTCACTATTGCCACATCATAAACCGACTGCTCCAATTCACCATTCAGATAGATTTTCAACATTCCATTCTTCTCACGGCATAAAGACACAATGCGCTCTTTATCATCATCAACAGCCTGTCCGGATACGACTTTCAACCCTTTTACCACGAATACAAGCCGCCCTTCCGCATCCAAATCCACCAAAATGTCTTTTCCCTGACGCAACAAGGAAACAGCGTTCTTATCGGTTTTCAAACAGAAAGACAGATTAAAATCCCCGCTGCCACTGACTCCTGTCAAAACAGGTATCTCCTGATTCTCGAAATAGAAAAAAGCGGTGCGCAATGCTTCCGTATTTCCTGCGTCATCTGTCACTCCCGAAATATTCAGGCGGTATTTATCATCTTCTCTCATTTCACGAGCCAATGTTAGTGTCACGACACGCCTGTCCGCTGAAAGCGAAGTAGCGGTTACCTCATTTCCCGAAACGGAAAATATTCCGTCTTTCAGTATCACAGGCTCATTAAGCTCGACCGTCAGGGAAGTCGGAGAGGTGGTCTTCACTATCCGCAGAGCAGGGGCTTCCTTATCAGGCACGGTACTGAATTTCCAAATCCGCACTTCACCCGGCTGCAAACTAAGGGAGATTTGTCCGCCATAATCAAACAAATGGTTCTCCGTGTCCTCTGCCTTCTGTTCATCCGTCCGGTACGCCCACACATAGGTACGATGCAATCCTTTCAATCCTTCAGGCATTCCGATAGTGCGGTCGAGCGGGAAGGTAAACTCTTTCACTTCATCGGACGGGTTGCGGACAGAAATAATCCCTTCCTGTCCCGACCATGCCGAATAGCCGTAAGGAGTTCCTTTTGCGGGAGTCTGTCCTATCAGTTTAGCATGTTTCAGAGTCTCATAGTTGTCGTTAATCCAGTGCAGTACATCGGCATTTATCACCCATTTCTGCCCCTCGTTCATCATGTTATAGCTATAATAAAGTTCCCAGAAAGCACTGCCGCGGGTAGCCATCATCATCAGGTAAGTGCGGAATTCATCATCATCCATCTTTCCGGCGAGATTGGCGGTATTGCCATAAATCGGGTCGTGGTTATAAAGATGCGCCAAAGGGAACTGGAACGCGCGTGTCTTCACAAAATCGAAATAACGGTCGTCCCTGTAAGACAAAAGTTGGTCAAGCTGTGACGGGCGTTTTACGTTCAACCGCCCGATGTCCTGCGAGTTCTGCATCCACACGGAGTTTCCCCATTGCAAGAACCACGGGCTGGGGTTGACATAACACGTCAGGTTAATCCACAAATCATTCCTTTTCGCCCCGCGCTGGTCGCGCATCGCCTGAAATATATCAATCCAACGTTCCCAATGCTCGGTGACATAACACATTCCCTGATAACCGCCGGAGATATAATTCCCCTGCGGGTCGGGTTGCGGCGGACGAACCAGAAAACCGTCCAGTTTCCAGTAATTCACGTCAAACCGTTGCTGGCAGTCCAGAAAAAACATTTTCAGTTTCTCGCAGTACACCTTATGGTTGGTGCAAATATCACTTGAGTTGCAGTTCAGTTTTCCATTCCCGTTTTCTTCCAGAAACCGCGCGAACTTGATATAATAATTATAACCTCCGCGGGGGCCCAGCCACAATCCGAAATTAGAGGACAAACGGTGTGACAAATCCGAAGGGGTGGACAGTTCGTTCGGGAATTTGCTGTTGAACGACCAGAATTTGGCCTTGTTCTCTTCCTGCCACGGACCGTAAGCATTCCAACCGTCGTCCACCACATAAGAGTCAATCGGACGAACTCCGTTCTGCGTCAGTCCGCGTTCCACTTCACGGAAAGAGTCGAGGATATTGTTTTCGTTGATGTCGAGCATAAAGTCATACCATGAATTGTACTGGATACGGAAGTCGACCGGAACGGAAATATCATGGATATAACTGAAAAAGTCCGTCTGAATGACATCCATATCCGTACTGCGGGTGGCACCGGTCACTTCTTTCCAGGTGGTAAACGTCCCGCTGTCCGCCAGACGGCCTTCCGAAGCAAGCATCTCAAAGCTCTTTCCCGAATAATAGCGGATACGTACTTTCCGATCACCCTCAATCTCCGTCTCCGAAGCCGGAAATTCAAGTCCGAAGAACATGCCCTGTATGTACACCGGTTGCCCCAAAGAGATGTAATATCCGCTGACACCGCCCACTCCCTGTTCCATCACCGGATGCGTCCAGACAGCATATCCTTCGGGAAGGCTCATCGGCTCGAAATCAATATAATCCAGACGCGCCAGATGGCGTTGCGAATCGGGGACGGTAATCTCCAGATATTTCCTCATATAGTGCTTCCCTTCCTCCAATGTAAGAACCATGTCCATCTGCCAGTCCACCTCCTGATGGCGGAAGCCCTTATAATGGAAAACCAGCTTCTTGCCGTTCTTCCCTTCATCCGTGACCTGTACTCTCTGCAAGAAAAGATCAGAAGAATGAATATCCGCAACGACCGAATCCGCACTCAACGTACGGATGATAAAATCCTCCGAAATGGTTTCGGGAATAATACGGGAAACTTCCTTCCCCATACGCTTATTTTCAATCATGCACGTGCGGACTTTATCATTCTTCACCAGAAACTTGCGAGCGAGGAATTCATTGCCAATCTCCACAGTATCTGCTATATGATTGACATAAATCTCTTCCTTTACAGCTGCCCTCATGGAAAACAAACATCCTCCAAACAACATCAACAGCAAATATATTCGTTTAATCATACTATTTTTATTCTTTCATTTATCAAACCTTTAAAAATAATCCGCGCTTATACATCACCCTCAACAGGAGAAAGACAATCAGATAATTGGCGAAGGTAAGCCATACGGAGTAATAACCACCCAGATATTGTTCGAGCCCGTAACTGACCGAAGCGGCAACGCAACGGAAATTCACAACTTCGCCCAGCAGATACGCCGTAATGGAATTCATGCCATACACTTTCAGCCAGTTCAATCCCCGGGTATATCCTTTATAATCAATCCAGTAATAGAACAATGCCATCAGCAGAAAGCAATAGCCGCCGGAAAGCAGGGTCATGCTGCCTGTCCAGATACGTTTGATAACAGGCATCTGCAAACTCCACAGTAACGCCAGGCCAACAAGAGCAAGTCCGACAACTAGCAACGTCTGCACCACCCTTTTCCGATTTGCCTTGCCCTCTTTCATTATCTTTCCGGCAAACGCTCCGAGCATGACGGTCACTCCGAATGTCAGGCTGCTCCACATCCATGTATAGTTGTAGGATGGCGAGAAGCTCCAGGTTCCGTCCTCATTCCAGAAAACACCGTCACGGAATCGCCCTAAAACGCATCTGTCCACTTGTTCCGCAAAGTTCCCCGCCGGTGTGAAATCCCCCAAAAACGTCATCGGAACCCAGTAGACGAGAAGGAGTAGCAACGTTATCCCTACCTGCCACTTGAACGGGAAGTGCAACTGAATGACCGCAGCAATAAGATAACCGACAGCAATAGACTGCAATGTATTGGAATACAAATAAAGATGCGTGGCGTCCAGACCGAGCAGGTTTCCCTGAACAATCATTCCGAAGATAAACAGGAGAAAAACACGCTTCAGGATTCTCCGATACACAGGCCAATAACTTCCCGTAGTCCCATATACTTCGATAGTGAGAACGGCATGGAAGCTCCCGTCATAAAGAGGAAAAGCGGCATTACCAAATCCCAGAAACGGAATCCCTCCCAAACCTCATGGTCAAACTGATAAAGTATGCTATCGAGAAATGACATATTCATCTGCCGTGCCAATGCCACGAATACAGGTTGAAAAAAGACCAGGAGAAATAAATCGAAACCTCTTAGAATATCCAATGAGGCAAGACGGATGGAATTGTTTTCCGGTAATTTGTTTTTCATAAGTATAGCTTTTGTATAAACTTGATTATCGTTTTATCCAATGTCGCTTTATTCATGTTTGTACCCTTTGCCTTATTCCAGTATCATTTCGTCAAAAAGGATTCTCGACACCTGTCCCGGCCGTACATGAGATGCCGGACAAACTCCCGGGCCTTTGGCTGTCACACGTACGTAACGCGCTTGTGTACCTCTCAGCTTCAACGGCAAGTTTTCTATAAAGTTTCCTTCACGAAAAATCTCTTCGGGCGTGAAACTCCGCATGGCAGCTTCGCAGAAACTAGAGTTGTCATCCGAAACTTCCACTTTCACGGACGACGGCTTATGGATAGCCATCCCATTGTTCGTGATGCAGCCCAATGTCAATGTGTTCAGCGTTTCCGGCTTCAGCAGGTCAATTGTAAAAGAGACGGAATCATTATCATTCCAAGTGCACCATTCGGAATCCGAATATTTCAAGCTTCCACGTATTCCGTTCGTCAGGAGCTTTACAGACGGACTGTCTCCCGATACAGGTTTGGCGGTAGCCAGGTTCCACCGGACAGGGAGTATCAATGTTTTTCCCATCTGCCTGCCTTGCGCAAAAGTAGCACTTTTCAGTGTAAGCGGCTCTTTTACAGGCACTATTTTTTCGTAGAGCGGTGAAGTTGCCGTAGGCTCGCTTCCATCCGTCGTATAATGTATCTCCATGTCGGGGCGGATACATTCCAGTTTCACTTCGAGCATCCCGTCGTTTGGAGTGACCGTATGCTGGATGTTGTACATCGAACGGGCGTAGACGATACCTTTAGCTGTCAGATGTTCATTATAGACATCCAGTCCTTTCAGGAATGAAGTCCAATCCTTGCGTTCTTTCTTCGTCCATGCCACTTCCGCAAGGGCGGCCAGACGGGGAAAGAGCAGATAGTCCACATCTTCCGGTTTGTTGCAGAACTCCGTCCATAGGGATGCCTGTACGCCTATAAGTAAGGAAGCATATTCCGGTTTCCAGTCCGCCTGCACAGGTTCGTAATCGTAGACGTCCTTCAGTGTGTTATTGCCGAAATAGGTCTGGGGTTCAAACCATTGCGGGCCCTGATAGCGGATCAGGTACATGATGCGGGCAGGAGTCATAATGAACCGGTGTCCTTTTTCAGCAGCTTTCAAGGCAGCCGCGCCGAGTCCGCGCCAACCTTGAATAATAACGCCTTCGGGCAGGAAACTGCTGTTTGTCAGTTCGTCCCAACCTATCACTTCGCGTCCCTTGCTGCGTACATAGTCGCTCATCCGTTTCATGAAATAACCTTGCAGATCTTCTACGTCGGCAAGATGCTCTTTGTTCATGCGCTGCCGGCAAAGCGGGCATTTCTTCCAGAATCCTTTCTGCGCCTCATCTCCTCCCAAATGAATATATCGCGAGGGGAAGATTGCCATCACTTCGTCCAGAACATCTTGCAGAAATGTAAAGGCGCTGTCGTTTCCGGCACAGTAAATCACTCCCGAACTTCCTCCGCCCAAGCCCGGAATGACTCCAATGTAACTATTCACCACAGGGCAAGCCAGTTGCGGATAGGCAGCCAGTGCGGCGTTGCTGTGGGCGGGCATATCTATTTCGGGGATAACCTCTATCTGGCGGTCGGCAGCGTATGCCACCATTTCCTTGATGTCTTCCTGCGTATAGAATCCTCCGATAGGGGTCGGTTCTCCCGGTTCGGCGTTACGGCGGAAATAGAAAGGAACATCCATGCGGTTCACTCTCCATGCACCCACTTCCGTCAGGCGGGGATATTTCTTGATTTCTACCCGCCAGCCGTTATCATCCGTGAGGTGGAAATGAAGCGTATTGATTTTGAGCATGCCCATGCAGTCGATGATACGCAACACGTTCTCTTTGGGAATGAAGAAGCGGGCGGCATCCAGCATCAATGCCCGATAGCCGAAGCGCGGTTCATCCTGAATGGTTACCGCGGGAATGCTCCATTGGATATTCTCAACCCGACGGTTGCCTTCGACAGCCGACGGCAACAGCAGGCGGATGGTCTGCAATGCATAGAAAAAGCCTTTTATATCCGATGCTTTTACTTGTATCTGCTCCGGAGTAATCTCCAACTGGTAGGCTTCGCTTTTTAAAGAAGAGTCAGTCGTAAAACGGACATGACTCTTCTCACTGCTACCTATTGCCAACTGTGGGGTTATTCCCGAACTTCTCTTGAATAAGTTTATAAAGTTGCGGACGATGACAGCCTGCTCATGGTTCTCTACCGAAAACAAGGTTCGGGCGGAGAAGGTGAAGTTACCCTCGCCCGGCACGACCTGCACCGGACGGGGAACTATTGAAACAGGGGGTGATGTCAAGTTGTCCGCGCATGCACCCGATATGGATGCAAACAGCATACAAATGATTAAGATGTATTTCGTCATGGTTTGACAGTCAGTTTATTTATTAAAAAAATCGCAAGTACCTCTTTGCCCCTTTTTATTGAAGACTGAATAAGGCACTTGCGAAATTTGATTAAGGCAACTAAGAATTAATAAAACTTCGTTCCTGTATGCCTATTTCTACCTTGGTCATACTCTGCTACTGAAGATTTATTTATATAAGTACGAACCCAATCAATCTCCAAACGAGGAATAGCGTCATTATCACGATCTCGGTCATAATTATCATAGTCTGCAAATCCGGAATCCCAACCGGCATCAGGATGCCATATGCCATTTATTTCGCTTCCACCACCAAGTCCCCATTTGTTTGGAGCTCCCATAGTGAGTATAAACTTAAGTCCATTCTTATTTTGATCATTCGTAAATGTCCAATAGTCGCCCGAAATCTCGCTCTTCCTATAGCATACAGTTTCCTCACCATTGATTCCAAGAGCAACTTCTGAATCAGAACGCCATTCAAACCAGTAAATATTCCAATCATTTATATTTATGGACTTGTTGGCCGTCTTAGCCACTTTATCAGTACCTGAAATTCCTGTGTGAAATGTCTGATGAGCTTTATTTCCCGTCACTGGGCCCGTAGGATTTTCTAGAATATCAACTTCGGTATATGTATTATACAGACCTGATTCATCAGATAATAACCAGATTCCCATATTAAAGCCATTTTTCTGTCCTCTAAGTCGAGCGCGAACTTCCATTCTGCATCCTTCAGAGATTAATTGACTATTAGCCTTGTATGTAGTATTGGTTGCACACCCATAGAAAGCAGCAGTACCATAGTCCCTCTCTTGTCCATTTATCGGCCCTGTACCCTTGACAGGGATTTTCATTTCTATCATTTTCAAATATCCCTGATCTGTTATATTAGAGAATTGTACGTTTACACAAGCAGCATGATTCTGAACAATTTTCGTATTACGATCCGCTAAAAACATAGGAACCTTATTACCCCATGTATTACCTGTTCCAGTACTATTCCACATATCGCCCGAATTTCCAAAACTATGGAACTCCCATGCATTGTAGAACTTCCAGCCTGCCGTAGCCAAATCTGTATTGGGATGCGGATCCAGTTCTTTCATTTCAACAACCTTATCATCTCCATATTGTGTCTTGGCCGCAGTCAACCTGCCACTTGAAGCAAACGCAATTCCCGGACGCTCATATACCCAACGTTCATCCAGAAGTTCACTTCCTTTTGCTTCTTCAAGGTCTTTCATCGTTATTTCAAGGGTTTCATTATCCAACGGATGGATTGCAGAAACAGTGGTAAAATTCAAAGTCAGCGTTTCCGTTTTTGTAGGCTCTGTATTATGTTTGGTTTTAGCCTTCACTCCTCCAGATTTTTCTCCTGCTTTTATGGTTAATGTATTAGGAGGCAGCGTTTCATAGAAGCTTTTCTGATCATCGGGTATAGTTATATTGATATCCATATCATCCTTTACCGGAACAGGTACTTCTGTTTGAATAGTAAATTCATCGCCTTCGTCAATCACTCTATCCGAGTTGTTCTTCAATGACACCATTGTATAATGAAGGTCAGAAACAACAATCGTTTGGGTCGGATTAGTGACTGTGTAACCACGTACAAAAGATGTTACGTTCACATACAACTTCTCTTTCGGCTTTATACCGCTCTCCACAATCGGCAGTTTTATATCAAAAGAACTTACTCCTTTCGGAAAGGTTACCATCGAAGGAAATATTTTAAATGCAGTCTTTGACGCATCTTTATCTCCGTTCTTTGCAGTCAGATAGACATCAAAATCCTCATTGGTCACACGATCCGGATTCTTTTCATCATTCACTTTCAGAGTAAGAGTCAATTCTTCACCCATCACGAAGCTTTTCGCACTCGCCTCCACGATTAACGGTACTGTCTCCGGCAATGGATCCATCACATCGTCATCGCAACCTGCAAAGCCTACCGTTAACAGGCAAACAGGCATAAATGTATATAATAGTCTTTTTATCATAATAGTATGGTTTATTAAATATGAGATATTTATTCGTTGGCATCTCCCCAGCCCGGGTTTTGTTTCAATTCGCGGTTCAACTGCAATTCATCCGGTGGTATCGGCAATAAATAGTCCCGATTAAGGTCGAAGAGATAACCTTGGGGTAAATATTGCTGTAACGGATCAGTCCATCCATCATTATCTTTCAATACCAATTTTAATGACTCACGCCCTTTAGGCGAGAAACTCTTGTAGAGCACGCCATCTTCACCCAGATATGCACCTCTGCCACGACCGTCTTGTCCTTTCAGTGTTCCGGCTACTGCCCAACGCATCAAATCATCCAGACGGAATCCTTGAAGCGCAAGTTCCGAACGTCTTTCACGACGGATTTCCTGCAATACCGGAGACAGTCCCGTAAATGGGAAATTCGGGTCGGCCTTCGTCGGTTTTACATAAGTCACACCTGCTCTTTCGCGCAATGGCTTCAATGTTTTATTCAATACATCATCAGTGCAGAGATCCAATTCCTCGGCAGCTTCGGCATAGCAAAGCAATCCTTCTGCATACCGGAACAGAACTACAACCGTTTCGCTTTCATTGTCCACGTATGTTGTATCAATACCTAATCTGATATGGAACCCGGTGACACTCTTACTGTTGCCATCACCATTCAAGTTGGGAGAAACAATATCCTCATTCTTTTCTTTCATCTCATCCTCAGTACCCGTTGCATCATAGGCTCTGACGTTCATCGGTTTATTAGTAGGGGAGCTAGCACGATACTTGCAGTCGGGACCGGAATGCATTACTGTAACAAGAAGCCTCGCATCCCGTTCCTTAAACATCTCGTTAAAGTCTTTATACTTTTCGTCTTTCGGATTGATGAATGTTCCGTCGGCATTCAAGTAGTTATCGACCAAGGATTTAGACAGCCCTGACGGCCCCTGTCCGTCCACCGCGCCCGAAGCCAGCAAAGCACCCAATCTATGAAAAACACCATCGGCTACCGAATATTTCTTCCAAAGAACAGCTTCCTGAATCTGTGACAGGTCCTTTTTATTGAATAAATGCGCAAAAGCATCTTCCGCATTCACATATTCCTTGTCCGTGTCCTTTGTATTCAAAGCCAGCTTGGATTTGAAGAATTGCTCATCACCCCACTTCATCACTTCTTGAAAAAACTCGGTGTGATTATCTTCCGTAGCAAACTTAGTTCCTTTATGGTATTTCTCCCATGAACCTTCATAGAGTGCCACCCGCATAGCCAGAATCGTAGCTGCCTCCTTACTGATGCGCAATCCCGAATATTTGCTACGTTCAAACAAACTGGCTCGTGCTTCGGGAACTTGACCGATAGCCGCCTTGAGATCATTCAATATGAAACGCGCCACATCCGAACGTTTGGAAGCTGGTTTCTGTAAACCGGCAACTGTTGCATTATCATCCCAAAAACCGTCCATCAACGGTATATCCCCAAAGCGGGTAAGTAGATAAAAATGCCAGTAAGCACGCAAGAAATAGGCTTCGCCCCGAAGAGAGAGAACTTCATCCGATTCCAGTCCTTCGGGAACCTTGTAATAATGGAAGAAGTAATTTACATTACGCAGGTTCTGATATCCCTTTTCCCAATCGGCCGAACCGCTAAACTGATTATTTTCACCATTCAGGCGCTTGTCATACTTCTCCGCTAAAATATTATCGCTGTTCACCTCTTCGCCTCTGACGGACATGCCGTATTGTGCAGGAGCGGGCAATGTTCTATACAAAGCATTGATATAATTTTCCAGCTGCTCACGACTTGCCAGAAAGGTTTCATTTTCGGGCATCGTCAACGGCTTCCTGTCTAGAAAATCTGAACAAGCAGACAGTATCAGCCCCATCAAAGCAGTTAAAATAAATATTTTCTTTTTCATGATAGTTCCTCTCTAATTAAAATGTGACGTCAATTCCAAATACAAAATTCCGGTTCATCGGGTAAACTCTACCATTACCGTTCGCACCCAAAGGTGAAGTAAGCGCCGGAGCAGATTCATTACTACCGCCTACCCATCCGTTCACCTGATTAAGTGTTTCCGGGTCAAACTGTTTCGGCAATTTGGTAACGGTGAATAAGTTGTCGCAAGTAAAATACAGTTTCAATCCGCTTAAACCTATATGGCTCACTAACTGCGGTTTAAAGCTATAGGAAACCGTCAGATTCTTCAGACGCATATAAGCCGCATTCAGCAAATAACGTGTAGTATTAAAACCTGTATTCGCTTCCTTATCTTTTACATTTTCTGTCAGACGCGGCAAATATCCGCCGGGATGTTGGGCGTTGAAATAGTCAAGATGCTCTTTGAAATAGACATTTCCACCGAAGAGGTAATTACCACCCGCCATCGGGAACTGCCTCTTAGCTACCCCTTGGAATAGAGCGGAAACTTCAAATCCCTTATATCCTGCATTCAGATTGATACCAAAAGAATATTTGGGAGTAGTGTTACCGATAATCTTCAAATCACCATGGTCGGCCAAAGTCCCTTTACCTGGATCTACCTTACCGCTACCGTCAGAGTCAATGTATTTCAAATCGCCTCTCTGCCATCTGTCACTTGACTTGAAGAAGCTAAGGTCTACCGTTTGGAGATATGCATCTACCTCACGGTTACTCATAAAGAGATCGTCGGCCTGATAACCCCAAATCTCTCCCAAATCCATGCCTTCATAATATCCTTTGTTGCGTGCCAGACCGGTATGATTGTTGAAAATCAATCCTTCCGGGTTATTATATTTAGTAACCACCGCTTTATAGTTGAATACATTAAACCCGACACCGTAGCTAAAGCCACATTTCAGTTTATCCTGCCAATGCACGGACAATTCCCAACCACGATTGCGTAATGATGCATTGTTAATCTTTGCACGGTCGTCCCTGCTGATACCTCCAACAGCCGGAATGGCTTCGGCCGGGCCGATGACATCACGCGTTGTACGCTGATAAATATCAGCGGTAATAGAAAGACGGTCATCCAACAACATCAAATCGATACCAAGATTGGCGTTATCCACTTTTTCCCAAGTGATATAAGGACTGACCATTTTAGGTGTGTTGGCTATCAAACCTTTGGAAGGAGTAGCATTTACTCCCGGCAATAGCCAAGCATTAGACGCATCAGCAACCAGATCCATGACTCCGAGATAGTCATATAGTCCGGCACTGTTCTGATTTCCCAAACGACCGTAAGATACACGTATCTTCAACTGGGAGAACGGAAGATTCCATGCCTTGAAATAATGGGTGCGCGCCATATCATAACCGGCAGAGAAAGAAGGGAAGAATCCCCAACGGTTTCCCGGGGCAAAACGGGAAGAACCGTCATAGCGTCCGCTGAACTCCAAGAAATAAGTCTCCTGATAATTCCAGTTCAACTTGGCATACATACCCATCGTAGCCCAATGAGTGCGGTCCTCATTAGAATATAACCTGCCGTTGGCATTGGCAAATGAGAAAATTTCAGTGCCTAGCATACCATCTTTATAGGTATATCCATTGGATTTTTCCTGTACTTCCATTTGGAAACCTGCCATTGCCTTGAAAAAATGTTCTCCCCATTGATGAGTATAAGAGGAAGACACACTCGGAGAAAGATAATAATCGAATGCATTGCCACGAGTATAAGATCCCCATTTAGAGTTTTTCCAGTCCATCCCCGGATATACATATCCCTGTTCGGTGTTCTTGGCTATATTCAACTGGCCGTTGGGTCTTTCGACAGTAGGATATCCGCGCTTGAAACTGTTGTCTTCCACATCCAAACGGACTTTCATTTCTCCTACTATATCCCACCCTTCTAAAGGAGTGATAGTGGCGGCAAAAGACATTGCATCAGAAATACGGTTTTGTACATAATGAGATTCTTTCAGAAAACGATATTCTGAAGCATCGTTATATTGCGAATCAATCGGATAGTGGGTAGGCGCATTCGGTATGGTCTGCCCAAGCTTGCCATAAAAAATGGTTTGATTCGCCATGGGACGTTTCAGGATGTTCAATGTTATGTTGTTATTGAAATTGAATTTCAACCAGCTAGTTGCCTGTAATTGGAGTTTTGTATTTACATTATATTTACTCAGGTTATCATCTACCTGATCAAGCAAACCTTCCTGATAAGTATAGCCTAAACCTACATAATAGTTAAATTTATCCGAACCTCCCGTTACATTCAAATTGTGTGAATGGCGGATAGCAGCATCTTTAAAGTAATAGTCGAACCAGTCAGTGTTAGCATATACGGCATCCATTGAAGAAGCCCAGTCTGTTCCGTTCTGATTTGCGTTTATACCGGGGAACTCTGCCGAATAGGGATTCGCCATGAATCCTTCCATCTTTTTAATAAGATCGTCAGAGATTTTATGTTTCACGCCATCATTGTCATTCCGTTCGTTCACATACCGGGCAAACTCGAGAGAGTTCATCATTTGGGGCATATTAATAGGTGAACTAAATCCGACTGTTCCTTGATAAGTGACACGTGTCTTTTCTTTCCGCCCACTCTTAGTAGTAACCAATACCACACCATAAGCTGCACGAGCCCCATAAACGGCAGCGGCGGAAGCATCTTTCAGCACACTGACACTTTCAATATCGGCAGGGTTTACATTTTGCAGGCTTTGTTCCACTCCGTCCACCAATACGTAGGGTTCACCACCATTGATAGAGCCGACGCCACGAATATTGAACTTAATTTCCGCACCCGTTTCACCACCTACACCACCGTCTACTGCATCTGTAGCGAAGTTCAAACCAGCTACATTACCTTGAAGGGCACTGGTCAAGTCAGTTACAGGGCGGTTGACAATAGCATCTGAACTTACAGTAGATACAGCAGCCGTAATGGTACTACGTTTCTGCTTGTCCATACCCACTACAACGACTTCATCAAGAAGTTTAGAGTCTTCCCGCAATACGAAGCGATTACCTTCAAGTTTTGTCACTTTTACTTCGAGAGGAGAAAAACCGACATAAGAGATAGCTAAGGTATTACCGACTTTACCTTTGACAGAAAAGTTACCGTCAATATCGGTCAACGTACCTTCTTTTTCCCCTTTTACCATGACCGTAGCTCCAATAATGGTTTCCCCCTTATCATCCACCACTTGTCCTTTAATCATTTGTTGCTGTGCAAACGCTCCCGAAGGAAATAACAGGAGCATCATCATAAGAACAACAAAGCAGCTTTGTTTCTTCATAAGCTTCTTTTTTTTCATAATACTACATTTAATAATAAAGATTCATATTTCTATTAGCTAACAAAATAAATCTCGCAGACATCGGATTTAAGAATGAAGAACCGGGATAGCTTTCCCGTCTAACATTCTTGTCGCAAAGGTAGGGTAGCTTTTAAAAAGAGGTATTTTAAAAATAGCCATTAAATATTCACTTTTCACCAAATCAAACCGTTTCATCGGGGGAATGATTGTTTTTCAAAAAATTAGTTTAAATCGGTACCATACTCTATAATATTACATTTCAGATGCAATAGGGGTAATTATGGGAATATATATTGACGCATATATATCTATGGGATAATCCATAAAATAGAAAAAGACGGACGATTTGTTTATTCTATGCTCCGAGCCTTATCTATCGATTTGTTCGACACCGAGGAAAGATAACTGTTTATATATCAACATATTACAGAATCATACTCATCGTTTGATATGTTTAAGAAATTTAGTTACCTATTTTAATAGGTTGAGTCATCTTTAATACTTATTTTATTACAATAATAATTACACATAACTGTTTTATCTTTTGTTCTTCTGTTCTTCTGTCTAAAATATTTTCAGTCCACAGGTAAGCAACCATAAGCCCATGTGGTGAGTATATATGCCTACCAAGCTAAATATATAGATTTAGCGCATAAATTAGTTTATCATACAAAGTCTGGCAATCTGACAACTCTTTGTTGAAATAAGGGAATTGCAGATATATTTGCCTGAAATGAGAAATGACAGTATAAATTGAGCTTATTTCTGCATGACTTCCTCCACCCGTTCCAGTTCCCATCCGCGAAACTGCATCACGATACAATGCAACTCGGTGCCGTGCACCATCTGACGCACCTTAGCACCAACGGCATAACCTTTTATTTGCTCTACAGCTTCTTGCCATTGGACTTCGGCTTTCGCTTCGGAATCCTTGGCGGAGAGGTATTTCAGTTCGATGATATAGCTGTGCTTCACGTCATAGCGCATCAGGTCGGGCATAAGAAACAAGTCACAATAACCGTGGTTCAATTCCACTTCCGGAGCTATCAGGTAATAGGCATTTGTACTCAGGTAAGCAGTAAAGAAGCCTTGCAAGTTGCGCTCGCCTTCGATGGAGCTTCGCACGGAAGAGTTTTCCTTGTAGGCATGAGCAATAAATTCCATCGTTTCACGCCAATGACCTTCGTAAGCCATTTCATAATACATCAAGCCAAGGTCATTCAGATTGATATGCCGGTTATCCTGATATTCTTCCAACAGAAATTCGTAATACTGCTTACGCACGTTATTATTGGGAATACTCAACACCAGATAGTTGCCCCGAGTAGCAGTGATGGTAAGCATACCGTAATAAAAGAGCAGACTGGGAAAAATCTCCGGCTTGGTGATATCAATAGCGGGAAAGGTAGTCGTCAATGTGGTGATAATCTGCCCCTCTTCGGTGATTTTGCGCAACACGCCTTTGCGATTACCGTCCAATTTGTCCAAACGGATGAGTTTCTTCATCTTGTTGTAGTCAGTACGGGTGTTGGGGTCTATCATCTCTTTGGGTGATTTGCCCAAATCCATATAGTTGCGCAAATAATAGAGCACCATGTCACAATTGAACATCTTCGGGTCACGTTCCAGACTTTCTTCGGCAAAACAATAATTGTCATACCACGGACGCATTTCCTCTATCATCGCACTTATATCCACATTGCCCGGCAACTGTCTGGCATCCTTATAGTATTGGAGCATCTCACGCACATCCGTTTCACTGAATCCCAGCATCATATTAAACTGGTGCTTGGTACTGATATTCCAACCGATATTAAATCCGCTAGTCAAGTCGTCCAACGTCACGGGGCTGACACCGGTCATAAAGATGCGCTCAAACATACCTTTGAACTTCTTGAAGATTTCACGGTAAAAGCCGCTGGCATGGGTCAGCGCATGATAGACTTCCTTGCCCTGCTCATTCAACACCACATTGGTGAAGTTATCATATTCATCAATGATAAGATAAAGATGCGCTCCGGTTTCAGCCGCATGAAGATTCAGATAATTCAGTTTACTTACAAAATCGGGCTGTGCTTTCATCTCCTGAGCAAATCCCGGAAAATAATAAGATTCATAGGACATACCGAACAAATCCATGACCATACAGCAGTAACGGTCGAAGTTCTCGGCCAACGTACCACTACCACCGCTGGCACGGGAAAAGTCAAGAAAGAGTATCTGGAAAGTCCCTTGCAGCCGTGTAGGGCGACTGCCTATCCATAGATTGCCGAAGCGTTTATCGAACTTTTCTCTTTGAGCGATGTCATAATAAGCCCGGAGCATACTCAGAAAGATGCTCTTGCCGAAGCGGCGGGGACGGATAAAGAACAAATTACTGGGTTGCTCTTCCAACAAAGGCAGATAGATCGTTTTATCCACGTAATATTGGTTCTGCTCCACCACTTCCACAAAGTTGGAAACTCCATAAGGGATTCTTTTTACTTCTTCCATGATTTGTTCCTTTCTTTAGTTCTCATATCTATGAGGATAATACAAAAGTAGCATATTTCAGCAGAAAGAACAAAGAAAGGGAAAGAAAGTTGAAAGATTGCCGCATTGAAGTGACAGACATAAATCCTTTTATTTTTTCATGCTATTAGCCGGATGAGATTTATAGCAGAAACTGTTTAGGTAATAACTGTCATAAAGAAAGTTGCATTATTGAAACAAAGCGGGCTGCCACAGGAAATGGATTCATCATCGTTGCTTTCTTACGGACCTTATCTATAAACATGTTCATTTTGGTCGATATTACAATGAGGTCCTTATGCCCTTCGTCATACAGTTTCTCATTAGAAACATCTTACTACCTACACAAAGAAGCACTTTTGGTGATTTTTAAAAGCTTATTGGTTATAATCGAAAGCAGGCCGTTCGCTGAAATCCTAAAAAAACAATACCTTTGCACATCACATTCCTTATAAATAATACATCTTATGAAGAAACTCTGCTTCCTTATTTTTTGCACTCTCTTTTCACTCACTGCATCATCAATAGAAACGGTGGATTATACACAAGGACTTTCCATATGGTTCGACACTCCCAACAATCTCGACGGACAAGCTGTCTGGCTACGCGCTTCGGGCACAGGGGCGAATCCGGACAAGACATGGGAAAGCCGTTCGCTACCCATCGGGAATGGTAGTCTGGGAGCAAATATCATGGGCTCCATATCCGCGGAACGAATCACACTGAATGAAAAGACGCTTTGGAAAGGTGGACCGAATACTGCCAAAGGCGCCGAATATTATTGGAATGTAAACAAACAGTCGGCAGGTGTATTGAAAGAAATACGACAGGCTTTTCTGGACGGAGATTCCCAAAAGGCGGGGTATCTCACACAAGAAAACTTCAACGGGCTGGGAGCTTATGAAGAAAAAGACGAGACTCCGTTCCGCTTCGGTGCTTTTACCACGATGGGAGAACTTTATGTGGAAACCGGACTCAGCGAAATCAACATGAGCAGTTACCGCCGCATCCTGTCATTGGATTCGGCTATGGCCGTGGTGCAATTCGATAAGGACGGGATACGGTATCAACGAAAATATTTCATATCCTATCCGGACAGTGTCATGGTCATGAAGTTTACTGCCGACAAAGGCGGAAAACAGAATCTTGTGCTTAGCTATTGTCCCAACAACGAAGCAAAAAGCCATCTGGAAGCAGATGGAAACGACGGATTAGTATATACCGGAGTTCTCAATAACAACGGAATGAAATTCGCTTTCCGAATCAAAGCTATCCACAAAGGGGGAACACTGAAAGCAGAAAACGACCGGATTATTGTGAAGGATGCTGACGAAGTGGTATTCCTGCTTACGGCAGACACCGATTATAAGATGAACTTTGCCCCGGACTTCAAAGACCCGAAAGCCTACGTCGGCAACGACCCGTCACAAACGACTCTGGCTATGATGAACAATGTCCTGAAAAAAGGTTATGACGAGCTTTATCGTAATCACGAAGCCGATTATACCGCACTGTTCAATCGGGTACGTTTTGAAATTAATCAGGAAATCGGCAGTCCCAACCTGCCGACCTACAAACGACTGGCTAACTATAAGAAAGGTACGCCGGACTATCAGCTCGAACAATTATACTATCAGTTCGGACGTTACCTGCTCATAGCCAGTTCACGCCCCGGCAATATGCCCGCCAACCTGCAAGGATTGTGGCACAACAATACCGACGGCCCGTGGCGGGTAGATTACCACAATAATATCAACATTCAAATGAACTACTGGCCTGCGTGCCCCACCAATCTTCCGGAATGTACATGGCCTTTGATAGACTTTATACGTAGTCTGGTAAAACCTGGCGAGAAAACAGCGCAAGCCTATTTCAACGCCCGCGGGTGGACAGCGTCCATCTCTGCCAATATCTTCGGATTCACAGCTCCCTTATCCAGCAAATCTATGGCATGGAACCTGAATCCTACTGCCGGTCCGTGGCTGGCAACGCATATATGGGAGTATTATGATTATACGCGTGACACGAAATTCTTAAAGGAAATCGGCTACGACCTTATCAAAAGCAGCGCACAGTTTGCGGTAGACCACTTGTGGCACAAGCCCGACGGGACTTACACCGCCGCGCCTTCCACCTCTCCCGAACACGGTCCGGTGGACGAGGGAGTCACTTTCGCGCATGCCGTAGTACGTGAAATATTACTGGACGCTATCCAGGCAAGCAAGGTACTCGGAACGGACGCCAAAGAGCGCAAGCAATGGGAAAACGTATTGACCAAACTCGTTCCGTACCGCATAGGACGCTACGGCCAGTTACTGGAATGGTCTACCGACATAGACGATCCGAAAGATGAACACCGGCACGTCAACCACCTGTTCGGATTGCATCCGGGACATACCATCTCTCCCGTGACTACCCCCGAACTTGCACAGGCAGCCAAAGTGGTACTGGAACATCGCGGAGACGGCGCTACCGGCTGGAGCATGGGTTGGAAACTCAACCAATGGGCACGACTGCAAGACGGAAACCATGCGTATAAACTGTACGGCAATTTGTTGAAAAACGGTACGTTGGATAACCTCTGGGATACCCATGCGCCTTTCCAGATAGACGGAAACTTCGGCGGTACGGCAGGAATAACCGAGATGTTATTGCAAAGCCACATGGGATTCATCCAACTTCTTCCCGCTTTGCCGGATGCCTGGGCAAACGGCTCGATAAGCGGAATCTGCGCCAAAGGGAATTTTGAGGTTTCTGTCTCCTGGAAAGAGGGACAACTGGAGAAAGCTATCATTCATTCCAAATCCGGGGTTCCCTGCAACGTAAGATACGGAGACATGACGCTCAAGTTCAAGACCGTAAAAGAGAAGAAATACGAAATCACTTTAAAAGGAGACAGGTTGACCGTTCTATAAAGAAAGCATCTGTCATCACAAACAAACCTGCTTCACATGAAAACAAAATACGCTGTTCTGTCAAGCCTTTTTTTTATCATACAGTTAGTCGGTGTTCTCCCTCTCCGGGCAGAACACTATTACTTTAAACAAATCTCTCTGAAAGAAGGGCTGCCGTCCAACGTGCGCTGTATTCTCCGGGATGAGCAAGGTTTCGTATGGATAGGCACCAAATCGGGACTGGGAAAGTTCGACGGGCACGAACTGAAAAGATACAAACACCAGGCAAACGACCCGAACTCGCTTCTCCACAACCTGATTTATCAGATTGCCGAAGACAAGCAACACAATATCTGGGTACTGACTGAAAAAGGTATTGCCCGCTACCAGCAGCAGAGCAACGACTTCACGTTCCCCACGGACGAGGACGGGAAAAATATCACCGCCTATTCTTTCTGCCTTGTCCCGGACGGAATCCTCTTCGGCGGCAAGGACAGGATTTACAAATATAGTTATGACGATTCTTCTCTCCGGCTTCTGCAATATTTCAACGCCAACTCTTTTAAAATCAACGCTCTCAGTATGTGGGATTCAAAGACGTTGCTCTGTTGCAGCCGTTGGACAGGCATATACCTCGTAGATCTGCATACCGGAGAGCACAGACGCCCCCCTTTCGACTGCGGGCCGGAAATTACCACCATGATGACCGACAGCCGGAAAAGAATATGGATTGCTCCTTACAGCGGCGGACTTCGTTGCTACTCATACGACGGCAAACTACTGGCTTCGTACTCCACCCGCAACTCCGCCCTCAGTAACGACATCGTCCTAAGCCTCGCCGAAAGGGAAGGGCAACTGTGGATAGGAACGGACGGCGGCGGAATCAATATCCTCACCCCCGAAACCGGGGAAATCTTCCAACTGGAATATATCCCGGGACGTGAAAACTACTCTCTCCCCGCCAACTCTATTCTCTGCCTGCACAACGACCACAACAACAATATATGGGCAGGAAGCACCTGCAACGGATTGATCAGCATCCGGGAAGTGTTCATGAAAACCTACACCGACGTAGTCCCCGGAAACGACCGCGGACTAAGCAACAGCACCGTGCGAAGCCTTTACCGCCAATCGCCCGACAGTATCTGGATTGGTACGGACGGCGGCGGTATCAACCTCTTTAACCCGCGTACCGAGAAATTCACCCATTATCTTTCTACCTGGAACGATAAAATAGCGTTTATCAGCGGATTCACTCCCGGAAAACTACTGATTTCCCTTTTCTCCAAAGGAGTATTTGTATTCAATCCCGCAACCGGGGAGAAACAACCTTTTACCATTGTCGACAAAGAAACAACGACGCAACTTTGCAACCGGGGAAAATCGGTCAACTTATATCAGAACACCCCCAACACCGTGTTATTACTGGGCGACCATGTCTACCAGTATCACCTGAAAGAAAAGAAATTCGACAAGGTCACCGGAGAAGAAGGGAAAAGTATTGTCGGCACGCTCGTCCCCTTCAAGCACGAGAACAATCGGACTTATATCAACGACTTCAAACATATCTACGAACTGCATGACGGGGATTCCTTGCTGAAAACAACCTTCGAATGTTATCAGGATACCGTAATCAGTTCGGCGTCACACGACGAGCACGGCGATTTCTGGATAGGAAGCAATTTCGGCCTTATCCACTACAACCCCGTTTCCCAAAAGCAGACGCACATCCCTACCAACCTGTTTACCGAAGTCAACATGGTGCAATGCGACCAGAGGGGCAAAGTATGGATAGGTGCGGATAATCTGCTTTTCGCCTGGCTCATACAGGAACAGAAGTTTGTTCTCTTCGGAGAGTCGAACGGAGCTATCCAAAACGAATATCTGCCCAACGCCCGGTTGGTAAACAATGAGGGGGATGTCTATATCGGCGGTGTAAAGGGTATGCTGCGCATTGACGGCCAGTTGCTGCTGAATACATCGGAAATGCCGGAACTGCAACTGTTGGATATTATCATCAACGGTGAGTCTGCACAGAACAAGCTATATAGTCATCCGGCAGCAATCTCTGTCCCATGGGACAGCAATATCACTATCCGAATCATGTCGAAAGAAGAGGATATCTTCCGCAAGAAAGTCTACCGCTACCGGATAGAAGGGCTGAACGACCAGTATATCGAATCGTACCAGCCGGAATTGGTAATCCGGTCATTGCCGCCGGGCAATTACAAAATTATGGCTTCATGCACAGCGAAAGACGGCAGTTGGATTCCCAACCAGAAAATACTGGAACTAACCGTACTCCCACCGTGGTATCGCACGTGGTGGTTCATTCTTGGTTGTGCCATTCTCATTGCCACCATAATCATCGAAACTTTCCGCAGAACATTGAAGCGTAATCAGGAAAAACTGAAATGGGCGATGAAAGAGCATGAGAAACAGATGTACGAGGAAAAGGTACGTTTTCTTATCAATATCAGCCACGAACTACGGACTCCGCTGACGCTTATTCATGCGCCACTCAATCAGATTTTGAAGTCGCTCTCTTCCGGAGACAGCCAATATCTGCCGTTAAAAGCCATCTACCGGCAGGCACAACGGATGAAGAACTTGATTAATATGGTACTCGACGTACGGAAAATGGAAGTAGGGGAGAGTAAACTGCAAATTCAGCCTCATCCACTCAATCAATGGATTGAACACGTTTCGCAGGATTTTATCAGTGAGGGGGAAGCAAAGAATGTGCATATCCGCTATCAGCTCGACCCACGGATAGAGAAAGTCAGTTTCGATAAGGACAAATGCGAGATTATCTTAAGTAACCTGCTTATCAATGCCTTGAAACACAGTCCGCAGGACACGGAAATAACGATTGCTTCGGAACTGCTGCCTGAAGAAAACCGGGTGCGTATCTCCGTCATCGACCAAGGATGCGGACTGAAGCAAGTGGATACGCACAAGCTCTTTACCCGATTCTACCAGGGAACAGGAGAACAGAGCGGAACAGGAGTCGGCTTGTCCTACTCCAAGATTCTGGTGGAACTACACGGCGGCTCTATCGGGGCACAGGATAATGAAGAAACCGGAGCCAGCTTTTTCTTTGAGTTGCCGTTGAGGCAGGAACTGGAAGAAATCATCTGCGAGCCAAAAGCTTATCTGAACGAGTTGATGATGGATGAAAACAGCGGGCTGCCATCCGTAAAAGAAGTATTCGATACCACTCCATACACTATTCTCGTAGTGGATGACAATCCGGATATGACAGACTTTCTGAAAAGAACGTTCGAAGGATACTTCAAACGGATAATTATCGCCGGAGACGGGGTGGAAGCCCTTCAACTGGTCAGAAGCCATGTCCCTGATATTATAGTCAGTGACGTGATGATGCCCCGGATGAACGGCTACGAGCTTTGCAAAACGATTAAAGAGGATATTGCCATCAGCCATATCCCTGTTATCCTGCTGACTGCCAAGGATGACAAGCAAAGCCTGATAAGCGGCTATAAGAATGGAGCGGACGGATATTTAAGCAAACCTTTCGAAGTGGAAATGCTAATGGAACTTATCCGCAACCGGTTGAAAAACCGGGAATATACCAAGAAAAGGTATCTGAATGCAGGATTAATCCCCACACCGGAAGAAAGTACAATCAGCCTGACAGACGAAACATTCCTGATTAAACTGAATAGTATCATCCAGGAAAATATAGATAATACCAACCTGGGCATCCAGTTTATCTGCCAGGAAGTAGGATTGGGGCGTTCTTCGCTTTATAACAAGCTGAAAGCACTTACAGGCATGGGAGCGAACGAATATATCAGTAAGCTCCGTATAGAAAAAGCTATTACATTGATATCCGGCACGGATATGCCCTTCTCTGAAATTGCAGAGAAAACCGGATTTACCACTCCGAGTTATTTCAGTACGACATTCAAGCAATATACGGGAGAGACGCCCAGTCAATATAAAGAAAGGAAAAAGAAAGGTCTGACTGATCAATAATAATACCATCATTATTCTTTCTTTATGCTGGCTGAAGTTTCCGGCTGCAAGCCAATGCACCGTATATTGACCGATTACAAAACGGGCTGCCACAGAATCACTTCTCCGGCAGCCCTTCTTTCATTAAATTAGAAAACAGAGAGTATGATACAGTTTATTCCTGACCTCCCCCTAAAGCACGGTATAGGTTAATTAAACTTTGTATTTCAGTAAAATGATTGGCCGTCTGCGATAGTTGCGCACTAAGCAATGACTGCCGGGAGGTAAGGACTTCCAGATAGGTTGTATTACCATGCTCCATCAACAGAGTAGTGCTTCGCAGAGCCGTTTGCAGGGAAGTGATCTGTTTATCCAGCAAGATTCTTTTTCCCTGACTGGTTTGATAGGCAATCAACGCATCATTCACCTCACTACCGGCGTTGAGCAACGTTTGCTGAAAGCCGAGCGCTGCTTCTTCCTGTTGCGCACGGGCAATGCGGTATTGTGCCACCACCTGCCCTCTGTTAAAGAGCGGCTGCGTAAGCGAACCTACCGCTGACGCGAGAAACTTGCCCGGATTGATAATCATCGCCCCGGCAGAGTTTGTCCATCCGGCACTCCCGCTCAAAGTGATGGAAGGATAGAAAGCCGAACGTGCCGCATTGGTGCCATAGAACGCCGCTTCCAGCGTCCGTTCTGCCGAGCGGACATCCGGACGGGAAGAAAGCATCCGTACAGGAATCCCTATCGAGAAGTCGGCAGGAAACTGTTGCTTTGCCAATACACCACGCTCATAGTTGCGTGGCGTCTCCGCCAATAATAAGGCAAGACTGTTCTCCACCTGATTGATCTGCTGCTGCAAATCGAGAACCGAACCCTGCACCTGATAATAGGCCGCCTCCATCTGCGACACAGCGGATTCGTTCGCCAGTCCGGCATTCATCAGAGCGCGGGTGGAGGCCACGGTTTCTTTCCATGCCGTCTCCGTCTGACGGGAAAGGTCGAGTTGCTCATCCAGCATCAGCAGGGTATAGTAAGTATTGGCTATGCCTGTCATCAACTGGGTACGGACAGCCTGACGATAATCCTCGCTTTGAGCATAAAGTGCTTTCGCCTGTTTTTTGGCATTGCGCATACGACCGAATACGTCCAGTTCCCAACTGGCAGTAACGGGCAATGAATAAGCCTGCGTAGCCTTGTGTGTATCAAAACTGCTCACCGTTCCCTGTGGGGAAAGGGCAAAAGCAGGCAGAAAAGCAAGTTTGGCAGACATCAGTGCCGCCTGTGCCTGTTCCACACGAAGCTGGGCGGACTGATAGTCGGTATTAGTCTGTAATCCCACTTCGATGAGGGATTGCAGATAAGGATCGGTGAAAAGTTCCCGCCAGTCCATATTACCCAGACTGGCAGTGTCCTCGGCCACCACTTCCTCCCCATAAAGATGGTCGGGGACGATAGTGGCGGGTTTGTATTTGGTATAGATGCCACAACCGCTCAACGACAGACTGATGGCAACTAATGTGATGATATTCTTCTTCATTCTTTCTTTCATTTAGTTACGTTCGCGTTCAACTTCACTCTTTTCTTTCTCTAAAAGCACCTGTACGTCTGCTTCCTCCTCCATCGGTTTGCGGATTTTTTCCTGCAAAAATTCAAAGATGATGTAGAAAACCGGAACGACAAAGAGCAATGCCAGTGTCCCGACAACCATACCGCCTACTACACCCGTACCCAGCGAACTGTTACCGTTGGCACCTGCACCGGAAGAGAACATCAGTGGAAGCATACCGAAAATCATCGTCAATACCGTCATCAGGATAGGACGCAAGCGGACTTGTGCGGCAGAGTAAGCAGATTCCACGATACCCATTCCTTTGCGACGGCGCTCTATGGCGTACTCTGTAATCAGAATTGCTGTCTTAGCCAACAAACCGATTAACATAATCACCCCTGTCTGCAGATAGATATTATTCTCCAATCCAAGGAACTTGGCGAAAAGGAACGAACCCATCAGTCCGAACGGCACGGAGAAGATAACGGCAAACGGCACGAGGAAACTCTCGTAAAGACAGGCCAGAATCAGATAGATCAGGAAGACACAAATCGCATAGATAAAGACTGTCTGTGCACCACCGCTACTTGCTTCTTCGCGTGCCATACCACCATATTCGTATCCGTAGCCTGCCGGCAAAGACTGTGCAGCCACTTCTTCAATCACTTTCTGCACCTCGCCGGAAGAGTAACCGTCGGCAGGATTCACATTGGCGGTGATAGTGCTGTAAAGATTGAAGCGGTTGGCCGTTTCCGGTCCCAACACTTGCTTCAGCGTCACGAACTGGCTCACCGGAGCCATCTGCGTACCATTGCGTACAAACATATTATTCAGCGCCTGCTCGTCGAGACGATATTCAGGCGAAGCCTGCATCATCACACGATATACTTTACCATACTGATTGTAGTTGGAAATATACGCACCACCGCAATAGCTCCCCACTGCATCGAGCACCGCACTTGGCGAAATACCCGCACGCTTACATTTGGCAGCATCCACTTCCACCGATATCTGCGGGAAGTTGATAGCATAAGAGGTATAAGCCATTGCTACCTCCGGACGCTGGTTCAAAGCACCGAGGAACTGTACAGCCGCTTCGTAGAACGTAGCCAGATCACCCCCCGTCATGTCCTGAAGGTTCAGTTCAAGGGAATTACCCATACCGTAACCCGGAATCATGGCAGGCTGGAAGCTGAATACTTGCGCTTCCTTTAAAGATTGGAATTGTGCATTGAGGCGGGAAACCACGGCATCCGAGCTATGTTCCTTACCTTTTCGTTCACTCCAGTCCTTCAAGCGGATAATGATTGTACCGTAAGAAGTTCCCTGCCCGGATATAAGTCCATACCCTGCCACGCGGGCATAGTGTTCTATTTCAGGTGTATCTTTCAGGATATTTTCCAAACGGTCCATCACCTTCGTTGTTTCTTCGAGCGTGCTTCCCGGTGAAATGCTGACATTCACCATGATAACACCCTGATCCTCCTGCGGCACAAGTCCCGTCTTGGTGGTACTCATCAGATAAACCAACAGGGCAACGGCAACTGCCAACGAAGTCCATACCATCCAACGATGGCGGATGAAGAACATCACACCTCTCTTATATTTACCCAGTACGGCATTGAACGAAGCATTATACGCAGCGCGTACCCGTCCGTTAATACTCTTAGCGCTCTTGGTTCCGTCCGACGGACGCATCATGATGGCGCACAAAGCAGGACAAAGCGTCAAGGCCGAAATCATGGAGATACCTACGGCAGTTGCCATTGTGATACCGAACTGTGTATAGAACACGCCCGAAGTTCCTCCCATAAATGTAACGGGAATAAACACAGCCATAAACACACAGGTACAGGAAACGATAGCCATCGTCACATCGCCCATTGCATCTTTAGTGGCAAGATAAGGCGACTTATACCCGGCATCAAACTTGGACTGCACCGCTTCCACCACCACAATAGCATCATCCACCACCGTACCGATGGCAAGCACCAAGGCAAACAGCGTCAGGATGTTCAGACTGAATCCCGCAGCCACCAGACAGGCAAACGTACCTACCAATGATACGATAATGGAGATGGAAGGGATAAGAGTGCTTTTAAGATCCTGCAAGAAGAAATATACCACAAGGATTACCAGGATGATGGCAATAATCAGTGTTTCCACCACATTGTGTATGGAAGCGAAAAGGAAGTCGTTCGAACTCATCATGGTGACAAACTCCGTTCCTTCCGGCAGATTTTTCTCCATCCGCTCTATCTGCGCGGTAATCTCTTTATTAACAGCGGTAGCATTGGAACCGGCTGTCTGGAAAATCATATAGAGAACGGCAGGCTGACTGTCCATCTCACTACGGAAACTATATGTCATAGTGCCCAGCTCTACTTCCGCCACATCTTTCAAGCGGAGTATCGATCCGTCCTCACGCGAACGGACAACCGTATTCTGAAATTCCTCCACGCTCTTCAGGCGTCCGCGATATTTCATCGTAAACTGGAAAACGTTCTGCGAACTCTCACCCAGCGAACCGGTAGGAGCTTCAATATTCTGCTCACCCAGTACAGCCGTGATGTCCGACGGTACCAGCCCGTATTGTGCCATCCGTTCCGGTTTCAGCCAGATACGCATACTATACGTATCACCCAGCTCCATGACGTCTCCTACTCCCTCAATACGTTTTATCTGGGGAATAACATTGATGTCCAAGTAATTGGCCAGGAAAGTCTGGTCATAACGGCCATCAGTGCAGACCAAAGCACCGATCTGCAAGAAACTGGTCTGGCGCTTCATCGTGCTTACACCGACTTTCGTAACTTCGGCCGGAAGTAATCCCTGCGCCTTAGCTACACGGTTCTGCACGTTGACTGCTGCCATATCGGGGTCTGTGCCCTGTTTGAAGTAAACCTGAATAATAGCCAAACCTGCATTGGAGGCACTCGAACTGATATACATCATGTCTTCCACACCGTTGATACTCTCTTCCAGGGGCATGATGACACTGTTCATCACTGCCTCGGCATCAGCACCGGTATAGCTGGCAGTCACATATACCGTCGGAGGTGCAATATCGGGATATTGCTCCACGGGCAACGTGAAGAGTGAAATAAGCCCGATAGCCAGAATCAATACGGAAATGGAGATTGCCATCACCGGCCTCTTTATAAACATATTTCCTTTCATAATCAGTCTCCTTCTTATTTAACTTGCGTGCCTTCGCGCACCAGTCCGGCGCCTTCCGATACAATTTCATCACCGGCTTTCAGTCCGCTCAACACTACATATTCGCGTCCGTCATTGATACCGGCCACAGTTATCAGGGTAGAGACAGCCTTACCGTCCACTACCTTATATACAATAGTCTTGTCCTGCATCCGCACGGTAGCCGTCTGCGGAATGGCAATACAGTCTTTATAGATACTCGGCACTACTACCGTGCCCGATGCTCCGCTATGAAGCAACCGTGATTCGTTGGGGAACACCACACGCGCTACGACAGTACCCGTCTGGCGGTCGATGACTCCGCTGATGGATTCAATGACACCTTTCTTATCATAAACCGAATTGTCGTTCAAGTGCAATTCCACTTCCGGCATATTCTTCAATGCCTCATCCATATCACCATACTGGCGGGTAAGGGCAAGCAACTGATTCTCGGTCATGGAAAAATAGACATACATATCCGAGTTGTCGCTGACTGTGGTAAGCGGATAAGGCATATTAGCACCTACCAATGCACCCACGCGATAAGGCAATGCGCCTACTACTCCGTCACTGGGACTTTTCACCTCGGTATAAGAAAGGTTGTTGCGGGCACTGATTTCCTGGGCTTCGGCCTGTGAGAGTTGTGCCTTGGCAGTGAGATAAGTGTTCTCGGCTGTTTTCAGACTAAATTCGGAAACAACTTTCTGTGCATACAGTTCTTTGTTGCTCTTGTAAGTCAATTCGGCGGTACCCAGCCCGGCACGTGCTGCTTCTACATTGGCAGTGGCAGTTTTCAGTGCAGCCTTGTAAGGAACCTGGTCGATAACGAAGAGTAATTGTCCCCGGCGTACTTTCTGTCCTTCGGTCACACAGAGTTTCTCAATCGTTCCCGACACCTGTGGATAGATGTCAATATCCTGCCGCCCGCGTATAGTCGCCGAATAGGAAGAAGAAAATTCCTTATCCACCGCTTCTATCTGCATTACTGCATAAGAAGAAGATTTCACTCCCGCATCCGATGCTTGCTTGCAAGATGCCATCCACACTGTACAACCGACAATCCCTATCAGCCGTATCCATTTTTTGCTTACTGTAATCATACTTTCTCTTTTGATCTTTTGTTAAATCCTGGACAAAAGTAGGAGAAAAGAACAAGGCAAGAGTGACCAATTTCCCTCCATAAATGTCCTATTTTCGCCATTTACGTTTATTATAGCTAACTATTTGGCAATAAACGACATATCAAACAAATCTGAAGAAGTATGGGACATTCTGTTTTCCCGATTATTCACCAACTTTGCAAAAAGAAAAAAGGAAAGAACATGGAAAAAGAGAACATTATAACGGTGGATATAGAAGATTTTAAGGACAGTCAGCACGTCCTTGATTATATTGATGATGACTTTGCGATAGTCAACAGTCTGGAGGGGACTCCTTATAGTAATGATACAATCAAACTGAATTGTTTTCTCATCGCGGTTTGTATAGAAGGGTGCATCCAGTTGGACGTCAACTACCGGACCTACAAGTTGCAGGCGGGCGAGCTGCTGCTCGGTCTGCCCAACACGATTATCAGCCATACGATGCTTAGTCCTAAATATAAAGTCAGGCTTGCCGGATTCTCTACCCGTTTCCTGCAACGTATTATTAAAATGGAAAAGGAAACGTGGAATACTGCCATTCATATCCACAACAATCCGGTGAAGTCGGTTGACAACGGGGAGGATCAAACAGTCTTCGGATTCTATCGGGATTTAATTATAGCCAAGATAAACGATGAACCTCATCGCTACCACAAAGAAGTGATACAACATCTCTTCTCCGCTATCTTTTGCGAAATGATGGGGCAGCTTCATAAGGAAATCGAAGCTTCCGGCAACATGGAAGGTTCGAAAGAAGGCATCAAACAGGTGAATTATATTTTGCGGAAGTTCATGGAACTGTTATCGAAGGACAAGGGTATGCACCGTTCGGTGAGTTATTTTGCCAACGAGCTTTGTTATACTCCGAAGCATTTCTCGAAAGTCATCAAGCAGGCGTGTGGCAGAACTCCGTTGGATTTGATTAACGAAACTACCGTGGAGCATATCAAATACCGATTAAAACGTTCGGAAAAGTCTATCAAGGAAATTGCGGAAGAGTTCAACTTCCCCAATCAGTCCTTTTTCGGGAAATACGTAAAAGCGCATTTGGGAACATCACCGGCCAATTATCGGAACAGAAAAGAAGAATGACAAAAAGAACAGATTCTTATGTTAGACAAATCTTTTTGGGGATCTTGTTCATCTTAATATAAAAAAAGAGTAATAATGTGCACATTATTACTCAATAACACTAAGATAGCTCCCGACTCTTGACTTATACATAAGTCTATATTGCTTTTTCAATTCTTTAGAGAGAAAAGAATGTTCAATCAGTTGATCAGTCAATTCATATATCTTACTATATTTTTCGAGACAAGAGTTTACCAAACGCTCGGGTAGACCTATTTTTAAGCCAAAGTGATAAAAAGTCTTCCCAGTAACCGCCGATGCACCACCGAAATAATCCGGTTCAGGATTAACAAACAAACCTTTGCTCATGGCAAAGATACCATCGTTTATATGGAGATGAGTATTCAATAAATCGTAAGCAGGAGATAGGCGGAATCTTCCTTTCTTCTCTTCCAATAAAGAAAAGTTCTTTAAATGGGCATCGCCGTTAGAATAGACAAAGTTGAACAAGATAAGTTCAAAAAAACGCAATTTATCCACTTGGGGGACAGAGCTGTATTTATCTATAATTTCTGCAAACTCTTCATAGGCCAGATTGTCATATTTATAATCGGAACCTCCATTTTTCCTGGTAAGCCCGGCTAAAGAAGCAAAATCCTCCTTTTGTAACTTTCCTTTCTCCGACAAATCAAAACGTCGTACAAAATAAGCAGGGGTTCCGTCCTGAAAAAAGCATAATCCATTAGGAGCTGTCGGAATCCCATATACTTGCGCAGCTATCTGCATTGTCAAATGTTCGTTGGCAGGACAAAACTCCTTGTTACGGAGATTATTGGGAACAGGCTTTAATATGAATTCGCCCTGTTCTCCCTCTTTGGTCAATCGCAATATCCCGTCATCGGCAACTAAAGAATACTTAATCTGGACTCCAGAAACGGATATGCGTTTGCTATTGTTATTGAAGAGATCAATACCGACATTATCGTCAAAATGCCTGTAAGGTAATTCACAAGATATATTTTTCCCATCAGAAAGCTGCTTCAAGGCTTTGGGTGAATATCCGCTTTCTCCACCAGTCTCCCGTAAAAGTGAGGGACAAATATGAATATCAGTTTCCATTATCACATTTTTTTAATTGTTATTGCTCCGATTGTATCTGTATGGGCAGTAGCCAGAAGAATACCAAAATCATCCTCTTCATCAATATGCAGGTTTCTAGCTTGAATAATCCGATTATCCCCTTCAGATGTCATATTAAAAAAGACAGGGAAAAGATAGGAAGAGGTATATTCCTGCTGTGTCTTGGGCATGGTCAGTGAGACAGCTGGGAGTTGTGGATTATTATAATAGTCCGTATCATAACAGAATGAATAGTGTTCACGATCTATTTCTGTTAACAGACCGGCATAAACACCTTTTATATAGACTTTGGCAGATCGACTCATATGTGTGTCTATTATTGAATATGAATACTAAGTCCTAAAGTTTTCAGGACATTAAAAAGAACATCGAAGCGGGGATTACCACTTCCACGTTCCAAGCGGACCAAAGCGTTAATCCCTATTCCTGCAAGAGTGGCCAACGTAGACTGATCCAACCCCAACTCCTTACGCCTTTCGCGAATATGTTTTCCTATCTCTATTAAATCCATAATTCACCATATATAGAAACTTTCTCACAAAGATAGAATCTTTTTAATATAAAAACAAGTAAATTCACCATATACAGTGAATTTGCACATAAATAGCATAGTATTAAAGCATACTATCATGCTTTTCACCATATATGGTGATTTAAAAGAGATACATGCTTATAAAGGAAAGACATTGATTGCTGAAAGAAGTGCCAACATGAAGAATTGTATATTTTACCTATCCTGCTCTTTATATTTCGAGCCCTTCCTTGCACTTCATGAAAAACGCCCTCCATTTAGAGTTACAGATTTCGCAAATAACACAAAATAGGCATTATTAGCAAACAAGTTACAATAAAAGCAGTTAATCAAAAGCATAAATAGCTATCATATCACAAAGGATATATCAGATTGCTATTTATAAATAGGCAGTAGAAAAAGACAAACCAGCTCAATATATCCTCTTCAAAAACCAAGTTTAGCTTCCTTTAAAAGAAACCGATGGTTTGATTATAGCAAACGGACGGTTTGTTTAAACCAAACGGAGGGTTTGATTACGGCAAACGGATGGTTTAGTTACACCATATCGTGCATATTTCAAGGAAATAAATACAAGATAAAGAGAGATAATGCATATTCTTGCAATTGTTCATGCAGTTTATTTTCTGTTTGGCCCTTTTCTTTCTTTCCTTTTTTCGTGAATATCTTAAAAACAGAACAGATTCCCCGTTATATGAAAGTACCTTGTATCCGGAGACAGGCAGAAACTTTCATATAACGGGGAATTCTATTTCATATTCTCAATGAAGAGAATCCATGAAGAGAATCAACGATTCTCGGTATCTTTCATACAACGCACGGAGAATGCATGGGAACGACCGGAGGAATGTGTCCAGGTCTTATCGGAGACTTTATAATACAGAGAAGTAGCTCCCTGATCCTTGTCATTTCCATAACTGCTAGCCGATGAGTTAGACCAATAGCAAGCGGCACCCTTAGCGGTATCCAATCCTGTATTGTTGCCATTATTACCGCCGTTGGAACCCCACTTACAACCTGCCAACGGCCAATATGCGTAATTCGTACCGTCATAGCAATATTTAAATACCGCAGTTGCGCTCTGTTTCACAAATTCTCCTTTCTGCTCTATCTCATCCAATACTCGGGGAGACACAACCCGGTAACCTTTCGGACAAGGATCATAAATAGATTTATGACCGTCAGAAGGATTGAGATAAGTGCTCGATTCATTCGGGTTACCCCAGAAGTCATCTTTACGATCGGTACGTGCACCGGTCCATGCACCCAGATACCAGTCGGATTTTGTATTATCCACATTATTGGTATAAAGCAACGCACGGGGATTTTCTATAGAGAAGCGGACGTTGGTGGCTTCGGTAGGTATATTAGTACCCACGGTTCCCGACCAGCCGACCGGCGTAGGACGTCCCCATTGGAAGTAAACACCGTTTTGCTTCCAGTTGTCTCCTTCACACGTCATATAAGTACCCAGATTACGATCCAACACTACATATCCCGTATTACCATAAGGGTGTTCTGCCGGAGTAGGGGTCATCCAGATAATAAAACTCCAGATGACGGTAGTCTGATCCGCTCCATAGATAGCCACCTGGCCGCAACCGCCAGGTAGTCCGGCGTATGTTTGAATCCCTGTTACCGTAATCGTATAATCACCATTCACAGGAGTAATATCTGTAGCAGAGCCGTTTACCCGAACCATTTTATTCGCATTACCCAAATCGCAATTAAGTATAGTCTTGGCATACTTGGGTTCTTCCACTTCCATGAAATTACCACAGGCTTTCACATTTATCACATTATCCACACCTTCTGTTGAAATATTCGTCAACAGACAGTTGGACTCGCCATAAGCCCATCCTCCTGCCAATAAACGTGTCTCTACCGGCTCATACCATTCGCAGGAGTTATCCGAAAGTTTCAGGTTGTTGACAGCAATCGTATTGACAGCATTGGCTTTCAGTTGCTTTCCTTCTTTGAGAATAGGAATGGTAACAGTCTGCTGGTCATTCTCCAGAGTGATGACAATGTACACTTCTTTGCCACTTAAATCGGCAGGATATGTAGTCAGGTATATATCCTGTGCGGAAGCGAGCAGTTCGGGAGTAGTCAGTGAAACAGTGGCATACGGTTTCACATCCGTACCGTAGGTCAGTTCGTCCGTATCCAAATCTGCTGTGAATACACCGGAAAGAGGAGTTTTTGTCTCCTTGTCATATAAAGAAACACTCTTTAGCTTGTACGTAGAAAGCTCCTGGGATGAGATGCTGAACTTCACATACGCCATCGCATGGTTCAACGTAAATTTAGCAAGCATATCCGGACTGCTGACCGTAGCCTTGGCAAACGCAAAACCATACTTTCCAATATGATGGCTATCGCCGGGACGGCTTTGTTCCTGCTCAACAGACAGGGTAGAAGTTATCTTGTTGCCATTTTCGGCCAGTTCCGTACTTGCCCGGTAAGGATAGTAAATAAGAAGTTCCGTAGATCCTTCTTCCGCCATCTTCACGTCGTCCGAAGTAAAGACGCCGGAGTTCTGCCCGATCGACTCATCACTCAATAAAGACTGCACATTATTGATGTCGGTCCCTGCCGTACGAGAGAAAACACCCAAGGCATCCCCTTCGCTCCAAAGCACCGGATAAACATCCCCTGTTTTGTCACCGATAGAAACACGTGTCTGCGGAGACGAGAGTCCAACCAACGTCAGACATGAACCTGCCGTTGCCGGTTCTTTGCCGTTATCGGACGAAATAGGTTCGTCCTGCGTGCAACTTGTCATCATGAGAATCATTGCACCTATTGCAAATAATCTATTTTTCATACCATTCATTCTTTTGAGTTACACCATTTTTACCATTCATTCTCTTCCAGATCACCGGCAGAACCGCCGTCACTCCATGCTCCTTCCGTTCCTGAAGCTTTCCAGGTCTGAAAAGCGGAACACACGGCACGCCCTTCGGCATTATAGGCGATAATCGCACTGATGTAATTCACTCCCGGACGTAATCCTTCGGTGATTTTGCGCGTATAGGGCAGAGATACGGGTTCTCCGTTCTCTTCTACGAATTTCACCAGTTTCACTTCAATGTTATAATCAAAGCCAATGTCGGCCACCGGATAGAATTCAATGACTTTCGCACCGAACGTAGTACCTGTTTGCTGCTCGGAAGTAATCAGAGCCGTATTGTCCGCAATCTCCGAAACTGTCAGGTTCATGGTGGGAATGACACGCGGAGCCGAATCATCCTTGTCCGAGCAGGAGGCAGTTATCAGCAGTAGTACGAAGATAAATGCCATATTTATATGTAAGTTCTTCATAATCATATTGTATTAGTTTTATTATTGTAGATTCTTATACCGCAGCAATGCTTCTAAAAAGTAATAATCGGCATACGTCAGGGGGACATCCACTTCGCTTTTATCAGGAAGTGCACCCACGCTGTGCTTCAGGATGAAACATTCGTTCGTACCCGGTTCTGCCAGATACTCTTTCGAGGCAAGCGTACGGAGTTGCTTTTCTGCCATGGCAAGATAAGATTCCTTGGCGTCCGTGCCGGGGATATAACGGCTTAGCTCAATAAAGGCGGAGGCCATGATAGCCGCTGCGGAAGCATCCCGATAGGTCTGTTCTTCTACCGGAGCGTCGAAATCCCAGTAAGGAATACCGTCGGCAGGCAAACGGCGGAGCAGCATATCGGCGATATGCCCGGCTTGCAACAGATAATTCTGATACCCCGTCAAGCGGAACATCATCGTATAGCTATACAAGGCCCATGCTTGTCCGCGGCTCCAGGAGGAATCGTCCGAGAAGCCCTGCACCGTTTGCTTGCCGCGCACTGCACCTGTTTCAGGGTCATAATCCACCAGATGATACGTGGAATAATCATCCCGGAAGTGATGCTGGATAGTGGTATTGGCATGCGTACAGGCAATGTTCTGCAAAGAGTCGTCGGCATAGGCTTTCGACATGGACAACAGCAGTTCAAGATTCATCATATTGTCAATAATCACCGGGAACTTCCAGTCACAGCCTTTGCGCACAAAGTCCCAGCTACGAATCACACCGGCAGCAGGATTGAAGCGGGTTGACAAAGATTTGGCGCCCTGATAGAGCACTTGTTTATAAGCCTCATTACCTGTCAGCCGGAAAGCATTGCCGTAACTGCAATTCAACTGGAAACCGACATCGTGGTCCCTGGTCACGTATTGTATAGAGTCGAGTTTCAGCGTGTTCTTCTCGGCCAGTGTTTTCACTGCGTCCTTCCGGGTATATTCGTAGATATACCAAAGGGAACCGGGATAGAAGCCGCTGCACCACCAATAGATATTTGAGGAAACAAACTCACCGTCGGCAGAGAGCGTGCGGGGAAGTGTCTTTTCTGTCAAGCGGGTGTCCATAGCCGTGTATTGTTGCTCCGCAACGGTAAATACACGGTCAATCAATGCCTCCATCGGCTCCTGCTTCGTGCAGGAGGCCAATGTCAAAAGTCCGAGTATAGATATTAATAGGATTCTCATACGTTCCATTCTTTTTATTTAGGGGACAGGGTTGTGGTAAATGTAGCGGTCTGATTGGCGGTGACCGTTGCTTCAAAGCCGACCATATAGGTACCCGGATTAGCCTGGTCATAAGAGTTCTCACTGGTGGTACTCCATTGCTTGTAGGTAGGCTTCACGCTTCCGCTGGCTGTGAGATACATCACTTTGCTTCCGTTCGTTAGTACGATGCGGTTACTTTCCACCGTCGGAACGGCAGGCGTCACCATACACCAGCGCACTTTGGCGGATTTATCTGTTCTCGCCTTGATCTCATCCATAACCACTAAATCTTTATCGTTCACGATTTTCACGGTACGGGTAGCGGACGCCGCCTGATCGGAAACTACTTCAGTCAGATCGAAAGTGGCTCCCAATTCCGTAGCGGTATTGATAGTAGTAGTCAGTGTAGCCGCCCCATTTACCCGGTGACGGGCGTCGTTGATTGAAATCGTGCTATGATTCAAGTTATTCAGGCGGAATACATCCCAACGCATCGAGTTCTGTCCCATATCCCAAAGATTACCACCCAAAGCTGACAATTTCGACTCGAGCGTTGTATAACTTTGCAGACCGAAATCCATCGACCAGCGCACTCCATACGCGTCGTACACAAACGAACCGGCATCCATGTGTCCGTGGCTTGAACCTGCCTTGCCGCCTTTGATTCCAAGGTATTTATCCGTATCGGTGTACGTCCAGTCGGTATGTACCATCACCACAGGCGTTTCCCCTTTTCCACTCCATAGTTTATTGGAAGGAGCGGAGATTGCGTCCAGATTCAGATTATTGGCAAACGCCATAATCATCGGCAACAGGCGGTTTTCGGCACAGGAAGCGTATTCGCCGTTCTTCAGCATTTTCAGCTCATTATATAATAAGGATGGATTACTGTATTTATCGGCAAACCACCACGAAGCCAATGCCGCAGTAGAAGAGGGAGCACAGTCGGAATAATTAAAGAACTTGCTGTTCAAGCCTGTCATATACAGCATATACTCTGCCGTTTTGGAGAATCCCGGTGTATCGGAAAGCCCGTTATCCGTGCCGAGCGTACTGTTGAGGGCGGCAAGCATCAATACCTGATAGAGCGTGCCGTAACACCAGTAACCGCTACCCTCCGGATAGTTGCCGTCTGGAGAATACATCACTTCCAATGCAGGTTTATTAGATTCTAATGCCTTTTCAATCATGTCCTTTGCTTCGGAAGGATTGTTTTCATAAGAAGCCAGTGCCGCACAGACCAGTCCGCCATTGCAGACCTGGTTCCAGTTGTTGGTGGCTTCGTAGAAGTTGAGGTTCCAGTTCTTGTTCTGCGCCTGTTGGAAGGCAAACTTCAACAGTGCGTTGGCCGCTTTCGTACGGGTGGCTGCACTTAGTTCGTTGTAAAGCCAGTCGTAGCCGAATGCAACAGCTGTAGCCATTTCGCCCACATCGAGAAAGTGGCGTTTCGAGTTCCAGTCGGGAAAGTTGCAGACAGCGTTCATATCCGTTTCCGCTTTAGTCAGGTATTTGGCATCGCCGGTCATCCGGTAGGCATAAGCACAGGTGAAAATACGCAGTAACGCGTCGCGGGACACATCGAGGATACGTTTGTTGCTGGCATCCAATTTATAAGTCAGTGCCGTGGCGTTCATCCCTTTACTGTTGCATACACTCATAATGGTATTATGGAGCAAGGTCAGATTGGCACTCGAATTGGCATCCACTTTGGCTTTCAACGCAGTGAAGGCCTCGGCGTTCATCAACAGGCGGGGATGATTGTCCGCAGTCAGTTTGGAATAATCCAGTCCGCCCTCCGGCTCCGTGGGATTCGGTTTCTCATGGGTAGATCCCGGACGGAATCTGTTCTCATCTTCATCGGAACAACTAACGGCTGTTCCTACAAAGAAAGCTATGATGATTGTTTTAAAAAGAATCGTTTTCATGGTTCAATGAATTTATTTGTATTACTACTTCAAAGGAATAAGTCGTACTTTCAGTTGCGAGGCACGATTGGCAGGAATCACCGTCTCAAAACCCACGCGGATGGTTCCCGGATTGCGGAAATCATATTCATGCGGGGGCACGTTCGACCAGGTTTTCATTTCTACTTCCGTATCGGCATCTACCGTCAATAGCATCCGTTGTCCGTCTTTGGTTAATTCCATCCGGTTCTTGCCCGTTATTTTGGCTTCCGCCGGAGTGACCATGATCCAGGATACGGCAGCTTCCTTGTCCCCCGTCTCCAACCGGTCGGTTACTTCCAGATGGTCTTTCTGATCCAATATCACGGTGCGGACGACTTTCTTCACGCTGTTGGCAAACACACTCGACAGGTCTACTTCCGCCCCTTTCTGTTTCTTCGACTCGAAAGTACGGGTGATCGGAGCATTACTCTTTACCAAATGGCGTTCGCCGTTAATCGTCAGGGTGTTGTGAGCGATATTGCTTAGCCGGAATACTTCCCAGCGTTGTCCGTTCTGCGACATATTCCACAGGTCTACTCCCTTACTTTCGAGCGTGATGTAACTCTGCATACCCAAGTCCATCGCCCAACGCACCCCGTCTCTCTCGAAGATAAACGAACCGGCATCCATGTGCGCATGAGAGGTAGAAGGCGAACCGCCTTTCACTCCCAGATAGGTATCTTCCTTGCTGTCCCATCCGCCACGGTAGATAAACACAGGCGTATCTCCTCGACTGAACCAAAAGTTTTTCTTCGGCTTGCCGATATGCTTCAAATCGAGCTGCGAACAGAACACCATCAGGCTGGGCAGTAAACGGTCTTCGGCAAACGGCATATCCGGCCGGTCGAGATACTGACGTTCAATCCACAACAGGGAAAGGTCTTTCGCTTTGCCTGCAAACCAAAACATCATCATGTTGCACTCCGCCTCTACCGGAGAATCCGAGAAACAGAAACAGTCTCCACCCGGAGCCGTCATATACTGCATGAAACGGGCAGACTCCATGAAGCCGGGGGCTTGGGAGAGCCCATTGTCTGTGCCGAAAGCACTTTCGAGCGCAGCAATGAGCATTACCTGAAAACTTGTCCCGTACCCCCAATATCCGAACCCTTCGGGATAACCTCCGTCGGGACCATAACCTACCATCGCTTTCGGATTTGTCTCCATACATTTCTCAATGATGCCTTTCGATACTTCCGGAATCTCTTCAAAAAGAGCCAGCGCGCCATACGCCAATCCACTATTACATACGGAATTCCAGTTATTCTTGGCTGTATAGAACCAGGCATGACGGGTGTTCTTTGCCGCGTCGAAGCCTTTCGCGATGATTGCTTCGCGCACTACCCGGCGGGTGTCGGGCTGCAAAGAATCGTACAGCCAGTCATAACCGATAGCCAATGCCATTACCATCTCACCCACATCCAGGAAATGAGTGGGGTTCCAGTCGGTGAAACGACTGACGGCCAGCATCTCCTGTTCCGCACGGTGAGCATATTTCTTATCTCCCGTCATACGGTAAGCGTATGAGAGGTAATAGATACGCTTCAATGCGATGCGCGAAATCGCCAGCAGGCGTTTGCCCTCCTTGATACGTTCCACAGGTGGTTCCGTAAGTGTCCGGTCGCAAAGTTCCATGATCCGCTGGTGAACAGTGGCCAACGGGGGATACTCCGCAATGGCTTTCCTGATGGCTTCTTCTCCTCCCGCCGGCAATAACAACCGGGGATGAGGCGCTATCTTGCCATAATCAAACTGTTGCGCAACTACACCCGTGCAACCGGATACAAAAATGAGTAATAGTAAAAGTATTTTCTTCATCCTTATTCAAATCTTTATGATTAATACGCCCAACCGCTTCGTTTAGTCAGGTTCGGGTTCTTTTGCGTTTCAGAGATAGGAGCAGTCCACGGCCACATGTAATCGGTGTAATACCAGTTATACTCTACCATATCGCCCCACCAGGACTTGCCGCCATTCACGTCTTTCCCCTGGAATTTGGTTTCTTTGTAGGTTCCCCAACGTACTTCATCGAAGAAGTTGATTCCTTCCAGACAGAATTCCACGCGACGTTCATAACGTATCCTTTCGAGCATGTCTTCCTTTCCGTTCACTGCGCACGGGCCGCTTCCGCCCTCTGTCAGTGCAGGCATGTGGGCACGGGTACGTACTTTATTCACCAAACGGATGGCTTCTCCCAGTTGATCGGTCTGTGCCAATGCTTCGGCATACTGCAACAGTACATCGGTATAGCGAATCAGCGGCCAGTCGGTATGGCAACGGCTCCGGCTAATCAAACGGCCTTTCTCAAACTCATTGTACTTGCGATAGCAGTAGAAAGCAGAAGTACGTTTATCGAGCCAGAAGTCTCCGCCATTCGTTCCCTGTTCCTTCAACGGCCAACGGAGTTGTTTACCGATCTGGTTAGCATCTCCTGCATAATTAGGCTTGTAACAGTCCACCGGCACATAAGGAGTGACGACGGTCTGTTGCAGACGCGGGTCACGACTGTCATACGCCTTTTTAATACGGGCTTCATTACCGCTGTTCAGGTAATATTTCTGATAAATATCTTCGCCAACCCGTTTGATAAGGGCATTTTTTTGTGAGGACATAGATTCCAATCCGTCACGGCAGAAAAAGATTTCACGCTGTTGCGGAGTCAGCAAGTCCCAGTCTTCCAGGCCGTCTACTTCCGACCATTTGAAGTCCGATCCGTCGGCGTTCTTATAGTAGTCCACAAAGTCTGCGGAAGGTTTTATTTCCGTCCAGCCATCATACGTATCGCGGGCACCGGTCATTTGCTGAATGTTATCACAATAACCGGTTTCTTCGCTGAACTGGAGCGAGAAGATCATTTCTTTATCCTTTTCGTTTTCATATTTGAAGAAGTCGGCATATTCGCCTGTCCACAAGCCATAACCGCACGCTTCCACTTCTTTGAAATCGTTGCCTGCTTCCTTGTATTGCTTCTTCCACATATATACCATACCACGCAGGGCATAAGCGGCTCCTTTAGAGGGACGGCCGTAGTTTTCATTCAGCGTGTTATTGGGGAAGTCGGGATTGTTGATGCAATACGTCAAATCATCCAGAATGACTTGCCATACCTCATCTACCGAAGATTGACCACGGGTACAGTCTTCGTTATTGATGGGTTCCAGATAAACGGGGACGCCCTGATAAAGCATATTCAGACGATTGTACGCCCAGGCACGAAGGAAGCGGGCTTCGCATTGGTAACGCGCCAGTTTATCAGCGCTCATATCCGCTTTATGCAGATTGGCAATCGCATCGTTACACGCATGGATGATGGTGTAACAGAACTTCCATTCATACCACACCTGAAAGTCATTGGCAGGCTTGGTAGCCAGCGAAAGCAGTTCCACCGGATAGTTATTGGAATAATAATCGGTTGCAAAGCTCATAGCTTCGATTCCCTGACGGTTCAGTCCGTCGGCACGGCGAAGCTGGGTAGAGGAGAGTTGGGTGGCATAGAACGGGAAGTAGAGTCCTGCCATTCCCTTGTCGGCAAGCTCCTCCGTGGTCCACATGTTTTCACTTGCAATCTGGTCTTCCGGAGCCACATCGAGAATATCCATGCAGGAGGTAGCCGCCAGCGCCATCGTTAAAATCATTAATATCTTTTTCATATCAGATTCTGTTTTTTTAGTTCTACATCATTAAAAGGTAATCTGTCCGCCAAAAGAGATCTGACGCATCAACGGATAACCGATGGCAGTTCCTATTTCCGGATCGAGTCCCGGATAACTGGTAATCGTCAGGATATTGTCCATCGACACGAAAGCACGGAGTTTATTAACAAAGAACTTGCTGGAAATCCGTTGCGGCAACGTATAGCCGATTTGGATATTCTTCAACTTGAAGTAGTCGCCCTTATATTCGTTCCAGTCGCTCTGGATTCTGTTATTATAGGTAGTACCGTATGTCAGGCGGGGATATTTGCCCCACTGGTTGGTGCGCGGATCGTCCGGGTTGGAAGGATCGAAGAAGTAATGGTTATCGGCGATATGCTCGATAATGCCATATCCGTGGCTGACCAGTGTCGAGTTGTAGTAATCCGTATTCCAGTTGAGGTAATGCCCGAAAGCTCCCGACCATAACATGGAGAAATCAATGTTCTTGTAAGAGAAGGCACAGTTGAAGCCCAGGTTGAATTTGGGGACACTGGTGTGTCCGGAGAAATCCCGGTCGTTGGTATCGCCGTAGTTCATATCACCGTTGCTGTCGGCATAGAGTATGTCACCATACCAAAGCTGGTCTTTGGCAACCGTCTTCATTCCTCCGAACGAATAACCGGAGTCAATCATGGCCTGCACCCATACCATATCTTCTTTCGTACGTATCATTCCGTCCTTCGGTCCCGCATGGATATCCACCGCACCTCCGGTATAGCCTTCGCCGGAACCTCTGTACACCTTATACATATAGGTTTCTCCCAGTTGGCGGCCTTCGCAGATGTAGCCTCCGAAACCAGATTCGGACACATCACTGAAGTTATTGACATAGCTCACTTTGTTTCCCTGTGCATCATACGTCCAGTATTTCTGGAGTTCGCCTTTGAACTTCATCACTTTGTTGGCGTTGAAAGAGAAGTTCATACCCACTCGGTATTCGAAATCTTTTCCGATACGGTCGTTCCAGTTGAGGGTAAATTCAACACCACGGTTGCGCACTTCACCCAAATTCTCGGGAGCAGAGCCTACAACACCCATCGAAAGATAGAGTTCGGGATGGTAGAGAATGTCCGAAGTATACTTATTATAATAGTCTATCTCACCCGTCAGGCGGTGGTTGAAGAAGCCGAAATCAAGTCCGATGTCGGTGGTGGCGGTACTTTCCCAATGCAGCTTGTCGTTGCTTAGTTTCTTGCGTACCAATCCTTTGGTTCCTTCACCGTCGATTACAACATTGCCTGTGGCGTAGTTTGCCTGCCAGTCGTAGTTGCCCGTAGAGTTGTTACCTGTCTTTCCCCAGGAAACACGGAGTTTCAGGTTAGAGAGATAGTCCGATGCGCCTTGCATGAATGATTCTTCTGAGATACGCCATCCGCCGGAGAACGAGGGGAAATATCCCCAACGCTGGTTCACACCGAAACGGGAGGAGGCATCGGCACGAAGGTTGGCTTCAAAGAGATAACGTCCTTTATATCCGTAGTTGACACGGCCGAAATAAGAGAGCAATCCCCATTTGGCGGGTGCCGAGCTGGAAGAGCTGACGAGCGTCTCGTAAGTGCTTAATTCGTTCAGCGTCCAGTCCGTAGCGCCTTTACGGGAAACGGCAAAGCTCTTGCTGTAATATTCCTGTGCGGAATATCCGAGCAGTGCGCCCAGGTCGTGGTCTTTCTTGATGGTTGTATTGTAGCGTACCAGTATTTCGGCACTCTGACGCCAGGTGCGTGCACTCGTATTGGTGATGGAAGCGTTCTCCAACGCGCTTTCACTGACACGCTGGTCGGTGACGTAGTCCCAATAACCATTTTGGCGGCTATAAGAAGACTTGTCGGTGAATGTCGGCGAATAGTTGAATGTACCTTCAATGTTGAGCCCTTTATAGGGAGTGATAATTCCGTAGACTGATGCGTTGAGACGCCAGACGGTATTGAAACCGGTGGCTCCTGCCATCTGACCGAAGATATTATTGGCATTGGAAGATTCTTCGCTGGCCAGTGCGGCACGTCCCCAGTAGTTCGGTTCGCCGGGGTATACACCCGGAGTGGTCTGATAGAGATACTTGAATCCGTTGCTGATATTAGCCATCCCGTAATCTTGCTTTTGTCCGTAGAGACGGGTGCCGACAGTCATCCATTTCACTATCTTGGCTTCCAAGTTGGTACGGAAATTGATTTTCTGCGTACTTGAGTCGAGGTTCCAGCGGTTCATGACTCCCTGATTGTCAAGATAGCCCAATGAAAGCATGTATTTCACTTTCTCCGAACTGCCGGAGACAGACAGGTTGTGCTCTTGCGAATATCCGGTGTCGAATACTTCGTCGAACCAATCGGTGTTGGGATAAGCCACGTAATTGGGTACTCCGTGCTCGTTCAACCCGTTCGGATCGGCAGAAGCAGCCCTCCAGCGGTCAATGCTTTCCTGCGAGAAGATGCCTTTGGTATTCACATTGTCGCAAGCCTCGTTCACCAGTCCCATATAGCGGGCATAGTCGCTCACGAAAGAGAGGTTATTGTAAGGCATCTGCACAACTCCCGAATAAGAATAGGAGATTTGCGGTTTGCCTTTCCCGTTTTTGGTGGTGATAAGGATGACTCCGTTGGCGGCTCGCGTACCATAAATAGCTGTGGAGGCAGCGTCTTTCAGTACGGAGATGCTTTCGATGTCGTTGGGGTTCACATTGTCCATGCTCCATTCGATACCGTCCACCAGGACCAATGGGGAGTTGGTATTGAACGTACCGTTACCGCGGACGCGGATGGTGGCACCGTCCGAACCGGGTTGTCCCGAAGCCTGCGTGACGTTCATACCGGCGGCAAGTCCCGAAAGGGCGGAAGAAACACTCATGATGGGTCGTCCTTCCGTCTGGTCGGCAAAGTTGATGGAAGTCACAGAACCGGTCAGGTTCACTTTCTTCTGTACACCGTAGCCCACTACCACTACTTCATCCAGCACTTTCGTTTCCACTTTCATCTGTACATCAAGTTTCGTACGCCCGTTCAGGAGAAGCGTGGTGGTCTGATAACCAATGTAACTGAAAGAAACGGAAGGTTTGGCAGAAGTTGTTTTTAAGGTGTAGTGTCCGTTCAGGTCTGTCAGGACACCGTTTGTTGTACCTACTTCGACGACGGAAACACCCGGCAGGGTTTCTCCATTCTCATCGATCACTACTCCATTTACCGTGGCAGATGTTTGTGCCCACACCACATCTGTCAGTAAAAAGAGCGAAGCCAATAAAAATAATAGATAATGCTTCTTTTTCATTTTATTAGATTTAATGAAACAATTAGGTTGTTAAATACTCACCCTGCAAAGAAATGGGATATTTAGCCAATCTAATAATACTGTTTAGGCGATTGATGCCACTAATTAAGAAAATTCGGCGGAGAATGGAAAGGAAAAACAAGCTTTTAAGATTTCGACCAGCTTTTATCAGAAAATGACTAGCTAGTTTTATTCCATATTTAAAAATAGGTTGTATTTTTGCCTGATACCTAATAATTATTCGTCGAATATCTAATAAAAACAGTATGAAAAAACATTTTCTACTTCTTATTTTATCACTTTTATTCCTGCCGATTGCACAAGGCAAAGTAAAACTCCCTGCAATGATGGGAGATCACATGGTACTTCAACAGAATAGCTCCGTTAAGTTATGGGGGTGGGCGGACGGCAAAAAAGTAATTGTCACCACTTCGTGGAACAACCGGACTTATCAGGCATCTACGGATAAAGACGGGGCCTGGCTGGTGAAAGTAGACACTCCCGAAGGAGGATATACTCCTTATTCTATTACGATCAGTGACGGCACTCCGGTCACTCTCTCGGATATACTGATAGGGGAGGTGTGGATCTGCTCCGGACAGTCGAACATGGAAATGCGTATGATGGGAAATGCAGCACAACCCATTGACCACTCACTTGAAACGCTGCTGAACTCGGGAAATTATCGCGACCGTATTCGTTTTATTACCGTACCGAGAACCAATGATACAGAACGCCGCACGGATTTCGAGAAAAGAAAATGGGAAGTATCGTCACCCGAAACGAGCATTGATTGCAGTGCCGCCGCCTATTTCTTTGCCCGCCAACTGACTGAAAGTCTCCATCTCCCGGTAGGACTGGTTATCAACAGTTGGGGAGGTTCGGCGATTGAAGCATGGATGGATGAACCGACATTGAAAACCGTGGAAGGTATGAACATTGAAGCTGCCAAAAATCCTAAAAGAGGGGTGCACCAGCGTTTGGAATGTCTGTACAACTCGATGTTATGGCCTGTTAAGAACTTCACGGCAAAGGGTTTCCTCTGGTATCAGGGAGAATCGAATATATCCAACTATCAATTCTATGCTCCGATGATGACTGCTATGGTGCAGCTATGGAGAAATGTATGGGAGGCTCCCGATATGCCTTTCTATTATGTGCAGATCGCTCCTTACAAATATGAAAACAGCAGCAATACGGGGGCTGCTTTATTGCGTGAAGCACAGATGGAAGCACTGAAAACGATTCCTAATTCGGGCATGGTGCCCACTACGGATATTGGTGATGAATTTTGCATCCATCCGCCACAGAAGGATGTAGTGGGACTTCGGTTGGCTACACTTGCATTGACTAAAACATACGGTATCCGCCGGTTACCATCCAACGGTCCAACGATGACCAAAGTGGACTATGCGGACAAAAAGGCCATAGTGACATTTGATAATGCACCTGCGGGGTTGTCCCCTACTTTCTCCGAACTGGAAGGATTTGAGATTGCGGGAGCGGACAAGAAGTTCTATCCGGCGAAAGCAAAGATTGTAGGACGTACCAACACAGTAGAAGTGTGGAGTGAAGAGGTAGCCCAACCGGTTGCCGTGCGCTATGCTTTCCGTAATTATGTGGGAAATATCACGCTGCGGAATACTTTCGGATTGAGTGCTTTCCCATTCCGCACAGATACGTGGGATGACGTGAAATAAAGGCTTCTACAAAGGGGGTAATTACCCTGTTTACAGGAGCTATAGATCCAATCTGTTGGGTATATATGTGCTGCGTGTTGGGTATATAGATCCAATACGCAGGACATATAGCTCTTGTAAACAAGAAATATATCCCCCATAAAACAGGCTCTCATAGCTTGTGGAGGGGATAACTGCCAACGAAAACTAAACGGTAGCAAACCGGAATGAATAGAACTAAACTGAACGGAACAAAATTAAACTGAAAAACAGAACGGAACAGAATTAAGCTGGACAGAATTGAATTAAACCGAACCTAATAACAAAGAAAGGAAATTATGAAACGATTCATCTTATTCATAGGTATACTGCTTGCATCCGTTTCTCTGGTCTTCGCCAATATCTACAAGAAATATGACGTTAGATCGTAAGTATTCGATAAACTCCCCCTTTCATTCTAAAAATGTGATGTTACTTTTGTAGCCAAAGTAAAAAAGCTCAATCATTATGTCACATCAATGGACCATGGAAGATTTTGAATCTATTTATGCCCGTTTCAAGTCGAGCGGACTTTCAGTTATAGATTTTTGTTCGAATGAATGTATTCGTCCCAAACGTTTCTACGCGTGGCGTTCCAAGCTGCTGCGCAAAGGCGGCTTTATCCCGGTAAAGGTAAACAGTAAGGGACAGGTCAGTCTTCCCCATAAGGAGAAATCCCTTCAGTCTGCCCCTCCGGTCAGCCCGTCGCCAATTCCCCAGCCGCTATGTGAGATCTCCTATCCCAATGGCGTCACAGTCCGCTTGAACAGCCCTTTGTCACCGGAGGTATTGCAAACCCTGATATTTTTGAATTCAAACCGTTAGCCTATGTTTTCTTTGAATGAATCCAACAGATATTATCTTTACCCGTATCCGACAGACATGCGTAAGAG
>CDZU01026150.1_pt1 | contig 225989 bp, 203 predicted proteins | sample 557441 | NCBI WGS metagenome assembly CDZU01 (sample SAMEA3182114, study PRJEB8094) | gut metagenome | biome: human; feature: gut; material: Stool; isolation source: human stools | place: Canada | collected 2013-06-10
GAGTTATACCAACGTCCGTCCAGCAATTGGAAAGTGCCACCAATATCATCATTCCATCCTTCGGGAAGATTACGACGGGCAAAGTTAGCAAAATCCACGAAATACATATCTTCCTGCTTGGTAAACATCCCCCCCCCAATGCGATAACCGATACTTCGGATTCCGCTCAGTTTCAAGTTTTGCTGTATATCAAACTCCCAACGTTCATGAGCACCCGTACTCTTGAATACACCTTTAATGCCCCGTTCATAATCCAGCATAAAAGTAGGCATACTGGAACCTACATTCATCTTCCGGCGACCGTTCATGTAATAATACATACCGGGAGTCCATTCAATACGTATACGAGGTGCAAAACTATTGTATTCTGATCTGATACCTCGCAATGCAGCCCAATCCTTATCAGGCAACGGCTTTTCAAGAATGACTTTCGAATTATTTATCAGATACCTCCAATGTACGGAAACACCTGCTTTAATAAACAAGCCGTTCACTATTTCTATATTATGGAACAGATTGAGATACACATCCTTGAAATAGTCCAATTCCAATTGGTCAAAATTAAAGGTACTATCGGGCAATTGCTTTAGCTGATCCAATACGACACTACTATATATGCGGTTACCGTTACCTACACTAACCTCAAAACTAGCCTGCTTTTCCGGCCAATATTGCCAATCGGCATCCGCTTTCACATAAAGTTCCTTATGTGTAAAATTATAACCTATCTGCGGACTGATTCTAAGTATACGTCCATCATGAAAAAGCCGACTGTATTTAAACTTCTGCTTATACGAAAAGCCCCTGCTGTGGCTATAATCCAACAGCACCGGATTAATAAGTGGAGAACAATGCACACTCCCCATACTGGACAAATTCACATTGTAACTACTGATAAGCATGTCACCCAACTCCCCCCAAAACTCCAAATGTTCATTCTTCTTTTTTTTCGGTACGCGTAAAAGCGTATCCTGACGTAAAGCATAACTTCTATACAAAGAATCCTCCAAAGCGGACAGCGGAATGGGACGCAGCTCATTGAACTTTTCCTTATCTGTTATCAGCTGTTCCGAGTCACAAGTCAGCTTATAGGATTCCGTCAGGTCATGGCGATGCTTCTTTTGAGATTTACGCCGGGCGGCTCCTTCATAAAATTTAATTTCATTGTATTTCAACCAGGCTCCCATATCCATTTCCAGATGGTTACCTATAAACTTAAAAACAAGATTCAAATCAAACTGCACCGGCAGAAACTCCACATCGCCCTCCTCTCCCATCTTGACACGGACCTTGAAGCGGATCACATCATAAACGCCTTCAATATAAAGTTCACGAATAGTCCATATCTGATCACTAACCCACATATATCCACTGACCAACTGTGTACCACGGAATTTGGGAATAATAAGTATTTTATACCGCTGGCAATCGGGAGGACCGGCTATAGAATCCAATAAATAATGATAATATCTGCTAGATTTCTTATCCAAAGGAGAAAGAAGTTTATCGGACATCAATGAAGAAGAATAGATATTCATGTTCAAATAATCCATCACATCCGTTATCTGTCCCCTGTTACGTGGAAATGTAGTGGATACCGCTTTTATCTTACGGTCGTATATATCAGGGGCCGTATAATGCAGCTCACTAAGAGATTCCATAAGGTAATCATTGATGTGTTTTTCGAAACGAAACATGGACGGTACATAGCGGATAAGGTGATTGCGCTTATGTACCTTTACTTTTCCTTTTATATATAAATCAGCCTTATACTCATCAATGATACGGGAATAGAACGGCGAAAACTGGAAAATACACTGAAGAATGGAATCGGACACCATCGGCTTGTCGGGCATATCAACCTTTTCCCTCTTAGCCTGAACAGCTAAAGGTAACAAAAGACAAAATATAATCAACCTGACAATCCGTATATAGTGCATCAATGTACTTTCTTTTCATTGTTTGAAGAGCAAATATAAACAAAAACCAACAGGCTGACGCATGATAATACTTAATTAACATCCTTAACAGAAATGAAAAATGATTAGCGATATAGCGAATTATTAATCAAAAAGCAGTATTTTTGCAGCCAACAACCAGTAAAAGAAAGACAACATGTCCAAAATGAGATTTTTTGCTCTACAGGAGTTAGCCAACAGACGCCCCGTTAAAGTTGACTACCCCTCTGAAAAGTTAGCTGATTATTACGGCAACCACGTATTCGACCGTAAAAAAATGCAGGAATATCTGCCTAGTGAGGCTTATAAAGCAGTAATAAACGCAATCGAGAAAGGTACCCCTATCAATCGTGAAATGGCCGACATGATAGCCAATGGCATGAAGAATTGGGCAAAGACCTTTAATGTTACCCACTACACTCATTGGTTCCAGCCTCTGACTGACGGAACTGCCGAAAAGCACGACGGCTTTATTGAATTCGGTGACGACGGTAATGTTATAGAACGCTTCTCGGGCAAACTGCTTATCCAACAGGAACCGGATGCGTCCAGTTTTCCCAACGGCGGTATCCGGAACACATTTGAAGCACGTGGCTATACGGCATGGGATGTTTCTTCTCCGGCTTTCATTGTAGACAGCACACTTTGTATTCCTACTATCTTCATCTCTTATACAGGCGAAGCACTCGACTACAAAACTCCTTTGTTGAAGGCATTAGGTGCTGTAGACAAAGCGGCAACTGAGGTTTGCAGAATGTTCGATCCAAACGTAAAACGCGTATTCGCCAATCTGGGTTGGGAACAAGAATACTTTTTAGTGGATACCGCACTATATAATGCACGTCCGGATCTTTGCCTGACCGGACGCACCTTGATGGGACACTCGTCTGCCAAGGACCAGCAGCTAGACGACCACTACTTCGGTTCCATCCCTCCACGTGTAACCAGTTTTATGAAAGAATTGGAACTGGAATGTCACAAACTAGGGATTCCGGTAAAAACACGGCATAACGAAGTGGCTCCCAACCAATTTGAGCTAGCTCCTATTTTTGAAGATGTAAATCTGGCCAACGACCATAACCAGCTGGTAATGGACCTGATGAAACGTATCGCTTCCAAACACAATTTTACTGTACTGCTCCACGAAAAACCATTCAAAGGAGTAAACGGATCGGGCAAACACAACAACTGGTCACTTTGTACAGACACAGGTATCAATTTGTTCTCTCCTGCCAAGACTGCGGAAGGAAATATGCTTTTCCTGACTTTCATAGTCAACGTACTGATGATGGTCTATAAAAACCAAGATTTACTACGTGCCTCTATTGTCAGTGCCGGAAACAGCCATCGCCTAGGAGCAAATGAAGCCCCCCCCGCTATTCTGTCTATTTTCCTAGGACGTCATCTTTCCCATATGTTGGACGAAGTAGTGGCACGTCTGAATGACGCCGAACTGACCCCTGATGAAAAGAAAGCATTGCAATTGGGTATCGGGCGCATACCTGCCATATTGCAAGACAATACAGACCGTAACCGTACCTCTCCTTTTGCCTTCACCGGAAACCGTTTTGAATTCCGTGCTGCAGGCTCATCTGCCAACTGTGCCGCATCAATGATTGTGATCAATGCCGCTATGGCACACCAGTTGAATGAGTTCAAGACCCAGATAGATAAATTAGTAAACGGAGGGATGGAACAGGAAGAAGCTCTGTATAAGGTATTAAAAGAAACCATCATCGCTTCACAAAACATCCGTTTTGAAGGTGACGGCTACTCGGAAGAATGGAAAGCAGAAGCCGCGCGACGCGGATTGACCAATATCTGCCATGTACCCGAAGCCATCCTGAAGTTCAACGATGAGCAATCTCGTGCAGTACTGATAGGCGAAAAAATATTCAATGAAAATGAATTGTTCTGTCGTATAGAAGTGGAACTGGAAAAGTTTACTAAAAAGGTCCAGATTGAAAGTCGTGTACTAGGCGATCTAGCTATCAATCATATTGTTCCCACAGCTGTAATTTATCAGAACAGACTATTAGAAAATCTTCGTGGTCTGAAAGAGATATTCTCCACCGAAGAATACGAAGAGCTGACCGAAGACCGGAAGAATTTGGTACGTGAAATTCAAAACCGCATACTTGCTATTAAAAAAGCCGTGCACAACATGACAGAAGCCCGAAAAGTAGCAAATCATTTGGGAAGCCAAGTAGAGAAAGCCTTCAGTTACGAGGAACAAGTGCGTCCATATCTGGAAGAAATCCGCGACCATATTGACCATTTGGAACTAGAAATAGACGATGAGATTTGGCCATTACCTAAATATCGTGAATTACTGTTCACCAAATAAAATTTCACAAAAAAAGAAAGGATAGGAGATAAGAACCTATCCTTTTGTTATTTTTTGAAGATAAATTAATAATATATCTTTCTTTTTTCTTCTGATTACTTCGTCCTTTTATTTTTTCTTCTTATATTTGTGCTCTATAACACGGTTTTATAGCACGTTTATGGTTAGAAAAGAATTATCAGAAACTGAGATTGCTGAAAGTATACCAGACTTATGGCAACCTTTAACACAGGAACAAAGAGAGTTCTTGGCTCAGAACTTTACGATACAGAAGTATAAAAAGAATGAGACGATATACTGCGAAGGAGAAACTCCGATGCACCTTATGTGTCTTCTTAGTGGAAAAGTAAAAATCTACAAAGAAGGTGTGGGAGGACGTAGCCAGATTATCCGCGTATTAAAGACGAAAGAATATTTCGCATACCGAGCTTTTTTTGCCGAAGGGAACTTCGTGACAGCTGCTTCCGCTTTCGAGCCTTGCACTATCTGCCTTATTCCCATGCCGGCCATTATGAAACTGATAAAAGACAACTCTGAATTAGCTTTGTTCTTTATCCGCCAACTTTCTATAGATTTGGGAATTTCTGATGAAAGAACCGTAAATCTTACGCAAAAACATATTCGTGGACGATTGGCGGAATCTCTGTTATTTTTGAAAGATACTTATGGAGTAGAAGAAGATGAATCTACACTAAGCATTTACCTTTCACGAGAAGATTTGGCAAACTTATCAAATATGACTACTTCGAACGCAATCCGTACGCTTTCTAACTTTGCAACTGAAAAACTGATTACCATCGACGGTAGAAAAATTAAAATCATTGATGAAGAGAAACTAAAAAAAATCAGCAAAATAGGATAAAATCTAATATCAATTCATACTTCACACACACAGGCGTCCGTTTTTCCATAACAGACGCCTGTTTTTTCTCTACTTACAAAACCTTTTTCAATACCAGCTGTTATTAAAGAAACTAAAACCAAGAAACTATGAGTAAAGGTAAATTATGGGGAATCATCCTCCTTATTTTATTTGTGCTGGGATTCGGTATCTGGCTTTATACCAGTTCTGACGTAAAAAAAGATGTAGACCAGGAAGGCATAGGTGTGTTAGACGACATGACTATACCCGCTGTGGACTAAATAATAATAAACACTAACTTAAACTTTACATTATGGCTAAAGAATCTGTGAATATCCTGAAGGATAAAATTGACATTGTGGACTTATTGGCTCAGCTGAATGCAGCTCTGTCCGAAGAATGGTTGGCTTTCTACCAATACTGGGTAGGTTCATTCGTAGTAGAAGGCGCTATGCGCGGTGATGTACAACGCGAGTTTCAAGAACATGCAGCCGAGGAATATAACCATGCAAAATTATTGGCCGACCGTATCATTGAATTGGAAGGCGTACCCGTACTTGACCCTAAACAATGGTTTGATTTAGCTCGCTGCAAATATGATGCGCCCGTAGATTTCGGTTCGGAAATCTTGTTGAAACAAAATGTAGAATCCGAACGTTGTGCCATCTACCGCTATCAGCAAATTGCTGAATTCACAAACGGAATTGACTTCACCACTTGTGATATTGCCAAACATATTATGGCAGAAGAAGAGGACCATGAACAAGATTTGCAAGATTACTTAAATGATATAGCCCGCATGAAGGCTTATATTCTAAAAAAATAATCCACATCTGCTTCTATTCTTTTTTCTGTTTTGACGGAGAAAGAAAGGTAAGGCCGGTTTCTACTGCAAAAACCGACCTTATTTTATACTATTCATGCAAGTTGCCCCATAGTCCAAATAAATTAACCCATCTTACCTGTGAATCCCCAACGAATAACATTTATAACACTTGGCGGATTCTTACCAGTTTGGTCAATAGCCCTTCCAGCAAATCCAGTTTCAACATATTCGCTCCGTCACTCTTAGCGACAGAAGGGTCTTCGTGGGTTTCCATAAACAAACCGTCCACTCCTACCGCTATGCCAGCCTTGGCTACCGTTTCAATAAGCTGCGGCATACCACCTGTCACACCGGCAGTCTGATTAGGTTGTTGCAAAGAATGTGTCACATCCAGAATTACAGGAAAACCTAAAGTCTGCATTTCCGGAATACCCCGATAATCTACAATCAAATCCTGATACCCGAAAGTCGTTCCCCGCTCGGTCAGCATAACCTGATCATTACCCGCCTCCACCACTTTGTCAGCAGCAAAACGCATGGCGCCAGGTGATAAAAATTGTCCTTTCTTGATGTTGACAATCTTTCCGGTATGAGCTGCCGCCACCAGCAAATCAGTCTGGCGACACAGGAAAGCAGGAATCTGCAACACATCCACATATTCAGCGGCCATAGCAGCTTCTCCAGCACTATGAATATCGGTTACCACAGGAATTCCAAAAGTTTCCCGTACTTTACGAAGTACTTTCAAGGCCTTTTCATCACCTATTCCTGTAAACGAATCCAAACGGGAACGGTTAGCCTTACGATAAGATCCTTTAAACACATAGGGAATACCCAGTTTATCTGTTATTTTCACAATACGATCTGCTATTCGGAGAGCCATTTCCTCTCCTTCGATCACACAAGGACCAGCCAGTAAAAAGAAATTATCTGTCTTTCTTAAATCTGAAATTGTCATTATCTTACGTCTATTCATTGAGATATCTACTCTGCCTCTATCCTTAAAGCAAGAAATGGATATCTATAGTTTTTAATTAGGGATAATCAAAGTTATAGCTTCCGGCTGGATCGTAATTTCCAAAGGAAAATGGCGGTCTAAAATACGCCCGTCCAAACTGACAGAAGCATTCTGCGCACGTAGTACTTTTACTTTCCGTGTACGATAAGGTTTCACCATTTTATGATTTAAAATACGTCCCTGCAACAGCATCCACATACCCGAGAAAAGTTGAATTAACTCCGGACGATAAATAACCGACACATCCAACCAACCATTATAAGGAACTGCACTAGGTGTCAAACCGTATCCACGGGCACTTCCCACACATACCGTCATGATACGTCCACGAATATGTTCGCCATTGATACAAAGATGTGTACGGTACAATTTACGTTCAAACAGCAACAGGAACATGGAAGCGGCAAAAGACAACTCACGTATTCCCCAAAAACGGCGGGTACCATCTGAGATCTGTACAATACGCGCACCTAAACCTATATATATGGCATTCAGGAAATAGCGGGAGGTGTGCTTCTCTCCATCAAAATAATTACAACGCCCCACATCAATTTTCCTCAGACGACGATTGATAATCCAATCTACCGCTGCTTTATAATTATCTTCATCCAACCCCCAATATTTGGCAAAGTCATTACCAATACCATTAGGAATGATTCCAAAAGCGATATTTGTCTTATCCTCCACCATAGAAGTCATAATACCGTTAATAGCATCATTGATCGCTCCGTCTCCACCTACAATCACAATGGTTCGATAACCATTATTAGCCAAGGTACGGGCGAGTCGTTCCACCGATCCAAAACCTTCGGACTGTACGTAGTCAAAAACCACCTTACGGTTTTCCATATAGCTACGTATCTCATTCCAACGCTTCTGAGTCTTACGGCTTCCGGCTTTCGGATTATAAATAATCCCCCATCTGTTTGGTTCTACAGCCATAACATTTAGTTTTTAGTGTGTAACAAATTAATGATTTTTTCCACCTTATCTTCCATAGGCAGGCAAGCATCCAGCCAATGTATAGTGAACCCTCGCCGCTCCATGCCCCGGAACCAGGTCATCTGCCGTTTGGCAAATTGATGGATAGCTATTTCCAATTGATGAAACATTTCATTGAAAGAAAGTTTACCCAAGACATATAAAGTCAAATACTTATATTCCAATCCGTAATAAATCAAATCCTCGGAAGAAATACCACTATCCAACAAAGCCTTCACTTCGTTTACCATCCCTTCATCCAAACGCTGCTTCAAACGGTGGGATATTTTTTCACGACGTAACTCACGAGCTATATCTACTCCAATGATCAAACTATGAATTTGCGGGAACTCACGGTATTCCGCTGATTGGTGCTTGTAATACTCTTCTATTTCAATGGCCCGGATAGCCCGCTTTACAGTATCTACGTCCGTAGAGTTATGAAGTTTCTTGTAAGTTGACAACAACCGGGTGAGTTCCGCTAATGATTTATCTGCTAACGAGTCCCTAAGTTTGGGATTCTCTGGAACAGGAAGCAGCCTATATCCCTTCAACACGGATTCAAGATACATCCCCGTACCTCCGCATAATATAGGAAGTTTGTCTTTCCATCTCACTTGATCATAAGCATTCAAAAAATCACGTTGAAATTCAAATACATTATATTTATATCCGGGGTCTACAATGTCTATCAGATGGTAAGGTATTTGCTGTCCATTCACGACATAGTCTTCCAAATCCTTTCCCGTACCTAAATCCATCCGGCGATATACCTGCCGGCTATCTCCACTGATAATTTCGGTATCCAACTTGTAAGCTAAAGCCGCTGCCAAAGGAGTCTTTCCTGAAGCGGTAGGTCCTAATATCGTTATCAAATCGTACTTTTCCATCCTAAGTTTTTGTAACAGTCGCACAAAGATAACGAAAATGTGCAACTTAGCACGCAAAACTACATAAAAAAAAGCCGTCCGAATTACTTCAGACGGCTTTCGCTATATGGTTTTTAACTGATTAGCAGTTTACAGAAGCCATGTGAGCAATCAAATCCAATACTTTGTTAGAGTAACCGATTTCGTTGTCATACCAAGAAACCACCTTAACAAAAGTATCAGTCAAAGCGATACCAGCTTTAGCATCGAAGATAGAAGTACGAGTATCACCCAAGAAGTCAGAAGAAACAACTGCATCTTCAGTGTAACCCAATACGCCAGCCAATTCACCTTCAGAAGCTTCTTTCATAGCTGCACAGATTTCAGCATATGTAGCCGGTTTAGCCAAGTTAACTGTCAAGTCAACTACAGAAACATCCAAAGTCGGAACACGCATTGACATACCAGTCAATTTACCGTTCAATTCAGGAATAACTTTACCTACAGCTTTAGCAGCACCGGTAGATGAAGGGATAATGTTACCAGAAGCAGCACGACCACCTCTCCAGTCTTTCATAGAAGGACCGTCAACTGTTTTCTGAGTAGCTGTTGTAGAGTGAACTGTAGTCATCAAACCGTCAGTGATACCCCATTTGTCATTCAATACCTTAGCGATAGGAGCCAAACAGTTAGTAGTACAAGAAGCGTTAGAAACGAACTGAGTACCTTTAACATAAGTCTTTTCGTTTACACCGCAAACGAACATCGGAGTATCATCTTTAGAAGGAGCTGACATAACTACATATTTAGCACCAGCTTCAATATGAGCCTGAGCTTTTTCTTTAGTCAAGAACAAACCAGTAGATTCAACTACGTATTCAGCACCGATTGCATCCCACTTCAAGTCAGCCGGATTTCTTTCAGCTGTTACGCGGATTGCATTGCCGTTCACGATCAATTTGCTATTTTCTACGTCAGCTTCGATAGTACCGTCAAATTGTCCGTGCATAGTGTCATACTTCAACATATATGCTAAGTAATCAACCGGGCAAAGGTCATTGATACCTACGATCTGAATATCGTTTCTTTTCTGAGCTGCACGGAATACAAAACGGCCGATACGACCAAATCCGTTAATACCTACTTTAATCATTTTGTTTAAATTTTAAAGGTTTTATAATATAGCTTTTAAACACTCTACGTTGGAATGTTGTTAAACGTTTAGTATTTATTTCCTAAACGCGGTGCAAAAATAAGAATTTGTTTTTATATTCGCACATAAATTCATATTAAAATAAAAAAAAATGGGAAAAAGCAGCTTCTTGCAAGATTTTAAGGCGTTCGCAATGCGCGGAAACGTCATTGACATGGCAGTCGGTGTCATCATCGGCGGAGCCTTCGGTAAAATAGTATCTTCCATTGTGGCCGATGTCATCATGCCTCCCATCGGATTGCTGGTAGGTGGCGTGAACTTTACAGATTTGAAACTACAATTAAAGCCGGCCGAAGTAGTGGATGGAGTTGAAAAAGCTGCCGTAACGTTGAATTATGGCAACTTCCTACAAGCTACTTTCGACTTTATCATCATTGCTTTTTCTATATTCTTATTTATAAGATTACTTGCCAAGCTGAATCGCAAGAAAGAAGAAGTTCCTGCTCCCGCCGCCCCACCTGCCCCTAGCAAGGAAGAGGTATTACTTACAGAAATCCGTGACTTGTTGAAGGAACAGGCTGGCAAAAAATAAAATATTATCCACACAAAAAACGGGCTGCCCTCAAATGCTTGTCGGACAGCCCGTGATTTATATACCAGCCGACATTTCCTAAACATTCCAATCTTTTTTTTGCATATTTTTCCACAAGGGAGCAGGAAGAACAAAGTTTTTCCAATTCAATTATAAAAAGCCTCAACAGCATGACGGATTTTTATTTTTTCTGAGTATCTTTGCGGCACGAAATCATTTACATATCTTAATATATATGCAAGAAAAGATCATTATTCTCGACTTCGGTTCACAAACCACACAGCTCATAGCCCGTCGCGTTCGCGAACTGAATACTTATTGCGAGATTGTGCCTTACAACAAATTTCCACACAATGATCCGTCCATAATCGGCGTTATCCTTTCGGGAAGCCCTTTCTCGGTGTATGATGAAAGCGCCTTTAAAGTCGATTTGAGTGACATTCGCGGAAAGTATCCTATTTTGGGTATCTGCTATGGTGCACAGTTCATGTCTTATACAAACGGTGGGAAAGTGGAGCCGGCCGGCACACGTGAATACGGACGTGCACACCTTTCCACTTTCGACCAAGAGAACCCACTATTGAAGAACGTCCGTGAACACTCACAAGTATGGATGAGCCACGGAGATACCATCACCGCCATTCCGGAGAATTTCAAAATTATCGCTTCAACAGATAAAGTAGCCATCGCTGCTTATCAAATAAAGGAAGAGAAAGTATGGGGAGTACAGTTCCACCCGGAAGTGTTCCACAGTGAAGACGGAACCCAGCTTCTGAAAAATTTTGTAGTCGACATTTGCGGGGGGAAACAGGACTGGAGCGCTGCCTCTTTCATTGAAACGACTGTAGCCGAACTGAAAGCGCAACTGGGAAATGACAAAGTAGTACTGGGGCTGAGTGGCGGAGTAGACTCATCTGTGGCAGCCGTATTATTAAATAAAGCGATAGGCAAGAATCTTACCTGCATTTTTGTAGATCACGGCATGCTGCGTAAGAACGAATTCAAAAATGTACTCCATGATTATGAATGTCTCGGACTGAATGTAATCGGAGTGGATGCCAGCCAAAAATTCTTCAGTGAACTGGCAGGTGTGGAAGAACCTGAGAAGAAGCGTAAGATTATCGGCAAAGGTTTTATTGACGTATTCGATGAAGAAGCTCATAAAATTAAAGATGTGAAATGGCTGGCACAAGGTACCATTTATCCTGACTGTATCGAGTCATTAAGTATCACCGGCACTGTAATCAAAAGTCATCACAACGTAGGTGGACTGCCCGAAAAAATGAATTTGAAACTATGCGAGCCTCTGCGTCTGCTATTCAAGGATGAAGTACGCCACGTAGGTCGTGAACTAGGTATGCCGGAACATCTGATTACACGCCATCCATTCCCCGGACCAGGACTTGCGGTACGTATTTTGGGTGATATCACTCCTGAGAAAGTACGTATTCTGCAAGACGCCGATGATATCTATATCCAAGGATTGAGAGACTGGAAAGTGAAAGACTCGGACGGAAACGAAACATCCCTTTACCACCAAGTATGGCAGGCAGGCGTAATCTTGCTACCCGTACAAAGTGTGGGAGTAATGGGGGACGAACGTACATACGAACGTGCCGTTGCCCTACGTGCCGTAACTAGTACGGATGCCATGACCGCCGACTGGGCTCATCTTCCCTATGAATTTATGGCTAAGGTTTCAAACGACATAATCAATAAAGTAAAAGGTGTAAACCGCGTATGCTATGATATCTCGTCCAAACCGCCTGCCACAATTGAGTGGGAATAATAGACAACCAACTAATAACTTAAAAACAACATAACGGAATGAAACAAGATATGATTGTTATCTTGGATTTGGGAAGCACCGAAAACACCGTGCTTGCCAGAGCCATTCGTGCTTTGGGTGTATATAGTGAAATTTACCCGCACGATATCACAGCCGCCGAGCTGACAGCATTGCCCAATGTAAAGGGTGTCATTATCAATGGCGGTCCCAACCATGTAATTGACGGAGTGGATATTGACGTGCTTCCCGAGATTTACAAAGCAGGGATCCCCGTAATGGCTGCCGGTCATGACAAAGCATGTTGCGAAGTGAAGCTTCCCCAACTGACGGATGATGTGGAAGCAATAAAGAATGCTGTACAATCGTTTGTTTTTGATACCTGCAAGGCAGAGGCTAACTGGAATATGACAAACTTTGTCAATGACCAGATTGAATTGATCCGCCGCCAGGTAGGCGACAAGAAAGTATTATTGGCACTTTCCGGAGGTGTAGACAGTTCTGTAGTAGCAGCCCTGTTGCTGAAAGCCATCGGCAATAATCTGGTCTGCGTACATGTGAACCATGGATTAATGCGCAAAGGTGAATCGGAAGCAGTAATTGAAGTTTTCAAAAATCAGTTGAACGCTAATTTGATTTACGTGGATGCTACAGACCGTTTCCTGAGTAAACTGGAAAATGTAACTGATCCGGAGCAGAAACGCAAGATTATCGGTGGTGAATTTATTCGTGTGTTCGAAGAGGAAGCCCGTAAGCTAAATGGAATCGACTTTTTGGGACAAGGTACAATTTATCCTGATATCGTAGAAAGTGGTACTAAAACAGCCAAAATGGTTAAATCCCATCACAATGTAGGTGGCTTACCCGAGGATTTACAGTTTGAATTAGTAGAACCTTTACGCCAGTTGTTCAAAGACGAAGTCCGTGCCTGCGGAGTGGAACTTGGTTTACCATACGACATGGTCTACCGTCAGCCGTTCCCTGGTCCTGGTTTGGGAGTGCGCTGTTTGGGGGCTATCACTCGTGACCGCTTGGAAGCTGTTCGCGAATCGGACGCCATCTTGCGTGAAGAATTCCAACTGGCAGGCTTGGACAAGAAAGTATGGCAATATTTCACCGTAGTACCCGATTTCAAATCAGTAGGCGTGCGTGACAATGCCCGTTCATTTGACTGGCCTGTTATTATCCGAGCTGTCAACACCGTAGATGCTATGACAGCTACTATCGAACCGATAGACTGGTCCATTCTGATGAAAATTACCGACCGTATTCTAAAAGAAGTAAAGAATGTGAACCGCGTATGCTATGACCTGTCGCCCAAACCCAATGCGACCATTGAGTGGGAATAAAAAATATACTTCAAACCATGTAAGATCCCGAAACTAAAAGTTTCGGGATCTTTTTTATATTCAAGTTCTTCACTTTGCCCCCAATGACACTAGAACAAGAACCATAAAATTTTTCGTTTTTTTGATATTTCCGCTTCAATATTTACATCCAAGGAATCAAAGCTCTATAATCTCCTCATTACAAATGGTCAGTTTGCCGGCTCCGTTTTCTGTAACTACCCAAGAATTTTCAATGCCGACCGGTCCTACTCCCGGCAATACGATTTTAGGTTCAAGGGCAAACACCATTCCCTCTTCCAACTCCCTCCGGATACGCGGAGCCAACACTGGTGCCTCATTGATTTCCAACCCGATGCCGTGTCCTATAAAACGTGCCTGTTGGGACACCCCCATAAAACGATCGGCAAATCCGGCTTTCGTCACGATCTCAATGGCCGCATTATAAAGATCCTCGCACACCACACCAGGCGCCGTCATAGAGGCAACCTTATCCTGCACTTCAAGACAGACTTGATGAGCTGCATAAGCCTCATCATTTAATTTTCCAATGGAGAACACACGACTCATATCGCACATATATCCGTAAAAGTTTCCCCCTATATCCACCATTACACTATACCCCTCTTTCAACAAAGTTCCATTCATTCCTCCGGGCAAAGACGGATCCAATCCCTTACCACCTAAGGCAAAATCATAAGGCGAAGGAGTAGCTGCATTATCTCCGGCCAACACACTTCCCATAAATATCTCCATACTCTGACCAAATACTCTGAATATTCCCAGACAACCTTCCAGTCGCATCAGGCGTTCCACCTCAACAGATAGTTCACGATCAGTCATCCCCGGATGGTATACATCGGGAATCTTACTATATGCTCGAGCATGTAAAGCAGCCGACCGACGAAAAAGTTCAATCTCCAGCGGAGTCTTTACGCTACGCGCTTCACGAATAATAGCAGTTCCATCCACGACCTCCGATTCAGGAAAAAGAGATGCAAGACGCATATAGTCCGCATAAGGCAGTTCCCCGCCTTCCAACATTATCTTTGAAGCTACAGGTATACCATTTTCTTTTAACAAGTCCACTATCTGCTCAGGTTTACGAATAGGGAATACAAATTCTCCCACAATATTATTAGGACGTTTTACAAAGAGAAGTGCCGGTGAATGAAGCGGTAAATAAAGATAGCCGTTCACTATCTCACCATACGTATAAAGCAAATTTACATTACAAGCTATCAGGGCAGCATCAATGCCTTGTTGAGCCATCAAATAGCGTATTTTATCTCGACGAAATTTCAATTCGGGTTGTAACATAAGTAATATTATCTGATTATTTAAAATACTGAGTACAAAAATAACAGATTTCAGTCAGTATAAAGGATAGTAGTTCCAAAAAAGAGAAAGGATATATTAAAACTCACTAATTTTGGATGATTAGTTTGAAAACAGTGTTCAATTATATTAAATTTGCAAACGAATTGACAAACAAAGTATCTTTCATGTTCAACGGTATCAAAAAATATGTGGTAAGAATAGTATGCGTAATTATGTTATTACTCGTACAATTTGATGTATGCGCTCCACTGATTGATGCCAATCTGGCTATGGTAGAAACGATGGAACAACCCACCCTGCCTTCTGACAACAATGAAGAAAGCAGAGGAGAAGAAACTTATTATTTCCAGTCGGGACGTGCACAACTGCCAAACAGTCGTTTTTTACCCTGCACTATCGACATGCTGGTCAATCTTTTTGCTATTCCCCAAGTTCCGGTACAAAGTTACACACCTGTCAGTGAAAATCCGGGGAAAGTGGTACATCATCACATTATCTTTTGTGTGTACCGCATTTAATATGTCACATTAAAGCATATTCATACATATTGGCCTTGTATTCTGAAAGATTTGAATGCAAGCCGGATCTTTTATTTACTCAAACTCAATTATTAATCTTTTTAAATTGTATTCGTAATTTCATGAAGAGTAATTTTCAGAAAATTGCGGTCCTGTGTACATGCACAGGATTGCTATGCTCTTGTGGTCAATCGGACAACAAGCAGGAACATCACAAAGAATTCATTCCCATCACCATTCTTCACCCCACAACCATTGAGTTTCCACGCTCATATGTAGCTGATGTGCAAGCTATACAGTTTGTAGAAATTAAGCCCAAAGTGGAAGGATTTGTTCAACAAATATATGTAGACGAAGGACAGAAAGTCAAAAAAGGACAGCCCCTATTCCAACTCAGTTCCGACCAATATAGCGAAACGGTAAAAGAGGCGCAAGCCAATTACAAACAAGCACAGGCACAATATGAAATGGCAAATTATGAAGCCGAAAGAATAGGCCGGCTGGTTGACAAACAAATCTTATCAAAAATCCGACTCGACCAAGCCAATAAAGAAAAAGAAGTAGCCCAAATGAAAGTGGAACAGGCAAAAGCACAAATGCAACGTTCACAGATGGATTATTCTTACACCACTATCACTGCCCCTTTTGACGGCTACATAGACCGTATTCCTTATAAGACGGGAAGTCTGGTAAATCCGCAAAGCTTACTGACTACCGTAAGTGATATTTCCGAGATCTTTGCTTACTATAAAGTGAACGAAAGCGAGTATCTGGAATACAAGCGCCAACAACTTAGCGGACAAAAACAGCACGAAGAAAATAATGTGGAACTGATTTTGTCAGACGGTTCCATCTACTCCCACAAAGGCACATTAGAAACTGTAGAAGGTGACTTTGAACGAGGAACCGGCTCCATTGCCTTCCGTGTCCGTTTTCCGAACCCGGACGGACTGCTGAAACATGGAGTGACTGGAAAAGTACGTATGATGACCCAAATGGACAACATCTGCCTAGTTCCCCAGAAATCAACATTCGAAATTCAAGATTTCACCTATGTATATACCGTTGATAGTGCCAGTGTAGTAAAAGTACGCAGCTTCCAACCGCTGGAACGCTATAATAATTACTATGTGACACAAGACTTCTCTCCTAACACTGCCATCGTATACGAGGGAGTGCAAATGATGAAAGATGGCATTACCATCAAGACTGATACCATTGATATGGAAGCAATCAGAAAAGAAGTTGAATTAAAACAACCTATCGTAAAATAAAACGGACAGTTTATGTTTAAGCTATTTATAAAAAGACCGATACTTTCAGGAGTAATCTCCGTCATTATCGTCTGCTTGGGCGTACTGTCTATTTTGACACTGCCCATCACTCAGTTTCCCGATATCGTACCCCCATCTGTAACGGTAACCGCCCGATACACCGGGGCTAGTGCCGATGTGATGTCTAAAACAGTCGCCACCCCGTTAGAGCGTGCCATCAACGGAGTACCCGGCATGACCTACATGACCACTGTTTGTACCAACGACGGTATGTCCCTTACTACTATTTATTTTAAAGTGGGAACCGATCCGGACGTAGCTGCCGTAAATGTACAGAACCGTGTGACTACCGTACTAGACGAATTGCCTGAAGAAGTAATCCGTGCCGGAGTTATTACAGAAAAAGAAGTAAACAGTATGTTGATGTACTTGAACATCATGAGTACGGACAGTGCACATACCGAAAAGTTTGTTTATAACTTTGCCGATATCAATATTTTGCGCGAATTAAAACGTATTGACGGTGTAGGCTTGGTAGAAATCATGGGTAGCCGTGATTATGCCATGCGTGTATGGCTGAATCCTAATCGGCTGGCCGCCTACAACATGGTACCTCAAGATGTAACTGAAGCCATCCGTAATCAAAACATAGAAGCAGCACCCGGCAAGACAGGTATCAGTTCAGACAAATTACCCCAACAACTGCAATATGTATTACAATATACCGGAAAGTTCAGCACAGCAGAAGAATATGGAGAGATTGTATTGAAAGCTCTTCCCGATGGTTCACTGCTACGTCTGAAAGACGTTGCCACTATTGAATTCGATTCTGAAGATTATAACATGACCTCTATGACCGACGGAAGGCCATCGGCATCTATTATGATCAAACAACGCCCCGGCTCCAATGCAAGGGAAGTCATCCAAAATATTAAAACCAAAATGGCAGAAATCAAAGAAAGCAGTTTTGCGCCTGGCATGGATTACAATATCTCCTATGACGTATCACGCTTTCTTGACGCCTCCATACAGTCAGTGCTGAAGACACTGCTCGAAGCATTCATACTGGTATTTATTGTGGTGTATATATTTTTACAAGATTTCCGTTCCACCTTAATTCCGGCTATCGCCGTACCAGTTTCATTGGTCGGTACATTCTTTTTTATGGAAATGCTGGGCTTCTCCATAAATATGTTGACCTTATTCGCCCTTGTGCTCGCAATAGGTATTGTAGTAGACAACGCAATAGTCGTCGTAGAGGCTGTCCATGTAAAGATGCATCATGAGAAACTCTCTCCTTATAAAGCATCTGTAGCAGCTATTAATGAAATCGGTGGAGCCATTATTGCCATCACGCTAGTCATGTCGGCAGTCTTTGTTCCGGTGGGCTTCATGCAGGGAACTGTAGGTATTTTCTATCGGCAATTCTCATTGACACTGGCGGTAGCCATTGTTATCTCAGGAATAAACGCATTGACCCTCTCGCCTGCCCTATGTGCTTTGTTACTGAAACCCGCTGATGGAAAAAAGAAGAAAAAAGCAGGATGGCTACGTCGTTTCTTTATTTTTTTCAACCGCCGGTACGACCGCTTTGAAAAGAAATACAATATCGGATTACACAAGTATTTGAGCCGGAAAATAATCACTTATGCCACACTGATTATTTTCTTCCTTGCCACTTTCGGCATGAGCCAGGTACTTCCTTCAGGCTTTATTCCCAATGAAGACCAAGGTATGATTTATGTCAATGTAGATGCGCCTCCGGGAGCAACATTGGAACGCAGCGAAAAAGCCTTGAACGCTGTACAAGCTGCATTGCTTCCTTTCAAAGAAATTGAAAGCATCTCCACATTAGCAGGTTATAGTTTGATGACTGAAACGGAAGGTGCCAATTTCGGTATGGGTATGATTAATCTCACCCCGTGGAGTGAACGCGATCAAACAGCAGCCGAACTTATAGAGATATACAAAGACCGCACCTCGCATATCAAAGATGCGGATATTCAGTTCTTCCTGCCTCCTACAGTTCCGGGATTCGGTAATGCCAGCGGCTTCGAACTTCGTTTACAAGATAAAACAGCAGGCAGCTTTGCAGAATTTGCCGATGTTGCCAATACATTAGTAGAAAAACTGAATGAAGATCCGCGCATTGTGGGAGCAACCTCAGGATTCAATCCTAATTTTCCACAATATCTGCTGAAAGTGGATATTGCTAAAGCAGCTAAATTAGGAGTAAATCTAAATGAATCCATGGAAACACTCCAATCCTATATCGGCAGTTTCTACTCATCCAACTTTATTCGTTTCGGACAAATGTATAAGGTGATGTTACAGGCTTCTCCAGAGTATCGTATGAATCCTGAAGATCTGTATAAGTTCTATGCCAAGAACAAGGACGGGAATATGGTACCCTACTCTAACTTTATGACGATGGACCGTATATTCGGTCCTAACCAGATTACACGCTACAATATGTTCACCTCGGCCTTGATTACAGGTGAACCTGCCGAAGGAGTCAGTTCAGGAGAGGTTATCGAAGCAGTGGAACAAATTGCCAAAGAGACATTACCTCGCGGTTATGATATAGAATGGTCAGGAGTTACTCGTGAAGAGAAAGATTCGGGTGGACAAACCGTTCTTATTTTCGGTATCTGCCTGCTGTTTGTTTATTTGTTGCTGGCAGCACAATACGAGAGTCTGTTACTGCCTTTTCCCGTCATACTTTCATTGCCGGCAGGTATCTTCGGTTCTTATTTTTTCCTGCAACTGGCAGGCTTGGAAAATAATATTTATGCCCAGGTAGCCTTGGTAATGTTGATTGGTCTGCTAGGCAAAAATGCCATTCTTATTGTGGAAATGGCCAACCAGTACCGCAAACAGGGAATGAGCATCTTTGATGCTGCCGTTAGAGGTTCCGTAAGCCGTCTGCGCCCCATCCTGATGACATCCTTTGCATTTATATGCGGACTAATCCCGTTGGTAATGGCAAGCGGAGCCGGTGCTTTGGGCAACCGTTCCATCGGAACAGCTGCCGCCGGAGGTATGTTTATCGGTACATTCGTAGGAATCTTCCTTGTACCTGGACTTTACCTTATTTTCGAGAGTTGGTCTGCACATCTTAACCGTAATAAAGTCAGCTATGATGAAGAAGATGAAAAATAACAATATAAACAAAACAGGTTTAATAATAGGAGCTTTCTGTCTGATTATGGTAAGTTGCAAAGCCCCTTCCCTTACTCCGACAGAAAAGATAGAGTTACCCAAGTTCTATATGGATAGGGAAACGGACAGCACTACTATCTCTTCCATGTCATGGAAAACATTTTTTCCAGATACGTTATTGCAAAGTTATATAGCCGAAGCGTTAAATAACAATCATTCATTCCTTCAAACTATAGAACGGATATCCATTGCCCGTTCACAAGTTCGAGTAGGAAAAGGAGCGCTGCTGCCCGATCTTTCATTAGGCATTGATGGTGGAGTACAACGTTTTGGCGAGTACACTATGGACGGAGTTGGTAACAGCACCACCAACACTCCCGATTTAGAAAAAGACAAACATATTCCAGATCCCTACCGGAATTTCAACCTAGGACTCAATTTTCAATGGGAAGCTGACATATGGGGTAAGCTAACCGATAAAAAACGATCGACCGTATCCCGCTGGATGCAGTCTGTAGAAGCTATGCGTCTGGCACGCACCTTATTGATATCAGAAGTAGGTACACACTATTTTGAATTAATAGGACTGGATAAACAGCGATATGTGCTACGCGAAGCCATCCTAACAGCCAGAGATGCTTATAATTTAACCGATGAACTGATGAAAGAAGGTGAAGTAACCCGACTTTCTGTAGACCAATTCCGGTCACGACGCCTTAAATTGGAAGAAATGCTGCTTGCAAACGAACAGCAAATAAGTGAAAAGGAACGTGCCATCGCCACCTTATTAGGACGACTGCCTTTCAAGGTGAAACGAGTGTCATTTGAAACTGCATGTAGTTATGAGTTTCCCACAGATGCAGGAATCCCGTCACAACTTTTGCAATATCGCCCGGATATAAAGGCTGCCGAACTGGAGTTATTAGCTAGTAAATCCGACGTATCTGCAGCGCGAAAAGCTTTCTTCCCATCCATCGTGATTGGAGGAAACGGAGGTTTTAACGCATTTGATCTGGATAAATGGTTTACTGCTCCTGCATCCCTGGTTTACAATCTCGGTGCAGGTATAACAGCACCTATATTCAAACAAAATACTATACGTGCATTATGGAATGATGCGAAAAGCCAGCAACGCATCGCTTTGTTAGGATATCACGATACGGTATTAAAAGCCTATGAAGAAGTATTAAACCTCATTACTGCATCATCGCAAATGCACCAGCGCAAAAAGTTGAAAGAAGAAGAAAGCCGTATCCATCATCGATCTATTTATAATGCAAATGAAATGTTTAAAGTAGGATTCGCAGGCTATCTGGATGTACTGTCGGCCGATGAACGTTTCCTGGATTGTGAATTGGAACGTATCGCTCTGAATGTGGAATCTTGTAAACTGCATATCATGCTTTACCGTGCCTTAGGAGGTGGAAGCAATTAGTTAATATACTTATATTTTTTGATTTGTTTGGTTAGGAACCGCCCCCGGCAAGCGTGTCGTCAGGACGGTTCTTTTTTACTCTTATAATTCAAGAAATATCAGACCTCTTGAGCAAAGAAACAATCCACAACAATAATATAGCTCCCACAATAGAGGTAACAAGACTGCCAATAATACCAGTTGCTGCAATACCAAACAAACTGAATACCCAGCCGCCCAGGACACCACCAACAATACCAACCAATAAATTAATAAAGAGTCCGAAACCTCCCCCTCTCATCAACTTACCGGCAACAAAACCAGCAATAATTCCGATAATAATGTACCAAATAAAATACATACGCTTTATTCTTTAGAGTTTATAGTTAATCATCTTACTGATAAAAACAGCTATTCTGTATAAAAAGTTGCCTGAATAAATCTTTTTTTACTTCATAGATAAAATTATTCAGGATGCATTTTCCCTTTTTCCGGTCTTCTTTTTCCGGCTTCAGCATTTTCTTCCCCATCTGTTCTCCCTTCAATCTTTATTTTTGTTTCAAACTTAAAAGACAAAATATGAAGATAAACGTACATTCCATGCTATTATTAAGCCTTGCCGCACTACTTTCTTCCTGTGCTGCCGAAGGCAATGATAAAAACAAGACCTTATTGTAAAAACAACACAAGCTGTTCCAGTTTCACATCAGGGTGACAAAGAATTCTCTTTTATTGCCCGACCTTTTCGCACTTCCGAGTTATCTTTCCGAGTAGGCGGTCCCATCGACCGTTTCGATGTATACGCAGGTAACCGATACCAACAAGGCAGCATCATAGCCGAAATAGATCCGCGCGATTTCCGCATCCGTAAAGAACGTGCCGAAGCAATCTACCATCAGGCAAAAGCGGAATTCGAACGTATACAAAAGTTATACGGCAAAGGAAATGTTTCTGCAAGTACTTATGAAAAAGCAAAAGCAGACTATATCACTGCAAAAACAACTTTCAATACAGCTTCCTATGAACTGGAAGACACACGCCTTATCGCTCCATTCAATGGTTATGTGGGTGAAGTATATATAGAGAAATTTCAAGATGTGAAAGCAACCCAGCCCATCATTTCTTTTATTGATATAGACCAACTTAAACTGGAGATTTATGTCACTCAAGACATTGCCCGTGCAGCGCAAGCACTAGATACAATACAAGTACGATTTGACGCCCAACCCGATAAAGTATATAATGCTAAGATAATGGAAATTTCCAAAGGGACTACCCGCAATAACCTCTCTTATCTGCTGACCGCTCTACTTCCCAATAAAGAAGGGAAATTACTGGCAGGTATGTCTGGTAAAGCAAGCCTAAATGCCCCTTCCGTTTCAACTCTTTCCCAAGGAGCAGCCATCCCTCAAACAGCCCTTTGCCATCGCTCTACAGAAGGAGATTATTTATGGGTAGTAAATTCCAAAACCCAACAAGTAACTAAGAGAAAAGTAAAGAAAGGGGATCTATTGCCAAACGGTTATGTATCTATCACCGAAGGCTTGTATCCTGATGAAACTGTAGCAAACAGTGGGCTCCGCTTCCTATCGGATGGAATGAAAATAAGTGTAGAAAACGAATAATATCACAGAAATAAACAATCATGAAACTCGTAAAATATTTTCTACAGAAGAAAGCAGTCACTATCTTGCTGTTGGTATTGATATTGGCCGGTGGGCTGTTCTCCTATATCAAAATGGGAAAACTGGAAGACGCCCCCTTTACCATCAAACAAGCACTCGTACTGACTCCGTATCCCGGAGCATCCCCCTCCGAGGTACAATCTCAAGTAACAGATGTTCTGGAAGAATCCATCCAATCTCTTGGTGAACTTTATTATCTGAAAACAGAAAACCGAACAGGACTTTCAAAAATAACCGTTTATGTAAAAAAGGAAATCCGGGCAGACGAAATGCAACAACTTTGGGACAAATTACGCCGTAAAGTAAATGATGTACAAAGCAAACTTCCCGCCGGAGCAGGTCCATCTGTTGTTAACGATGATTTTGGAGATGTATTGGGAGTTTTCTATGGACTGACTGGAAAGAGCCATACCTATCGGGAACTGGAAGACGAAGCCAAGATTATCAAAAACGAACTATTGAAAATAAAAGATGTTGCTAAAATAGAAATCTACGGAATACAGACACCTACCATTGACGTATCTGTCAGCCCATCCGTCATGGCACAAAGCGGAATTACGACCTCGGATATAGCCCGCGCTTTCGAAGCACAAAACAAAGTGGTGGATGCCGGAGGTATTGATGCCGGACAAAATCGGCTACGCATTGAATCCACTGGAAATTTTTATTCATTAGATGATATAAGAAACCTGACTATCGTATCACGCTCCGGTGAACATTTCCGCCTTGCCGACATTGCACAAATAGAAGAAAGTTATCAGACACCTGCCAGCAATCTGATGCGCATTGACGGTAATCCGGCCATAGGTATTGCCATCTCCACCGTCCCCACCGGAAATGTAGTGGATATGGCAGAAGCTGTGAAAAAACGCATTGACGAATTATCCCAATCCATGCCTGAAGGATATGAACTGACCTCTATCTACGATCAAGGATATGAATCAGCCGTTGCCAATCAAGGCTTTGTCTTGAATCTCATCATTTCCGTTTTAACTGTTATAGCCATTCTATTATTTTTCATCGGGTTCAAGAATGGCACGCTGATAGGTAGCGGACTGATTTTTTCCATCTTCGCCACTCTCATTGTCATGATGGCTTGCGGCATCGCACTCCAGCGAATGTCACTGGTCGCCATCATTATCGCCATGGGGATGTTGGTAGACAATGCCATTGTTGTGTCAGACTCCGCTTTAATCAATATGGAGCGTGGAATGCGGAAACGTGTAGCCATCATGCAGGCTTGCTCGACTACCGCCCTGCCCTTGTTGGCAGCAACCGTAATCGCTATTCTTACTTTCCTTCCTATCTATTATTCACCACATATCACAGGTGAACTGTTATCCTCATTAGTCGTGGTTATCGGAGTATCCCTGATGTTCAGCTGGGTGTTCGCACTGACACAGACACCTTTCTTTATACAGGAATTTGTCCGCCGCCCACGTCCCGAGGAACTGAAAGCGGCACTGTTTGACGGAAAATATTACAACCGTTTCCGCAATGCTTTACATTGGGTGCTCCGCCACCGGTCGGTCACCATCGGCTCACTGGCCATTATGCTGATACTCTCTGCCTGGAGTTTCAAATTTATTCCTAAAGTATTCGTACCCGCACTGGAAAAACAATACTTTACCGTAGATATGTGGCTGCCCGAAGGAACAAACATTAACGAAACAGACCGCATGGCAAGCAGTCTGGCAGACTATATACGCGGACACGAAGAAACAGAAATGGTTTCTACCTACATAGGTCGCACGCCACCCCGCTATTATTTATCCAATGTATCTTTCGGTCCTCAATCCAATTATGCACAAATACTGGTAAAATGCAAGACCTCCAAAGATTCAAAGGAATTACATGCGCTACTGCAAGACTCCATTCGCCAGAAATATCCCGAACCCCTGATAAAAGTGAACAAATTCGAGCTTAGCCCTTTGACAGAAGCCGTCATCGAAGCCCGTTTTCTAGGACCGGATCCTGCTGTACTAGATTCACTGGCAGGGAAAGCAATAGAAATCATGCGCCGCAATCCCAAAGTAGCGGACGCCCGCAACGAATGGGGCAACATGAGTTTAATGATCCGCCCTGTTTACGATCCGGTAAAAGCCGGAGCACTGGGTATCACCAAAGCACAAATGATGCAATCCGTCAAGTCTATCAGTGATGGAACTCCTGTAGGAATTTATCGGGATAATGAAAAGAAAGTACCTGTATTACTAAAATCGGAAGGGGTTCATATTACAGACGAGCGATCTTTAGGGGATTTCTCTGTTTGGAACGGGGAGCATTCGGCACCTCTGTCACAAGTAACGGAAAAAATTGAAACCACTTGGGAATTTCCGCAAATACGTACTTATAACCGTCAGTTATCCATGGCAGCCATGTGTGGAGTAAAACCGGGACACACCATGGCGGAAGTACACGGAGAAATACGAAAAGAGATAGAAGAAATAGAATTGCCCGAAGGATATACCTTCTTCTGGGATGCCCAATACAAAGACCAAGGCGAAGCGATGCAGGCCATTGCCAAGTTCTTTCCTTTGGCTTTTCTGATGCTCATTGTAATTCTTGTAGCATTATTCGGTAACTTCAGACAACCGGTCATTATCCTGTGTATCCTTCCCCTTTCCCTTATCGGGGTTGCCATAGGTATGCTGCTCACCGGATTCGATTTCGGCTTCTTCCCCATCGCCGGATGGCTGGGATTATTAGGTATGATTATTAAAAATGTGATTGTGTTACTGGATGAAATAAATATACAGCACCGAAATGGAATCGCACCTTATACCGCCATCATAGAAGCTACAGTGTCAAGAACAAGACCTGTACTTATGGCAGCGACCACTACTATTTTAGGAATGGTTCCGTTATTGTTCGATATAGCATTCGGCGGTATGGCAGCCACTATTATTTTCGGACTGACGTTTGCCACATTGCTAACGTTATTCGTAACCCCGGCATTATATGCCATGTTTTATAAAATTAAGAGTAATTCTAAATATGCATCCTATGAAAAGAATTAATATACTGTTTATCTTTATTTTTAGTGTTCCGTCCGCTACTTTCTCCCAACAAAGTGATTTATTGGAAAAGTACAGGTCGATGGCTGTGGAATACAACCACGACCTGAAGGCGGCGGATAAACACATCTCTGCAAGTATCGAACTGGAAAAAGCCGCCCGAAAAGATTTGCGTCCCAAACTTTCGGGTGACGCCAACTTTCAATATACCGGCAACCCCATCCAGCTCACTCTGGACTTGCCCAGTATGCAAAACCCACTGACGTTCGAAGGCAAGGACATGAAATATGGTGCCTCACTTACCCTATTACAGCCGGTCTATACAGGCGGGCGTCTGCTGGAAACCATCCGGATGGCAAAACATCAACATAGTCTGGCAGCACATCAGGCGGAATACTTTCGTTCCGCCCTGTGCTACCAAACCGATATGCAATACTGGAATACCGTAGCCCGTGCCGAACTTCTGCAAGTTGCTACCGACTATCGAAACTCTATCGCCTCACTCACCAAAACTATCCGTGAGCGAGTCGAAGCAGGACTAGTTGACCCGCAAGACTTGCTTATGGCAGAAGTAAAACTAAATGAAGCCGAATACCAATTGCTCCAAGCAAAAAGCAGTTTGGAAACAGGAAGAATGGCACTTAATTCACTGATTGGCACGGCACTTCATGAAATAACGGAAGTGGAAGATACCATTCCTTCCATCGTAATGAATGAGCAGTTATGGAAGCAAGACGGTTCTAACCGACCGGAACTAAAAATAGCATACGACCAAATAGGCATAGCCGAAAGCTCAAAGAAACTGACTGACTCAAAATATAAACCGCAACTGTATGTCGGCATAGAAGGAAGTTACTCTTCACCAGGATATAACTTTAAATCCGACCTTGATCCCAACTATGCCGTTTATGCTAAGTTATCTGTACCTATTTTTGAATGGGGGAAACGACGCAACGAAAAACGGGCAGCCTCTTTCCAGATCGGTGCCGCGACTGATAATCTGCACCAAGTAAGTGACCATGTAAATCTGGAAGTGCAGACAGCCCGTGTATCCTTGTCTCAAGCAATGGAACAAGTACAATTAACTAGAAACTCATTGGAAAAAGCCCGCAAAAACGAACAAATGGCATTGGAAAGATATACAGAGGGGAAAGTATCAATAGTGGAAATGATAGAGGCACAAAACTATCGGCAGATTTCACAAACCAACTATGTACAAGCCAAAGTTTCTGCACAAGGACACTATTCCGCATTGCTGAAAGCTTTAAACAAATATTAGATAAAACCAACCATCATGAAAAGCATATTCTTCCATTCACCAAGGAACGGAATTTATCCGTACCTATAGTGAATGGAAAATATTAATTTAACACCTCTCCAGTCTATGATTATTCTGTAAAATATTGTAGCTTTGTTCACATGAAATGGAATGTTACATTATATGGTCTTTTATTCTCCGGACTAGGAGCATTTTCCTATCTTCTTCTAGCCAATTATTCCGATTTGTCACCCCATGTGGCAGATATGCTATTTTCCAAAGGTGCTTTTATCTTCTTCATCACAGCCTTCAATATTCTTGGCTGCTCAACGTTGCGGCTCAGTTCCTGGCTAAACAGTCAATATGCATTGAATATCCGCAAACGTTGGAAAATTATTACCATTTATATAGCCGTAACTCTTCTGTTCTTTCTTTTGAATTATAGTTTATTGATTGTCGGAAAACTTCTGGTAGGTTCCTACAACATATTTATTTTCCCAAATGGCGGCTGGCGCATCCTCTTTCTGGTATGGTTGGTGGAGTTAGTTATTGTAGGACTACTTTTATCTAACCGTTCTATTCAGAACACATTAAAACTGCAACAAGAAGCTGCCGAACTTCAAAAAGAAAATAACACAGCCCGTTACACCGCCCTGCAAAACCAACTCAATCCACACTTTCTGTTCAACAGTCTCAACACACTGATTGCAGAAATAGAATACAATCCCGCCAATGCAGTCCGCTTCACTAAGCATCTGTCCAGCGTTTACCGCTATGTCCTTCAAAGTCAAGATAAAGTCTTGGTACCTTTAAGCGAAGAATTGGAATTTATGAAATCCTACCTCTTTCTTCACGAAGTCCGATTAGGAAATTGCATCAGTTACAAATGTCATCTTCCCGAAGACTATCCTGAAGCCATGCTCCCGCCACTAACTTTGCAACTGCTGGTAGAAAATGTCATCAAGCATAATTCCATCACCTCAAACAAGCCTATGCAAATTAATATAGAAATTGAAAATTATTACCTGACAGTAAGTAACCCTATCCAACCTAAAAAGAGTAATGACACCTCTTCGGGAGTAGGATTGAATAATCTTTCCAACCGTTGCAAACTACTGCTCGGCGAAGGAATTATTGTCACTAAAGCAAACAATTTGTTTACCGTAAAAGTACCTTTAGCATATGAATAAACTAAACGCAATCATTATAGAAGATGAAGTGCCAGCAGCACGTTTGTTACATTCCATGATTACCCGTCTGCGCCCGCAATGGACACTGACCATTATACCGGGCAGTGTGGACGAAGCTGTGGCTTGGTTTAAAGATAATCCACAACCCGACCTGATCTTCCTCGATATCCAATTGGCAGATGGAAACGCATTCGATTTCCTTTCGGCCGTGCATCCTTCCTCTATAATTATTTTTACAACTGCCTACGACCAATATGCCATCCGCGCATTTACAGTAAATAGCATAGATTATATACTGAAACCCATCGACGAAACACGTCTGCTCGATGCCATCATCAAATACGAAACTTTACAAAACAAAGGAATCTCCCGCCCCCAAGAATATCTGGATACATTGCTGGATACCCTGCAACATAAAGAAAGACGTTACCGTACACGCTTCCTTATTTATGGAGCCGACCGTTTCTGGTCTCTTCAAGTAACGGACATAGCCTATTTCTATTCTGAAAATAAAATAAACTTTTGCCGTCACCCAAAAAGGACAAGAACACATAATCGACCTGTCTCTGAATAAATTAATGGAACAGTTGGACCCAGAACAGTTCTTTCGCGCCAACCGTCAGATTATTATCAGCATTGCTTCCATAGACCATGCCGAACCTTATTTTAATGGCAAGATAGTAGTCAGTGTCCTTCCTCCTTACAAAGCCCAAATCACCATCAGTGAAGAAAAACTTTCTTCATTCAAGCTTTGGCTTAATTATTAAGAAATGAAAAAGGAAGATTAAGCACTTACTAATCGGTAAACATGATAGCCTCAATGCATATACCTTGTTTATTGATAACACACTCTATAGTCGCTGCCGGAAGCCGGAACTCCAAGATATGCGCATCGGGCAAATAGGGACATATATATTTTTGTGAATCAGGATGAAATGTTCTGATACACAATTCCGAAAATCCAATAAAGCCCCTTACTTTAAAATAATTAAAGCAAGATTGCGAAAACGGCAAAAAAGGAGGTCTATTTTCTTTCATTAGTCTTTGCAATAGATTTATGTTACTCATGTCAAAAACATGAACTTATCATAAACAAGCGTGTGTCCGAAAGGTTTATCAAAAGTTCCATTTCTTCCGCCGCAATATAAAAAAGCAGTCCGGCACAGATATTCATCCATATGCCGGACTGCTTTTACACCATATTATCCTTCTTACTTATTTCTAAGTTTTTTACACAAATCTGCTTTATCCGACAAACAAGGAGGATCGAAAAAATATTCATTCCACCAAGTAACGTTTCCGCCCGATAATATAAACAGTTATTCTACCGGCGGCACCTCCAGAATACTACCATAACGATGATATTCAAATGAAATACTTTGCTCCTTGATGTAATGAATCAATTCCACACGTCCGTCTTTCACCGGTTTAGCTGTAGCAATATACTTATCAATACGTGCAGCTTCCTCGTACATTTCCATCGGAATATCAGCCCCACAAGTGCGGATACGTTCATAATTCTTCATTGATTTCAGGAATCCGGCCAACGCTTCTTCTTTTAAAGGACATCCCAAAGAAGCCAATGCAGCGGTACGGTCATCACCAGGTTCAAAACTAATACTCAATGGAGTATGACAAATTCTGGCAGCCAAAGCAATCATCTTTGCATCTTCATTGTTATCTCCCGGGAAAAGACGCAAAACCATATTCTTTAAAGGCAGATAGCGGAATGCATTTTGCTCGCCATACAGATTATTGACATCACGAGCATGCGCAAATTCCTGCTCGTATGCCTTCACATAACTTTGTGTATAGTCGGTGGTACTGCCTGGCTTATCTGCAATATTTACAAAACAAGCACAATAGTTAGGACCACCCGCCTTCACACCTCCACCAAAAGCCGACAATTTCATTCCACCGAACGGCTGACGATTTACAATGGCCCCCGTTATACCACGATTGATGTAAAGGTTACCTGCCATAATTGAATCTTTCCACAATTTCTGTTCGCCTTCATCCAGACTCTGTAAGCCCGAAGTCAAACCATATTCCAAACTGTTTACCAAATCAATGCCTTGCTGCAAATTCTCAATGCAAACCACGCTCAGCATCGGACCGAACAATTCCGTTCTGAATGAATAGTTGCCGGGACGTACCCCCCACTTCACTGTAGGAGCCAATACATATTTATGCTTATCAAGAAAACGAGGTGGAACCAGCCAAGACTCCCCTTTTTCCAGTTCCAGAGCTTTCAATAATTTATCATTCTTATTGGTAATCATCGGACCTACCACATTCCCAGGATTCCATACACTACCCACCTTCATACTAGTTGCGGCATCTTTCAACTTATCTTGAAAGTTCTTGTCCTCATAGACCGAGCGTTCTACCAGCAATAAAGAACATGCGGAACATTTTTGACCGGCATTACCAAAAGCAGAAGCCACAATATTCATAATAGCATGGTCACGGTCACCGGAAGCTGTCAAGATAATTGCATTCTTACCACCGGTTTCTGCCGACAATGGAGTAGCCGGATTACTGCGTGCAATATTTTGGGCAGTGTCTGTCCCTCCTGTCAGAATAATATGTTTGACAGCCGGAGCAGTAGTCAATACCTTTAATGCCTCACGGTCTGTAATGATAACCTGCAAAGCCTCTTTAGGCACACCTGCATCCCAAAATGCCTTGGCAAACAACCATGCCACAGGAGCGGCAACAGTAGCCGGTTTCAGAATCACAGTATTTCCTCCTGCCAGTCCTGCCACAATACCACCAATAGGTATGGCACACGGAAAGTTCCACGGAGAAATAACCAAAATAGTCCCTTTAGGAGCAATATCCACATCCGGCAATTCTGCAAACTGCTTCATGCTAGTGGTATAAAAACGAGCATAATCGATCCCCTCCGATACCTCCACATCGCCTTCCACCACTGTCTTCCCTGTCACAGCACACATACAACCTATCAAATCACCACGCATCTCACCCAGTCTGTTGGCAGCTTCATACATTATTTTATGCCGTTCCTGCAATGTGGTCTTTCTCCATCCGGCAGGATCTTTTTCGGCTATTTCCAAAATTTTCATCACCTGTCCGGCATCAGCTTGTGACATTTCACATACACAAACTTCATCATCCTGACAACGGTCCATATATTTATGACGCTTCTCACAAACCACCGTTTCAGCTCCTATCTGCAAAGGAATGATTTCAGGTGAATCCGCCGGTGACTTCTTCCACTTCGCAAAAATATTCCGAACCCACTCCTGGTTCTGAGCCAAATCAAAATCAGTATCAGGTTCATTCTTCATTACATCAGCTGGTGGAACGGGAGTATAACGATGCAAGCGGTTTTGTGTACGGGTAGGAATATGCGTAATAACATCTTTCATCTTATAAGCTTCCTCAAACTGGTTCTGCAAGAAGCGCCAAGTATCCGTACCCGGCTTCAAATTGAACGAATGGGTCAGAAAGTTGTCCGGAGCCGTATTTTCATCCATACGACGGACCAAGTAAGATACTGCATTCAGGAAATGCTCATCTTTTACCACCGGTGCATATAAAATCACATGATTTCCCAATTGGGATTGGGCACGCCATACATGATCAGCCATACCTTCCAACATCTCAAAAGTCATGTACTCCGCGCTTCCCAGCTTCCGGCTCAACAGATAGGCGTATGCAATAGTGAACAAATTATGAGAAGCGACCCCCACATGCAAGGCTTTTGCATTCTCCGGTAACAAAGCCCGTTCCAGAATATGCAAATAATTGGCATCGACTTCTGTTTTCGATGTCCTCACTGGATTAGGCCAGCCACGAAGAGAAGAGATAACCGTTTCCATTTCCAGATTACAACCTTTTACCAACCGCATTTTCAATGGCGCACCGCCATCAGCCATACGCGCTTTGGCAAAGTCCAACAATTCAGTCTGAAATTCATACGCATCGGGCAGATAAGCCTGTACAACAATACCTGCCGAATAGTTTTTAAATTCCGGTCTGCTCAACACTTCTTTAAACAAGCGCAATGTAAAATGAGCATCTTTATACTCCTCCATATCCAAATTGACAAACTTGGAACGTTTTACACCATTCTCATCTACGTAAGGAAAATCAATCGCTTTCTGATATAGCGCACACATACGTTTCACCAGTTCCGGAAAACTTTCTTCATAATTCAGCGCATGGGTCTGTGCGTAGATACCCGATATTTTCACGGAGATATAATTGATATCGGGAGCCTCCAAAGCTTCTAAATAATGGAAATAACGATGGTCTGCTTCTCCGTTTCCTAATACGACCTCACCCAGCAAATTTACATTCTGACCAATCTTTTGCTTAAAACGGGCAGCCAAATGGGCTGTTAATTTAGGACGCGCCTCATCCAGAATCACTTTAGAAGTATCCATACGAAGGCGCTTCTTTATGATTGGTATGGCAATAAAATCAAAATGGTGGCCAAAAGCCTGGTACATTTTAAAAAGGAAAGCATCACGCTTATTCAAGAACTCAGGTACACCATAACGGTCTATCAGCTTCTTGATACGTTCTGCCAATTTCTTACGATCACGAATTTGAGAAGATTCGTCCAGCATCTTCACCAGGAACTTTTTGTCCTGTGGCCGTTGTACCATAACGGCATATTTATGCTGTTCTTTACGTTCCTCACTAGTGATGGTTTGTTCACACGTGTTATAAAGCTTCAGTACCCATTCTTGTACTTCAGCGATAGTCGGTCTGTTGTCCATAGTAAACTCATGTTAATGTGTAAGAATTAAGGATAAAAAAATCATAGGTAAACAACCAAAGACATGAGCATCGTAGGACTGAACATAACGGCACGATACCGGTGCAAGGTCTGGAGAGCCTGCTGCGAAAACCGGTCAAATATAAGTTCTCTGCCCATAACGTAAATTCCTTATAAAATGTTACTGTTCATGTGCAAATATACACTAATTCTTTTATTATCAAAGGAAAAAGTGAAAAATTATAATCCGGAACATATTAAATTTCCAATTTAAAGAAAGTAGGCTGATTGGAAGCCCTACTATAGCCTTCCAACAAATAGAAATCCGTACAGGCCACATGAATGGTAAATAAATAATTGATGGTATGCGGGTGGTATCCTTTGGGAGGAGCGATACAATATAATCCACCTATCGTTTCCTGTGCCCAAGAATAAGACTTTTCCTTAAAATCGGCTACAAAAGCTGCCTTTCTGAAACGATCTGAGATTTCACGCAAATAAAACTCACCTATATGACAGGCATTGCTCCGATTAGACTCATGGTTGGCAAACAGCCAAAAATCATCCTGCAAACGAATACCTACCAAAGATCCTATATTGGAATGAATGCTATATAGAACAGATTCTCCGCTGTACAAACCATCCCGACATATAAACGCCACCTTCTCCAAGCAATAAAATATATCATAGGAAAGGCCTTCATGCTCATCTTTCCAGTGAAACAGACCATTCTGTATCTGAAGTGCATACACCGGAACCGTCCATTGCCCGCAATCCAACAGGCACAACACATCGCAGCCTCTTATCAATTTATGATAATCAGCCACACATTTATCCTGCGAATTCCAAACAATAATTTTCATCACTCAGGCTAGTTTTATCCGTTCATTTTTATGGTACAGACATAAAAAAGAGACGTGGGACCTGCTTAATATTTTATCTGCCTTAGAGGTATCCCCATACCAGCTGCACAAATAATAACAACAGTGTCCCACGTCTTTATGAATATACTAATCCTGTTAAGGAGTATAAACACAAGACGTGAGCGCTTGTTGTATTACACTTGTGCAGCTTTGAAAATTGGGGATTTTCTAAGACAAGGTAATATTTTAAACGCTCTTAATTATATATGTTCCTTCTTGTTTTCAAATGAATTTTCATCTGTTTTCAAGAATTGGTACAAAGTTAAAAAAAGAGTTCTGATTAAAGTGGAATTAATCTATTTTTTTAAATAAATAATAACCCGGATGAACATCTGAAAAAGTTATTCCCCCATTACAGTAGCTACAATTTTACGACCACCTCCATGGTTGCGGAACTCACAAAGGTAAATTCCCTGCCAAATACCCATATTCAACCGACCTTCTGTAATAGGAATAGTGAGGCTGACGCCTATAATTGTTGCTTTTGCATGAGCAGGCATGTCATCCCAACCTTCTAAAGTATGTTCGTAATAAGGCTCACGTTCCTTTATCAAATGATTAAAAATAGATTCCATATCCGTACGGACATCCGGATCGGCATTTTCATTGATACTTAATGCCGCACTAGTATGTTTGATGAACAAATAAAGCAAACCTGTTTGGGGAAGTGGCGGCAAATTGCGTACCACTTCATCAGTAATCAGGTGAAATCCCCTGGTACGGGGACGAAGCGTAAATTCTGTCTGAGATACCATAACTATTATCAACCTTTATGCATCCATATAGATGCCACTTTACGACGTACCGCTACTATATTAAATAAGGATACACCCACAAAAAGCAAAACACCTATAACCAAGGCCGGTCCTAAATTTCCTTCTTCCAATTGTGGGAATAACTTTCCTATCATATCCATATAGTTACTCCGCACATAAATCACAATTCCCACTGATAAAAACAGCACCACAGCATTGAGTGCCAATGTCAGCATTTGATAAGGGAGCGCCACCTTAGCCGGACTGTAACCTATCAATAACAGATTCTCTAACTTGGATGTATTCTTTTGCAGCAACAAATAAATACTGAGCATCAAAATATAGAAAGAGAGCACACTGATAAGCAAACCTACAGAAAGCACAATTCCTATAATCACTTTCAAGAACCAGGTAGTCTTTCCCGCATCCAACTTGTCATCTTCCGTATCATATCCCTTGTCTTTAAAGAATCTGGCAATACGGTCGTCCGTAGGATTGTTCACTTCAACAATCAGTCGTGACGGTTCGCTTTTCTGCCCCGGGGCAAACTCATTGTTGGCCCACGTCATAAATGTTTCCGGAACAAGAATCGTATTCAGACGATTAGAGAAACCAACTATTTTTCCTTTAAAGTTTTCCGTACGCCCCACACCGGTAATACGTATATCCAAATTAACCATACCCATCACCCCTTCCGACAATTGCGGCAGGCTCCGGCTTTGTGCAAAACCGAAGTTATACAGATTCAGATAATTACGGGGGATGATAATAGGAACGACCCGTTCATATTCATCAAACTCCCATTTATCCAGGTTCACATCCACATACTCATCGGGAACAGACTCAAAGAACATGGCTGTAGACATGTGCAATCCCACGTTCTCCATCCCCATGCCTGCCGACACTTTAAATTGGGAAGGGATAAAAGCCCCTACCCCTTTGGTAAACGGCTGTTCGCTGATTTCAGCAATGTCTTGTTCGGAAAAAGTCTTGCTTTTACCGACAAAAGAACCCAATGTGCTCACTTTCTTGCTTACTATCACATAGTCTTTCTTCATGAAACTGTCACCTTCTGTAAAAACCGGCAACACATCTTTATAAAACTGAACACTCAGCAACACAATGACCATACCGCACAGATTGGCAAAGAAAAAACCCGCCAATTGTGAAAAACTGATATGCTGACGTAATAATTTCCAGACCAACCTCATAGCTTCAACGTTTTTGTGTAGTTCAACTCCAAATGCTTGCCGATAGAGGTCACAATGATACCTGCCCCCTGTCTATCCGCTTCCTCCACCAATATCCGGGACATAATCCGTCCATTCTCCTCATCCAGATGGCTGATAGGTTCATCCAGAAAAATAAAATCAAAAGGTTGGCAAAGGGCGCGGACCAACGCAACACGCTGCTGTTGTCCGAAAGACATTTTAGCTATTGGCGTATCCCATTTATCGGCAATGCCGAACTGTTCAAACCAAGCCTTGATTTCTTTCTTAGATTTAAATCCGGTCAGCGAATTCTTCAACTGCACATTCTCCCACGCTGTCAGTTCTGTAAACAAACGTAATTCCTGAAACAACATACTGATGGAACATTTCCGAATCTCCACCCAGTCGCGCACCGAAAGCGTACGGATATTTTTCCCGTCAAAACAGATGATACCTTGATAGTCGTTACGGTATCCGTATACGTAGCTGCAAAGCGATGATTTTCCTGTACCGGACGCTGCCTCCACCAAATAAGCTTCTCCACGCTTCAGAGTCAACGACTGATGCCAGACATCAGATATAATAGAATCCCTCCCTGCAAAAACGGCAGGGAGGGTCTGTTGTAATTCTATAGTGTTCATAAATTCTCCAATCCACGTACAATCAACTGTAGCACGTTGACCTCTTTATCTTTCATAACAATATTCATTTGGGCGCTTTTCCAATCGGGAGCCATCACATCCATATAGTCGCAAGGTCCCAGGATGGCATTGAACATGGCGGCATCGCTGCCCAGCATACGGGTTAACCGGGGATTCTCCTGAACATCCTTCACCAGCTGCGCCGCATTGAACGCCATAAAGAAACGGTTCTTTGTCACCTGTCCGGCCCAAGGAGTATTCTGCAAAGAAACTCCGTAACGGCGGCCTGCCTCATCTGCCAGTCTTTCATTGTTCGAGATATAAAGCAGATTGTCCTTCACACCAAACCAAATGCTTTGGCGATACATACGGAACTCGTATTGGTCTTTACCCGTAGAGTTCAACTGCATCTGCCCACCGGTCATAGCCAACAAAGGTTTCAGGTCTTCGAAGGACTGCAAAAAGTCTTTATTCGTTACATCAGCATAAATCAGCAAGTCATTATTCGACAAGGAATTATAGCCAACCGCAACATCTCCATGAATAGAAGAGAATATACCTTCAATATCTATTGGTAACATCGAATTATCCAACGCTTGCCTGATGGTAGGATTTTCGCAAAGCAAATCATAAATACCCTTTCCATTGATATTACCTCCTGCCCAAACCAACGTATTGGCAGGGAAATACTCTAAACAGGCTCCTTTAATACATGAGGAAGCAGCCGACTGTTTTTCATACATAGCAATCAAATCCTTGTTTTCAATCAAAGTCTCCACGTCCACTACAATTTTGCCTTTTTCGAAAGTGGCGGAAACCAGATATTTGATATCTTCCAGTTTCAAATCGGCAGGCATTCCCATACGCATCTGCATGGTAATATCATTAGGAATGAACGACATATTCATCACTGTAACGACTTCACCTTTTGCCGAAGCCAACTTACCAAAGTCTGTAGTCTTTACGTAGCTGTTTTCAGCATCCTGACGCATCAATGAAAGCAAACTTCCTTTCAAACTGAGGGCATCTCCTTTATTACTACCCATCAATAAGAAAGTCCCCTTATTAAAAGCGCACAGCGCCGTACCCATCTGTGTCCATGTACATCCGCTTTCACTTTTCAACTCCGTACATATCTGCTCATTCTTTAATGCCTCCAGCAAAGCTTCCACTTTACCTTCATCATCCACTTTCGCCAATAAAGCAAAAGCATTAGAATGAGGAGTGATGAACATATACACCTTATCGGTAAAAGACAAGCCCGATTCAGACGGATTTTGAATAATCTTCTCGGCAGTCTTGTAAGCTTCACCCTCCAAACCGCTTTTCAATGCGTCCGTCAGTTTGGCCACAACCTTTTCTCCTCCTTTACCGTTTATGCCGCTCTTCTCCGCCATCGTCTTGAAATCGAATGACATAACCATTGCCGCATCCTTAGGAATAGCGTTGGCATACTCACTTTCAGACGAACAAGAAGCCATAAGCAGCACTATCGCTACGAGTGCAAATCCCCAAATACCTTTTCTCATATTCTTATTTTTGGTTTAATAAATTCAGCGTATGACAGGCTACCAATGCAGCTGTTTCCGTGCGAAGACGGGACTTTCCCAAACTGACAGGCTGAAAACCCGCCGCTATAGCCTTAGCCACTTCTTCCTCGCTAAAATCTCCTTCCGGACCTATCATCACCAAAGCATCTTCTCCGGAACGCAATATATCTTTCAACAAAGGTTTTTCCCCTTCATAGCAATGGGCGATGAACTTCTGCCCTTTAAAATCCCGTGAAACAAACTTATTAAAGTCCGTCATTTCATTCAGCACCGGCATAGTCGCCTTCAACGATTGTTTCACTGCCGATACCAGAATCTTTTCAATACGTTCCTTCTTGATTACTTTCCGTTCGGAATAACGGCAATTCAGGAAAGACAGTTCATCAAAGCCTATTTCAGTCGCTTTCTCTGTAAACCATTCAGTACGATCCATATTTTTAGTGGGAGCCATGGCAATATGCAACCAACCGTTCCACCCTTTTTCCTGCGGAATCGTTTCCGTTACCTTCACTTGGCAACGTTTACCGCTTGCAGCACTGATTACAGCTTTGTAAAAACAACCTTTCCCATCGGTCAACATAATCTCATCGCCTATGGAAAGGCGCAAAACCCGTAAACAATGTCCTGCTTCCTCTTCCGGAAGCTCAAGGTTACTCGCTATATCAGGGGTATAAAAAACATGCATAGTTCTTCTTGTTTTTTCAATTTATATATCAAGCTATTGTATTCTCCTCCTCTTGTTCCCGTCGTTTTATCTCATCACGCAAACGGGATGCCTGCTCATAATTCTCTTCTTCTATAGCCTTTGACAATGCTTCTTTCAGCATCACCACATCAACTGTATTTACATTGACAGAAAATGCCGTACTCCCAACTTCATGCAATTGCTCACTTTCCATAATCTCATCAGTAGTATAGACAGGACACCCGCAACGCATAGCCAACGCAATCGCATCGGAAGTACGTGAGTCTATTTTAAATACCTCACCTTCCTTTTCCAAAAACAGATAGGAATAATAGACTCCATCCTTTACCTTATATATCAATACTTTCTTTAAAGCAGTCCCCAACTCTTTGGTCACCGTCAGAAAAAGATCGTGCGTCAATGGTCTGGGCATCTTATAGCCCATCATTACCACCTTAATAGCCTGCGCCTCCAACGAACCGATAATAATAGGCAGCTTACGGTTGCCGTTCACTTCTTCCAACACCAACGCATATGCATCCGCCGGCTGCAATGTAGAGGACATATCATGTACCTTCAATTCTATTTCATCCATAATTTAACTTTCCTTCCACCATTCCCGTCTACATCGGAAACGGTCAAAAAATAATTTATCAAACTTGCCCGGGACGATGCTTATACTTGAATATGACAGCAAACAATACCGCAACCGCCAAGGCATATCCCGCAAAGACAAACCATGTCATGCTCCATCCCTCCATCTGCGGAGCACTGCTGTTCATATCAACAAAACGATTTACCACTGCCTGAGCTCCCAACGTTCCCACCGTAGCGCCAATACCATTTGTCATAATCACGAACAATCCCTGAGCACTGGAACGGATGGATAAATCAGTTTCATTGTTAACAAACAACGAACCAGAAATGTTGAAGAAGTCGAAAGCCACCCCATACACAATCATGGACAGTACAAACATCCAGACACCCGGCCCAGGATTCCCCAGTCCGAACAATCCGAAACGAAGTACCCATGCCAACATGGCTATCAGCATAACACGCTTGATTCCGAAATGCTTCAACACAAACGGTATTAATAAGATACACAATGTTTCCGACACCTGCGACAAAGATATCAATGCATTGGCATGATTCACTCCAAACGTATCGGCATACTCCGGAACTCCCTTGAAACTGCTGAGAAACGGATTGGCAAAACCGTTGGTTATCTGTAAAGAAACCCCCAACAACATAGAAAATATAAAGAAAATAGCCATCTTTTTCTGTTTGAACAGTGTAAACGCCCGTAATCCCATAGCATCTACCAACGATTTCTGTTCTCCACCACGACTTACAGGACACTCAGGCAAAGTAAGCGCATAAACCGCCAGTATCACTCCAAAGCAAGCACAAGAAAAAAACTGCATATAATTATTTTGGAATCCCAAGATATCCGTCAGCAACATGGAGCAGATGAAACCAATCGTTCCGAAAATACGGATGGGAGGAAAAGCGATGACAGGGTCCAGTTTTACTTTATCCAGTGCGGTATAGGCTACCGAATTTGTCAAAGCCAATGTTGGCATATAAAAAGCTACACTAAGAGAATAAAATGTAAACAAAGTACCGAAATTAACCGCTTCACCATCCACATAGCCATACCACCCGGCAGCCACCATAAACACGGCAGCCATAAAATGACAGAAACCATATAATTTTTGAGCAGGCACCCATCTGTCGGCAATAATTCCCATTATGGCAGGCATAAACAAGGAAACAATCCCCTGCATGGCGTAAAACAGACCTATCTTGGCCCCCAAGCCAATATTAAACAAATACGTCCCCATGGAAGTAAGATAAGCCCCCCATACGGCAAACTGCAAGAAGTTCATGACTATCAGTCTGAGTCTCATTCCGGTAATTTCGTTTTTCATCTTTCTTCTTTAATGTGTGTTTTTTATATTACTTGCAAAGATATAAAACAATTCGATTTTTCATGGAGATTCATCTTAAAAAACAAAGCCTTTCCGGCAGTTTCACAACTTCCGGAAAGGCAAGACAATTAAAAAGTTTTTGTAATCTAACTAAAAGAGAGTGTTTTATTATCTTGTGTTCGTGAAAAATAATGCCATCATCTATTCAGCTATGGCATAAGCATCCAGTCCTTTCAATGACTGGCGGATAGTTTCCTGCATCTTCTCCATCTCTTCCCGACTCATTTGGCGCACCTCTATACCGGAATCCCTTAGATTATTCCCTAATTCGGCCATCTGCTCATTGAACGAATCCCAATATTCCGAGTCAAGGACAACAGAACACACTTCTTGCCCATCCTTCATCGGACTGATAATGACGGTCATGCTTACACTTCCGCTTTCTTTGACATTAAGGGTGTAAGTACGTTTCTCATTATCCGTCTTATAAATGAACGTAAAATTCGCTTTCTGCGCCTTGCCTCTTCCCTTCGGCATATCCTTGATGGCAGTTTCGGCATATTCCTCATCCTTCTCGAAAGCCTCAATCAACCTTGCGCCTATATTCTCATCCTTTAACGAGAAACTTTTCACCACCTTCACCACTTTGCGGGTTTTAGGGTCACGTTTCGTTACAGAGTTGATAGCCACATCATCCCGTTTTTCCAGTTCCGCCGCCATTTTATCAATATTCTTCTGGGCCATAACCTTACCTGTTCCACCCCACATCAGCAAAACAGCCGCCAATGCACTTCCTAAAATAAATCTTGTTTTCATATCTTATTTTTTTATGTTTTTTATTCGCTTACCAATAATTCCTTTTCTTCTATCTCTTTCTCGGAACGACAAATTTCCTCCACACGCTCCTGAGCCAGTTTCTCCACCCGTTCCGCCTCTTCCAGTGTTTCAATAATACAAGGCATAATCTGTTTCACATCCGAAATTCGCTTGCCTCCCACTTCCACATAACTACCTTCGTAGCACGACCATTCACCACTTCCGCCTGCTTGGTTCTCCGAATAGAAAATCAAGCCTAACCCCAGCGCAATGACCATCATTGCCGCTATACCGGCACTCCAGACAGCTACCGGAATACGCTGATAAAAGCCTTCTTTTCCAACCACCGGTACCTTTTCCGATCTCTTCCCTCCGGCAACCTCCTCCTGACCGTCTGGCTGCGACATACCCGGTTCTCCCTGCATACCTCCCTCATACCAGGCAAACATCGGAGCATATCCCATCAGATGAGAAGGTACATCCCCTGTATGGAAGAAGCGATAAATAGCCTGCTCCTCGGCATTCGTGGTCTCCCCTTCCAGGAAACGGTTAATGTATTCTTCTATATTCCTCTTATCTAATTCCATACCTTACTGTGTATCATAAATTGTTCTTTTACTCTTTTTCTAGCTCTCGACAAATTGGTTCGTACCGCCACCGGCGTACTTCCTGTGAGACGGGCTATCTCCTCTACTTCGAAACCTTCCAGGTGCTTCATGCGGAGAATAGACTGTTGCAAGTCAGGCAAAGTACCTATTACTTCCAGTATCTCCTGCATATTCTCTTCCTCTACCAGTTTCATTTCAGGATTTTCACCTCCACCAATGCTGATGCCCTGCTCCAAATCGACTTTCTCTATCCGAGTGCCTCGCAGACGGTTGATGCACAAATGCTTGGTTATAACAATAGCCAATGCATCCACGCTGCGGTATTGGTCCAGACGGTCACGAAGAAACCAAAGTTTCAACAGTGCATCTTGCACTGCATCTTCTGCCTCGTCGGAGTCTTCCAAATAACGGATAGCCATTCTTAACAAAGCCGGCCGCATTCGTTTTGCCTCTATTTCAAATCTATTTTGTTCCATGTTCACCAGTATGACACATAGAGGTAGGGAAACGTTACATCAAAATGAAAAAAAAATTTGCTGACATGTCAATTTACCAATATACCAATAACCGTATGGGCATATATAGCACCGCTAATTGGCACATCAGCCAGTTGACGGATGCACCAATTATTCAAACTTATAAACCGTATGACTACGAAAGACCTCTCCCGGACGGAGTACAGTACTAGGAAATCCGGGCTGGTTGGGGCTATCTTGAAAATGCATCGTTTCGAAACATACCGCCGAACGGAAAGGATAAGCTATTCCCCTTTTACCTGTCATTTTTCCTTTCAGTCCATTACCGGTATAAATTTGCATTCCCGGCTCGGTGGTGAAGATCTCCATCTTACGCCCGCTTGCTGGATCATACACCCAGGCAGCCGGCCTTGTATCATCTCCTTTCGTATTCAATTCCCAAGTATGATCATATCCGTTTACCACCTTCAATTGGGGATGATCCGCATCTATACATTCTCCGATAGCATGCGGCATACGAAAATCAAGGGGAGTACCGGCCACCGGAAGATATTCTCCTGTAACACATTTCTTATCATCGTATGGAGTAAAACGATCTGCGTCTACCCAAAGTTGCTGGTCCTCCACGCTTTTCGTAAAATTTCCCGAAATATTAAAAAAAGAATGATGGGAAAGATTAAGCACCGTGGGTGCATCCGTAGTTGCCTCGTATGTCAAATCCAACGCATTATCATCCTCACCAAGACTATAGACCAACGTCACTTTCAGGTTTCCGGGGAAACCATTTTCTCCATCAGGAGAAAGATAAGACAGACAGGCCCTATGTGTATCTGCCTGCTCCACTTTCCATATTCTATCGGCAAAGCCGGGATTCCCTCCATGTGATATATGCCCGGACTTCCCATTGTTAGGGACCAGCTTATACTCTACTCCATCCAGCGTGAAACGCGCATTCAGAATACGTCCTATATAACGCCCCACCGTAGAACCAAAATTCTGCCGTTGCTCCATATATTCAGTAATCGTGGAAAATCCGCACACCACATCCTCCCGTTTTCCATTTCTGTCGGGGACAAGGATAGAAACCACCCGTGCCCCATAGTTTGTGATACAGACCTCCATTCCCTGCTTGTTGCTCAATGTAAATAAATCGGTATGCTGCCCATTCACTTCTGTTTGAAAATCCTTCCGCTGTAATCCAGAAGCTGTGATTTGCTTACCGGTGTGACAAGAAGAGAGCACCAGCAACAAGCCCATACAAACCATACCCTGTTTTCCTTTCATATCATTCATTTTATAGGTTTTAAATACCACAAATGTAAATCCTCCGATGGAAAATAAGAAAAGCCGGCCTTCCCTTTTTCAAAGGATGACCAACTTTTCAACCATTTCAACCAATTTTTACCCTGTCGCTTCCTCTCTTTCAAAACCATCTTTTTACCATCCAGCGTATTGACAGGTTGATATTCCTGTCTGCCCCGCTATGATAGGAAAATCCAGAAATAACTGACTGATAGTGCTTAAGCCCAAACAAACAACCTAGTGCTTCCACTCCACAGGCAACCTTAATCTCGCCTTGTAATCCTGCCTCCTGCAACAATCCTGCAAGCAGATTTATCTTTTCCGCTTCCGGACCATATGCAGTACGGATTATAAACAATGAAACGTTCGCCATACAATCATTCATCCCTGCTTCCACATAAGGTTTTCAGCCCTGCCCGTAAGTTGTGACCAAAGTTAAAAGAAAGCAAGCCAGTGTTGCATAAAGTTGTATTCTCATATTTTTCATCTGTTTTGTTTTAACCTAACAAATGCAGACAATTATCTTCTTTTTACATTTATTTTCAGAAAAACTTCTGTTTCCATGCAGTCTTTTACCCTCTCCTGTATCTTCATATAATAACATGACAAAAGAAGAATGAATGACACAGAACTAATAGAGGGATGTAAAGCCGGAAAGCGGGAAGCTTTGGAAACCATATACAGGCTCTTCTCCCGCCAAATGTATGGAGTGTGCTATCGCTATGTAGGCGAAGATTCGGCACTGGACGTCATGCACGATGGATTCGTCAAAGTGTTTTCCGCCATCGGCCAGCTACATGCCACCGACCTGCATGGATTCAGATCCTGGATCACCCGTATCATGGTAACCACCTCCTTGCACCATCTCCGCAAACAGAAAAACAGCTCTTTCCTTTCTGTAGATGACCTGGAAGAAAACATGCAACCTGTGGACGAAGAAGATATGATTTCAATTCCTATTGAAACCCTGATGAAATTCATAGCTGAATTACCGACAGGCTATCGCACCATACTGAACTTGGCCGTATTCGAGGAAATGCCTCATAAGGAGATTGCGAAGACATTAGGCATTAACGAACATTCATCCTCCTCACAACTGTACCGCGCCAAATGTATACTTGCTCAGAAAATTAAAGAATACTTAACTCGACAATCATTATGAAACAGGAAGAAGAACCGTGGATAGACCACTTGAAACAACGGGTTAACGAATACGAAAAGCCACTCCCAGGAAATGATTGGAATCATTTTCAAACGGAATTTTTCACTCCCTATCTACATAAGAGAAGAAGGATGAAAACGATGCGTATAGCAGCCGTTTTCTTCTTGATATTCATACCTTTTGCCACTACTTTTTATTTTTTACAGACAGAAAAACATAAAGCATCCTCACCTGTTGTATCCTTACCGGCATACCAGCCAAGAAGCATTACAGGCAGCCTTTCCATTATGCCTGAAAACAAACTGTTACAGGACAGGACCAAATCAAAGACAGCTTCCTTGACAAGACCGCCAATCCAAACAAGTATCCACACCGATACGGCAAATAATATAGAAACAGAATGTATGCCCCCGGTACAAGATACAATCCGGGATACAGAATCTGTACACAAGCGCCCTTCCGGACACAAGCACTTTGCATTACCGTATAAGCGTTCCGGATATACTTTGGCACTTGCCATATCTGCCGGCAATAACGGAGCAAGTACCGGCTTCATAAACAAAACTTTTTCCCGGGGAGACATAGGGAGTTCTCATAAGGATGAAATTATGTATTGGAGTGACTTCAAAGACTATTTGCAGGAATATCCATCGGACTTTCCCGATGCACAAGCTTACGAAGCTCTACTACAAATAGCAAATGACAACACGGGACGGCCCATGACAGAATATACCCATTATAATCTCCCCGTCAGCATTGAGCTTTCGCTCCGTAAATCTATAAGCAGGCACTGGGGGGTCAGCGCGGGACTGCAATACACCTATCTGTCGTCCGAGAGTTCCATAGGAGAAGATTCCAAGTGGGTTAAACGACAAAAGCTCCACTACATAGGCTTGTCCGTGAAATTAGACCGCCGGCTTTATACCACCCGCACCTTTTCCTTTTATGCCACAGGAGGAGGCACAATAGACAAATCCGTTTCGGGTAAACTGGAACAAGATTTCATCGTTCAGAAAGAGAAAATCTATTCCAGTACAGAGAATCTGAAAATAAAACCGTTCCAATTCTCCCTACACGCCGCATTGGGAATACAATATAATATAAATCCCACCCTAGGTGCTTTCATAGAGCCCGGAACAGTTTTTTATTTCAAGGACGGCAGCTTTAAAAACACCATACGTGACAAACACCCGCTCCATTTCAACCTGCAATTGGGGGTGCGCTGGAATTATTAAGGAAACTTCATGCAGTCTTTTGTCCATCCTTGTATCTATAAGATAAAAAAAACAACCATGCAAAAAAGACATAAAGACAGACAATGTTATTTTAACGAGCTGGCGAATACGTCCCGTAGTTTCTATATAGACTATGTGAAGCAATTTATCTCCCTCAGCCCTTCCACCCACATACTGGAAATAGGTTGCGGAGAAGGAGGCAACCTGCTTCCCTTTGCCGAACTAGGCTGCAAGGTAACAGGAATAGACCGTGCAGCCAGTCGCATACACCAGGCAGAAACCTTCTTCGCCGCCTCCGGCTACAAAGGAGAATTCACCACAACGGATTTCTTCAACTTTTCCTCAGCTTCCCGTTACCAGCTCATCCTGATACACGATGTTATTGAACACATCAGTAACAAAGAAGAATTCTTCCGTTGCCTCTCTCCTCTTCTAGCTAAGGGAGGCATCATATTCTGGGGATTCCCGTCTTGGCAAATGCCATTTGGCGGACATCAGCAAATTTGCCACAACCGGTTCGTCTCCTCTCTCCCTTTCATTCATTTATGTCCCGGTATACTCTATCGGTTTCTGCTCAGATGTTTCCATGAAACGCCATCATGTATTGAAGAATTATCAGACATCAAACGCTGCCGCATGACCATAGACACCTTTGAACAACTTGCTGAAAAGTATGGATACGAAATAACCGACAGACAATTATGGTTCATCAACCCACACTACCAACAAAAGTTCCATCTGCGGCCACGAAAATTATATCCTGTACTGGCACAGTTAAAATATATCAGAAATTACTTCAGCACCTCCTGTTTCTATATAACGCGCCACCGTGAGCTTCATGATTGAGGCAACCCATTTATACTACTTTCATGTTTATACCAACACTATAATTACCAAGATGTTATAACCCGTCATCTAAGCATTTTCTTCTGTTACATTAAGCTTTTTCTTCCAGCCACCTAATACAGACTCCGGCAGTGGACTGTACAGACGATTGGAATAGACTATACAGTCTACTATAGGCGACTGTACAGTCCACTGCCGGAGTCTGTACTACATAAGCATACAAATCCCCTTAATCATCAGCCCGAAAAGACTTAGGAGAGCGTATATAAAGCTTTAAACCCAGGCAGAACGAACTATGCCGCCAGCATTGAAGAAGAACCAACAGAGGGCTGTCACCCCAAAAGAGAAAATGTAAGAAGTGAAAGAAAAAACAGAGCAAATCTCTTTTTCAGGAAGAAGAAGCCTAAAAAAACGGCCTATATCATATATAAAAAAAGAAGGGTATCTATCCCAGACACCCAATCTTCATTAACCTTAAATCTAATACCATGAAAAACACAGTGCAAAGATAAATAGTTTTATGTTATCAAACATAACAACACTACAATTATTTGCTTTCAATTAACATCATTTAAATTTTAAAGGCGCTTTTACAGTTTCAAATTCTGTAAAAACGCCTTTGTACTACATATGATTATACAAACGAATCAAATTATTCCACATACAGCACCAGCCCTTTCAAATACTCTCCTTCAGGATGGTAAATATTTACGGGATGATCTCCCGGCTGGGTCAATTGATGCAGAATACGCACACTACGTCCGCTTTGTGCGGCAGCTGTAAATACCGCATTACGGAAATTCACCTTATCCACCACCTGCGAACAAGAGAAAGTAAACAGAATGCCTCCCGGTTTGATTTTCTCAAATGCTTTAGCGTTCAATTTCGTATAGCCGCGCAATGCATTGCGGAGAGCATCCTTGTGTTTGGCAAATGCAGGAGGGTCAAGAATTATCAAATCATATTGATCCCCCATACGATCCAGGTATTTAAAAGCATCCTCAGCATACGCCTTATGACGGGTATCACCCGGAAAATTTAATTCCACGTTCATATTGGTAAGATCAATAGCTTTTGCCGAACTGTCTACCGAATGTACCAGATTCGCGCCTCCACGCATGGCATAGAAAGAGAAGCCTCCTGTATAGCAGAACATATTCAATACATTACGCCCTTTGGCATAACGCTCCAACAAATGGCGGTTCTCACGCTGATCCACAAAAAAGCCTGTTTTCTGACCTTTCAGCCAATCCACATGGAATTTCAAGCCGTATTCCATCGCTATGTTTTCGGAGCTTCCCCCCTTGATAAAACCATTCTCCGGTCCCAAATCCGCCTTGAAAGGCAATGTGGTTTCTGATTTATAATAAATGTTCCGGACTACATCCCCCATCACCTCGGACAAGGCATCGGCTATCTCCATACGGTAAACATGCATTCCGGCCGAATGTGCCTGCATCACAGCTGTATGATCATATACATCAATAATCAAGCCCGGCAAGTTGTCTCCTTCGCCATGAACCAGACGGTAAGTATTGTTTGCAGGATTACCGGCCAAACCCAAACTGCGGCGCAAATCGTATGCCACTTCCAGTTTATGCTTCCAAAATTCATGATCAATCTCACCTTCCTTGAAAGAGAGCACGCGCACGGCAATACTTCCTATCTGGAAATGCCCGCAAGCTATAAACTCTTTCTTCGAAGTGTACACATCCACTATCTCGCCTTCTTCGGGTTCTCCCTCAATGCGCTGGATAGCTCCGGAGAATACCCACGGATGAAAACGCTTTAACGACTCTTCCTTACCCGGTTTCAGGTATACTTTCTTATAAGCCATTTGTATTTACTGTTGTTTCTATTGGTTCTTCCTCTGTTATCTCATAACCGCCCGTACGTTCCAATTCCGTCAGGCAATTGTAAATTTCCACACAAGCCCACGCATCCGTGGCTGCATATAGTTTCTGTCCCTCGCTGAGCACCTCCGCCTCCCAATTGGAAAGACGCTGGCTTTTTGAAATCTTCTGGCCAAACAAATTGGCGAAGATTTTTTGCAGACTCCGGTCAGCTATGCCGAATCGTCCTACATAGTCCTGTAACTCTATCCAGTTTCCCCGGTCGGGATGCACATCCTCACGTTTCCGCAACGAGTTAAAATCGTCTTTCAGAGACAAACCTATCTTCAAGGTATCGCTCATCAAAAACTCTTGCAGAGAATCGGGCATACCTATCCGGTTCAGGCGAAACAAGAAACAGGTATCTTGCGTAGATATTTGCAACAAAGCTACCTTATGGGTAGTACCGCGTTTAAAAGAAGGGCGTGTTTCCGTATCCACTCCCACTATGCGTTGATCTTTCAAATAGGCTACCGCTTTTTCGGCCTCACTCTCGGTATAAATCACGAAGATGCGTCCCGGAAAAAGCACCTTGGGCATTGCTGCTATCTCGGCTTTAGTAATCGTTTTCTTTATTTGTTTCATAATAATGAATTCTCATCTTCCATTTCTTCCTCCTCGCCATCATCGGCAGGGCTGTACTTCACATCATGCAAAGCACGCATAGTGTTTACCAGCCGTTGTCCCCAAAACTCTCTGAAATGTTCCTTGCAGACCACTAGAGAATCGTTCATCGTCTCATTCAGTCCCAGTTGGAACACACTGATAAAGTCCTTCAAATCCTGATAGATATCTGCCAAATCCTCTGAAATACATTTTTTGATGGGCGTGTCACTGTACACCATATCCGGCAAGAACACTTCCAGATAATCATCCTTGGCTCCTAACACACCGGCTATAGCCCTACGTATCAGTTCATAATCTTCTTCAGTAACGAAGGTTTCGGGTTCGTCCTCTCCTATCGGCTCACACGGAGGCAACAAAGTCGCTTTCAAATAAAGCAACGGAAGTATTTTTAAGGCGGTATCTACAAAGTCATAGCGTTTCATATCACGGGCACGTTCCAGAAAGCCACAAAATTCGGCGGCTACCGTTACAAACTCTACTGTATTTTTGTCAAATATCACCTGACTGTACTTTTCCATAAACATTAAAATTGAATCGCAAAGTTAAGAAAAAAGAGATTAAATAAGGCAATAATTAATGTTTTTCATGTACATTTGCGAAATAATAAATAGAACGAAGACCTATGGCAAAGAAAAAATCAGATAAGGAGACAGAGCCTAAAAAGGTATCTACCAAACGATTCTCCGCTTTTTTAAAGAACGAAACCACACATTTTGTAATCGGATTGATCAGTGTAATTTTTGCAGTTTATCTGTTACTGGCATTTACCTCTTTCTTCTTTACGGGGGCCGCCGACCAAAGTATTTTGGATAATCAGCAGCCGGGTGAACTGATGCAAACCGCCAATCATGTAAAAAATTACGCCGGAGCACGCGGTGCACAACTTGCCGAATTCCTTATAAACGAATGTTTCGGCTTAGCTGCTTATTTTATCATTTTATTCCTGGCCGTAGTGGGTATGAAATTAATGAAAGCTTACCAGTTCCGTATCTGGAAATGGTTTATGTCCTGTTCTATCCTGCTCATCTGGTTCTCTATCACATTGGGATTTATTTTTGACGGCACCTTTGGGGATAGTTTTATCTATCCGGGGGGATTGCACGGACATAATGTAAGCAATTGGCTGATTTCACAAATTGGGATTCCAGGTTTGGGATTATTGCTGTTCATAGCGGCACTATTGTTCTTTATCTATTTAAGTAACGAAACCATACTGGTTATCCGTAAAGCACTGCGTCCCAGCTTCAGACGAAAGAAAAAAGAGGATCAAACAATTTCTGCAACTGAAGAAAATCCGATTAAAGAAGCTCCCCGGAAGGAAGAATCCAGGAAAGAATTCTCTAATCCCGGTCCTGCTATCGTAGATTTCGAATTAGAACAACCGACAAAGAAAGAAGAGGAAGTGGAAGAACAAGTGCCCTTCCCTTTTGAGAGCAAGCAGGTTACCGAACCGGCAGTGATAGAAGAACCTGCCTACACAAACGAAGAAGAGGAAGTTGAAAATACAGATGAACCTGATTTTTCAATCAGTGAAGAAACAAATGAAGAAGACGAGGCGTACAAAGGTCCCGTACTTCCACCATACAACCCTCGTCTGGATTTGGAAAACTACAAATTCCCTAGTCTGGATTTGCTAAATGAATATGAAGATGATGGTCCTAATATTGACATGGAAGAGCAAAACGCCAACAAAGACCGCATCATCAAGGTTTTACGTAGCTTCGGTATTGAAATCAGTTCCATCAAGGCAAGTGTAGGTCCTACCATCACATTATACGAAATTACTCCGGCAGAGGGGGTACGTATCTCTAAAATCAGGAACTTGGAGGATGATATCGCATTAAGTTTGTCGGCACTGGGTATCCGCATCATTGCTCCGATACCGGGCAAAGGCACTATCGGTATTGAGGTTCCGAATGCCAATCCGCGCATTGTACCGATGAAATCCATCCTGAACAGCAAAAAGTTCCAAGAAACCACCTATGAGCTGCCTGTGGCATTAGGCAAGACCATTACGAACGAAGTCTTTATGGTGGACTTGGCAAAAGCCCCCCACATGTTGGTAGCCGGCGCTACCGGACAGGGTAAGTCCGTAGGATTGAATGCCATCGTGACCTCTTTATTATATAAGAAGCATCCGGCAGAACTTAAGTTTGTAATTGTAGACCCCAAGAAGGTGGAGTTCGCTATCTATGCTCCGATTGAGAAGCATTTTCTGGCCAAGCTGCCGGATGGAGAAGACGCGATTATCACCGATGTTACCAAAGTGGTACAAACCTTGAACTCACTATGTATAGAGATGGACAGCCGATACGACTTGCTGCGTAAAGCCGGTTGCCGTAATATTAAGGAATATAACGCGAAATTCATCAACCGGCAGTTGAATCCGGAAAAAGGACACCGCTTCATGCCTTACATAGTGATTATCATTGATGAGTTCGGTGACCTGATTATGACTGCGGGTAAGGAAGTGGAATTACCAATCTGCCGTATCGCCCAGTTGGCACGTGCAGTAGGCATACATGCCATTATCGCGACCCAGCGTCCGACAACGAACATTATTACCGGTACTATCAAAGCTAACTTCCCGGCACGTGTTGCCTTCCGTGTAGCTGCCATGATGGACTCACGTACTATTCTGGACCGTTCGGGAGCACAACAGCTGATTGGTAAGGGAGATATGCTTTACTTGCAAGGTAATGATCCGGTACGTGTGCAATGTGCATTCGTGGATACTCCTGAAGTGGAAAAAATAGCCAATTACATCAGTAAACAACAAGGATACACCACCGCATTCATGTTGCCCGAATATGTAGGCGAAGAGAGTGAAAGCAGCGTTGGCGAAGTAGACATGAACCGGTTAGACCCTATGTTTGAAGACGCAGCCAGACTGGTCGTGATTCACCAGCAAGGCTCTACCTCATTAATCCAACGCAAGTTCTCTATCGGCTATAACCGTGCGGGGCGTATCATGGACCAACTGGAAAAAGCTGGAATTGTTGGCCCCACTCAAGGAAGCAAGGCGCGTGACGTACTCTGCATGGATGAAACAGACCTGGAAATGAAATTGAACAATCTGCAACAATAAGTTGTTTAATAATGTTATGATAAAAATGAAAAGAACATATTTACTGGTATTAATCCTTTTCCTTTCAGTCAGCCTATCCGCACAAAAGGACAAACAGGCACGGGAGATATTGGACAAAACCGCCAATGCCCTGCAACAGGCCGGAGGCATCCGTGCCACCTTTGGAGGGACAAGCAATGGAACCTTATTGCTAAAAGGCAACCGGTTCTATCTGAACAGTGGCGGAATACAAAGCTGGTTTGACGGAACAACGCAATGGAGTTATCTGGAAAGCAGCGAAGAAGTGAATGTGAGCAATCCTACCCCGGAAGAGTTGCAAACCATCAATCCTTATGCACTGTTATCCATTTACAAAAGCGGATATAATTATAAGTATACAGGGATCAAAAGCCGTAACGGCAAACAGGGGTTTGAAGTGATACTGACTCCGGAGAATAAACAGGATATCACATCCATCACCTTGTTCGTTTCCCAAACATATCAGCCTTTATATATAAAGGTAGAACAAAGTAATAAATCGGCAAATGAGATTATCGTCACTTCTTACCAAACCAACCAGCCGCTGGACAATGCGACATTCAAGTTTGATAAAAAGAAATTCCCAAATGCCGAAGTGATAGACTTACGATAACAAGCAGAGTTCAAGATAGAGAGATAATATAATATTCATCAAATTAAATTAAGTAAAGAAATAAGTATTATGAGTACAGAAAAAGTTAAATGCCTTATCATCGGCTCAGGTCCTGCCGGCTACACCGCCGCCATTTATACAGGACGTGCCAACATCGCCCCGGTCTTATATGAAGGTCTACAGCCCGGAGGCCAGTTGACCATCACTACCGAGGTGGAAAATTTCCCCGGATATCCCGAAGGTATCAGCGGTACCCAACTGATGGAGGACTTGCGCAAACAAGCAGAACGCTTCGGCGCGGATATCCGCAATGGCATTGCAACCTCCGCCGACCTGAGCAAACGTCCTTACCGTATCACCATTGATGACGAAAAAGTGATTGAGGCAGAAACTGTAATTATATCCACAGGTGCCACCGCCAAATATCTAGGTCTGGAAGACGAACAGAAATATGCCGGAATGGGTGTAAGCGCCTGCGCCACCTGCGACGGTTTCTTCTATCGCAAGAAAACCGTAGCTGTAGTAGGTGGCGGTGACACTGCTTGCGAGGAGGCTGTCTATCTGGCAGGACTGGCCAAACAGGTTTACCTGATTGTACGCAAACCGTTCTTACGCGCATCCAAGATTATGCAGGCACGTGTTATGAACCATCCTAACATCAAGGTACTGTTCGAGCACAACGCTGTCGGCTTATACGGAGAGAATGGCGTAGAAGGTGTTCATTTGGTAAAGCGTCAGGGTGAATGCAACGAAGAACGTTATGACTTGCCTATTGACGGATTCTTTCTGGCTATCGGCCATAAACCCAATTCAGACATTTTCAAGGATTATTTGGACACAGACGAAGTAGGCTACATTATAACAGAAGCAGGTACTCCGCGTACGAAGGTTCCCGGTGTGTTCGCTGCCGGTGATGTGGCCGACCCGCATTATCGTCAGGCTATCACTGCTGCCGGAAGTGGCTGCAAGGCTGCCATAGAAGCAGAAAGATACCTATCTGCCAACGACTTATTATAATAAAAACAAACTAACCCCACAACAAACACTATGACACATTTTCTAAGGAAGATGGCAGCTGCCTGGATTATTCTAGGCAGCGTGTCGGTGGGCTTTGCACAACAGCAAATGCCTCCCATCCCGACGGACCCTAACGTTCGCATCGGTAAATTGGACAACGGATTGACTTATTACATCCGTCACAACGAACTCCCGGAAAAAAGAGCCGATTTCTACATCGCTCAAAAAGTAGGTTCCATTTTGGAAGAAGACAACCAGCGAGGCTTGGCACACTTCTTAGAACACATGTGCTTTAACGGGACTAAAAACTTTCCCGACAAAACCCTCATCCAATATCTGGAAAGCATAGGGGTGAAATTCGGTGAAAACCTGAATGCTTATACCAGCATAGATGAAACCGTATACAATATTTCCAATGTTCCCGTGATACGTGACGGCGTTGTAGATTCTTGTTTGCTGATTTTGCATGACTGGGCCGACGACCTGACACTGGATCCTAAGGAAATAGACAGCGAACGCGGTGTGATTCATGAGGAATGGCGTACCAGCACAAACGCTATGATGCGTATGTACGAAAAAGCCCTCCCTACCCTTTATCCGGAAAGTAAATATGCCTATAGGCTTCCCATCGGCATTATGGAAGTAGTAGACAATTTCCCTTATCAGGCATTACGCGATTATTATGAAAAATGGTATCGTCCGGACCAACAGGGTATTGTCGTAGTAGGCGATATAGATGTAGACAAGATTGAGGCAAAGATTAAGAAGATATTCTCTCCTATTAAAATGCCAGACAACCCGGCAGAACGAGAATACTTCCAAGTTCCCGACAATAAGGAAACTATTGTAGCAATAGAAACAGATAAAGAACAGGCAAACCCAGTAGCTTATTTATGCTACAAACATGAAGCTATTCCTAATGAACAAAAGGGAAACATGGATTATCTGGTAGTGAACTACATGAAATCCATGATAGAAAATATGTTGAACGCCCGTCTGAACGAACTGACCCAAACAGCCAATCCTCCTTTCATCTTCGCTCAAGTCAGCGACCAAGAATTCCTGATTTCCAAAACAAAAGATGCCTTTACAGGAATAGTAGCAAGCAAAGAAGATGGAATTGACAGTGCAATAACTGCCATTGTACGCGAAATTGAACGGGTCCATAAATTTGGTTTCACCGCGTCCGAATATGCCCGCGCCAAAGCGGATTATCTGCGTATGCTAGAATCTGCATACAACGAACGCAATAAAGTGAAAAACGGTGCATACGTGGATGAATATGTACGCCACTTCATTGACAACGAACCGATTCCAGGTATTGAAAATGAATATGCCATTATGAATCAGATCGTCCCCAACCTGTCTGTGGAAATGGTAAACAGTCTGATCCCGGCCTTGGTTACCGACAGCAATCTGGTAGTAAATGTATTCTTCCCAGAAAAGGAAGGATTAAAAGTTCCATCCAAGGAAGAAATTTTGGCTGCTGTCAATAAGGTAAAAGCTGAAACACTGACTGCTTATGAAGACAAAGTTTCTGATGAACCTTTGATTTCTGAAAAGCCCCAAGGTGGAAAGATTACAAAACAGGAAAATGGTCCGTTCGGTTCTACTATCCTGACTCTATCCAATGGAGTACGCGTTATCTTAAAGTCGACCGATTTCAAAGCGGATGAAATCAGAATGAGAGCTTTCAGTCCGGGTGGCAGTTCCTTGTTCCCGAATGATGAAATTATCAATATCAATGTCATGAATGATGTGGCAAGTATCGGCGGTTTGGGTAACTTCAGCAATGTTGATCTGGAGAAAGTATTGGCAGGTAAAAAAGCGAGTGTAAGTGCTTCTGTCGGTGGCAATACAGAGGGGCTGAGCGGAAGCTGCTCACCCAAAGATTTTGAGACCTTGATGCAATTAGTCTATTTGTCATTCACGGCTCCACGAATGGACAATGATGCATTCACTTCATTCAAGAACCGTCTGCAAGCATCTTTGGCAAATCAAGAGGCCAACCCCATGACTGCCTTACAGGATACGTTGCAAAAAGCCCTCTATATGGGACATCCGCGTACTATCCGTATGAAAGCCGATATGGTGGACAAGATTGACTATACCAAAGTTATGGAGATGTACAAAGACCGTTTCAAAGACGCCAGCGACTTTACTTTCATCTTTGTAGGAAACATCAAACCGGAAGAAGTAGAGCCGTTAATTGCAACTTATCTGGGAGCTTTGCCTTCTGTCAACCGCAAGGAAACCTTCCGTGACAATCACATTGATATGCGCCAAGGTGACTATAAGAACATTTTCAGCAAAAAACTGGAAACGCCCAAAGCCTCTGTACTGGTTATCAACAATGGTAAATGTGCATATACTCTGAAAAACCAAATCATGATGAGTATGCTTTCACAGATACTGAATATCATGTATACCGAAAGTGTGCGTGAAAAAGAAGGCGGTACGTACGGAGTAAGCGCATTCGGCAGTCTGACCAAATATCCAAAAGAGAAAGCGGTTCTGCAAATCTATTTCGATACCGATCCTGCCAAACGTGCCAAAATGACGGATATCATTTTGAATGAACTGAATCAGTTTGTCGACCAAGGACCGTCTGCCGAAAATTTGAACAAGGTAAAAGAATTCATGCTGAAGAAATACAAGGAAAATGCCAAAGAAAACAGTTATTGGGTAAATATACTGGGTGAATATTTCTGGGAAGGGACAGACATGAACACCGGCTACACAAATACCGTAAACAGCATTACTGCTAAAGATCTGCAAGAATTTACCAAAGCCTTGTTGGAACAGAATAACCGTGTAGAAGTAAGCATGACCTCGGAAGAAACAAAATAATCCAAGCCTATGCTTCTATCTATTATAAGACAGAATCAAAAACTTGCGGCCAAGCGGAATCCTGCATTTGACAGGAACCGCTTCGCCAAGTTTTTAATTTACTTTATGGTCGCTTTTTGGGCAGCATACCTCATCTTTATCGGGGTCATGCTGTCCTTTGCTTTTGAAGATATCTTTCCCAGCATGGAACCTTACCATATTATGAACCAAGGATTGATTTATCTTCTGATACTTGATTTCCTGTTACGCTTCATGCTCCAACCGGCCATGTCGCAAGAGATCAAGCCCTATCTGCTTATGCCGGTAAAAAAGAATAAGCTGGTGGATACCCTGTTACTACAATCTGGAATCAGCAGTTACAATTTCTTCTGGTTTTTCCTGATCATACCTTTTGCTCTGCTTACGATTATCCGTTTCTACGGACTCACGGGCATCCTATGCTATCTGTGCGGCATTTGGCTTCTGATGGTTATGAACAGTTATTGGTATTTGATATGCAAAACTTTACTGAATGAGAAACTGCTTTATATACTTCTCCCGATCGGAGTATACGGATTATTAGCGGGAACTGAATTTATTCCCGAAGGAAACCCGGTTTCCACGTTCATGATGAATTTGGGAGAAGGATTTATAGAAGGAAACATACTCGCCTTTCTAGGTGTCATAGCAGCCATTCTGTTACTTCTGCTAGTAAATCGCAAGCTACAGCTACACTTCATCTATAATGAAATAGCCAAAGTGGAAGACACCAAGATGAAGCATGTATCCGAATATAAATTCCTGGACCGCTATGGTGACGTAGGTGAATATCTACGTCTGGAACTAAAACTGTGTTTCCGTAACAAAACCGTAAAGACACAATTCCGCATGGGATTTATCATCATGCTGGCTTTTTCGGCACTGATTGCCTTCACGGATGTGTATGACGGAACAGGAATGATAAATTTTATCTGCATATACAATTTTGCCATTTTAAGTATCATGACCCTGGGGCAAGTGATGTCTTTTGAGGGCAACTATCTGGATGGTCTTATGAGCCGTAAGGAATCTATCTATAACTTGCTTCGTGCCAAGTATTACCTGAACTGCATCATCGTGTTCATCCCTTTCCTGATTATGATGATCCCTGTAGCTAAGGGCAAGATACCCTTCCTCATGGCTCTATCCTATATGCTGTTTACAACAGGATTCGTATTCGCCATGATGCTGCAACTGGCTGTGTACAATAAAAAGACACTCCCGTTAAACGCCAATGTCATGCGAAGCAATCGGGGAAGTTCCTTATTCCAGACCATTATCATCTCATGTGCTTTTTTCCTGCCCTTGATTATCAACAAAGCTCTGACAGCTTTCTTTGAACAGGATACAGCCTGCATCATCATGATGATTATAGGGTTGTTACTGATTGCAACCCACAATATTTGGATAAAAAATATCTATAACCGTTTCATGAAGCGCCGTTATGAGAATATGGAAGGCTTCCGTGACTCACGTTAAAACGAATTGCGTATGAATATCATAATAAACCAATTACAAAAGAACTTTGGCCCGAAAGTGGCTGTAGACATAGAAAATTACTCCATTCAAAGCGGTAACATGTTGGGACTGGTGGGCAATAACGGAGCAGGAAAAACGACCCTGTTCCGCCTGATGCTGGACTTGCTGAAAGCCGACGGAGGCAGTGTACATATCGGAAACATCGATGTGAGCCGGAGTGAGGAATGGAAAAATATAACGGGAGCTTTCATTGACGAAGGTTTCCTGATAGATTATCTTACCCCCGAAGAATATTTCTACTTTGTAGGAAAAATGTACGGACTAACAAAAGAAGAAGTAGATAAACGTGTCGCTAGGTTTGAACGTTTTATGAATGGCGAAGTCATCGGACAAAAAAAACTGATTCGTAACTATTCGGCAGGCAACAAACAGAAAATAGGTATCATTTCGGCTATGCTGCACCAACCGCAGGTACTGGTTCTAGATGAACCGTTCAACTTTCTGGACCCTAGTTCGCAGTCCATTATCAAGCATTTACTGAAAGCTTATAATGAAGAAACCGGAGCCACCATACTGGTATCCAGCCATAATCTGAACCACACAGTAGATATATGCCCACGCATCGCTCTGTTGGAAAACGGAAAGATTATCCGAGATATTGACAATAAAGGGAATTCCGCCGAAAAGGAATTAGAGGACTATTTTAATGTAACAGAATGAAAAAACTACTATTCCATTTGCTGGTATTAGGTACACTGGCCATGTTGTTGGTTTCATGCGGTACCTCTGCCCCACGTTATAACTACAAAGAACTGGCGCGTGCCTCCATCCGTCTGAATATGGATATTGACATGAAAGACAATCACCAACTGTACGTAGAATCAGCAGCATGGCTGGGAGTCCCCTACCGTGGCGGTGGTAACAGCAAACGGGGAGTGGACTGTTCCGGACTGACTTCACATTTATATAAAAAGGTATACCACAAAAAATTGAAACGTAACTCGGATGACCAACGTACCCAAGATTGCCATAAAGTAAGTAAGAGAAACTTGCGCGAAGGAGATTTGGTATTCTTCCATAACGGCAGAAAAAAACGGATTGCCAGTCATGTAGGTATTTATTTGAAAGATAATAAGTTCATCCATGCCAGTACCAGCCGGGGAGTCATAATCAGCAGCCTGAATGAAGATTATTACCGTAAACACTGGTTAAGTGGAGGCCGTCCTTGACAAGATCCTTGCGGACAATATATTCATTACACTAAAATGAATTTAATTTGAAAGAATGAAATACACAACATACCTTTTTGATTTTGATTACACACTAGCCGATTCTTCACGCGGCATCGTTATCTGCTTTCGTAATGTACTGGAACGCCATGGGCATACGGGCATCAGTGATGAAGCCATAAAACGCACCATTGGAAAAACACTGGAAGATTCATTCAGTATTTTGAGCGGAATCACTACCCCCGAAACATTAGCCGAATATAAAAAAGAATATGTAAAGGAAGCAGATACATACATGACTGTCAACACTTTCTTTTTTCCTGAAACGGTTACCGTGCTGAAAACACTGAAAAGCCAAGGTGCCCAAATAGGTATCATTTCCACTAAATTCCGTTTTCGTATCCGCGAAATGGTAGACCAACATTTTCCGAAAGATTTTTTTGACATTATTATCGGAGGAGAGGATGTAAAGCAAGCCAAGCCAGATCCCCAAGGTATAAAAAAAGCACTACGCCGGCTGCATCGCCGGAAAAGCGAAACACTCTACATCGGTGACAGCACAGTGGACGCAGAAACCGCCCAAGCAGCCAAAGTAGACTTCGTAGGTGTGCTCAATGGCATGACAACCCGCGAAGAACTGATGGTCTACCCACACCGGCAAATACTAGACAATCTTTCGTTACTTCCATTAATTCATAAATTCACCCCTTACGAACCAGACAAACATTTTCCGGAAAAGTTCTTTTATTCTTCCTGTTTTCCCCAAAAAATAGTAGCCTTCTACAAACTGCTCCATCAAAAACAAATAAGAGGGAAACATGAAATAAAAGAGAATCCGACATGTTGCGTCTGTAAGAACTGCGGAAACACGTTTCAAGGAAATTATTGTCCCCATTGCGGACAAAACCGCCACACGCCACGTTTTACCATACGAAATGCCTTTCAGAATATTTTAAGTGGGTTCTTTAACATAGACCATGGTTTCAGCCGTAACCTGATAGAACTACTCTACCGACCAGGATACATGATACGGGATTATCTGAAGGGAAAACGTGTACATTACTATAAACCATTTCAAACCTTGTTCGTTCTGGCTGCTCTATACATCATGGGCGTACAACTCATTGACCCGGCAGCGATAAAACTATCGGAAAAGGAAATGGAAGAAGAGCCTACTATCGCCAGCCTGATGGACGACATCAAGTACCAACAGGAACAGACATCAGACAGTTGTACCAAATATTATCTAGGACAAAGTATTACCTATGCAGACAGTGCACAGTGGGCCCAAACTCACAGTTTATCAGAATCAATACAAGCACAAATCGATGCAAAATTCAGCAATCAAGACCCCAATGAGCTAAAAAAAGAAATAAGCAAACAAATAAAAAAGGAGCTTAAACAAAAAATAAAAGCAAAAAACGGCGAGATTGATGACTGGAGAGGTCTGATGAAAGAAATTGGTACGACTTTGGCAAGACAAGATAGCTTACGGATGGCCACTTTAGGAAGAGAAGCCAACAAACAAGACTCAACCATATCGGAAATAAGAAAAAACATATTGGCAAACATGGCCCAACAAGATAATCCCTATGAAGATCAAGATATCTGGAATGATTTGAGCGAAGCCGGAAGTGAAATGAAAAATGTCTTTAACGAAATGACTAACAATTATTTCACAGAAAATAGCTTTCTCTCTGCAGTCGGTAACCTGATGAAAAGTTGGATACATGGCAACAAAGCCTTCAGCATCCTTGCTCTGCTCCCTCTTTTTACAATAAGCACCCGGTTAAGCTTCTGCCGGACCTCTATCGGACGTAGACTAAATCTGACGGAAAACTTTTTTGCACAAGTTTATATAGCCTGCCAAATCTTATGGATTTCTTTACTGATCCTGCCATTTACCGGAACAGCACATTTGAATGATATTTTTGATTTAAGTTACAAAGCAATCTTTATATTATTTGTCTGGGATTACCGCCAACTGTTCGGACTTTCCTGGTGGAAAAGCTTCTGCCGTACAATAATCATGTTTTGGTATTGCTTTTTGGGACTGTTGCTAGTCTGTTCTATCATTATAGGCATCATTGTATTGATAGCCTATATTATACAATGGGGTAAATAAAAGTACAATCACACAAACCTTATTTATACAATCGCGCATCCACAAAATGCAATATGAATAAAAACATTGAGTACAAGAAAAAAGAAGATGTTTTTTCTTTGCAGATATAAATAAATATAGTAATTTTGTGCCCGATTTAGTCCGATGAGGTAGAAAAGTGAAGGCAGTGATGCATTCCACCTTACGGAGAAAACCGTTTAATATTATAAAAAGATGTACGTAATTGTAGAAATTAACGGTCAGCAGTTCAAAGCTGAAGAAGGCAAAAAACTGTTTGTACACCACATTCAGAACGCAGAAAACGGCGCAACTGTTGAATTTGAAAAAGTATTGTTGGTAGACAACAATGGAACAGTAACTGTAGGTGCTCCTACTGTAGAAGGTGCCAAGGTAGTTTGTGAAGTAGTATCTCCGCTGGTAAAAGGCGACAAAGTACTTGTATTCCACAAAAAGAGAAGAAAAGGTTATAGAAAACTGAACGGTCACCGCCAGCAGTTTACAGAGTTAACTATTAAACAAGTTATTGCTTAATCATTTAAAATTTAAGAAGAAATGGCACATAAAAAAGGTGTAGGTAGTTCTAAGAACGGCCGTGAATCAGCAAGTAAGAGATTAGGCGTTAAGATATTTGGTGGACAGGCTTGTAAAGCAGGTAACATCATTGTTCGTCAGAGAGGTACAGAATTCCATCCGGGTGAAAACATCGGTATGGGACGTGACCATACTCTTTTCGCTTTAGTAGATGGTACAGTATGTTTCAAAGTAGGTCGCAATGACAGAAGATCTGTTTCTGTTGTTCCGGCTGTAGAAGCATAATCAGTTACAAAATAAAAAAATTGAAAGACTCTTCATTCCTTGAAGAGTCTTTTCTTTTAGAATACCCTGAACACTAAAACCTTACCTTCAGTTCGGATTATAAAATGCCTGGCCAATGCCTCATTCAAAGTCCCTTGCCACCAATTGGTAAACACAGACAAAGGATAAGCCAACCCTTCGGCAGATAAAGCCGTACTATTCATATTAAAAACAGAAATCTGCTGACCGATATAAGATTCAAACATACTGTCCTCCCTTATGGGAACAAAAATACCATAATCAGTCATCATACTAACCTCCGCCTGCTCCATATAATCCGCCAGCAAGCTGACATTCCCTATTGTATGATCTTCTCTTTTTCCTGTAGCCCCCATGATAGTAATACGCTTCCTCTCCTGTGACAGGCAGAAGCGAAATGCCTTACTCAAATCATTTGTTTCCTGCTCTGCCTCACTATGAATCAACGAAGCATATCGCTCTTTAATATCCGGCAATAAAGAATCGCCATCGCCAACAATGGCTTCCGGCATTCTACCTGAACGAATATAAGTATTTGCTGCCCCGTCACAACAAACCACATAAGGACACTGCCTCAACCACTCCAGTGCCAACGGATGGGAAGGGAAATCACCATCAGCCAGAATAATTGTTTCCGGCACGTCACATCCTATCGGTAATTTATACTCTTTCATAAGATAAATTCATTAATTGTTTCCACTTCAAATAACCGAAACAAGCGATTACCGCATAAAGTCCATACAAAAAAGAAGTGAAATATAAATCTTTGTAAATATAGATACCACAAGAAACAGCATCAACAACCAGCCATGCCAACCATTGTTCCACATATTTATGTGCAAGCATCCACATGGCAATAATACTAAGTGCTGTTGTAAAACTATCCCACCAGGGCACCGTACTATCTGTACAAGTTTCGAGAATAATCCCTATCAGCACAAACACCACAAGCAGCACAACAAACATAGGCAACAGCAGCTTAGACGGTGTGCCGGAAACAGGCTTCTCCCCTTTATCCGGCGTATGGCGCAACCACATCCACCAACCATAAATTCCAGCCAACAAATAATAGATACTGATAACAGAATCGGCATACAGACCCACTTGATAATAAACAACTATATAAATGGCAGGCATAATGACACTGACCGGCCACAACCAAATGCTCGCCCTATATTCAAACCATAAATAAAGCAGACCGATTAAAGTGCCCGCTATCTCAAGATAATTCATCTTTCTTACTTTTCATTTTCTAATCCGGATGCAAAAGTAACGAATAACTCATACACCTTACCATTTTTTTATCTATCTTTGTCCATTAATTCAAGAAATATCAAAAAGACTGAAAAGATATGCTTACCATTAAACAAATTACAGAGAATACGGAAGAGGTAATCCGCGGACTGGAAAAGAAGCATTTTAAAGATGCAAAAGCAACGATAGAACAAGTGCTTGCATTCAATGACAAAAGACGTAGCACGCAGAATCAATTAGATAAAAACCTGGCAGAAGTGAACTCGCTCTCCAAATCTATCGGGCAACTGATGAAAGAAGGGAAGAAAGAAGATGCTGAAACAGCTAAAGCACGTGTAGCCGAAATCAAAGAAACCAGCAAAGCTTTACAAGCAGAAATGGACAAAGCACAGGAAGACATGACCAACCTGCTTTACACCATTCCCAATGTTCCTTATGACAGTGTGCCCGAAGGTGTAAGCGCTGAAGACAATGTGGTGGAAAAAATGGGCGGTATGGAAACCGAACTCCCCAAGAATGCGCTTCCCCATTGGGAACTTGCCAAAAAATACGACTTGATAGATTTTGACTTGGGCGTGAAAATCACAGGGGCAGGTTTTCCTGTATATAAAGGTAAAGGGGCACGTCTTCAACGCGCATTAATCAATTTCTTCCTGGATGAAGCCCGCGCTTCCGGTTACGAAGAAATCATGCCACCGACGGTAGTAAACACCGCATCGGGCTACGGAACAGGACAACTTCCCGACAAAGAAGGACAAATGTATCATTGTGAAGTAGATGATTTGTACTTGATTCCAACCGCAGAAGTTCCTGTAACCAATATCTATCGTGACGTGATTTTGGACGAAAAACAATTGCCTATCAAGAATTGCGCATATACTCAATGTTTCCGTCGTGAAGCCGGATCTTACGGCAAAGACGTACGTGGGTTGAACCGTTTGCACGAATTCTCAAAAGTAGAACTGGTACGCATTGACAAACCCGAACATTCCAAACAGTCACATCAGGAAATGTTGGACCATGTAGAAGGCCTGTTGAAGAAATTAGAACTCCCCTATCGCATTCTCCGCCTTTGCGGTGGTGATATGAGTTTTACAGCTGCACTTTGCTTTGACTTTGAGGTTTATTCGGAAGCACAACAGCGTTGGCTGGAAGTAAGTTCTGTATCCAATTTCGATACGTATCAGGCTAATCGCCTGAAATGCCGTTACCGTTCTGCCGAAAAGAAAACAGAATTATGCCATACTTTGAACGGTTCCGCACTGGCTTTGCCGCGTATTGTTGCAGCCTTATTAGAAAATAATCAGACTCCGGAAGGTATCCGTATCCCTAAAGCATTAGTTCCTTATTGCGGATTCGAGATGATTGACTAATAACAGCTAATTACATATATTGAATGTCATTCTGAGTATTATTCAGAATCCGATCTTTCCCGACAGATTCTGTCTTGTATGCAGAATGACATTCTTTTTTATTATTTCAACCTGATTACTAACCATTTAACCTATTATTATGAATACTTCACAGAAAAATTTCATGGTACCTCTTGCCTTTGTAGGCATGATGTTTTTTGCAATTGGTTTTGCATTGGGCATTAACTCTTTCCTAATGCCGGTATTAGAACGGTCAATGGAAATGTCGGCTTCAGAATCCAATCTCCTGCTTGCCGCCACGTTTGTTCCATTCCTAATTTTTGGTATACCGGCCACCAAATGCATTGAAGCCATCGGTTACAAAAAAACAATGGCTCTTTCATTCATCATTTTCGCTATCGCTTTCGGATTATTCATCCAAGCAGCCGCTACAGAATCTATTGTATGGTTTCTTTTCGCCTCATTCATCTGTGGTGCCGCCAATGCAGTACTCCAAGCGTCAGTAAATCCATATGTAACTATTCTTGGACCTATAGAGTCTGCCGCAAAACGTATTTCCATCATGGGTATTTGCAACAAACTGGCTTGGCCTGCTACTACTCTTTTTATTACCTTAGTAATCGGCAAAACCATAGACCAAATAAAAATGGAAGATTTGTTCCAGCCATTTGGTATTATTGTCGGTATTTTCGTTGTATTAGGCATTATCGCCTTAATGGCTCCACTGCCTGAAGTAAAAGCTGCCGGAGAGGATGCCGCCACAGATGCGGAAGAAGCGGTTGCCTGTCCGTATGCAGAAGGTAAAACTTCCATCATGCAATTTCCTCACTTGCTATTAGGAGTACTTGCTCTTTTCCTTTATGTAGGTGTGGAAACCATAGCCTTGGCAACTGCAACCGGATATGCCAAAGCATTGGAGCTGCCGGGTGACAATTACGGATTTATCCCTTCCATTGGTATGGTAGTAGGATACATTTGCGGCGCAACCTTAATCCCTAAATATCTGAGCCAGGCTACCGCAATGAAAATATGTGCCATCATAGCCATCATTGGTTCTGCATTAGTAGCAACCATGCCGGCTGAAATTTCAATCTATTGCATATTCTTTATGGCATTAGGATGCTCATTAATGTGGCCCGCATTATGGCCTCTCGCAATGGCGGATCTCGGCAAATTCACCAAAGCCGGCTCTTCATTGCTAACCATGGCTATTGCCGGTGGAGCAGTTATGCCATGGGTGCGCGGTGTGGTTCAAGATGCAACTAGCTTCCAGACCTCCTACTGGATCTGTGTTCCCTGTTTCCTTTTCATCCTATATTATGGAATGATAGGATATAAAATCAGAACAAAGAAATAATCTCTTTTTCACATCAAGAACAAACTGCAACAAAATCAAAAACGGATTTATCATGATAGGATCAGCCGCCCCTCACAAAAGGGCGGCTTTTCTTTTGTCTTTAAAAAATATAATCCTACCTTTGCATAAATTATCAATTTGACAATCAACTCAGAAAAACAACGAACTTATAGTATAGCAAAATGAATAAGATTATTTCAAAAGAACATTTCTCGGAAAAGGTCTTTAAATTGGTCATAGAGGCACCTCTGATTGCCAAGTCACGTAAGGCCGGACATTTCGTAATTGTCCGTGTCGGTGAAAAAGGAGAACGTATGCCACTTACTATCGCCGGTGCCGATCCCGTAAAAGGTACCATCACACTGGTAGTACAGGAAGTTGGTCTTTCTTCTACACGACTTTGTGAATTGAACGAAGGAGATTATATTACAGATGTTGTTGGTCCGCTGGGTAAAGCCACCCACATTGAAAATTTCGGAACTGTAGTCTGTGCCGGAGGAGGAGTAGGCGTTGCTCCGATGCTTCCTATCGTACAGGCTTTGAAAGCTGCCGGCAACCGCGTAATTACCGTATTGGCCGGACGTACCAAAGAATTAATTATCCTTGAGAAAGAAATGCGTGAAAGCTCTGATGAAGTAATCATTATGACAGACGACGGCTCATACGGGCGCAAAGGATTAGTGACTGAAGGCGTGGAGGAAGTAATCAAACGTGAAACGGTAAACAAATGTTTCGCCATCGGTCCTGCCATCATGATGAAATTCGTTTGCCTGCTGACTAAAAAATATGAAATTCCCACAGACGTTTCTCTGAACACCATTATGGTGGATGGAACCGGTATGTGTGGTGCCTGCCGTATCACTGTAGGAGGCAAAACACGTTTTGTTTGTGTTGACGGCCCGGAATTCGACGGCCATCAAGTAGATTTTGACGAAATGTTGAAACGCATGGGAGCTTTCAAAGATATAGAAAAAGAAGAAATTCACAAACTAGACACCGAAAAGCCGACGACTTGTGAAGCGACTAAAGAACTGGACGGCCGGGATGCCGAATGGCGTGCAAGCTTACGTAAAGCCATGAAGCCTAAAGAACGAATGGCTATCCCCCGTGTAAAAATGAACGAACTGGATGCAGAATACCGTTCACATAGCCGTAAGGAAGAAGTCAATCTAGGTTTGAATGAAGAGCAAGCTGTAACGGAAGCAAAACGTTGTTTGGACTGCCCCAACCCTACTTGTATGAACGGATGCCCCGTAGGAATCAATATCCCGAAATTCATCAAAAATATAGAACGCGGTGAATTCCTTGAAGCTGCCAAAACCTTAAAAGCAACCAGTGCATTACCTGCTGTCTGCGGGCGTGTATGTCCTCAAGAAAAACAGTGTGAATCACAATGCACTCATCTGAAAGCCGGACACGAAGCCGTTGCCATAGGCTATTTGGAACGTTTTGCTGCTGATTACGAACGTGAAAGCGGTCAAATATCCGTACCGGAAGTAGCGCAAAAGAACAACATAAAAGTGGCAGTTATCGGTTCAGGTCCCGCCGGACTCTCATTTGCTGGAGATATGGCTAAACAGGGATACGATGTCACTGTATTCGAAGCTTTACATGAAATAGGGGGTGTATTAAAATATGGGATTCCCGAATTCCGCCTACCCAATAAAATCGTAGATGTAGAAATTGACAATTTATCCAAGATGGGTGTCAAATTCATGAAGGACTGCATCGTAGGAAAGACAATCAGTGTGGAAGACTTGGAAGCAGAAGATTTCAAAGGTATATTTGTAGCATCAGGTGCCGGGCTTCCCAACTTCATGAATATCCCGGGTGAAAATTCTATCAATATCATGTCTTCCAATGAATATCTGACTCGTGTAAATCTAATGGATGCAGCCAGTGAGGATTCAGATACTCCTGTAACATTCGGCAAACGTGTAGCAGTAATCGGCGGTGGTAACACAGCTATGGACTCTGTCCGCACAGCACGCCGCTTGGGAGCAGAACGCGCAATGATTATTTACCGCCGTTCGGAAGAAGAAATGCCTGCCCGCCTGGAGGAAGTGAAACATGCTAAAGAAGAAGGTGTGGAATTCCTGACTCTGCATAACCCCATAGAATATATTGCCGATGAAAAGGGGCGTGTGAAACAAGTCGTTTTACAGAAAATGGAATTAGGCGAACCAGATGCTTCCGGCCGTCGCAGTCCGATAGCTATTCCAGGAGCAACAGAAACCATTGACATTGATATGGCGATAGTCAGCGTAGGCGTCTCCCCTAACCCGATTGTTCCCAGTTCCATCCCGGGATTGGAATTGGGACGCAAAGGAACAATTGCCGTAAATGAAAATATGCAATCGTCAATCCCGACTATTTATGCCGGTGGCGATATTGTGCGTGGTGGAGCTACAGTTATCCTTGCAATGGGTGACGGACGTAAAGCAGCTGCTTCCATGCATGCACAACTCTCCTCCAAATAAATATTATCATTTTCACTAATTTAGCCCGTTATTAAAAATTAACGGGCTATTTTTATTCTATACCGAAAATAAATCACACAGACAGAATGGACCCCATAAATCCATATAGACCTATATCGCCTATCTGACCAATGTACTGACATCAATTGAAATACATACCATGAATATGAACTCTGTCACTATATCTGAAAATAAAATACAAAACTTGATTACCAAATATTGAAGTAACTATCTAAATGTCTATATGAAGTGTGCTCCATGACAACAAAAGAGGTGTAAACGAATCCTTTTATTAACCAAATAAAATTTAAAGTATTCACATTATAAACAATTAATAACTCAAATTTAACCAGCATTAAACCCACTCCAGATTACTTTTGTTACCAATTATAACCATAAAGAAAAAACGAATGACCCAAAGGGTAAATTTTAGCATATTATTCTGCACTATCAGTATACTGACAGCACAAGCACAATGGAACAAACAGGACTCGATTCGTTTACAGGAGCTATTGAATGGAGATGGAGAACTAAAAATCAACACAGAAGCCGTAAAGTCTATCCATTTCGACTTTCAATCGGACAAAGACAATATAAAAGGTACTCCAATCATGTCCGAAGACAAACCGTGGATGAAGTTTCTGAAAGACTTGCCTAAAAACTTCGGCGACACAACCAAATGGGTACGCCCTAACTTTGTGCGTCTTACTCCCTACACTCCTTACACCACATGGCATGAAGATCCGGTTAATGATCCCATTTTCTTGAAAAGAAAAGACTCTCTGACAATATCATGGAAACTAAATATCAAACTGATTCCCGGTTTGCGAAACGGCTATGTAATATTACCTGCCGGCATGGATCAAACGGTAACTCCCAGTAATAACCCATTAATAGGAGGACTGGATGCCGACAAATTCCTGTATGAATCTTTAACCAAACGAGGACGTGCCATCCGACGTAATCGTAATCGTGCCAAAGGTTGGAAAATCTATCAAAGTTACGTACCAACCCGACAGGATTCCATCTTGTTTCCTAGAATCAGCAAAGTATCTGAACAAGATTCATTGCCCAAACAAGACACTTTGCTTATCAAAAAGGATTCAGCAATTATTAACCAAAACTCATTACTTCTTAAAGACAAAATAAACGGCAAGGACCAAACAGAGAAAAGCCGCTAAATGGTTCCACTTCAGTTCTGTTTTAAATGCCCAAACAGAAAATAATGTAAATACAGCCAATGTGATAACTTCTTGAATCACCTTGAGTTGCATAATATCAAACGGTCCTCCACTATCTTTAAACCCAAGACGATTGGCAGGAACCTGAAGACAATATTCAAAAAAAGCAATTGCCCAACTAAATGCAATCACACCAATCAACGGAAGGGCTGCAAACCAACTGAACTCTTGTCGCATTTTTAAATGACCATACCAAGCAAACGTCATAAAGACATTTGAAAAAATCAGCAAAATTACTGAATAAATACCATGAGACAACATATATTCTAATCTATTTTTTATCTGGAAACAATCTGCCTATAATATCCATTATGCTTTTAACAACTGCATATCAACAAGCATTTTGGGAGTGCAAAGATAATGGAAATAATCGAATTAAGAATAATACAATGAGTTATTGCCGCAACAAGCATGTTTTATTTCCGTTGAACAAAAAAGCAACCAATTCCACTCTTTCAATCTGCTATTTGTTAAGAAAAAAGTTCATTTGCTAAACCATGTTATAACAAGCTTTTTTTCTTTCTAAGAATTTGGACCCATCTCAGAAATTCGTATATTTGCACTGTGTTTTTCATAGTATTAGATTTAAGGTTAACAAAAGATTGGCTGTCTGGGAAGATAGCCTTTTTTATTTTATCCTTGTTAGCCCCCCCAAAAAAAGTGTCACTGCTAAAAATGAAAAAGGCAAAAACCAAAGTAAGATTGCTTGCAAAAATATAGGGAATGCCAAAGTATGTTTTTCCCGCATCAGAAAACATGTTTGTACACGTATATTCCCATATAGTTATACATACGTACAGACTTGTGCGGACGTATGTATGTATAATTATATGTCCAAAATAAAATTCCATATCAAAGACAAGGGCGTTTTTTAAAAACGTCTTGATCTTTTTTACCGTTACCGGAACTTTGTAAACCGTCATTCTATAGAAATCCCCCCCTTATGCACACTTCTTGCGAGAAAAAAGCCTGAAAACACCCTACTCCCTATCAAGCCTGAAATAGCCCACAATATATGTATATAACTGAGGACAAGCATGTTACACGAAAACATATTTTAGAACACTATGAGAGCATGAGAGCATAAGTGAGAACAAATATTTTTACTATATGCATATAAGTTGTTTATAATTAGTCTGTTATACAGACAGTGAGGACATGAGGGCATAAACATCTGAACTTCCTCAAGAGAAAAACTGATACGTCAAGAACATTTCTGAAAGCTATCAGAGAACAAAACAATCCTTCAAGAACCAAAGTCCTTCCCCACGATTTTGCAGATGAACCTCAAACAGACCGAAAAAACCGCTTTTTAAAAACTTGTTTTTCAATTGAAAGGACAGAGAAGCACTCTTTACAAGGCAAAGTCATTTAAAAAAAGAAATAAAACATTGCCCGCAAATAAAGTCTTGCTAGCTTGTTCAAGAACTTTCTATTTATCACAAACTTCAAACTTTATTAAATCATTAAACCATTTCTACCCGTATTTGTCATCTAGAAAACAATAAATAGATTAGATTATGGAAAAAATTATTGAGAGAAATGTCCCTATTGCAGAAGAGAATGTAACATTATCAGGACAACCGGCAACAAATATGTTCGAAGACTGGAGTGAGAACATAACTGAAACAGATCTTTTGCATGAAGAAAAAGATAAAGGATTCTCCCCTAAAAAGAATCCCAAAAAACTAATGAAAGAAATGGATCAGATAGTACAGGATGACATTAAAAACATTCATTAATAACTATTCATCCAATCCCCTTTACTATTTTACATTTGTCCTAGGCTAGTGTACAAAAATCACTTGGCGAAAAGAGTATAAGGACAACTGAATACAAATAAATTGGAAATAGCTGCCATAAAAAACAGTTGTTTCCAATTTCAATTATGAACAAAATCTCTATGACGGCAAATTAATTAAGATAACAACACAAGTCTTGATGCCATCCTGTTGGAGCATTATTCACCTCAACAGGGGTAAAATGATTTATCGCAATCACATTCTTCACTCCACGTACTATATCTTTTGCAAACAACGCTGCAAGTCCTAATCCCATTACCCATACTAACACAACAAAAAACTTTCTCATATCCTAATATATTTAAATGGTTATTCTTATGACAAAGAGAAAACAAAGCCTATGCCAAAACAAGACAGGCTTTGATTATCAATTAAATACATTAAGAATAAGCTATTTTCAAAGAAAAAGATCCACATTTTCATTGTAGAATATTTCTACACTTTCCCCAACAAACCAGACATGTACATCACCTTGTATCCGGCACAACAAACAACAGGAAGGATAACTTTATAACATTCTTCCTCATCTAAATACATTAATAATATTGATAGTTGGTTAAGCTGCACACAAGTACAAACAACTAACTATAAGCAGTTTCGTTATATTCCCTAATAACAAAACAACCATATCCACTATAAATCGTGTTCATTCATCCCAGGCAACAATTCTTCCTGAATATTTGTCATGCATTTCCACAAACTATATCGTGCTTCAGGATTCATTTTTTCTAGAGAATATAAAACCTCTTTCATATTTGAACGATTCGACAAACTTTCATAAGGACAATCTTTGATCTGTTTACGAAAACCGCGGATACGTGCCATTTCAATTAAATCCGCTTCATGTACCAAGCACATCGGACGAATAATTGTCATCTCAAATTTACGCATCACTAATTTAGGAGGCATTGTACTGAACGCTCCCTGAAAAGTAATATTCATCAACAAAGTTTCCAAGATATCATCCATATGATGTCCTAAAGCAATCTTATTGCACCCCTGCTCCTTTGCCACCGTGAACAAAGCTTTTCTCCGATTCCAAGAACAAAGGAAACAAGGAGACTTCCGAGTGTCGGTACTCGGATCAAAAAAAGTTTCATAATGCACAAACGGCACCCCTAAATCCTCTGAGTAGCCTTTCAGATATTCCAAATCAGATTGATAAGGAATATTTGTCATGCCTACATGCACAGCTATCACTGTAAATTTCGGTTTCAAAATACGTGAACGCCTTGCCAATAGCTCCAACAGAGCTAAAGAATCCTTCCCACCAGAAAGACCTATCAAAATTTTATCACCATCCTCAATCAAGCGATACTTTACCACCCCCTTGTTAAAGCGTTGCTCCAACCTTCGCATTATTTTCTCGTCTTCCGTAAATTGTGCCATACATCTTCTTTAAAAATAGGGCACAAAAGTACATGAAAAGAATGATTTATGGAAGATTTAACAAAATAGAATTATGTGAAGCATGAGAATTCCAATTAATATTTGTATTTTTGAATCTAAATAATACGGATTATAAACTAACTATGTACAAAAAATATATCATTGGTTTATTTACTTTATGCTGCGCAGGCAATGCTGCGGCACAAAGCTTGGCGCAAGCCAAACAACTTTTCCTGAACGGAGAATTTGAACAAGCCAAACCTGCTTTCCAAAAGCTGGTAAAGCAAGCCCCTTCTAACGCCAATTATAATTATTGGTATGGCGCATGTTGTTATGAAACAGGAGAAAAAAAAGAAGCACAGCCCTACCTTGAAAAAAGCGCCGCCCGCAAAGTCATTGACGCATACCGCTACTTAGGAAAACTATATTATGACATCTATCGGTTTGACGATGCCGTAGATAACTACGAACAACACATAGAATGGTTGGAAAAGAAAAAACGCCCTACCGAAATGGCTGAAGCAGAGCTGGAACAAATAAAGCAAGCAGCCCGTATGATAAAAGGAGTGGAAAACATTACTGTAATAGACAGCTTTGTAGTCGATAAAAATGATTTTCTAAAAGCATATAAAATCAGTAGAGAATCGGGGGCACTCTATCACGATCCTGCCATATCCGGGACTGTCTATCAGACCGAAATGGGCAATAAAGTACTCTACGGAAACCAAAGCACAGACGGCAAGATGCAACTGTACTCCCGTATCCGTCTGTTGGACGGCTGGAGCGAGCCCGAACCCCTCACGTCCCTTAATGAACAGGGAAATGTAAACTATCCCTTCTTAATGTCAGATGGCATTACCTTGTATTATGCATCGGATGGAGAAGGCTCTTTGGGAGGATACGATATTTTTGTAACTCGCTATGATTCGGAAAATAGCAATTATCTTCGTCCCGATAATATAGGAATGCCATTTAACTCTCCCGCCAATGACTATATGTATGCCATTGATGAATTCAACAATATCGGCTGGTTTGCTTCAGACCGCTATCAGCCTGATAACAAAGTCTGTATCTATGTGTTTGTACCGAACTCTTCAAAAGAAGTATACAATTATGAAAGTACAGACGAACAGATCATCATAAATGCAGCCAGCCTGCGCTCTATCCGTACCACTTGGAAAGATGAAGAGAAAGTACGAACCGGCAAGCAACGCCTGGCAGCCATAATGTATGCCAAAGAATCCGGAGAACAACAAAAAGACTTCACCTTGATAATAGATGATTCTGCCGTTTACCACACATTGAACGACTTCCGCTCTGCCGAAGCACGCAAACTTTACCAGCAAAGAATACAAAAGCAGAAGGATTATGACAACCTGAAGAAAAATTTGGATGACAAGCGCGAACAATATGCCCAAGGGAACAGTGCACGAAAGAAGAATCTGACACCCGCCATTTTGGAATTGGAAAAACGTACTGAACAACTTCTGAAAGAAATGGCCCAACTGGATATCAGTGTCCGCAACGAAGAAATAAAGAAGTTGAAACACTAATACAAAGATATTTATGGAAGTATTTATTATCGTATCGCTCATCTTGGCAGGACTACTTCTCTTTATTGTAGAGGTTTTCCTTATTCCCGGCATCAGTATAGCCGGAATAGCATCAGCCATCTGCCTGCTATATGCCAACTATTACGCTTTCGACACATTAGGACCGATAGCAGGATTCATTACTTTGATAGCATCCGTCCTAAGTTGCATAGCCATTATCGTTTGGTTTATGCACTCAAAAACCATGGACAAGCTTTCTTTGAAGAAAACACTGGATTATAAAATCGATCCCCTAAAAGGAACCCATATCCGCATCGGAGACAAAGGCATAGCAATAACCCGCCTTGCACTGATAGGCAATGCAAACTTTAACGGACACATCATCGAAGTGCGCTCTGCCGATGGTTTGATTGATGAGAATACTCCCATTTATGTAGAAAGAATGGTTGAAGGAACGGTGATTGTACGCAAATTCAACCAATGATAGAGAAATGACTTACAAATACGAATTTATCAGGTTTCTTGATTGACATTCTCATTCAAGCATATTTTAGACAATAGTGAAAACAGCAAAAACTTGATATTGAGCTGTTCAAATATAAATATTTACTTTTAAACAACTGATTATTATGATCGAACCCAACTATCTTCCTTTCATCCTTATAGGAGGTGGAATTATTTTCGTGGTACTATTCTTTCATTATGTGCCATTTTTCCTCTGGCTGTCTGCCAAAGTTTCGGGGGTACGCATCTCATTGGTGCAATTATTCTTAATGCGCATCCGTAATGTCCCTCCTTATGTCATTGTCCCGGCAATGATTGAAGCACACAAAGCCGGCTTAAGCAACATAACCCGAGATGAATTGGAAGCTCATTATATGGCAGGCGGGCATGTGGAAAAAGTAGTGCACGCACTAGTATCCGCGTCCAAAGCCAATATCGAACTGTCTTTCCAAATGGCAACTGGTATTGACCTAGCCGGTCGTGACGTATTCGAAGCCGTGCAAATGTCAGTGAACCCTAAGGTTATTGACACCCCTCCCGTTACCGCTGTAGCCAAAGACGGCATACAGCTTATAGCTAAAGCTCGTGTCACCGTACGCGCCAATATCCGCCAATTAGTAGGAGGTGCCGGAGAAGACACGATTCTAGCACGTGTTGGTGAAGGTATCGTGTCCTCTATCGGATCGTCCGAAAATCACAAATCCGTATTGGAAAATCCTGATTCTATCTCTAAATTAGTACTCCGCAAGGGCTTAGATGCCGGTACGGCTTTCGAAATCCTGTCTATTGATATAGCTGATATTGATATAGGCAGAAATATTGGAGCTGCTTTACAAATAGACCAGGCCAATGCCGACAAGAATATTGCACAAGCCAAAGCAGAAGAACGCCGTGCAATGGCCGTCGCCTTGGAACAGGAAATGAAAGCCAAAGCAGAAGAGGCACGCGCGAATGTAATTCAGGCAGAAGCCGAAGTGCCCAAGGCCATGGCGGAAGCATTCCGTAGTGGCAACCTAGGTATTATGGACTATTACCGCATGAAGAATATACAAGCAGATACCTCCATGCGTGAAAATATTGCAAAACCCGAAACAACTTTCGGTAATGAGCCATTAAGTAAATAAAACTAGTATTCAACGATTAATATATTTTTCTTGGATGCGAATGGAACTGCTTTTCTCTTGATAATGCTAATATCAATGAAAGTTTATAAATCCGTGACATCTACATCCAGGAAATAATCTGTTTGCATACTCATTAAAAAGACAAGAAATATAACATTAATTATACTGGCCATTAACCACAAAAATAAAGATTATGAAAAAATATTATGCAGAATCTGAGTTGATTATCAATCCCGACGGCTCTATCTTCCACCTTCATATCAAACCTGAACAGTTGGCAAATAAAATAATTCTAGTAGGTGACCCCGGGCGTGTAGCATTAGTAGCTTCTCATTTCGATACTAAAGAATGTGAAATAGAAAGCCGTGAGTTCAAGACCATTACCGGTACTTATAAAGGAAAACGTCTCACCGTAGTTTCCACCGGTATAGGTTGTGACAATATAGACATTGTGATGAATGAATTAGATGCTTTGGCCAATATTGATTTCAATACCCGTTATGAAAAAGACCACTTGCGCCAATTGGAATTAGTACGTATCGGTACATGTGGCGGATTACAGCCTTATACTCCTGTTGGTACCTATGTTTGTTCTGAAAAGTCTATCGGTTTTGACGGACTGCTTAATTTCTACGCCGGACGCAATGAGGTTTGCGATCTGAAATTAGAACAAGCTTTTATAGATTACATGGGGTGGGAAGGTAATGTATGCATCGCCCACCCATACGTTATTGATGCCGACCGGGAATTAATAGACCGCATTGCGCAAAATGATATGGTCCGTGGCGTAACTATCGCCGCAGGAGGTTTCTTTGGTCCGCAAGGACGAGAACTCCGTATCCCATTGGCCGATCCTAAACAGAATGAAAAGATTGAGAAATTTGAATACAATGACTATCGCATCACTAACTTTGAAATGGAAAGTTCCGCCCTTGCCGGATTAGCACGCCTGATGGGACACAAAGCCATGACTGTATGTATGGTGATTGCCAACCGACTAATAAAGGAAGCCAATACCGGCTATAAAAACTCTATTGATGGTTTGATAGAAAAAGTCTTGGAAAGAATATAATTCCCAATTTAGTTGTCTATATAATATGGATAAGATTCACCGGATCATCTATCAAGACTTATTCTTATTATTATCCAGAAGAAGATTGGCATAAACAGATTTTTTACAGAATAAGCCAACTCTTTTTACCTAACAGGGGACATCGCTTCATAGAAGACCATTTTTTGTAAAAAAACAACAAGATGTCCCCTCATAAAACAAATAAAAATATGGAAACCAGTTTCAAACAAACAACTAGTAATAAAGTAGAACGTTACCGTCTTTTCCTCCCTCAGTTTGAACTTTTAATATCAGATGAAAAAGAAGAAATAAGTGTTTTGGCTAATACTGCTGCTGCTCTTCGGGAAGCCTTCGGCTTTTTTTGGGTAGGTTTCTATCTGGTTAAAGACGACCAACTTATTTTAGGACCTTTTCAAGGAAGCACCGCCTGTTATCGCATCCATAAAGGAAAGGGAGTATGTGGAACCTCATGGGCAGAAGCTCGAACCTTGATAGTGCCCAATGTAGAACAATTCCCCGGACATATAGCCTGCAGTTCTCTTTCCCGCTCCGAAATTGTTGTTCCTATTCTTGCTAATGGACAAGTAAAGGGAGTATTGGATATTGACAGTAATCTATTAAACTTTTTTGATGAAACAGACCGCCGTTATTTAGAAGAAGTAACAGCCATTATAGCTAAAACATTATATTATTAACCAAATGAAAATGATAAACCAAGATACAATCTGTGCCATTGCCACCGCCCAGGGAGGAGCCATCGGAATAATTCGTGTATCTGGCCCAAAAGCGATTGAAATAACGTCACGCATATTTACACCCGCCACAGGCAAGCCACTGACAGAACGAGCACCATATACTCTTACTTTCGGAAAGATTTGTTCCCCAAAGCGAAAAATTAATAATACACTTTTCCAACAAACGAGTGAAATTCCGCAAGAAAAAAGTGAAACGTTACAAAAAACTTCGTCAATTACTTCTTCTGCAGAAGAAGTAATTGACGAAGTTTTAATTTCCTTGTTCCGCGCCCCCCATTCTTATACCGGTGAAGACAGTACGGAAATCATGTGTCACGGTTCATCTTATATCCTGCAGCAAGTTATACAACTCCTGATCTATAATGGATGTCGTGCCGCTCTACCAGGTGAATACACCCAACGTGCTTTTCTAAACGGAAAAATGGACTTGAGCCAAGCCGAAGCTGTTGCCGATCTGATAGCCTCATCGTCTGCCTCCACCCATCGCCTAGCCATGAGCCAGATGCGCGGAGGATTCAGTAAAGAACTTTCTAACCTGCGTAACCAATTACTTCATTTCACTTCGTTAATGGAATTAGAACTGGATTTCAGTGATCATGAAGAACTAGAATTCGCCAATCGTGACGAACTGAGCAGTCTAGCTACCCATATCGAACAAGTTATTGCCCGGCTAGCTCATTCTTTCAGTGTAGGAAACGCAATCAAGAATGGCATTCCTGTAGCAATTATCGGAGAAACGAATGCCGGAAAATCTACCTTACTGAATGCGTTGCTGAATGAAGAAAAAGCCATTGTCAGTGATATCCATGGAACGACCCGTGACGTAATAGAGGATACGATCAATTTACAAGGTGTCACATTCCGATTTATTGATACAGCTGGAATCCGCCAAACGAACGATACAATAGAAAATCTAGGGATAGAACGTACTTTCCAAAAGATGGACCAAGCATATGTCATTTTATGGATGATAGACTCTACAGATGCCCAAAGGCGGTTCGAAGAATTAAAAGCCGACATTCTTCCACACTGCGAAGGGAAAAAGATGATTATTTTATTTAATAAGTCAGATCTGTTACTAGCAACACAAAAAGAAGAGTTGTCAGCCATATTTGCTGACATGAAAGTGGAAAAACTATTTATCTCAGCAAAGAAAAGGGAAAATATAACGATTCTGGAAAAGAAGTTAGTACAGGCAGCTGCCTTACCGGAAGTCAACCAAAACGATATTATCATTACAAATGTACGCCATTACGAAGCATTAACACGAGCATTGGATTCTATTCATAGAGTACAGGAAGGATTGCAATTGGAATTATCAGGAGATTTGGTAAGTGAGGATTTAAGACAATGTATCCACGAACTAAGTGAGATTGTTGCAGAAGGAGGTATAACCTCGGAAGAAACATTGCAAAATATATTTCAAAACTTTTGCATCGGTAAGTAACTGATTATCAACAATATTACAATATATCGCTAACTATCTGAAAGCCACCGTTTTGGTGGCTTTTTTCATTTTAACACTTTCCATTTGAAACTTGTTACAACCAGTTTTTAAGGGTAAATTTGGCTCAAATATCGTTCCTATCCCTAAATTTTGCGACCAAATGGCAATCGGAAAATGACATATATGGCACCTTATGCAAAAACTGCAAAAGTGATAAATGTGCGCCCGTTGACATGTTGGACACCTCGTGAAAATTCCTGCAAATACCTGAAAATTGCTGCAAAGGAAATGGACGATTTTAATATGCCAAAAAGATGAAGATATTAAAGAAATGTTTAACATGTGGAGCAGAGTTTATTGCATCCAAGATGTCAAATAAATACTGCTGTAGAGAGTGCGAACGTGACGCATCTCGCAAACGTGAAGCAAAACGTAAAAAAAGTGTCCGGGAAAGTGAAAAAGAAGCAGCTCTTGATAAAGAAAGAGACGCAGTTGCTTCACGACCATTTTTGACACCCTCAGATGTTGCCTTATTACTTGATATGAGTGTTAGCACTGTTTATAGATGTTTCTACTCCGGAATCATCAAGGCAGTGAGAATACGTAGAAAAACCCTTGTCCGTCGTGAGGATCTTGACAAATACTTTGAGGATGCAGGACCTTATAGAAAAAGAAGTTACAAGCGTAAGCAAGAACAAGAATACTATACCCTACAAGAGATTATGGATAAGTATAAAATTGGACGTAAAGCTGTATGGGGGCGTTGTGACAGATTAGGCATCCCTAAAGTTTACGAAGGGCGTAATACTTTCTACAGTAAAAAGCTTATTGACGCAAATTTCTCTGAGCTTCTTGATGTCATCGACATTGATAACTATTACACATTGAGTCAAATCATGGAAATGTACAATATGACTCAGGGTGCGGCTCTTTGTTTTGTAAAATACCATGCGGTTCCCAGGGTAAAGAGAAATGGCAGGTCTTATTATTCTAAGGTTCATATAGATTGTATAAAACACAAGACCGATGAAATTGATCCTGACTGGTACTCTTATGAAGAAGCTATGCAAAAGTATGGCATAACTAAAGATCAGGTAAGTTATACTCTAAAGACCTATAGCATTAAGACTGAAAAGCGTGGAAAATTCACCATGATTTATCGGACGGATTTTGATAATATCATGCATCAACGTCTTCAAAATTCAACTCCACTAATAAAGTCAAATGGTGAAGAAAAGGTTGTTTTCACGGCAAAGCAACAGGAAAAAATCTGTCCAGCAACTCCTGAAGGATACTATTCTACTGATGAGGTAGCAGAGATGTTTAAAATATCAATAAAGCATGCTGGAGTTATAACAAGAGAGAACAACATACCTAAGATAGCACTGAAAGGATTTAATTTCTATGAGAAGGGATCCATTGACCTGTTATACAACAAAAAGAATAAGTATGCAGAAATCACAGACTGGATAACGCCAGAGGAAATGCGTACAACATATAAAATGACAGCAGATGGTGTACGCTCTTTTATTCATAGACATAAGATTCCAGCAAAGGTTGAGTATGGTAGTACCTATTATTCCAAACAACACATAGAGGAAATAAAGAATGGATATTTTGTTGGTAGAGACAGGTATTATTCCGTAGAAGAAGCTACAAAGAAATATAATCTTACAAATTCACTTGTCTTCTATTACGTCAATCACTATAAGCTCACCAGAGTAAAGAAGCAGAAATTCATCTTTTTTAGAAAAGAAGAATTTGACCGGTTAATGGAAAAACGGTTCTCAGAAGATGATTTTATAGCAAATATTGATATATAGTGATATTTACTTTCAATTTACCGATGTCAGCAATATATCATTCGAGAATTTTGAGACATAAAACTATAAAAACAAATAATATGCAGTATTGTAAATCAGTAACTCTCCGTATGCGAGATAGACGAAATGGTACTAAATCATTATTTCTGGACTTTTGGCCAGGCTATAGAAATCCTGAAACAATGGAACTGATTCGTCGTCGTTCGCTTGGCATGTATATATATGCCAACCCCATTTCTACACAACAGAAAAAGTATAATGAAGCTATTCTGGCAAAAGCTGAAGCTATTCGGTGTAAGGTATTCATAGAGGTAATTAATGAGAAATATGACTTCTTTAACCAGGACCGTCTAAAGGAGGACTTTCTTGCATACTTCAAGAATATTGTCAACAGAAACTTTGCGAAGTGTGATGCAGCCTATAAACATTTCAGCAGGTTCTGCCACAACAAATGTACATTTGAAATGCTTGATACCGTATTCTGTAACAAGTATAAAGAATATCTCTTAGACACGAAAGTATCAGCAAGAGGCAAAGTCATGGTTAACAAGCCTATATCACGAAATACAGCTTCAGCATATTGGAATATCTTCAAACAAGTTTTAACTAAAGCCTATAGGGAAAGAAGACTTGTAGATAACATAGCATCCCTTTTGGATAATATTCCATGCACAATACCAGTCAAGCAAAGCCTTTCACTGGAGGAAGTCAGAAAACTATACAACTCAGAATGTTCAGTTCCAGTAGTAAGAAAAGCCGCTATATTTTCCTGTTTGAGTGGATTACGTATAAGTGATATACTCAATTTAAAATGGGAAAATATCCAAACATATGCAGATGGCGGACATTATCTTGATTTTAAATGTGTAAAGACTCAGCGTCAGACACAGGTTCCAATCGGTGATGATGCTTATGAACTAATTCAGCCACAAACAACAGATAAATATATTTTTTCAGGATTTAATCGTACTATGACATATAGAGTCATGCAAGATTGGATTAAGGAATGTGGAATAAAAAAACATATTACCTTTCACTGTTTCAGACATACTTACGCATCCTTACAGCTTGAACTTGGAACTGATATTTACACAGTACAACATCTCCTTAATCACAAGAATGTAAGTACCACTCAAATCTATGCTTCACATGCTGATCCGAAAACACGAGAAGCAGCTGATAGAATTAGGTTAACAAATGTAAAAATGGAAATGCAAGAAAATGAAAACATAAATGTTAATGCAGAAACCAAGAGAAAGAAAGAGAAAGGAAAATCAAAAAAGTGACAATAAATAGTAGCGTAAATCATTGAAACACTGAAATATAAATAATGTTTTCTAGAGAGATTTTATTAGTAACAACTAGTATCAATTAGTAAGTTTATCTATAAATTTGCAATAAAGTAATACGATAAAAACCAATTGCAATGACAAAAAAGATAAGAGAGAATTTACTGATACTTCTCATTTCAAACATTATTACCATTATTCTGTTTGTGACCGCTCCATATATTATCAGGGTAGTCACAAGCACTAATGCAACAGAAAATAATAACCTAATGTTATCCCCATTGCCGATTTTGTTATACCTCATTTTATTATCTTTATTAGTTTGTATAATAACTGTCCTGTACAGGTTACATACTGAGAAGCGCATAATCATTAATAATAGCATCACTTCTCTACAACCTGCTACTTCAGAAAAGAATAAAGCAGAGATTATGCGTGAGATTTATAAAAATAAACAGGACCATTTGGAGGTTAACAGATATGAGGCAATCAAGGAGTATACATATACTGTTTTTTCACCATACATGACAGATGATTGTCTGGAAACCCTATGCCAGAACATTAAACTTTACGAGATTCCAGAATCGTGTATCAATTCTGTATTAACAAATGGTCAGTTAAACACACTCGACATCAGACATTATGCCTGGAATATAGGAGAACGGCTTGGTTGGAGTGGACAAACCAGAGCTACCTTCATCAAGCTCTGTTTTCCTAAAGAACTTAATGACGTTGAAATTGAAAGCATCAGGCGTACACTCAGACAAAAAGGGAAATGTAAAATAGAAATTGACATTCCTGATAAAGATAGTTACGAGTTTCATTATTAAAAGAATTATATATGCAAGAATACGTAGAAGATAATCCGATAACCTTTAATGACATACCAAGAGTTATGTCAGATATACTTAAAAAATGTGATCTACTTGAACAGTCCATAGAAATACTTCATGAAGAGATTCGTCAATCTAATCAAAAGTCTCCATCTGAACACATTCCAATGGATGTAAAAGAAGCCTGTGAATTTCTCAAAATAAAAAAATCGACAATGTACTGTTATATACAGAACGGACAAATTCCAGTCAACAAGAAAGGTAAGAAATACACATTTTTCAGGGATGATCTCATCAAATGGGTTGAGTCTGGTTGTAAAACTGAAAAGCCAATCAGTACAGCAGAAATCAATCAAATACTCAGCAAAAGATCAAGTCGAAGGAAATAGTAGAGAAATGCGAATTCATAAATAGCCCGCATTAAGGATTATCTAATGTAGGCTATTTTTTTTGCATATATCACTTAAAAGCACTTAGCAAAGTGATCAGTGATAATTACAATATAGTATATAAACAAATGATCATAGAAATAGAATTAAATATTTATACACAAAAAAAATTAATTTATGAGTAAAAAGAATCAACACTCTTTGCTCTCTCTTTTTGTATTTACAATGTAACAATCATTTCACAAACCAAGAGATTGAGCTGTCCAAAGATGAGCTTTGGGACTTATTTAAAGTCAGTTACAAGCATTATCAAACTGAAGTAATTAATGATAGAAAAATTTACAATCGCTATGTAAATGACTTAATCAGTTATCATCTTCCTGTTTTCACATCTGATGAGGAAGCAATACGAAAACATTTCCAAAATCTTTTCTGTGTTTATGAATTACTGACCGACAGAAAAGATCTTGTTGAGAAGTACTTCACTAAATCTACATTCGAAAAGACAGACTTCTCTAAAATGCTTAATGAGTTTAACCATGTGGAAGTTATATTAAAGGACTCCAATGGACTTGCATCCTTTAACAGAAAGCAAATTAAACTTATCACAGATTTTGCCAATAGAAAGAATTTCTTCACTACCCCTGTTGACGAGAATACTATTGAAAAGTTCTTTAACTGTACATTAAAAAAGACTCTTATAGCCACAAACTTGCGCTATATACTTCAGCTGTTATATTCTCTTTCCCAACAAAAAATGATTCCATATAATTGGGTATCACTTGTAGTAAGAAATAAAATGTTAGCCCCACAGAAAAGTATGATACCATCAACTCGTGGAGCAATCAGTTCACGTCTTACAGAACTAAAGAATACTACTGCTACATTTCCTGAAGAAGAATATGTGAATATAGTAAAACAACTGAAAGAAATGTATTGAAGTGAAACAATGTAAAGCAATTGAAAGAAAAATCCCTGACACTCTCCCTGACATTTTAAACTGACAGGAGACATTCAAATTGCGAAAATAACAATAGGAGTATATTTACCCCAGAATCGATTCAGCTTTTGGGGTACTCCCTATTGTATAACATTAAATCATTAGAAAATGGGAACCAGTAACATTGAAATCAGCATCTTAAAAAAGAGATTAGAACTCTTGGAAATGAAAATTGGAGAACTTAATAGTATTAATCCAGAAATACTCAATGAACGTCTTGCAAAGATTGAGGAAAGATTATATGTGGTTAAAGAAATGTTGACCACTGAAGAAGCTTCAAAGTATTTGGGAATATCACAATCCCAGATATATAAACTCACTATGAATATGCAGATTCCACATTTTAAGCCCAAAGGGAAAACCATCTATTTCAATAGACAAGAACTCCTGAGATGGATGCGTAAGAATCATGTAGTGCCAGCAAAACAAAAAAAATGATAAATAGAATATTACAATGAAAAAGAAGAAACATAATAAAAAGGAGGTTTATACAGATGCTCAACTGACTGCTTTACTGAAAAAGTCAGAAGTTGTCATAAGTTCCTCAAAAAATGATAATAAAAAAGAACTATGTCATGATAAGAAGGAAAAACAGTAATGATAAGGAATGTTCAGTGGAAAGCTCTCTTGAAGTCGGAATGCTAAGCAAGAGTACATTCAACGACCAGGAATTAGACAACTACCTGAGACAAGGAGAAATAAAGGCATGTGAAAAGCCTCCTGTTCCACCACAGATTTTATGGGTTGGAGATTGTACCATAGCAACCTTTGGCAATTTCAGTGCATCTACCGGTAAAGCAAAGAGCAAGAAAACGTTTAATATTACAGCAATGGTTGCAGCAGCGGTAAACAATTCAACGGTTCTTAAATACCGGGCCAGTCTTCCTGATGGTAAACGCAAAATCCTCTATTTCGATACAGAACAAAGTAGGTTTCACTGCCACAATGTGATAGAACGCATCTACCGTCTTGCAGGATTGAGCCTGACAAAGGAAGATAAACGCATCAAGTTCTATGGGCTAAGGGAGTTCACTCCTACTCTCCGTATTGCCCTCATAGATTATGCCCTAAGAACATTTGAGGGTGTAGGATTGGTCATTATCGACGGCTTACGAGATCTCATGTATGACATTAACAATGCCAAAGAATCAACCGATGTGATGACTATGCTCATGGCCTGGACAAGCAAGTACAATCTTCACATCCATTGCGTGCTGCATCTTAACAAGAATGACAATAACACCAGAGGTCATATTGGTACCGAACTTGAAAACAAGGCTGAAACAGTTCTGATAATCAGCAAGAACAAACAGGATTCCAACATCAGTGAAGTCAGGCCTATGCACATGCGAGACAAGGAGTTTTCTTCATGGGCATTTCACATTGACGACAATTCTCTCCCCGTCTTGGATGACGGCTATCATATTACAGTAGTCAAACCCAAAGATAAGCCCTTGACATCTCTGCCAGATGACTTACATGCCAAAGTACTTCGCACTGTTTTTGAAGGTGAGAGTCCACAGAGGTATCTTGAACTGGTGAAAGCAATCAGTCAGGCTTACGCACAAGAAGGCTACAAGCGTGGGGACAATGCAGTTAAGGATATGCTTAAAATCTTCTGTGAGCGCAAACTGATTACCAAAGACAAAGACGGTTATCATTATCATCCTGCACTCCTGCCGTTAAAGTAAGTTTATGAGTTTAAGTTTAACAGGGTATATATATACTAAACTTATATAAGCCCAATTAGACATTATTGATATGCCATGACCATAGATGAAATAAAATCAGTCAGTATTGTACAGTTCCTTGAAACGGAAGGTTATCAGTATGCCTATATCCATCGAGGTAATTACTGGTATCTATCTCCTTTTAGAGCAGAATCGTCTCCATCTTTCAATGTCAGTCCTACAAAAAATCTTTGGAATGACTTTGGGGCCAGCTCAGGAGGAAACATTATAAATCTTGTTCAGAAGATGCACCCTTCATGGAATAATCATCAAGTACTTACTTATCTTGAACAACAGATTAAGAACCATAATCTCAAATATGCTGAAGATTATGAAGCGATGACCAAAGAACAACAAAGAAGAAATGCGTGGAATGAGAGCCATATAGCAGAAAAGGGTAATGAAAGAAAAAGTATTACTTTCATTGATCGTATTAGCAAGCTCAGTCATCCCAATTTGAAAAGATATATTTTACAAAGACGTGTTGACTTCGAGGTTGCTCAGGAGTTCTGTAAGGAAATACATTATCATATCAATGATAAACATTATTATGCCATAGCCTTTGAAAATGTAGATGGTGGTATGGAAATCAGAAACAAATACTGCAAACGCAGTATCGGAAAGAAAACAATATCCGTAATAAAGCCCAACGGTGAATCACATTCAGAATGCTGCATATTTGAAGGTTTCTTTGATATGCTCACGTATGCAAGTATCAGAAAATGGATGATGGATATACAACTTTGTGTTGAAAACGACTGTGATTATATTGTTCTTAATTCAATCAGTAATATTAAAACTGCACTTCCATATCTCCAGGTATATGATGTAGTACACTGTTATCTTGACAACGATGCTGCCGGTATAGCTACAACAAAGAAAATCAAAGACGAATATTCAAACAAGGTAATTGATGAATCTGTCAGATACCCAAATTTCAAAGATCTAAACGATGTCATCAATGGAATAGTATAGGAGTAACAAAAATAATAAGTCTGTTCTATTAGTTTAAGGAGGTTCCCCACAAGAGAGCCTCCTTTTTTTGTGATGTTTTTATTCTAATAGTATGATTTTTACCAGAATATCATACTTCTAAACAAATGTATGTTAATACTGAAATGCAAATCGGCATATTTTTATCGGAATACCATAAAACTCATTTCCTTTGTCATGTTACAGGAGCAAATTGGTTTTCAATTTTATCTTCTGAGTATAAAATATATTTATAATAACACATTAAAATCAGATTGAGAATGCCAGGATTTGTAATATTCGTATTGGTCCTCACCTTTGTTTATGTGGTTTACTTTTCAGTAATGATTACCCTTGACCTTCATAGTAAGAAAGACGAAAAGAAAACGGATGAAGAGACCATTGATGTCAGCAGCATGGATAATGAAGAAGTGCCGGTTTCCGTGGAAGAACATAATGATGGTCCTGAAGGTAGTGACATGACATACACAGAGCAAGTAACAGACGACGGCCTTCGGGTAGTTATTCCAACAGGCAATAAGCAGAGCAACAGTTCCCCTCCTGAAGAGGAAGAGTCTAAATCCACTCAACAGACTACTACAAGTGCAGAACTCAATAAAGAAAACGAAGAAAACATGGAAGAGATAGAGGCAGTTCCTCAATACAGTTTCTATCCTGATGAGTTCATGCAAAATCTCAACGACAAACACAACAAAAGAAAAATAGAGAAAAGGAATGCAATCGATAAACTGTAAAATCAAACAACTGTTTTTTATTGCCTGTTTCGGCTTCATGTTCCTCCAGCCTCAGTCGGCATTTGCTAAATGCGGTGGTGTTGACTACAGCTGGGGTGCTGACGCATTGAGTAATGCCCATGATTTTACGGTCACAATGATGCTCTATGTCGTATATCTTCTTTATGCTATTGCATCCATAGTAGCAATTATAGGAGCTTTACAAATCTATATCAAAATGAATACCGGTGAAGGAGATGTGACCAAATCAATAATGATGCTGGTTGGAGCTTGCCTGTTTATGATTGGAGCAACTATCATTTTCCCTGCATTCTTTGGCTATAATATTGTATAAAAGTAAAAAATAAATAACCAAGCAAGTAAGGATAACGTGTCTAATTTTTTAACTGTAAAACAACAAAAAATGAAGAAAATCAAGAATTTAACCAAAAGGATTTTCAATGCTAAACGTATTGGAACACTGGCCATGTTGCTCTTTTGCGGAGTAGCTGCCACTTATGCTCAGAATGCTGCAGGAGACTACACTGCCGGAACAAATGCACTGACTACAGTTACGGAAGAAATTGCAAAGTATGTTCCATACGTTGTGAAGCTTTGTTATGCCATAGCCGGTGTCGTTGCCGTTGTGGGTGCCATAAGCGTTTACATTGCAATGAACAATGAGGAGCAGGACGTCAAGAAGAAGATCATGATGGTTGTTGGTGCATGTATCTTCCTTGTAGCTGCTGCACAGGCTCTGCCTTTGTTTTTTGGTATCTAACTATTATCCAAGTAATATGGATTCATCATGACAAAGGAATCGGGCAATCATCAATACGTCAGCTATCCCATGGTTAAGGGGCTTCAAAAACCCCTTGAATTTATGGGATTCCAAGGCAGGTATATCACCTGGGCTGCAGCAACTGTAGGTGGAGATATTCTCAGCTTTATCATAGTGTATTGCATCCTCGGATTTATTGCCGGACTCATCGTCCTTGCTGCAACTCTATGCACCGGTGCTGCACTTATCTTTTTCAAACAAAGGAAAGGATTACACACCAAGAAAGAGGAACATGGCGTATTCATCTATGCCAATGCACATAAGATGTAATCGGACAACATGATAAATGAGCAAGAGAGTTGGATTTTGAATAGTGTGTGGTTAGGCTCACCCTCCCGTTAGGATGAGCCTAACATAGTTTATACGACAACTCTCAGATTGTGAACGTAACTGATAAGTAATCGAATAATAAATTCAAAGAACAATGATTCTATACGTCATCTTAACATTTGTGGCAATCCTTATTGGTATGGCTATCTCAGTCATGGCTTTCGGTACTGGAGGGAAACGCAAGAAAATCTTCCAGAATATCTACTTCTCTTTGGAAGAGGTCAACGGTATCGGGGTGCTTTACACCAAGACCGGTGAATACTCGGCCATTCTGAAGATGGAAAACCCGGTACAGAAATATTCGGCAGACATTGACAGTTACTACGAGTTCAATCATCTCTTCACTGCCCTTGCACAGACTTTAGGTGATGGATATGCCATCCACAAACAAGATGTATTCATCCGCAAGAAGTTTCATGACGATAGTAATGATAATCATGAATTTCTGTCGGAATCATATTTCAACTATTTCACAGGTCGTACCTATACCGACTGTCAGAGCTACATGATTATTACTCAGGAAAACAAGAAGAGCAATCTTTTTTCATTTGACAGCAAGAAATGGCGTGATTTCATGGTAAAGATACGCAAGGTCAAAGACCAGTTGAGAGACTCCGGTGTGGATGCCCAATTTCTTGATGGCAATAAAGCCCGTGATTACGTAGACCGCTATTTCTCAATGAACTTCACGGACAAAAATTTGTCGATGAACAATTTCAAGGTAGATGACGAAGCTATTACCATGGGTGATAGAAGATGCAAGATATATAGTCTCGTGGATGTGGACTGCATCAACATCCCCTCTCTGGTACGTCCGTTTACAAACATTGAGGTGAACAATGTTTCCATGCCAGTAGACATGGTATCATTGTTAGACAGCATACCGTCAGCTGAGATGGTCGTGTATAACCAGATGCTCTTCATTCCCAACCAGAAAAAAGAGCTTTCTCTGCTTGAAAAGAAAAAAAACCGCCATGCAAGTATGCCCAATCCAAGCAACCAGATTGCCGTGGAGGACATTAAAAATGTACAGGATGTTATCGCAAGAGAAAACAAACAGTTGGTATATACCCATTTCAATCTTATCGTTGGAGTACCCATCGATACGGATATTCAGCGATGTACCAATCATCTGGAGAATCTCTTCAGCAAGTTGGGAATCCACATCAGCAAGCAATCGTACAATCAGTTGGAGCTTTTTGTCAATTCATTCCCCGGCAATTGCTATTCTACCAATCCCGAATACGACCGCTTCCTGACCCTTAGTGATGCAGCAACTTGCCTTATGTACAAGGAAAGGATTCAGCATAGCGAAGAAACACCGCTGAAAATATACTACACCGACAGACAGGGAGTGCCTGTTGCCATAGACATCAGTGGTAAGGAAGGTAAGAACAAGATTACAGATAACTCCAACTTCTTCTGTCTTGGTCCTTCGGGCAGTGGCAAAAGTTTCCACATGCATGTCATATGGACTAAAACGCATCGAAAAGAACTCCAAACAAAACTTAGAGAAGCGTCATAAAATGCTCATTTTCAATACATATTCATTAACATAACGCTCCAACCGCCTATTGCGAGTTTCATCCGTTTAGAGTAATTTTGTACCACGGTTGTACCATGGGCAGAGGGACACACGGTTCTTAATGAGGGTTCTTATTTCCTCTTATTTCCCCTTGTTTCCTCTTAAAAGTTTCCGTCAAGGACCATCCCCCATGAGTCACTGCAAAATTCAAAAAATAACGGTAAAAATGAATACAACAACTCGCATTCCAATCGTGCTGATGTCCGTAGAGGAAACAGCACAGGCAGTAAGCATCAGCGTCAAGACAGTGCGCAGACTTATTCGCCAAGGCAGGCTCAGAGCCGTAAATTTAGGTACTCGCATGACAAGAATCTATTTGCAAGACCTCCTTGAAATAGCCAAGGAACAAGGTTTTCAGGTGGTTCTCCCTTCTTCCCTATCGTTAGAAGGAACAACTCCCAAGAAGGCACAAAGGTTAAAAGATGCCGAGACAGGCTCAGTCAACAAGTTGGCAAAGTGTCGCAAGACTCCCAAGGCTGGGGAGATAGCACCTGATGGGGTAAGCCACGACACCCATTATACGATGGCAGAGGTGTTGAGCACCTTTGATATTAAGTACGGCAGATTCTACGAAGTCCGCAATCGCTACCAACTACAATCAGTCCACGCATGGGGAACGACCTGCTTCAAAAAAGAAGATGTAGAGAGGGTCATTGGACTTTACAATGAAGAACAGGGAAAGAATATTTCAGATGACTGGTACACCTGCTTCGACATCATGAAACTCTACGGATTGGGTAAGACTCAGGTACGCAGATTTGCAGAAACCCATGGAGTGAGAATCCGGAAGTTCAAAGGTGGAAGAGCCAACTATTATCTGAAAGCAGACTGGGAGGCTGCACGCAAGAAGGCTGAGAAAAGCAGTACTTCGACCAAGGCAAAACGGAAGTGAGACACAAGTCAAGGGATGGTTCAAACAAACTCATATACGACCCATGCCGTTGCAAATGGTCTGAAACAGACTTCCTTGTCGGTCGAAACAAACCCACAACGCAGAGTAACGGATATAAGACAAATAGTGCATAAGATACCTGTTTCAAGTATGATTTTTAGCGTATAATCATACTCAAAAGCAAATTCAGGTTAAATTCAGGCAGTATTTGAAGCCATCTTTACTTTTCTCTTTTCACGGCAATCTAACTTTGCATCGGATTTGAGAGTTAAAGCGTTGCGACCATGGCTATTCGCATCCACAGATACACATCGGTAAGAATAATAAAAGAACAACAATATGACAAACATTTGTACAAAGGTCACCGTGCGGAGACGACCTATCAAGAACGGACAGACTTCCCTCTACCTGGATTTCTATCCTCCAGTCCGCAACCCGAAGACAGGCAAGCTCTCACGCAGGGAGTACCTGGGTCTTTACATCTACACCAACCCTGTTGAACGCTTTCAGCTGGAATACAACAAGAGTATGATTCAGAAAGCGGAAATCATCAAGTGCCGCAGGACTGAGTCCATCATCAATGAGGAGTATGGATTCCTCGACCGCAACAAGGGCAAGGAGAGTTTCTTGGAATACTTCAAGAACCTTATGATTGAACGTGGCAGCAGCCAGAACTGGGCAACCGCCTACATGCACTTCCACAACTACACCCATGGTGAATGCCGTTTCTGCGACCTTACAGTTCCGTATTGCCAGGGCTTTCTCGACTACCTGTTGTCGGATGCCTGTATGCACAACGGCAAGCGCATGATGGGTACGACAGCCAATAACAACCTTACCAAGTTGAAGTGCATCCTTGCCATCGCATACGAGGACGGACTGCTCAAAGAGAACATTGCCAAGAAACTTGTGCGTGCCAAGGCTCATGGCAACAAGCGGCAGTTCCTCACCAAGGAAGAGCTTTTGCAGTTGTCTCAGACTCCTTGCAAGTGTGATGTCCTTCGCCGTGCAGGTCTTTTCTCCTGTCTCACTGGTCTTCGCCTCTCTGACTGCATCAGACTCCAGTGGGAGAACATCGTCAAGTTGGCTGATGGCGGCTGGGGAATGGACATTATCACAAAGAAGACTTCCACCGCTGCAATCCTGCCTATCAGCGAAGAGGCTCTGCAACTATGTGGTGAGCGAGGCACTGGGCAGGTATTCAAGAACCTCACGAACAGTACAGTGGCATTGTACCTCAAACCATGGATAAAGGCTTCCGGCATCGAGAAGCACATTACCTTCCACTGCTTCCGCCATACCTTCGCCACTTTGCAACTGGCAGAGGGAACGGACATATACACCGTGAGCAAGCTGCTTACCCATAGCAATCTCGCCACTACTCAGGTGTATGCCGATGTGGTGGACGAACTCAAACGTGATGCGGCAGAACGTATCTCGCTCAAAATGCCAACCAAGGCAGAGAGTGACCAGACATAAGTGAATATCAAAACCAGGATAACACATGGAAGAAAACAGATCTCTATCGTTCGACCAACTGCCCAGCGCAGTTGGCGAACTTCTGACGAAGGTCAATACGATGATGACTCGTCTTGATGACATTGGTCAGAGAATAGGCAATGCTCCGAGCGAGGATAACCATGTTCTGATGGACATCAGAGAGGCAAGTGCTTTTGTCCGAAAGAAGGTCTCATCGCTCTATGCTTACACATCAGAGAGGCGCATCCCTTTCTACAAGAGAGGCAATACGCTCTACTTCTTCAAAGACCAACTGATAAAATGGATTGAGTCAGGTGGCTCTTGGGATAAGCCCTACGAACCGACACAGGAGGAACAGGCAGACTTCGAGGCTCATCTGGCAATGTTGCAGAAGAGCAAGAAGAACAAGCCTGCCTCCATGAAGAGGGACAAGGAAGAGAGATTACCCAATGGAGAAGAATGACATGATGGATAATAGACTTATGGTATCTACTTTTTACGAAAGGGAAAAGAATAATCATTCATTCTCTCTTTGCTGAGTAATCCATTTCACTTATATCCAGTTTTTCAAGATGAGTAACCAAAGCATAAAATACGGAATCCTGCTGACCAAGGAACAGCTCGATTTCTTGAAGGATGACAGGCAGGGCTTCCACCGCATGACCGCCTTCGACACTTTTGTATCTATGGCTTCCACCAAGCCGAGTGTTTATCAGAAGACAGGCTTCTCCGCCTCACTCTCCATCGGGCAGTTCGCCATATCGACCGTTGAGTTGTCTGCCCTTTGGAAGTGTGACCGCAAGACTGCGGCAAAGGTGGTGGAACTGTTCAATCAGGTGGGTATTCTCTCAACCGAGAGGAACAACCGCACCTCCATCCATACAATACGCTGCATCGCCTTCTGGTACGTTGACGGCATCAAGGAAGCCATAAAGAACCCCTTCTATAACCGTCAAGCCGTGACTCCCGCCACCCAAGAGAAACCGGTGTCCGATGTCCCATCTGATACCGTGTACTCTTCGGGAGGCAATCTCTCCTATGGCACAGGGCAGCAGAAAGACAGCAGCGTCAATCCTGCCACTGCTGACATTCAGCAGTCCCATGTTCCTGCCTCTTATAATACTGCTTCCCCTTCCGTTAATTCTCATGTCATCGGGGACGGACTTTCAGATCCTTCTCCGATACCACAAGACTTTAAACAAAGGGAAGAGAAAGGAGATACCTATTTTGAGTATGAGGTTGCACAGCCGTCAGAAGATGATTATAACCAAGGCGAAGAGACTCCACCTGCTGAACTGCTGCCGCCTCCTGTCTATGATGACGAGGGCAACCTCTTGCAGCCTACAGCCGATGAAAGTCTCTATGAGGAGAACACGGAGTGGCAAGACGCACATAACTCCCCAAGTCACTCATAATGCCATTTCTCCTTTTCCCTTATTTCAACTATTGACTGTCCTAACAGATACGCCATCCAGGAGCCGCCACCTTTATTAGCCGTAGTTTTTTCGGAGGTCTAAACAAGAAGTACCAGTGTCAGACGGTTTCGCTTCACCCACCGCTTCCTACTGGCATTCTTGAATGTTCGCAGGCTCACATTGGCTGTCCTGTTATATCAGAGTATAAACTTTCTAAACCCCATTTACAATGGCAAAAGACAAGAACAACAAAACGGAGAAGACCTCAATGAAGAGACCTCCGAAGACCAGACACATTGACGTTCGTTTCACAGAAGAAGAATACAATGCGGTAGTGCATAATGCCCGATTGTCAGGCAGGAGCAAGAGCACCTATCTCCATGACTTAGGCATCGGTCACAAACCTTCCCTACCCATGACCGCAGGTCAGGAGGAAGCCTTGAAGGGCTTAATCGGGGCAAGGTCTGAACTGGTTTATGTGCGCAATGCGCTTCATGCTCTGCCACAGACTGAGAGACTGAAACTCTTCAAGAGAGCCGACTTCATGGAACGTTGGCTTCAAGGCATCAACACCCTGATAGAGGAACTGAGCCGCATTAGGGACAAATTCATAGATATGTTATGATAGCAAAAGCATTGGCAATTCAGCATGGGCAGGCAATGACCAATTACGCAACCAAGAACAACCGTGCTGACATCGTCAAGACCAACCATCTTAGCGAGGGTCTGCCGCCTATGGGCATGTGGGACGAGATGGTGCTGCATCAGTCCATGTTCAAGCAGAGATATGCCAAGAAGCCCATCGAACTGACGTCCATCCGCTTTGAGCTCTCCCCATCTGAGGAAGAGGCACGCAATTGGACGATGGAAGACTGGCGGAGATTCCTTGAAGAGTTTATTCGTGAAATGGATGGTATCTCCAAGGTGAACCACATCGGGAAGAAGAAGGGCAAGGCAGCAACTTCGGTCAAGCCTACCAACATAGCAAACTCGCAGTATTTCGCCGCCCTTCACAGAGACTCCAAGAGTGGCATTCCCCACCTGCATCTGGTGGTGAACCGCATCGACATGGATGGCAATCTCAATGATGTGAAGTTCATCGGTGAGCGTGCCGTGATGGCTGCGAAAGCCGTCAATCAGCGTCATAGCTGGAAGGATGCCATGGAGATTCGTCAGGAACGTATTGCAGAGGTGACCAAGGCATGTATGGATGTGCTGCGCTCAATGCCGTTCTTTGACTGGGATGAATATGCCGACCGATTGAAGGCAAAGGGATATGACATCGAGCTTATCCGTGGCAAGACTGGTCAAGGCAAAGTGCATGGCTATCGCTTCAAGTTCGGCAGAACGACCATCAAGGCATCTGAACTGGGTGTAGGTAGAAATCTAACAGCATCGAAAATCGGGAATACCTTCCGTAAGCTGCACCCACATCCAACGCCTGTTGCAGTTGGTCAAAGACCTGCTTCACCTGTTCCAAATGCAACTACATTGGACAGCAGAAATACCGCAATGCCAAGTGGTCAGTCTCCTGCAAGCAATGTTGACAAGCCTGTCCTTTCCGGCAAATTTAGAAAGATTATTGAAGTAGATGGTGAACGCTTCAACATTGTCATGCCGAGAACGGCATTCGATACGATGAAAAGTTGCATTGAAGTCCCAGAGAATGGATCTGCAAGCCACAATGACATTCTGAATGTGGCTATGCTGCTCTTCATGAACTACCTCGATGCTGCCACCTCGATGTCTGAATCCTGTGGTGGCGGTGGCAGTCCTGGCATTGGTTGGGGACGTGACAAGGACGATGATGACCGTGAATGGGCAAGACGCTGCGCAAGGCAGGCAAACTGCCTCTGCAAGCCGATAAAGAGAGGCATGAAACGATAACTTTCAAACAAAAACGGTATGGGAAGAAACAAGAAAGATGCCACACAGGATGTGCTTGACCTGTACAATCAGATGCAGGAGGATGAGAACATCGAGAGTGGCAAGGACGAAATCAAGGTGACTCTGGAAGAGATAGAATCAGCCAAGGAAGTTCTCAATGACGCAAAGGAAGAACTGGGTAATGCCTATCGGAGATTGGAATCAACGAAAGTGGCACTTATGGCTGCCCACAGGAGTACGGACAACATCGTTGATGGCATCTGCCATGCCATAGTCAAGGCTGAGCAAAGTAACCTCAAAGTAGGTATCAACGATGAAGGACTTGCCCAGTTGGACGAGCGGAACAACACCGCCATTTCTGCCTTCAAGCAAGCCCTTGATGAGCATGAGAAGCGGATAAAGGAGCTTTTCGCTCACCAGCAGAAGGAACTCAAACGAATCCGCAATATTGAGGAAGGTGCATACTTCAACGGTCGCACCTATGCCTGGATGTTCGGTCTGGCTTTTGTAAGTTGGGCAATCATCTTGGTCGAAATAACCATTTGGATATGTATCAAACTGTTTTAGCAAACTCAAAAACATCAGAATTATGACAGACAACGAATACAGCAAGGCAAGAAAAGTAGCTGCCGATGCCCTTATCTACTGGGCAAAGACAGGCATGAGACAGTTCACCATGCGTGACGCAGTAAACGACTATCTGGAGGCGAGCGGTGCAAACCGCCCCTCCATCGGTGGCGAAGGGACTATCCTCGCACATAGAAAAATAGCAGCCAACCGACTGGCGATTGACTGCATCTATGCTTTATCCAAAGAGGAGCTATCCAAGGTGGATAGGGAGTTGGAGGATATTGTGTGGGATGTGCCGAGGCAAGGATATGGGATGAAGAGATAGAATACTTATACTACCCCGAGCATATTCTTAAAGGTACTATGTTCTGTCCCTTTTGACGTATATACAATATATATATTATTATTGGAAAATTGAATTTCATCAAACGATATACCATACTCTTTCATATTGTTCTTTATCATCTGCAATCCGTTAGCATCATATACAACGAAGTAGAGGGATTTGGAAGTGAAACGATTGGATGCAATATATTCAAAGAAAAGCTTGAAATAGTCAGAATCAGTTATTGAGAGAGAATGGCCATATATAATGATATTATGAGATTCCTTTAGTTGGCATAGAAGCCCATCTTTTTCTGTATTTGCGTCAGATTTTAACAATGGTTTCAAATAATAGTCTTTTGACAACCCATTTTCTTGAACCACTCCCATATCAACACCTAACTTCATCTGAGTTCCGTTGAAAGAGCCTTCTAATTTGCCATGGATGAAATGGATTTCAGGCTCTTTTATTCCTTCTTTTACAAAAGGATTAGTATAGTTAAAGGTATAAACAACAGAGTCGTTTAGTGTTGTCATAAGACGGTAAGCGCAGCTATTGTGATTGGTCTTAAATTCAGATATGTTTTTACTGAAATAGTCAAGCATAAAATTGCTGCATATTTGCCAAAAGTCATTGAGCTGTTTGACTTCTGTTTGTTCCACACTTAACACACACTGTCTCAAATACCCCTCTAAGTTATACCAACACTCACCTTCTATCATTTGCTTAATGTAGGATAGGTTGTTGTATCGATAAAAAGAATCTTGCTTAGCTCGGAAAAAATCCTTATAAGAAGTCTTCCAACCTAAGTCCAAATCGAAACCATTACCTAAAATAATTAGTGTTTGCATTTCAAATTATTATCTACTTGCCTTAATACTATTGCCACTTTGGATCTTTTATATTTTCATAGTGACGCTTTTTTATTATATCTGGTGTATTATCGACAGAAGGGAACTCTTCGGCAATTTCTTGAGCAAGGCAATATAGCAGCTTATCGGCTAATAACTCAGAATATTGACCTCTAAGAGCTTTTTCGTACCAATTCACTAAATCGTTCTCAGTCACAACACTTTGTATATGACTTCTCCAACCTATTTGTGACAATAAAGAAACAATTACATCTTTCTCTGCGTCTTTACATACGATAATGATTTTATCGCTGGAGACACTATTAACAATGCCTTCAGCTAATGATACATCCAGACTAAGATGTTTAATTTGTATAGCAGGACCCCAGTTTGAATACATATCCAAACCTCTGTCTGCTGCATTTGTAACACCGACCCTATAAACTCGGGCATCCTGTATAAAGTGAGTGGTTGAACTGTCCAAACACATTACCTTGCGAGAAAAGTCCTCAAACTCTTTGAGCAGGGAAAAGCCTTCTTCTTTAACAGTTATAGTAACCTCCAGTTTCATTGCCTCCACTAACGTAGAGAATAATGAATACACAATGATTTCATAGACTTTATCAAGGCTTCTCTTCAATCCTGGCTCATTCCAAAACGAATCAATAAATTGTTGGATTTGAAATGTTTGAGGGGTTGCATCAAGGCAATAATCCAAAGCCAATTTTAGTTGTCCATGCTTATTAGTGAATTGGTTATATATATAGGCTTCTACAGCACCTTTAGTCCTGCGGTTTTCTTTGCCTAATACTACAAGAACTGACGGCGGTGTGGCGTTGTCATTAAACAAGTCATCTTGGAATCGAGCACTACTTGTACATTTTCGCCCTAACAAAGGCATGGTTATTTCATCACGCCATTTCTTGCTTTGTGTACGATAATCTTCCAGTTTCGACAAGTCTATATCTTTATAGACACGGTCTCTATATAGTATTTCCGCAACCTGAATGGGTTTGTACAAATGTACTCTTCCCTTTTCAATTACGGTATCCAATGCTTTCTTGGCAGCTTCTAATGTAATCATAATATTGTGCTTTCTTCGTATTTTTTTAAAGTTGAAATCATTTGTTTTGCAACCGCTGCAATTACAGGTACAGCAACTGAATTTCCTGTTTGATGTTTAATGTGTCCGTAAGATACAACAATCTTAAAATCGTCTGGAAATCCCTGTAGTCTTAACATCTCACGTTCAGTGGGTCTGCGCTCATCATTTATAAGGATGTAGTTTGCGGAGGCGCCAGCCCTTAAACATGAAGAATATGGATGTGGCGTTATGCTTCCTGCCATATTTTCATGCGATATGTATGGCTTGGGGTAATTGGGGTCTTTAAGACGCATTAGCCTCGATTCTTTTATTTCATCCCTCACATAGTACTTGTCAGAAACATCCTGCTCCAAAATATCTGTAAGTTTTTTGCGTTTGGAAACAGGGACAGGGTCAGGAAAAGAGAACAGCACATTATCCTTGAAACCAACTATGATTATCCTTTCTCTTTTTTGAGGTACTCCATAGTCCAATGCGTTGAGAACTTTGGCATAGACGGAATATCCTAACGCTTCAAGGTGACTTCTGATTACCTTGAATGTTTTTCCTCCGTCATGGGCAGTCAGGTTCCTGACATTCTCCAACATAAATGCTTTGGGCATTTTTTCTCTTAAAATCCTCTCAATCTCGAAAAACAATGTACCACAGGTTTCATTCTCGAATCCCTCTTTTTTTCCAATAATTGAGAATGCTTGACAGGGGAAACCACCAAGCAAAATATCGAAATCTGGAATGTCTTTGGCTTCAATTTTTGTAATATCTCCAGAGGGATGCTCACCAAAATTTGCCTCATATGTTTTGCATGCATTCTCATCAAATTCTGAGGAGAACACACAATGTCCTCCAGCAGATTCAAAGCCGAGTCGGATGCCTCCGATTCCAGCAAATAAATCTATAAAACGAAACGAGTCCCAATTCATATATTACTAATATTATTGCTAACCAATAAGTCCTTCACGTCAATATGTAAAAGATTTGCAATTTCATTCAGGGTTCTCAAATCTGGCTGAACTGTATTACTACACCATTTACTAACAGTACATGTTGACCTACCGAGTTGCTCAGCAAGCCACTTCCCTGTCTTTTGATGTTCAACGAGGACTAATTTTAGCCTATTATAATTTGACATATAATTAAATTTATTAAATTATCGTGCAAAGGTATATAATTAATTCTATAATACCAAGCTTTTACGTATTTTTCTTGCATTGACTACCCTAAAAATATGTATTTAGATAAAAATACGTCTTGTTTGTTGCCGCCGAATTATTAACCTGCATTGTCTATCAGCAATATATGCCGACTGAGATACAACTGAGGTACAAGACATCCATTTTCGCCCAATGTTGAAGCCACCAAGAAGGCTCTCTCATCCCTCTTTTTCTTTTTCGATTGTCACACTCTTTATGGCTGATGGAGGTGGGACTTATTATCAAAAATGCGCTCTTTGGATAGCAATCAGCCAAAATTACCAAAATATTTTCATAAATAATCTTAAAACCACTTTTTACCCCTGTCATAGTTTTTTCTCTTTGCCGAGTGCTTTGAACTATAGATTTTCGCCTGTTCAAAATTTGTACCGTTTTGAATTTGTTGTTTTCAATAGAGTGCTGTAGCTCAGCGTGTTAGGAGATATAAAAAGGCTTCCACATGAACAGCGTGGTACGTCAGATGTGGGAGCAGAACACTGATGTTGTAATGGTTGATACAGGTAATTCATACGAGGGACTTTGCGAGTATGTAGGTGGCAAGTATATCAGCTATACCGAGGAGCATCCTATCACGATGAACCCTTTTGCTATCAAACATGAAGAGCTGAACATCGAGAAAATCGGTTTCTTGAAGAATCTGATTATGCTTATCTGGAAAGGCACCCAGGGAGTAGTTACCAAGACGGAAGACCGGCTTATTGAGCAAGTCATCAAAGAATACTTTGACGAGTATTTTGTGAACCGTCGTATTGAGAATCTCTCGTTTAACACCTTCTATGAATACAGTATTGTCCGCATTCCACAAATCATTGAAGAAAATAAACTTTCCGGCATTGACTTGGCAGCCTACAACTATCTATTGAAGGACTTCTACAAGGGTGGAAGCCATGAGGTGACGCTGAATGAGAACCTGGACACCAAACTGTTTGATGAGACCTTCATCGTGTTTGAAATCGACTCCATTAAGGATGACCCTCTTCTATTCCCTCTTGTTACGCTTATCATCATGGATGTATTCATCCAGAAGATGAGAATCAAGAAGAACCGTAAGGTACTGGTTATCGAAGAGGCATGGAAGGCTATCGCCTCTCCCATGATGGCCGAATATATCAAGTATCTCTACAAGACTGCCCGAAAGTTCTGGGCTTCTGTCGGTGTTGTAACGCAGGAAATACAGGATATTGTAGGAAGTCCTATTGTCAAGGAAGCTATCATCAATAACTCAGACGTGGTAATGCTGCTCGACCAGAGCAAATTCCGTGAGCGATTTGATGAGATTAAAGCCACGCTCGGTTTGACGGACGTTGATTGTAAGAAGATTTTCACTATCAACCGTCTGGAGAATAAGGAAGGACGAAGTTTCTTCCGTGAGGTCTTTATCCGACGTGGAAGTGTCGGGGCCGTATTTGGAGTTGAAGAGCCACGTGAATGCTACATGACTTACACTACAGAGCGAGCTGAAAAGGAAGCCTTGAAACTCTATAAAAGAGAGTTGAAGTGTGACCATCAGCATGCCATAGAAGCCTATTGCCGGGATTGGAGTCTTTCAGGAATAACCAAGTCTTTGGCCTTTGCACAAAAGGTGAACCAGGCTCAACATGTTCTTAATCTCAAAACAAAAACAGAAATGTAAGATTTGAAAATGAAACGCTATCTGATAATACGACTTCTATTTCTCTGTGCTATAGTGCCTGCTATGGCACAGTATTACAGTGTAAATTATGATACTCGCACTGTAGCGGAAATGTCGGCGGCTTTCGGTACAGAAGCTGCTACTGAGGCGTATTATGCTCAACAGATAGCCAAGATCAGGGAACATTATCAGGCAGCGGAAGTGGCTGCTGCAGGAATCTTCAGTTCCAAGTTCCTCGATCGCAGAGCTCTCACAAATCTGGGACTTTGGACCAGTGCAACAGAGAACTACTATTACCGCCGTATATACAACATGGTGTCTGCCAAAATTATGCCCAAAATATGGACTGTTGCCGGCATGATGCTTAAAAGTCCTCATAACGCCCTCTATTGGGGTAGCTATCTCTATAAGATCTGTGATGAGGTAAAGACTTTGTGTTATCAGTTTGAGTCTATTGTTACCAATAGTACTTTGTCATTCAAGGACATCGTATTTCTTGAAATCAACCAGGAACTTGCAGCAATTCTGAAATTGTCAGAACTGGGCAATGTGGATTGGAATGTTCTGCTTGAAAGCTTCTCAAATATCGGGACAAACTTCACAAAGGAAAACCTGAAGCAAGACATAGATAACCTCTATGCGATGGGCGTTAGCCTTGCTTCAGCTGGAGCCGGCAATGCTGTAAGTTCCATTCTTGGGAACAGTTCCTTTAACGGTACCATCATGGAGAAGACAAGCAGTGTCATTGAGATAGCCGAGAATGTGTACGACTTATACGGCAATCTTTCCAAGAATGCCGGAAATACCTTATTACAGTTTATCGGTGGTGAGGAAGGCATCGCCAATCTCTTCTCTTTGTCGAATTACAACACAACGGCATGGATTACAGACTATGCCAATGAAGCATTCGGCCAGTACTACACACAAAGGTGGTATATCTACCGTGTAGATGCTGGCACCATTAAACTTTGCGACTATTATCCTCCCGAAGACAATAACTCAATTATCAATGGTGATCACTGGTACAGAATCAGCACTACAGATGAAAACTTTTATCCATCATCTACCCAACGAGAAGCTGCACTGCAGAACTCCGAGAATCATGCAGGATACAGCCGTTCACAGATAGCCAATCTGAACAAAGCCAATGATGGTTATACCTACAGCATCTCATACTACATGCTCGCATATAAGATTACTTCTTCAAAAAAAGGATTATATGCAAAAGCATACGCTTACGAGATTTATGCTACCAAAAGCTGGAATCGTAAGGAAGTAGCCTATGAAGACATATTTGATTCATACACTATGGACCTGAATACCTTTAAGGCCGGGATGAACGCACGTCTGTCTGAACTTAACGATAATGAAGAAGGCTATACCTATTATCTGGGAAGTGACCCAAAGAAATACTACCAGACTACCAATGCCCAGAAAATTTCAGGATGTGAGACAGCAACCATCAGCGTAACCTGTCATGGTGGCGCCAAATTAGGAGAAGGTTCAACACAATACAAATGTTCTGATTGTGGAAGCAGTGTAAACAACCATACCAAGCAATGTTCTATGGCAACAAGTGTTTCCGAAGGAAGTATCAATATATCTGAAATAGACTCCAAAATAACGGAGTTGAAACGAAATATTGTCTCAGTACAATCAGAAATAACAGCACTGGAGGCAGAAAACGCAGAGCTCCTGAAAAAAATCCAGACAGCAAGCGTTGAGGATGCTGCAATATACAGACAGTCCTACAATGAGAACAAGGACAGAATATCAAGCCTAAAAGCTGAGATGAGCTCGTATGAGACAGAACTGTCACAGTATGAACAGGCAAAGCAGGAAGCTATCGACGGTGAGAATGCTGCCACGGATGACTACTACCGCATACCGGCTATCATGCAGGATTGTAAAACAGCCTATAATCTGTCGTGGAACGGTTCAGGTGCATGGGAAGGCAATACATTCGTTCGTACAGCCTCCATGCCCAACATCAACGGTACCATAACCTTTAAGGCAACCATATCCATAGCCCGGAAACCAAAGTATTTCCTTTGGATTAAGATACACCGTGCTATCGTACAAATTTCATGGACGCTTACTACTGAGTACAGTGACACACAGGTTGTTGAAGTTATCAATCTCGATCCGTCCAAATCGGATGCGGAAAAAGCCAACGAGGTCAATTCAAAATTATCAGAAGTGGCCAGAGAATTTCCGGATTGCACTCCTTCTGTGGAATATGCCAAAAGCAGTCCTATAGAAACAGATGATACCGGTGATACCTATCATCTGCTCTGGTCAAGTGACAGACTTGAAATAGCCCGTCAGATTGACACGAGACTAACCAATATCTATGCCGACCTTGTGTCATTGGAAAAGATGATGCACTACAAACATTCCATCATAGATATGCTGAAAAGCGTAGTCCCGTATATCAACGATGACAGTGGCAGAAGATTGACACTCATTGAACAATGTAGAAAACGATGGTTGCGTCAGGCAGCCTCCAGTGCCCACTCAGATACATATAATGGTAAATACGATGAAGATGAAAGCGACCAGGAATAAAATATTGCCGATTATTGTTTGCCTTTTGGTATTGTTCCCGTTCACTGCCAAGGCTCAATATGGTTTTGATGTAGCTTCCATAGAAGCCTATATCAACGACCATAAACAACAACGAAGTCTGCTGCTTGCTCGATCCACACTGGAAGCGAGCAACAAACTTCTGCATGAGTACAGCAGTGATGCCAATATCGGCTTCAGGGACATCAATAAGGAACTTGACAGATACACACGTGCGTTTGACGTTATTGACATTCTGTATCAGTCTCTTAGAACTAGTCTCAATATCTACAACACCTACGAAAACATCAGTGACCGTGTGGGTGATTATAAAAACATGCTTGAAGACTTCAGAAAGAAGTGTCTGGACAGAGGAAACATTGTAAGTACAGATACCTTGATAATCACAGTCAATGCCGGGGCCTTGGCAAAGATTGCCGAAGAAGGAGACAATCTGTATCGTTCGGTCAGTGATTTAATCCTGTATGCTACCGGTGCGGCAGCCTGTTCTACAGCGGATCTCTATCTCATTCTGATGAACATAAACAACTCACTTGACAATATCAGGACGCATCTGAACAGGGCATACTTTGAGACCTGGAGATACATTCAGGTACGCATCGGATATTGGAAAAGACAGGTTTATCGTGCAAAGACCAAGGAAGAGATTATTAATGATGCTTTTGGCCGGTGGAAAGTTGCGGGCTATTTAGGCTATTAAATAACAATTTAAAACTCAACAGATATGGTACATTCTATCAGTTATCGGACAACATTATGTTTATGTGCAATGCTGCTTTGTTTCAAAGCAGCTGCCCAGTCTTATGTGACATACAACCACGATGCTACAAAGATGAATCAGATTACAGTTCAGGAAATAGGTGTTGGCGGACTAACCCCTGCTTTCTACTACACCCTCTTTCATAACAGCTACCAGAAATCGGCAGCAAGTAAAAACAAGCTGAGCTTTAGGACACTGGCTGGTGTAGAATCATACCAACAGGTAGATTTAGCTGACAGCATTCAAGCGTCACTGACTCAGCGGGCAGAAATTGAAGCTCTCAATATTGCCGATAGACAGATTGATATTGCCTGGCTTGCAGAAGGCAGCAAAGTGAATAACAAGCTATCAGACTTTGAAAAGAATATCAACCGCATCATCAGTTCTGGAGGTACGGTAAATGATAAAACGCGATGGAACGAATACTACAATATGTTCAGGACAGCCATTAAAGAAACCCAGGACGCTTATATGCCAAACGCCCAAAGGAAAAGACAATACCTTGCGATATATGCTGATATAGAGCATCAGAATGAAATTCTCATAGCGTATCTGATTCAGTTAAGCAACAGGAACAAGACAGCTTCCTTGTTGGCCGCCCGCTTGAACAGACGAACTGATGTTGCTTCTCATGCAACCGAAGCATTTAGCCGTTGGCGAGAAGCCGGGCAACTAAATTCAGAAGGGCACAATTAACAGAGAATTATAACATAAAAGGAAACTAAAATCATGGCAGATTCAAATATACTCTCAGATTTCGGTATCAATATTCTTGAAGAAGAGATTGATGACGTGATTTTCCAGACAAACGAGTTCCTTACAGATGCCACATTCACAGGTTCACAAGGACCATTCTGGTGGATTCTCCAAATGTGCATGGCTCTCGCTGCTCTGTTCTCTATTGTAGTGGCAGGAAATATAGCCTATAAGATGATGGTGAAGCACGAGCCTCTGGACGTTATGAAACTGTTCCGGCCATTAGCTATATCCGTTATTCTATGCTGGTGGTATCCACCTGCAGATACGGGTATAACTAACAGCGGAAGCAGTTGGTGCTTCCTTGACTTTCTTTCTTACATTCCTAACTGTATCGGTTCATATACTCATGACCTTTATCAGGCAGAATCCTTACAGATAGAAGATAAATTTGAGGAAGTCCAGGAACTCATTTATGTCAGGGACACTCTCTATACATCCTTGCAAGCTCAGGCTGACGTAGCACATTCAGGAACGTCCGATCCGAATCTTATTGAGTCCACGATGGAACAGACCGGTGTTGAAGAAGTGACCAACATGGAAAAGGACGCATCCAGACTATGGTTTACTTCACTCACAGCTGGTGCAGTGGTCGGACTAGATAAAATCATTATGCTCATCGCTCTGATAGTTTATCGCATCGGTTGGTGGGCAACCATCTACTGCCAGCAAATCCTGTTGGGGATGTTGACCATCTTCGGACCGATACAGTGGGCATTCAGTCTTCTGCCCAAATGGGAAGGTGCCTGGGCAAAGTGGCTCATACGTTATCTGACTGTACACTTCTACGGAGCTATGCTGTACTTCGTTGGATTCTATGTACTGCTCCTATTTGACATTGTCCTGTGCATACAGGTAGAGAATCTGACTGCCATTACCGAAAGCGAACAGACCATGGCGGCCTATCTGCAGAACTCGTTCTTCTCAGCCGGCTATCTCATGGCCGCAAGTATTGTGGCACTGAAATGTCTCAACCTTGTACCTGATTTGGCCGCATGGATGATACCGGAAGGCGATACAGCATTCTCAACTCGAAACTTCGGTGAAGGAGTCGCACAGCAAGCCAAAGTATCAACCCAAGGCATGATTAGCAAAGTAATGTAAGCAATAAATCAATATGGAATATTATGGTAATTAAGAATCTTGAAAACAAAATCAAACTGGTGCTGATTATATGTTCCCTTTTCCTTGCAGGCTGCATCATCATCTGCATCTCCAGCATTTGGACAGCCAAGACAATGGTCTCGGATGCCCATAAGAAAGTCTATGTTTTGGACGGCAATGTGCCTATTCTTGTTCATCGGAGCACAATGGACGAAACGCTTGACGTAGAAGCTAAGTCTCACATCGAGATGTTCCATCATCTGTTTTTCACTCTGGCTCCAGATGACAAATATATCAAGTACACAATGGATAAAGCGATGTATTTAGTGGACGAGACAGGTCTTGCCCAGTATAATACATTGAAAGAAAAAGGATTCTACTCGAATATTATGGGTACGAGTGCTGTGTTCAGCATATTCTGCGACAGTATAAAATTCGATAAGGAAAAGATGGAGTTCATGTATTATGGCAAACAGCGTATAGAACGACGGACAAGCATTCTTACCAGAGAACTGGTCACTGCAGGTCAGCTCAAACGTGTACCGAGGACTGACAATAACCCTCACGGATTGCTCATCACAAACTGGAGGACACTTATGAATAAGGATATTGAACAAAAGAACAAAATGAACTACTAATATGGGATGGAAAAAATTATTTGTCGGAGAGAAGATGCCAGATAAGAATGATCCGAAATATAAGCAAAGATACGAAAGTGAAGTCAATGCCGGTCGCAAGTTCGCACGTATGATGAAACTTGATGTGCTTGCCGGAATGGTTCAGAACTTTGCCAACAACCACAGGAAACTGTTTCTTGTCATTGTTTTCGGACTTATCATACTCTGTCTATGTCTGAATATCTACAGAATGGCATTTGTGTTTAACAGGCAGCAATCCGTCCAAAGTGCCACAGAAAGGCAGGAGTTGATATGGCGTAAACATTATAACAAGGGCAATGAAACATCCAACCGTGTTCACGAAGTACCTTCTACCGCCTATGACGAATCTAATAATAACAACGTAAACATAAAGAACGATGGACGCACTGAAGAAAATTAACTGGAAGCAGCCAAAGTATATGATTCCAATAATCATCTACTTTCCCCTGTTGTTTGTCGGTTACTTTGTCATAGATCTGTTTCATACGGAGAAGGCAGAGACTCCTAACGGACTCACTACGACTGATTATCTGAACCCAGAATTGCCTGATGCCAACATGAAAGGCGATGGAATTGGCAATAAGTATGACAATATGCTTAAATCATATGGGAAAATAGATGACTATACTGCTTTAGGAAACATTGACCGTAATGAAGAAGACAACAAAGAAGAGTATGATTCAAAATATTCAGAAGAAGAGCTTAAACAATTGGAATCTCAGAAACAGGAAGCCGAGAAACTCGCTGAGATGCAAAGACAACTACAGGAGAGCGCACAGAAAGGTCAGGAAGTCGCACAAGGCGACGGTACTTCTGAAGAAGACCGCTTAGCCCTCAGTAAACAACGTGAGCAAGAAGCCATGGAGGAGCTGAACCGGGCTATTGCCCAAGCCAGATTACAAGGTCTGCAAGCTACAAATTTGCCGACTGATACGGATACACTTACAAAGAGGAATGAAAAGAATCTGGAAGTGTCTGATGAAAAAGAAAATAACGATGAACCCCTGGAAGTGGTCAAGAAAGTCAGAGTAACGTCCGACTATTTCAATACTATCTGTGAGAATGAAAAAGAGCAGAAGTTAATTAAAGCCATCATAGATGAAAACATCAAGGCAGTTGACGGCTCAAGAGTCCGTCTCCGATTAATAGATGATGTGGAAATCAATGAAGTTGTTGTTCCCAAAGGATCATACCTTTATGCAACTATGAGCGGTTTTGGCTCACAGCGTGTTAAAGGCAATGTTACAAGCATCATGGTAGATGGTGAGATTATCAAAGTAAACCTTGCCCTCTATGATACAGACGGATTAGAAGGACTGTATGTTCCAAGCAGCCAGTTCCGTGAAACGACAAAAGACGTGGGTAGCGGTGCGCTAAGCAATACATCTACACTCACCAATACAACCACATCTGGAAACAGTCTGGCATCATGGGGAGCGCAAGCTATTTCCAATGCAGTCCAGAAAAGCAGTAATGCCGTCAGCAAGGCAATCAAAAAAAATAAAGCCAAGCTCAAATATGGCACTTTTGTTTACCTAATTAATTCTCATTCAAACAACAAAGAAAAATAATTTAAGCACGTAGATATTATGAAACTGAAGACTTTTAAAAGAATCGGCGCATTGGCGGTATGTGTTTTGGCACCCCTCCCCTCTATGGCTCAGCAGACGTATCAGGAAATCGAACAGCTCACCGTTAATGAGAATGTGACAACTGTTATCACAGCCACAGAACCAGTACGCTTTGTCGACATCTCCACTGATGCCGTTGTTGGAGACCAGCCCATCAACAATACCATCCGTCTTAAACCTAAAGAAGGAGCTGACATACATGCCGATGGAGATATTCTTGCCATTGTGACGATTGTAACAGAACGCTATCGTACACAATATGCGCTCATCTATACCACACGTATGCAGGAGGCAGTGTCTGACAAACAAATCCAGCCGGAAGAGAAAATTCCATACCACAACCCGGCAGTCTCAATGAGTACAGAAGAGATGACCAGATATGCCAGAACGATATGGAACTCCCCTGCGAGAATACGTAATGTGAGTACCAGACAGCATCGTATGACTATGCGGTTGAATAACATCTACTCAGTTGGTGAATATTTCTTTTTGGATTTCAGCATAGAGAACCGCACCAACATACGGTTTGACATCGATGAGTTGCGCATCAAGCTAAACGACAAGAAAATATCCAAGGCAACCAACGCACAGATGATAGAGCTGACTCCGGTCTTGGCACTCGAAAAGGCCCAAAGTTTCAAGCATGGATACAGAAATGTCATAGTTCTGAAGAAGATGACCTTCCCCAATGACAAAGTCCTAACTATTGAACTTTCTGAGAAACAAATCAGTGGCCGAACCATCAGCCTTGACATCGATTATGAAGATGTGCTGTATGCGGACTCTTTCAACTCATGTCTAATGATGGAGGAATAAGCCATGAAGAAAATCATCTTATCATTGATAATGGTACTCAGTTGTACCATTTCTTCATTTGCACAAAGTCACAGTGACCGTTTATCCTTGGGAGTTGGTGCACTTTATGAACGTGGGCTGGATGCTACCATCGCATGGGAACATGAAACACGTCACCATAACGCTTGGGAGTATTTCATCAACGGCTATATTAAATGGGACGAATGTGCTTCATGTGGTCATATCTGTCCTGATTCATTTTGGAACAACTATCGGACATGGGGAATTGGAGTCGCATACAAACCTTGTTTAGTCAGAGGACGTAACCATTACGGGAATCTGCGCATAGGAGCTTCTGGAGGCAGTGACACAGATAAATTCATTGCCGGTATTCATGCCGGTTACGAGCATAATTTATCACTCCGTCATGGCTGGGGACTGTATATTCAGGCCAAATGCGACCTTATCGTCCCTGACCGTAAGGATTTGTTCCGAACTGGTATAGTAATAGGATTTAAAATACCCACATCAAAAAGATAAAGAAGATGAAGATATTTCACACCATTTGTGCCGCTTTCATGGCGGCAACCATAGCATCATGTGATGCACATCAGGACTTTCCGGATACCTCAATGAAGATTGGAGACATCCTGTGTACCGATGGAAAAGTCGTCAGATATGAAAAAATGAAAGCACAGGAAAAGACACCCATAGCCGTGGTTTTCTATGTCAATCAAAAAGAGGATATTGAAGGTACTGGATATGCAGTCTATCTGAAAGATATAGAGCCTTGCGCCTACTCTGATAGTATTGGAATAAAGCATGATACTTCCGCAGACCTGGCAGCCTTCGATGGGAACAGCAATACCCATGCCATGTATTCTACCTATACTTCGCCTGCAGCCGAAGCTGTTTTTGACATGTGGCAATATGGACAGAGCGCCTACATCCCTTCCGTTGCTCAGTTATACCTGTTGTATGAAGTAAGAAATAAGATTAATGAATATATCCGTAAATGTGGTGGAGATGAGATACAGGACAATCCTGATGAATGCTGGTACTGGACATCAACAGAAGTAAAGGAGCAGGAAACCGATAAAGCATGGTTGTTCTCACTTGCCTCTGGAGCCATTCAGGAAACGCCGAAAACACAAGCACATAAAATCAGACCAATCATCACATTATACAATTGATTAAAGAACCGCTTGAATGGAAGAAACTAAAGAACTACAGACCACGTATAAAATATTCCGCTACTTGATTTATCTGTCACTGATAGTGGAATTTTTCGAATATGCCATTAATCCTGAACTACTGGATTATTGGGGTGGCATTCTGTGCGATATTCATGGCCGTATAAAACGGTGGTATATTTATCAGGACGGCAACCTTATATGGAGTAAAATAGCCACCTTTATACTTATCTGCATCACCTGTATAGGAACACGTAATAAGAAGCATCTGGAATTTGATGCTCGTCATCAGGTATTCTATCCGCTGTTTGGTGGACTCGTTATAATAATATTGTCTATTTGGCTTTACGGCCAGAGTATGGGTATGAAATTCTATACGATCAGTTTGAACTACTGGTTGTATATGGTTGCGTCAATCATTGGCACCATATGTATACATGTAGCCCTTGACAATATATCCAAGTTCTTAAAGGAAGGGCTTCTTAAAGACCGTTTTAATTTCGAGAATGAGTCTTTTGAACAATGCCAGGAGTTGCAGGAAAACAAGTACAGTGTCAACATCCCTATGCGCTATTATTATAAGGGAAAATTCCGTAAAGGATGGGTGAACATTGTCAATCCCTTCCGTGGCACGTGGGTTGTCGGTACACCGGGTTCAGGTAAGACTTTCTCCATTATCGAACCATTTATCCGTCAGCACAGCGCAAAGGGCTTTGCCATGGTCGTGTACGATTATAAATTTCCGACACTTGCCCAGAAATTATACTATCATTATAAGATTAATCAGAAGGCCGGGAAAGTTCCTAAGGACTGTAAGTTCAATATCATCAACTTTGTAGATGTAGAGTATTCCAGACGTGTCAATCCTATCCAACAGAAGTACATCGGAAACCTTGCTGCTGCCAGCGAAACTGCTGAAACTCTGTTGGAATCACTGCAGAAAGGTAAGAAAGAAGGCGGTGGCGGTAGCGACCAGTTCTTCCAGACTTCTGCTGTGAACTTCCTCGCTGCCTGCATCTACTTCTTTGTCAACTATAAAAAAGTGCCTTACGACAAAGACGGCCATGCCCTCGTTGCAGAGATGACCACAGAACCGAAGACGTACCGACCCAAGCCTACAGGCCGAGTATTTGACCAGACAGGCAAGGAAGTGGAACCTGAATATTGGTTGGGAAAATACAGCGACATGCCTCATATCCTATCCTTTCTGAATCAAGACTATCAGACCATCTTTGAGGTATTGGAGACAGACCCTGAAGTAGCTCCCCTATTGGGGCCGTTCCAAACAGCCATGAAGAACAAGGCGATGGAACAGTTGGAAGGTATGATTGGTACGCTGCGTGTCTATACATCCCGCCTGGCCACCAAGGAGTCCTATTGGATATTTCATAAGGATGGAGATGACTTTGACTTGAAGGTGTCTGATCCGAAGAATCCGAGCTATCTGTTAATAGCCAATGACCCGGAGATGGAAAGCATTATCGGTGCATTGAATGCACTGATTCTGAACCGTCTCGTAACCCGTGTGAATACCGGTCAAGGTAAGAATATTCCTGTGAGCATCATAGTGGATGAGTTGCCTACTCTCTATTTTCACAAGATAGACCGACTGATTGGTACCGCCCGAAGTAACAAAGTGAGTGTCACACTGGGCTTTCAGGAACTGCCACAGCTCGAATCCGATTATGGGAAAGTGGGTATGCAGAAAGTTATCACAACAGTGGGCAACGTAGTCAGTGGCTCAGCAAGAGCAAAAGAGACTTTAGAGTGGCTTTCTAACGACATCTTCGGTAAGATTGTCCAGCTAAAAAAAGGTGTAACCATTGACCGTGACAAGACCTCCATCAATCTCAATGAGAATATGGACAGCCTTGTTCCGGCAAGTAAAATTTCGGATATGCCCACCGGATGGATTTGTGGCCAGTCTGCTCGTGATTTTATCAAGACCAAGACAGGACGTGGTGATAGCATGAACATTCAAGAGTCTGCCGAGTTCCAGACCTCCAAGTTCTATTGCAAGACTGATTTCGACATGAAGAAGATTGCCGAAGAGGAAGCAAACTACAAGAATTATCAGATTCCGAAATTCTACACCTTCCCTTCAAAGGATGCCAAGGAACGTATTCTATACCAGAACTTCGTGAGTGTCAATCTTGATGTCAAGAACATGATTGACGAGATAACAAAATTTAAAGTAAAATGAGTTTCAGGATAATAGCAGCTTTTGTCATATTCTTATTTGGTATGAGAGTTAACGCCCAGACGGTAATGCCGTCTGAGCCACTCTCTAAAGCCCTAACTATTTTTGAGCTTCCACCTTTTGAAAGGGCCGTCTGTTGTATCAAGTACTATGAGGGACTACATCGAAAAAAAGATTATCCTTACGTTGGATATGGACATCGACTGCGACCCGGAGAAAGGTATTCATCCGAGATGACTGCCACAGAATCAGAGTCACTTCTCCGTAAAGACCTTAAAGAGCTCTGTTCCTTGTTTCGTCCCTACGGTAAAGACTCACTATTGCTCGCAGCATTAGCTTATAATATTGGAACTTTCAAGCTTTTAGGATTAAAAGGTAAATACCCAAAGAGTATAATCCTGAAAAAACTCGATTCAGGAGACAGAAATATAAAAAATGACTATGTGAAGTATTGCCACTGGCGTGGCAAGAAGATTGCTTCCATCGAGCGACGACGATATGCTGAATTTTTGTTGTTATTCGATTCATGAATATGTAATTCCACTGGTAAAATGCATCTGTATCTTACCAGTGAAATTTATATTTAACAATAAGACAATTTTAGGGCTATTTGGCATTGCTATATTCATGTATAACAGCCTTCTGAGCCTCATTCAATGCATCCCACTGTGTTCCTCCAGGAGTTAATACCATACCTATTATCGCCTTTCTGGTCTCTTTCGGCAAAGACTTCCATTGTTCTTTTTCCTTATCAGAAAATGCTCCAGGTACAAACATATTCAGAACATCCAACGCTGTAAGTTCGTTATTTGTTGCTTCTGACAACGACTTCTTCACGTCTCTTTTGGTCACACAAGTATCAACGGATAAAGCCAAACCGGTAGTATCATTTGAGACTGAGACTCCACAAAATCCAAACATCTTAGCAAGCAAGTCTTTTGGGATAGTAAATTGAGCATTTGCCCTTTTGCTTTTGTTTGCCCTGCTTTTGGATAGAGAATTGTGAACCATCGTCTGTGTTTTAGGTAAAGCCATTCGAACTTGTGACTGAGCACAAATCCGAGGGATGGCCACAAACATTGCCAATACTGATATGATTAAATACCTACTCATATAAATGCCTTAATTTAATCTACAAATTTACAAAGAATTAGCTTAAATGAATTACATAAGTCAATATAAATGCAGTTTCCTCTCTAAGCTAAATTCCATTATCTCCTAATGTTCCAGCTGATACAATGTAAAGCACCACCTTCCTCTGCTACTTCAGCCATTTCAATTTGATGAATCTCGCAATTAGGAAATGCTTCATGTATATATTGCCAAGCAATAGCATCCTCTTTAATATTGAATATTGGCATGATAATCTTGTTACCGACTTGCACGAAATTTATGTAAGCCCAATTTAAGTCAGTTCGTGGCGAACCAACCTTGTCCGCAAATCGCATCTCAGTGACTTCAAAGCCATATTCTTCAAGAATGTGTCGGATAGCAGCAGCTTCTTCCGGGTATTGATCTCCATGATTGCCCATCAGAATACTGTTGCCACCACACCATTTGACAAACCCATCCGAATGGCCATACTTGTCTGTATCACGAGCATTAAAGTCACCATGCATTTTCCATGGAATTATAATCACAGGATGTCCAAGTTCTGACTCTAATTCTGCTTTGAACATTTCATCACCTTTTTCTTTACCATTCTCAGTAAACACCTTATCTGTCATGACAACATAAGGACCACATGGGACCATATTTCCGCCGTCAATTATTAGCTTTGTTGAACGACAACTTATCCCCATTCCACGTAGTACGTTAGCACATTCGGTCCTTGTTTCAGCATCCTCTGGATTCTTGCTCTTCATCAGATAGTCCGGATAATATTGGTACTTCAAGAACTCGTTCTCACTCAACTGAACAGGCATATAGTCGCGTGCCCAATAATCTCTGGTGCATTTCAACTCTTTGGGTTCTATGCCGCAATTCTTCAGAAGATCAGTCAGACGCTGATAAAATTCCGGATGTCCATCCTTCTTATCCTTCAGCCAGGGTGACAAATAGACTTCATTTGTTTCACTGTCATGTAGCAACTGGTCACACCGCACATATCTGTATCGCTTATCCTTAAAAGAGGAAAACGCTTCGTGTAACTCTGTTCGGTCTGGATGTGATAGATATTCTCCAAGTATATAATCCACTTTACTTTCAATAGTCTGCTTACCGGTTAGAAGATTCAATCTGGGTTTACAGATATATCCAATCATACCGTTATTTCGCTCTACAAGAAAAGGGAAATTATTGTCCTGTTCTAAGGCATGATGAAGTCTGAACAGCTCTGCACAAGCCCAGGGTCCTTCTAAAATATCGCTTTTATCCTCGCTGACTAACTGACGGATCAGAATGCCCCCAAAGTAAGAGCTATCATCCAATATATACTTATCTACTTTTTTCCCAGTGCTGTCAATTCCATCCTTTTTACAAATCTCACTTGGGAAATTCAAATCAATACCTCCAAAGTCATTCACGTACCAGTATAAAGAATCGGAGAAACGGGGATGAGTGATAATGTCACGATGATGCTTATTGTAGAAGTAAAACTCAATCTCTTTAAAAAGATAGATTTTTTCTCCCTTTTGTATCGCAAAATTTTCAAACAGCAATTTGGCTATTTGAGTAAATCGTGACTCTATCTCTGCTGCATTCATTTCACCATTCAGAGACATTAGCTCTTTGAGTTTTGTTATCATCATCATTTATTATTTCCTGTATTAATACCCTAATATCCACTTCATATCATCATAAGGACGCCATTTACAAAAGAGCGTCTCGATATAAAGTACCATACCAAACTGATATGTTGAAAGTTTTTGGGCAAGTTCTTTTTTATCCTTACTTAAAGACTTCATGACCTTTTCTGCATATTGTCTCCAGTGCTCAATATCAACATGGTTCTTACAGAACATCATCTCTCCATACCAAAACCTACCCTTAACATCATCCTTCCATTGATCGGGACACTTTTCTTCTCCTTGGTAATATTTACATAAAGAGGCGTAGCTATCCGCTTCATATATGCCTTTTATTTTACGTAATCCGCAACTTTCAGTTAGTGCACACGATAAAGCCTGGCAGAAATCTTTCCACGATCGTTCACCAGATAACTGTGTATCAGTTATCATCCAATTTTCTCCTTCATGTTTCAATTTGAATCGACCAATCAAGCATTTACTTCTGTAAACATACATCCAACCATCATCTAAGTATAGGCCATATCTGTTATCCCAACCGGTGGGAGAACATCTCAAAATGAGTCGATGTTCCTCCTTCGTAAAACTTATTTTATCAAATAAATTCAGAACATTCTGCCAATGATGCCATTCTACATTAGTTAAGGCATTGTTTTTCGGATAAAATGAACGGAACTTATTATCACGGTCATACATTGCCCAAAAGACTGAAGAGTCGTATTGTAAACGTTTGATAAGATCCAATATATCAAAACCATGTAACATTTCATTACCATTTGCAAACTTCTTCTTAATTATATTAAATTGATAACCATACATCGCACTTGCAAATGAAGCCGTCAACATAGCAATCAAATGCCTGTCGCCATCCCATTTCATAGCGTTATGAATGGATGAAGTAAAATCAAATCCCCTATAAAAGGAATCCCATGCACGAAATACATATATGAGAAGACCATTAAATGCTTTATTGGTAGAAATTCCATCAAGAGGCTTCCAATTACATTTCCAAGATTTAATAATACTCTCAAAAGATTCAACAGAATGAAACACTTCACTCTTAGTTTTCCCTTGTCTCAGCCCTCTAATAATGTCCACGACAAACAAGCGGGCGTAAAATTCCTCTTTATCTGTATATGGAGCATAGTTTAGCCCTTTAGGATAGTCCAAATTATCATTCCATGCAGACATGAGTTGCCACATAAGCCACTGCCCGGTTACAGAAAGTAAACCGGTTGGAGAATAATCTGTAATATCAAGAGTATAAGTCTCACGATTTGATAAAGCAGACAGATTCCAACTTGCCGCCTGCATATAAGCACGGCCAAACTCAGACAAACTTACTTTGTCATCGTAAGATATGAGCTGATTCCAGAACGCTTCTCTATCATGTTCATACGTCCACGCGGCTATGTCCCCAATTATTGCTCCTATCATTAGCTAATATTATTTTGTCAATTTACATATTTCTACACTCTCTTCAGTGGTGGAAAACCGAGCTACACCATCTAAGTAGAACAAAATTAATATTGAAAGGAAGTCCCTCACACATAAACTCGTGCTTAGTAAAATCCATACGAAGCTTCCTGGTCTGCCTTCATTATGCAACGAAAAGCCTCCATGACAGGCCATCAAGCTTCAAAGACAGGCAAAGGACTTTGCAATAAGCCTTCTTCTAAGGTCATTCTACCAAGCTATGAAACGCTTATCTAGGTTTCTATTGGCAAAGTCTTCATCTTTTCATAAAGAATCTGAGCTATTTCAATATCCTCTTGATTTATTTTCATAATTCTTTGAAATCTTACTCTTGTGAAAAATCAGACAGCTTATCCCAGTTTACCTTGAAATCAGGATTCTGGTTTTCCATCCACTTCAAATACTGAAAGTCTGTCAAGAATACGCTGTGCAATGTTTTCCCTTTATATTTTCCAAAGGATATTATATCATCCGGCTGTAAAATTCTAATTTTTTCTTTATGATACTCTACAATAGCATCTATATCGGCAATTAAACGTTGTGAATCAATAATTGCCCATTTTACATAATTCCAGTCAGTGTCGATAACTTCTTTAATGGTTCTATCCTTATATTTACCAAAAGTGAATATATCATCCAGTCCAAGCACTTTAACCTCATTCCCCTCTATAGGTTCACCTTGTATATCTAAAAGGAACCAGGAACCGCAACCGCAACATGGAATCTCTTTTGGCTCTGTATCGTCTTTTTTACACCATGAATTTTCCGGTGAATCAGAACTATCAGCCCTTTCTCCATTACGGAAATAGTAGCCATACACTTTGCCATATTTTCCGAATCTCCCGTGGTTCAACTTTAACAACTTGAACATACTGATTTCTATACCAGTCTGATACTCTACCATCTGGAAATCTTTGTGCTGTAAATGGCAGAGCTCTACCTATATTATAATAAAGCTCTATAAGATTATTTTGTGGAAACTTGCAATTTACAGCATCTATAAGTTTCTGGTTATTATTCATGGTATTTATATTTAGTTATTTATTCTCCACTCAAACAATTCTTTATCCGTTATTATTGGATAATCAAACCGTTCAATTAATTCCCTCTCAGTGAAGGCTCTATTGAAAGTGTTGCCTAATAATAGAACAATCATATCATCCATCATATTATTACAGTTTTTTATTACTGGATTATATAAGTTTTGGACGACATTAACTCCAATATATGTCCCCGTCCGTTTATCCAACTTAGCAGAAAGCATATTCTCAAAGTCTTCTATTGCTATTCTGTAGCGAAGTAGTATCGTTAGCAGTTGCTCCCTATCTGAATCTGTCTGGAAATGTCTTAACAAGTGCTCCATCCTCCATTTTTCTTCAGTTGTCTGACATAGCTTTTGTTTCAAAAGAGTAAGATCAGCATTACTAAATTCAGAATGAGACAAGACCTCTTTATTTTCAGAATTAAGAAAAACACTTCCTATTATATCAAATGGTTCAAATATGCAGGATTCCAGACCCAAATAAGCACGGATAACAGAAGTTATCCGAAGAATCCTTACCTGATTATCCCATGGCAAGTTTTCGAATGGGACAGTATCGTTTACCATCCAAGCAATTTTCACATATTCATTCACAAGCCTATGAGCATTCCAAGATGCGCAATCGCAACATAGAATGTTGTTAGATTGTCCAACGTTCATATAATTGTACTTTTGAAGATATTCCTATGCAAAGATTGAACCAATCTATGCAGCCTATCTGCATTTTAAACAGAATCTCCATAATTTGCAACCATTAAATCAATAGCAAAGATAAGAAAATCAACTCAGAAATTGTCGTTATAATCATTTTTTTGAGTTATATCACTCATTTATTCTATTATTAGAATATTATTTCGGATAATTACATTACTTTTGTATCAATAGTAACCAAAAAAAAGTGAAATATGGGTAAAGATTTAAATCGCCTAAAAGTTGTTCTTGCTGAAAAAAAGAAGACAAACAAATGGCTTGCCGAACAATTAGGTAAAGATCCGGCAACAATATCTAAATGGTGCACCAACAGTGCCCAACCCAACTTAGAGAATTTAGTTGAAATAGCCAAATGCCTTGAAGTTACAGTAAATGATTTAATTCGTTAATATTAGATTAAGCCCAATATGCCAACAAATAAAAATGCTGCGATACGTTACCAGACTCTCGATAAATGCTTTCGGGACAGACGGCATAAGTATTACATCGAGGATCTCATTGATAAATGTGATGAAGCCATTTACTATTATAATGGGATTGGAGGTGTAAGCCGTCGCCAGATATTTGAAGACATTAAGTTTATGGAGAGTGAAACAGGATGGTGTGTGCCTCTTGAAAGAAAGCAGGATGGCAGAAGGGTTTACTATCGTTACAGTGACCCAAACTTCACTATTAATGCCCAACCATTGACTGAAGAAGAAGCCACTCAACTACGTTCCGTTATCATAATGCTTAACCGTTTTAAAGGACTGCCCAGCAACGAATGGGTTGAAGAAGTTATTTCCAATCTTGAATGGCGATTCGGCCTTAGGGGAAAAAACGAAAACATTCTTGGTTTCGAACAAATTCCTCATTTGAAAGGTCTGAACTTCTTATCTGACATTATAGATGCGGCCATTAATCATCAGGCCATTAGAATCATTTATCGTAATTACAAGAATTATGATAACGTGCGCAATGTCATTGTTCATCCTTGGTACATAAAGCAGTATAATAACCGCTGGTTTCTTATGGCTTACGATGCGGAAGCAAATCGTATCTCCAATTTTGCTCTTGACCGTATCCAGGAAATAGGTATCGAGGAAAATGTTGATTTTATTTCAAATGAAAAGATTGATTTTGAGCATTATTTTGATGACGTATTTGGAGTTACTATTCCGCCCGATGATGTAGAAAAGATACAGGTTGTCCTTCAATTTTCTAAGAGACAATATCCCTATATCGTTTCCAAACCGATACATCACACACAGAAAATCATTAATGATGAAGAATGTATCTTGTCCGTAGAGCTACGGCCTACTTACGAATTTACTCAACTGATTCTGTCGTTCGGCTATGATGTCAAGGTGCTTGAACCTGAGACATACAAACAAGAAATAATAACAAATATACGTAGGAATTTGCAGAATTATGATATAATGCAGATAGACTGCACCAGTCAAGAACAATTTTGTAGGAAATAAAGCAATGAATAAAAAAGATAGTCCATACACAGCAGCCATCACGGGTGGCGGTTTCCTTTTTGAGGAGACCAATATCCTATTACCTCTACTCCGTGCAACCAATAGTGAGGAGTTGCTTCATGATGAGAAGGTGAATAATCGGTTGCTTCACATTAATGCAGAAAGTTCTCGTAAGAAAGCTATTCTGGAAATCAAACGAAGATATGAGTCTATGCCATCATCTTTTTGGGATGACTTTCTTGGAATGAACGATACAGACAAGATAGTAGCTATCTTCTATGTTATTTTGAGGACGTATAAGATCTGTTTCGATTTTCATGTAAATGTTGCAATAAAAAAATGGAACAGCATATCCAAAAGCATCGATAAAAATGACATTATGATGGAGTTCAACGAAATAGCATCAAAAGATGAGTTTGTTGATTCATGGAGCGATAATACCAAAGATAAAGTGGCTTCTGCATATCTTACTATACTTCGTAAAGTGGGTATGCTTGACAATAGCAACCATCTTAATGCGATTTCCTGTAGCAATTTTACTTACTACCTGGGAAAAGGACAACCATGGTTTTTGGAAGCTTGTCTTTTGCAACCTTACGAAATTGAGAACATAAAGAAAACAATGATATGACCATAAAAGAGCTTGATGATAAATTGAATAGTCCGGGATTCCAAGATACGGAAAATGGCGACTTGTTTTATAACTTTTTTATCTACCAGTATCCGGCAGAGAAAGAGTATGACATTCGTAAGCAAATACAGGAGTTTAAAGCGAATCTGATCCGTCCCACAAACTATGTGGATGTGCTTACACTGAATCTGTTTGATGAGTTTTGCAGCTTCCTCGACCAGAAGAAATTTCTGCGTCATCCTTCTATGTTGAAATATCTGATGGAAAAAGAACAGAGTGCCCCGTCAAAGGTAAAGAGCACACAGGATACGCTTGCCCGCAATGCCCATTCACCAGAATTCGTTCAATTTATACATCAACGTATCATTGATCATATCACGATCAAAGACCAATATCGTCGTCCCTACGTTTTTATGTATGGTATAGGCAGTATGTATCCTTATCTGAGGGTCAATGAATTCTTGGCTCTTTATGAAGATTACAACGAAACGGACAAATATAAAATCATTGTCTTTTATCCGGGTCATCGTGATCAGAACTCATTCCGGCTGTTTGATACACTTCCAGACAATCATACATATCGTGCCACTCTTTTAATAAACGAATAAGCTAATGAAACTGAAAGAATTATATAATAAGCCTATTGACCGTGCAGTGAATCCTGCTGTCAGCGCTACCAAGTTTGACCCAGAAACAGAACGTATAGAAATACAGGAATACGTGTTTACGGACGAGATTATGAACGGTCTTTTCCGTATTTTAGATGCTATCAAGAATAACCAACCATACGATCACGTGGGTATATGGATTGACGGTTATTATGGCTCAGGAAAATCACATTTTCTGAAATATCTGGATTACTGTATCACACCTTCTACTCGTGAAGATGCTTTATCACGTCTGCTCGAAGCAATAAAGGCTATCGACCCGCTTGATGACAAACATTATCTGAGCTTCGACTACGAGCAGATGGTTTCTATCGCCAATTGGTTGGAACGGGCCACGATAGATACATGTATCTTCAATCTGGAAACAAGCTATGACAACTCTACCGACAAGAAGAAAGCTTTTCTGCATGTCTTCTGGAATGAGTTTAATGGCAAACGTGGTTTCAATAAGTTCAATATCACACTGGCACAGAATCTTGAAAAACCTTTGGAAGAAAAGGGAGTGTTTGAGGCATTCAAACAACGCATCGCAGAGGAAGGTGGTGACTGGAATGACCCTGGTATGGCTGCCGATTTGATTGACAACGAACTCGACTGGGTGCTTGACATTGCCAAAGAACTGGCACCAACACTTTCCGTAGATAGTATTCGTGAGCGTATCATCAAGCGTGATACGAACATGAGTATAGACCGTTTTGGTTTGGAACTGGCATCATATCTTAAAGACAAGGGCGATGATTACCGCCTGATTTTCCTTGCCGATGAAGTTTCACAGTTCATCAACAAGGAGCGCGACCGTTATCTTAACCTTCAGGAAATCATTACGAAACTGTCTGAAGCTTGTGATAACAAGGTCTGGGTGGCTTGTACAGCACAGCAAGACCTCTCCGAGATTATGGACGACTGTCATATAGCCGAGGAGAAAGATAAAGAAGGTAAAATTAAGGGACGCTTTGAAGTGAAGGTATCCCTCAAAGGAACACAGCCGGAAGTAATCACGCAGAAGCGTATTCTCGACAAGAAAGAAGAGGTGAAAGATACATTGGCCTCGCTTTATAACAAATATAAAGCGGGATTCGACTTGCAGTTCAAGTTGCCCAACTCCTACAGTAGCTACGACTCGCAGGATGATTTCATCGACTATTACCCATTTGTACCTTATCAGTTCAAGCTTATCATGCAGGTGTTCAATTCATTCCTGAACTTAGGCTATGTGGCAAAGGAAGTAAAAGGTAATGAGCGAAGTATCATCAAGGTTATCCACTCTACAGCCAAAGCGAATGCTGATGCCGAGTTGGGTAAATTCATCTCTTTCGATGAACTCTATAACAATATGTTTGAGGAAGGTTTGCAGGCTCGTGGACAGAAAGCTGTGGACAATGCCCTTCGTATGGCACGCACCTACCAGACAGATAAACCGGAAAAGACTCGTCTGGCGGTTCGTGTGGCCAATGTGCTATTCATGATATGTAATATCTCACAGACCGACCAGCTGCTTTTCCCGGCCACCGTGGATAATGTGACTTCACTTCTGGTAAACAATATGGATACTCCTCGCCTCACCATCAAGAATGAGGTGGAGAAAATTGTAGAGTTCCTTTGCGATAATAATATTATTCGCCGTGAACAGGGCAAACAGGGAGCTCCTGACACTTTCATGTTCTATAGTGAGGAAGAAATGAAGGTGGCACAACTCATTAAGAATCAGGTGGTGGACAATAATACGCAGGCTGAACAGCTGAAAGATATTTTCAATAAATATATCACAGCTCTCAAGAATAAAGAACAATATAAGACACGCAGTTTCTCGGTTGGACTGACTATAAAACAGCGTACCTTCCTGAGCAATAACCCGGATGTAGTGGTAGAGTTTGTCATGGACCCCGACTATGATACTGCCGAGCAGCTTGCATTGCAGAACAGCAATACCAACCGAATGGTATATTATGTAGGTCCTCAGTATCGTGAGAACAGACGTTTGTACAACGCCTTTTACTGGTACTGTCAGGCAGAACGTTATATGTCCACTCCCGTCCCAAACGAGGATAATGCCAATACCCGTAAGGAATTTGCCAAGCGTGCCGAGGAACTTTACGAAGGACTTATTAAAAAAGAGTTTGAAAAGATTTTGGATACCTGTCCTATTGTTTCCGGACTATACGTGATTGACGATGCAGAGCTTGGACAGAAACGTGGTAATGACCGTTATCGTGTTGCCATCGAGAAACATTTAGCAGGAATCTATCCTAAAGCAAATTTGGTTGATTCTCCAAGCATTCCACGCACTACAGAGCAATTGAAGAAAGCCATTCTGCGTAATGTGAATCCTGGAGATTACGAAGGTATGGGGGCGATTCTTACAGATGCTGAGCATGAAGTGGAAATCTATCTGAATAAGCAGTTTGCTGAGGTAAATGTAACCGATGTACTTACCAAATTCTCTAAAGCTCCTTATGGATGGGACAATATCTGTACCCTATATGTGATTAATGAACTGGTACGTCGTCACAACCGTGACTACACTTACACCAATAATCCCAATGTAGAAACATCTACAGTGGCCAACCGCATTGTATCAGAGAGTAATAAGTTTACGCTACGACAGGCACAGGTTATTTCACCGCAGGTAATTCAGAATTTCATTGCTGCATGGAAGGAAGTATTTGGAATCTCTTCCGCTCCGACAACTACAGACAGTACCCAGCTATTCCGCATGTGTCGTGACATAGAGAGTGAGCGTAGCCTGTCCAAATTAATCAAAGGCTATAAGGACATAGAACAACAGATTATAGCTTATCCTTTTGTGGAACCAATCCGTAAGGCCATAGATCTCTTCGAATCATGGCTTGATGAACGTGATCCGTTGAAATTCTTCAATCTCATCATCTCATCAAAGGATGAAGCCAGGATGCTTACCGACAAATGCAAAGAGGTGGTACAATTTACCCATGATCAACTCTCTACCTATAAACAGCTCATCCAGTTCGCTGATGAGAATACATATAACTTCTCGTTTGTTCCGGAAGAGATGATAGGAGCTGTTGATGAGTTCCTAAAAGTGAAGGATGACCTTTGGCCAATGGGTAACACATTCCGTGGCTATATAAAATTGAGGAATCAGCTTTCCGGCAGTTTGGACGATGTGCGAAATCAACTTCGCGATAAAATTAAAGCGGCTTATAACGATATTTTTGACTATTTGTTGCAAGTAGCTGAGAAACAGAATGTCCCGGCAAGTGTACTTTCCGACCGTGAAGCAACCATACAGCTTAAAACTGCGCCAACAAATATACTTGTACTGAGAAACAATATCCTTACCGATGTATTCTATCAGGAGCAGGTGAACAAGATTATGTCGTATATTCCTCCTAAGCCTACTAAAAAGGATAATGATGAAGTTGATCCTCCAACACCTCCTGTACGAGAAAAGAGAATTCGTCAGGCATCACTGCAAACAAGGACAAAGTTACCTATTACAAACGAAGAAGACATAGACCGTTATCTTGAAGGTTTGCGTCAACAGATTGAACGTCTGCTTGTCGACCATGACGGAGTGATGATTATTAAATAAAGATTACCAATAGATTATATGGACACCAATAGAATAAAACGCTTCGCTACCGAAGCTCGCAATATATTAAAAGCCGGCATTGCAGCTAAGATAACTACACTTGGCTTCGACAAGAAAGGTAATGTTGCCGAAGAGCACCGTCCACAACTGATGCAAGGAGGTGCACTTTGGAACGGACAATTTTATACAGAGGGATTCTACTATCAGTGGATGTCCCTCTATAATCGTATTCAGCAAAAAGGCATCAACGAAGTGTATGAAGAGGCAGCGTATACTTGGTTCAATCGTCTGTGCGCTATTCGTATTCTGCAGAAGAACAATCTCTGTTCTCCTGTGCTTCAGTATGCCGATGCTGCACGTACCCCAATTATTGTGGACGAAGCACGCCAGGGTCATCTTCCACAGATGAAAGAAGACCTTCGTCAGCGTATTGTCGAGCTTTTGGATGACGATACGAAGGTCACCGAACAATTTGCCCTGCTTATTACAGCATGGTGTCACGATAATCCCATCCTCAACCAGTGTTTCGGTTCTATGGCCGACTATACCGAGCTACTTCTACCAAACGATATTCTGGCAGAAGGTAAATTCATGGATATGCTGAACCATACTGAATTTATTACCGATGAAGAGTTTCAGTCTCCGGAACTAATTGGTTGGCTCTATCAGTTCTATATATCAGAGCGTAAAGACGAAGTTTTTGCAAAGAAAGGAAAATTCGAGGCTGACGAAATACCGGCAGCTACACAGATATTCACACCCAATTGGATAGTGAAATATATGGTGCAGAACACAGTGGGTCGCATCTATCTGGATAATAATCCCTATGAAACAACACTTCAAAAGAAGTGGCGATACTTAGTGAACCAGACAGAAAAACCGACTCCAGAAAATTTACTGAAATACAACGAGCTTACCGACCTGAAGGTTGCCGATTTGGCCTGCGGTTCTGGACACATTCTAAACGAGTGCTTCGACTTGTTTTATGACCTTTATATTGCTGAAGGCTATGGCCGTGGTGAAGCCATTGAAAACATTTTCCGTCATAACCTTACAGGTATTGACTTGGATAATCGTGCAAAACAATTAGCAACTTTTGCCCTTTTGTTGAAAGCATGCCAAAAGGATTCATCTTTTGCTGATGCGCATTGCTTGCCGAATATACTGACCATGCCGAAACCATGGAATGAAGAAACGGATGAAAACTTAAATGATTTCCTTTCTCTTTATTTCCAGGGAGAGAACACTTCTTCACAAAATGAAGAACTTGCCGCTTGCTTTGAACTGATGCATAATGCAGACTCGCTGGGTTCTATCATGAAATTCGACATTAGCGACAGCACAAGATTACTGGTTAAACAGACTACTGATTACTGGTGCAATCAAGAGATTATGCCCGATGCCGTGCGCTTGCAACTTCCAGCTTTTGAGCTAATTTTGGCTTTGACGGAGAAGTATGACGCTTTGGTAATGAATCCGCCGTATATGGGTGGTGGCAACATGAATGAGGTGCTGAGTAAGTATGTGAAGGCAAATTATGAAGAAGGCAAAGGAGATTTATTCTCCACCTTTATGTTGTTGGCTATTGACAGACTTGCAGACAACGGCAAATATAGCATGATTAACATGCAGAGCTGGATGTTCCTTTCTTCATTCGAAAAACTACGCACGTCTTTACTCAAGAACTATCATATTGAAAACATGCTTCACTTGGGCCCTCGAACTTTCGATGAGCTGAGTGGTGAGGTGGTGCAAAACACTTCCTTTGTTGTAGCTAAAAATAAGTCTGATGAAGGTGGTGTGTATTTCCGACTGGTAGATGGTAAGAATTGCGCAGAGAAGAAAGATATGTTCCTCCAGGCATTGCAGGAACATACAGCCAAGGTGTATTACCCAAATGTCCCTCAATCTAACTTTGAGAAAATCCCGGGATGTCCGATTGGTTATTGGGTTTCACCCAATATCTTAAAAATATTTACATCAAATCTCGCATTGTCAGCAGTTGCCAGCCCCTGTGTTGGGCTGCAAACTGCTGACAATGCGAGATTTCTCCGCAGCTGGTTCGAGGTCAGCCGAAGCCGTATAGGCTTCGGCTTCGAAAATGCCGCGTCAGCGGCTCGATCCAGATTAAAATGGTTCCCATATAATAAAGGTGGAGATGTTAGACGTTGGTACGGTTTGAGCCTCAGTGAAAACATCATTGATTGGTATAACGATGGAGAAATATTAAAATCATTTAAACCTGCTGTTATAAGAAATCCCGGATATTATTTCACAGATGGAATAACTTTTCCAAGAATTGGTTCAAATCTATTTTATGCAAGGATATTACAACCTGGATTTATCTTTGACTGTAATGGCCCTTCTTGCTTCCCACAAGAAAAGAAGGAGTATATTTTGGGCTTCCTAAACTCAAAGGTTATGCAGCAATTGCTATTTATATTATGTCCAACTCTATCTTTTCAAATTGGAGATTCTTTCAAAGTACCATATATAGGAAAAAATAATGATTATATAAATCATTGTGTTCAACAAAACATCAACATTTCCAAACAAGATTGGGACAATCATGAAACCTCATGGGACTTCGAAACTAATCCCCTATTAGCTGTAAACGAGAACACCTATATCGACAATATCCGCCACGAGGAAAAGCTGCACGAAAAAGAAACAGACAAACACATCTGTATCAATCCTGCCGCACCGCAACTTGGCAGTCTGAAATGGCGTATGGAGCAATACAAGACAAAGTGGGAACACCTCTTCATGCAGCTTCACGAGAACGAAGAAGAGCTCAACCGTCAGTTCATTGACATATACGGTCTGCAAGATGAGCTTACACCAGATGTTACACTCTCTGAGATAACCATTCTGCAACAAGGAGAAATCAATATTGCAGATGACAGTCTCAGTTGGAACGACGAAGTATTGATGAAGCAACTTATTAGCTTTGCTGTAGGTTGTATGTTGGGACGCTATCGTCTTGATAAGCCAGGATTGCATATCGCTCACCCCAATCCTACTGATGAGGAAACTGCTTCTTACACATTTAACGGACAGTCTTGGGAAATTGATGACGACGGCATTATGCCGCTGATGGCAAATGATTGCGGATTCAGTGACAACGCATCATATCGTTTCGCTGATTTCCTACGTGTGGTACTGGGTGAAGAACTTCATGTGGAGAATCTTAACTACGTGGAGCAATGTTTAGGTAAGACCATAGAGCAATATTTCGTAAAGGACTTTTGGAAAGACCATAAAAAGATGTATCAGAACCGTCCAATCTATTGGCTATTTGCATCAAAGAAAGGTTCCTTCCAAGTAATAGCTTACATGCACCGTATGAATGCCTATACAGTTGAGCGCATCCGAGCAAAATATCTCCTCCCCTTCATTGAACATCTGGAACAGGAAATCAACAAACTTGACTTGCGTCGGGCAGAACTTACGACTAAAGAAAGCAAACAGCTCCAAACGCTTCAGAAGCAATTGGATGAATGTCGTGAATATCACGAACGTTTGCAGGTTGTAGCAGAGCAGGCCATCAGCTTCAATCTTGACGATGGTGTCACAGTGAATTATGCTAAGTTCGGAGACGTTTTACAGAAAATCAAATAACCTTAATAAACACCTAATTATAAGATATTTAATATGGCAATACCAAATATAATAGAATGTGGAATTTGTTCTCTGTTACCCGTGAACTCAAATAATGTTTGGTTTATAGAAGAACTATTCCGCTACGAAGACGTAAAGAAATACTATGTTTTACGTAAAGATCATGCTGAAAACATAAAGGCCTTTTGCAGATATATTGTTAATGCAAATATCCAAAGAGAGTCATTAAACTTTATCATTTTCAATAATAATGGTGAAGAGGTTGGTTTTATCTCAGCAGAACCTGTCATGAACCGAACAACTAATATGCCTGTGTGGAATGTAGGGTATGCAGTTCATCCCTCTCATCGACACCACGGTTATGCTTCATCAGCATTGAATGGACTAACGAATTTCCTCCTACAAAACTTTTCATTCCAACAAGTAATCTTGGATATTAGTATGGATAATGAGCCTTCTCAGAGAGTTGCTGAAAAATGTGGTTTTACAAAACCAAATGATAGAACCGGAATTATCGATATTGAACATATGGAAGTAGGAATGCGATTGAAATGGTATAAACAACTTTCAGGTAACAGAACTGTGTATTTTAACCAAGCAGTTCACTACTACAGGCAAAAGTTATATACAGAATCAATAGATGCATTCCAAAAAGCTTTGAATGAACCATACATTCCCAATACGCCATTTACAGACGCTCAGATTTATTCAAATATGGGTATGGCACTCTCGTCTGTAAGACGGTATAGAGAGGCTTTTCAAAGCCTTAAAAAAGCGCAAAGTTTAGGTTTAAATAATCCAAGCATTGAAAAGGAATTACGTTGGTTGAGAGATAATGTAGGCCTATTCTGATAAAATAACAATACGAAAGGAGAATATATATGGCAACAATAACAATCATTCCTTCTGTGAGACTTTATAGAACAGGAGTAAAAACGACACAAGCTGATGGCAGCATAAAAAGTATAGCCCTGCACCAAGGAAGTCTTGACGGTGCATGCGCTGTTTATAGTACAATCATCTCTTTGATGTGCCTTCAGCAAATCAACATTGAGGATGTAAATTCATACTCCGGAAATGTGGACAAGCGTAGTCCGAAAGGAAAATTTCTTAGCAAACTTCTAGAACAACGCGGTATGAATATGTCCGGGTGGAATCTTAAAACTATGGCACAGGAAATTAGTAATACATCCGACTTCAATATAAAAGCCACAGCTATTCGGAAAGATTATATTGACCGCATTTACGACAATATTCATCAGAATAGTCCTGCAATTTTAGGGATTTCTTTTAATAATCAGAATTTCGGACACGCCATTGTCTGCATTGGTGTGGAAGAATCCGATGAGTTCGAAGATACTCCAACTAAATTGTTTTGCATAGATCCGGGCTTTCTCATCTCGAACACGTCATACTGGAATTGTATGATTATGCTTCCCAAAAAGTATGATGACAACACCGAGCTAACCTATGTAGTTGGTGATGATACTCGGAAAATAATGCTTGACGATGTCATAGTGTTTGATTAAACGAATATCATAATAGTTCTCGAATTGCCAAGAACGGATATTTACTTTATATAATAAAAATCTGATAGAATAAACATTAATAAAATAATAACAATAGAATCTGCAAATAAAAAATAACATGTCTGATATTATAACATTAGCATCTGGTGCAGTAATTATATTGGTTTTCTTACTCTTTTGTTTTGAAGAAAGAAAACTTTATAGCATCAAGGAAATTTTAGTAAAACTTGTTAATAGTGAGAATATCTTGGATTCATTAAACAATTCCAAGATAGCTTCGCTTGGGGAAAAATATGAAAAAACTATTATCGTAAATACAAAAGACGGGAAAAAGTCAAATATACCTGCATCTGAATTTATATATGACAACAGCGTGTGTAAATGCAACAAGGTAAATTTACGTATGCTTGATACAGCATCAGGTACGCTTGTCGGTTTAGGACTTCTTGGCACTTTCCTTGGCTTAACTTTGGGTATTCAAGGATTTGACAGTAGTAACACAGATAAAATCAATGAAAGTATTCAGGGATTATTGAATGGTATGGGCACAGCGTTCCTGACATCTCTTCTTGGTATGTTTCTGTCTATTGTATTTACATTTATAGATAAATCATTAAGACATAGATTGTATAAAAACGTAAATGGACTGACAGAAAAGCTAGATGCCCTTTATTATATTGATGACATAGCATTGGCCAATCTTAATCAGCAGAATATAATTGACCGACTTTACAATGCACTAAAGTCCGATTTTCAGGTACAAACCAATACCATAAAAGACTCCTTTAATGAGCTTAGTGGAAAACTATCATACACAAACGAATCTGGAGTTATCATACCTGTGGCCAACGCTGTACGAGAAATTCTTTCTGAGAACGCCCAGCAAACAAAAGCTCTAAAATCATTCTCTACTGACCTGGCTATAGAACTTAATCAAGGATTTGATGAGACTCTCTCACGACAGATGCAACAAAAAATTCTTCCGTTAATGGAAAGTGTCGATGCAACCACTAAAACCGTTGTTGAACATATTGATCAAATGGCGAAAACTGTATCTTCTCCGGCAAGCGACATGATGCAGAGAGTTGTGGATGAACTGAAGCAAAGCATGAAATTACTTATGAATGAGTTTAGTTCAGGACTTTCCGGATCGGCTACAACAGAATTAGAAAATTTGGCTCATCAGTTAGGCTCTGCAACCCAAGCTATGGCCGATTTTCCGAAAAACATGGAAAATATTTCAGCAACATTACAAGTTACAATTGAAGAAGTTAAGCATTCCATTTCGGAAATATCCAATACCTCTGCCAATACTAATTCTATGGCAATGAGACAAATGCAAGAACAAATTACATTTGCTACTGGTGCTATCAGTAATGCCATTAATGAAGTTAAAGAAGTTATGTCTGGTATTTCACAATCATCCCAAGAGCAAAGTAACCAGATGGTAAGCAAACTGGCAGATGCTGCGGACAAGATGGGCACATTCCTTACTGGAACTATCAGTACATTATCATCTTCTGTAACAGAATCCGTCAAGTCAATCACTGATGATGTAAATAGTAAACAAGCCAACCTAATCGCACTTCAGGAAGATACTACATCCCAGACAAAAAGACTGCTTGACAGTTTCAATATTGGATTGGAACGTTTGGAGAAGATGAACGAGTACATTTCAGGAACTATGAATGGCTTCAGACAGGCTCAGGGAGAAATAACGATAAGCACAAGTAATCTACGTACAATATCTGGTGACATGAAATTAGCGACAGAACTGTTCAACAAAGGACAGAACGACTATGCTACAAGGCTTGCAGAACTTCAAACCATGAGCCAAAGGGGTATTGATCAGGTAACTGAAATGTTAAGAGACTCAGGTCAGTTATCAGAGGATTATGTCCAAAAGTTTGAGATTATCAAACAAGGACTTGGAACTATCTTTACTCAGTTACAGAACGGGTTATCTGAATACAGCCGAACAATAAAAGAAAGTACTGACAAATACCTTGCTCAGTACACTACGAGCCTAACCCAAACTACAGGTGCGCTTGCTTCAGCTATTGAACGACAGAATGAAGTTACAGAAATGTTGACCGATACAATTACACGTAATAAACGATAATGAAGAAGAAACGTACAGAATACGAAAGTAAAGATGAGAATGCCTTTGCACTCTCCACAGGTGACTTAATGGCCAGTCTTCTGTTCATCTTTATACTGCTGCTGATGGGAGCGCTCCTTCAAGTGCAAGAAAAGGCAGAACAAGACGAGGAAATTGTGAAAAGATACGACCAAATCAAAACACAACTTTACATCGATCTGCAGCAGGAGTTCAAAGATGATCTTGCAGTTTGGAGGGCTACAATAGACTCGACTTTATGCATTCGTTTCCAAGAACCGTCAATGCTTTTTGATGAAGGACAGTCCTTGCTGAAACCTAAGTTTAAGAATATTCTTGATGACTTTTTCCCAAGATATATAGCCGTACTTAGTCGTGATGAATACCGAGATAATATTGAAGAAATTCGTATTGAAGGCCACACCAACAGCAACGGAGGCTATTATTCAAACATGGAACTTTCTCAGGATAGAACAAGAGCCGTGTTACAATATTGCTTTAGTCTTATGTCTGACGACTTGGAAGAGTGGCTTAAAGGCCTTGTAACAGCAAACGGACTTTCTTCAAGCCACCTGATACTGAAAATGAACGGCGAGGAAGATAAGGATTTATCACGACGTGTAGAGTTCAGAGTAAGAACCAATGCTGAAAAGCAATTGGAGGATATAGCAAATAAACGTTTTATACATAAACAATAATGGAAGACATCTATGCACTTCTAAATATTAACAAAGATCTTCTGCAAGATTTCCACTTGCTTGCAGAACGTACTGTTGACCATCAGACTGAGTTGGCCATCAGTCGCAATATGCGTACCTTGCAGGAAATAGAGGTACGCATGATGACCGACAGAACTGTTATTGCTTCTCAACAGACTATTGATGAAATTATGCAGAAAGTCATAGAGAATGCTAAAACAGAAAATAAAGAAACAAGTATTTGGAGCATTCATGAACTTCGTATTGTTTCTTATTATTTAATAAAACTTCAAGGGAATGAACAGGCATACATGTATGCGCTTCATATTCTAGAGACTAACTGGAGGGACATGTTCTTTAACGGATTATCATTTTATTGTCTTGACTCATGGAACATGATTGACCCGGAGCTTCGCTCATTGACTTGTGATCTGCTCAGCAAGCAGCTAAAACAATACAATGGTTCAAACAAGAAATACATGGTAATGAAGAACCATGCAAATCTATTTGATGAAGCTGGTCCCCTAAGACTATGCGCTCTATTATCTCAAAAGAAACAGGATGTAAAGAATGCCCCTGCATATTTTAGTAACAAACTGTCAACAATAAGCCAATCATATTACTCTGATGTGATTGTTAATTTTATCAGTAGCAATAAAATCATAGACTTTGACTATATTGAATCTGTTTTAAATGCTCACAAATATGATAGAACCAAAAAACTTATTTTTGCAGATTTAGTTTTACGCGTAAATGAAACAGGTGATGATGTAAAACGTACTCAACTATGCAAGTATGCCAATCGAATCTTAGGCGATATTACGCTTGGCGCAACATGGGCTCCATTTGCAGGCGCAACTGAAAAACAAGCCCAACAGCTCAAAAAGGCAAAACAACATGTAAATCTATGGTTTAGTCAAAAGATAATTGAGACATTTTTTGAAGTTTGTGTACAAGACAGGGATAGAAAGGACTTCTGGCTAAAATATGTGGAATATGTAAGCAGTTTCAAAATTGTTGGATCTACTACAACGAAAAGAATCTTACAAGGAGATAACCGAGTCAGCGGTATTTTCCTGCCACATTTCATTGAGACAGATTCGTTCGCATCACAGACATCAGCTCTTGTATTGTTCATTAAGAATAAGATGATTGTTGAGTTCTCTGATACCGGTGCTTTGTACGTTTACAACCAGGACCATGAAAAAGTTAAGATGGTGACAGGGAAAAAACGGTATATTCCAAGCACTGCAGATCTGAAGATTACATCTATGGGAAGTCTGATTGATATAAGTGATTGGTACTACAATACATATTACGAGGAAGGAAGAATGACCCATAGGGGAAATTGGCAAGGACGTTTAAGCGGTTGGTTGCAACAAAAAGTCATTTCATCAAATAACATTGGCATATCTTTTCAGGATGCTGAAGACAATAATCTTTTTAAGGCAACCCCAATTCAAAAAGAAGAGTTTAAACCATCATCCAATTCAGTCCCGAGGACTTCGTCTAATAGGCCAATCAAGACCGTGTATGAAGCCAATATTCGTTTCTCTTTATCAAGTAAATGGATATCAAATGGTAAATGCCGGATTGTTTGTGGATATAAAGGTTTCTACCTTAACTTCTCCGCTGGAAATCAATTTGTTCATCTACGTCCACTAATTAGCGGAGCAACCCCAACTGGTAGTGTATGGATAAGAAAGGCAAGAAATGACAATGGATGGCAAGAGGTTGTACACTCAAACTCAGGACGAGAAATAAGTGTTGGATATTTGAAGGAAACAAATGGAACTGTTTTATATAAGCAGAGATCAGAACAAACAGATTATATGACTATTAAAATTTAAAGAAGCATATGTTAACTCAGGTAGTAAATAAAATAGGAATACTATTCATTGTAAATTTCAATGGACATGATCTTCATTTCCAAGAATGGAAAGCGACAGACGATAGTATATATTATATGCCTCTTTCAACTTTGGTTGACAATGGGTATGCCTATGCTTCAAAAGATGGTTGTCTTGTCCCTTATGAAAATATCTATCTGTTAGATGAGGAGGATAAGTTACTTCTAGGTGTCCCCCAACCCTATAATATGGCCATGCGTCTCATTGGAACAAGCATGTTAAATGCATCTGATTTTGAATACAAGGTTGAATTTCTTAGCCACGTGCCAGATGGAGAATTATTATCATATGAACAATGCGGAAATATACTTATAGTCAACAAAAAGAAATATTTATTATCGGAAGCGCAATATGAATTGATAAATCGTATTCATGAGTTTAATTCTTCTCCAGAGGAAGAAAAAACTACAGACTTTAACCTGCGTAATTTTGGAGAGATAAAAGCATTAGCAGAACAAGCCGGATGCGAATTAGACAGTTATTTAGCAAACGAGAATGTTTACGTTCCAGAACGCATAAAAATTGAAGTTGGTCGTGATGAAGATGGGTTTACCATTGATCCTGCCATTGACATTGATGAAAATAAAAAATTTCAGCAGTATTTTGATCGAATGAGAAAAGTACAGGGACAGTACCCTATTCAAAGAGAAAATGGCGAACGTGTTCGCGTTGTACTCAATGAAGAGCAAAAGGAAAATCTACGACATCTTAAAAGTCAAGGCGGAAGACACAAAACGCGCGAAGAAATTCAAAAAATTATAGAAGAACCTACTGAGTTTTTTGACCCTGATGCTTTTGATTTATCGGAACTATATAGTGACCGCGTAATTGAGATTGGTGTTTATAAGCCCAAATTCTATCCATTTATTTGTCCCTACAAATCATGCTGGATTGCTGGTGCTACAATTGAAAGTCCTCAAAATGGAACAAGCCAAGTGACAATTTCAAGTGAGACAGAATTGGAAAATCTCAGAAAAGAAATTAATAAAGCAAAAGAGAATGGCAAATCTATTATTGAGTATAAAAATGCCCAAATAGACATGGAAGATGCTTTGTTTCTTGCAGATTGTGCGGCACAGCAGTTAAAGGCACCATCTAAGCCATTTAATGCAGAATCTGTTGATAACAAAAAAGTGCTTATTATAGAAGAAAATGCAGAAGAACTTGGTTTTGCTGTAAAAGAAAGAGTTATCGAAAGAGGCGAAAAATATACCCTTTTCACCAATCCATATCTTCAAGAATGCTATTCACTAAAAGAACATCAAAAAGAAGGTGTTGCATGGCTACAGCATTTATATAAAAGTAAAGCAAGTGGGTGTCTAATGGCAGACGACATGGGACTTGGAAAAACTTTACAGATACTTTATTTTATTGATTGGCATTCAAGGAAATATGCTGATCACAAACCGTATCTTATAGTAGCTCCTGTTTCACTGTTAGAAAATTGGAAAAATGAATATGAAAGATTCTTCAAGCAACCAAGAATGACTATTAATATGCTTACCTCTAAGGATGTGCCAAGAAAGTTTGACAAAGATATTGTAAATAGAATACAAAAGATGGACATAGTCTTAACTAACTATGAATCTCTTCGTATATCACAGTTAAATTTCTGCGCGGTGGAGTTTGACATCGTGGCATTAGATGAAGCACAAAAGATTAAGTCTCCCGGTACGCTTGTTACCAACGCAGCCAAGGCATTGAAATGCAATTTCAGAATTGCTATGACTGGTACACCTGTTGAGAATACACTTCTTGATTTATGGTGTATCATGGATTTCTGTGTTCCTGGTTTATTAGGTAATGCGAAAGCATTTGCTGCTCAATATCAATCACCGTTAAAAAAAGATGACACTGACATTGTCGCTCTTGGTAATGAAATTCATGAAAAGCTTGGAATATATTTTATGCGCAGATTAAAGAAAGATGCTGCAAAAGATCTTCCTTTAAAACATGAACTCAAAGAGAAAATTGCCATGCCAAGTGTACAAAAAAAGACATATACATCAGTCATTAATGCCTATATGAATGGTATTCAACCCAATATGCTTGTTACAATAATGAACTTGCGGGAGGTTTCAGAACATCCTTACCTCTACGACTCGGCATTAACGACTCATGACATAAACGAGCTGGTTAGTACAAGTGCAAGATTACAGGCTACTATCAAATTTCTCGATTCAATCAAAGAAAAGGAAGAAAAAGTCATCATATTTGTTGAACGTAAGGAGACTCAGAAAATGCTTCAAAAGCTTTGCAATGAAAGATATGGCATAATATGTAAAATCATTAATGGGGATACTCCGTCTATTATTAAAAGACACTCATTTGACAGGCAAACTCGACAAGCGAGCATAAATGAGTTTCAAGCTGTTGATGGATTTAACGTAATTATAATGTCACCCGTTGCTGCAGGAATGGGACTGAATGTGACTGCCGCAAATCATGTTATCCACTACAGTAGGCAGTGGAATCCAGCTAAGGAAAGCCAGGCTACAGACCGTGCTTATCGTATCGGACAAACAAAGGATGTGTATGTATATTATCCTATGGCAGTTACATCTGACATTAAAACATTCGATGAGATATTGGACGATTTGCTATCAAGAAAAACCTCACTGGCAACTTCTACAATCTTCCCTTCAGAGAGAATAGAGGTAAAGCAAGAAGAGTTCGGACAAATATTATTTGGAATTTAAGTATATTAGAATATGGTACAAGAAAGAATATATAACTACTTTGAACGAAACCCACAGCTTCATGTGCTCTTTATCTTCGACCGGATGGATATTATCCAGACAGAGCTTGGAGAGGTGAAGGAATGGGCTGACGGATATATATATAAAGTATTCGATGGAGCCTGGTTCAATACAAAATATGCTATTGAAAATACTTGGAAAGACAAACGCATTGTTCTGCTTTTTCCTGTGGAAACCTATCCTCATTCAGAGGAACAGCAACTACAATTTCCATTGCTTGATATGCTGAAAGCCAACATGGAATATAAGGAAGATGATTATGCCTCTTTTATGCAGCAGTATAATCTGCCAGAACGGTTCCGTAGTTTTATCAAGAAAAATATTGCGGAAATCATGTCTTCTAAAATCCATAATATTCTTAATGGGCATATTGATTCAAGTACCTTTAGTGAGGATTTGGTTTGCCGTGCTTTCATCTCCAATTATCTCGGCGAGAAAAAGTTGTTGGATTGGGAAACAATCATTGTAAAGATGGTTGTTCTTGACGTTACTTCGGAAGGGAAAAAACATGCTGATTTTTGGCATAAACTTTCAAAGAACGTAGATGCCAGCAAAGCAATCAATGATAAATTGACAAAACTTTTTGGAGTAAGTTATAATCTGAATTTGCCACAAAAGATGAAGTGCGTTGCAGAATGCATGAAGTACAATTGCATCACGCAATTACTTGATGCTATGCCAGGGGATTCGTACAAGCAATATAAAATCAGCAATTCGGTAATCCTTGACCAGGTAAACAAGATTTATGAGTGGGGCACCCACGACCGTATGCTGAGCGAGAAATTTATCCAGTCAATGAGAATATTGTCTTCAGATATTAAAGAAGAGGAAATCATCAACATCTATGGTATTGATGCAAACTACTTCTATTTTACTGAAGCACTTTGCTGGCCGATTCTGAAGGAGATTTTAGAAAAGAAACTCATGGCTGATCCAGAGGACGTAAACGATCGTATGCGAGAATTGGCTCTGAAATTACCTGTTGACAGTTACATCCAGATTGTCATTCGCTTCATCGGACAGTCAGCTCTGTTCTATATGCAGATACGTGGCCTTGGCACACTGAAATTAAACAGTACAAAAGAATACGTAAATAAATATATTACGGAGTTCTATCAGGTAGATATGTTCTATCGTAGAACACTCGAAGCCTATCATGAGCTACTCACGAAAGAGAATCCTATCGAATTGGTATTGAATGCTGCCAAAAGACAATTGGATTTGGAGTATGCCAAGATAGCCAACCTGCTTAACCTCGAATGGTTGACTTGTGTGGAAGAAAAAGGCACCTGGTTTACAGAAACGGGGTTGAAGCATCAGGAAGACTTCTATGCTAACGAGTCTGATCCAAATGTGAAACAGGTAGTCATTATCAGTGACGCTCTGAGATACGAAGTGGCTATGGAATTGATGCAGAGACTGGCCAAGGAAAAGCATATGGCTACTATTGAAGCTTATCAAGCCATGTTACCTACGGAAACCAAGTTCTGCAAGCCATCACTTCTTCCACATCACTCCCTTGAACTGTTCGGCACAGATATGGCCGTAGATGGAGTTGTATTAACTACAACAGAACAACGAACTGCTCATCTGAATAAATACCGAGACGGAGGAATTTGTGTTCGCTATGAAGATGTGATGAACGGTGACCAGACTTCAACACGAGAGCTGTTTAAACGGCCTTTGGTATATATCTTTCATGAAACAATTGATGAAGCGAGTCATTCTCAAAGCCCGTTTGAAGTTATCAGTGCCTGTCGTAAGGCCATAGACCAACTTGCAGTGTTAATCAAACGTTTACATGCTTCATGGAATGTGACTAATGTCTTGCTTACAGCGGACCATGGATTCCTATATAATGACATGAAATTTGAAGATAAGGATAAGCATAGTATCACCGATATTTCAGTAGAGAAGAAAACAAGATACTATCTCACTGACAGCACAGCTAAAGTCGAGGGTATCGTCAAATTCCCACTCGAAAAGGTTTCTGCCATAAAAAGCCAGACACCTCTTTGGGTAGGTGTATCTGTCGGTACCAACAGATTGGCAGCCTCTGGGGGGTATAATTTTGCACACGGTGGTGCATCCCTTCAGGAGATGATTATTCCTGTGATTCGCAGTCAGCAGAAGAGAACAAATAAGACGGAAAAAGTAGGCGTTACTCTTATGAACCACAACCTGAATATGGTAAGCAGCCGACTCAAGTTCCAGCTAATTCAATCAGAAGCAGTAAGCATGACGATGATGGAACGAAAAATCGTATGCTGCATTTACAACGGTGACGAACCTGTTACGCAGGAAAAGGAACTTACTTTAAACAGTACAGATGCTACAAACCTGAATAACCGAGTGTATGAGGTGACGCTTAATCTGAATAAATCAATCAGTGCGAGTATGCTACAGCTTCGTATTTATGCTACAGACGACCGGTTAAATCCACTTATCCGTGAGACAGTTAAAAATAATACAATGATAGAACAAGATTTTTAGGAGCCTACTATATGGATTCACAGCAGAAAGTATTAAATGCCTTCATTGGCAAAGTAGTAAGAAAAGACCTGGCGTTTTTGGTTAAGGGTGGACTTCCTGTACCGACTTACGTATTGGAATACCTGCTTGGCCAATATTGTGCCAGTGATGATGAAGAAATCATTAACGAGGGACTAGAGAAAGTAAAAGATGTCATCAAGAATAACTATGTACACAGAGCTGAAGCTGAGTCGGTAAAAGGACTTATCCGTGAGCATGGTAAACATCGAATCATAGATAAAGTAACTGTTGTACTTAATGAAAAGAATGATGAATATCAGGCAACTTTTGCCAATCTCGGACTCTCCGGTGTACCAATAGGAACTGACTATGTACGTAAGAACCCGAAGCTTCTGAGCGGAAACGGTGTATGGTGCATCGTCACCATTGGCTACATCAGTGGAGAAGATGTAAAAGTGAGATGGGAAATCCAGACATTAAAGCCTATACAGATTTCGAATATCGATTTGCAAGAGTATATTGAACAACGTAAAAACTTTACTACAGAAGAATGGATCGATCTGCTCATGCATACAGTGGGCTTAAATCCAGATACGATGAACCGACGGGAAAAGTTTATCACTCTTGCCCGTTTGCTTCCTCATGTGGAGAATAACTTCAATTTTATGGAGCTTGGTCCTAAAGGTACCGGAAAATCTCATGTGTTTCAGGAACTGTCACCCTATGGAGTACTTGTATCTGGTGGTGATGTGACAAGTGCCCGACTGTTCGTAAAGATGCAGGGGAATAAGGAAATCCTTGGATTAGTGGGCTACTGGGATGTGGTTGCATGGGATGAGTTTGAACAACAGAAAGGACGTGCAGTTGATGCCGTGCTCATTGATACCATGCAGAATTATCTGGCTAATAAATCCTTCAACCGAGGCAAAGGAACACATGAGGCAAGTGCCTCCATGGTTTTTGTTGGAAATACCAAACATACTGTTCCCTTCATGTTGAAGAACACGCACCTTTTTGAATCTATACCGACATCCTTTATCAAAGGTGCTTTTCTTGACAGAATCCATCTGTATAACCCGGGCTGGGAAATCAAGATGCTGAAGAAAGACAGTTTCTCCAAGGGCTATGGACTTATTACGGATTACATAGCTGCAGTGCTTCATGCGTTACGCAACGATGATCGTACTGCGGTTTTGAAGGACTATGCAAAGTTTGATGGTTCTCTCTCCGAGCGTGACCATCTAGCTATACGTAAAACATTCTCAGGAATGATGAAACTTATCTATCCTGATGGGAAAATGACAGACGAGGAAGCTTATGAATTAGTAGACTTTGCAGCTGAATGTAGAAAGCGTGTAAAAGATCAGTTATACGTAATAGACGAAACATTCATGGCTGAGCCAGCGAGGTTTAAGTATATAAATCTGAAAACTGGCATAGAGATGAATGTGGAAACACTTGAGGAAGTAAGCAATCCATTCAAAAGCCCTGTTAGTTTCTCGAAGGAAGAAAACGCCGACAGTCTGCAAACAAATGAAGAGGCCTCTGAAGATCATTCAAATGGGGAAAATATTTCAGATAGTCATGGAACAAAACGACCTCGTATTCCTATTCTACAAGAGAAAAGCATGACTTTCAGAATGGGTCAAACAGGTGTCAGCTATGAGAAACTGTTTGCATCATACATGGCAAATGCAAGTGAAATTACAGTTGAAGATCCGTATATACGTGCTCCCTGGCAAATCAAGAACTTTATGGAATTTGCTTTGATGCTAATCAATACTCGTCCTGTTGATGATTTAAAACTCAACCTTATTACGAATGAGGAAGAAGATAAAATCCCCGAGCTTATAGATCGTTTGGATGACATTAAGGATGACCTTGCTACATATGGTATAAACTTTGAATACAAATTTAGAGATTTCCATGACCGATGCATCAAAACAGATACAGGATGGACAATCTCACTTGGAAGAGGACTGGATATGTTCGAGAAATATAATACTTTCTCAATAGCTTCTTCAAAACAGGATATGCGAAAATGCAAGGAGTTTACTGCTACATTTATGAAAACAAAAAATGTATAACTAATATATCAAATGCTTGAGCATTAATCTAAATGTTTACAGTGAACATATACCAAAGAATGTAACGGTATTTAGTGATAAATTAGTACGAACTAACAATAATAATAATGTTAGCTCGTACTTTTTTTTGTTTTGCAGATAGGCTGCATAACAATTATATATGTTTGCGAATAAAACATATAAACAACAATTTATTATGAAACCATCTACTATTGTATGCTTAGTACTATCAGCAAACTTCCTTGTTTCTTGTGGTTACAAGAAAGAGGCTAAAGAAGTTACACAAGATTTTTTTTCCGCTATCAAAAACAATAAGGAAGAAAAAATGGTTGAACTATATCCTGAAGTTGGAAACCTTCAGAACTATTATAAATCAGACACAATAATCTTGAAAGAAGTAAGAGAACTCGAAGACAAGAAATACAGTGTTGCATTAACAAACAAGTTCACTAACGGATTCGGTAAAAGTACAGAGTCAGACATTATCATATATACAAAGCCTAAAGACGATAAGAAACCAGGTGACGGCTATGTAATTTATGACTCAAAAGGGCTATGCAATCTTTCTGATGATCCTATATATATGTTCGCAAAGAGAAAAGGCTATATACAAGGAGATACTCTTACAGACCAACAGATTTCAAAGAAATATTCTGAGGCATCAACTGCAATTATTTCGCTATCATTAAAGTTTTATACTTATCTTACTGAGAATGTAACTATAGCAAACTGGAATTGGGAAACAAGTGATTATAGTTATTCTGCAAGTGGAAGAGGAGTTGTAAGAAATAACACCCAATATACCATACCAAATGTAAAATACGTGGTTACGTATTTGAAAGGAAATGGTACTGAAGTAACTCAAGATGACGGCTACGTTACATACGACGAAATACGTCCATACGGGATGAAATCATTTTCATTCTATACGTCATATGTTGGCGATGCATCCAGAGCAAAAATAAGGCTTGAGTTTGATAATGATTTTATTCTTAAAACAGTGGCTAATGGTGATTACGAATAAGAAAGTGACTATGAAAAAAGAGAAAATTAAAAATACACAATACCGAAATAGTTTTTTTATAATAGTGCAGATAGACTGCACTGTGTTTTATTTGCTTTGTGGTTGAAAACAATTCTATAAATCCAATTTAATAATAAATGTTATGAAGAAACTTTTTATTCTTTTAGTATCAGTATTGCTATTCTCATTTAACTGTAGTGCACAAAGCATTTCAAGTGGCAATTATAAGGGATATGTTGATGCCGGTTATTCCATTGGTATAGGAGATTATGAGTTCGGAAGAGTGGAAATCAATACCTCACATGGCTACCAGTTCAATCCATATTTCTTTTTAGGAGCCGGAGTTGGACTACATTTCATGCCGTCATACGAAACAAGTGGTATGGATATTCCATTGGATGTAAGAGACAGTAAGGTTGATATTCCTGTGTTTGCAAATATCAGAAGTCACTTCAGCAAAGGAAAGTTTGCTCCATTTGCTGACTTGAAGGGTGGAACCTACATAACAAATGGTGGTGGATTATATATCATTGCCTCTGTTGGTATCAGATATGCGCTTAACGACAAACAGGGTCTTAGTCTATCCCTTGGATATACAAATGAGAAATTGGAGTTTGAAGTATTTGATGGATTTATTGACCATGGCAGGATGGATTACACAAGAGATAAAAAACTGTATAATACTGAAGCAATTGCTATCAAGCTTGGATTTGATTTCTAACATTAATAACCAAAATCTATAAACAATGAAGAAAGTAATATTTACGGCACTGATGTCACTTTTTCTATGCACTACAATAGATGCACAAATTTTGCGAACAGATGAACTGGAAGACTACGCAAAAGAGAAGTATGGAGAAAAATGGGTTGATGCAGCTGAAAATCTTGGGCAGCAACTCCAGCTGGACAAGAATAACGGCATAACATACGTTCAGATTATTCCTGCAGAGGGTAAAACAAAAGATGAACTCTACGTACTACTCAACTATTGGTTTACGGCCACATTCAATGATGCAAACTCTGTCATTAAACTAAATGACAAGGAATTGGGAACTATCATTGCACAAGGATATGTAGCAGACATTGCTCAGCACGCTGGCGGAACCAATAGCTATAACGTGAATATCAGGCCGGTCATTAAGTGTGATATTAAAGATGGCAGAGTAAGAGTAACCTATACTATTCCGTTCTATTCGGTTAATGTCGCTGTCGGTGGAGGATGGATTGGAGCTTTAGGCGGTACCATTCCAACACGTTCGGACGAGAACTGGACATTAGACACCTGTTTCCCTTTTGTTAAAAAAGACTCACACAAAAAGACATCAAGCAAGGCCCTTGTTATGGCTCATGCCTACTCGAATGTTGTTATGGATAAGATTGAAGAGTGCATCAAGAATGGTCTAACAGGTAATGAGGACGACAACTGGTGATATTTTATTTTAACGACACAATAGTCCGAACACAGTTCAAGAGGATGATAGGGTCAATAGCCTTACCATCCTTTTTTATTGTAAGGTGCAGATGGGGGCCTGTTGACATACCCGTATTACCAGACACCCCTATTATCTCACCAGCCTTAACATATCGTCCGATTGTAACCTTAGATGATGACAGATGACAATAGCTGACCGTGTAGTTGCCAGTCAGAATTGTGATGTATCTGCCAGAACGCTTATCATGAGCAGCCTTCACCACTTTCCCTGGAAGCATGGAAAACACAGGTTCGTAGCGTGCCTGAAGATCCACTCCATTATGCATACAATATTTATGTGTTACAGGGTGACGACGCATTCCAAACTCTGAGTTTATCTGAACACTCTTTAATGGATAAGCCATATTCAAATATTGAAGAATATCATCAGATGTATGAGAAGAGGTACCTACATCCTCCCCGCATGAATTTACGACATTTTTATATGATGAAACATTCTTCAAAGAATCTTTCAACATCAGATTATCCACAATAGGAGAAGCATTAGTCTCTTGTGGATTTTTTGTTTTGTTAGCTGGGTGATTATACAAACATCCAACCGTATTAAACTGAGCTTTTATTGTAGTACCTGACATCAACGACAGAAGCACCATCATGAGTATATTTCTAATATTCATGAGGCAAAATTACATATCTCCATTACCATGAATTAAAACTCATATACTTCAAGTGATTTTTCTAACTTTATTTATGCTAATAGTATGATTTTAATCGATAAATCATACTTCTTTCATAATGATATATAAAACTTAAGGTATGATATACCCATTCTTCTGATTCTCTAATCACACCTTTTATTTTTGTTTCTGAATTAACTATTAATAAAGTACTTCATAAGAAAATGAAATACTGTTATAGCAAAAATAATAACGCATTAAAAAAGGTAACAAATGATTTACAACTTTGATGAGAATGAAATGCCCTACGGCACTCTCGAACGTTTTGGACTCACACAGGAGATGATTGAGGATCTGCCGACTGATGTTCTGCAGAATATTCTCAATGGCCGGCATTCTCCAGTCTTACCTGTACACATCATTGCTGATGATGGTGAAGAAGTAAAGGCAAGAACACGATTCTGCCTTGTAAGAACGCCAGAAGGCAATGTAGATGTTCTCTTCTTTCCGAAGCTTGACGAGTATGACTTAAAAGTATTCAATGAGCAGCAGAGGCAAAGCCTTCTTGCAGGCAAACCCATCATCGGACATTTGGAAAGCAACGAAACGGGACACGAGCTTGGCACCAAATGTTTCTTCCAGCTTGACCAGGATAGCAAACAGGTACTGAGCGTGCCGACACCAGTCATAGGCAGGAACATTCAATATCTTACCGACCGCTATCATCTTACGGGGACAGAGATGCAGAAACTGCAGAACGGAGAAATTCTCTCAATCATTGAAGACGATGATGAGATTTCCATCGGTATCGATCTGAATTCAAATACGGGTATCCGTCTCTCCGCAGGTAATGAACAAGTCTGGCGCAGAGAAGCCAAACGGGAATGGGACAAATACAACTTCGGTATTTTCGGTTGTTGGACCATGGACGAAAATGGTAATCTTGACTATATCCATGAGGAGGACTACTCTGAAGAAATCTGGAATGAGCAGAAGAAACAAGGTATGCGCATGATGCAACGATAAACCAATGTAACAACCATCAATAACAAATCCAATATGGCAAATATCAAATACTATCCAGAAGACGAGCTTGTACAGAAAGTACAGAGTGGAGAATACGGTTGGCTCGATTACATCAATCACCACTCACCGGAATGGCAGGAAGAATACACCGAATTCTGTAATGAAAGGAACCTTGTAGTTAACGAAGAATCAGCCGAAGATTTTATCGAATGGAAAGGCGAGCTTGTTGAAACTGGCGAATAATCAACATTTAAAATCAATCACAATATGTCAATCAGATCAAATGCACTACCAGTAGGTAGAGATTTGTCACCTGAGCTGCAGGATATTCTCCGTCGCAACGGTATGCAAGCACATATCATCCGACAAGGAGAAAACTATCTTCTGGCGGTTCAAGGGCATGACTCACCTCTCCTAACCTATCATATCAGTGCCCGGCAGATGAGGGACTTGGCAGATTGGGGTACAAACTCGGCTAACAAAAAAGCCTATAACACCTTTGCTGATTTAGTGAAGAAAGACTTCTATATGCCAAGAGACTTTGTCCATGCCCGTAATGCCAACGGTCGTGTGGCCATGGGACTTCACGGCTACCGGATTGGTGTTGGCGAATACGGCAGACTGCCGTGGGACAAACGCCGTACCTTTATGATGATGGATCCGTTTCATGGACGATTTTTGGGATGGACACCACGCAATCAGGAAGGCTTCCACATGCGCCGTGTCGGTGGTGCCATGTTCCTGCAGGGAGCCCCTATGGTTCCGGAACGTCCTGATGGCAGAATCAAACCAGGTGAATTACTCAATGGAGGCTATGGCTTCTATTACAAAGGAGAACAGCTAAATATGGCACAGCAGCCCTCACAGGATGTACTCGCAGATTTGGAAGCTGTAATTCCACCTGTTGAAATACCTACCCGTCCACAGGAGCCGGCAAAACCATACAAGGAACTTGTCACCTCAGACGTATACTTCAGTAACGAAAAATGGCAGGAATGCCTGTCTTCTCATGGAGTAATTATAGATGCCAACAGCAAGACACTGACCATTCAGTCGACCGCTACACAACATGATCTTGTTTACGACCTAACGGATGAAGAAGTTACCCGGCTTACAGACAATTCCATCAAGAATGTGCCTGTACAGAACCGTCTGGACATCATCAACAACGTTATCATAAATGATTTCTCAGATAAATTGACGATGGACATGCTCAATTCCAAAGAGCAGATACCCCTAAAACTTACTCCCGAAGTAGAAGCGGAACTGAATGCCAGACAAGAAGTTGTGGCAGAACACGCGCTTCCTCTTACTCAGGGAAATGAATATATCATTGCAGAGCATGAAGACCGAAGCGTCGCTCATGTGGATGGTAACAGCCTTTATGATATAAACCAAGATAAAGGATGGTTCCGGGAAGGAAGAAACGGACGTGAGGTACAGGTGGACGACATCAGAGTTGAGCCTGTACGCAACGAACAAGGTGAAATTCAGAAAGACGAGAAAGGCAATGCCATGTTCCGTATGACCGCTGTCATCAATGGCGAGAGCATCAGTCACGAGATAACCCAAAAACAGTATGACAAGTTCATGGCCGTAGATGACTATCATCGTATGAAACTCTTCTCTCACATCTTTGATGAAGTGGACATGAAGAATGCGCCGGGTCATGGGAAAAATATAGGTGCCATGATTGGAGGTGCTCTACTTGCCGGCCTTACCGTTATGCGAGAACTCGGAAGAGACCGTTATGCTCCGGCTGTGTTCGTTGAGCACCATCATGCACCTGGTCCGCACGTCTATTTCAAAGGAGGTGTGGATTCACCACAGGATCTTGCATCAAGAGCATTTGATGCCGGACTTAATGCAGCTGAGCATGGAGTCGGCTTAGGACATGGGAGATAAAACTTAACAATCATCATAGAACACAATGAACGAAGAGCAGAAATTTGAAGACTATCGCAACCGTCTTAATATCAGAGACGTGTTGACGGATGCAGGTTATACGCTTCACAAGCGGGACGGCTTGCGCTATCCTGCCTATGTGCGTCTGGATAATGATGGACGCAGAATCAGGGGTGACAAATTCATTGTCATGCCCAATAAAAACTGTTGTTTCCAACCTCCAACGATAAAGCTGTATTCTGTCACATCCTTCATTTGGGAACACCCGAATCTCTTTCCTGAATACAATCAAGGAATGAAAGAGTCTGCTCTTGTTCACAAAGTCTGTCAGCGGCTTTTGAATATTCCTGTGGAGCAACGTAACCAGAATGTGCTTGCTCCTACCCGTGATGCAAAGCCTTTCAATATCAAAGATTATAAGATTGAGCGATTTCATCCTGATGAAGCTGACTCTCAGAAACCTTTTTATGCTTTCTTCAAGTCAAGAGGAATCGATTTTGCTACACGTTGTGCTTTTCACCGTAACTTCTTTCTTGCTTCCAAGGCCGCAGACAATGGGGCAAGTTATAAGAACCTCTCTTTTCCCATGTATATACCGGGGCATCCTGAGAAATGTGTCGGTTTGGAAGAAAGAGGCTATCCACGTAAGGACGGCTCTGCACGAAAAGGCATGGCAGCCGGGACAAATGCAAGTGAAGGCCTATGGATGGCAAGTCCCAAAGACACGGAACTGAAAGATGCAAAAGATGTATATGTGTTTGAGAGTGCATACGATGCCATGGCATTCTACCAGTTGAGAATGCAGAAAGACTCCGGACTTGATTACAATGCAAGACAGAATCTGAAGTCTGCCGTATTTGTCTCTACCGGAGGAAATCCCAGCTACGGACAGATACAGGGATTGGTCAAGGCTGCTCCCGGTGCTACTTTCCATCTTGGCTTTGACAACGACCTGGCGGGAAAACAGTTCGTCTTCAACTTTGAATCCATCGTACAAAAGATGAATCCGTTGCATCCTGAATCAGTCTCATCGGACATGAAAGGCTTCATTGAAAGTTTCAAGGAAGGTATCACATCCACCAAAGAGCTGCTTGACATTGACGATGACAGATATGCGGAGCTGCCTGAAGTACTACAGAAGCTTTACCTCGCTTATGACACAGCAAGAAATGAGGCATGGGAATACCATTATTCTCCCTTTTTGTGTAAGGAAGACAAGCAGGAAGCGGCTGAAAGAATGAACAAAGCCTATCAGGAGTTTAAGCAGGTCCTGTTTCAAAAACTCCATGTACAGGACGGACAAGACCTGAATCCTATAGGAATAGTACGTGAACTGCCGTCTGAAGGTTATAAGGATTTTAATGATGAGCTGTTGGAGAAGAAGCAATACTCAATGACCGATGTCGTTGAGACAGCCTTTGACGAAAATGGTGTTTCTCTCACCGAAGAGATAGAAGAAGAAAATGAAGAAACCAAGAAAAACGATAAACAGTATGACAGACACAAACAGACGGTTCAGCATAATCACATTGCATCCTCATTGGGGGCAATACATTATCTCACAAGGCATGGCATTTCTTATCAGTTGTGCCCTGTTCTTGGCAGCAGGTCACGATAGCATCACCTATAAGATGCCCTTTGTGGTACTGGGTTCAATCATGACGTGCATCATGCTCTACGGTTGTCTATATATACACAAACTGAGCTATATCATCACGTCCGAACAACTGATTATCCAACATGGTGTACTCATCAGGAAGAGCGACTACATTGAACTCTACAGGGTGGTTGACTTCAGTGAAAACCGTGGTATAGTGGAACAGCTGTTCGGATTGAAGACTGTCTCGATTTTCAGCGGAGACCGTTCCAATCCCAAACTGGACATATTTGGAATCAACGAGCGGATTGATGTTGTAGGAATTATCCGTAAACGGGTTGAGTATAACAAACAAAGGAAAGGTATCTATGAAATCACGAACAGATAATATATCGTCAGAAGCTAAGACTTCCAAAGGTATTGCTTACGACAGCAGATGGATGATTATCTCGGTCATTGTTCTGACCTTGTTTCTATTCTGTCTTGAAGGTCGTGCCCAATTGGTTTCCAGCAATCCGATGGAATATGTGGCCTTAGCCGAAGGTAATGAGCTTATCAACAGTCAAATCAAGAATCAGATTGAAGATCAGCAGAAGACGGCACTACTACAAAATACCATTGCAGCAGAGTTTACTCAGATAAGGCAATGGGAGAGAAAGTACAACAGCTACCTGAAAACCGTGTCTGGCTACGCTTCTACCCTCAAAGCCTGTAGTCATCTCTATGATGACGGTGTAAGGATATTCATTAATCTTTGTGATTTGAAGAAAGCCATATCACAAAACCCGCATGGAATAGTGGCTACAATGAGTATGAATAATCTTTACATCGAAACAGCGACCGAACTCATCACTGTATACAGCATACTGAAAGATGCAGTAGCCAAAGGTGGAGCAAGCAATATGCTTACAGGTGCGGAACGCAGTAAGATTCTTTGGGAGTTGAATGACCGTCTGGCACAATTCAACAAAAGACTTTCACAGCTCTCCATCAGCATCCGCTATTACACAATGGCCGATGTATGGAACAGAGCCACTGCAGGAATGATAGACAGGAATACCGCTGAGATTGCCGGTCAAGCTTTAGACAGATGGCATAGATGCGCACGAATAGTAACACCATAAAAGATTATCAGGATAACACAATGAAACGCTTATTGCTGTTTTTTGCCATGCTTATTTCTCTCACCCTCCCTTTTGAAAGGCTGGGTGGGAGTTTTCTCCAGGCTCAGGGCAACGACCCTGTTTTGGCTGGAATGATTCTGGCATACACAAATAAGGCAGAAAAAGAACTGAAGCAGCAGGAACAAATGATGCTTCTGGAATCTACGGGTCATCTGTGGATAAAGGAAGAGGTACAAGGAGTAACTGACCTGCAAAAGGAGTTCAACACTTATTTGGACAACTTTCATAGCATAATCAGTTATGCGGCACAGATATATGGATTCTATCATGAAATAGACCGACTCGTGAAACACCTGGGAACTTTTAATGACCAGCTCCAGCACCAGACAGGAAATGCCCTGGCAGTAGCATTGTCTTCAAACAGGAATAAAATCTATAGAGAACTTATCATGAATAGTGTTGATATAGTCAATGACATCCGGCAACTGTGCCTCTCCGACACCAAGATGACAGAGAAGGAACGACTAGAAGTTCTCTTTTCCATCCGCCCGAAACTTAAACTCATGAATCAAAAGCTCAAAAGGCTTACGAGAGCTATTAAATATACTTCACTCTCTGACATATGGGCGGAGATAGACTACAATGGCAGAAGTGAGGTTGACAAGCCCAATATTGTACAGAAATGCAAGGAAAGATGGAAGAGAAACGTAAAGCCAAAGTAAATATTCAGGTAAAAAGATAATTCAGGATAACAATTTAACAATCAAACTTTAAACATGGGTTGGGGAGCATTATTGAAAGCAGCAGTCAGCTTAGGAGGAAGAGCTATAAAAGCTGTAGCTAAATCGGCAGGGGGTGCAGTAGTACATCCACAGCAAACGCTAAAAGGATTAGGAAGTGCCACCAAGTCTGCGGCCATAGGTGGAAGCCTGGGTTACATCGGTTGGGAAAAACTGACTACAGACAAAAGCGTAGTGGGTATTGTCAGCGATGCCGTCATAGGCGAAGAAACAACACAAAAGGTTGGAGATACAGTTTCGAATATCGGTGAAGGTATGAAAGAGGTGAAAGACTCTGTAACTGGTCTCACTGAAAATTTCAATGATGCCATCACCAGTGCAGACAGCAAATGGAGCGGTATGAGCAAGTTCCTGCAAGGTATTTTCTCCGGGAACGGTGGAAACATGATGGGGAACTTTTTCAGCAATGTAGGCAAAGGTAATGTCTCCGGTCTGAGTCTCATCGGACTTGTAGTGGCTGCACTACTTGTTTTCGGAAGATTCGGATGGATGGGCAAGATAGCTGGAGCTGTGCTTGCCATGATGATGATAGGAAACAATGTAAATATGAACGAGGCACTTGCCAGTGAGAAGAAACGACCTGCTACACAAAGTCAAGACGAAAGTCAACAGTCGGAGGTTGCGCAAGGCACTGGTGGCGGCAGACGAAGATGATAGTAAAATTTATAAACAAATATAATATGCAATATACACAAGAAATGATTCTTCGTTCAGACAGTGGATACTGTATGCCCTACGAAGAAAAAGGCCGTGACGTACAGATGAGTCTTGGCTACGGTAAACAGAAACATCCGCATACAGGGGAACCTTTTTTTCATCATGGTGTAGATCTCAAGGCTAACCATTATCTTCTTTCAGCAGTTGCAACAGGAAAGATTACTGGACTTGGGAATGATGCCGTACATGGTATCTATCAGGTGACACGCTATGGAGACTACGAGGTAAAATACGCACACCTCTCGAACGTTTTTGCCAACTACGGAAGTGAAGTCAAGGCCGGTCAGGTTATTGCCGTAAGTGGGGAAATACTCCACATGGAGGTCAAGTATAAAGGAGAAAAGCTCAATCCTCTGGAGTTCCTGACCATGATATACAGTAACTTGAAAGTCATGGAACAAAATGGGCAACCAGGTGCGGTACCACAATTTGTGACACTGGATATGGATGTCAGAACCATGTATGACAAAGACAGCAAGGAGATAGAGAATCTGATGATGCGTTTTTTTCCGGACTACATGAAAGACATCAGTCTTGGAGCCTACACGTTGCCGGAACATACACAGTTCACTTTGAGAAATATTCTCTCACTGTCGGCTACAAAAAATTACTTCTATGAAACCATCCCCAGTATGGCCAATCCATTAGGTATGGGCGCACGAAGTATACCGATTGCAGAACGGGTACAGAATCTGCTTATCGGTGATTTCCTGAACTATCTTGCCCTGCGTCATCAGATATTCCTTTCCAGTTTAAGTGATCACGAAAAAAAAAAGCACATGAACTGGCCATAGCAACCAGTGGACTTATTGATCCATTGGCAGAGCTCGATATTGATGTTCAAAGCTTCGATATTCCCCGTATGGTGAGCGTGTATCCGGATAAGTCCGGTATCAGATGGTGGACAAAAGCATGGTTCAATGGTAGTGAGAAAGGAGAAGCTGCGATAGAGATTGAACGTGAGCTGGCAATCAAGTTTATCAATGAAAACATTGAAAAGGATGAATGGCTGGAAGAATATTTCCCGAAACAGATGGAAGTATATCACAATGCCATAGAACAGACACGCGAGCAATTACTCAACCAGATAAATCTATAAAGGGCATATAAATTATCAATCATATAAAACAGCAACTCATGGCAGAGTCAGAACAAGATAGAATATTCAGGACAAAGGTCATTCCAATCATGAACAAGGTCCGGAATGAACTGCAAGATAAGATGGCAGCAGAGCTTAAAGAGCACACCTCATCATTTGCAGGATTGATGGCCAGTGCCATTGGTCCTGATGGTGGAATGTCTGCCAGACAGACACAGATGCAGTCTTTGCGTTACACAGGTGAATGGAACTCGAAAACGGCTGAAGATTATATTGAAATGGTCAAGAAAGAACTTCAACGCCAGCACATCACCGTTGATTCCGCCATGGAGAAAAAGATGATAGACAAGATGATTCAGGATAAGATTCCACGCTCATCCATTGAATACATCTTAAAGAAGGCAGCAACTAACACCATCTTTTATCTCCCCCAGGAAGTTGCAAAATCACCATTAGAACATCATATGGATACAGAAGCCGAAAAGAGATACAACCCATCTGCGTGGGAAAAGAACACAGGTATAATTCTCGGATCCGTAACCGATCTCGCATGTATGGGTGGAGCCGGTGGCGGTTGGAAAACAGCGGCCACATGGGTCGGCGGTGACTTCCTGTTATCTAAATTCTCAGACAAACAGGAAGACCGTTCAGACATACCTTCAATAGTGCGCCCGGGATGCGAGGAACAGTATAGACAAGACCAGGAGAAAATGAAAAAGCAGTCAGAAGAAAAGCCACAGACTAAGACTTCATCAGCAGAGACTGCACCGGAACAAGAAGAAGCGGTCGAAGAGGAACAACCAACAGAAGAACAGACCTCCCCGAAGCCGGAACAGACCAATATAGACGGATGGCAAGGGTTGCTGACCTCTTTTGGACTCAATGGCATCAGTGACATCGGACACAATATCGGATATGTACTGGCTATGCTGCCTGATATGCTTGTAGGACTCTTCACGGGAAAAACAAAGTCAATCAATCTGAAGGACAATATGATGCCTATTGCCAGTATCGTTACAGGCATGTTCGTCAAGAATCCAATCCTGAAAATGATACTTATCGGTATGGGAGGACTCAATCTGCTGAACAAGGCCGGGCATGAGACTTTGGATGATTTCAAAGTACATCAGCACCCTGAAGCAGGAAACAGCCCAGTGAATTATCGGGTTTATCCTGATGAACCGCTCAATCCACGGATTGTCAATCCTCAGATTAGGTCCAACTGTCTGATTGCTACAATAGACAAGGTTCCTTGCAGCATCACTTTGCCGGATAAAGTTGTGGATGCTTATCAGCAGGGAGCTTTACCTCTCAACACACTTGCAAATGCAATACTGGTCAAGAATGACCAGATGCGTAAGATTGCTTCTGAAAACTACGAAGCAAGCGAACGGCAAACAGTAGCAAGACCACTTGCACAAAGATAAAAGGATAACAATATAATAATCAGACTTATGGAAGAGAAGAACCAACAAGAGAAAATGGCAATAGTACGTCAGGTTGAGCTGTTTGAGAATGCTTTCAATAAAGCCAAAGAAAATGGAGGAATGTGGCTTGACAACGATGGTCGCAAAGCACCGAAACTATATCTGAAGCCTTTGCAGATTTCTGCTTTCAATGCCATCATATTAGGAATGCACAGCGACCAGAATGGATACAAAACAAATCAATATACGCTTTTTTCTGAAGCAAAGAAACGCGGTGAATCTGTCCAGACCAAAGAAAAGGGAGTACCTTTTCTCTGGTATAATTGGAATGAGTATGTAAACAAACATAATCCGGACGAGAAAATCAGTCGCTCAGACTATCAAGCACTGCCAGCTGACAAGCAGGAGGATTATAAAGGAATCAGGAACCGTGAAGTCCGCTCACTTTTCAATATCGAGCAGACCACACTCCCTATGGTTGATAAAACAACATTTGATACTGTAGTAAAAGAGACCGGTCCTCTGAAAGACCGTACAGATATAGAGTCAGCTTCGAATGAAATCCGTCAGGGTATCGAAAATCTTCTGGAACAGTCACGAAAAAATTTGGTTGATATACGCACTGATACTACAGGTGTAGCGCATTACGACAGCAAGAAGGATATTGTCTTCCTGCCACCTGCTTCATCTTATGAATATTATGAAGACTATGCCCGAGATGCAGTATCCATGCTTATATCTGCAACAGGACACCAACAGAGGCTCGCCCGTGAAGGAATGGTAGTCAAGAACGGAAAGGTTTCAGAGGATGCCATGAAACAGGAAAGGCTGGTTGTGGAAGTAGCTTCAGCTGTTAAGCTGCAGGAGTTGGGTATCTCAGCTAAACTCTCTCCGGACAGCATGAAGATGACCGATTACTGGCTCAGAGAACTTAAAGAAGACCCGCATCTGCCGGATATACTGGAAAGGGATGTAAACAACGCTATAGATATGATTCACAAGGCTGAACGTGGTGAGAAAGTAGAGCTCAACAACAGAGTCCTACAGAATCAGATAGCAGATATTAAGCACATTCTTCCCAAACACTATTATGTAGCCGATGAAATCAAGACATTGCCCAACATAGATACAAAAGAGTTCGTGGTTATAAAAGAACCTGAACAGAAGATGGCTGATGTGGTTCTCCCATCTGGAGCTTCATTAGGAGTCGAGAATGAGATTCCTGGAATGAACAAAGGCCGTATCGAACATGCACTTCAAAAAGAGGGATATGAAACGGTTACATTCTACAACGTAGATGGTTCTATGGGGTATCGTCCCGATGACAGTTTCTTTGACGGCAAGGAAGTTTCCGTGAACCGCATGAACAAGTGGAATTTAGAGACCCTTACACTACTTGATGTGTCTGATGCCGTCAGACGCTCCGGCGCAATAGACTTTGAAAAGATACTCATGTTACGTAATGACGAAGGGAAATGGGCACTCTATCTGAAGCCCGAAAATGAAAAGAGCTTCAGCGTTTACCCCGAGAAGGCAGATCTGAACCTTTTCTTTACCACAATAAAGCAAGGTGACGAAGAAACTTCAGAAAAAGTACGTCAGGATTTGGCCCAGAAATACTATATGGCCGCCCAGAACAGTCCGGACATTAAGATTGACCTCTTCAAAAGTGATGCAACAGCAGAAGAACTCGCAAGGATAGACCGTGTGAATATATTCAAGACCAAAGGTACTGAGAGTACTCCCAGTGTGATATTATGTATGCCCACAGTCAACGGTGAAAAATTGAAGGCTCGTGAAATTAGTCCACAACAATGGCAACGTATGTGGCTGGCAGAAGATATGCAAGATTACAAGAAACATCTTGCAGCAAGTCTTTTTGCCGATGTGCTCCGTAAGGACCGTACAGATGCTGTTGCAGTAGGTACGGATAAATCAGAACAGGAGACTCAGTCAAAAAATCCAAATCAGCAAACGGAAGTATATGAGGAACAGACCGAAGAGAAGAGCAGACAGAGTGAATCTCATGGGCCATCCGAATCTAAGGGCAATAAGAGCAAGGATGAAAGTCCTAAGACTGAAACAAAAGTAACCGCTGAGCTCTCTCCGATGCTGAAGCAATTCTATGAATTAAAATCGAAGCATCCTGATGCAATTTTGCTCTTCAGATGTGGAGACTTCTATGAAACTTACAGCAACGATGCAGAGAAAGCAGCCAAAATACTTGGAATCACGCTCAGCAAAAGCAATCACACAAAAGATGCTGAAGGAAAACCTCTTATGATAGCAGGGTTTCCTCACCATGCGCTCGATGTTTACCTTCCTAAACTGATTCGTGCCGGTGAGCGAATTGCCATCTGTGACCAATTGGAAACTCCCAGGCAAGAAAAAGACGTTACTGAAAAACAGAAAAATGAATCCGACAATCAGGAAGAGAACAAGGTTTCAAGAATGCACAGATAACATGTAACCGCAATGTCAAAGAATCAAGAATATATCCAACAATATGCAGAGTATGCCATGGAGCAGATGCGCAGATATGGCATACCTGCCTCTGTCACACTTGCACAGGGTATCTGTGAAAGTGCCAGTGGTCAGAGTGAACTGTCCCGTAAGGGAAACAACCATTTTGGGATCAAAGCTACCTCCAGCTGGATTGAGAATGGAGGCAAATATCTTGTATATACCGATGACCGTCCAAACGAAAAGTTTTGCCAGTATGCGAATGTGGGAGATTCCTATGAGCATCATTCTCAGTTCCTGAAAAGGAACGGAAGATACGCCGAGCTGTTCCAACTCTCTCCTGATGACTACAAAGGATGGACAAACGGATTACAGGATGCAGGATATGCGTCAAGCAAACAATACGCAGCAACCCTTCAGAATATTATCGAGAAGAACGGATTGCAAAAATATGACCAGATGGTAATGCAGGAGATGAAAGCAGAGGGTAAATCCTTTGGAACAACTGATAATCCCCGTCAAGCCACATCAAATGATGTTTCCGTACAGGATACTGAAGAAAAGAAATATTCCTTCCCGTTAAAAAGAGATGAATTTATACTGGTTACTTCTCCCTTTGGTACAAGAAAGGATCCTTTGGACGCAAGTAAGTCCCAGTTGCATAAAGGGATTGACATTCAGACAAATCATGAGGCAGTCCTTGCAACAGAAGATAAAGGAAAAGTTGTCAACGTGAACAGCAATGCTAATACAAACGGAGGACGGTCTGTTACAGTTGAGTACAACAGAAACGATGGCAGCATATATCAATGTACCTACATGCATCTGGACAGTATATCCGTCAAGGTCGGTGATGAAGTTGCTGCCGGACAGAAGCTTGGCATTTCAGGAAACACTGGGTATCGGACTACTGGTGAACATCTTCATTTTGGAGTTAAATCCATATCCACAGATGGAACAAAAAGAGATATTGACCCGGCTGCATATCTTGCTGAGATTGCACAAAAAGGGAACATCTCACTACAGGTTCTCAGCAACGGAAAAGATCTGACTGCGCAATACAAGAGTGCAAGTCAATCCGATGCCAATGTGCAGCCAGATACAGCCATGAGTCCGGATGAGTGGATGAAGAAAATTCTGTCCTCTGAAGACAGTGGGGTGAATATGCCTATAGCTGATCCTGTAATAGAGATGGCCATGACTATGTTCACCTCACTCATGGCTCTTGCCCTCCAGATAGACAAGTCAAGTGAGGAGGAAAAGATGCAGAAGGCCACTGATGCAGCTGTCAGTAAAAGCATAGACCTTACTCCTATCCTCCCATTCTATAAGACCTGCACCATAAGCCTGCATGATGGTAAACCCAATCTGTATGCAGACAATGGAGTTGTACAACTCAACAGAGAACTGAGTAATGCAGAAATAAACAAGATCCAACAGACACTTGGCAGTACCATGATGAACGATGATGAGAAACGACGTAGCATCGCCTCTGTTATTAACTCTGCCGTGGTCACGCTGCAGATGTCACAAAACTATCAGAAAAATCTGGAGAACCAACAAGGCAGACAGGAGTCTGTACAGTTGAAATAATTTGCTTTTTAAGTATAACAATCAATTCGTTTTATTATGATTAAATGTAATGTAACCGTGTGTGGCACCGTTTCCCGCCAGGCACAAATGCGTGCTAACAAAGAAGGTACGCAGTTCGCATCATTCGGTATTAATATAGTTATTCCGGCAAAATCAGGAATTAACAAGACAGTTGAAATCAGTGTGGCCAAGACCTGCAACAGCCTATCTGAGTTACCACCAATTCAAGTTGGGACTCACATTGAAGTAGCCGGTATTCTAATGTTTCACAAAAAGGGAGAAGCATTATACCTTAACCTGTCTGCAACTGGCATTAACACATTCAATGCAAGCAATAACGACGGCATTAACGGTACAATGGAGTTCAGAGGTACTTTAGGCAAACAAATTGAGGACAAGACAACTAAAAGTGGTAAGTCCTTTACGGTATTTTCCGCTTATAGTAGCGAAAAGAATGGAGAAAATTACACCTATACTTGGGTACGCTTTATGCAATTCGACAAAAGAAAAGAAGCATGGATGCAACCCAAAGCCGGAATCAATGCTAAGGGGGATTTGGAATTAGGTGTGTACAAATAACAGACTTGACCTTACATGCCGCATAAGCGAATGCTCTCTTTGGGAGAAAAGCTCTAACTCTTACCAACACTAATGATTATGACAGGTAAAAAGATTTATAATTCAGATGGCCGTAGCAGTGAAGATAAGGCCTTGGATAAATTCGCAGAGATGATGATTGAGAAAATCAAGACTTTGCAGAATGACTGGAAGAAGCCTTGGTTTACAGATAAATCCATCTCCTGGCCGAGAAATCTTTCTGGCCGCGAATACAATGGAATGAATGCACTCTTACTCATGATGCACTGTGAGAAACAGGGATATAAACTGCCTGTATTCTGTACTTTTGACCGTGTGGCCGGTCTGAACTACACCAAAGACAAACAGGGAGTACGTCAGCCGATAAAAGATAATAATGGTCAGGAACTACCAAAGGTCTCCATCCTGAAAGGAGAAAAGAGTTTCCCGGTGTTCATCACGACATTCACTGTTGTCGATAAAGAGACAAAAGAGAAAATTAAATACGATGAGTATAAACAGCTAAGTGAGGAGGAAAAGAAAGGCTACAACGTCTATCCGAAGCTTCAGGTATATAACGTGTTCAATGTGGCCCAGACCAATCTTCAGGAAGCTCGTCCTGATTTATATAAGAAACTTGCTGATGCAGGAAAACAGATAAGTCCACAATCTGAAGGTAAAGAATTTTCCTTTGCTCCTATCGACCGGATAATAAAGGATAACGAATGGATCTGCCCTATCAAGCCTACTTACGGAGACAGTGCCTACTACAGCATTTCGAAGAATGAGATTGTCGTTCCTGAGAAAAAGCAGTTCAAGGATGGTGAGTCATTCTATACCAACCTGGGGCATGAAATGGCCCATTCCACAGGAGCAGAAAATCAGTTGGGAAGACTACAGCCGACATCCTTTGGTAGTAAGGAATATGCCCGGGAAGAGCTTGTGGCCGAGCTAAGTGCAGCCCTCGTTGCACAACGCTATGGTATGACCAAGCATCTGAAAGTAGACAGTGCCAGCTACCTCAAAAGCTGGCTTGACAGCTTGAATGAATCTCCGGAATTCATCAAAACTACACTGACAGATGTGAAAAAGGCATCAAGTATGATTACAAAATGTATTGATGCCATGCAACAGAAAATTGACCAGGAACAAAACATAGAAGTAGTCCAAAGTAATAGCCAAGAGCCTGTGTACTATGCTTCTATAGCCTACCTTCAAATGGGTGAAGACACAGACAGACTTGACAAGCTACAAGAAAAGGGCGATTATGAGGCACTATTGAAGGAAGCCATTGAGTACGATGCCGGTGATGCCATAGACCTGTCCAACACTTACCTGTCTCCTACAAAATACCGTGGAGATGACCTGTTGGTGGAGAACGAACACTATGCCGTGGTATATAACCCGTCTGTTGGAGGAACCTATGATGTGATGCGTAAAGTCACTGCTGAAGAAGTCAGACAGAACATCACCCGTTACGGATTGCCTGATAACGCCACTGCTGATGTCAAGTCCATTGCTGAAAAACAGGAACAGAAAATGGAAACTGTCGCACAAGAAGAGACTCACTTTCATCGAGGAAGATAATGGAATATTCTTATGAGATTGGGAATAGTGATGAATTTATTTCAGAACTCATGTTATTAATTGCTGAAAAACACCTACCTTTGTTCTATCAATAATAGACGTTATATAGAATAAGGTTTAGGGTACTGATAACCAATAGCCCTATTCCTTATTCTTTATAAGTTCTGATGATAACTAAAAATATACAAATGAAAGCAACCATAATAGAAATAGAAAGCCAACGACTTAGTGATTTTTGTTACTATCACGGTGGAATTCGTGTCGCTGACGAATGGCTTGATGCTGAAGGAAAGACGTTAAGATTTCTAACACAAGATAAGAAGCACTCTTCGTATGAATACTATTCCTATGTTTATATATCAAAGGAAATAGGAAGGTCTCGCCCATTTGATTTTATGTTCGGAAATAATGAAAGTACAGTAGCTACATGTAAAGATGAAGAGGGAGATGAGTGCTTTATATTATGCAAACATCCCAAATTGGGACAAGTAGTTGAATTTGAAAAAGAAGGCTTTTACCCCTATGACAACAATCCTGAGCCCAATCGTTGGGGTAGAAATTATGATGACTGAAATTTTTATAACCCCCAATCATAATAACCGATTTGGGGATTATAAATCTATAGTCTCTTTATAGTAATAAATTCAGGCGCTGAAGAATAGCTCCTGACTGCCTAATTTAATAAGGCAACATAATGTATCTTTCCCTCTCGTATTTTCAAAAATAAATCCACTTGTATTAGGCTTCGTCATTCGAAGTTCTAAGACAAGTAGATAAATTTGTATATAGGTGATTTTCTACCTGTTACGTATTCTCTATGGAAACAGGTAGTTCTTTTACTAAATATTACCTTATATGGTAAGAGTTTTTACTTATCCATAATTTCTACAATCGGAACAGTTTTCTCCATTTCACTACGCGAGATGTATTTGTAAGTACCTACTTGCATTACACGTTTGTCTGATGGAACATCTATTTTTTGATTATCATAATATGAAATTTCTTTATCAGCAAGGAATAAAACAATCATTCCTATATTAGAAATATCTTCTACCGTTGCCAATGCACTCCCATCTGGAAGTACTTGCATAATCTCAAAGGAATGGACATTAATTTCTTGCTGTGGCTTTTCAAACATAACGACATTATTGTCAGATGGCGTTCCGTTTGTATTTCCTAATGCTACAAAGAAAAAAAATGCAAAAGTAAGAATGATACCCGTTATGATACCACCTAAATAGATTAAAATAGATTTTTTACGTGAGTTCATAAATATTTTAGATTTTAGTTGTTTTGGTTCTTTTTAATTTACCGGAAAATAGGAACAATAAAAGGATTTTCTTTTGGTCATTCATATCAAGATAAGCAAAACGTCGTTGTATTTCGGATACGTGCATCAACTAATTTGCCTTTCTCACGTTTGACAAACCATTTAATGAGTTTAGCTATAGGACGATTGTGCATACAATTACAGCTTACTATTTAACGAATGAAATGCAAAGCAACAATAATAATGATACCAGCAATAATAATCCAACGATTGATGTTAATTGCTTTCGTCGTAGCTTCAGAAGAAGTCGCTAATTCATTTTGCAAATTCTTAGTCTCGTTAATTATATTATCAGTTGAACTTTTAATGGTATTGCATGAAGTCTGTATACAATTAATTATATTGGTAATTGCATCAACTTTTGTTTCAATAGATTTTATCTTTGGAGAAATATCATCTATTAACTTTTTCAGCTCCTGATTCCATTGATTCAACTTCGTAGTAATGCTATCAGCATGTTCCTTAATATTTGAGGGAAGGTCATCAACATTTTGACTGATTGATGCAATGGCATTATCTTGCCCCTTTTGAGATTCTTTCAAATCTTTGGAAATGTCAAAAAGAAACTTTTTAATGGTTTGAATCTCTTTTGTGGTTGATTTTATCTCTTCACGAAGAGCGCTAAGTTCTTCGACCCTTTCAGATAGCAAGTTATTCTGCTCGGTAAATTCTTGCAAAGAAGCATCGACTGAAGATGTGAAACTAGACGTAATATTCTCGCAAGCAGAGGTCATTTTACCTACTGACTTCTGCACTTCTTCTGAAATTCCAACCTGTGCTCCTTCTAATTGTTTCTCCCACTCTTTGATTTCTTTAACAAGAGAATTGATTGAAGCGACATAACCAGCAACGGCATTTTGCAGTCCTTCACTTGCTTGAACAGTGTTTTCAACTTGTTTTCTTGCAGAATCAAGTTGCTTTAGGTTCTGTTCTAACCTTTCCAAAGTAGCGTTAATATCGTATGTCATTTTGATATAATTATTTTAGATATTTCTTTGTTATTTCATTTAACTTATCCTCATGGACAAACAGTGTTATCGTTTTCTTACCATCGTCAACCAAGTTCTGCTTGATAAACTTATCATCTTTACGAACTTTGGCTTTTAGATAAGATGTAAAAGTGTCAATGTCACTCCAAACCTGCTTATTATCCCTATTATACAAAGTCATAAAGCCTTCGATATAATTGTTGTAAGCATTATTTTTCAGTGTCTGGTTATTCCCTGCGCCTAAAAAAGTAATGCAATAAGCGAGCAAAAGCTGCAAAGCAGCATTATCAGGATGTGCTCTCAGACAAAGTAAGGTCGCGCCATACAGATGTTTGACATTATCCACTTCACTGCCAGAGTTATCATTAACAGGGTCAATTATTTCAATATACTTCTTAACGACATCGAATCCATCTTTTCCTTCTATATCTGTATCATCCTTCAGGGAATAAGGCTTTCCATTAACTTCATAGCCGGTTCGCGCATACTTAGAGTTGAAGTACAGATGAATAAACTCCTTCAGCCATTCATCGTTACCATTTGCTTGACGTTCTATGATACTGTCCTCACATGCTATACACATGTCCTCGATGGCACGATAACGCTTCTTTTCAAGGTTTTCATACACAAAGGCTGTTAAATAGCCCAGGCAACGGTCTAAATAATTACGCCCTGGCTGTTTGTCAATTTCATCCACCTTCTTCTGAGCTTGCTCCAAAGAATAATACTTACGGAAGAAATCCAACATATACTGTTTGAACTCTTCATCAGTTCGTTTGTGGATTTTAAGTTCGTATGTTTGTGACAGATAATCAATAGTCACATCATCTACAAGCCCTATGCAGCACATTCTGTATATTGCTTTATCTGTATCATCTTTATCTCTTTTCTTACAAAAAGCCATTCGTAGCCTTTTATAGATGCTTTTATTTGCATGATTGCGAAGCCATCTAGTATCACCTGAGCATTTGGCTATCTTAGCTATCAACTCATTAAAATCACCAATTTTTTTCAAATCCAACTTTCCGTATCTGTCCTCATTGATATTTTGCCATCCCTGTTCCTCAGAAATAGCAAGAATTTCCTTTTTGATTGAAGCTTCAAAACCTTCAGGATCTTGTTGAACATTATTCTCCCAAGAAACAACAACACTTGCATTGCCGTCTTCGTCAGCATGTGCCATTGCCTGATATATACCCTCTGTGATATTGTCTTCTCCCTCCAAAGGGCGCATAAGTGTCTTAGGTGAATAATCTTCATATGATTGGAGTATCTGGATCAAACAATTAGATATATACGAGCATAATGAATATTCAAAACCTAGATAATTATAAGTCGGGCGTAGGCTGTCGAGGAAGATATAACCATATTGTTTGTTATTATCTTCTTCCGAAACGATTTTAACTGCATTTTTTCTTGTATCTATCTTTAAGCACACATCCTCGTTTCCTGCTTCGTCTCTCAACTTTGCCTGAATCTCTGTTAAAAGTGTAGGCTTAGCATTGATTATTCTATCAGTGAGTTCAACAAGAATGACCTTCTCCTTGAATAGACCACGGAACGAGTTATTATGGAACCACAAGTTAATGTCCTTGTCTATGTTCTCCAGAAATCCTTGCTTTCTGATAATATCAAGAATCTTATCTGTCTGTTCTTTGGTACAGTTATTATATTTGCACAATGCAGGAATATCATCTGCAAGAACAAACTTATTTATATATCGTTCAAGCCATGTTGGGTCTTCATCCCCCATCAAATATCGAATATCATTTATTTTATCTATAGTAAATTCAATGAATTCTGTCGGATCATATAAAACATAAGATATGGCATGCTTCTTATCACGACCACAACGACCTGCCTCTTGAACATAACTTTCAATGGATGAAGGGTGATTTATATGAATTGTATATCTGATATTTGGCTTATCTATACCCATACCGAACGCTTTAGTGGCCACCATCAGATTTTGGTCATTTTCATTAAATGACTTCATATCACCAGAAGGCTTGTCACCGCCAACAAACGTACCCATCGACAATTCCGGCTCATGCTCTCGCAATTCAGTGGAGATACCAGTCCTGGTACCCCAAACATTATCTTCTACACCGAAAGTTCCATGTGCATGTGGACAGAATACTATTCCAGCATTTTTATAGTGTTGTTCACTATCTGCCGAATAGAAATCCTCTGCTGAAAAATCCTCTATATGAGCAACCCTTGATTTCTCAGTCTCATGCTGATTGACTTGCACTATATCTGAAGGTATTTCATGCAGTAGCTCATACATCTTATTCTTTTTTGCTGTTGCTACAACATCTTTAAGTTCCCAATCTGATTTTGCTTTAAGCAAGAACTGCTCATTAGGTTCTCTCAATTCATCAAAATTAGAAAAGACCTCAATAATACGATATGTTAGTTCAGGACGTGAATCAGACTCAGGACGTACAATTGTTTCACTGTCAATAGTAAGGTTTCCACCAAGAGTCAATTCACGCTCAACGTCTGCAAGAACATCAAACGATGCTGTAGCCGTCAAACCTATAATAGACAATGGACGACCTGATTTCGTATTCATGAAATTTATCATGTTTCGTCCAAGGTGGAGATAAGAAGTACGGAAATCATGTCCCCATTCAGATACGCAATGAACCTCATCAATAATGCCATAAGAGAAATACACATGATTCTTCTCTGTCATTGTAAGCAAACTTGAACGAAAATTCTCCATCATAAATCTTTCCGGAGAAAGGAGCATGAACAAGACAGAACCATTTTGAAGAAGATTCAGTTTTTTAGCCTTCTCTTTGGCATTCATTCCACTATTAACACATTCACAAGCATCAATTCGTGCTTCGCGCAACCCTCGAACCTGGTCAACCATAAGTGAAACGAGAGGGTCAACAATTATAGAAACGCCAGGTTGTAAAATGCATGATAACTGATATGTCAAAGACTTACCGCCACCAGTAGGAAGTAATCCTATTGTAGTTTTATCAGCTAAAGCATGGCTAAGAATAGGCAACTGCCCAGGACGGAAAGATGGCTTGCGGAAAATATCACGCAAGAAATATGTAAGGACATCTTCCCTTTCCTTTATATTTACATAAGACCCTGTGCCATCTTTTGTAACCAATGGAGGATATTGTATATTGTCTGCAGCGCAGATTGTTCGCTCACGTTTCTTGTAATGAGAAGAACGGATAAGATAGACAGTATCTGCATCGACATTCAAAGGAAGGGCATCAATGTTGTCTCTAAGTAACATTGATATATCCAAGCATAGGTCAAAATGTCCTTCTGGCATTTGAGTAGCGACACGGTTTCCCAAATGCAATGGAGATTTTTTGAATTCTTCTGTTGATATGATCTGAAGCTTTATCTCCGGCAGTCTATCTGATGAAGCTGCTAATTCACAAATATACCTATATTTTTCAGCAAGGTCCTTTATAGCCAATGCAGAACATGGGATGTCACGTTCTACAATGGCAATATTCCATACATCGCTATCAAGACTAAGAGCACCGGACATCATTGCCTCCACCAACATTCGTTCTACTCGTGCAATTGCCATTGGTGCAAGAACTATTTGCAAAGTGTCCAACCAATTTCCAGACAGAGCCTTTTTGTAATTAGCCTTTATAATCTGTAAGTAGTCAACTGAAGCAGCGTCACTTTCCCAATTTTGCATGAACGCCATATTATTCAGTTGTTCAATACGATATGTATCCCAGCCTCCATTGAGAGCCATTCGGTCACGTCGCTCATCGCTAATTCTACTGAATATATTAGAATGATAACGCAGACCGTCCATCTCAAGAATGAAGCCGGTTCTTGCATCACCATAAGGAATTTCCAACGCAAAATCTACTCGTTGATCTTTGCTGAATCTTCTATCAGGAATATCTACAATTGATGAAAGATTACGTTGTGGCTCAAAAACTTGAATCAGATATTCACTTTGAGAACCTTCCAAGTATTTTTCAATAAAATCTTTCTCAAAGGAACTGTCAAGCATATCTCCATTATAGAAATCTACATTAAAACGAGGATCTATAATATGCAGGGCTTCATAAATTTCCTGCACCGAAACTTTATGAGTAGATTTATAATCAAGTATCGCTCCTTCTTTTGGCTTGGTTGAAATATGGAATAAATCAGAAAAAGTATTCTCTAATAACAACGGAGCCTTTGTTGGCAAACCTCTTGATATGATATTTGCCAAGACTGCAAGTTTGGAGTCTGTATTTGAATTATAAGCAAGAGGTATATTTGATTTGACATCGAAAGCAGAAAGAGAACGATAAAGTTCTTCAGCATTATCTGCCTTATCAGATTTGCTATATTCCTCTGCGACAGCATCAAGAACAAATCCAGCAAAGAACTGTTCTTTCTTATGCGAATCTTCAATACGTTTACGAATATTCTCAACGGTCTCAATGCGGTCGAAATGTTTGAAGAATATACGCATTGAGATTGTCCAGTCACCCTGCCATGTCCCACGTTCCTTATTCATCGTGGCATACATAATATCAGGTGCTGTGGCAGCTACGAATTCATCAACACGTCTGTTGTTGCTGTAATAAGGACCGATGCACACAAAATAGTTATCACTTCCGAATAGCTGTTGGAACAAGTGAATGAATCGTGCAAGGTCAAAAGCTTCTACATCGAGAATATTACTGAAAAGATGTACTTTCCTAATATTCGATTTCTTGAAATCTTCCGGACTCAAAGAGTCAAAATCCTTAGTAATGGACTTTACGAAATATGCAGAACTAAAACTTTCAATAACCTGTGTTGCTCTTTCGACAGCAGCAGAAGAAGGCTCTACCAAGCAAAAATGCTTGATATTAGGTGATATATTCTTTGAATGTAGAAAATCCAATAAGCATACTGAGGCTGTTCCTTGACCGCAACCCCAATCGTAAATCTCCACTTCTTCTGAGAAGATTTCAGAAATATCAGGAATGCAACCAAAAGCAGCATCAAGCTTCGCTTTATGCATTTTACCGAAGCTATGTAAATACATATTTAGATGGTCTTCGTCATCTAATATGCCTTTACCTCGTTCTAAATCCTGATACAGCTTATTACGACTCGTTCGATCAGCAGGAAGAAGAGTCAATGCTGCATCTCTCATACCGACAAACGAGATATTTCTGTTTCTTCTGAATATATCTATAAAATTTGACATAATTATTTCCCTGTTATTGTATCAGCATTTTTATTCTGCTGATGACGTTTCCAATTCTCTAAAGCTAAATGCTTAGTTGTATTTGCATAGCAGTATTCACATAGATGTGGACAAGTGTTATATTCACCAATATCTTTAGCTGCCATACATCCACACAGGGCTCTTTGTCCTGGATCTTTCTTGTGAGCACTTAGGAAGAATTGATTGTGTGGCAGAATAATTGCACCATCAGGTAATGATGGTGAATCTTCAAACAATGACGGTGCTGGCATCTGCTGAATTTTAACCTTCATAAAATCCATAAGAACCTTATCGTCCCACGCCAAGCGAGTTATTAGATCTCCATCAATACACCTATTATGAGCTATTCCATATCTATCAATATCTATCTGCTCTCCGCAAGTAGCAAGCTGGAAATTCCAGTTTCTTTCACTATTCATTTTTGATAATTTCATAGCGAACTTCTCCATTTGCGCAGTTTCCCACTCATGATATGGAATGCCATTCTTTTCAAGATTCAATTTAACCTTTTTATAAAGCTTGATGTCAGCATACGAAAACACCAATTTCTTCGTATATCCTTTGAGCTGGTCACCAATCTTCTCAACTTTACTAATAAGGTCATCTATAGTAATATCATCTGTAAGAATCATCGGATCGAAACGCCAAACAACAGCGTCCGCTCCAAGTTTATCAGATAACATTTTGAATGTCTCAATGCGATTTAAAAGTGAAGGTACTTTCTCCAATCCCTCCTTCTCATAATCATTCAATGTGTATTGTATATAGCACCTTATATTTCTTTCTTTGAGATAATCAAGATATGGAAGAAGCGGACGAGGATTCTTTGACCAAAAAACTATAAAGCGAGTTTTATCATACGATACATAAGACTTCACGCCATTAAATGGGTTGGTCCATGCTGAGTAACCTTTCTTTAAGCGGTCAAAAAACCAATCGGCATAGAATGCAGGAATATCCGTACTTCTACTTGCCGACACGATGATAGGAGCCTGCGCTTTCACAGGCTGCCCATCAACGATTATGTCTGTATGTTCCCAAGATGCCATACTTTATTCACTAAACATTATCAAGTAATAGAAATCATCTTCATTAGGAAGATTATTGATTATAAATGCAACAATCTTACCTTTCTGTTGAGTTATTTGAAATAATGAAACATATTCTTTACCACTTGAAGCAGATTCCCAAGAATTTCCGACTTCAGCAGAAGCTGCCTCGAAATCGTTACCTTGTGATTGGTAATCAAATTGTGGAACAAATGTAGGATTCTGCTGAAGTATTCTTTTTGAACGAAGTTCTGCTATATTGCTAATATCAAAAGTAACAGTTCCGTTTGTCTCTTTTCTCACAATTCTAGCATAAGCAGATGAGTCCGTCTCGATAATTTGTGCGTCACCATGATAAGGTTGTTTGACAACCTTAACCTTTGGTAACTTCAAATTAAATGTAAAACCATTGGCTACTGCACTAATTGAGATGTTGTTATTGAAAGGTTTGTCATCTTCTTTCGGCTCTTCCTTTTTAATGATTGACGAATGCAAATACTCCAGGCGTATATTGCGGTCATACATATGAAGCACACACTTTTCCACTTGCCCATTTTTGAAATAAACTACAAAACCATAGTCGCTGTAATCTACTTCTTGCCAACCGAAAGGAGATCGTGCCTCGATAGGGAAACCACGCAATTCTACCATGTCTGCCGTTTTTTTCACAACCTTCATAGGTTTGTCTGACATGTTCGGCTTACCCAGGTCATCATTGTATATCTTTACGATGTAACCAACGCCGGGGGCTAACTTGTAACCAGGGCAACCATCAGTGTTCTTTACCATACTGACAGTACGAATACACTCCTGTAAACCCATAACAGGAGTGTCGTTTTCATAACGCTGATGACAATTGGAACGAAATGTAAAAGGCTGTATTGACTCTTTCTGTTCACGTTCTGCTTTCAGTTTGGCTTGACGTTCAAGTTCTTTACGACGGTTCTCTTCCAACCTACGTTCTCTTTCACGTGCAATACGCTCTTCCTCCAACTTTTGTTGGCTAGCTTGCTCTTCAGCGCGACGGCGTTCTTGTTCTTCCTTTTCACGCTTCTTTTTGAAATAATTAAAAGGCCACATATCGATAATATTTTAATTAATATAGTATTCCACATTGATGTTCAAATAAAGTCTTTCGTTATATTCCATGAAATGAAGCCTTGCCATTCGATAAGGAACACATTACTCTACTGATTATTCTTCCACAAAAAGGCACTCAGCAGTTTATCCATTTGCGACATGGCATAGAGTGGGCAGATTTGTACGTGACGTACTGCATTATTATCCTTGACATCCTGATACTCAAAACTTCCATAGTTCTCCATTGAGCATCTAAGAGCATTGTCCAAATGCTTTTCGTTCATAAACAGCCAAAGGCTCTTCATTCCGCCTTGCATTCCCGCCTTCACCTCGATGGGAACAACTTGCTGCTTATATGTTACAAGATAATCAATCTCTGCAGAGGAATTTTTCGCCATTCTAAGCCAGTAAAACAAGTCATGGCGGATGTTCGGAGTTTTGTAGTGCAGTATTTCCAGTCCTGCAACCATTTCTGCCATTGGTCCTTTGTTTGCCAATTCTGAAACATCAGATGTTAGGATTTGGGTTGTCAGCTCACTTACATCACCGGTCGTCATATTCAGCAGACGCAACATCAAACCAGTGTCGAGCAAAAGCATCTTACGATAGGAATAATCAGCCTCACTTCCTAAAGGTACGCCATTGGCTGACGTATGTGTGACAGGAATCAGTATGCCTGCAAGAATAAGCATTTCAAGGGCTTTCTTCACTTCTGAAGTACTATAACTGCCGCCGACCTGAGAATAGACAAACTTTTTAGTGGCTTGAACGGCTGCACTACGCATGGTCAGGCGCAAAAGCATAGGATCAACACGCTTCTTATATTTCGGAAAATCGTCTTCATAGGTAACGACAATATCATCCTGCACCTCCTGGCAAGCCAGATAGTCGTGGGTCTCCACCCATTTGCTCACGGCTTCAGGCATTCCGCCAACAAGCATGAAAGTACGGAGTAGCCCCACCAACTTTTCATATAGAGGAGCTGGCAGTGGTGCTGATGACGTAGCTTGATTCCGCGCCTCAATAAGCAAATTCTCGCCATTAGCAAGCAGGAACTCATCGAACGTCATCGGAAACATAAACATCGAGTGAATCCTGCCGACACCAAATGTTGGCAGTTCTTCAAGTGCGAACTCTAACAAAGAGCCTGCAGCTATCACATGAAGTTCGGGCATGTCCTCTTTGAAAAATCGGAGTGACATGATGGCTTCGGGACAAGCCTGAATCTCATCAAGAAACAGAAGTGTGCTTCCTGGTTCTATCGGCTTACCGGCAATAGCCGCCATTTGTGGAACAATTCGTTTCACATCAATATCGCCTTGAAATAGCTGCTTATATGAAGGTTGCCGTTCAAAGTTCACCTCCACAAAGCTCTTGAACTTCTGACTCAGATGACGAACTGCTGTTGACTTTCCTACTTGACGCGCACCTCTTAACAGCAAAGGTTTATGTGAAGACCTTTGTGACCATTCCAGCAAATATCCGTCTATCATTCTTGGATAATACATAACTCTAAGATACTTTATAATTTGTCTGTAAAGGTACAAAATTAAAATTATCCAAGGAAATATTTCTCAATAAATTTCAAAAATACAAGGTATTATTTAAGTATCATTGAATATTTTCCCATCTAATAAAATCGTTAAAAATCAACTTTTCCAATCATTTTCGATATTCATCTGATTTTGTCTTGAGACATCAATTCCCAACATTTAAGTTGTAGTATGAAAAACATTTCCATGTTAGCCCACATAAAAAAGGTATGCAAGGAAAATCCAAGCATACCTTCTCGACAAATTTTTAAATATGAGATTTAAATTTTAATGAAAGTCTCAAGACTTTTTAGCTTATACAAAAAACAACTTCTATCATTCAGTAAGCATGACTACCGCAAAGCGGTTTGAGTCATTGACCTTATATTTATCTATTCCACCAAAGCTATGCAGATGAATGAGACTTTCGGATACCCCTTTATCCACAAGCATTTGAGCAATATATCTGGCACGACGCTGAGCAAGTTCCTGATTGATGGACTGTGTACCAGTGGCGCTGTCAGCTGCTCCGGATATGGCCACTTTTAAATTATGTGCCTTGGATATTTTTGCAATGTCATCAAGGTTCACGATCTGGGATTCATCTACAAGCTTATCAGAATTTAGCTGGAAGAAGAAGTACACTGGAACACCCACAGTTATCTTAGAATGACCTGAAATTGCAATTGAGTCCAATGCATTATTATTTGCAGACATAAGATTATCAGATATATTCTGACCAGCAGACAAAAGTGAATCTGAGTGGCAGTTTCCAATCTGTACATACGTATCCACAAGACCGATTTCAGCATCATCAGCCGAGTTTTCAGCTATACCGTCAATACCTGATTTGCTTTCTGGTGAGCCAGACTTTTTCCCGGACAACCGTGCTCTTAGTGAGTTAAGCCCACTATAGTTATTCTTGGGATAGACAGTCTGTACCTCTTTATCTCCAGACATTTTTTTCTGCAATCGTATATTCTCATCCTTCATATAGGAGATGTAATCCTTGAGATAAGCATTCTGCTTGATATAAGGTTTAGCATCAACCACACGCTTCCATCCAGTCTTGCCTAATGTGATGGAGAGACCGGCTGAGACCGTAAGCATATTATCCTTGAATTTTATAGAGCTACCCATATTATCAAAATTCTGGGCTGTAGTCAGTCCACTGACTCCGGCAACAAGTTTTACCCTGTTGCCAATTCTGTAACCTATCTCCAGTCCATAGGTAAAGGCGAACGGACGGCTGCCATCTGAACCTCTGCCACATGAGCATGGATCAGACCAGTTCGCATTATGAATCATACCCACTCCCACATAAGGAACAATATCCCAAAGAGAGAATCCGTACTCATTCTGACGGAGTCCGGAAGTCAGATTGTACATCAGGTCTGCATGATAGAACTGATACTTCATGGATTTGAACTCAGCGTTCTTGAACGTCAGTCCCTGGAAACCTACACGTCCACCGATTGCGGGTGTGAACCACTTTCCAACGCCGACCTGGAAGGCTGGTGTTATTCGATCGAACACATCACCGCAACCAATGGGTGATCCGAGAAAAGCTGAAGCCCCGCCCTTAATTTCTATAAACCAATTTCTACCCCAGTTGGCTGCTTCGCTTACATTCTTCAGATATGTAGGATTCATAGGCAAGAGCATCTGCTCCTGACTGAAAGTATTCTGCTTATAAATGCTGTCAGCATTGTGATTGATGTTACTTGCAGAGACTGTCATCGCAGCAAGACATCCGGTTAAAAACATAAGAATATTCTTTCTCATATAGTTTGTACTTTAATAATTGATACTGTCATAAGCCAAAAGGCTTACTTTTACATTCTCTTTTTCCGTTTGACAGATGGCGCACACATCTTGCGTGCCATTGCCAGACACCTACGTGCCCACTCACGGTCATCATCTTCCGGCCGTCTTCCCCAACCAGTGGAGGGGCCACCGCCACCTCCATGAGTCTTAGCAATAGTCGTTGCATCGTCCACATAACCGCACACAAGGTTCAAGGCAACCATGACAACATGATTCCCCTGTTCTGCCAGTTGACAGAGCAGTGTATCGTCAAACATGGATTTTGTTTCCTCCGGCAGATGGTGATAGCGGGATGTGAACTCCTGTGACATTGTGTCAAGCATTGCACCGTTCAAGTGATAGCTCATGTTATGAGCCCATGAAAGTTCAGACTGATTGGCCTTGTCTTCCAGTTCCCCGGCTTGCTGCTCGATGTTAGCCTTATCTTCACGAAGAGCTTCAAGCAACCGGTTAGTCTCATCAAGCTTCTTTTCCTTGTCTGCCAGTTTAGCTTCGACCTGAGCCTTCTGGTATTCGAGATTTTGAATCTTACGTGCTATCTCTGCACTGATACTCTCGCTATTGGCCTGCATTGCCCGAAGAGGACGGAGTTCATCTTCCAGACGGTCTTTCTCCGTCTTCAGATTATCAATCATAGTCGTAAATGACTTCTGTTTCTTCTGGGCTATTGCCAGTTCCTCGTTCAGTGACTTCAGCAACTTGCTGTTGTTCTCCAACTGGGCTTCAAGTGTCACACAGGCGTTGGCCAACCATCTTCGGTACTCCTCTGTGGAGCGATGTCTCGCACCAGATTCTACAACCGACACCCCTCTTGTAAGACCCCATTTTTCATTGACCTTTGCAAGCTCATCGTGCAGGGCAAGCATATAATTCTTAAACTCCAGACGGTTCTGTCCATGGAAGATCTGCTTGAAAGCAAACTTGCCGTTCTGGTCTATCGGTAGTAGAGCACAGTGAACATGCGGATTTTTCTCGTCACAGTGGACTATAAAGGAAATAATGTTTTCCTCTCCATATTTATCTGCCACGAAGCGATAAATGTCACGAGCCCATTCTTCTATTTCCGGCATACGCCGTACATGCCCGTTACCTCCTTTGCTCTCAAAGTCAACTTCCTGATTGCCGAAGGCCAGCTCACGCATACGGTCGGTTGAGCCTCCGAATATGAAGTTGACTACTGTCCGGAAACGTGGCTCGGCAAGTCCTTCGTTCGGATCTTTAATGCCACGTGACGCAAGGTTTTCTGCCATGCGTTTTGTCAGCGGACGCTTCTTGTCTATCGGTGTGACTATGCCACCTTTCTGCACCTCGAAATTAAGATGCTCACGGCTACGGTCATAGTTTCCTTCACGCATAGCCTGTTCCCATCCCTTATCGGTCCAGGCACGTAACTCCTCATTACTCGTCTGTGAGAGCCCTTTGGAAGTCTTTATATCCATGACTTGTTTTGATGTAGTACCCATATTTAAATTCTATTTTTGCGTTATTCTGAGCCTTTTTTCAGTCTCCTTTGCGGTCATACGTACACTTAGAGAACTGACCCAGCTTGCTGTTTATATGGTCAGCCCTCCCGCCGCTTCATAGCGGTCGGGGTATTAGGCTTCCCGAGACTGTAAAAAAGTGGCACGTGCAAGCACGCTGCCTGTCGTTACCTCCATCCGTTAGCGGGACAAAAACGAAGTGTACAAAAGCGTATGACATGCCGTGCATCGTTAATAAGGCGTTTAATCCGTTCCGTTTTCAACAGAGGAAGTGCCCCCAGGCTTATAATCCGTTTTGTTCCCCACGGGGCTTAAATCAGGCCGAGGAGGGTCATCGTAATAAAATGATCCCTGGTCAGATACATAGTATTCAAAGATGCTGTCAAGGAGAATAATCTCTGCCTTCGTATAACAGGACACGGTTTCTACCATATAACTGGGCTTCCTGTTTTCACGTATCGCAACAACCAGAATGCCAAGGATGTCTATTACTTTCTGCCAGTCCCAGACATGGTCTTTACCAAAGAGAAGACCGGTTGAATCCGTCATTTCTTCAGGCATTTCCTTCTCCATTTTCAATATCTGAAATATGGACTTTACCAATGAATCGAATACCAGACTCTGCTGTTTCAGAACATGGCAATCAGGTCTGCCTCCGTCATTTTCCGTTACCGCCAATTCCATTACCTTATTGAAATAACAATTATAGGATTGGGCTACCTGACTGGAAGTATTGCGTCCTTTAAGGAACCGCACAAACTGAAGTGCGTTAAAGTCCAATATATCAGACGGAGTCTCAACAAAGAGAGAAAGACGTTGTTTCTGGCTTACAGAAAACACGTAGCTTTTTGAATACTGCTCCATGTTAAGATGGCCCAGATTGACAAGACCGGTCAGGAACTGACGGACTGTTGCACGTTGCCACTGCCATTTCCGCGCAAGCTCAGATATGGTGGCAACAAACTGGCCGGGGAGTATTTTCAGATTTCCTACCACAACAGATGTGGAGTATGTTCCTGATGTCGCTCTTGTGAGCAGATCACAATAGGCTTCCAATTTACTGTATCGGTCTTCTGATTTAGGCTTCAGATACTCCAACAAAGAGCGGTCTATGCCTTGTGGGTCATTCAATTCAGAAGCATAATTGTTTTTATTGTTAGTCATTTGCGTCATTTTTAGATTACATTAAAAAAGTGGAAAACAAGCAAGCAAAGAATATATATTCCACATGTAAGTGGCATTAATAGTAGTTCTTCATTATCCATTCAACCTGGCTTTTAAAACTGTCGCAGTTTTCAAGTACGCTTTTCTGCTGAAGAACTCTTTCAGACGGATAAAAGACAGCTGCCACACTTAGCAGGAAAAAAAGCTGGAACACACTGTTCATATAAGTCGTGGCATAACATACCACTGCTATCAGGAGTGTGATATACCAAAACCGTTTCCTTTCATGCAGAATATGAAGGGTACTATCGGCAATCCTTCTGTTCAAAAGTGCCAGCGTCAGGATGCTTGACAGTCCAACTGCCAGATTCGGTTCTGTCATACAACAGCACCAGTTAATGAAGATGAGCGCAAGCATCATAATACTTACATAAAACTTTCTTGCACTGTCAAATACGACCATTCTCCACATGAAGCTTTTCATGCAGCGGTACTGTTTCTTGTATAAACAGAAGAATGCCAGGAGAAGCAAAAACGGAAACAAAAAACGGATGAAGGTTAATGTATGCATCATAGTGAATCCATTTAGTTATTTGCATTCTCAACGTGTTCCTGCCCTTTTCTTTGGATTGACTCCAACCGTTTAGCGATGCGCTTGTTCAACTGGACATTATAGCTGAACGATTTCTGGTCAATAGTGGGGTCTTTTGAAAGCTCCTCATCCGTTTTGATGAGAAGATTCAGATAAAAATCCAAATTAGAATCGTGATTCCTTTTCTCATCTCCTATGGCATAATCATCAGTCAATGAAGTCACCTTTTCCAAGGTATCAGGGTCAACATCATCGGCCAGGTCATAGGCCCTTTTAATGCTTCTCATAACCATCAGGCAAGAGAATATGAGGAAACACAGTATAGCCTTGATTATTATATTCAGGTCAAATACCATCATCGCCAGTACAGCCAGCAGGATGACTGTAAAATAAAAAACATAAATTTTCCTGTTAGTATTCATAATCGTCAAGTTCAAGTTTTATTATACCGAAAGAAGCTTTCTCTATAATGTATTCGACATCACGCAAAGTGAGCGCATCATGCTTTATCCGTTCAGAGGCTGAAGGATCTTTTTTACAAAGAGCCAACAATCCCATTCTCAAATCGTATTCATTGATGTTCCAGGTACAGGACCTCTTGAAACAGAAATGTTCCCTATAGCTTTTCAAAGTGATAGCTTTAAACAGTAGCGGCTTCAACATTCCATCCTGAAGTATTCGCATCTCTACCAGTTTCTCTGTGCCTATAACCTTTATCCATGTCCTGTTTTTATGTATGATGTCTGCAATGAGGTAATACGTCTGCCTGTTCATTCAAAGTCCGCAGTTGAAGTCATTCATTATCTGGACATGCTCTCGCTTTTCTATGAATTTTCCACGACGTTCATGTAGTCGCAAATCCTCAAAAATGTCAGCAGACATAACCTCAATGGAATTATAGATAGTAACATATAACTCATGGATAAGACCGTCCGTATGTGTCTTGCAGTTTATCTTGAACATACGTTCCGTCACCGGATAACAGTAGGCGCAGCATTCATGTCCGTATGCGGTAGCGGATGATGGCACCATGTGGTAAAGAATGGCAAGATCCGCATTCATCTCAAACATGTCCAGAACCTTTTCGAGAGGCTGAGGTTCGTGTACTTCATAAGGGAGTACGGCATAATCTTCGTAAGTCTTGATTTCCCCAAGCCAGTAATTATCAATAATGGCTGGCAACAATATGGGACCAGATGATCTGAATTTTAAAATAGCTTCCTGTAACATGATATTTATTTGATTAGATGGTTGATATGTATAATCGAATTAGCTGATTCGGAATTTTTGTGGCCACATCCCGATCGATTAAGTGTTTGCTGTCCAATCTGGATATGATAGCCGGATAATCCTTTGCAATATCCTTCATAAGCCGAATCTGTTCCGGTGTCAGCATTGTTATGGCAAGGGCATCTATCGAGAGATAAGGTTGTAGCATCATCCACAAGTAAGCATTGGCATATTGCGAATCCTTTACTATACCACGTTTCAGTTTCTCATGACAGACTTTGGCATTCAGAAGCAGACGGCGGCCTGTCCTCATGGACATATAGGTAATAGTTTCATCTGCCTTGATTTTACCATTTGATGCTTCCTTATAAATGCTGTCACAAATATTGGCCGTCATATCAGTAATATCCGCCATACCCAAAGCTGAGCACTCGTCAATGGAAGCAAGAAAGCTTCGGAAGAAGAAGTCTTCCATACGGATAAATCGAAGAAGCGCATCTTCTGAGTGTACCCCATGTAATTTATATGAAAGCAGAAACTCTGAGTAATCGGCAAGCAAGTCTCTAATATTCCCGGTATATACAGGAATACTGTCCAATGAGGAAAAGAATACTGTTGCATGTCGCTTTAATGAGTCAAGTTCCTTATCCTGACCATAGATAGAAGTATGAAGTTTGACATATGCCACATCGCTTAGAGTAAAGTTGTCCGCAAGCTCCATCAACCTCGTGCGAATGGAATCCGTTATACTGTCAAACCTCATGGTCAGATCGGCATGAGCCGTAAACGAAGGGTCTTTCTGAATGAATTTGTAGACCGTGTCTGAATATTCATACCACAGATTGATAAATGAGGCAAGCTGCTCGGCATTACATATATCCTGTACACTGATAGTTTTATAAAGGTTGCCGTATTCATTCAGAGCTTCACCAGAGGAGTCAAAATCATATTTCTCATGATTATTGCATGAGTAAAACAAGAATATAGAGCATAAAAAAATCAAGTGAAAGATTAAACTCATTTGAGTATTTTTTCTTTCACTTGATTTACTTTCTTTCACTTGTTTTCCTGAACCTGCGTCAGACATACCAATCAAACCGCTACTACAGTGATTCTGACCGATTAAATTTCTATATATCATTGGCATAATTTTGTTTGTTATGTGGCAAATGTACAGATAAAATTCCACATTGTCAGTATAAAATATTCAGTTTATACTAATTTATATTTCATACTCATAATAGTATGATTTATAATGTATATCCGTTAGTAATAGGAATTTGGGAAAAGAAAAGCCAATCATAAAACTGCCATGTCAGTATGATTACTAATATGAATATAATTTATACCTTTGCATCAGAGTAGTGTTCATTATACTCTTGGAGAATTATTATACTATATATTTTTCAAGACAAGATAAGACAACTATTTGATTATCAGTCAAAACCTTTATAATATGGCAAAGATAGGTTACATCATGGCAATATCCCAGTATGACAAACTGGAAGAAGACAGGGAGTGGATGAATAACTTCGGATGTATACGCATTATTGAGGAGTGCGATGAGAACGAACGCAACAGACCGCTTTGGAAGCAACTCATGGTTGCCCTGCAAAGGGGAGATGAACTTGTTATCCCTAAATTTTCAAATGCCATCCGTGGCAGTCGAGAACTGGCTACATTCCTGGAATTTTGCCGGGTAAAAGCTATTCGCGTCATAAGCATACACGACCGGATTGATTCCAAGAACCAGCTTTTTCCTGAAACCAAGCCATCGGATGTGCTGGAAATGATGGGTGCCTTACCTGAAGAAGTACTTGCTTTGAGAAAGACTGCCGAGCATGTGGTGAACCTGCAGGCGAAAATGATTGCATCATTACCGAAGGTTTCTTCCACAAAATTACAAAAGCTCGACAGAGAAAAGACAGTCATCAATCTGTATGCAGCCGGTCATCCTATAGATGAGATATGGAGAGCAAGCGGCTTCAAAAGCAGAAGTTCTGTGTTCCGTATTCTGAACAAGCATGGCATCAAACTCAATAGAGGGAACCATTCCGGACCTATCAAAAAGAAAAATGAAGAGGATACATCGAAAGATGTGAATAAAAGCTGATTATAATGAAAAAGATACTTTTCCTTCACGGATTCTTTGCCACAGGAAGTTGTCCGATGGCAGTTGCTCTGAAAGAAGCATTTGAAAATCATGCCTCCGTCTTAACACCCGACCTTCCGCTTCATCCCAAGGAGGCATTAAAACAGGTACGCTCCATCATTGAACAGGAATCGCCCGACCTGCTGCTGGGTAACAGCTGCGGATCTTTTCTTGCGCAGATTCTCGCCCCGATAGTCGGCATCCCGGCATTGCTTGGCAATCCGCACTTTGAGATGACGAAATTCTTAAAAGAAAGAATCGGTGAGCATCAGTACAAAGCTCCACGCAAGGACGGCAATCAGACACTAGTCATTGATGAAGCTTTAATCGAGGAGTTTGCCGAACTCGAAAAGATTCAGTTTGACTGCTGTAATCCGTATTACAGAGACCGTGTCTGGGGACTATTCGGCGAACAGGACGGACTGGCTCACTATGAGCCCATGTTCATGGGACATTACAACAATTCCCATCATTTCCCGGGTGCGCATACTCCTACAGAACAGGAAGTGAAGACCTGGTATGCACCCTTGGCCATGAAGATGCTGATGGAGTTTCCTAAGAAAGAAGAAAGATATTTCCGTCATTTCAAGGGTGGTACCTATAAATATATCCATTCCGCTTTTGACAGTGAAACTCAGGAGCGGATGGTTGTATATCAGGCTCTCTATGGAGAAAAATCCTATTGGGTCAGACCGGAAAAGATGTTTTTCGAGACTATAGAAAGAGATGGAAGAAGCTTTTCAAGGTTTACGGAAATAGACATCTGAGTGTTTAAGGTTTATCCGCATAGCCGCTATAACCGTAAGACTGCAACGAGTAAAGGAACAGAAGACCATCCCTGTGGCTCCTGTTCCTTTGTTCTTATCACTCAATTTCCGACGTAATGAAATCAATGTGGCCAGCAAATATATCATCGGCATCAATCTCATGTTCATTGCCCCGGTCGTTTTTCTCATCTCCTATGATGGTTATTCTTCCATCATTGCTAACCCTCACTGCAAGGATTACCACATCACAAGGCTCATCATAGTCATACGCTGCCACTATCGGGCAATCACCCTCAAAGTGCCATTCATAGCCATCGGCAACCTTCTCACCATATTGGCGAATTGCAGAAACAAGCTCTTCCTGTTCGCGATGCTTTACCTCCTGCACACTATCATAGATTGAGAAGTTCTTCAACTTAGTTTCCCGCTGTTCATGAACTTCCTTGCCATTCTCTTCGTCTATGCCGAATTCATGAAACTGCACCGGAACATAATCTGCAGGAACTGCCATCCATGAAATGTTATTCAAGGAGTAGTCGTGCTCTACAAGGAAAAGTTCAACGTCCTCTCCAACCATATTCTCCGGAACGTTCAAAACATCTATACGGGCATTTGCGCAATCCATAACAATAATCTTCATAGTTGTCCAAATTTTAAGTTATACATTAGTTTTCATCGTAAAGTCTTGATAAGAAAGACTGCAGTTCTTCGTCCTTTATCCCTTTGAGGGCACAAGATTTGAAACTCCTATCCTGTTCTATCTTCAATAAGCCGAGTCCGTACTTACTCGCATCATAAGTGACATCGGCCATTTCAGATGCTGACATGTAGCCGTACTCTGTTTCATGTAGACCGACCACTATACCATATAGGGTGAAGTCATCTCCTTCGGGCTGTCCTTCCATAATATACCAACGGATATTGCCAAGGTGAAACACTGCAATGCAAAGCGCATCCTTTCCTTTTGCGTCCTGTGAATACAGGGGATAATCACTCAGAGCCTCTCTCAGTTCTGGAGTTACCAGACGATTGTTGAATTTTGTTACTGTCATAATATCTGAATTATTTATTTCCCTTTTGTTACAGCCTTTCAGCTGTGTGTCGGGAAGATTTTTCTGCATCAGAAGTTTGGAGAAGGCAAATAAGGCAAGAATGGCATGAAGAATACTCTTTAAGTGCCTGTCACTTAAAGGAAGATTGTTCACAAGACACGTCTTGCAGTTTGACAGATCCAAGATAACTTCGCTGAAAAATTTTCCTCTGACACGACAGCGGATGTGCTTAAAGGCAGACATATAACAGGTGAAAATCAGTCCGGGACTGCATGTAAGAGTGAGATATGGGCTGTATATAACTGATAAGCAATAACAATATTAAGGAATTTTTGGAGGATTCTCGTTATCTTTGTATCGTTTTCCGGAAATATAATGAGTACAGAGCCATTACGACAATATATAGCCATAGATCTGAAATCATTCTATGCTTCAGTAGAATGTGTTGAACGGGGATTGGATCCGCTCGACACATGCCTTGTCGTGGCTGATGCTTCACGAACGGAAAAGACCATCTGCCTGGCTGTTTCGCCGGCATTAAAGAAGTATGGTACTGGAGGTCGTCCTCGCTTATTCGAGGTGATTGAGAAAGTACGTGTGGCAAACAGGCAGCGAGGTAACAGTGGAAAATCCTACTCGAAGAAGGAGCTGGACAGCAATAAAAGTCTGGCCATAGACTATGTGGTGGCTCCTCCCCACATGGCTCACTACATAGAATACAGTACAAGAATCTACGACATCTACCTGAAATATATAAGTCCGGATGACATCCACGTGTATTCCATCGACGAGGTCTTCATCGATGCTACCACCTATCTCGCGACTTACAGGATGACTGCTCATGAGCTGGCAATGAAGATGATCCGTCATATCCTTTCGGATACAGGCATTACAGCTACGGCAGGAATCGGTACCAACATGTATCTGTGCAAGGTAGCCATGGATATTGTGGCCAAGAAGATGCCACCCGATGAAAACGGTGTACGCATTGCCGAACTTGACGAAATGACTTATCGCAAATTGCTTTGGGAACACACTCCTCTCGCAGATTTCTGGCGTGTAGGCAAAGGTATTGCCAACCGGCTTGCCCAGTACAATATCCTGACGATGGGTGATGTAGCCAGATGCTCTATAGAACATGAAGGATTCCTGTACCAGATGTTTGGAGTCAATGCTGAACTGCTTATTGACCATGCCTGGGGATGGGAACCAGTTACCATGGAATATGTGAAAGCCTATAAGCCTGAAAGCAAATCATTGAGTTCCGGACAGGTTCTCCAGTCGGCTTACACTACGGATATGGCCCGTAATGTGATACTTGAAATGGCCGACAGTGTGTCGCTCGACCTTGTGGACAAGAGGCTGCTCACTGACCAGTTGGTGCTTACCGTCGGATACGACATTGAATCATTGACCAACCCTTCAATAAGGGAGAAGTACCATGGTAAGATTACAACCGACCATTACGGCAGACAGGTGCCGGTCAATGCTCATGGCACCATCAATATCGAGGAGCCAACTTCGTCAGGCAGCGTCATCTCCGAAAAAGTGGCCGAGCTGTACGACCGCATAGTGAATCCTGTCCTACTCGTGCGCCGTCTTAACCTGTCGGTGAATCACCTCGTACATGAGGAGCAGTATAAAAAGCAACCTAAAATCGTCCAACTCGATCTTTTTACTGATTTCGAAGAGTCAGAAAGACAGCGGAAAGCTGACCTGGAAAAAGCTGAGAAGGAACGCAGACGTCAGGAAGCTATCCTGAGTATAAAGAAGAAGTTTGGGAAGAATGCCATCCTGAAGGGCATCAATTATGCCGATGGAGCAACCCAGAAAGAACGTAGCCAACAGATTGGAGGGCACCATGAGTAAATATGACGACATAATCAATCTGCCACATCATGTCTCAAAGAACAGGACACCCATGTCCATGGAGAACCGTGCCGCCCAGTTTGCCCCGTTTGCCGCTCTCACAGGACATGATGAAGCGTTAGCCGAAACAGCAAGGCTGACTACTCCCAAGAAGCTCCTTTCTGATGATGAGATGGCAAGTCTTACAAGAGAACTCGCCCGCGTCATTGAACAGGTGCCGGAACAGGAAGAATACACTTTCGTGTATTTCGTACCTGATACTCAAAAAGATGGAGGCAAATACGTGTCAATAACAGGCACAGCCAAGAAATACGAAGAGGTGACAAGAGCACTCACGTTATCGGACGGAAGAGTGCTTCTGATTGACAATATTCTGTCTATCAGAAGACTTGATACTCCGGAGTTTTAACAGGTTATACCAAAGTCTCGTTCACCAAAATACGCAAAGACCCGGCAAGGATAAAAACCTATCCTTGCAATGAAAGCGTGATTGTCCTGTAGAAGCTGACGGCAAGACCGCTCCTACTCACCTGTACTTGACTTATATATCAGGATTGCTATCTGTCTCTTCTGAAATCGTTCCGTTCATCTCCATTCCACCATACTTCCAAAATGTAGAAGAAAAAACGGAACACGAAAAAGACAATAATAGTATCAAAAAGTTCATTCATACTCGTTCCATTTAAAATCAATACACATTAATAATCGGGATGCCCCTCGCTCGTGCCTTTTTAACGGTGTAGTATGTTCCCCCTTTCTCACGGCCATCATAATAGGCAATGAGATATGAAGCATTCTCAACCATAAACTTGTCCCGGTCAAGGAAGCACCTCGGATAATAGTAGTCACTGAGCACAATTACCTTATCAGCCAGTTCAAGCAACCGTCTATAAACTCTTTTATCATAGATATTATATCTCTCTGCCTGGCCTTCAAACGGTATGGCTGCAGTCAGAGATATTCCGGGCAAATCACACTTCAGCGATTGTACCAACTGTGCTGCCATCAGATCTATTCCCAAAGCAAATCCGGAAATGAAATTCCTGATGCCATGGTCATAGGCTTCGGATATTGCTGAGGTAAGGCGTTCCTGAATAAATTCCTTTTGGGAAAAGTCATAGAACCGATGTCCTGTAAAAGCAGCTGAGACTGTCCTGTCAAATTTCAAATCATTCATAATTGTCATTTTAGTACGTATTTATAGCTTGTTTTGGCAAGGAAGATGCCGTTGGTCACATGAGCTCCGGCCTGTTCTAATTGGGAGACATAGGCATTAAAGGATGCACCCGTTGTGACTACATCATCCCAAATGCAGACCTCCTTGTTCTTGAAGAAATCAGCATCAATCTCAATGTTGTTCTGCTCATTTATCCGTTTGGCACGCTCTTCCTTTTTTATCTTTGTTCCATGGACTGCAGTACGTTCACCGATGACACTCACATGAGAGAACCCGTCAATGGCTCCGGAAAACTTGCATACAAGCTCGGAAAAATGTCTGTTTCTCATTTCGTTACGTTCCGGACTACTTGCAGGGATGCACGAGAATACCACATTGCATATCTTACGGCCAAACTTCTTTACAAGGAACTTTGCCACGCATTTGGCCACCTCCAGGTGGTTGCGGCCATCCTTGTAGTCATAGACAATCTGACGGTCAAAAACTGCGTCCATTCCTATGTTCTTGATGCGTGAAGGAAAATATCGCAAGAAACTAATCAGTTCCTTGTCTTCCTGACCTTTGATGTAAACATTCACTGTGTTCATACTGCACTCTGATTTTGTTTCCCTTTTGTTAAGTCCTTTCGGACTGTGATCGGGAAGTTTTTTCTGTTTTACAAAGTGCAGACAAACCAATACAGCAAGTCTTCAGTGGACAATACTCTTTTCAAGGAAAAGGAAGATTGTTTACTAAGAACGACTTGCCAATTTGGTGATGGATGCAACAACTTTGCAGAAAAAAGTTCGCTGAATCACAAGTAGGAATGAAGACACAATGGTTAAAATACTAGTATATAGGAACTTTATAACTGAATACAATCCTTATAACTGTCGGGTGGGAAATGTCTCGCATCGCCAACAGCAAGTACGGCATCAAGGAGCTCTCCACTATCTTTGATAGCGGAATGCTCTTACCGTACCTTTGACAGAGGGGTGTTCTGGATATAGTCGATTCACTCGACCATGGACAGAATACCTCTATGGCAAACTGTTAGCGAATGCGGACATTGGTGTGGGCGAAGATTACAAGAAAAAGAAAACTCTAAGATTATAAAAGGGAAGCGTCAGCTTATAAAGAAGTAAGAGCATAGCATTACAACTGTCGGGTGGGAAATGTCCTGCAACGCCAACAGCAAGTACGGCATGAGAGAGCTCTCCACTATCTTTGATAGCGGAATGCTCCTGCTGTACCTTTGACAGAGGGATGTTCTGGATATAGTCGATCCACTCGACCATGGACAGAATATCTCTATGGCAAACTGTTAGCGGATGCGGACATTGGTGTGGGCGAAGATTAAAGGAAAAAGAAAACTCTAAGATTATAAAGTTTAAGGCAAGTGTTAGCTGGTGGAGTGGTAAGAGCATAGCATTACAACTGTCGGGTGGGAAATGTCCTGCAACGCCAACAGCAAGTACGGCATGAGAGAGCTCTCCACTATCTTTGATAGCGGAATGCTCCTGCTGTACCTTTGACAGAGGGATGTTCTGGATATAGTCGATCCACTCGACCATGGACAGAATATCTCTATGGCAAACTGTTAGCGGATGCGGACATTGGTGTGGGCGAAGATTAAAGGAAAAAGAAAACTCTAAGATTATAAAGTTTAAGGCAAGTGTTAGCTGGTGGAGTGGTAAGAGCATAGCATTACAACTGTCGGGTGGGAAATGTCCTGCAACGCCAACAGCAAGTACGGTATTAAGGAGCTCTCCACTATCTTTGATAGCGGAATGCTCCTGCCGTACTTTTGACAGAGGGATGTTCTGGCTATAGTCGATCCACTCGACCATGGACAGAATATCTCTATGGCAAACTGTTTGCGAATGCGGACATTGGCGTGGGCGAAGAGTAAAAAAAGTTCTACAAATAACGTTACAGATTCAAACATATATCAGAACTGACTACGTCTTATAAACAGGAATTTTGGCTATGGAATAACAACCAACGACTTTTCAAGGAATATATTCACTACTTTCCAACCTGGAATGTAAGTATTAAAAGAGGTAATCAACCGTCAGCATACTCGATCTTCAAACAGTCCACATCGGGGCTTCCCGATATGGTCTGTTTGAATTATAACTATATCAGTCTATGTCATAACCTATCACACAATCATCATTGATAAGCAGATAATAATAACCGTTACCACAATTTCGGTATTCCTTGCTGAATCCGGCTATCATATCACCATTCTCTTTCGGTTCACACCAAAGTGTCCCGTCATAACCGCAAAAGTCAAACCTATAGCTTGAATACTTCTCTTTCTTTTTGAAGGCTTCCCTGAAGCATGCCATCACCATGTAGCCGCAATACTTCTCGATGGTGCTCAATCTGATACATTTTCCGTCAATACCTGTTCCTGTGGTTATATGGTTCTCGTAAAGGGATTTTGTCAAATCCGCACCTGCAATCCTGCGCAACCAATCATTTGTATGTGTGGCAAGTCTGGCAAGTTTCTGGTATTTGAGAATCATCTTCTTTTCTGCCTCTTCTTCATTTTCAGTGGTCGGATAATAGACTTTCTCAATGCTTGACCAGGCATTGAAAACATAACCTCGTTTGCGTTTACCTTTTGCAATAATGCCAATCACTCCCTCTCCGTCACTGCGGTTAATGAACAACTTTCTACGTTCTCCACTAATTCTGACATACAATGATGTGGGGTTCTTTTCGTTGCGAAGATACTCTTCTGCCGGATGAATCTTTTGTACTTCCATATCTATAAGTATTAAAATTAATCATTTCCCTTTTGTGAAATCATGACAATTTCAAAGGGCTTCAAATTTTCACGCTCCCGATACTGTGAGACATGGAAGATAAGACAAGTAAATGGCTGTAGATTTGTATGGAATGCCCAAATCTCTGATTTGCGGAAGGTTGCCATACCAATCTGAGACACATTAGAGAATCGGTACTTGGCGTTCGGACATTCACAGTAATTTTGCGGTGAAAATCTGACAAGCCGTGAATTGTCAGCATACAAAAAGCTTATGAAATATGCTTTAATCAATTGCAAGAAGGCGAATTTAGATTCAACTATAAAGGGTTTATTTCATTTGTCTATCAATGATTTAGAGAATTATCTTTCATTCATCCAATGTCCACATGTATTCATGTCCACACGTTTACATATATACACCTATACAAGTGGACTTATATACATGTTTACATATAACCATGTATTCACGTCCATATGAATACATGTATACAAAAAGCCACCACCAAATCATAAGACTTGATGATGGCTCAAAGCTATATAAGACAATATCAATTGACGTAGGCGTAATTTACGTTGAAATAGGTGTCAGAAACCTTTGCAGTCGTAATGACCATTGACCTGTCTGAGTTCGTGAAACAGTATTCAAGTGTTGCCTCGTTCGCCGGAACAATCAGAGAATAATGTTCCTTCAAATAGTCGATAACCAGACGGCTATTAGCTATCAGCTCTGTATCTATTACCGAATACAATTCCCCATTTGAAGCATAAAAGCTATATAGGATACCCTCATTACCGTTGCCGGTTTTGTAAGTGAGTTGAATAGAACCAGCTATTGTTGCCTCCGATACAAGACCATATCGCTTCATTGAAAACTCCATATAGTTCTTGACCTCGTCTATGGTTGAACTTTCAACATGATAAGGCTCCGTCCATACTTTCAACTCCGGCTGAAGCTCTTCAACATCATCCAAAATGTTGTCTTTGCCACAAGAAGTTAATACCAATGGTACTGCCATTAGGAATACTACAATGGCAAATGAGAAGTATTTATTCATATTCATAATTTTTGATTGTTATTGACTTGAATATATCTGTGTATTCACGTGTACGTGTAAACATGTATATATTGCTACACGTACACATACCTATACGTACACATGGCTACGTGTATACACGTTTACATTACATCATTGATGCTTTTGGACTTGACTTTCCGAGCCTTGCCATGCTTCGCCTCGTATGCCTCGATGCCCTGTTTCATCACATACTCCATAAAGGCACGTATAGTGAAACCCTCCTTGTAAGCTATTGCCTGTACCTTATCTACAAGTTCCCTGGAGCAGATAAAGGAGAAATGCCGCCAGGAATTGTCCAGTTGCTCTTTACGTTCTGCCTTGACTGACCGTTTTTCCTGTTTCGGAATTGGCTTGGTCTCGGGTGTTTGTTCTACTGTTTTATTGTCAGGGCTGATAGCAGCACTGCCCAAAATATTGCCAAGCAGAATGTCCATATTGTTTTTTGCCATAGTTGTTATTGGTTACGTGAAAGAATTTCCTCCGTAAGTGCAAGATAATCCTTTGCACCGTTGGAATTTAAATCATACTCGAATATACTTTTGCCACTACCGGCTGATTCAGCCAAGGCGATATTCTCACGGATGCGGGTATTCATGGTGATACTTTCGTAACGCTCCTTTACAGCCTGTTCCACTACCTTGTTCAGTTTACGATGATTGAATCTGGCGATGAACACACCTCCCAGGCGAAGCGACGGTTTGACACGTTGCAAGGTGGTGACAAATGCGTCAAGCATCCTCATGCCTTTCAAAGGAAGCAGCTCCGGTGTCATCGGTACGATGATCTCATCAGCCGCGATAAAGACATTGGTAGTGACAATACCAAGAGAAGGCGGACAGTCAATCAGGATATAGTCATAGTCTTTCCTGAGCGGTTCAAGCAGACGGCTGAGCAGTTGCTCTCTTGCCAACAGATTGGTCAGAGCTATTTCCGCACTTGCCATTTCAAGGGAAGAAGGGACAAGGTCAAGATTCTCCCGGATATGTTTTACAGGCAAAGGAACACCGTTTACCAATGAATCAAAAATGCTCGTCTCAATTTCATCCTCATTAGGTATGAAATACAGTGTCAGGTTTGCCTGTCCGTCAAGGTCTATAAGCAGGACTTTCTTGCCTTTCATTGCCATACAAGCCCCGATAGAGGCGGTTGAAGTTGTCTTTGATACGCCACCTTTATGGTTGGCGAAAGTGATGATTTTCTGTGCCATACTATTTGTTTTTATGTTTATATGTTTCAATGTGTTCTTGTATTCCTATTTACACGTGTACTTGTCCACATGTATCAATGTATACAAAGGTAAATGTATGATATACAAACACCTACCAATGTCTCCTAACAGTTGAAAACAGTCAGGGAAAGTATCAGGGTCATAATAATATGACTTCATCTTTGCTCACTAATCGTTGTGCTCCGCTGATTAACCGTACAAGAAGTTGTTCGTTATACACTGCCACAATTATTCCATGGCTACAGCCCCTGCATGGGGTTATAAGTTCGCAAGATGCTCCAATCAGTTCTGCGCTGTACCTGTCCATATTATCTTGTTTTTATGCAAGGACACGAGACTTGCCTCATGTCCTTGCGGGTATGTTATTCGAATGTAAAAGGGTGGATGTAGAAATAGGTCTCTTCGCTTTCGTATTCATAGCTATTGATAAAATCCACCATTTCTTTTTCACTGCGGTCTCCCTGTCCAATACCGGTCTTTGATGTCCATTCAGCTATGGCATCCTCAATGGTGTCAAAAACATCCTCACATGCATCCTCGAAAGGTTCGCCGTATGAACTCACACAACATTCTTCGGGAAAGAAATCCCCCTCGTCATGGGTATAGAACAAATCACATCCACTTTCGCAACATCTGTATGAAATACTCAGTTCATCATTCAATATCCGGTTTATTTCAAAGAAGAGTTCGTTACAGGCATCCCATGCGGTTTCTGTCTCAAATGAAAGAAGGAAATAATCATTCTCTTCGTCTTCTTCATATTCAGCCCAATAGATATGTCCTCTAATACTGATTTGCTTTTTCTCATAGTCAATGCCGTAATGCTCGGCAAGCTTGAACAGCCTTATATCCTTACTATCCACTTCCATGTCCTGAAAGGTAGTCCACAGGTTATTTACTGCTTCACGTGTCCCAGTGACCTTATAGGTCGTTGTTGCTAAATTTGCCATATCATTGAATTTTAAAAGATTACCACTCCGTATAATAACTCTGGTCGTTGTTCTCGCATTCCTCAGCCCATTCTTCATCGGTGAAGTCACTGTGCAGACATTCATCACTGCAATAGTAGGCTACTCCCATGTCAGCACAATACCCGGCACGCATCAGTCTGCCACACTCTGAACATCTTCTGCAAGCCCTGTCTGTGTCCCACCAGAAGTCAGTGAAAGACTCGGCTATGACATCCTCACTGGTGTTCTCGTCCCACTTGTCAAGGTAGAACTCTGCAAACTTGTTCAACTCCGGCTCTATGTAGAGCATCTTTTCAGTACCGCCAACAGCCTTGGTCAGTCGGCTCAGGATTGATTGGATTGTCGTCATAATATCATCTGTTTTTTTTCTTCCCTCTCGTAGATCAACTACTTCGGGAACACATATAAATTTTGTTGCACCAAGAAGGTGTCGGGGCTGTCTCTGCAAGGTTTTGCTCCAAAATACTACCCGCAGGTGTGGAGATTTTGCGGCAAAGCGAAGCCCTGACCTTGCTGATGACAAGACCGGACAATTACCTTCGCAACGGAATTTATGCCAGTTCCCCGAAGTCGGTGTATGAGGAACGAATCTCGGCAAAGAGAAGTATAAGCATAAAAAAAGCGACCCGAAGGCCGCTCTATTGGAGAGAAGAAAGGATTTACTTGCCCTTCCTGGAGTTCTTCTCCTGAGCTGCTGGAGTTTCCTCCTTTTCAACAGCTTCATAGAACCTGGTGGCTACAAATGCCACTCTGTTGCGCTTGACACCGTCGGCATCCTGCCACTCCTCCGGCTTGAAATAGCCTTCAACCGTGAGGAGTGCTCCTTTGACAAGGCGGTCAAAGGATGTAGTATTCTCATTCTTGCGCCATGTCTCGACGTTTATGAAAGCGGAAGTGCGGGTTGTTTCCTCGCCTGATTTCTCAGTGCGGCTGATTGCCAAAGGGAAACGTGCAACGCTTGCGGTTGAGAACTGATGGATGCTTGCATCCTTACCTACAAAACCAGAAACTACGAAAGAATTTTCCATTTTCTTCATAACATTGAAATTTTAGAAGTGAAACATTTATTTTTTACGTTGCCATCAAAGTTGGCAAGGATAGCAATCAGGCAAGTAATTACCGAATTATTTCACCGTCAGGCAGGAAAAGTTTTCCGAAAAGCTGCAGCTGGAAAAGTTTTTGAAAAAATTCAGGGAATAAGGTTCTGGTACTTGCAGTATGCGGCTTGCACTAACTTCGCAACAGGAAAAAGTAAGTGTCACGGCTTCGTCCAAAATGAGATGTGAAGGGAATGGCCTGATATTCTTGTGTCTGGTCATGGTAAAGAATGCTGTTCTCATAGTCAGACTCGACAGGTTTCACAGATCCATGGCAAGCAATCCGGACATAGTGAAAGCGATAACTCCCAAACTTCACCATGAACCCGGCATAGCATAGCAAGAGAAATACGAAACTCCGCACTCTGCATAAAAAGGTCTGAACACGGAAGCTATTCAAGAGGATGGAAGCCAGAGGTGAAGCACAACAAGGCTGATGCCACTCATGTGAGTGATGAAAAGGTGCAAAATCAGCAAGGAGAAAAAGAAAGTCAATGCCTATCAGTCAAAGAGCGGACTTCTGTCCTACTCTGGCTTACTGCAAGTTTAAAGTTTAGATTTACCCATGTATATATACATGTATTTTAAACTTTGGTTACAAACCTGAACAGGTTTATAAAAAGACTGACGAACAATTCATTGCGAATAGAAATATCATATGAGAAAGAAAATGGGAACTACATTTTCTCCTTACTGAAGCACCGACAGACAATGCACAACCATGTAAATATTCTCATAAAGTAGTTAACAGCCCGGATAAAAGAATTTGATAATATAAAGTCGGCAATAAATCGGTTTTATTGCCGACTTTATATTATCCTAGCAGAACAATGGAATCATTTTACAAAGAGTAAACGTAAATGGTAAGACAATGTTTTATGGTGTGATTTCAGATTGTTGATCGAGAAATATTTACCTCTTCATATTAGGAAACAGTCAAGCAGATAGGTGTAGTTTCGTTAATAAGAGATTCTACTTAATTTCTTAGTCATTTGCGGGATACTTTTAATACTATGCTTTTACAACACAAGAAAAATACCTCATATATTACATAATATGATGAATTCATAATGGTGTTACTTAATATAGAAAAACACACTAAAGAATGATTAATTGCTCAGAACTTATATATAAAGTCGGCAATAAAGTTGGTTTGTTGCCGACTTTATATTATATTTGCACTGCAATGAGTATTGACGAGAAATATAGTATTAAACAGAGCATATTGAATTATGCTCGTACTTACGGACGGATTGAAGTGCCTCAATTAGTATCAGTATTGGGGATAAAGACCAATACCGCCCGCCAGTATCTCTGTACCTTAACCAAAGAGAACAAGATAGCCCGTACAGGAAATGGTGAATACATGCTTACAGATAAACAGGTGTTCTCATTTGCTCCAACAGAAACACTGAGAAAACTATATGTCGGATTGAAAGAGAAATTGCCATTCACCGATTTCTGCATCTACGATGGCAGCATCTTCACCACACTACAACATCACGTCTCTGTGAACCATGCTATTTATGTCGAGACCAACCGGGATGCTGTAGATTCTGTTTTTTCTCTGTTGAAGGATTCAGACATGCCCGTTTATAAGCAACCGACAGCAAAGTTCATGTACGACTACGTAAACATGCATGAACCATGCATCATTGTAAAGATATTTGTCACTGAATCTCCAGTAAATAAGGTTGATGGGATGGTTACTCCTACCATCGAAAAGCTACTCGTAGATATACAGAAAGACGAAGACTTTGATTATATGCAGGGCACGGAAATCACTTATATGTATCAGACCGCCTTTGATTTGTACACAGTCAATACTCCCAAAATGCTCCGATATGCAAAACGTAGAGGAGCATACGATAGTACTTATTCATTAATAGAACAATCACAAAAATATGATAAATAAAGAATGCTTTACAGCAAGATGGATTGAAGAAAAATCCAAGGAGCTAAACTATCCGGACAAAAATATCATTGAAAAGGTCATCCATGCCTTTTCATTGCTGGACATGTTGGCGGCTTCAGGTTGCCCATTTCATTTCAAAGGTGGAAGCAGTCTGATGCTTCTTTTAAAAGAACAAAGACACAGGCTGTCTATAGATATTGATATAATATGTCCTCCAGGTACTGAAATAGAAGAGTATCTGCAATCATACAAAGACTATGGCTTTATTGACTATAAGCCGATAGAAAGAATTCAGCGTGGAACAGACATACCAAAATCGCATTCCAAATTCTTTTATCAAGTGGCTTTCCTTGATGGCATAGACCGAAAAGAAACCATCCTGCTGGACGTTCTAAATGAAGACTGTCACTACAACGAAGTCGTGACTTTACCTGTAGAAAGCCGTTTTATAAAGACAGAAGGTGAACTGAATTATGTAAAAGTACCATCCATTGGAGATATTCTCGGAGACAAGCTTACGGCGTATGCACCCAATACAACAGGTATTCCATATATCAAAAATGGTAAGGATGCCAGCATGGAGATCATCAAACAGCTATATGATATAGCCAGACTGTTCGAGAAGACAGAGGTCCTTGAAACAACGACAAAATCGTTTGTACAAATTGCAGAAGTTGAACTCTCATACAGGCATTTGCCAAACAATCCAAAACTCATTTTCGATGATATCAGACAGACTTCGCTGTGTCTGGCAACAAGGGGAAGTGAAGGAAACGGACAATTTGATGCACTACAACGTGGTATACAAAGGATCAAATCCTTCATGTTCAATGGCGGTTATTTCATTGACGATGCGATTAGAGACGCAGCACGCGCAGCCTATATCGCCACAATGATAGAGACGGGCAACACAATAATAGAAAAATACGACGGTAATCCTGCCACCATAGGCTCCCTGGATATAGCACCCACACTTCCTTCGCGACTGAATAAGCTGAAAAGGACTTCTCCTGAAGCCTATTACTATTGGGCAAAGACCAGCCATCTATTACAACAGTTGTAACTATAAACAGAAATACAATTTCAGCAAGGAGAAAAAGACCAATATAGCCCTCCATCAACCAGAACAGCATTCTGACTGATGGAGGGCTTTCTACAAGTTTAAAGTTTAGATTTACCCATGTATATATACATGTATCTTAAACTAAACTTACTTGACTGATTCAGCCATACAACAGGATAAGCCATTGAGTTTACAAGTTTAATAGAACTCATATATGTATATATGAATTGATAAACTTATTTATAAACTTCATCCCTAAGCAGAAAGTAAGTTCTTTATTCCTTTGCTGAAAAATCATGTAGCATAAATTTCTACCATATGCAGGATCAACATAACGTACATCTTTCTGAGAATCTGAAAACCTGTATATATGTGAATACCTTTTTCTCCTTGCTGAAATAATTGGCGACTAAATAAACACAGATGAGATATTGAGAAATATTTTCGATACATATTATGCGAAATAATTGATAATTACCTAATTTTGCAAAATATAGATGCATATTAGAGATAAATTCATTCGCATCTGTGTTATTAAATATTAAACTCTAATAAAATCACATCTAAATCAGGAAAGTGATGAAAAAATTGAAACTTATAAGAAAATCAGAACCGTTCATATTTCCAAATGGATAGAAACGTAAAATTTAATGGCTCAAATATGATTCAATTAGCTGTATCAAATTGAGCATCAGACTGTTTATATAACTGTGTGGGTAAGTAGCTGAATAAAGAAGATTCAACCAGCGATTACGCACTCAGATTGCAGGCCTACAATATAAAATACTGATAATCAATTATATAAGTTATTTTAGCTAGTAAGTGGAAGTAATGGCTCAAATACGAGCCAAATAGCCATTAATTATCTGACAATCAACTATATAACAAATGTGTATTGGTAAGTAACTTGTGAAAACAAAAGAAAGCAACATTTATATAGTACATAATAAGCTGATTTACAACTACTTAAACTCTTATTTCCAACAATAAAATCATGGCTCAAATACCATTCATATACAAGCCAACTAACTGACATACAGATTACTAACATCTTTGCATCGGCAAATGATATATCGCAATTAACCGCAACGAATTAGAACCAACTATAATGAAGTCGCTGAATTTCAGCGGCTTTTTTATTTACCCCAAATCCAGTTCATAGCGATTGGATAGTGTTGTTCACCATATTTTTCTACCGTATTTCTACCGCGAAACAAATTGGGATTTGTCCCCGATGTCACAGTGACGCATTTGTTGTCGTGTGTTGACAATGGTTTACGTGTGTTGACAAAAAAGAGGAGAAATAAAGAGATATACCTCAATTAAAAATAGAAAAATATGGAAGTAAGAAAGATTTGCCAATGGTGTGGAAAACCATTCATTGCGAAGAAAACAACGACTTGCTATTGCAGTCACCAGTGCTCCAATCTCGGCTACAAGGAACGTATTCGAGAACGTAAACGCCAACTGAAAAAGATACAGGAACTGCTGGAGCCCAAACAGGCAGCAGAAGGACAAGACTTCTTCTCTTTTGCACAAGCGGCACAGTTAATGGGTGTAACTCGCCAGTATGTTTATAAATTGGTGAAGGAATCCAAGCTAAGAGCTTCACGAATCAGTGGGAAGAAATCTCTCATTCGGCGTGCGGATATTGAGCTAATGTTAAAGACAAAGCCTTATGAACGTATTGTTCCAAAGGACGAATTTGACATGAGCGAGTATTATACTGCCGAGCAAATTGCCGAGAAATATAAGGTCAACACAAAATGGGTATGGACTTACACAAGAGAACGTGATATTCCCAAAGTCAGAATCCGTCAATTCAATTATTACAGCAAGAAACATATTGATGCTGTCTTTGCCAAATACAAGACGGATGATGCATTGACAGAATGGTACACACCGGAAGATATAGAGAAAAAGTATGGAATGACACGTGTCGCTATCCGTTCTCATGTCTATCGAAACAATATCCCCTCAAAGAAAGAACATGGTCAGATATTCTATTCCAAACTGCACTTTGATCTGTCGAAGAAAACAACAGAAGATGATTCATCGGAATACTATACCGTACAGGAAGCCATGAAGAAATATAGTCTTTCCAGAGATTCTGTTTATGGAGTTTTACAATTCCACGAAATCAAACGTGAAAAGAAAGGTCGTTTCGTGAGATTCCTGAAAGTGGAATTTGACCATGTAATGGGAGCCCGAAAATAAGACTAATCCTGAATTTAGGCAGACCAGAAAATGATTCTAAAAATGAGCATTGTCTGTGTCAAGCCATTACGGACATTTGCAGCAAATCAAGTATAAACCAATAATAATTGTAACTATGTTAGAATGTAAAACAGTAACATTGAGAACACGTCCTTTGAAAAACGGGATGCTTTCTTACTATCTGGATTATTATCCGGGCTATCGTAACCAGGAAACAATGAAAACCATCCGCCACGAAGGATTGAACATTTATATTTATGCCAATCCCAAGAATGAGCGCGAACGCAACTTCAATGCCACTATGTCTGAAAAGGCAGAAGCCATCCGATGTCGACGCTTTGAATCTATCGTAAATGACAGGTATGATTTCTTTGACAGGCACAAACTCAAAGCGGATTTTCTGGAATACTATCGCAAGCAACTTCGCAAGCATGACCAAAAGTGGGAATTTGTGTACCACCATTTCTACAACTTCGTTCATGGCAAATGTACTTTTGAAGAAATTGATATTGACCTTTGTAATAAGTTCCGGGAGTATCTGCTAAATGCCAAGCAACTCAGGCGTGACGGTCGCATTTCAAAGAACTCTGCTTCCGGCTATTGGTCAACATTCAGGGGACTTTTGAAAATCCTTTATCGCAATCGGCTAATCAAAACCAATATCAATGACTTTTTGGATAAAATCGAAACAGAAGATACTCCAAAAGACTATCTAAGTGTGGAAGAACTTTACAAATTGGCTGAGACACCTTGCAAAAAGCCGATTCTGAAGACAGCAGCATTGTTTTCATGTTTGACTAGTCTCAGAATCAGCGATATACTATCGTTACAATGGCATGAAATCGTTGACTTTGCAGCCGGAGGGAAATGTGTCCATACAATTACCCAAAAGACCAAAACAGAGGACATCATTCCAATCAGCGACGAAGCCCTGCAATTAATCGGCTATTCTCCGGAAAAAAACGGATTAGTATTTAAAGGATTGAAACGAAGTTGGACACAGCATCCCATGAAAGAATGGATTCGCGAAGCCGGTATCACCAAGAATATCACTTTCCACTCCTACCGAAGAACATATGCAACACTTCAAGGAGCAGCCGGCACAGATATACGTACCATTCAAAGTAATATGGCACATAAAAGTATCACCACGACACAACGGTACATGAAAGTTGTGGACAGTAACAAGCGTGAAGCCAGCAACAGAATCTCTTTAATCCGCAAGTAAGAATTAAGGTTCAAATAATCCCGTTTTTACAGCTCAGAGTATGATATTTTGCATCAAATCATACTCTGAGCGTATTTTTTCTTAAATTCTGAACGATTATCTATTACAAACAGCAACTATTTGGAAATCTGCATATACATTTGTCTTATTGTAAAACTCAAACAGTATCAGTTTATGACGAATAGTATTAAAATCTCTCCTCAAAGAACCAGTTTCATACTTTCAGTAAGTGTCATCCTTTACTGGGCAACAGATTCCTATTTATATCTCAGTTGCCATATCAACCTGATGGAGTATTCCACTCCAGCTATTTTATATATCACGGCAATGATACTCGCCTGTGGAGTACTTCAGCGTTTCTTTTTCCGATTCATTACAAAGAATGAATTGGGTTTGTCTTTTGGCAAGCAAGTAAGACCTCTACCCGAACAAATTAAGGAGATTAATCCGGAGTGCCCAAAGGACAAGGATATAAATCCGGAAAACTTAGTTGTAAAACATGATTATATGGATAATTATGAAGTGCGTATCGCCGAAATTGAACGTAAAAAAGCCGAAAGGCAGGCAGACATTAAGCGTGTCATTCATGAATATACCACATTTGTAATGACGGAATTTCTCTCAAAAGAAGATCTTGAAATTCTGCATGAAAACATAGAGTATTTTGCGCACGGACAGTTTGATTTATACAAGCCAATCCGTTCAAAAGTAGATAATTCCCTCCGTTCTATTGATCTGATGCATTTCGTATGGAACATCGGAGAGAGATTGGGCATTTCTCTTATAGATAGAGCAACATTCATACATACTATATTCCCACATGAACTAAAAGATGCTTCGATTAAATATCTGGCTAAAAATCTCCGGACATGCGGAGTTTGCAAAATAGCCCTTGATATTCCTAAAACCGGAGATTATCACTTCAAATGTATGAAAGAAGCCCAAGAATAAAAAGCAAATTCAACCGATTAGGATTATTCAACACAGACTGAAATATTATTGCCTTCTGATAGTTGTCAGCATTACATCATTGTGTTGGTTTGCAGCATGTTTAACAAAAACAATGTTATATATGCAAAAAGACAAACTGACCTTCAATGACCTACCGGAAGTGGTAGGCGAACTCTGCGAGAGAATCTCAAGTATGGAAAATCTGCTGACAGAAAAACTTCATCAGCAGCATAACGAGGTAAAAAAAGACACCCATGTTCCAATGACCGTTGATGAAGTCTGCGAATATTTAGGTATCTCGAAATCATCCTTTTATTACAAAGCCAAGCATGGTGGTATTCCAATCATCAAACAAGGAAAACACTTGTTTGTCTATCGTGATGAATTGGACAAATGGTTGGAAAGCGGCAGAAAAGGAGAATCGCCTATAAGCATAGAGGAAGAACACGCCCGAATGCTTGCAACTACACGTCGCAAAGCCAATCCTAAAAGCTGGTGAGTATGGAAACGGTAGCACCCATTGAAGATCTTGCTCAGGTCGCTACAAGATGGCAAGATACCATGCTCAGTTTGGAAAAGGAGTACGAACAGGAGCCGGAAGTTCTGAAAATAGGCGGAGTACCTATCGGGACATTGGGAAATTTCAGTGCATCCATAGGCAAAGCTAAAAGCAAAAAGACTTTCAATGTGTCAGCTATGGTGGCAGCAGCTTTGTCAGGGAAGGAAGTTCTTAACTACACAACGGACTTCCCTGAAGGAAAGAACCGCATCCTTTACATCGACACAGAACAAAGTCAAAACCATTGTATGATTGTGATGCATCGTATCATGAAACTGGCAGAGTTGCCGACTAATGAGGATTGCGACCGTTTCTATTTTCTCGCACTACGCAAGTTCAACCCCAAGGAGCGTTTGGCTATCATAGATGATGCAATCAGTCAGATTGAGGGTCTCGGTTTCGTGGTGATTGACGGAATCCGCGACTTGGTCTATGACATTAATTCTCCGAGCGAAGCCACGTGCGTAATCTCCAAACTCATGCAGTGGACTGACGAATACCAGATTCATCTTCACACCATCCTTCATCAGAACAAAAGCGATGAAAACGCCCGTGGACACATTGGCACGGAAATCAACAACAAAGCGGAAACGGTCATCCATATTGAGAAGGACAAGGACGACAGTAACATCAGCAAAGTGGAAAGTGTGCATACCCGTTCAAAGGACTTCCTGCCATTCGCCTTCTGCATCAATGCCCAATCACTTCCCGAACTTCTGCCGGACTATGTGCCGACAAAAAAGAGCGTAGGTCGTCCCAAACTGGAACCGTTCTCCCCTTATAAAGACATCCATGAAGCCATCCATCGCAAAGCTCTTGAATTGGCTTTTGACGGAAAAGAGACGATTTCGGGATATAAGGCTTTGGAAGAAGAACTGACCACAGCCTACGAACTGGCAGGAACGAAATTTAATCACAACAAGATTGTGAAGATAATTCAGTTTCTCACGAACAAACGGATGGTGGTTCAGGAAAGCCGTGGCATTTATCGGTTCATGCCGGATTATCACTATTGACTCTCCACTTGACTTTATTCTAAAAGTGTCCATTCGTATATAAGTCAAAGTCTAAGTGCAACGACTGGTTTCATGATAATCCACGGAACTGGTCGCTGCCATTGATTGGGCTTGCCCGTTGTACAGACATTATATTGTATGGGGAGCCTAATACCCCAAGCGATAAATCGCTCGTGAGACTTTGCCAATCCTCTGCAAGCTGAATTTGGCATTATTGCGGTTTGGGGGTGTATTTCAGTAGTGCTTTTACGAACTCTTTTATGAACCCTACTGGTTCTTTTATGAACTCTTATGTGAACTCTTTTCTTGCTTTTAAGTGGTATACTGGAGTAACATCGGTCACCATAAATGCAGATACTAGATGATGAACACAGAACTATTGTCCGAACACTTGCCAATTTAACGACATGAATCTGCCATATCCCAAAGGCGATTTTGCCAATCTCAAAATGACATTATAATTATTCAATATCCAATGCAGGAAGACTATTATCTTCAAATCTATCAAAGTCAGATTGAAAAAGACGGTCTTGAATGATCCTGTACTTTTCAAACTCTGATTCAGCAAACTCTTTGGCATATTCGGCAGAAACCTTTCCGCTATCCTGTAATATCGGGCTCTCAAATAAATTAATGAATTTGTCTATTTGCTTTGCCCAATCTTCCATTGTCATAGGTATATGACGCATAGCCATACTTTCTGCCATATCAAGCGACGCATTGACTATCCTACCCATTTCTTCTAATTCTTTTTCTCGCAAATAGTTCTTTGCTACAGACACATCTGTTTTGACAATTTTTCCATTCGGAGCGTTTTCCCAAGTGGTCAATCCCATGTGTTCCTTATTCGCATCGGCTCGTTCGACTATCAACTCCGCAGCAGTATGCCCATGCACAGCATAGTGCATTTTGTTCTGTACCTTCTTGAAGAAAAGACGGGTTGTCGGAGCATCTTTGTTATAGTCTATAGCCGTAGCATAAATATCGGTCAGTTTCTGATAAAAACGACGCTCACTCAGCCTTATCTCCCTTATTTCGGCAAGCAAATGTTCAAAGTAATCTACACCTAAGAAAGCCCCGTTCTCCATTCGCTTATGATCAAGTACATATCCACGGATGGCAAACTGACGGAGTACAAACGTACACCACTGCCGGAACTGAGTGGCACGAACCGAGTTGACTCTATATCCAACACTGATAATGGCATCAAGATTATAGAACATCGTTTGATAATTCTTCCCGTCTGCGGCAGTTGCCGAGTTTTTCTCGGTAACTGAATCCTTGACAAGTTCCCCGGATGCAAATATATTTTTTAAGTGCAGTCCAATATTGTCAGTAGAGCAATCAAAAAGCTGCGCCATTGCCTTTTGCGTTGCCCAAATGGTTTCATCCTTATACATCACCTGAATCCCATCCTCTTTGCCTTCAAGCAAAAAGATGAGAAACTCAGCCGTACTATTTCGTATTTCTATATTCTTTGCCATAATTTAGATTATCACCTTCGCAATTATTCATTTCGATTTGCCATAACTTTCAACGGGTTCTGCCACCATGCTATATTCTTCTTCAGTTGTCTCATATGATTTGATTCTTCTATCCTCAAGATAAATATGGTAAAGCATGTATTCTAAAGCCTCTAAAGTCTGTTGGCAGACTTTCGGTTTCAACTGACATTCCCAAACGGTAATACAATGCCAACCCATTGAAGTTAGCTGTTGCCGTTCCTCTATATCTCTACTCCGATTACGCTCAATTTTATTCTTCCAAAATTCAACATTTGTCTTTGGTAGAACATAATATTTGCATCCTTCGTGACCATGCCAGAAACAGCCGTTTACGAAAATAACAGTTCTGTATTTGCGTAAAACCAAGTCGGGATGTCCGGGAAGACGTGGGTGATTCAACCTATACCGAAAGCCACGGCCGAACAAGAACTTTCTCACCAATAATTCCGGTTTTGTGTTCTTGCCCTTTATCGCAGACATGCAACGATGACGCTGTTCCTTGGTCAATTTATCCATTTATTAACATATTACTGACAGTTATCTATTATTCTACAAATCTATCTATACATCCCTTTACTTTTTGTGGAAGATTCGAGAATTCTTGCATTACTATTATTCCTCGTTCATCAATTGATTCAATATAGTCTTCTAACAATTCAATATCTTCAAATGACATCCCGTACCTTAACATCCATATATGTTTCGTATTGTAAGTACCATATTTTGTCAAATTAGCCATTTTTTCGGCTTGTTCATCCGGACAACGTTCATTGTATTTGACGAATGCTACTTGAAAGATATTGCACAAAATAATGTTCCTAATTTATGCAACGTTTATTGATGATTTTCATTTCATTTTTTTATTATTTCATCGATTGGTAGCATATATATATAATCTTCCGGATTCGAATAGGATTCAGTATTATACTGATTTGCTAAAGCGTAACAAATTTGCACATCAGGATATTTCTGAGCAATAGCCGCTATAGAAAGAGTTGATAGTTTATTGTTCATTGGACTGATTACTATATTATAATCTTTCCTATTCTCGTCAACAATCTTACCAATTTCTTTGATATTTTGCTCCAGATTTTTACATGAGAATTGAAAATTTGAAGCTCGAGAATTTTTTTCAAGTAATTTTTCGAAATTCGAACGATTAATTTCGCTTAGAGATTCATTATGACTTTCTGTTGGCGAAGCCATACCTAAATATAACTTACTAGGCTCGAAAACCTCTATCAATGTTTGAGCACGTTCATATTCAAAACCGACTAATATAATTAGTAACAAATCCTTTATTGGTGACATATCGCCAGAATAGCCAACAACAGAACGTATTGTCCTTACCCCTTTACTAAGCCAAGGTAACGAAGTACCCTCTTCATAGGATGAGTATCTACTCGACGGACAATAACACAGATGTATATCAGTAAATTCAACTATTGAAGAGGATAAGATTTTTATTATTATCAACAATGTTTCTCTAGTAAATGTTGATACATCAACATATAGGTGTTCTTTTTTGCTTGTTGTTATTGCATCAAACAAATTATCATAATTATCCAACGGATTCTCAAGAGAGAGTTCTATGATAGAAGATCGTCCTATGAATAGTTCTTTTAAACTCTCAGCATTCTTCTCTGTTTCTGTATAGTTATTTGGAAAGTAGCAAATAACAGCCTCAATAGATTCATTCTTGGAAATCTCATTAGGTATTATTAAACATCTTTTCTCAAAACTTGAACTACAAATAAACAAAGAATCGTTAACTATCTCTTTATCTATACTGTTTATTAATATTTTTTTCATATCTTAAATAGGATTATTACCGTCAAACAATAGTAATTGAGTAGCCGAAGAACTGTCATCTTCGGTAAATTTAAACTGTGCTAAAAATCTCTTAGTATCAATCATTGCCATTCTCAATTTGGCGCTATCCATAAACTTGTAACCGGCAAAACTTGTAGCATCCAACTTGAAATGAGGTGCCAAAATTCTACTTAATATGATTAAGCGGTTTCTTCCAGTACCTGTTTTATTTCCAATTGTACTTTTATGGAAATAACCCAGCTGTTCTCCCATGTCAATTATTTCATTCATTTCGTCATCTGGAGTATCTGTAATTGCCACAGAGAACACTCTTCTTTCTGAGGAATTAGAAGTAAGCTGCAAATGAAATAATTGTCCCAAAGAGTCTATCATTCGATATAATTTTTCCAATTGTATTTGCCTAGTGTTATTATTGTCAATATCTTTTTTAAGTTTTTCAAACTCACCAACCAAATAGTTGTTGGAGTATTTTTTTATAACTTCATCTTGAATAGAAGGTTTGATGCTGGTAATATTATCTTCATTTGCTCCAAGTTCTGTAATTGCTAACGAATACATTTCTTGCGCAGGAGCTAAGAAATGTCGAATAATACCAGAAGACACAGCTACAAGTTGATCAAAACCAGCATAGCTATATGTAGAGCCTGCTTTATGATTCTGTTGCAACCGTGTTATATATTCAGGTCTTGCATAGCGTCTTGCTGCATCCCCACCTGCATATTTTTTCTCAGGATCTGCATAATCTATCAACATCTGATTATATATCTCTTGAATCTTTAGCTCTTGTTCTTTATCCTCTGGAAAGAAATCTTTTGTCTCAATATCAAGGTGCAAATATCTCTTTAGTCTTTTCTTAACAATTTCTTGAAGTCGTTCATTATACTTACTTTTACTACTTGAATAAACTGTAGAAATGTTTATCTCAGAATAATCATGAGGTGCGTCTATTCTTTTCTCGTTATTCGTCAAATGTGTTTTATAATCTAACTGGGTAGAGATCTTAAAACATATGTCTTTTGTTGTGCGATATGACACCCAAGTGTTCAACACCTTTGTTTGAGCCACATTTAGATAGCCAGCATCGTCAATCAAAATATACAAAGGTTTATCTTGAGGAAAAAATGGTAAAGATTTTAAAGACACAAGTAGTGGTTTCATAAAATCTATGAAATCAACAATTGGTCCATCATATGGAATAGAAGTATCTTTTGACAAAGCTATTTTATTGCAATAGATTCGACAGGAACGATTTATCCGTTCTACCTCTTTTGCCATTAACTCCATCATTGTTAGTCCATCCTTGTCTGTATCGTTTGGTAATTCAACAATGTTGTTAACACCGCAGTAAGAAAGAACATCCCGAAAATCAGTATTATAATATTGCCATATCTGCTCTTTATAATCATTTAATATATTCCCCAAATAGCATCCAACCGACTTATACACATTAGACATTACGTATGTCGTTAACAAGTGCTCATTTAATATAATTTCGGCATGAGTCTCAAGGCGTGCCAAGTCAGGAATATTTATATTTGTTAGTTTTATAGGAACGTATACAGCAAAATAATCCAGCTCAGATATTTGGCAATGCTTGGCTAAACACTGACAATCTGGTTGTATGTAGCGGAACATCATACTTTTACCTGAACCTCTTGGACCATTAATAAATGTATGTCCTTTTTCTAATACTTGATAAAAGTCAGGAAAAACATCAACAAATAAATCGACAACATCCTGAGCGGAGTTCTGTTCTGGAGTCTTTATTTCAAATGGATTTTCTTTCATAATGAACTATTTACACATTGATGAACATAATCACCTGTTAATTTGTTGTTACTTCGTTCTAATTGTGCCCCACAATACTCAAAAACATTATTTATTGATAACGTTGGATATCCCTTTTCCTCTATACGATAAGATATTGTATCAAAGAAAGGTTCAAACCCTTCATCTATAAATTCTATAGAAATAATAATCGAATGGAATTGATACTCATAGCTAACAAAACGATTATAGTACAAACATTCCTGGAATGTCTTGAATGTTCTTGTATATATTTCATCCAACAAATAAATAGAAGACTCACCTTTCTTATATCTATTTTGAACTTGATTCTTAGTGAGAGAAAAGCCCATCTGAATACAATGACTTTCTTTATCTGGATTGAAGTTGTACAAACTTTCAGAGAAAGCATGATACAATTTGCTATCCTCAGGTATTAAGTCCTTTTTTAGCAAGTAAGAAGACGCACGACTGTTTTCATCCGCAAGTTCATCACCAAATCTTAACAAAGCTGCTAGTTCACGGATTCTCACATCATGCCCCGAGATAGAGGTCTTGTATGGCAAATTTCCAATCGGATCATTTTTGCCTGAATGCGCTTTAGCTATATCCCCAATAATTTTTCTCTCAATTGTATCAACGTTTAAATTTTCCAGAAGATATCTGCCAGATTTTTCATGACCGTCTCTGCCATTAAAGATATGTCCCGCATCATGAATTTGAATCGCGACCAATAGTATAAAGCATTCATATGGAGTAAGGTATGAACAATCTTTCAGTATGGAAGATACTTTAACCATAACCATTTTTACATGATTAGCACTGTGATCATTCAGATACACAGTATTATCCAGTCTTGTAGTAATCGCTTTAACTTCATTATGGATCTCTGAATTCATAAACTGTTTAAAAGTGCGATATATAGCAACATAGTCTTTTTCCGATGGAAAATCCTGACTGTTTTTTGTTTCAAAATATTCTTCTAAATTCATTTTACATTATTTACGGCATTACATATCCCTTATCTTCAACATTGCTGACAATCTTCAAGAGTCTCTTACATTGGGCAGACGAAGGAAGAACCATTTTAGCTATAAATCTAGTTGCAATAGACTTAATAAAATCAAGGTCTCCGTACGGGAGAACATTTTCTTTTAAAAGTTCGTTATAAACCCTCATCCAATAGTCAGCACCCAAATTAAATATCTCAACGCTTACTTCAATGTTTGAATTGAATTTGTGCACTCGTTTAGCAGCAGCTTCTGTTGTTTTAATCTCCTTTTGGGAAACAAGGGATTTAATAAATTCGTCAGAGAGTTCAAACGGAACTTTCTTATAGTCATCCCAAACTGCAAGCGTTCTGGATATCGTTCTAACAAGGCCTCCACCAGCTTGTTTTGTCAAAAACTTCTGTGTATCAAAAGCTAAACGAATCAACTCATTTGCAAGAGCCGGATACAGTGTCTGTTTATTCCAAATCGTAACCCAGTCAAGATCGGCATCCTTTGGCAAAATTGATATCAGTTTTGCAATTGTGTATGGCACAATCTGAGCTTTATCTCCTCCTTTAGGATACCATTCGGACTTATTGATCATTACGTCCAATTCATCAAACATAATGACGGAGCAGATTCCTTTCTTAAAGAACACCTCATTAATACTATCCTTTGATTTATCATAAAGTTCTTCAACATAATCCGCAAAACGATTGAAGTTGATGGCAGAGCTTTGACAAACCTGGTGAGGATTCATACGAATAGTATTCAAACATTTCGCCAGCTTTTCCTTCTTGACAACCTGATTTTTCGGACTTTTCTCGCAGAAGGTTTTTCGTTGCGCTTGTGTAAGTTTCATTTGTTCCTGTTCCCATTTTCCACGAGAACGCTCGTAGAACCAACGAGTCTGATATGGTTTGCCGGCAACAGGAGGAGCAAGAACCTTTTGCGATAGTTTCTCCATCATTACATGGAATGGGTGATTAGAGAAAAAATCGGCATCCGAAACAGGATTTTGGCAATTAGCACATTTTGAGATTGTTTTAGTAATATTGTTATAACGTTCAACATCTTCCTCCGACATATCGTTGTCCACATTCAGCACAGTCAGCTTCATCGGAACAAACAAATTGTCCATGCCTTTTTTGTCCTCTTTGCGAATAATTGCATTAGCTAACGAAGCGGTTGTCTGACCACCATTTATAATTTGTAAATCCTTAAAATGAGTAATTCGAGTGTTATCTGCAGAAAAACCTATTGAACGGGCAACAATAGCAATGCCGTTATTATAGGTAAAGAAATTCTCTGGACTATTAATGATAGTATTTCGGATACCCTTGTTTACCTTACCACGAACACTCAGGAAAGCCCGCACATTGCCTTGCAATAATTTACTCCCATATTTCAAATAGATATCTGCCAAGAACTTTCCTGGAACAATTCCAAGATATGCATCATAGTCGCTACTATCTCCTAAATCTGCTTTTAGATATTGAATCCCCTCGCAATCAAAATCTTTTGTATCAAACTCAACAATCTCACTTGCATCGGACATAAATGTTTGGAACAGCCGTTCCAGCGTCCAGATATTTAACTCTACCGGTCTCTCAAGAAAATCTTCTTGAGAGACGTTCTTCACCTGTTTACTAAGAATCGAGTTAGAAATAATATAAAACTTGAAGCGAAGAATCTCTGTGTCCAACATTCCTTTGCCAATTTTCTTTCGAAATTCTTTTGCTAAAATAATGGCAGGATCGGAATCGTCACAATAGTCACTCATCTTGCCGTTGACAACTTCGTCAAGGAAATTGCACATGTGAGTATACAAATCCATGATGCGGGTGTTGGTCAACGTGTTTACGGCATCACGCTCATTGGTAAAATCACTTGCAATCAATATGAGTGCACTGTCAGCTTCGTCGTAAGCATAAGCATCAAAAGCCATGATACGACCACGCTTGCCTCTCATTTCAATAGACATCGGCATCGGATCATTAAATTCCCCGATAGATTCCAGTTCTTCTAATGTTTTTAGAATAAACTGAGTTTCCGGTTCTGTTCCTTCGTGATCGGCATCAAATCTAAGCTGATCAATAAATTGCGCTCTATATTCTTCAATCTCCATAGTGTAACGGATTTAAAGTTTATATTCTTCTAATTCAGAAAGAAAAATCTCGTACTGAATTCTGTTTATTGCATTCGGTATGTTTTTTCTGCATAGGCGAGGGAAATCGTTGCTTACATTGTACATTGAGAATCCCACATTCGTAAATACGAATTTGTCGTATTCTGGAGAGAAATCGAATTCGTACATACTCAGTTTAGACATGAAAGTCTCTCTATTTTGAGCTGTCCCCATTTTTGCCATTAGGTTTTGAACCAGTACATTCAATTTTATACCACTGAATGTTGGACTCATCTTTTCCAAACAATAAATAGCAAGATAGCCCTCGTCATCTCCATCCAGTTGCTCAAGTGATGAAATCTTTACAGAATCTTTGCCTGCACTTATTGCCTTTATCTCATACCAAACACTCTCAGTAGAATAGTCCTTATGGGTCTTTTCTGGACCCATCCAGCTATCTAATGCCATATCCACACCATAGTGAGGAATCATATAATCCTGCATAAAAAGCAGTTCGCCTATCAACCCCATTACCTCATTGTCATTCATTCCACCATTATTGGGTCGGAACAATTTTTTCCATGAGAAATATCTTGAACAAAGTGTTTTATAAGCATCTTCATCGTCCTTAATAGCTTCCGTAGAATCGAGCAAATCCTGGCAAAACGTACTAAAATATTCCAGTAGCTCTGAATTACAGAGTGAAAAGCGAAGAATATAATTCTCGCCACTCTTTCCCTGCTGTACTGTAATCACATCCGACTGAGATATTCTAACTGGAACGTATGTACCTCTAAAATCAAAGGCATAGTTTCCTTTCTCATCCTTTCCTACAAAAAGACTGAGGTCGCGGTTTTCACCAACACGGATAAAAGTTCCGCTTTGGAATCCTTGCGAGAATGTTGTAGATAATTTATTCTTCATCCTCTTCTATTTCGTCTGGTTCATCAAGCATGTTAAGCTGATAATATGTTTTATTAACTTTATATTTCTTAGTTTTACCTGTTTCTTTTAATCCAGGGAAACCAATAGCAAAAGCTATCATTTTATTGCCATTAAGTTTCTCTATGAATTTTAAGGCATTCTTGTTGGCTTCAATATTTTCTGGCTCTACCGGTTCGATGAGCATAATTATCAATACAGGTTTTCTGTGTGGAAGATGCTCAAAATATGCTTTAATAGGAATATGCCGTCCTTCAAACTCAGAACCTTCTCTCGCCCAAACTTCTCTGCATCGTTTTTCTGCCAAATCTATCTCATCTTGGCTTAAGCAGAACTTTCCTTCTCGTAAACCAAGAATCCTACGACGACTCGAAATTTGAATTACATGATCATGTTCCTCAATCTGACGTTTCGGACAACGTATCATTTCAAGTCCTGGTATGTCATAAAAGGTCTGCCCATCACCACCTTCGAAAACAATATCCCATTTATCTACTCCTTCTGTTTCTTTGTCGCAAATAAAATCAATTAAGTTTTGCCGGTTAAATTTCATGTTAGCTAATGAACATTTTATATTAGACAGGAAGTCTACCACTAATTCTTTGGACACATCAGAAAAATATCTAGATTTATCAATATCTGAACATACATCCTCATCTTTGTATTTGTCGACATTCGCGAAACCAAATTTATAATCATTTTCAAACAGGTGGGCAGTAAAACATTTTACTTGATTCCAGTTCTCTTCATTATGTTCCACCTTGACACTAAGGTAAGGGGTATCACAGATATTTCCATAGTAGGATTCCATCATCAACAATTCGTACGCGGTCCGCATCTTATTGTTAGCTGTTATCTGTAATTCGTCACAATAGTCACGAACTTTAATACCGAAATCTTTAGGAGTAAGATGTTGCTCAAACATTTTCTTAATATCTGCTTTCAATTCGGTGGTGGCTGTCGCTATTTCTCTATACCAAGTTGCACTTGCTTGGCTTGTCCATATTTGGAACAAATCGGCATAACCAGGTCGATAACCAAACCAACGCCCCATCTGCATCAACACATCAAATGTTGCAGTGTTTCGATAGAAATAGCTTACAAGTAAGCCCTCTAATGTGAGACCTCGCGAAAGAGCAAGTCCTCCAATAGCAATTACTCTCAACGAAGAATTAGATTTGTAATCTAATTTGCTTGCGCTACTACCATTAACAACGATAATTTCCATCTTTGGAACATCAGCTTCAATATCGAACACAGCACCTAATAAATTCTTCTTTTTTATAACATCAATAAAACAGATATCAGTAATATTATCAAAATGTTTTTTCCAAAGTCGTTTCAGTTCTTTATACAGTGACAGATGAGCATTCTTTGAGGTATCTTCGTCAAAGTTGTATTTTAGTATTTGAATAAAGTTGTTCTGTATTTCTTCAATATGTTCCTTAATCACCTGTTGCACCCTTATGAAACGAGACATATTAACCAACATACTTCTTGGTTTAGAGGCATGTCCTCTTAAATCTCGAATAACATTTGCCAGATAATAACAATAGATGGACTCCTTCAGCGAATTTGGCAAGACTCCATTCCATTCTTTTTTGTGACGAGAGTAGAATGTCCCAGAATTAAGTTCTTCTATATTTTCGTGTAAATCAGTCCTATATTCATCTGAAGTGTAGTCTGGTTCTTCAACATCAGTTATAAAACGTAAATTGCGATAGTACTCTTTATCCTCATTAAAAATTTTATCAGCACCAATATATGAGGAAGGGGTCGGTAACGTATATATGAAATGCTCTGGAAACAAATCTGCATTCTTCATACTGTCCACCGAATCCGGATCTATAAAAACATTTGCAAATGGAGTAGCAGTAAAACCAATATAATTCGCAGTCTGAAAAAGATTGCAAATCTTACGAATTATAGCGTTTGTCTTAGTTGGATCTGTATTATCTTTTTTTGTATTAACCGATGCATTGTCTGCCTCATCGTCAATAAGAAGCATTGGATGGTTTATACTATTTGTACGAACATCCATATTCTGGTTTTTCAACCAATCATGCAATTTTGTCAGAACTGATACATTTTTTTTAACGACAAAAAGGACCAGAGAATTATGCTCCGATAAAGTCGTTGAAATCAAATTACTCCCTTTAACAAAATCTTTTACACATGTAGTAAAAGAAGTAGCTCTACGTTGCTTGTTGTCTTTACCAACTCCTACCTTCCCCTCGCGAATATGTTTTTCAACCTTACGAATAGTGTACCCAACAACACTTTCATCAATACGTTCCTGTGTTTGCTGACGAAGACTTTCTGTTATACCAGCTAGAAGAATAACAACTTTATATCCTGCATCAGCTGCTTTACAAATCAGACCTGAATATGTAGCGGTTTTACCAGACTGTACATCACCAATTATTAAGCCCCTCTTCAAACGTTTACCTTCAAATTCTTCCTTTGGATTGTATAAACAATTCATTATGTCAGGCAATGTCTTTTCGTGCAAAAGATTAATACTTTTGTCGTCAATTGAAGTGTGTTCTTTTAAATAACGATAATATCTCTCCCAAAAATAGCTGTCATCTACTTTATCATTGAAATACCACTTCTTTTGTTCATAATCATCATAAATAATATTGCCCAATACATGAGTGATTTTCTCTCGGTATTCTATTTCTTCCAACAATTTATTTTTGTCTTCCTCATCACAATCAATACCAGAGAAGGCTATTGCGTCTTCAATCGCAGGCTTAATATTTTCCAAAGATGGAACAAAGCCCGACAGTTCCTTCATAAGTTCCAAACGTGCGGAAATTATGAGTAGAATCTTATTATATGCTTCGTTTGTTAATTTCATCCTTGTAGTTATCTAAAAGTTTTTCCTCAACAACTTTATATTTGCAGAATGGCTCTGATTTCATCAGATCAGAAACAATCTCTATTATAGATTTCTTGTTAAAAGATTTTGCCAAGTTTACCATATAAATCCCAAGTTGGAAAATCTCATCGACACGATTATCTGGTTCATCTTGACTGATTGCATCATTAGACTTGTCAATGTAAATCTGCTGAGTCGGAACGTTTTGCTCAATTTCTTTCAAAAGCATCTCAAGCAGAGTATAGTCTTCTTCTGACATTCTATCCCTCACCATCTGGAACACTTTGCTCTCACGATTGATTTGATAATAAAAAGTCTTTCCTCTGCCTTCCATTCTATCCCAAATATAGTCAATATCCTCAACATTTTCTTTTCGACCACGATGGGTTTGCTTCCTAACAGAAATATCCATCGCATCAATCACTGTTTGGCGCAATTGACGCTGAATTTGCTTTGGAATAGAAGCTGTTTGTTTCTTTATATCAATACTCCATATGTCATCAAGTGAATTCGGAATATCTACTCTAACTCTAGCATTTTTTGTGAGTTCACCACGCGGTTTCATCCCGAACCAAGTTCCCCAAATTATCAAACGTTTATTTCGATAAACATAGAAACCTTGTTTGATTCTTAATGTTTCTACTCCTCCTATGAGTTTTCTGTGTTCATCGTTTAAATCTGTTGCAAATGGCAAGATATACGGTTTAACCCAGATTTGCCGTTCTTGCCCCTTACTGTCCCGAATAGCAATGGAGCGTGCTTTCTTCGTTGTTGTCTTAGAATGTGATTCAAGGAAAGGATCCATTGGTTTTATCCTCCCTTTATTCAAGTACATCTTGATCTGCTCCTTACCTTTTGCTGAAAGAAAGTTATGGAAAATCAGAGCAATATTATTGGCTACAGATTCTTTAAGTTCAACAAGAGCATCATAAACCATTCCACCACTTGATTTCTCCAACACATCGAAATCCTGCCATAGTACAAGCGTGCCATGTGGCAATTCAAGGAGAGAGTGAATATAAGGAAGTGCTTTTATTTCATTTTTAGACAGCTCCTTCACCACCCACTCTTTTCTATTTTGAATATAATTATAATCCCAAGAATAGCTACTAATCTTCTCTTCCTGCAAACTGACAACCGTCAAAATTCTACATTGAGACAAAGAGGCAGATTTCATTCCTAAACCGAATCGTCCCAAATCATTTGCATTTCTTTCAAGTTCAGAGTCCGTACTTCCATACCTCATAGCCTCAAAAAGGACGTCTGCAGACATTCCTTCTCCATCATCTAAGATTCCCACAACAAGATCCTCTGTAGGTTCTGAAGGGAAGAATAGTTTGACTACGCTGCAATTTGCACTGATACTATTGTCTATAATATCTGCAATAGCAGCTTCGAAAGAATACCCCATTGAACGCATAGACCCCATAAGAGTATCAGCTTGTGGAATGCTTTGTCTATAAGTACTCATAGTTATTCCTTATTATATGATGAATCGTATTCCATAATCTGCGCCATCACTGCTTTAGACAATAACGGAGGAACCGCATTACCTATCTGTTGCTGTATGCTCATATGAGGTCCTTGAAAGATAAACGTATCAGGAAAACTTTGTAAACGTGCCGCTTCCCTCACCGATAAACCTCTGTCTTGATATGGATGAATTAGCATACTCTTCCTATAGTTTGAAATGACAACAGAAGGGCAATTTGCTTTCAGCCGTTTATATATTCCACTATGACAACGAGTCTTGTCTGAATAATTTTGCATCAAGAACTCCGGAATAGCTCTCCAATTCTCACCTTGACCGATATATTTGTAACGTTGCATCACAAGATCGTTACTCTTTGACACAAAATTCTGCCTTGATTCTACAGAACCTTTTCTCATCTGTTGCGCATAAGAGCTAGATTCCTTTATTGACTTAGTGTAAGGCAATGAATCTATCATATCACCATTATGTAAAACAGGTAAATCTCCAATAGCTTCTTCTACACTCACTTTATAATCAAAAGGCTTTGGAAACTCAAAGTCAATTCCTTGGTTATTTCCGACCATAAACATTCTCATCCGTCTTTGTGGAACACCATATTCATCAGCCCATAGAACCTTCCATTTGACTTTATAGCCTGGTTCTATCTCCTCAAAACAATGTTTTATCATTTCTATTGTCTCTCCATTGTTCATTTTAGTCATTCCCCAAACATTTTCAAGGACAAACCATCTAGGCTTTATTTCCGAGACCAAACGAACAAACTCTTTGAACAATAAATTATTAGGATTGTCCATATTGCGAGACATCGTATTTGACATAGAAAATCCCTGACAAGGAGGGCCTCCCATGATTATAAATACTTCCTCGTCCTTATTTAAGAAATCTATAGCTTTTACATCCCGAATATCGCCACATATTACTTTTGCTCCTTTGTGATTAAGTTCAAAAGATTTGGCCGCATGAGGATTAACCTCAATAGCATAGCGAACCTTAATTCCCGCCATTGAGCCGCCCAGACTTAATCCACCTGCTCCTGAAAAAATGTCTATACCGATTTTTTTCATAAGCCGAGCATCATAAGACATTATTATCTTTTGTTGTAGTTAGCAACTGTCGAATGTCAACATCCAACAAATTCGCTATTTCTTGCAATTGAATAATAGATGGTTGCGATTTATTAGAACACCATCTTGAAATTGTGTTCTCTGATTTGCCCATTTGAGTTGCCAACCATCTATTGGTTCGTTGCCTTTCAGCCAGTACCGCCTTAATCCTATTCATCATTATTTGTTGATTGTTCGACATCAGTATTCAAATTATACTCGTTATATTGCAAACAAAGATACATCTAATTTCCCATATAGCCAAGTAGATAAGCAACAAAAACATCGTTTAAAGGAATGACTACAGTTGGCATAAAGATATGCAAAAAAACACATGTATTGTTTTTATCCATTCCATCAATGAATTTCACCTTTCAAAAAATTATGCTACACAAACATTATGTTCGCGCAGCATAATACAAAGTTTAATCGCATCCAATCGCTCAACTACTTACAGCTCAGACATCTATCTCGTATCGCTTGGTAATTTGGCACATTTTTGCTTGGTAATTTGGCACACTATAATAGTCATTCCGCCTTATATCGCCCATCCAACACTCCGGCAAACATATCCGCTTCTCTCTTGGAAATACTTAATCGTGTTGCCAATTCGCGCCATCCTTTTACAGCTTCAATCACCCCCGAAATCATCTTTTCTGCTGTTTTACGGTTTAGCATGTAGTCTTCGCAAGCATCCAGCAAGATACTCAGCTCTGCTTTATTAGAAGTTAATGAAACAAGCAAACTTTGATACTCACTCAGCGTGGGATTCATGTCATATGCAGGAGATAGTGTCCAACCTTTTGCAGTCAAAAGAAAACCGTGATTGCGAAAATGGTCATCAGTATTGCCGATACAAATATTGAAAGCCACACGGCGGTATAGTTCCTGTAGGTTTCGCTCCACATCGGTACAGCTCTGAATAATAAAGTCGACTATATCCAGATAGCCATGCCCGGTAGTTGCATTGTCACCATCACTCAGCCCCAACAAGGTCATGGCAGATGCAAAATGAATGCGTTTTCCTTCTTGGGTTCTATCGAAGCGTTGTGACAGCAATGTATGATATCTCTCTCCAGTTGCCAGTACTTTGGTTTTTGCAGCGTTTATCCCTGCTTTTGTGGCAAGCAAATGACTGAAATGCTCCCAAAGTCCAACATCATAGTCATCCTTGCGCGATGGAAACTTGGCCACATAAAGAACTTTATCTGTATCTACAACATTTGCTTTAGGTCTTGCACCTCCCAACGATGTTCCCGGTTGCACAAGTTGTGCAATCCATTTCCTATCAGGGAGAATATTGTTTTCTTCACATTTTTCTATCTCGGCACTGGCTGCAATCAGTTCCCGAATATCCGTCAAAGGTGGAATTTTCAATGATTCACTCACATTGATAAATTCGCCATCGAGGTCTTCCTTAAAACGGAATCCCCCCATTCGGGAGAAATCATCGATACCAGTCAAGAAATCGAAAGAAGACAATCTCCTTACAGGTCGCTTTTCTTCTGCTGCCGCAATTTGCTCTCGACGCAACAACAAAGTACGTCCCCAACGATCCGGCAAAGCATCAGAAAAACATCCGAATATATCCTTGTTCGGTTGTGTATATTGTTGTCCCGGGTAATTATTCAGGTCGTCACTCAAAAACAGATCGCTGTGCTGCCTTAACCATTCATTATTGAACGTAAAACTATAGCTGTCCGCACCACGAAGAGACTCATAGCCTAGTTCTCCAATGAGTTCCATTTCTTTGAGCCAATCGAAATCGGCATATACATACAACTTTTTCATAGATTATTCTTTCTTTGATGCACGTTCTCTTGTTTTCAAACTCAAATCTTGCAAAGCTTTTCCCATTTTATCTTCTTTGGCAAGCAATAGAATATCATCGTCAAGTTGCAATGCGTACAAAACACGTAGATAGATCCCTATTGCAACAGTAGGAATCCCTTTTTCTATTCGGGACACAGTAAGCGGTGAACAGGTGGCACGTTCAGCAACCTGAGCCACACTCAGATTCCGACGTAAGCGAGCCAACTTAATCTGCTCACCTACAATCTGCATCTTCTGCTCCAATTTTCGGGAAAGCTTGGTTCCCATTGTATTCTTTGCCATTACTACATCAATTTAAGGTGCAAAGCGACTATGTTAATGACTTTGTCATAATCAACCTATCATATAATATGCAAAAGTAATACTTTTTATTTATTTAATGATGTATTACACATAGGAAAATGCACGTCTTGGCATTATTAACTATATACATAATCTATTTTGAGCAAAAACTTCCAAAAACTAAATGCTATAATGTTGTTTGTAATCGCCATATACACCTACCAACAAACAATATGTTATTCGTTACAAACAATGCAAATTGTTCATCATACACTCATCATATCAAAGAACTATTTTGCTTGCCAAAAGAAAAAGATATAACTCCACTCTCAACTTGACTTTAATGACCGTTATTATATACACGGGCAATAAAGTCAAGTCAAACAGAGGGGAAGAAAAGAAAAAAGGCTTCAACTGAATATTTCTCTTTTGGTCAGCATACAATATCCGTGAAAATATCTTGCATTTAGTTGACACTATAGGCGAAAACATCACGGAATTTTGTACCTTTGTAGTCGGATAGAAGATAGGTGAACTTCATTGAGGACACAATATTTCCTCATGGTTCTGATTCATTGAGAAAAGAGTGTAATATAGCCTTAAAAACAAGTCCAAGAGGTTCAAAAACAACTTTTCTACCGATTAAATTGCAACAATCTATCATTCAAGCAGCTATGTATGCTGTATCCGGCAAGTGTATACAAGATTGAAGCAAAGGGTAAAGACCTCTGTGAAGTGCAATTTTTTGGTAAATTCATTATGTGTTCCAATAATGAAGATACTCCTGTTCTTATAGAACCGGGAGAAACACGTTATTGGGTGCGAAAAATTAATCCTCTCAAAAAATGACGATACGAGTTTTCTTCAAAAACTAATCACGGAAATCCCAGCATTTCTTTACTTTCTTCAACACCGTCAACTAACTACGGACAAAAAAAGCAGAATGTAGTTCAGTCCGCAACAGATACTACCTCCCTATAGTTGAACTGTTAGAAGAAAAGAAGTATCAAGGTATTGTTTCATCTATACGTAAGCGTTTGACTACAATTGGACAGCAACTCGTAGCTCTTGCCAATACCATAGGTGTTAATAGCAAGAAAAAGATAGAGCTAAAGAAAGAGTTGGATATCATTGAGAAGGACATGAACACAAATTCCGTTGATGATCCGTCACTGGCTGAGCTTCTTTCCAACAACAAACAGTTGCTTGAACACGTCAAAGAACAGAAAATTTTCCCAGGAAGAAAGGAAGGCTTTAAGGGAAATATATAATCGGCAAAACGAAATGCGAGCGGTATAAAAAACGAAATGCGATAATCAGGGTATAAAACGAAATGTGAAAAAAATATCGCACACACACGATATAAAAAGGCTTTCAAACGTCATTTGAATGGCGTTTGAAAGCCTTTAAATTTATAGCATTTTCACGCAAAAAGCACATTCAAATATTTGTGCAATTCATTAGGAATGACTATCTTTACATAGTATTTAGGAGGCATCTGTTGTATCGACAACGCCGCAATCTTTGTAATCAAACAAAGTTCGCTGCGGGTGTTCTTCATAATTGCATACCATCCACTCCTCCTGCTTTCTTCGGCTCGTCTTTGATGCGCTGATGGTTCTTTCTACCCGGTGGATTATCCATCCGTTTTTGTTTGCGTATTCCTCTATCATTGGCAGGGGAAACATTGTCAGCATGAACTTACCTTTCACCTGCTCCAAAAGCTGCAGGAGCTTCTCCATGCAATACTCATCAAACGTACCCTCGTAATGACCACAATCGCTATTGATATAAGGTGGATCCACAAAATGAAACGTATCGGGCGAGTCATAAGTGGAGATGACATCCAGCGCATCCCGGTTCTCTATGGTCACGTTGTCAAGCCGGGCGCATAACCATTCGGTAAACTCATCCTTTGCATTACGCAGTTTCTTCGGCATTCCGCCACCAAAGTCATAACCGAACGAACCATCCATCATGCTGGCAAAGGACATTTTACATAACGCCCAAACAGCCCATGCACGTTGCACCGGCTGAAAGAATTGAGGATACTGCAATATGTGTCCGGCATGGGCGTGCATATCCCGGCTGTGCAAAGTCTTCTCAATCTCCTGTTTCAGGTCACGATAATAGACTTTAGCCATCCAATAAAAGTTCGTTATATCCATGCTGATATCGTTTATAACTTCGCCATCAGCCGGACGCTTGGCAAACAATACTGCAGCACCGCCGCAGAAAGCCTCTGTATAAAGTTTATGCTTGGGGATCAGAGGCAGAATATGTTTAAGGAGGGTTTGCTTGCCTCCGTAGTAAGAAATAGGTGTTTTCATTGCTGTTATTCCTTTAAATGTTACTATCTTTGCGACATCTCACTCACATAACATACAAATGCGACCAACCGCAGCAGAGGGTATTTAGCCCCCGGCTGTGCGGTTGGTCGCATCTTTGTGTAAGTATGTGGGTGAGATAACTACTTACAGGCCGGGGGCTTTTTCTTGCCTGCCCCCGACAGGCATTTATCCGTTTATAAGCGCATTAGCTTGTTCCTTGCATTGTTCCCGGTAAGACTGGAAATCATCCCACTCGGAAATAAATTCGGATGCCCGTTCATGCTCCGGATTGACAAAGGCTATCATACGGTTTGACTGGATTGCCTCCACCCGGCTGGCCGAGTACCTCGTGCGGATCAACCCAGAAACAAATTCGTCATAAGTAGCCTCCCTCGCTTCAATCAGAGTACCTCCGTCCGCCATACTTCCTGTATAGGCATATCCCAATATGGGAGCGGACACCGGTTCAGTCACCTCACCCGAACGGGCATCCGGTTCAGGAGAATACTCCTCACGCTGCTCGTTCAGATAGCACAAATAATGTTCATTATCGAACTTTGAAAAAGTCTTTTTTTCTGCATAAATCCCTTTGTACATAATCACCGATATTTTAATCGGGATCGGTTATCTTATAAAAGCATTTACCCCGGTCACCGATTGGTTGTTTAATAATCTTTGCCGAACAGGGTTCATCCAACACCACATCTTTCAACTGTTTGATAAGAGCCTCCGAACCGGTAAAAGTGATATGTTCCACCCAATCCATTTTTGGAGAACCGTCATCATCAGTGAGCAAAGCTCCGGTCTTGTCCTTTACCTGCTCGTAGATGTCATACTGGATGATCAGGCATTCACCCTTGTACTTGGAGGCTTTTATCTCGAAGCCTTTCAGGTGGATTTCCCTGTTCAAAATGTCATCAATGTGGTACTTATCTCCCGTGAGATTACCACTGCTGTTCGTTACTTCACTGAATGTTTTCATATTGAGAGTTTTTAATAAATAAATACTATTGCAATGCTGCATGAACCCCAACCGGCTGGATGCCTTTATCCGGATCTCCTCATCGCTCATTCCACGTTTTCGTAGTTTGGCCACCTCCCGGCAGAGGTTTTTCTTGTTCTGCTTGCGGGCGAGGCAATAATCATGGAACGTCACGTATCCCACGTAATTGACACCCCTGCTCTCTACCGGGAAGACCTGATAATTCGGCTTTATACTCAAAGCACGTTCATTATTCAAGTAGTGGTTGATAAACACGAGGGTTCCGTGGAGTTTCTCCTTGTTTCCATCCAGTAGGACAATATCATCGGCAAAGCGGTAATAGTACCGGATGCCCATTTCTTCTTTCATGATATGATCCAGTTCGGATAAATAAAGGTTAGCAAAGAATTGGGATAAATAATTTCCAATAGGCACTCCGTTCTCTGCCGAGTCCACGATACCGTCAAGCAAAGCAAGCAGCCGGGCATCTTTCAGCTTTCGGCGGATTACCTGTTTCATGATCTCGTGGTCTATACTCGGATAAAATTTGCGCACATCGATTTTCAGGCAGTACCGGGTTCCCTCCGGATCCGCTTTCAAATCACGGCGGAGCTTGTATAAAAGAGGGTGAATACCACGTCCACGGATACAGGAATAGGTATCACGGGTGAAATTGGAGAGCCATATCGGTTCAATCACCTGCATGATAGCCCAATGAACGACACGATCACGGAATGGCAGTTTGAATATCTTCCGCTCTTTAGGCTCGTAAATGATAAAAGTCTTGTACTCGGAGGTGCGGTAAGTACCGGTGATAAGTTCACGCTGGAGCTGTAATAGGTTCGCCTCCAAATGGGAGCCGTACTCTATTACTTCGCTTCGGCGAGTTTTGTGACGGGCGGCGTTGTGAAACGCCTGTTCGAGATTGCCATATTCGACAACTCGTTCAAACAAATTTCCATACCTTTTCATGGTCTGTTTCTGCGGTTCTGAGTGTCTGAGTGTCTGAGTGTCTGCTTTGCCTTACTCGGAAGCGTTCGAACCGTTACCGGCCTACCAGCGTCCTTTTGAGCGTTCGTCATCTTTTGCCAAGTGGCAAGGTCTTTCACCCCATCTAACCGTTTCCTAACTGCAAAGTATAGGGGAGCGGACACATTCGCATTCGAATTCGAGGCTGCATTGTTCGTATTCGTAGCAAACGCCCCTGCATTCGTGCCATTGTTAGCGTTAGCACCGGAGAGGCGGACACGAAGCCTGCGTCACACTAAGGGTAAAACAACCTGTTAAACTTGGTTTAACGATGCAAAGATAAGCCTTTTAAATACATTTACCCAAAACCGGCAAAAAAATCACAAAAATCGACTCGCCTTACGGCGAGTTCTGAAACCCGCCGAACAGCTTTTCCAAAACTCTCAATACAAAATTTCAAAGAACGTTCTTTTCCTCTTTCCGTTTTCCGTTTTCGTTTTAAGCCGACATCACCGGATCCGCATCGAAAAAGCAGAGGGGAGCGGACACAGACGCA